>JAABUR0100000001.1_pt1:0-447500 | contig 771641 bp, 744 predicted proteins | sample 5560091 | NCBI WGS metagenome assembly JAABUR01 (sample SAMN10711879, study PRJNA513375) | rock metagenome | isolation source: Antarctica rocks | place: Antarctica: Victoria Land, University Valley sud | reverse complement strand
GCGCTCGAGCAGCCGGGCCACCGTGAACCGCCGGGCAAGGGCGAACAGCTCGGCGCTCGGCATGTCGAGCCACTCGCTGTTGAAGCGGACCTCGGTCAGGTCCGGATCCAGCACGTTGAAGGCCTGCTTCTGAAAGGTCCGGGCGTTGGCCTCGATCTGCCCCTCATCCAGGACCGGCCGCTCCGACGATCGACCGCTGGGGTCCCCCACGCGCGCGGTGTAGTCCCCGATGATCATCACGGCCGTGTGACCGGCCTGCTGGAACTGGCGCAGCTTCTCGAGCACGACGACGTGGCCGAGGTGGATGTCGGGAGCGGTCGGGTCGATGCCGAGCTTCACCCGTAGCGGGGCCTCCCGCGCCAGCCGCCGCTCAAGCTCCCCGGCCGGGAGCACGTCGACGGCGCCAAGCTTCAGGGGGGCGCTATCGGGGTCGCTTTCCGGCATCTGGCCAATGCTAGACTCACGCCGCGCGGGAACGGGAACGGCGTGGACGAGGACGTGAGGCCCGGCCGGTCCAACGGCGGCGCGATCTTGGAGCGCTCGCGGACACGGACGCACTCTCTCCGGCCCCTGCCGGACACTCGCTGCCCGGCCCACACCCACCCATGGATCCCCCGAGCACAGATCCGAACGAGCGCGGCGCCTCGGCCGGTGAGCCCCCGACCGCCAACGGCTCCCCCCAGGGCGATCCGACCGCCCGGCAGCTCGCCGAGCGCGCGGCGCGAGAGCGCGCCGAGCAGCGTCGCTCGAGGCGTGAGGAACGCAAGATGGCCCGCTCGAGGCGGCTGCAGGTGCATCGCGAGCGGCTCCTGGGCTGGCGCGACCGCCGCCGGGAGCGGTCCTCCGAGCAGGACCCGCGCCCCCGCCTGAAGAAGCTTCGGGTGGCGTTCGTCTTCTCCGGGGTGCTCCTGCTCGCCCTCGTCTCCTGGGTCTTCGGGTTCACGATGGCCGCCGTCCAGGACCTGCCCGAGCTCGAAGCGCGGGCGCAGTACGACAGGGCACAGAACTCGGTGGTCTACGCCAGCGACGGCGAGACCGAGCTGGCGACCCTGACCGGTAACGAGCAGCGGATCCTGCTCGATTCGGATGAGATCTCGCCCGTCGTCAAGCAGGCGGCCGTGGCGGTCGAGGACCAACGCTTCTATGACCACCGCGGCATCGACTTCCTCGGGATCGCGCGCGCCCTCCAGCAGGACATCATCGCCGGGGGGGCGGTGCAGGGCGCCTCGACGATCACCCAGCAGTTCGTCAAGAACGCGCTCGAGGCGCAGGGCAGCAGGACGGTCCTGCAGAAGCTGCGGGAGTCCGCGCTGGCCTACCAGGTCGAGCGCAAGTGGTCGAAGGACAAGATCCTGACCAACTACCTCAACAACATCTACTTCGGCAACGGGGCCTACGGGATCGAGGCGGCAGCCCGCACCTACTTCGGCTGGAACCACGACGGCTGCGGGCCGGAGAAGAGCCGCTGCGCCGAGGTCCTCGGCCCCGAGGAGGCGGCGATGCTCGCCGCGTTGATCTCCTCGCCGACGCAATACGACCCGAAGACCAATCCCGAGGCCGCGCAAGCCCAGCGCAACGTGGTGCTCGAGAAGATGAGGGAGCAGGGCGTGCTCGAGGTAACCGACGAGGATTTCCAGGGGCTGCTCGAGCTCTCACCGCCCACCCCAACCCAGATTGAACCGCCGACCGAGGACTCCGAGGCTCCCTACTTCACCGACTGGCTGCGCCAGCAGGTCGTCGACAAGTATGGGGCCGGCCAGGCCTTCGGCGGGGGGCTGCAGATCAAGTCGACGCTCGACTTCGAGCTCCAGCAGGCCGCCGAAGAGGCCGTTTCGAGCCGCCTCGGGGGGCTGGGGCCGACCTCGGCGGTCGTCGCGATCGAAAATGACACGGCGGAGGTCATGGCGATGGTCGGCGGCCAGGACTTCGACGAGAGCCCCTTCAACCTGGCGACGAACGGCCAGCGCCAGCCCGGATCCTCATTCAAGCCGTTCACGCTGGTCACCGCGTTGAAGGAGGGGATCTCCCCCGACACGGTCTACGCCTCGGCTCCGCAGGAGATCCCCTTCGAAGCGAGGATCGAGCGCAGGGACGGCTCGACGAAGAAGGTCCCGGACCTCTTTCGGGTCAGCAACTACAACGACCAATACCTCGGCAGTGCATCGCTCGCCACCGCGACGACCTTCTCCGACAACTCGGTCTACGCCCAGGTGGGCAGCGAGGTCGGGATCAACGACGTGATCGCAACGGCCCACGACCTCGGGGTGACCTCGGAGATCAACAACAACCCCGCCGTGATCCTCGGCGGGCTCGAGCACGGCGTCACTCCGCTGGAGATGGCCTACGCCTTCAACACCCTCGCGAACGGCGGCGCCAAGGTCTCCGGCACCGAGGCGAGCCGCGGCAACGGCGAGGGGCCGGTCGCGATCGAAAAGGTCTCCAAGGACCTCGACGCCGAGGACGACGCCCTCGTGCCCGACAACCTCGGCGGCAGTGGCGAGAACGAGCGGACGGCCGAGCAGGTCGTCGACCCCTCGATCGCCCAGACGGCCACCGACATCCTCCGCACGGTGGTCACGAGCGGCACCGGCGTGCGAGCCCAGGTCGGCGACGACTACATCTGGGGCAAGACCGGCACGACGGACAACAACGCCGACGCCTGGTTCGTCGGGGCCAACGAGGACATCACGGTCGCGGTCTGGGTCGGTTACCAGGACGGCGCCACGCCGATGACCACGGAGTTCGGCGGCGCCCCGGTCGACGGCGGCACGATTCCGGCGCTGATCTGGAACGACGTCGTCACCGCCTGGGACGCGATCGCCGCCAGCCAGGCCACCGAGGAGGAGACGACCGAGACGACGACGATCGAGCCGCCGGCCACGCCCACCACCTCGACCGTGGCACCGACGACGGCGGCTCCCGCCCCGGTCGAGCCGGTCGCGCCGGAATCCGACCCCGAGCCCGCTCCCGAAGCGCCTCCAGCCCCTGCTCCCGATCCCGCCCCCGAGCCGCCGGCGCCCGAGCCCGCGCCCACCCCGGCCTCCCCGCCGGAGACCGGCGGCGGCACGGGCGCCACCGGAGGCGGAGGCGCGGCCCCCTAGGACCGAGGCCTCCGGCTGCGGTGGCTCAACCGGCCGGCCGGGACAGGTAGGGGCTCTCGGCGAGGCAATATCGCCAGGGCAGGTCGATCCCCTTCGTGATCCCGATCCGCGGCCCCTCGACGATCGGCGGGGCGTGCGGCGAGTCGGCCCTCCCATGGAGCGCGAACGGCCAGTCCCAGAGCCTTGCCCGGGTCTCGACGAGCTCGATCGCCAGCGCCTCGCAGAGCTTGCCGGGCCCCGAGCAGAGGTCGGTTGGCCGCCTCCCCCCTCCCCTGCGGCGCTCCATCTCCTCGATCCCGGCGCGCGGCTCGAGCGCGCGGACGAGCACCGCGCCGGCGGTCCCGTCGGGGTCGGTGACCACGTTGAACATGCGGTGGATCCCGTAGCAGAGGTAAACGTAGGCGCGGCCGGGCGGGCCGAAGAGGACGTCGGTGCGAGCCGTCCGCCCGATGAAGGCGTGGCAGGCCGGGTCGTCGCGCTCATAGGCCTCGGTCTCGACGATCCGACCGCCGACTCCCTCATGGAGGAGCTCGCAGCCGATCAGCTCCCGCGCCACGCTCCTGGCGGGCCCGGCGAAGAACTCCTCCGCCAGCGGCGCTCCCCGCAACGGGAGATGGACGTCCGTCATTCCTCGAGGGAGCGCAGGGCCTCCCGCGCCAGCTCGAGCTGGCTCGCGACCGCGGAGGAGGAGGTGCCACCGCGGGAGACCTTCGTCTCGAGCCAGGAGCCCTCCGCAAGGACCTCGTAGTACTCGTCGCCGAGGAGCTCGGAGAACTTGGACAGCTCCTCGGACGGGATCTGGGAGAGGTCGATGTCCCGGTCGAGCGCGTGGCGGACCAGGCTCCCGACCACACCATGGGCCTCGCGGAACGGCATCCCCCGGCGGACGAGCAGGTCGGCGACGTCGGTGGCGGCCGCCATCTCGTCGGAGGCCGCCTTCTCCATGCGCTCTCGATCGAAGCGGATCCCGGGAAGCATTCCGGCCAGCGCCCGGAGGCAGAGCTCGATCGTGTCGCTTGCGTCGAAGAGCGGCTCCTTGTCCTCCTGCAGATCCTTGCTGTAGGCAAGCGGCAACCCATGCAGCACCCCGCTCAGCGTCGCCAGGTCGGCGCTGAGGCGAGGGGACTTCGCCCGCAGCAGCTCCGCGGCATCGGGATTCATCTTCTGCGGCATGATCGACGAGCCCGACGAGTAGTCCTCGGGCGGGCGGCAGAAGCCGAACTCACTGCTGGACCAAAGCACGATCTCGGCGCCGATCCGCGACAGGTGGATGCCGCAGGCGCTGGCGGCGGCCAGGTAATCGAGCGCGAAGTCGCGATTCGAGACCGCGTCGATGGAGTTCTCGACCAGGCCGTTGAAGCCGAGCTCCGCGGCCACCGACTCGCGGTCGAGCTCCCAGTTCAGGCCCGCGAGGGCTCCCGAGCCGAGCGGCATTAACCCGGCCGCTCGCGCGGCGGCGGCGAAGCGCTCGGCGTCGCGGCGCAGCATCCAGAACCAGGCGAGCAGGTGATGGGCGAGCGAGACCGGCTGAGCCCGCTGCAGGTGGGTGTAGCCCGGCAGCCGCCACTCGCGATGCTCTTGCGCCAGCTCGAGCAGAGCCTCGAGAACCTCTCCGATCAGCCCCATCGCGACACCGGAGCGCTCACTGACGTAGAGGGCGAGGTCCGTCGCGACCTGGTCGTTGCGGGAGCGCGCGGTGTGCAGCTTGCCTCCCAGGGGGCCGAGGATCTCGATCAGGCGCCGCTCGATCGCCATGTGGATGTCCTCGTCGGAGTCTTCGAATTGAAAGATCTCCCCGGCGAGCTCACCCTCGACGGCCTCGAGGCCCTCGAGCATGCGTCCGAGCTCCTCCTCGCTGAGGACGCCGGCTCCGAGCAGGGCGCGGGCATGGGCGCGCGAGGCGAGGACGTCATAGCGAGCGAGCCTGCGGTCGAACGCAAGGGAGGCGTTGAGCGCCCAGAAGACGGGAGCGGGCTCGTTCTCGAAGCGAGGCACGGGGGCAGTCTATGAACGCTCGCCGGCTGCAGCACGTGGCGGGAGGCCGATTAGGGTGCGACGGGCATGCGGATCCTGGTCACTGGCGCGACGGGAAAGATCGGCAGCTCGGTCGCCAAGCGGCTCCTCGAGCGGGGCGATCGCGTGGTCGCGCTCGTCCGCCATCCGGAGCGCGCGCGGGCCCTCCTCGCGCCCGCGGTGGAGCTGGCCCGAGGGGACGTCACCGCCCCGGCATCGCTGCGAGCCGCAGCGGAGGGAGTCGATGCGGTCGTGAGCTGCATGGGGATCTTCGAGCAGTGGACCGCGGACCCGGACCTGTTCAACCGAGTCAACGCCGCCGGCGCCCGCGACGTCGTCCGCGCCGCGCGCGAAGCGGGCGCGTCGCGGGTGGTCCACACGTCCACCTTCGACGTCTTCGACGCCGGCCCCGGGGGCACGGTCAGCGAGTCCCGGTTGGCCGACTACGAGAAGGGCACTCCCTACGAGCGCTCGAAGCAGCTCGCCGAGCGGGTGGTGCTGGCCGAGGCGAAGCGCGGGATCGAAGTGGTGCTCGTCAACCCCGCCGGGATCATCGGCCCCGGGCCCTTCGCCGAGGCGGGATGGGACTCGACGCTGCGCGACCTGATCCGCGGCCGCCTGCCGGTCGTTCCCCCGGGAGGCATGACGCTCACCTGGGTCGAGGACGCGGCGGAGGCGCACGTAGCGGCGCTCGATCGCGGCCGCTCCGGCGAGCGCTACATCGTCGCCGACGGCTACGCCTCGCTGCGGGAGATCTGCGAGGTCGCGGTCGACGAGGCCGGGCGGGGCCGCATCCCGCGGGTGCTTCCGGAGTCGCTCGCCCGGGGGCTCGCCCGCGGCGGCGAGGCGGTCGCGCGCCTCACGGGCCGGCCGCCGCTCCTGCCCCGCGGCCAGCTCGAGTTTTTGCTCTGGCGCGCCCGCGCCGACTCGTCGAAGGCGCGTGAGGAGCTGGGGATCGAGCCGCTCGACTGGCGCGAGTCCGTGCGACGCACGGCGCGCTGGATCGTCGACGAGGGGCACGCGAAGTGAGGCTCCCGGACGTCCGCCTCGGCTCCGCCGTCGGCGGGGGCCCGTCGGTCAGCTCCGCCCGAGAATCTCGCCGACCGCCCCGACGACGCGCTCCACCGCGGCCTCGCCCAAGCCGGGGTAGAACGGGAGCGCCAGGGAGCGGCGGGAGAAGTCCTCGGCGACCGGGAACTCCCCCTCGCGATATCCGAAGCCCTCCCGGTAGAAGTCGAAGAGGTGGATGCAGGGCAGATATGGCCGGGCGTCGATGCCGCGCCGGTCGAGCTCAACGATGACCTCGTCGCGATCCGTCGTGAGCGGCAGCCGCAGAACGTAGACGAACCAGCTGCGTCGCTCGGCGCCACGGTCGGCGAGCGGGAGGACCAGATCGTCGGGGTCGCCAGCGCCCGGCTGGCCGGCGCCCATTTCAGCGAAGCGCTGCGAGTAGCTCTCGGCCAGCTCGGCGCGGGAGGCCAGCAGGTCGTCCAGGCGCTCGAGCTGAGCGATTCCGAGGGCGGCCGCCAGGTCCGTCAGGCGGTAGTTGAACCCCAGCCGCTCGTGGTCCATGAGCTTCATCCCCGGCGCGCGGCCCTGGTTGCGCTCGCTGCGCGCCACCGCAGCCGCCTCGGGCGAGCCTGGGACGAGCATCCCCCCCTCCCCCGTGGTCATCTGCTTGTTGGCGTAGAAGGCGAAGGCAGCCGGATTGCCGCGCGAGCCCGCCTCGCGGCCGTCGGCGTCGAGCGTGCCGAGCGCCTGAGCGCAGTCCTCGAGCACGCCCAGCCCCGCCGCCGCGGCGAGCTCCTCGAGCCTTCCGATCTCCGCGGGGAAGCCGAAGATGTGGACCGGCAGGATCCCGGCGGTGGCCTCGCCGGCTGCCGCCTCCGCAGCCTCGGGGTCAAGCGTCAGGGTCTCCGGATCGACGTCGCAGAAGACCGGCCTCGCATCCTCGAAGAGCAGGCAGTTGGAGGAGGCAACGAAGGAGAGCGGCGTGGTCAGGACCTCGTCGCCCGCCCCCCACCCGAGCTCGCGGACGGCAAGGTGGAGGGCGGTCGTGCCATTCGAGACGGCGACCGCGTCGGGTACGCCGATCCGCGCGGCGAAGTCGCGCTCGAACCGCCCGAGCATCGGCCCGAGCGAGAGCATGCCCGAGCGCAATACCTCGAGCACGAGCTCCTCCTCCCGCTCGCCGAGCACGGGTCGGGCAAGCGGTATCCGCTCCTCCGTCACTGCGACAGCTCTGCTGACTCAGAAGCTTCGCCCGCCGGTGCTCCTTGCTCCTTGCTCCTTGCTCCTTGCTCCCCCTGCTTCGGCTGAAACGCATACTCGAGCGAATCCACGAGCGCCTCCCAGGAAGCCTCGATCACGTTCTCGGAGACCCCGATCGAGCCCCACGACTCGTGCCCATCGGAGGAATCGAGAAGCACCCGGGTGACCGAGCCGGTGCCCTGATGCTCGTCGAGGATCCGAACCTTGAAGTTCGTCAGCTCGACCCCGGCAATCTCGGGATGCTGGTCGGTGATCGCGTCGCGCAGGGCGCGATCGAGAGCATGGACGGGCCCGTTGCCCGCCGCGGTGCGGATGTAGTGGTGCTCGCCGATCCAGAGCTTGATCGTCGCCTCAGTCTCGACCCGGCCATCGGCGCGCTTCTCGGTGACCACCCGGAAGCCCTCGAGGCGGAAGAGCGGCTCGTAGGTGCCCGCCTCGCGGCGCAGGAGCAGCTCGAAGGAGGCGTCGGCAGCCTCGTAGTGGTAGCCGCGGTGCTCGAGCTCCTTGATCCGCTCGATCGCGGCTCGCGCGGCGGCGTCGTCGAGCTCGATCCCGGACCGCGCCGCCCGCGAGATCACCGAGCCCTTGCCGGCGAGCTCGGAGATCAGCACCTCGCGGCTGTTGCCCACCGCCTCCGGCTCCATGTGCTCGAAAGTCCTCGCGTCCGCCTGCACCGCGGCAGCGTGCATTCCGCCCTTGTGCGCGAAGGCGTTGCGGCCGACGTAGGGCTGGTCGGGATCGGGAGCCACGTTGCAGATCTCGTCGATCAGGTGAGCGGTCTCGGTCAGGCGGGCGAGCCGCTCCGGCTCGACGCATTCGTAGCCGAGCTTGAGCTGCAGCGCCGGTAGGATCGAGATCAGGTTGGCGTTGCCGGTCCGCTCGCCGAATCCGTTGACCGTGCCCTGGACCAGCGAGGCCCCGGCTCGCACGGCAGCGATTGAGTTGGCCACCGCGCACTCGGCGTCGTTATGGGTGTGGATGCCGACGGACGCGCCCCCGCCGAGGGCGGCGACCACGCGCTCGGTGGCGTCGGCGACCTCGTGGGGCAGGCTCGAGCCGTTCGTATCGCAGAGCGTGACGTTCTCGGCGCCCGCCGCGACCGCGGCGCGCAGGCATTCGAGCGCGTAGCCGGCGTCGTCTCGCCAACCGTCGAAGAAGTGCTCGGCGTCGTAGATCACCCGCTTTCCGGACTCGACGCAGAAGCCGACCGAGTCGGCGATCATCGCCAGGTTCTCGTCGCGCGAGACGCGCGTCACCATCTCCAGATGCAGCGCCCAGGTCTTGCCGACCAGCGTCACCGCGGGCGCGAAGGACCCGACGAGGCCCGCGAGGGCGGGATCGTCGGCGGCCGCGAGGCCGCGGCGCCGGGTCATGCCGAAGGCCGAGATCGTCGCCTGCTCGAGCGACTCCGCGGCGAGGAGCTCGAACAGCTCGAGCTCCTTCGGATTCGAGGCGGGGAAGCCAGCTTCGATGAACCCGATGCCGAGCGCATCGAGCGCCCGAACCACGCGGACCTTCTCCGCCGCCGAGAGCGACATGCCCTGCCCCTGCATGCCGTCGCGAAGGGTCGTGTCGTAAAGCTGAACCTTGCTCAAGGAGTCTCCGTCTCGCCGAATCTTGGAGCCGGCGGCGCCCGCGGCGGCTCCGGCTCGGGCTGGGCACACCCCGGAAGGAAGCGCGCATCCGCGGCCGCTAAGCGGCTGCGGCGCCCGTAATTCGTGCGGATCGCCGGCTGGAAGCCGATCTCGGCGCGGAGCTTGCGCGGCGCATCACGTGGCGACTCTACTCGGTTCATCGACCGGATCCAGCCACTCCAGGTACTCCGGAGCCCGGCCGTGCAGGGCATCCTCGAACTTGGCCTGGACGACCTGCGTGATCTCGCCCGGGCACGGGAGGGCGTGATCGTCGATCTCCCGCACCGGCACGAGCTCGGCAGCCGTTCCGGTCAGGAAGACCTCGTCGGCCAGGTAGAGCTCGGCGCGGCCGATGTCGCGCTCGACCACCGGATAGCCGAGATCGCGGGCGATCTGGATCACGGAGCGGCGGCTGATCCCGTCGAGGATCGAGGCGGCGTGCGGCGGGGTGAGGATCTGCCCCTCGCGGACGACGAAGATGTTCTCGCCGGAGCCCTCGCAGACCATCCCCCGATCGTCGAGGAGGATCGCCTCGTCATAGCCGGCGTTGGCGCTCTCCGTCTTCGCCAGGATCGAGTTGAGGTACTGGCCCGACGCCTTCGCGTGGGGGATCAGCCCGTCGGGCGAGATCCGCCGCCAGGAGGAGACCTTCGCCCGGATGCCGTCGGTCTTGCTCTCCTCGCCGAGATAGGCGCCCCAGGGCCACGTGGCGATCGTGACGTCAATCGGCGAGCTCTTCGCGAACAATCCCATCTCGCCGTAGCCGCGAAAGGCGATCGGGCGGATGTAGCAGGAGGTGAGGCCGTTGCGGGCGATCAGCCCATTCGTCGCTGCGCGCAGCTCCTCGATGCCGTAGGGCATCGGCAGGTAGTAGAGCGCGGCGGACTTGAGCAGCCGGTCGAGGTGATCGCGGTGGCGGAAGACCGCGGTTCCGCGGTCGGTCTCGTAGGCGCGGATGCCCTCGAAGACGCCGGTGCCGTAATGCAGACCGTGGCTGAGCACATGGACCCTGGCGTCGTCCCAAGCGACGAACTCGCCATTCATCCAGATGCTCTCGGCCTTCTCCACTGGGCGCCTCTCTTCCTCGTGCCGGGGTTCTGAGTATTGCGGATGGGTCCGCGTCCGACCGCGCTCAGAGAGCGGCGATCACGGCCCGGGTCATCTCCTCCGTGCCCACCCGGCGCTCACCCTCGGAGCCCATATGGAGGTCGGCGGTACGCAGGCCGTCGGCCAGGACCCGCTCCACGGCCGCCTCCACGCGCGTGGCGCACCTGTCGTCGCCGAGGCCGTCCCGCAGCATCATCGCGACCGAGAGGAAGGTCGCGAGCGGATTGGCGACGCCCTCGCCCGCGATGTCGGGGGCGGAGCCGTGCACCGGCTCGAAGATGCCGGGACCCCCGTCGCCGAGGCTTGCCGAGGGCAGCATGCCGAGCGAGCCCGTGAGCATCGCCGACTCGTCGCTGAGGATGTCGCCGAACATGTTCTCGGTGACGATCACGTCGAAGCGCGAGGGGTTCGAGACGAGCTGCATCGCCGCGTTGTCGACGAGGAGGTGATCGAGCTCCACGTCCTCGTAGTCGGCGGCGGTGGACGTCACCACCTCCCGCCATAGGCGAGAGGTCTCGAGCACGTTGGCCTTGTCCACGGAGGTGACGCGGCCCGCCCCGCTCCCGCCGGCCCTGCGCCGGGCCGCCTCGAAGGCGATGCGGGCGATCCGCTCGATCTCCGGGGTCGAGTAGACGCACTCGTCGCTGGCGGTGCCGCCGCGCCGCTCCTTCGCGCCGAAGTAGATCCCGCCGGTGAGCTCGCGGACCACCAGCAGGTCGGTCCCCTCGATTCGCTCGGGTCGCAGGGGGCTCGCGTCGATCAGCGCCGGCAGCGGCCGCACCGGCCGCAGGTTCGCGTAGAGCCCCAGACCCTTGCGCAGCCCGAGCAGCCCCTGCTCCGGGCGCGGCGCTTCGGGATCGGTGCTGTCCCACCTGGGCCCGCCGACGGCGCCGAGCAGCACGGCGTCGCTGCCGCGGCAGGCCTCGAGAACGGTGTCGGAGAGGGGTGTGCCGAGCGCGTCGATCGACGCCCCGCCGATCGGATGCTCCTCGAAGTCGAACGACCCGAGGGCGGTCAGGAGCTGGCAGGCGGCGGCGGCGATCTCCGGCCCGATCCCGTCCCCTGCCAGGACGGCTATCCGAGGTGGGTTTCCTTGCTCGATCATCGGGTCGGATCGGAAACCGTAGCGTCCGCGGGAGGCTTGCGGGCCGAGATGTTGAGGCGCACGTAGTCGAGCTCGGGACGGGGCCCCACCCGCTCGAGCACCGCCTCGAGGAAGGGGCCGCGGAGTGCCTCCGGCAGCCGTTCGAGGTGGGCTCCGAGGCAGACGGACTCGATGAATGCCTCGGGCTCGGCCGGGCGCACCGAGCGGGGCTCAAGCCAGCACCTCACGGCGACGAAGCCGGCCTTCCTGAGCAGGCTCGCGGTCAACTCCGGTCCGGCGAAGTGCGTCGGCGAATAGCCCTCGAGGTGCTCGCGGAAGCTCGGCCGCGCCGCAACCTCCGCGACCAGGGCGTAGAAGGCGGCCACGTTGCCCTCCCCTCCGCACTGCGCCTCGAGGCGCCCCCCGGGGCGCAGCGCCCGCTCGAGCCGATCGAAGAGGCGAGCGTGATCGGCGATCCAGTGGAAGACGGCATTCGAGAAGACCGCGTCGACCCCGTCCTCGACCTCGACCTCGAGGAGATCCGCCTGGAGAACCCGAGCGCGATCGCCGAGGCGGGTCCGCGCCGCCTCGGCCATCTGCGGCGAGCCGTCGACGGCGATCAGGCTCCCTCGCGGCAGCCGCTCGAGCAGGAGCTCGGAGACCCTCCCGCTTCCGCATCCGGCGTCGAGGACGACCTCGTCACCCGCGAGGGCGAGCCGGTCGATCACCGTCCGCGACCAATCCTCCTGCGGTCCGGAGACGCGGTCGTAGGTGCCGGCGTCCCAGTCGCGGGTGCCCGTGCTCACACGAGCCTCAGATCGAGGTCGTGTCGGGCCCGGCGACCTCGCGCTCGCGCTCGTAGGCCTCGATCGACGCGGCATCCTGCAGGGTGACGGCGATCTCGTCGTGTCCCTTGAGCAGCCGGTGGCGGACCTCCTCGTCGATCTCGAATGCGACGACGCCGCCGGCGTAGTCGACGGTGCGGTCGTCGAGGTCGATCCGGGCCTCGCCGGCCTCGGCGATCCCACGGCAGTGCTCGCGCGGGAGGATGATCGGGAGAAAGCCGTTCTTTGTCGAGTTGACGTAGAAGATGTCGGAGAACGACGGCGCGATCACTGCCTCGAAGCCAAAGTCGGCAAGGGCCCAGACCGCGTGCTCGCGCGACGACCCCGAGCCGAAGTTGGGTCCCGAGACGAGGATCGGGTTCGGCTCGAGGGTGATCTCCTCGTCGCGCAGCCAGTCGTAGAACAGGAACTCGCCGAAGCCGGTCCGCTCGACCCGCTTGAGGAACTGCTTGGGGATGATCTGGTCGGTGTCGACGTCGGCGCGGTCGAGCACCGAGACCTTGCCCTCGATCACCTCGACCGGCTTCACGCCGCTCCTCCGCCTTGGGGAACGGGCGGCTCCCACTCGCGGATGTCCACGAAGTGCCCCTCGATCGCCGCCGCCGCCGCCATCCGGGGGCTGACGAGATGCGTCCGCCCGCCCTTGCCCTGGCGGCCCTCGAAGTTCCGGTTCGACGTCGACGCGCACCGTTCGCCGACGTCGAGCGTGTCGGGGTTCATCCCCAGGCACATCGAGCAGCCGGACGCGCGCCACTCGAAGCCGGCCCCGCGGAACACCTCATGGAGGCCCTCCCGCTCGGCCTCCTGGCGCACCTGCTCCGAGCCCGGCACGACCATCGCCCGCACGGAGGAGGCGACGCGCCGCCCCGCGACCATCGAGGCCGCCGCCCGCAGGTCCTCGATCCGGGAGTTCGTGCAGGAGCCGATGAAGACGCGGTCGAGGGGGATCTCGGTGATCGGGGTGCCGGGCTCCAGCGCCATGTACGTGAGTGCCCGCTCGGCCGTCTCGGCGTCGACGGGGCCCTCGAGCGAGGCCGGATCGGGAACCGCCGCAGCCACCTCGGCGACCATCCCCGGGGTCGTCCCCCAGGTAACCATCGGCGAGAGCGAGGAGGCGTCGATCTCGACCTCGGCGTCGAAGCCGGCGCCCTCGTCGCTCGGCAGCTCGCGCCAGCGCTCGACGGCGGCGTCGAAGTCCCCCGGCGCGCCCGGCCGGTCCCTGACGTAGTCGAAGGTGACCTCGTCCGGCGCGATCATCCCGGCGCGGCCTCCACCCTCGATCGTCATGTTGCAGATCGTCATCCGCGCCTCCATCGAGAGGCCCCGGATCGGCTCGCCGGCGTACTCGACGACGTGGCCGACCATGCCGCCCGTGCCGAGCCGCCCGATCGTCGCCAGGATCAGATCCTTGGCGCCGACCCCCTCGGCCAGCTCGCCCGTGTAGTTGATCCGCATCGTCTTCGGCCGCCTCTGCCCGAGGGTCTGCGTCGCGAGAACGTGCTCGACCTCGGAGGTCCCGATGCCGAAGGCGAGGGCTCCGAACGCCCCATGCGTGGAGGTGTGCGAGTCGCCGCAGACGATCGTCATCCCCGGCTGGGTGACGCCGAGCTCGGGGCCGATCACATGCACGATCCCGCGCCGGCCGGAGCCGAGCGAGTAGAGCGGGACGCCGAACTCGCGGCAGTTGGCCTCCAGGGTCTCGACCTGCACCCGGGAGAGGGAATCCTGGATCATCCGGGCCGCCGGGGTGTCGTCGGTTGGGACGTTGTGGTCGGCCGTCGCCAGGGTGCGGTCGGGCCTGCGTACCGTGCGGCCGGCGAGGCGGAGGCCGTCGAATGCCTGTGGCGAGGTGACTTCGTGGACGAGGTGGAGGTCGATGAAGATCAGCCCGTCGGCGACTTCATGGGCCGCCCAGATCTTGTCGAACATCGTGCCTGCGCTCACGGTCAGCTCCTTCGCAGGCCGGCGGCGATCACGGCGAGCAGCTTCGCCTCGACGGTGCCTGGGTTGCGTAGGCGATGGGGAAGATCGGCGTCGAAGGTGGCGCTGTCGCCGGCCTCGAGGGAATGGACCTCCCCGTCGACGGCCAGCTCGACCGATCCGGCGACGATCACGACGGTCTCGCGGCTGCCGGGCTCGTGGATCGGCGGGTCCCCCTCCCCACCGGTCGCCGCAGCGGGCGCGAGCCGGTGCAGGGAGACATCGGCGCGCTGGCCCGGCAGCGGCGGCGTCAGCTCCTCGATCTCGTGCCCGCTGCGCCTGCTCTGCCGCCCCGCGCCCTGGCGCACGACGACCACGTGTCGGGTCTCGTCGAGGCGCAGGAGCTGAGAGAGCCTGAGGTCGAGGCCCTCGGCGATCCGCCCCGCCACCGCGAGCGTCGGGCTGCTCTCGCCTCGCTCCACCTGGGAGAGCGTCGCGGCCCCGACGGCAGAGCGTTCGGCGAGGTCGCGCAGCGAGAGTCCCATCCCCTCGCGCAGCGCCTTGACGCGGAGGCCGAGGCGGGCGGGGTCGACGGCGGGCTCTTCCAGGGCCGGGGGTCCGACGGCGCGCCTGGGAGGCGGAGAGGCAGTAACAACCGTCGTCATGGGGTCTGTACCGTATCACGGACGCTCGTCCCGTATCCCGGCGCCCCCTCTGCCCGAGAATTCGCGCGCGAGAAGGAGCTCAGCGCGACTGGCCGCTGGGCCGGATCAGCATCTCGTTGATGCTCACATGCGCCGGCTGCGTGACGGCGTAGGTGATCGCGCGGGCGATGTCCTCCGGCTCGAGCACCTTCCCGATCTGGCCCATCATCTTCTCGATCGAGGCCTGCACCTGGGGGTTCTCGTTGTGACCCTGGAGCTCGGTATCGACCCAGCCGGGCTCGATCGCCGTCACCCGGACCCCCGCCCGAGCGCACTCCTGCCGCAGGGCCTCGGAGAAGCCGACGACGCCCCACTTCGTCAGGTTGTAGACGCCGCTTCCCATGTTGGCCTGCCTGCCGGCGACGGAGGAGACGTTGACGATGTCCCCGCTGCCCGCCGCGCCCATGATGGGCAGCGCGGCGTGGGTGCAGTAGAGGAGGCCGAGCAGGTTGACGTCGACCATCCGTCGCCACTCCTCGGTGTCGGCTCCCGCGACCGGCCCGAGCAGCATCACGCCGGCGTTGTTGACGAGGATGTCGAGGCGGCCCAGCTCCTCGTTCGTGCGCTCGACGAAGGCGTTGGCCCGCTCCTCCTCGGCGACGTCGGTCTCGATCGCAATCGCTCGCCCGCCCTCGTCGGAGATCCGCTTCGCGAGCGCCTCGATCCGGTCCTGGCGACGTGCGCCCAGCGAGACGGCGGCTCCCTCGGCGGCCAGGGCCAGGGCCGTCGCCTCGCCGATTCCCGACGAGGCGCCCGTCACCGCGGCCACCTTTCCCTCCAGCGCTGCCATCGCCGGGCACCCTAGCGGCGCCCCGCTATGGGCCGGGCGGGACCGGAGAGGAGGCCGCGTCGCCCGCGACCTCCTCGGCTTCGCGCACCGCTGCGCCGCGCAGCGCGTTCGAGAGCGCCCTCACGTAGGCGCGAGCCGACGCCTCGATGATGTCCGTCGAGACGCCCTGGCCGCTCGCCAGCCGGCCGTGGGCTCGCAGCACCACCGTGACCTCGCCGAGCGCGTCCTCGCCTCCCGTGACCGCCGCGACCGTGTACTCGCGGAGCTCAGATCGGGCGTCGACCGCGGCCTGAATCGCCCCGAAGACCGCATCCACGGGGCCGTCTCCCCCGGCCTCGCCAAGCGACTCCTCACCACCCGGCGTCGAGATGCCGACCCGCGCCAGCGGCTCGCGGCGACTGCCGGCCTCGACCTCGAACCAGGCCAGCTCGTAGCCCTCCTCGCCCTCGCGCATCTCGTCGGAAACGATCGCCTCGAGGTCGAGCGCGGTGACCTGCTTCTTCTTGTCCGCCAGGGCCTTGAACGCCTTGAACGCCTGGTTGAGCGCGTTGCCCTCGACCCGGAATCCGAGCTGCTCCAGCGCGTCGCGGAGGGCGTGGCGGCCGGAGTGCTTGCCGAGAACGATCTGATTCGACTCGAGGCCGACGTCGCGGGCATCCATGATCTCGTAGGTGGTGCGCTCCTTGAGCACCCCGTCCTGGTGGATCCCGGACTCGTGCGCAAAGGCGTTGCGGCCGACGATCGCCTTGTTCGGCTGCACGGCGTAGCCGGTAAACCGCGAGACCATCCGGCTCGTGCGCGCGAGCTCGGTGGTCTGCACGCCCGTGTCGAGCCCGTGGTCGGCTCGGCGGGTGCGCAGCAGCATGACGATCTCCTCGAGCGAGCAGTTGCCGGCGCGCTCGCCGATCCCGTTGATCGCGCACTCGACCTGCCGGGCTCCCGCCAGGACGCCGGCGAAGGAGTTGGCGACGGCGAGTCCGAGGTCGTCGTGGCAGTGAACGGAGAGTCGGACGTCCGTGAGGCCCGGAACGAGCTCGAGCAGGCGTCGGAGGAAGCGGGTGTACTCGTCCGGGGTTGTATATCCGACGGTGTCGGGGACATTGATCACGCCGGCGCCCTCGGCGACGGCGATCGCGCAGACCTCGGCCGTGAACTCGATGTCGGCGCGGGTGGCGTCCATGGGCGAGAACTCGACGTCTGGGCAGAGCCGACGGGCGTGGGCAACCGCGGCCCTGGCCTGGCCCTTCACGTCGTCGCGATCGGTCCCGAGCTGATGGGTGATGTGGATGTCGGAGGTCGAGATGAAGGTGTGGATGCGCGGCCTCTCCGCGTCCTTGATCGCATCCCAAGCCGCGTCGATGTCGGCCCCCTGAGTGCGGGCGAGCCCGCAGATCACCGGTCCCGACACGGTGCGCGCGATCGCCTCCACCGCCGCGAAGTCGCCGGGGGAGGTGATCGGGAAGCCGGCCTCGATCACGTCGACGCCGAGCCGGGCGAGCTGGCTGGCGATCTCGACCTTCTCCTGCGTGTTGAGCGAGATCCCCGGCGACTGCTCGCCGTCGCGCAACGTCGTGTCGAAGATCTCGACCCGGTTGAACTCGTCCCCGTTGCCCTCTGTCTCAGCACTCATCTCTGAGCTCCTTCTCCAGTTCGTCCGATGTTCCCTTGTCTCTTGCGGCTGTCGCGCCGCCCAGCGCTATTCCCCCCGGAGGGGGAGGAGAAGGAGTAGCGCGAGGCTGGTGGGCCGAAGGGTCATCGAGGGTGGACCTTAGCGGACGCCGCGAAGCGCTTGGCGGAGCGCTGCTGTTGCGGTGTGAAACCCGGCCCCGCGAGAGGCCCCTGCCCCTAGGGAGTCAGTACGACCTTGCCGACGTTGCGGCGCTCGTGGATGAAGCGGTGCGCGTCGGCGGCGCGATCGAACGGGAAGGCCTCGGCGACGACGGGCTCGAGGAGGCCCGAGCCGAGATCCTCGATGAGCGGGTCGATCACCCGGGTGAGGCTGCCTTCGCGGTCCCACCAGGCCAGCATGTTGAGCCCGAAGACTCCCTTGTTCTCGTTCAGGATCGTGAGGCTCTTCCACCACGGCATCGTCGCCGTCGTCATGCCCGCCAGGCCCTTGAGCAGGCCCGGGATGTTGCGTCCCTCGCCGGTCTGGACCTCGCTGATGCCGTAGCAGACCAGTCGTCCCCCGGCCCGGAGCAGGCGGTAGTCCTTGCGGAAGCTGGAGGGACCGATCGCGTCGAAGGCGATGTCGATGCCCTCGCCGTTAGTGATCCGATTGACCTCGACCTCGAAGTCGGCCTCGCGGTAGTCGATCGGGTGCTCGACACCCTGGGCGCGGATCGCATCGTGCTTGGAGGCGGAGGCGGTGCCGAAGATCTCAGCTCCCCGGGCCTTGGCGATCTGGGTGGCGGCGATGCCGACCCCGCCGGCGGCGGCATGGATGAGGAGGCGATCCTCCTCGCGCAGCCCGCCCATGATCACCACGCCCGCGTAGGCGGTCCCGTAGTTCACCGGGATCGCGGCCCCCTGCTCGAACGTGAGCGACTCGGGCAGCGGAATGACGCTGTCCTGCGGCGCGCTGACCAGCTCCGCGTAGCCGCCGAAGCGGGTTCCGGCGATCACCCGATCCCCCACCGAGACCGAGCTCACCCCCTCCCCCACCGACTCGACCTCGCCGGCGACCTCGTAGCCGACCACCGACGGGGGCTTCGGCGCGTCGGGGTACATGCCGGAGCGGGCGAGCAGGTCGGCGAAGTTGATCCCCGCCGCCTTCACCGCGACCCGGACCTCGCCCGGTGCAACCTGCGGGTCCGAGCGCTCCTCGACCTGGAGCACCTCGGGCCCGCCGTTGCGGGTGATGACGACCGCGCGCATGGAGCGCTTAGCCTACCTCCGGGAGGGCAGGCCGACGCAGCTCGTGCCGGGGTCGAGCCAATTCCGTGCCGCCGGCGGCGAGGTCGGGAGCCCCTGAATCAAGGACGCAGGAGGCGATGCGGCCGCCAGGCCGTGAGCCGACGAGGACGCCGAGTCAGGGCCTCCCGGCCCGCCGCGCTACAGATCGATCGCGCGGCCGGCGTAGAAGTCGTCGCGCTCGGCGATCGCATCGACCACGCTCCCGGGGACCGGCGCATCGGTCGTCAACGCCATCACGGCCTGCGGGGCGGAGTCCTCGGCGCCGACCGCCGCGGAGACGATGTTGACGCCATGCTCGGCGAAGGCGGTGCCGACGAGCCCGATCATGCCGGGCTTGTCGCTGTAGCGGAAGATCGCGAGATGATCGGCGAAGGGCAGGTAGAAGCCCTGGCCCCAGACGCCGACGAGGTAGGGGTCGTTGCGCGGTCCGACGCCGGTGCCGGCGACCTCGACGGTCTCCCCGCCCGAGTCGATCCGGACCGTGATCAGCTCGGTGAAGTCCGGGGACGTGCTGTCGGTCGTCTCCACCAGCTCGATCCCCCGATCCTCGGCCATGCTCGGGGCGTTGACGAGGTTGACCGGCTCCTCGGTGTGTCCGGAGAGGATTCCGACCAGCGTCGAGATGCCCAGCAGGCGGACGTCGTGCTCGGCCAGACGCCCGCGAACCTCGACCTCGACCCGGTCGACCGAGCCACCCCCGAGGCCGGAGGCGAGGCGCCCGAGCTTCTCGCAGAGCGGCACGAAGGGCGCAAGCGCCTCCATCGTCTCGGGACGGACCGCGGGGATGTTGACCGCGTTCGTGACGACCCCGCCCGTGAGCGCCGCCACCACCTGCTGGGCGGTGACGATTCCCGCCCGGTCCTGCGCCTCGGCGGTCGAGGCTCCCAGATGCGGGGTGACGACGACGTCGTCGCGGCCGAAGAGCGGATGCTCCGTCATCGGCTCGGTGGGAAAGACGTCGAGCGCCGCGCCCGCGACCTTGCCGGCGTCGAGGGCCGCCTCGAGCGCCTCGAGGTCGATCAGCTCCCCGCGCGCGCAGTTGACGATCCGGACGCCATCCTTCATCCGCTCGAGCGCCTCGGCATCGATCCAGTTGATCGTCTCGGGCGTCTTGGGCAGGTGGATCGTGATCAGGTCGGCTCGCTCGTAGAGCTCGTCGCTCGAATCGACCCCCTCGACCCCGAGTTCGCGGAAGCGCTCGGCTGAGACGAACTTGTCGAAGCCGACCACGTCCATGTCGAAGGCCAGAGCGCGTCTCGCGACGAGCTGACCGATCCGGCCGAAGCCGATCACGCCGAGGGTCTTGCCGTAGAGCTCGTTGCCGCCGAAGCGGGAGCGGGCCCACTCCCCGGCCGCCAGGGTCGCGTGGGCCTGGGGCACGTTGCGGAACAGCGCCAGCGCCAGCGCCATGGTGTGCTCGGCGGCGGCGACGGAGTTGGACTCGGGCGCGTTGGCGACGACGATGCCGCGCTTGGTCGCGGCCGCGATGTCGACGTTGTCGACGCCGGTGCCGGCGCGGCCGATCGCCCGCATCCGCTCGGCGGCGCCGATCAGCTCGGCGGTCATCTGCGTTGCCGAGCGGATCACGATGGCGTCGAACTCGCCGATCCTCGCCTCGAGCTCCCCATCCGGCCAGTCCGTCCCGACCTCGACGTCGAAGCGCTCGCGCAGCAGGTCCACGCCGGCCTCGGCGATCTTCTCCTTGACGAGCACCTTCGGTCTGTCACTCATGTTCGGCCTCCGGGGAGCGGGGAGTGGGGGTCTGCGGGGTCGCTCAGCCGACCGGCGCGGGGGAGCCCGCCTCGGCGAAGACGCCCTGGGCGGCCGCGACGCCGGAGCCTGGCTCGCTCTCGTGACCGAGGTCGCGAAGCGCCATCTCCAGCGCGCTCAGCGCGAGGACGATGTCGAAGGCCCCGTAGTAGCCGCAGTGGGCAACCCGGACGATCTTGCCCTTCAAGTGCCCCTGCCCGCCGGCCACCGTCACCCCATAGCGGTCGCGCATCAGCTTCGGCACCTTCACGCCGTCGATGTCGTCGGGCAGGCGCGCGGCGGTGACCACGTTGGCGTCGGGGTCGTCGGGCCCGAAGCGCTCGAGCCCCAGCCCCTCGATGCCGGCACGGGCGGCTCGCGCCAGCACCGCATGGCGCGCGAAGACGTTGTCGAGGCCCTCCTCGAGGATCTGCTCGAGGGCCACGTCGAGGCCGCGAAACAGCGTCACCGCGGTCGTGAAGGGGGAGTCGGGCGGGGACTTTCGCTGCCCGGCCGCGGTTCGGCCCCAGTCGAAGTAGTAGCGACCCCCGGGGCCCTCGGCGGCCAGGTCGAGGGCGCGCTGGGAGACGGACGCAAAGCCGAGGCCAGGTGGGCACATCAGCGACTTCTGCGATCCCGACACGACCACGTCGACGCCCCACTCGTCCTGCGGGAGATCCGCTGCCCCGAGCCCCGAGACCGCATCGACGCAGAGGGCGGCGCCATGCGAGCGGGCGACCTGGGCCAGGCCCGCGATGTCGTTGAGGACGCCGGTGGAGGTCTCCGACTGAGTCGTGAAGACCGCCTTGGGCTTCGCCTCCATCGCCTTCAGGGCGGCATCGACCCGCTCGGGATCCACCTTCGTCCCCCATTCGAAGGAGAGATGCTCGAGGTCGGCGCCGAACGCCTCGCAGAGCTCGACCCAGCGCTCACCGAACTTGCCACAGGAGGCGACGAGGGCGGGCTCGCCGGGGCGGGTCAGGTTCGCGACCGCCGATTCGAGCGCCCCGGAGCCGGTGGAGGCGAAGCAGAGGACATCGTTCTTCGTCCGGAAGACCTCGGGGAGCCGCCTGAGCACCCGCTCGTATACCTCGATGAAGGCCGGCGCGCGGTGGTAGAGGATGGGCTCGGCCATCACCTGAGAGACGGCGGGCGGGAGGGGTGTCGGGCCGGCGGTCATCAGATATTGCTTGATGTAGGGGTTGGTCACTGGCGCTCCGGGTCCATCGGTGGAGGCGACAGGTTAGGGGGTGGGCTGGCGTCCCCTCGCTCCGCGCTTGCTAGTGCCGAATCCCGAATAGACTCGCCAAGGAAGCAACCCTGTGGGAGAGAGAGCATGAACGGATCCGAAGAGGGGTCGGGAGGCGCTGGCAACGATCCGGCGGCTTCGAGTGATGTGGCGGTCCAGCCGGCCGCAGACCAACCAGCTCCGGTCGTCCGGAAGTCCACGGATGAGAGGAAGCAACTGCTGGCCCAAACCGTCCAGAATCAGATAGCCGCAGGAGCTCGCGTTGAGTCCCAGAGCGACTTTCAAGCAGTCCTCGTTCGGGGACACCGCGTAAATCACCTGCTGCACTTCCTGATCGGATTCCCCACGCTGGGCCTCTGGTGGCTCGCTTGGATCGGCATCGCGATCATGGGCGGGGAGAAGCGATCGACCGCGCAGGCCGACGAGTTCGGGAACGTCAACGTTCAACAGCTCTAGTCAACTGGGATCGATGGATCGCGACGCCGCAAAGGCACAACTCCAGCACGACCTATTGACGCTTCTGAATCCGCGGGGATACCGACTGGAAAGCCAGTCAGCGCTGGGTGTGGCCCTTGTCCGTCCGATGACTCCGGCCGCAAAGGGTGGCGTGGCGCTGGCGGTGTTCGGGCTACTCATCGCCATTGGCGGTGCCTGGTACGTCGGGATACCTGCCGCCCTGCTCGGAGCCGGTTTGTTCGCCGTTCGTCGCCCAGGGAGGATCGCAGCGCGCGTTGACGCCACCCCCACCGGACTCGACGTAACCGTGCAAGGAAGGTCCGAGCCCGGTGTAGACGCCCTGAGCAGCAGACTCTGTGAGCAGTGGAATGGTCGCTAGGGGTGACGGCTATGCAGTCGCCACCGACCTCGAGGCCCTCGGCGAGGGTCCGGGCTTCCGCAAGATTCGCAAGGCGCTGGACGTGAAGGCGTTCGGGGTCAACGTGATCGTCCTGCCCGCCGGCATGGAGACCGGCTTCCACTTTCACGACGAGCAGGAGGAGCTCTACTTCGTCCACCTCGGCGAGATCGAGATCACCTTCGGCGACGGCTCGGTCCATCGCCTGGGCCCCGGCGGCACGGCCCGGGTCGACGCGTCGACCCACCGCATGATCCGCAACGTGGGCGAGGGCGAGGCGGTTTACCTCTGCGCCGGAGGCAAGGATGGCTACGTGGGCCGCGACGGCCGCCTCCCCGAGGGGGAGACGCGGACGCCCGGGCCGCACAGCGGCTGAACGGTACGGGCCCTGCGGGTCTACCAGCGGAGGGGACCGCGGCCCAGGAAGAAGGCCAGGATCGAGCGCCGTCCGCAGCCCGGGCAGCGATGCAGGGGCTCCACCGGCGTCCCACACCGCCGGCAGGCCGGCTTGTTCGCGACGATCCCTCGCATCCGCCGAGCCTAGTGAGACCCCCGCGGCCCGGGGCGCCTCCGTCCCGCTCCTGACGAGGCTGGGAGCCGCCAGATCAAGGAAGAGTGGGCCGATGCGGCCAGCGGGCCGTGAGGCCCGCGATGACGCCGAGCTGGCGCCTCCCAGCCCGTCAGGAGTCGATCCAGGGCATCATGGAGCGGAGCTCGCCGCCAACCTGCTCGACCTGGTGGTCCTTGCCCTCCTGGCGCAGGCGGTCGAAGCTCTCCCCGCCGGCTCGGTTCTCGGCGATCCACTCCCTCGCGAAGTCGCCCGACTGGATGTCGGCGAGGATCTTTCGCATCGCCTCTCGCGTCTCGTCGGTGATCACCTTGGGGCCGCGCGTCATGTCGCCGTACTCGGCCGTGTTCGAGATCGAGTCGCGCATTCCCTGGATGCCCTTCTCGTACATCAGGTCGACGATCAGCTTGAGCTCGTGGAGGCACTCGAAGTAGGCGAGCCGGGGGTCGTAGCCGGCCTCCACCAGGGTCTCGAACCCGGCTCGCACGAGCTCGGTGGCGCCGCCGCAGAGGACCGCCTGCTCGCCGAACAGATCGGTCTCGCACTCGTCCTTGAAGGTCGTCTCGATCACCCCGGCGCGGGTCCCTCCGATGCCCTTCGCGTAGGCGAGGACCATGTCGCGCGCGTTGCCACTCTCGTCGGCGTGGACCGCCATCAGGCACGGTACGCCGCGCCCCTCCTCGTACTGGCGGCGGACGAGGTGGCCGGGGCCCTTCGGGGCGACCATCCCGACGTCCACCCCTGGCGGCGGCTGGATCTGGTCGAAGTTGATCGCGAAGCCGTGGGCGAACATCAGCAGGTTCCCCTCGCTGATCCCGTCGGCGATCTCCGTGCTCCAGACCTCGGCCTGCTTCTCGTCCGGCAGCAGGATCATCACCACGTCGCCGCGGCTGGCGGCGTCGGCGACGTCAGCCACCTCGAGGCCGGCAGCCTCGGCACCGGCCCGGCTGGCCGAGTCGGGGCGCAGGCCGACGACCACGTCGACCCCCGACTCCTTCAGGTTGAGCGCGTGAGCGTGGCCCTGGGAGCCGTAGCCGAGGATCGCGACGGTCTTGCCCGCGAGCGGCTCGAGGCTCGCATCGTCCTCGTAGAACATCTTGCTCTCGAATTCGCTCATCTGGGCCTTTCGTGCGTCCGGATCTTCACTGAGTTCGGGCGCGGCACCCTATCCGCTGTCCGACCCCATCCCGGAGCAGGGGTGGGTAGCCGGATGGTTGCTCTACAACCATTGGACCACGTCGGCCACGGCCCGCGCCCGGCTCCAGGCGTCGCCTAGCTTGCAGTCCCGCCTGTTCCGCCAACGAGCCGCCGCCGCTGGAGCTTGCCCGACGCGGTCCGCGGCAGCTCCTCGCGGAGCTCGATCCGCTTCGGCACCTCGTGGGGCGCCAACCGCTCGCGGGCTAGCGCAAGAAGCTGCCACTCGGGCGAGGCCGCCCCGGGCCGAGAGACGACATAGGCGACCACCGTCTGACCCCACTCGCGGTCATCGACGCCCACCACCGCCACGTCGGCGACGCCGGGATGCTGCCGCAGAGCCGCCTCCACCCGCTCGGGCCGGACGTTTTCGCCGCCGGTGACGATCAGGTCGGAGCGCCGCCCCTCGACCCAGAGATAGCCATCGGCGTCGACTCGGCCCAGGTCGCCGGTGTGCAGCCAGCCGTCGGCGTCAGCGGCCGCGGGAGCGACGATCGGCCCGCGCACGCGAATCTCGCTCTCGCGCACCTGCACCTCGACCCCCGGCAGCGGCTTGCCGGCCGAGCCCGCTCGCTCGCGGGCATCCCCCGGCGAGAGCGTGCAAACCTGCGAGCAGGCCTCGGTCAGGCCGTAGGTCTGGACGACCGTCGCCCCGCGCCCGAGCGCCTCGTCGAGCACGTCACGGGGCAGCGGGCCACCGCCGATCAGCAGCAGCCTGGGGCGCTCGATCGCCGCCCCCGCGTCGAGCAGCCGGACGAGCTGGGTGGGGACGAGCGAGAGGAGGCTTGCCTCCCCCGCCTCGATCGCGGCGGAGATGCAGTCGACGTCGAAGCCTTCATGGATCCGCGCCGCGGTGCCGTAGATCGCCGAGCGGACGAGGATCGAGAGCCCGCCCACGTGATTCAGCGGCAGGCAGCAGAGCCAGGCGTCGTCCGCATCGACCCCGAGGTTCACGGCGGAGCCCAACGCGCTCCACAGGTGATTGCCAGCCGTCAACTCCACCGGCTTGGGATCTCCGGAGGTGCCGCTGCTGAGCACGCGGGTCAGCGGCTCGCCGGGGTGACGGCGCAGGCTCATCCATCCGCTCCCCGCTTCCTCGTGGGAGAGCGCGCGCTCGATCGTCTCGGAGTCGACGAACGCGGCGCCCGGAGCCACGTCCACGTCCGCCCGGCCGCCCGGCGGCATCGACTGCGCGACCGTCCCGGCGAGGATCGCCCCGTGCAGGGCGACCGCGTGGGAGACGCCGGCCGGGAGGTCGATCGCGACCGGGTCGCCGGGTGCCAAGCCCAGGTCGCGGAGCGTCGCGGCGAAGGCGCCGGCCCGCTTACGGAGCTCCCCGTAGGTGAGGCGCTCGGCGGAGTCGGCGACGGCAAGCCGGCCCGGATGGGCGCGCGAGCTGTGGTCGAGCCAGTCGGTCGGGGTGTCGTGCATGGCGAGAGCGCCGGGACGTAGGGGGCCCGGCGGATATCGTTGCCATTCTGGCGCCGCCGGCGCCCGCGCGAACCCGAGGTCCCTTCCCAGATGTCCGAACGACACAAGAGCGCCCCGCCCGAGGAGCTCCTCTACGCCCCGATCGAGTGGCAGAGCGCCGGCGACTACGAGGACATCCTCTACGAGACCGGCGACGGGATCGCGAAGATCACGATCAACCGGCCCGAGCGCCGCAACGCGTTCCGCCCCCCGACGCTGGCCGAGCTGCGCGACGCCTTCACGCGGGCGCGGGACGACCTCGATGTCGGCTCGATCATCTTCACGGGGGCGGGCGACGAGGCCTTCTGCTCCGGTGGCGACCAGAAGATCCGCGGCGACGACGGCTACATCGGCTCCGACGAGGTCGCCTCCCAGGGAGTCGGGCGCCTCGACGTCGGCGACCTCCACGTGCAGATCCGCCGCACCCCCAAGCCGGTCGTGGCGGCGGTGGCGGGGTACGCGGTGGGCGGGGGGCACATCCTCCACCTCGTCTGCGACCTGACGATCGCCGCCGAGAACGCGAAGTTCGGCCAGACGGGGCCGCGCGTCGGCAGCTTCGACGGCGGCTTCGGCGCCGGCCTGCTGGCGCGGCAGATCGGCGCCAAACGGGCGAAGGAGATCTGGTTCCTGCTGCGGCTCTACGACGCTCACGAGGCGCTCGATATGGGCCTCGTCAACGGGGTCGTCCCGACGGACCAGCTCGAGCGCGAGGCCGTTGCCTGGTGCCGGGAGATGAGCCACCTCTCCCCCCTTGCGTTGCGCCTGCTCAAGTCGAGCTTCAACGCCACCGAGGACGGCCTGACGGGCCTCCAGCAGCTCTCCCACGACGCGACCCTGCTCTTCTACATGAGCGAGGAAGGCCAGGAGGGGCGCAACGCCTTCCAGGAGGGGCGGGCGCCGGACTTCTCGAAGTTCCCGCGTCGGCCTTGAGCCGGGAGGAGCAGCCTCGGCTCCGCTTCCGTCGCGGAGCGGATCGCTTCAACGGAAGCGCTCGCTATCCGAGCCAAATCGTGGAAGCGATCGGCGGATGAAGCCCGCGCAGCCCACGCGAGTCAGGACCATGGCGTGACAGCGCGGACGGCTTCGGCTTGAGCGCCTTGCGGATCTGGCTCATGGCCGCGCGGCCGCGGACCCTGCCGGCGGCGGTGGCACCCGTCCTGGTCGGCAGCGCGGCGGCCTGGGATCGGCTGCACCCGGACGATTCCGTCACCTCGTCGGCCGCCGGTTACATGCTCAACTTCGACGGTGAATTCCAGTGGCTCAACTTCGCCGCCGCCCTGATTGGCGCGATCTTCATCCAGATCGGCACGAACCTCGCCAACGATTACTCCGACGCCAAGCGGGGGGCGGACACGGTGGACCGGCTCGGGCCAGTTCGCGTCACGGCCTCGGGTCTGGCGGCGCCCCGGCGCGTCCTCTACGCCACCTGGGCCGCCTTCGCGATCGCCGCCCTGGCCGGGATCTACCTCGCGGTCGAGGTCGGTCCGGAGATCCTGCTGATCGGCGTCGCGTCGATCGCCGCCGGCGTCCTCTACACCGGCGGCCCGAAGCCCTACGGCTACGAGGGCCTCGGCGAGCTCTTCGTCTTCGTCTTCTTCGGTCTCGTCGCCGTCAACGGCTCTTACTACGTGCAGCTCGAGGAGATCGACGCGCTGCCGCTGTTGCTCTCGATCCCGGTCGGCCTGCTCTCGGCGGCGATCCTCGTCGTCAACAACGTCCGCGACATCGACACCGATCGCCGCGCAGGCAAGCGAACGCTGGCGGTGCGGATGGGCCGCGACCGAACCCGCACCCTCTTCACGGCGATGGTCATCCTCTCCTATGCCCTCCTGCCCATCGCCCTGCTGCTCGGCGACGGGTCGGCCTGGGGCCTGCTGGGGCTGCTGAGCCTGCCGCTGGCGCTGCGACCCCTGCGCGCCGTTCGTGAGCGCACCGATGGTCCGGCGCTGAACGGCGCCCTGGCCGGAACGGGCACGCTGCTCGGCGCCTTTGCGCTACTCGTCTCGGTCGGCCTGCTGCTCTAGGGGGAGTCCGCCCGTCCGCATCGCATCCGTCCAAACGATCCCCGTCGCGCTCCCCTTCCGCGAGCGATACGAGACGGCAACCGGCGCACTTGAGCGGCGCGAGATGGTCCTGCTGCGGATCGAGGCCGAGGACGGCCCCGTCGGCTGGGGTGATGCCGTCCCGCTGAGCCTGCGGGGCGGCGCCCCGCTCGCGGCAGTCCACGGGGAGCTCGAATCGGGTTGTGGGGCGATCCTCGAGGGCGCCGAGCTCGACCTCACCCGCCCCCCTGCCGAAGCCGGAGCCGCTCTCGGGCCCCTGCTGGAGAGCTGCGCGGCGGAAGCGGGGCCGCAGGCGGTCTCCGCGGTCGAGATCGCCCTCCTCGACCTGCTCGGCCACGCCTACGGCGTCCCGGCATGGGTCGTGATCGGGGCCCCGTCCGCCCGGCGGGTCGAGTGCAACGGAACGCTCGGGGCGGGCGAGCCCGAGACGGTGGGAGCAGCCGCCGAGGAACTCGTCGCGCGGGGCTTCGAGACCCTCAAGCTCAAGGTCGGCGCCGGCGACGATCTCGGCCGGATGCGCGCCGTTCGCGTGGCCTGCGGGGAGGCAACCGAGCTGCGGATCGACGCGAACGGGGCCTGGGGGGTCGATGAAGCGGCGGAGATGCTCGCGGGTTTCGCCTCCGTCCGCCTGCAGCTCGCCGAGCAGCCCTGCGCGAGCCTCGAGGAGCTGGCGGAGCTGCGTCGCCGGGTCGCGGTGCCGATCGTCGCCGACGAGAGCGTGGGGTCAGTGGAGGAGGCGGAGGGTGCCGCCGCGGCGCAGGCCTGCGACGCGGCCACGCTCAAGCTCGCGAAGGTCGGCGGGGTGCGCGCGGCGCTTCAGATCGCCGATCGGGTCCCGTCCTACCTGTCGAGCGCGCTCGACAGCCCGCTCGGGATCGCTGCCGCCGTCCACGCCGCGCAGGCGCTCCCGGCTCGGGGCTTCGCGGCAGGGCTCGCCCACGGGCTCGCCACCTCGGGGCTCTTCGCCGACAATGTGGCGGACGACGCCTCGTTGCGCGGGCCCAGCATCGAACCCCCACCGGCGCCCGGCCTGGGCGTCGAGGTCGACGAGGGAGCCGTCGAGCGCCTCCGGATCAGATGATCGACACGACCAACCGCAACGCCGCCCTCGCCTCGGCCCTCGTCGAGGAGCTGGCGCGCTGCGGGGTTCGCCACGCCGTCCTCTCCCCCGGCTCGCGCTCGAGCCCCGTCGCGCTGGCGCTGGATCGCGAGGCCGCGATCGATGTGGGGGTGATCCTGGACGAGCGCTCGGCCGGCTTCGTCGCGCTGGGCGCCGCGCTCTCGAGCGGCACACCGGCCGTCGTCGCCTGCACGAGCGGCTCGGCTGCCGCCAACCTCCACCCCGCGATCGTCGAGGCCGACCAGGCGGGCGTCCCGCTGATCGTGCTCACCTCCGACCGGCCGCCGGAGCTGCGCGGCATCGGCGCCGGGCAGACGATCGACCAGATCCACCTCTACGGCACCGCCGCCCGCTGGTTCTGCGAGGTAGGCACCCACGACGCCGACAACGCCGGATTGCTCCACCACCGCTCGACCGCCTGCCGCGCCTTCGGCGAGGCGGTCGGCGGGCGCGGACCCGTGCACCTCAACCTCCCCTGGCGGGATCCGCTCGGGCCGGAGGCGCGGCCCGACGACGTCCGCGCGGGGCGTCTCGCGCGCGAGGGACGCTCGGGCGAGCGGCCCCTCACCGTCTCGATCGGCAGCCGCGAGCCGGCCCCAGCGGTGGTCGACGCCCTGGCGGAGGCGTGCGATCGCTCCCAGCGCGGGTTGATCGTGGCCGGCCGGCAGACTGACCCGCGGCTGCCCGCGATCCTCACGGAGCTGTCGGCGGCAAGCGGCTTCCCGATCCTGGCCGACCCGCTCTCCGGGCTGCGCTTCGGCCCCCATGACCGCGATGCGGTCATCACGACCTACGACGCCATCACCCGCTCCACTCCCGCCGGGCTCGAGCCTGACCTCGTGATCCGCTTCGGCGACGTTCCGACGAGCAAGCCGCTGCGGACCTGGCTCACCGCGAGCGACGTCGATCAGATCGTGATCGACCCTCCCGGTGGCTGGAACGAGCCGACACGCCAGGCGGGCGCCTTCATCCGTGCCGACCCGGTCTCCATGGCCGTGGCCGTTGCGCGGCGCGCCTCGCGAGGCGACGACGACTGGCGCCGGCGCTGGATCGGGGCCGAGGACGCCGCTCGCGCCGCGATTGACGGAGTCTTGGATGAGGCCCCGTGGCCGAATGAGCCAGCGATCCACCGCTCGCTGGGAAAGGTCTTCGCCGACGGCGACCAGGTCCTCCTCGCCTCGAGCATGCCGGTCCGCGACGCGGAGTCGTTCATGGCGGGTGGCCCGGCAGATGTGCGCCTTTTCTCGAACCGCGGCGCCAATGGGATCGACGGCCTGGTCTCGACGGCGGGCGGCTTGGCGATCGCCGGTGATGCTCCGACGTGGCTTGTGCTGGGCGACCTAGCCCTTGCCCACGACCTCGGCGGGCTGGCGACGCTGCGCGCGTCAGAGGCCCCGATCCGGCTCGTGGTCATCGACAACGGCGGGGGCGGCATCTTCGACTTCCTCCCGCAGGCCGATCAGGTCGAGGCCGAGCCCTTCGAGCGGTTGTTTACGACTCCGAGCCCGCTGAACTTCGAGCGAGCGGCGGCGCTGTTCGATCTCCCTTATGTGCCGGTCGAGCGGGAGTCGGACCTGGCAGATCTCGCCGGCCGCGAGAGCCTCCTGGCCCATGTTTACGTCGAGCGGTCGAGCAACGTCGAGCTCCACCGCCGCATCGCGGCGGCCGTGAGCCGGGCGATCAACTCTTAGCCACTCCCTCACCGCCGGATCGGTGGGACGCGTGTTGGATCGAGCATCCCAGGGATGCTCAGGGCGACACGGGCCCGGATCTTGCGGGGCCCTGACCGCCCCTCACCCCGCCAGCAGCGGCAGCAGCGCGTCGAGCTTGATCTCGGTCTCCGCGAGCTCCGCCGCGGGGTCGGAACCGGCGACGATCCCCGCCCCTGCGTAGAGGTGGGCTGTGCGATCCCGTAGGAGCGCCGACCGCAGCGCGACGCAGAACTCACCGTCCTCAGCAGCGTCCATCCAGCCGACCGGACCGGCGTACCAGCCGCGCTCGAGGCCCTCGAGCTCGCGGATCAACCGCTCGCCCGCAGCACCGGCTGGCTCGGGGCCGACCGCCGGGGTGGGGTGAAGCAACCCGGCGAGCGCGAGCGCCGAGCGCGCCTCGGTGAGCTGCGCGCGGATCGGGGTTGCCAGATGCTGGATGTTGGCGACCTTGATCACGACCGGATCCGGAGCCCCCTCGACCCAGACCGAGAGCGGAGCCAGCCGCCGCGCGATCCGGCGGGCGACGATCTCGTGCTCGGAGCGATTCTTGGCGCTGTGCAGGAGCTGCTCGCCCAGGTGGTCGTCGACGGCGGGGTCGGCGCTGCGTCGAGCCGAGCCGGCGAGGGCGACCGTCGCCGCCTGCGCGCCGCTGCGGCGCACGAGGAGCTCGGGGCTGGCGCCGACGAACGCCGCCTCGGGCGTCCCGGCGCAGAAGACGAAGCACGATCCGAAGACCTCGCGCAGCGCCCCGAACAGGGCCCCCGGCTGATGCGCGCCCGGTGCCGTGACCGTGACCTCCCTGGCGAGCACGAGCTTCTGCACGTCCCCGGTCCTGATCCGCTCCACGGCGCCCGCGACCGCCGCCTCGTAGGCGGCCGGGGGGCGCGCTGACGCCACCGTAATCTCCCCTCCCGGGCTCGGGTCGAGGGGCGGCAGCGGATCCTCGCGCAGGGCCGCGAGCCTGCCCGCGACGCTCCGCCTGATCCGCGCGGGGTCGGACGCCGGTCCGGCGACCGCGCAGGCGGTGATCAGGTGCCGCCTGCCCGAGCGGGTGAGGATCAGCTCCGGCAGCGTTAGAAGCGCCGGCGGCAGCGACGACCATGCGCCGGCATCGGAGGCGTCGGCGGAGAAGGACATCCCCCCGACCCAGAGCGGGCCGGCGCCCTCGGGCAGATCCTGCGGCTCCTCGGCGAGCCGCTCGCGCATCACGGCACTCGAGTCGGCTACGAGGTCGGCCACACGCCCCGCGCCGCGGGAGACAATCTCGTGTGCACTGCCGACGGTCCCGATCGCGAAGCCGTCCCGGTCCGGCTCCTCCCAGCAGAACCACCGGTCGTCGGCCCGCCGCGAGGCGAAGGCGGCGGCGCAGGGATCGAACGCGTCGACCTCGACGGTGGCGCTGATCAGCCGCCGCCGCGGGCCGGCGGCCGCGCGCTCGGCCAGCCGCTCGACCGACTCGAGCAGCCCGGCGGTCTCGACCGCCGCGGTCAAGGCCGCCCCTAGCTCTCCGGGCGCGCCCGGGCGATCGCGACCTCGCCCGTACGAGCCATCTCGATCAACCCATGCGGGCGGACCATGCGCTCGAAGGAGTCGATCTTCTCCTTCGTACCGGTCACTTCGACCGTGATCGACCGCCGCGAGACGTCGACGATGTTGGCGCGGAAGATCTGGCTGAACTCGATGATCTCGGCCCGGTTCTCGGCCGCGGCGCTGATCCGGAAGAGCGCCATCTCCCGCGTCACCGCCGTCTCCGGCTCCATGTCGCGGATCTTGATCACGTTGATCAGCTTGTGGAGCTGCTTGGTGACCTGATCGATCGGGTGGACGGCGCCGTCGACCGTCAGCGTCACCCGCGAGATGTCCGGGTCCTCGGTCGGGCCGACGGCGAGCGTGTCGATGTTGAAGCCCCGCCGGCTGAAGAGGCCGGCGATCCGGGCGAGGACGCCCGGGCGGTTCTCGACGAGCAGCGAGAGCAGGTGGCGGCGGCCCGTGAGGCCGCTCGATGCCCGCAGATCGTCGAGGTCGAGCAGCTCCTTGGTGCCGGGATCGCCCATCGCGTCTAGCCCACCATGTCCCGGGCGGCCGCGCCGGCCGGGATCATCGGGTAGCAGTTCTCGTTCTGGGTGACGCGGACGTCCAGCAGCACCGGCCCGTCGTGGTCGAGCGCCGTCCGCATCGCATCCCCCAGCTCGCCCTTGTCCTCGCAGAGCATGCCCTTCCAGCCGAACGCTTCGGCCAGCTTCACCCAATCGGGGCTCGCCCCCATCTCGACCGACTTGTAGCGCTCCTCCCAGAACAGCTCCTGCCACTGGCGAACCATGCCGAAGTGGCCGTTGTTCATCAGAAAGACCTTGACCGGAAGGTTGTGCGCGGCCGCGGTGGCGAGCTCCTGGCAGACCATCACGAGGCTGCCGTCGCCGGCGAGGCAGACGACCTGCTCGTCTGGCATCGCGACCTTGGCCCCGATCGCCGCCGGCAGGCCGAAGCCCATCGTTCCGAGACCCCCGGAGTTGAGCCACCGATTGGGCTTGGCGAAGTGGTAGTACTGCGCCGCCCACATCTGGTGCTGGCCCACGTCGGAGGTGACGATCGCGTCGCCGTTCGTCGCCCGGTACATCTCCTCGACCATGAACTGTGGCTTGATCTCGGAGTCGGTCGAGTCCTCGTAGCGCAGCGGGTACTGCTCGCGCCAGCCGTCGATCTGCCCCCACCACTCCTCGAGCCGGGAGCGGTCGGCGGCCAGCGCCCGGTACTCGCCCGTCAGCTTCGGCAGCACGTCCTTGGCGTCCCCGACGATCGGGATGTGGGCCGGGACGTTCTTGGAGATCTCCGCCGGATCCACGTCGATGTGGACGAACTTCGCCCGCGGCGCGAACTCGCTCAGCTTGCCCGTGATCCGGTCGTCGAAGCGGGCGCCGATCGCAACGATCAGGTCCGCCTCGTCCATCGCGTAGTTGGCCGCGCGGGTGCCGTGCATGCCGAGCATTCCGAGCCATTGCTCGTGCGGCGCCGGGAAGGCACCGAGACCCATCAGCGTGCAGGTGACGGGGAACCTGTCGGAGCCGGCGAGCTCGCGCAGCTCCTCCGAGGCATGGGCGTTGACCACGCCGCCGCCGACGTAGAGGACGGGTCGGCGCGCGTTCGCCAGCGCCCTCGCCGCGACCCGAATCTGCTTGATGTTGCCCTCCGTGGTCGGCTGATAGCCGGGCAGCTTCGGGGTGCCAGTCTGCGGCTCGTAGGCGATGTCGGCGCGGGAGAGGTCTTGGGGTACGTCGACCAGGACCGGACCCGGGCGCCCCGTCTTGGCGATGTGGAAGGCCTTGTGGATGTAGTCCGGGATCTGGGCCGGGTCGGTGACCAGGAACGAGTGCTTGACGATCGGCAGCGTGATCCCGGTGACGTCGGCCTCCTGGAAGCCGTCGGTGCCGATCAGGTCGGTGCGGACCTGCCCGGTGATGAACACGGTGGGGACGGAGTCCATGTGGGCGTCGGCGATCGCCGTGACGAGGTTGGTGGCACCCGGACCCGAGGTGGCGAACGCGACCCCGACGCGACCAGAGGCCTTCGCGTAGCCCTCCGCGGCGTGGCCCGCGCACTGCTCGTGGCGGACCTGCACGTGCTCGAAGTCCGCGTCGTAGAGCGCGTCGTAGAGCGGCAGGCTGGCGCCGCCGGGGATCCCGAAGACGTGCTTGACGCCCTCGGCCTTGAGGGCCTCGCAGAGTGCGTCGGCGGCGCGCATCGGATCGGGTCTCCCGCGGTCGAAGGGAATGAAGGTGCGAGTGCCGCGAACGACCCCGGGAGAGGTCGGCGCGGCCAAGAGCCAGTCTAACAGCCGCAATCCGGCCTCCGGCGGCCGTTTCTGGCGTGTCAGCCCGATTGCGGGGCGCGCAGATCCGGTCCGGGACGGACCTCGGCCGGGTCCGGCAGGTACATGTCCTCGCCGCAGCGGTGGCAGACCTGGACGTAGAGCTTGTGGACGGTCCCGCAGCGCGGGCATCGGCGCTCCGGCTCGGACTTCTCCCGGCGGTGAAGGATCACCGCGACGAGCCCGAGCAGCGGCAAAAAGAACCCGACGATGAACCAGATGAAGAAGCTCGACCCCTTGGAACGGCCGATGACCGCAGTGGCCAGCCCGAAGGCGGCGAGGATGACCAGGGACGCCATCGATGCATTGTCGCTCAGGAGACCCTTCGCCGTGGGGCCGTTACCCCCGCCGGACGGGGGTCGCCCCTCTAGGCTCTAGCGGCGATGACCCTGGTGAGCGAGCTGGATCTGCCCGTGTTCGACTACGCGGAGGCCGGCCTCCATGGCGAGCGCTTCCACGAGACGATGGAGCTCCTCGCCGCCCACGGCTGGCTTGCGAGCTCGCCCATGGGCTGGCTCTTCGTGCTCGACCGCGCCTCCGCCGCGACCTTTCTGCGCTCCCGCACGGTCGAGTTCCCCTCGCAGGCAGTTGCGGCGGCCTTCGGGATCACCGAGGGTCCCCTGGCCGAGGCCATCCGCAAGAACATCATCGCGATCGAGGGCGACGACCACGGCCGGCTGCGCAACCTGGTCAACCCGTCCTTCACCCCCCGCGCGGCGGACCGCTGGCGGCCCGCGATGCGGGAGCACATCGCCGCCCTCTGGGACGAGGTCGCCGCCGATGGCCGCTGCGATTTCGTCGCCGCGGTCGCCAAGCGGTATCCGGCGCTGATGATCGCCACCGTGGTCGGCGCTCCAGCCGCCGACGCCGAGCGCCTGCACGGATGGGCGAGCGCCTTTCAGCGGCAGTTCGACCCGATCGCGATCCTCGAGGACCGGGAGGGGATCGAGCGCGCGATAGTCGAGTTCGCCGACTACGCCGGCGAGCTGATCGAGAGCCGCCGCTCTGACCCCGGTGAGGATTTGATCTCGACCCTGCTGAGCGCCACCTACGAGGGCGACCGGCTGAGCGAGGACGAGTGCCTGAACCTGGTGATGAACGTCTTCGCCGGCGGCGTCGACACCACGCAGGCGCAGCTCGCCCACGGCGTTCGCCTGTTCGCGACGCACCCCGAGCAATGGAGGCTGCTCCGCGACGATCCCGATCGCGTCCCCGCCGCAGTCGAGGAGGTCCTGCGGTTCGAGCCGATCACGCCCTTCAGCGCCCGGATGACCACCGAGGACGTCGAGCACCGCGGCGTCACGGTGCCTGCCGGGACGGTGGTGATGATCTCGCTGTTCACCGCCAACCGCGACCTCGGCGCCGACGACGAGCCACCCAGCTTCGACATCACGGCCGAGCGCGGCAAGTCGAAGCCGATGACTTTCGGCGCCGGCATCCACAACTGCCTGGGCGCCAGCCTCGCCCGAGCCGAGCTTCAGGAGGCCTTCGCCCATCTCGCCCCGCGAATGGTCGACCTCGAGCTCGACGGCGAGCCCCGCTACGACTCGATTGCCGGCGTCTACGGCCTCGAGGAGCTGCCGATCCGCTACCGCGCCACCCGTCCAGAGCGATGAAGCCCCATCGCGCTGAGCCCGAGGACCTGGACGAGCTGCCGCTGGACCGGCTCCGCGACCTCGATCTCGACGTCGATCCGGGCTCCGACCTACCTCCCTACGTCGCATCGGCGTCCGGGATCGCGCGGCGGGGCCGCAACGTCTACGTGATCGGCGACGAGTCGAACCACCTCGCGCGCTTCGACCTGACCAGCGACGCGCCGGGGAGCCTCCACCAGGCGCTCTCCGGCGAGGTCTCGACCGATCCGGCCGAGCGCGCCCGCCACAAGTCCGACCTCGAGGCGCTGACCGTGCTGCCGCCCGGCGAGGGCAGCCCTTACGGGCTGCTCCTGGGGATCGGCTCGGGCTCGGGACCGGAGCGGGACCGGGGCTTCGCCTGGGACCTCGACGCCGACGGGAGCCTGCGCGGAAAGCCGCGGGAGATCGACCTCGCCCCCGCCTACGAGCAGCTCCGCGAGCGGATCGGTGATCTCAACGTCGAGGGGGCGGCGGTGCTCGGCCAGGAGCTCCTGCTCTTTCACCGCGGCAACGACGACGAGGGCCGAAACGCGGTGGCGAGGGTCCCGCTGGGGCGGGCGCTCGAGTCGATGCAGGGTGACCTGCGGATCGACGCCGAGGAGGTCGCCGCGCTCAAGGAATATGAGCTCGGCCGGCTCGACGGCGTCGACCTCTGCTTCAGCGACGCCACTCCCCTCGGGGACGACCTCGTCGTCTTCACGGCCTCGGCCGAGGACTCCGACGGCTCGATCCACGGCTCGGTGATCGGCCTGCTCGACCACGGGGGCGACGTGCAGCGGCTGCGCAGGATCGATCGGCGGTGGAAGGTGGAGGGCGTCCACGCGACGATCGACACCGGCGTGGTGGATCTGCTCTTCGTCTGCGACCAGGACGACCCCGACGAGCCGTCGCCGCTGCTCGGCGCCTCGATGCCGGTCGAGCCCGGCCTGGAGTAGCTACTCGGCCGGTGCGTCCGCCGTCCCCAGGGGGCGGTGGCTGCCGCCGCGCTCGTAGACCTCGGCGCGAAGCGGTGCGGGATGGCCGATGGAGCCGACCTCGGCCGTGTCGCGGGGAAAGGGGAGCCCCACGGTCCAGTCGGCAACGGCGCGCAGCTTGCGGGCCAGGCCGGGAATCTGGCTCACGTGGTAGGTGCGCGCCGCCCACCATGCGGGGAAGCCGGAGAGCGTCCTGCTGCCCACGGCCCGGCCCATCATCGCGACGGCCTTGTACTGGCCGAGGTTGACGAAGGACCCGCGGCTTCGGTAGGTGAAGGTCGTGGGGTGCCCGACCCCGAGCGCCGCCGCCATGTTGCGCGCCGCGACCCGCGCCTGGCGGATCGCGTGCTGGGCGGTCGGAGGACAGAGGCCGCCCTCGGGGTTCGGAACCGCCGCGCAGTCCCCGGCAGCCCAGACGCCCTCGAGCCCGGGTACGGCCATGCGCTCGTCGACCGGGACGCGACCGCGCTCGTCGAGCCCGACGCTCATAGCCCGCAGGCTCGGATGGGCGACGACCCCAGCCGTCCAGACGACCGTCCGGGTCGCGATTCGCTCGCCCGTGGAGAGGCTGACGTGGGTGGGGCCGACCTCTTCGAGGGTCGTGCCGAGGCGGATGTCCATGCCACGGCCCCGCAGCTCGCCGAGCGCGTAATCGGCGAGCTTGGGGTCGATCTCGGGCAGGACGCGGTCGGCAGCCTCGACGAGGACCCACCGCATCCCCTGCAGGCGTGCGCGCGGGTAGCTCGCCATGGCGTCGGCGGCGAAGTCCTGGAGCTCGGCGAGGGCCTCGAGACCCGCGTAGCCGCCGCCGACGAAGACGTAGGTGAGCAGCTCCGCCCGCCGCGCGGAGTCCTCGCTGGCGTTGGCCGCCTCGAGCGTCTCGATCAGATGGTTGCGCAGCCAGATCGCGTCGGCAAGGCTCTTGAACCCGATCGCGTGCTGATCCAGGCCGGGAATCGGCAGCGAGCGGCTGACCGATCCGAGCGCGAGCAGGAGCTGGTCGTAGTGGAGCTCCTCGACTTCGCCCTCGTGGGTCGTCAGCTCGACCACGTGGCGCGCCGGGTCATGCCCGGTGACGGCGCCGAGGCGCAGGTAGGTGCGCTGGAGGATGTCCCGCAACGGGGTGACGACGTGGCGCGGCTCGAGCGTGCCGGCGGCCGCCTCCGGCAGCAGCGGCGTGTAGAGCAGGAAGTTGACGTCGTTGACGAGGATCAGCCGCGAGGACTGAGGCGGCAGGATCCTCTCGAGCTCCCGCGCGGCGTAGGCCCCCGCGAAGCCCCCGCCTGCGATGACCACGTCGTGCGCCACGACAAGAGTATGGCGCGGCTTGTGCTCAATTGCTACAAAGTTGCGGTGGGCACAAGCAGGGAGCAAGGAGCAAGGAGCTGGCGACATTGCTCCTTGCTCAAGCGAGCGCAGCGAGCGTGCTCCTTGCTACACGCCCAGCTTCTCCCGGATTAACCGGGTCACCTCGCCGCCATCGGCGCCTCCGCGGGTTTCCTTCATCACGGCTCCGACGATCGCCCCGATCGCCTTCCCCTCCCCGGCTCGCACCTTCTCGGCCGCATCCGGCTGAGCGGCGATTGCCGCGTCGACGATCCCGGCGAGCTCGCCGGCGTCAGCAGGGGCTCCCAGGCCCAGCCGCTCGGCCACCCCGCCCGGCTCCCCACCGTTCGCGGCGAGCTCCGCCAGGACCTGCCTGCCGCCGCCGCGGTTGATTCGCCTGGCGGCGACCATCTCGGCAAGGGCCGCGACCGCCTCCGCGGTCGCCTCGCTCCTGGCTGGATGATCCGCCCCCGCCGCGCGCGCCGCGGCGACGAGCTCGCCGGTGATCCAGTTGGCGAGGACCACGGGGTCGGCCTCCGCGCTCGAGCCCAGTCCCGCCTCGAAGAAATCGCCGAGCTCCGGGTCAAAGGCGAGCGTCCGCGCGACGTCGGCGCTCAGCCCCAGCCCCCCGGCGTAGCGCTCTTGGCGCTGCTCGGGCAGCTCCGGCAGGGACTCCCGAGCCGCGTCGACGTCGTCCTGGGAGGGCGCGAGCGGCACGAGGTCCGGCTCCGGGAAGTAGCGGTAGTCGTGCGCGTACTCCTTCGAGCGCAGCGGCGTCAGCGAGCCGCTTGAGGGGTCGAAGTGGAGCGTCTCCTGATCGACGTGCCCCCCGGCCTCGACCAGCGCTCGCTGGCGCTCGATCTCGGCGAGGACGCCCCGCTCGAGGTAGCGGAAGCTGTTCATGTTCTTCAGCTCCGTCTTGGTGCCCAGCGCGTCGGTGCCAACCGGGCGGATCGAGACGTTGGCATCGCAGCGCAGGCTCCCCTCCTCCATGTTGACGTCGGAGACTCCGAGCTGGCGGAGCGTCGTGCGCAGCAACGCGAGCCACTCGCGGGCAACGGCGGGGTCGTGGATGTCCGGCTCGGTCACGATCTCCACCAGCGGGGTGCCGCCGCGGTTGAAGTCGACGAGCGATGCGCCGGAGCCGTGGATCCGCCCCGACTCGCCGACGTGGCTGAGCTTCGCCGCATCCTCCTCGAGGTGGACGCGGTGGATGCGGACGTCCCCGAGCCGCCCCGAGGAGCCGAGCGGGGTGTCGTACTGGCTGATCTGGTAGCCCTTCGGCAGGTCGGGGTAGAAGTAGTTCTTGCGGTGGAAGATGGATCGCGAGGCCACCTCGCAACCGAGTGCGGCCGCGATCTTGAGGCCGAAGGAGATCGCCTCCTCGTTGGCGACCGGCAGCGTCCCGGGGTGCCCGAGGCAGACCGGGCAGGTGTGGGTGTTCGGCTCGGCCCCGAACTCCAGCCGGCAGCCGCAGAACATCTTCGTCTTCGTCCGCAGCTGCACGTGGATCTCGAGCCCTATGACGGGCTCGAATGCTGCTTGCTGCTTGCTGCTTGCTGCTTGCTCGCTCATCCGTACCCGGCCCGCTCGATCTCGTCCTCGTCCATGCCGAAGAAGTGCCCGACCTCGTGCAGCACCGTCCTTCGGACCTCGTCCTCGGTGGGGTTGGCGGCCCGGAAGATGACAATCCGCTCGATCCCGCCGACCGGGTCGTAGATCCCCATCAGTCCCTCCGGATGGGACTCCTCGACGATCACCGCGACCTCGCCGAGGCGATCCGCAAGCTCGGCCGGGAGCTCCTCGAGCGCCGTGATCGCCGCCGCCCGGCATTGCTCCTCCGAGAGTCCGAACGCCTCGCTCATGTGCCCGCTTCAGCCAGCGCGGGGCTGCCGTCGAAGTCCACGGCCCCCTCGATGGCATGCGCCGCGTCGAGGATCAGGGACTCGCTGAACGCGGGGCCGGCGATCTGCAGACCCACCGGTAGCTCGGGGCCGCCGCCATCGGGAGGGGCGAGGCCGGCCGGGATCGAGATCGCGGGGATGCCGGCGAGCGACATCGGCACGGTGCAGTAGTCGGACATGTACATCGCCAAGGGGTCCGAGGCCCGCTCACCCAGCCGGAACGCAACGGAGGGGGACGTGGGCGTGAGCAGCAGGTCGAAGCTTTCGAAGGCCGCGGCGAAGTCCTCGACGATCCTCGTCCGCACCCGCTGCGCCCGGCCGTAGTAGGCCTCGTAGAAGCCGGAGGAGAGCGCGTAGGTGCCGAGCATCACCCGACGCTTAACCTCCGGGCCGAAGCCCGCCGCTCGAGTCCGCTCGTACATCTCGTCCAGGCCCTCGGCGGGCTCGCGCAGACCGAAGCGAACCCCGTCGTAGCGGGCGAGATTCGCGGATGCCTCGGCGGGCGCCAGCACGTAATAGGCCGAGATCCCGTAGCTCGCATGGGGGAGCTCGGCCTCGGCCACCTCGGCGCCGAGCCGCTCGCAGAGCGCCAGGGTGCGCTCGAAAACCTCCCTCACGCCGGCCTCGATGCCCTCCGCCTCGCTGGTCAGCTCCCTCGGGATCCCGATTCGCAGGCCCCGCAGGTCCTCCCGCGAGGGGAGCTCCACCCCGCCTGGAATTCCGACGGCGGTGGAGTCCCGCGGATCCTCGCCGGCCATGGCGCGCAGCAGCAGGGCCGCATCGCAGACGTCGCGCGCAAAGGGGCCGCACTGGTCGAGCGAGGAGGCGAAGGCGATCATCCCCGAGCGCGAGATCGCGCCGTAGGTCGGCTTCATCCCGACGACCCCGCAGAGCGAGGCCGGCTGGCGGATCGAGCCGCCGGTATCGGTGCCGATCGCGCACGAGGCCAGTCCCGCGGCCACGGCGGCCGCCGAGCCGCCGGAGGAGCCGCCCGGAACCCGCTCCGGGTCCCAGGGATTGCGGACTTCGCCGAAGGCCGAGTTCTCGTTCGATGATCCCATCGCGAACTCGTCCATGTTCGTCTTGCCGACGATCCGGGCTCCGGCACCAAGCAGGCGCTCCACGGCGGTGGCGGTGTAGGGGGGCACGTAATCCTCGAGGATCCGCGAGCCGGCCGTGGCGGGAAGGCCCTTCACGCAGAAGATGTCCTTGATCGCAACCGGGACTCCGGCGAGCTCGCCCGACCCCTCCGCCTCCTCCGCGGGGGCGCCGGAATCGGCGCGCCAGAGGTAGGCGCCGAGCTCGTCGGGCACTGCCGCGTAGGCGCCGAACCACTCCTCGCGGGAGAGCCGGCCCGCGGCGATCTCGGCGAGGGCGGCGGCGACCGTGAGGTCGCGGGCCTCGCTCACGCCTGCGGGGAGGGGACGCGGAAGGAGTCGTCGGTCGCGTCCGGAGCTCCGGCCAGCGCGTCGGTGCGATCGAGGCTCGGGCCGGGCTCGTCGGAGCGCAGGACGTTCTCCAATTCGACGACGTGGGTCGTCGGCTCGACCCCCTCCAGGTCGAGCTCGCCGATCGCCTCGACGTGGCCGAGGATCCCGGACAGCTCGCGAGCCATCCGCTCCACCTCCTCGTCATCGAGGCTCAGGCGGGCGAGCCTCGCGACGTGCAGGACGTGCTCACGGTCGATCATGGCGGCGCATTGTAGGAGTCAGCCCCCCGCCGGCCGGGGCGCCTCTACGACGACGGCCGCCCGGAGGCGGCCGCCGCAGTCGATGATCGCTGGGCCTAGACCCGCGGCGGAGGAGTCCCGCCGGCGCCCGTGCTGCCCGGACCCGTGCCGGGAGGCGGAGGTGCGCCGGTGCCCGTGCCGGGAGGCGGGGGCGTGCCCGTGCCCGTCGCGGGGGGCGGGGGCGGGGGTGCGTCCGTGCCCGTCGTTCCGCCGGCACCGGGGGTGCGGTCCCGGTTCTGCAGGCGGTCGGCCTCGCCCTTGATGCTCGTGCCTTCGTCGCGCATCGCCTCAAAGCCACCGTAGGCGATGCCAAGGGCTGCCAGTAGGCCCAGGAAGACGCCGATCTTGCGTCCGATTTCAACATCCCCGACATCGACGCCGAAGGCTTCCGCTTGGTCGATTGCGTCGCCTACGCCGAAGTCCGGGGGATCGATGATCCGGAAGAGGATCAGCAGGACCGAGAGCACTCCTAGCGCCGTCACGATCGCGCTCAGCGCCACCGGCAAGTTGACGCTCTGCGCATTGGCTGCCATCACCGCTGCGCCGATCGCGGCCAGTATGGTCAGGAACAGGATGATGTCGATGAGGCTGAACGACTCCCAGGCGTTCGCACCACCGGCGTCGTTCCCGAACCACTGGAAGATGAACATGATCAGCAGCAGCGCGAGCGCGGAAACCGCAGCGATCATCTCCCCCCGACGGACTCTGCTTACGTCCATTTTCTCTCCTCGATTCGTGGCTGCCCGGCGGGCGCCTACCTGAATGTGGGTTTCAGCCTATAGCGCGGAACCGGCGGAAGCATGGGCGCGAGCGGCGCGCAAGGTATTTGCCATCAGCATCGCGATCGTCATCGGCCCGACGCCGCCGGGTACGGGCGTGATCCGGGCGGCGACCTCGGCCGCCCCCGCGTAGTCGACGTCGCCGACCAGCCCCTCCTCGGTGCGGTTCATCCCGACGTCGATCACCGTGGCGCCCGGCTTGATCCATCCGCCGCCGATCATCTTCGGTCGCCCGACGGCCGCGACGAGCACGTCGGCGTGCCGGCAGACCGCGTCGAGGCCCCTCGTTCGCGAATGGCAGACGGTCACCGTGGCGTTGGCGCCCAGGAGCAGACTGGCCAGGGGCCTGCCGACGAGGTTGGAGCGGCCCACGATCACGGCCTCGGCTCCCTCGAGCTCCACGCCGGAGCGGTGCAGCAGCTCGATCACGCCGGCGGGCGTGCAGGGGATCAGCCCCAGGGGCGGATCCGCCGGCTCCAGATCGAGCGCCTCCGCCACCCCGATGCGCCCCTGCGCGAGCAGGCCGGCGTTGGCGGGGGTCAGCCCGTCGACGTCCTTCGCCGGCGAGATCTGCGTCAGGACCCGGTCGGCATCCAGATCCCCGGGCAGCGGCAGCTGCACGAGGATCCCATCGACGTCGGGGTCGAGGTCGAGCGCCGCCACCAACTCGACCAGCTCGTCCTCGACGACCTCGGCGGGAAGCTCGTGGTGGACGGAGCGGATGCCCGCCTCCTCGCAGGCCCGGCGCTTGCTGGCGACGTAGACGTGGGAGGCGGGGTCGTCGCCGACCAGCACCGTCGCCAGACCGGGGGTGCGCTCCGCGCGGGCGACGACCGCGCGGACGCGCTCCCGCAGCGCGGCGGCGATCGCCCTGCCGTCGATGATCTCAGCGGCCACGGCAGCCGACCAGGGCGTCTCTGACCGAGCAGGCCAAGGACGCAGGAGGCGATGCGGCCCCCGGGCCGTGAGCCGACGAGGACGCAGGGATGCGAAGCGTCAGAGGCGCCCTGGTCATGAGGCTCGTTGGATCGGGGCGTAGTCGGCCATGAGCTTGCGGTCCGCCCCGCCCTCGCGGAAGCGAACGACCACCACGTTGCCGGGCTCCACCGCCGTCACGACTCCCTCGCCGAAGGAGGCGTGCACCACGTCGTCGCCGACCGTCAACTCCAGCGCGGGACCGGAGTCGGGCACGGCCTGGAAGCCCGAGCCCGAGCCAAGGGAGCCGCCGAGCCCCCAACCGGTCGCCGGCAGCCCGGTCGAGTGGCGCTCGACCAGGTTCGGGGGAATCTCGCCGAGGAAGCGGGACGGGATCCCCGTGCCGGCGCTGCCGAAGAGGTTGCGCCGGCGCGCGTGGGTCAGCGTCAAGCGCTCGCGGGCGCGGGTCATCCCGACGTAGCAGAGCCGGCGCTCCTCCTCGAGGTTGCCCTCGTCGATCGAGCGCGAATGCGGGAAGACGCCGTCCTCGCAGCCGATCATGAAGACCGCCTTGTACTCGAGCCCCTTGGCGTTGTGGAGGGTCATCAAGGTCACCTGGGTCTCGTCGTCTGTGAGATCGTCCTGGGCGGTGTAGAGCGAGATCTGCTCGAGGAACTCCTCGAGCGGCGGCAGCTCGCTCTCCCCCTCGAGCTCGCGGTTGGCGTCGAACTCCCCCGCCATCCCGACCAGCTCCTGCAGGTTCTCGACCCGGCCCTCGGCCTCGATCGTGCGCTCGGCCTCGAGCGCCTCGATGTAGCCCGACTCCGAGAGCGTTGCCTCGAGCAGCTCGGCGACGCTGCCGCGCCTCTCCGCCCGCTCTCGGAGGCTCGCGACCAGCTCCCCGAAGCGGCCGACCGCCTTGACGGCGGCCGAGCCGAGCCCCGGGATGCGCTCGACCGATTCGATCGCCTCGAGCGGGGTGACGCCGGTCGTGTTCGCCCAGGCGAGCAGCCGCCCCTCGGAGGTGCTGCCGATCCCCCGCCGAGGCGAGTTGAGGATGCGGCCGAGACAGACGCTGTCGGCGGGGTTGGCGAGGATGCTGAGGTAGGCGATCGCGTCCTTGATCTCGGCCCGCTCGTAGAACTTCGTTCCCCCGATCACCTGGTAGGGGACGTCGAAGCGGACGAGGGTGTCCTCGAGCACCCGGCTCTGGGCATTCGTCCGGTAGAAGACCGCGACCTCGTCGCGCGGGATCCCCTCGTCGGCGACCAGCCGGTCGATCTCCCCGGCCACCCAGCGCGCCTCCTCGTGCTCGTCGCCGAGCTCGGCGATCGTCACCGGCTCGCCTCGGCCGGCGTCAGTCCAGAGATGCTTGTCGAGCCGCTCGCGGTTGTGGGAGATCAGACCGTTGGCGGCATCGAGAATCGTGCCCGTGGAGCGGTAGTTCTGCTCGAGCTTGACCGTCGCGGCCTCCGGGAAGTCCCGCTCGAAGTCGAGGATGTTGCGGATGTCGGCGGCGCGGAAGCCGTAGACGGACTGCGACTCGTCGCCGACGACGAAGAGGTTGCCGTGCTCGCCCGTGAGGAGCTGGAGGATGCGGTACTGGACGCGGTTGGTGTCCTGGTACTCGTCGACGAGTACGTGGCGAAAGTTGCGCGCGTAGCGTTCGCGCAGGTCGGAGAAGAGCTCGAAGAGGTTGACCGAACGGACGAGCAGGTCGTCGAAGTCCATCGCGTTGGCGGCGTGCATCCGCCGCTCGTACATTTCGTAGACGTCGGCGACGGTCTCCTCGAAGAACGAGCCCTGCTCCTCCCGCAGCGTCTCGGGGTCACGCAGTCGGTTCTTCGCCCCCGAGATCTGCCCCTTGATCGAGCGCGGTGGAAAGCGCTTGGGATCGATCTCGAGCTCGTCCATGCAGCGCTTGACCATTCGCCTGGAGTCGGCCTCGTCGTAGATGGTGAACCCGCGCTTGTAGGCCAGGCGGTCGGCGTGCTGGCGCAGGATCCGGGCGCAGGCGGAATGGAACGTCATCACCCACATCACTCGCGCGGCGGCGCCGGTCAGGGCCCCGACCCGGCCCTTCATCTCGTCCGCCGCCTTGTTGGTGAAGGTGATCGCGAGGATCTCGCCGGGTCGCGCCATCCCGGTCTGCAGCAGATAGGCGATCCGGTGGGTGAGCACTCGGGTCTTGCCCGAGCCGGCCCCGGCGAGGACGAGCAGCGGGCCCTCGCCGTGGGTGACCGCCTCGCGCTGGGCGTCGTTGAGGCCGGCGAGCAGGCCCTCGAGTGGCGTCGAGCCGACGCTCGTCGGCCCTCCGGCCCCCTCGGGGGCCTCCTCCGCGAGGTCGAAGTCGATCGACTGCTCCATCTCCTCCCAGGTTAGCCCCGCGCGCGGCGCCGCTCAGCGGGCGACGGGCCGCTCGGCGGCGGCTCGAAAGCCCTCAGCCCCCCGCGGTGCTGGGGCCGCGCTTGGGCCGCAGCTCGCGGACCTCGGCCCCGGAGCGCTCGCCGTCGAGCACCTCCAGCCGTTGCTCGATCGCGGCCAGCCTGGCGGAGAGCCCGCGGATCGCGTCGGCCACCGGGTCGGGCAGGTGGATCCAGTCGGTGTCGGGACCTTCGGCGCGCCGCCCCTCCACCCGGACGGTGTGGCCCGGGTTGCCGACGACCGTCGCCTTCGGCGGGACGTCGGAGACGACCACGGTGTTCGCTCCGACCTTGGCGCCATGGCCGATCGTCACCGGCCCGAGGAGCTTCGCTCCGGACCCGATCGTGACGTTGTCCTCGACGGTCGGATGCCGCTTGCCCCGCTGAAAGCCGGTCCCACCGAGCGTCACCCCCTGGTAGACGGTGACCCGTGCCCCGATCTCGGCGGTCTCGCCGATCACGACCCCGGCGCCGTGATCGATGAAGAAGTCGTTGCCGATCCGCGCCGCGGGATGGATCTCGACGCCGGTGACCGCGCGCGAGGCGTAGGCGAGGGCGGTCGGGAGCACCGGGACCCCGGCGTCGTGGAGAGCATGCGCGAAGCGGTGGGAGAGGATCGCCTGCACACCGCCCCAGCCGGCGAGGATCTCGAGCGACCCGGCATCGCGGGCCGCGGGATCGCGGTCGCGGGCCGCGGCAACGTCGGCGCGCACCTCCTTCATCACCTGGGTCAGAGTTCCGAGGCCGAGCATCCCCGAGAGCGTAGAGAGGTTGCTTTCCCCGGCCCCGTGACCTGACTCAGGGAGCGAAGAAGGGCAGCGACATGTAGCGCTCGCCGGCGTCGGCGAAGATCACCACGATTCGCTTGCCGCGCATCTCGGGGCGAGCGCCCAGCTCGATTGCTCCGTGCAGCGCCGCGCCGGCGGAGATCCCGATCAGGAGCCCCTCGCGCTTCGCGGCCAACGCCGCCGTGGCGAGCGCCGAATCGTCCTCGACCGCAAGGACCTCGTCGATCACGGAGCGGTCGAGGACGCCCGGGACGAACCCGGGGCCGATGCCCTGGATCTTGTGCGGGCCGGGGCGGCCTCCGGAGATCACCGCGGAGCCGGCGGGCTCGACGGCGAGCACGTGCAGGTCAGCCCGGCGCTCCTTCAGGACCTGGCCGACGCCGGTGATCGTGCCCCCCGTCCCGACTCCGCAGACCAGGGCGTCGATCTCACCACCGGTGTCGCGCCAGATCTCCTCGGCGGTGGTGCGGCGGTGGACCTCGGGGTTCGCGGCGTTGTCGAACTGCATCGGCACGTATGCGTTCTCGTGCTCGGCGGCGATCTCACGGGCAAGCTCGACCGATTCGTTCATGCCGCCCATCGAGGGGGTCTCGCGAACGATCGCCCCATAGGCTCGCAGCAGGGCGGCCCGCTCGCGGCTCATGCCCTCGGGCAGGGTGAGGATGCAGCGGTAGCCGCGGGCTGCGCACACCATTGCCAGCGCGATCCCGGTGTTGCCGGACGTCGGCTCGACGATCACGGTTCGTCCGGGCTCGATCCGCCCGTCGGCCTCGGCCGCGTCGATCATCGCGACGCCGATCCGATCCTTGATCGAGCCACCGGGGTTGAACCACTCGAGCTTGGCGGCGATCTCCGCCTCCAGGCCGCATCCGATCCGGCGCAGGCAGACCATCGGGGTGTCGCCAACGACACCCGAGACGTCCGCCGCGATTCGCAGAGTCGGTTGCGCGGGCGCCGGTGAGGCCATCGCTCAACGGTAACGGCGGGGGCGCTGCCGCGATCCACCGCGAGCGGCGGTCAGCAGGCGGACCCGACTAGGACTCGGTGTCGAGGATCTCGATCGAGCACCCGTCGGGCAGGGCCTCGCGCAGGCGGCGCTCGGCGTCGGCGGCGTCCCCCGCGTCGACCGAGACCTCGACCCGGTCGATCGTGGGAGGCTCGCTGGGAGTACCCGAGGCCTGGGTCTCCCCCGCCCCCACGTCCCGGTTGACGACGACGCCCACCCGCGCCTCGCGGAGGCGGGTGTCCACCTCGTCGAGGTCGGGGCCGGTGATCGCTGCTCTCAGATGCGGCACGCGGTAACCGTAGCGGCCGCGCGCCCGTAGCGACCGTTGCTACCGCGCGACCTAGCTAGATGTAGTACATGCGGACACTCTGGCTCTGGAGCGGCGTTTGCGGCTCTGTGGGCCAGTGATGCGGGCCAGTCAGGCGATTAGAGGATGCGCCTTACCCCGTTCCGCGTCACCGCGAAGATGTAGGGAGGCGTGGTGCGCAAGGCCGCAACCTCCATCGCTCCCCAACGCGCCACGAGGAGCTGCAGGACCTCCCACTTAGTGCTCTGGCCGGCGGTGGTCAGGCAGAACATTCCAACACTGAAGTCCTGGACAGCCTGGATCTCGGCCGGGCGACTCCGAATTCTCTTGTCCCGCACGATGACCTTCCACTGCTCGTCCCCGGCGATCGGGAGCCAGTCGATATCCAGCACGTTCTTCTGCGGGGCACCTGGACCTCCGGCCCAGAGGATGTCGTCGCGCACGTGGCTGAGTGCGAGGGCAACTGGCTTCTGGACGCTGGCGTCGAAGTAGTACGTCACGCGGCCTGAAGCGAGCCCTGCCACTGCACCGCGGCGGCAACCTCCGACTCGCTCAGCCCCCAATCGTCCGCGACCTCTGAGATCTCCTCGCCGGCCTCCACGGATTCAGCCACGTTCTCGGCTCGGACACCGTGAATTTGCGGGATGCCGAAGGACACTTCTGGGTCGATCGCGAGCGGCGAGTCCTTGCCGAGCGGCTTGAAGCGTCCCACCTGCCCCGCGGGGGTGAACTCCACCTTCAGGATGAACTCCTCGACGGGAGGCTGTAGCTGCAGAACTTCCTGGTCGCCCTCGGCGCGAACCAGGTAGAGGCCCTCCGGCAGATCGGCTTCACGCTGCAGGTCGTACACGAGCCGCTTGTCCTCGATCAGCGGCTTCATGTGCGCCAGTGGGTACGGCGCACCGAGTCGCGCTCGAGCTCGGTCGATGAACGGCCGCATGTCCTGAAGGGGCACGCCGCGGTGCCGGTATTCCCGGAGGAAGCCCGCTTCGACGAACTCTCCCCAGGTCACCGAGTCGCCACCCGTCGGCTCCGGGCGAATCACCGGTGGGTAGAAGACCCCCTCGACCGTGACGCCTTCAAGCCACCTGCGAAGCGTCGAGCTCGGGAGGCTCAGGAACTGGGCAGCCTCGCCGATCGAGTACAGGGGTCGATCCAGCGTGGTGACGCTCATACCGCCAGGGTACTTCGACTCCCGGTGTCGCGGGCCTGCCGGCCGGTCTGGAGGGGCGGAGCTCCGTTCGCTGGCATGAAGCCGCTCATCGCGGACGTGCCAGGACGAGATCCTGACGGCCGGCGAGGCCGGACGGAATGATGCGCTCGATTGTGAGCTCTTTCGACCACGTGCGACGCGTCCATTCGTGACTCTGGAACGTGAGCCCATACTCGCGCGCCGTACCTGCGAACTGCTCGTACGCAGCGCCCCGCTTCCGGTAAGGACGGAAGATGACCCCCGCTTCTTCGATCTCGGCGGCCGCTGGCGCGTTCGGGTCTTCAACGACATAACCGCTCGTCTCGCCGTGAATCGAGATCGCAAGTCCGGCGGCGGGGGCGGCGATTCGTCTCAGCTCGGCGACCCAGGCGGCTTGCACCTCGGCGCTGAGATGGGTGAAGACCGAGCAGAGGTAGATGCGATCGAAGAAGGCGTCGGGGTAGGCGAGAGGTGGCGCATAGTCACTGTGCATGACGCGAACCGGCAGCTTTCCCCCGACCCACCGTACCGATGCCTCGTGCAGGTCACAGCCGTGCCACTCCGCGCCCGGATAGCGACGCACGAGCTCCTGCAGGACCTTGCCGGCGCCGCATCCGAAGTCGAGCACGCGGAGATCGTTGCCCAGCGGCATCCCAGTCGACGAAAAGGCGGAATCGAGCGAGGTCGCCCATCGCTCGCCGGTGATGAAGTAGGAGGCGATGGTGCTGGCCCCGATCCGCTCGCGCAGCAACGGTGGCGGAATTGGCCGCCGCTCGCCTTGCAGACGCGTTCGTACCCTGCGAGGTCCATCGGTCGCATAGGCGGCCCGCCGAAGCCCGCGCCGCACCGGCGGCGGCAAGAATCGCCGTCCCAGTTCCTCGGTACGGGATCTGAGGGTGGCCACGGCGAGATCCTATGTCGCAGCGAGGAACGAATGGGCACCCCTCTAGCGGAGCAGCCACGCCCCCCTGTGGGCCAGTTGTGGGCCAGCCGTACTCCCCCAGCAGCGGTTTCTAGCGGTTCTCAGCGGTGGACAATCCGCTTGAACAAGCCAGAACCCGTCGCTCCCTGGGCAGCTGCTAGATGTAGTACATGCCCGAGCCGGCCTCGGCCTCCTCGCGGCGGGCGACGTCGGCGATCGTGGCGCGCCCGAAGACGGAACGCAGGGACTCGACCCCGTCGGACCAGATGCCCCCGGCCTCCTTGCCCTCCTCGCCGAGGCGGCCGTCGAGCGCCTGGACGACCTCCAGCACCGTGATCTGCTCGGCGGGGCGGGCGAGGCGGTAGCCGCCCCCCACGCCCCGCTGCGAGACCAGCAGGCCCGCCCGGCGCAGGGTCGAGAAGAGCTGCTCGAGGAACTGGACCGGGATGCCGCGGCGCTCGGCGACGACTCCGATCGGCACCGGCGAGCCGCTGCTGCGGGCGAGCTCGGCCATGCCCACGACCGCGTAGCGGGACTTGGCGGTGACCGAGATCATGGCGTTCCTTTTAGCGGATCGGGCGGCGCCCGCTCCGCTACGATCGGCCGCCGTCAGGCCGTCCCGAGGGGTTTGGAGCGAGATGAGCGCCGAGCGCTGCTGCATGATCATCGATGCGCACCCGGTCATCCGCCTGGGGATCAGGCGCGTGCTCGAGCCGGATTGGGAGTTCGAGGAGCTCCCCGACGGAAGCGACGCGGTCGACCTGCTCGCGAGCGTGGCGAGGATCGAGGTCGCGATCGTCGAGATGCGCTCGGCCGGCCCCGGCTCCCCCTCCGGGCCGACGACGATCCGAGCCCTGCTCGACGCGCAACCCGGTCTCGGCGTCGTCGCCTACGGTGGGCGAATGGAGCGCCACGCGATGGTCGAGGCGCTTGACGCCGGAGCGGCCGCCTACGTCTCCAAGCGCTCGGCGGCGGCGACGATGCGCTCGGCGGTGGAGGCGGTCGTGGAGCTCGAGTCGTTCATCGACCCCGGCATCGGCCGGGGGGCGAGCTCGGATCCGGCGATCACCCGTCGCCAGCGCGAGATCCTGCAGCTCTTCGCCGACGGCCTCTCGCCCGACGACGCGGCCAAGCGACTCGGGCTCAGCACCGAGACCGTGCGCACGCATGCGAAGGCGAGCCTGCCCCGCCTCGGCGCCCGGGACCGCGCTCACGCGATTGCGATCGCCCTGCGCGGCTCGTTGATCGACTGACCCCGCCGCGAGCGGCGACCCGTCCGACCCTTCGAGAAAAAGCTAGATCCAGCCGCGCTCGCGCGCGACGAGGACCGCCTGGGCGCGATCCGCCGCGCCGATCTTGCGGTAGACGTTGTGGAGGTGGGTGCGCACGGTGCTCGCCGACAGCCCCATCTCGGCGGCGATCTCCTTGTAGACCTTGCCGTCGGCGAGGCCCCGCAGGGCGTCGATCTCACGACGGGAGAGGGGACACGGCTCCCCTCGGCGCTTCCTGGGGGCCTTGGCGTGCGGAAATTCGTAAACCAGCTGGCGCAGCTTCAACTCGCTCAGGCCGCAGGCGCTCGCGGCCGAGCTCATCGCCTCGGCGGAGACCATGTCGCCGGTCGAGTGGTGGACGACGAGGTCGCTGAGCCTGACGGCGGCGGCGAGCCCCTCCGCCCGGTCCGAGTGGTGCCGCTCGATCGCGCTTGCGATCACGCCCGGCAGCCCCCAGCGCCGGGCGAGCACCCCGCCGACGAGGGTGTGGTCGATGCCAAGCTCGCGGCGCTCGGCATGGCAGCGCTGCTCCGGGGTGGCCTCGCGATCGGCGAGGATCGTCGTGTAGCCCGGGTAGAGGCGCATCAGGACGAGCTGGCCGATGTCATGCAGGAGGGCCGCGGCCGCCAGCTCGTCACGGCCGGGGACGTCGGCGAGGTCGGCGAGGCTCTCCGCCGCGTGCCGGGTGGCGACGGCGTGGCGACGGAAGCGCTCGGGCAACCGCGCCCAGCTCCCGATCGGCTGAAAGAGCTCGTAGGTCTGCAGCGAGCTGGCGACGGCGCGGATGCCGGCGGGGCTCAGGGCCTCGATCGCGTCGGGGACGTTGGAGATGCGCCCGCGGGGCCCGCCCCCGTTGTTGGCGGCCTTCATCACTGCGATCGCAATCGCCGTGTCGGATTCGACTAGCTCGGCGATCTCGGCCAGCGAGGCGTTCTCCCGGGCGGTGAGCTTCGCCACCCGGGCGGTCGTCTCGGCCAGCGCCGGCAGGCTGTTGACCGCGTCGAAGGCAGCCGACAGGCGCTGGCCGCCCTTACCCATCGCAGACGCTGGGCCGGCCGACTTCGAGCTCTTGGTTGCGGTTGCCATGGTTATAGGACGGATCCGGCGTGCCAGGAACGGTGGCGCTCGGGCGTCGCCTCCTGATCGGCAGAAGGCTCGCGAAGCGTTAGCCGGGCTGGTGGTCCGGCAAGCCTGGATCCGCGGCGGCGGCGGCGGTGCGGAGCCGCTCCTGCGCCCGCTCGATCCGCGCGAGCGATTCCTCGCGGCCGAGCGCCGCAAGCGATTCGAAGATGCCCGGCGAGATCGTCGTCCCCGTGATCGCGACCCGGATCGGCTGCAGGACCCGGTTCGCCGACAGCTCCAGGCGTTCGATCAGGCCCCGCAGGTCACCCTCGAGCGGCTCCGCCTCAAAGGGCTCCGTCGCCGCGATCGTTTCGCCGGCGGAGGCGAGGACGTCCTCGACCCCCGGCTTCATCACCTTGCGCCATGCGTTGGGGTCCGGGGGCGGGTCCGTGAACAAGAACGCGATCAGCGGCCAGACCTCGATCACCGTCTGCGCCTTCTCGCGCACGATCGCGCAGGCCTGGGCCCGCGCCTCGGCCGAGGCGGCCGCGAAGGCCCCGGCGGCGGCCGGGTCGGTGCGCTCGAGGTGGGCGGCCAGCTCGGCCTCGTAGGCCTCGATCTCCTGCTCGCGCATGAAGCGGCCATTCAGCCAGCGCAGCTTTGCCTCGTCGAAGATCGCGGCGGCGCGGCCGACCCGATCGACCGTGAACCGCTGCACGAGCTCGGGGGTTGACATCAGGGTGGTGTCGTCCTCGGTCCCCCAGCCGAGCAGCGCGAGGTAGTTGCGCACCGCCGCCGGGAGGTAGCCCTGCTCCCGCAGCTCCTGTACCGAGGCTGCCCCATGACGCTTGGAGAGCTTCTTGCCGTCGGGGCCGTGCAGGAGCGGCAGGTGGGCGTAGCGGGGGGGCGGCTCGCCGAGGGCGGCGAGCACGAGCAGCTGGCGCGGCGTGTTCGAGAGGTGATCGTCGCCACGGATCACGTCGGTGATTCCCATCTCCGCATCGTCGACCGCGACGGCGAAGTTGTAGAGCACCGAGCCGTCCCCGCGGGCGATCACGGGATCATCCTGAAGGCGGTTCTGAAAGCGGATCCCGCCGCGGATCGCATCGATGACCACCGTCTCCCCCTCGTCGGGCACCCGCAGTCGGATCGCCGCCCCGTCGACGGTCGACCCCTCCCCGCGGTAGCCCCGCCCCGGATTCGCCTCGCGGAAGGCGCGGACGTCGGCCGCGGTGGCCGTATCGCGGTAGGCCGCCCCCGAGGCGAGGAGCTCCCCGAGGCGCTCGCCGTGGCTGGGTGCCCGCTCGTGCTGGCTGATCGGCCCCTCGTCCCAGTCGAGCTCGAGCCAGCGCAGCGCGTCCAGGATCTGCTCCACGTTCTCGGGCGTCGAGCGCTCGCGGTCGGTGTCCTCGATCCGCAGGACCAGCGCGCCGCCCCCTGCCCGCGCGACGAGCCAGTTGTACAGTGCCGTCCGCGCGCCACCGATGTGCAGCGCGCCAGTCGGCGAGGGGGCGAAACGAACTCGAAGGGGCTCTTGCACGGTGCTGATCGGGGCGCATGTTTCCACAGGCGGGGGCCTGCGGACCGCCGTCGAGCGCGGGGTGGAGCGCGGCTGCGACTCGATCCAGATCTTCCATCAGAGCCCCCGCGCGTGGCGGCCGACGAATTTCGGGCCAAGAGATCACGACGCATTCAACGGCGACTTCGCGAGGTCCCGCCTGAGCTCGGTCGTCATCCACGCGGTGTATCTGATCAACACCGCGACGCCCGATCGCGAGATCCGGGAGAGGTCACTCACCTCGTTGCGGCACGCGCTGCGCCTCGGCGATGCGATCGGCGCAGACGGGGTCGTGCTTCATGCCGGATCGCGCAAGAAGGATCCCCCGGCGGAGGCGATCAGGCGCTCGGGGGAGGTCGTCCGCGAGGTGCTCGCCGAATCCGAGCGTTGCCCGGTCCTGTTCGAGAACACGGCCGGCACGCAGGGCCCGCTCGGCCGCGACTTCGGAGAGCTCGAGCGACTCGTGGACGCGGCCGGCGGTGGCGAGCGGATCGGCGTCTGCATCGACTGCTGCCATCTGTTCGCCTCCGGGTTCGAGATTCTCGACCCGGTGGGCCTCGCGGCGGTCGTCGACGACCTCGATGCGCGGCTCGGCCTCGGGCGCCTCCGCTGCCTGCACGTCAACGACAGCGCCGTCCCCCTCGGCGGCAACCGCGACAAGCACGCGAACGTCGGCGAGGGCGAGATGGGCGAGCGCGGAATCGCCACGTTTCTCTCCGAGCCCCGCTTCGAGGATCTGCCGGCGCTGCTCGAGACTCCGGGCCCCGAGAAGCGAGGGGCGGACCGCGCTGAGGTCGAGCGGGCGCGGAGGCTGCGCGAGCAGGGCCTCGCCGAGCGGTCCTGATCGGACCTCGGCCTCAGCCGGCGAGGCGCAGGCCGCTGCGCAGGTCGAAGCCGACGGGAGCGTCGGCCGCGAAGAACTCCGGGTTGAGGCAGGTGTGGGCGGGCCCGTCCCCCTCGAAGGCGGGCTCGACCCGCGAGGGGCAGTGCGCCAGCGGTCGCCCGGTCATCTTGATCCCGCCGAAGCCTCCGCTGCGCTCCGCTGCCTCGAACCCGGCGATGTCGATCTCGCCCTTGAAGACCTTCTGCACGCAACCCATGAACCGGCGCCCGGTGGGACCGTCCACGTAGCTCCAGAGGTAGGGGCAGCGCATCTGCAGGCAGTCCCGAGGCTCGATCAGCTTGTCGCAGAAGGTGCGGCAGCTTCGACACTCCCCGGAAGCCGCGAGGGGACCCGTTGCACTCGTCGTTGGCACCGGCCAATTCTAGGCGGACGCTAGATTTAGCCGATGCGGCTCCTCATTGCAGCGGCCACCGCCCTCGTTCTCCTCCTCGCCGTCGCCGGCTGCGGTGACGACGACGAGTCGCCAGATACCCAGGTGCTGCCGGCCGCCGGGCCGCTGACGCCGCCGTCGGGGACGCCGGGCGTCCCCGCCGGCTCGAGCTACGACCTCAACGGCAACGAGTACCTGAAGCTGGACCCGAAGCAGGCCGAGGCGGTCGCGAGGGACTTCGTCGGCGATCGTCCCGAGGACTGCGAGGGCGCCGATCCGGGTCAGGTCGCCGCGTACGCGACCGTCTCGGTCGGCACCGACTTCCCACTCACCGAGCCGATCGTCGAGGTCCTGACCGAGGGCTGCGCGGCGGACCTGCAGAGCTAGGGATGGGCACGGGCGCCAGAGGCGTCCGTCAGGCCGCCAGGGGGGCCGAGCCGAGTAGCTCGTCCAGCTCGGCTCGCAGGCCCGTCGAGGGCGCCACCCGGTAGTCACGGCCGAAGCGGAGCCGGCGAGGGCCCTCGCGCGTCTGCATGACGAGCACGACCTCCGCCTCGCCGGGAAAGTTGGCGAAGACGGACTTGAGCTCCTCGATGATGGCCGGACCGAACCGGGCCGCATCGAGCTCCAGCATCACCTTCTGCGGCTCGGCGCGCTTCTTCGCCGTCTCCCGCGCGTCGGCGACCTCGTCCTTCGATGGCTCGAAGCGCTCCGCCTCCTGCACCACGAGCTTGGTCTCGCCCCGGTCCTTGTGGTCGACGCGACCGCGGACGAGGACGACCGCATCCGCCTCGATCACCGGCCCGTGGGCCTCCAGCGACTTCGCGAAGACGATGATCTCGACCCTTCCCTCCAGGTCGTCGAGGGTGGCGAACATCATGTTGGAGCCGCTTTTCGTGCGGATCTTCTTGCTCTCGGCGACGATCCCGCCAACCGTGACCCATGCTCCGTCGGGCTTCTTCTCGAGCTCGGCGAGCGTGCAGTCGGCGCGAGCGCGCAGCGCCTCGCGCACCTCGGTCAGCGGGTGGTCGGAGAGGAAGGTTCCGAGGGTCTCCTTCTCCATCGACAGCAGCTCGCGCTGCTCGAACTCGGGGCCGAGGATGGGCGGATGCTGATGGCGGATCGCCCCCGCCCCCGCCCCCGCCTCGTCGAGGGCGAAGATCGATGCCTGCCCGCGCAGGGCGTCCTCCTGGGCCTTCCCCCCCGACGACTGCGCCTGCGGGAGCGCCGCCAGCATCGCCTTGCGGGTCGCCCCGGTCGAGTCGAGGGCGCCGCACTTGACCAGGCATTCGATGGCGCGCTTGTTGACCGCTCTGCAGTCGACCCGCTCGCAGAAGTCGTAGAGCGAGTCGAAGGGGCGCTCCTCACGGGCGGAGATGATCGCCTCGACCGCCGAGTGACCGACGTTCTTGACCGCGTCGAGGCCGAAGCGGATCTCCTTGCCGTCGACGACGAAGCCGTGATCGGAGGCGTTCACGTCGGGTGGCAGGACCTTGATCCCCATCTCCTCGCAGCGGTTGACGAAGAAGGGGACCTTGTCCTTCGTCGACATCACCGAGGAGATGACGGCGGCCATGTACTCCGCCGGGTAGTTGGCCTTCAGGTACGCGGTTCGATAGGCGATCAGGGCGTAGCAGGCGGCGTGAGAGCGGTTGAAGGAGTAGTCGGCGGCCGCGGTCATCAGAGACCAGAGGTCCCTGGCGACGGCGCGGTCCGTGTTGGAGGCGGCCGCGCCCTCGATGAACTTCGTCTCCATCGTCGCCATCAGGTCGCGCTTCTTCTTGCCGATCGCCTTGCGCAGGTCATCCGCCTCGGCCCCGCTGAAGCCGGCCATCCGCTTGGCGATCTCCATGAGCTGCTCCTGATAGATGCAGCATCCGTACGTCTTCTCGGTGATCTCCCGCAGCCGCTCGTCCTGGAAGCGGACCGAGGCCGGGTCGCGCTTGCCGCGGGCGTAGTCGTCGATGAAGCGCATCGCGCCGGGGCGGTAGAGCGATACCAGGGCGACGATGTCGCTGAACTCGGTCGGCTTGACCTTGCGCAGCGCTTCGCGCATCCCCTCCGACTCGAGCTGGAAGACGCCGATCGAGTCCCCCGCCGTGAGCATCTCGTAGGTCCTGGGGTCGTCGAGGGGCAGGTTCTCGACGTCGAGCTCGACGCCGCGCGAGCGGCCCACGATCTCGACCGCGTCCTCGATCACGTCGAGGTTGCGCAGGCCGAGGAAGTCCATCTTCAGCAGCCCGATCTCCTCGACCGGGCCCATCGAGTACTGGGTGACGATCTTGTAGGAGCGCTCGCCGTCCTTCGCGGCTCCGCGGTCCTCCGCGAGCTGGAGGGGAACGACCTCCTGCAGCGGCCGATCGGCGATGACGACGGCGGCGGCGTGGATCGAGTGGTTGCGGACGATTCCCTCGAGGCCCTTGGCCGTGTCGACGATCTGCCGGACGTCGGGCTCGGTGTCGTATGCCTTGCGCAGCTCCTGGCCGGCGTCGAGGCACTCGTCGAAGCTCGGGCTGCGCCCCATGATCGGCTCGGGAATCAGCTTCGCGACGCGATCCCCCGCGCCGTAGTCGAAGCCGAGGACCCGGGCGGCGTCGCGGGTCGCCGCCCGCGGCGCCATCTTGCCGAAGGTGATGATCTGGGCGACCGACTCGCGACCGTACTTCTCGGCGACGTAGCGGATCACCCGTTCGCGGCCGCGCACCGAGAAGTCGATGTCGATGTCCGGCATCGACTTCCTCGCGGGATTGAGGAAGCGCTCGAAGAGGAGGTCGTTGTCGAGCGGATCGAGATCCGTGATCCCGAGGCTGTAGGCGACGATCGAGCCCGCGGCCGATCCGCGGCCGGGCCCGACGGCGACACCGTTGTCCTTGGCGTAGCGCACGAAGTCCCAGACGATCAGGAAGTACGAGGGAAAGCCCATGTCCTCGATCACTCCCAGCTCGAACTCGAGCCGCTCGACGGCCTCGGCCGGTGGCGGGTCGCCGTAGCGGCGGCGCAGCCCTTCGGTGGCGATCCGGCGCAGCATCGCCTCCGGCTCGCAGCCGTCCGGGGTGGGAAAGCGCGGCAGCAGCAGCTCGCCGAGCTCGATCTCGACGTTGCAGCGCTCGGCGACCTCGAGGGTGTTCGGCACCGCCTCCGGCCAGGGGGAGAAGGAATCCGCCATCTCCTCCGCGGTCTTGAGGTAGAACTCGTTCGTGTCGAAGCTCAGCTTCGGGTGCTCGAGCGTCGATTTCGTCTGCACGCAGAGCAGCGCGGCGTGGTTCGTGTAGTCCTCGCGCCGCAGATAGTGCACGTCGGCGGTGCCGACGAGCGGCCGCCCGAGCTCCCGGCCGATCCGGGCGATGCCCTCGTTTGCCTTGTCCTGCTCTGGGATCCCGTTGACCTGCAGCTCGAAGTAGACGTCCTCGGCCCCGAAGATCTGCAGGAGGTCGTCGGCGTGGGCCCGGGCCTCGCGCGGCCGGTCCTCGACGAGGCGCCGGCAGAAGCGGGACTGCAGGCAGCCGGTGAGCGCGATCACCCCCTCCGAGTAGCGCTCGAGCATCGCCGGATCGACGTTCGCCTTGCCCCGGGCGAACCCCTCGAGGAAGCCCGCCGAGCTGAGCTTGACCAGGTTGCTGAATCCGGTGCGATCCGCCGCGAGGAGCGTCAGGTGGTTGCGCTCCCACTTCGTCTTCTGCTTGATCTCGGAGACGTCGTCGACGAGGTAGGCCTCCACCCCCATGATCGGCTTGACCCCATGGTGCCGGCACGCCTTGAAGAGCTCGACCGCACCGTTCATCACGCCGTGGTCGGTGAGGCCGAGGGCGGGCATTTCGAGCTCCGCCGCCCGGGCGGCCATGGCGTCGATCTTGTTCGCCCCGTCGAGCAGCGAGTACTCGCTGTGGACGTGCAGATGCGCCGCTCCCTGTCCCTTTGGGCTCACTTGGCCATCATGGCAAGGGCGGCAGATGCCACCCGCCCGCCCGCGGCTTCGTCCTCGCGTTTTGCGGGCAGCGCCGGCCCTCGCCCGGCCGGGGCCCGCGATTCACTCAGAAGCCGGCCGGCTCCGATCCCGTCGGCTCCGAGCCCGCGGGGTCGAGCTGAGCGAGGACCTCGACCAGTCGACGCTCCGCTTCCCGCACCCGACGCTCCGCTTCCCGCTCGGCCTCGGCCGTTCGCGCGCGGATCCTCTCCTCCCGATCGGAGGCCCGCTCCGCCGCTGCGATCCGTGCCTCAGCCGCTGCGACGGTCGCCGCGAGACGAGCGTCGGCGTCCTCTCTGCCGCGATCGAGCAGCGCCTCGATCCGACGCTCGAGCTCTACGGTCCTGCGCCCGAGCTGCTCGCTGACGGCCTCGCCGACCCGCCGCCGGGCAGCATCTCCGATCGAGGACCGGGCAGCGCTCGCGGAGCGCTCGATCTCCGAGCGAGCCACGGCCAGCTCCGCCGCCAGCTCGTGCCCTCCCCGTTCGACCTCTTCGGTGGCCCGCCGTTCGAGCTCGACCGCCAGCTCGGCGGCGCGCGCGTCGAGCGCGTCCCCGGACGCCGAGAGCCCCCGCTCCAGAGCCTCCCCGAGGCGGGCGCGCTCGCGCCGAATCCCCCGCTTGGAGAGCTCCTGGCGCAGCTCCGCCATCTTGGCCCGCAGCTCCGCTCCCTCGGCCTGCAGCTCCTCGCGAAGCTCGCCGCCGAGCTCGGCCGCGTAGCGCTCCACGCTTGCTCGCGCCGTCGCGTCCAGCTGCTCGCCCAGGCGGGTGCCCTGCTCCTCGGCGGCGGCTCTCACCTCCTCCGAGACCTCGGCTCCCGCGGCTTCGCGGGCCTCTGCGACCGCCGCCGCCGCCGCGGCTCGCACATCCCTCATCAGCATCGCCGAGGTGGCCTCCGCCTGAGCCCGCAGCTCGATCTCGATCCGGGCGAGGCGCTGCTCGAGGTCTGCCGACACGCCGTCGCTCATGCGCCGCTCCGCCTCGAGGGCGCGCTTCTCCAGGCGAAGCTCGGCGTCGGAGGAGGCCGAGGCCAGACCCTCCTCCGTGCGCGTTCGAAGCTCGCGGGCGAGCTCCTCGAGCCGCCCCTCGATCCGGGCCGCCCCGCCGGCCTGCTCCGCATCCAGCCTGGCGCCACGCGCTTCCAGCTCCTCGGAGATCCGGGTGGCGAGCCGGCGCTCCGCCTGGGAGAGCACGGAGGCCGTCTCGGCGGCGAGCGTCGATCGAACGTGGCTCTCGAGGTGTCTTTGAGCGGCGGCGAGCTCCGCGGCGGCGCCCGCCGCCACCCGCGCCTCGGCCGCCGAGCTCCGCGCATCCGCCTCACGCTCGAGGCGGGCGGCCGAGTCATCGGCCAGGCGATCGAGCCTCGCGCGCACCTCGTCGATCTCGGAGCGGACCCGGCGCTCGACCGCGCTCGCGACCCGCTCGTCCGCGCGTGCGCGGAGCTCCGCCGAGAGCCCGGAGAGTCGTGCCTCGAGGTCCCGCGCGCGGTCCGCCTGCTCCCGGGAGAGCTTTGCGTCGAGCCGCTCCCCGAGGTCGACGAGGAGCTGAGCCCTGACCTCGGCCAGGTCCCGATCCAACTCCGATCGAGCTCGGTCCACCACCGAGTCCAGCTCGCCCCGCGCTTCGGCGGCCGCACGGGCCAGCGCCGCGCGGCTGCCCGCCTCCAGGTTCTCCTGCAGCTCCCGCTCCATCCTGTCGCCCTGCCTGCGGACGCGGCCCTCGGCCTGGGTGAGCGCCTCGAGGGCGCGCTCGACCGATGCCTCGGCGACCTCGCGCCGAGCCGCGTCGAGCGCGCTCGCGAGCTCCGCCAGGGCGCGCTCTGCCGATGCGGCGATCGCGACACGCGCCTCCTCTCCCCCACCCGCGCCGCGGCCCCGCCTCGCCTCCTCTCCGAGCGCCGCCTCGAGCGCCGCGGACTGAAGCTCGAGGCGCCGCTCGGCCGCCTGCACCCGCGAGGACACCCACGCGCTGACGCGCGCTTCGATCTCGTCCACCGCCTCGGCCACGCGTTCGCCGAGGACGTCCCCGGGGGGCGCGCCGGGAACAGGCTCAGGAGCGGGATCGAACCTCTCGCCGATCAGCGCGCGGGCCTGCGCGATGCGCCGCTCGGCGTCCTCGCCTGGATCCGCCCTGTCCTCGGGAAACGTCAAACCACCCCCCGTCTACCACGCCGGGAGGCATCCCCGCAAGGCGAACGTCCCGGTTGGGGCCGCTTCGCCCGCCAGGCTCAACCTATGCAGCGGGGGGAGAGGCTCCGGCGGGTCTCAGCCCGCGACCGAGGCCGGGGAGGCTTCGCGGGTGACCAGGGCGTCGAGGGGGACCTCACCCATCCCGGATGGCGCCCCCGCCACGGCGGGCGCGGCCCGGAGCGAGACTAGGAACTCCTGCTGGGGGGCCCGCATCGGCCGGTGCGAGTCGCGAGCGGCGATGGCGAGCGTCTCGAGCATGATCAGGACGTCCGTGAGCAGCGAGCGGTGCTTGAGGTAGTAGAGGTCGTGGCACAGCTTCCACGCCGCCCCGAGCTCGGAGCCGGCGTAGCCACAGCGGATCTGCGCCCAACCGGTGACGCCGGGCTTGACGAGCAGCCGGCGCGAGTAATGGGGGAACGCCTGCTCGAGCCCGGCCGTGATCTCCGGCTGCTCGGGTCGGGGTCCGACGAGCGTCATCTCGCCCCGAAGCACGTTGACGATCTGCGGCAGCTCGTCCACGTGGAGGCGCCGCAGAACCCGGCCGACCGGCGTGACGCGCTCGTCGGCGACGGCCGACCAGCGCGCTCCACGGGCCTGGGAGCCCCTGCGCATCGTCCGCAGCTTCAGGATCTCGAACTCCACCCCGCGCTCGCCGACGCGGCGCTGGCGGTAGAAAATCGGGCCCCGGTCTCCGAGCTTGATCGCCAGCGCCCCCAACGCCACGACCGGGACGGTCAGGACGGCAATGAGCGAGCCGACCACGAGATCGAACGCGCGCTTCGAGGTCTTCGAGCTCGCCTGGAAGCTCGGATGCATGAGGAAGAGGAACCAGGCCGAGTCGATGGTCCCGATCGGGACGTGTCCGAACACCTGCTCGTAGAGCTGGTTGCCGTCGATCATCCGCACCGGCAGATCGAGGCAGCCGGCGGCGATGGTGTCGTAGAGGTCGCGCCCCGAGCGCGAGGCGCCCGAGCCGGGACCGCGGACGAGCAGGTCAATGTCGTGCTCGGTGATCGCAGCGCGCACCCGAGCCAGGGGCTCCGCCCGGGTCACCTTCCCGTTCGCCGTGTAGCGGGCGCCGGGGCTCAGCCAGCCGACGACCTCAATCTCGCGAGGGCCGCCAACCGCTTCGATCTCCCGGCGGATCGCCGGGACGAAGTTGGCGGAGCCAAGCACCGCGATCCGCAGCGGGCGAGCGGCAAGGAGTCGACTGGCGACGAGGTCGACCGCGATCGCGGTCAACACGCCGGCCACCAGGCCGCCGGAGACGCCCCTGGCCAGCAGTCCGTTGGGCTCGCCGACGCCGAGCGCGGCGACGGCTGCGGCCCCCGCGAACACGGGGACCACCGAGATGGCAAGGCGCGAAGCCGGGATCAACCGCAGCGGGTAGGGAAAGTCGCAGAGCAGCCGGAAGGCCCCTGCGATCACGAGGCCGAAGGCCAGCGCCCGGGTTGCAGCGTCGCCGTCGACGCCGCCGAGCCAGAAGGCCGCGAGGGCGGCGCTCAGCGCCGGCAGGAGCATGCGAGCGCTCCTCACCTGACCGCGGATGCGGATCCCACCCGGCACGGGCGGGCCACCCGGCGCGACCTCCGCGGGAATCTCGGGAGTCGCCTCCTGGTCTCGGGTCGTGAGGTCCCTGCTCGAGTCTGCTTCCGGGCGGTTGAGCAATTGCGATCGAGACATCCAGTCTCCTTGGGCCTCCAGCGACAGCGCGCGTGGACTGACGTTTATTCCCCGGAGCCGGCGGACCCTGGAGCCGGTGCTGGGGCCTGGAGGGACGGCCCCAGGCAGGACTAAGGCTCTCAGACCCGCCCGAGGGTGTCAAGCACTAGCTCGACGCGCGGCTCGCGCCGCGGGCCTTAGCCCTCTTCGACGTCGCGCGAGGCAAGCAGATAGGCGCCGACGACGCCCGCGGCGAGGGCAAGACCGGCAGCCACCTGGATCTGCCTGCCGAAGCGGCGACGGACGAAGGCCACGACGAGCCTGCCGACCAGTTCGTAGATTGAGCTCATGCGGTTCCTGCCTGCATTCGGGTGCCGGACGGGAGAACCCTACCGCTCGCGGTTGCGCACCCGGTGCGCCATCCGGCTCGGCAGGGAGAACAGCTCGATGAATCCCGGGCTCGCCTGCTGGCTGAACTCGCCCCCCGACTCGCTGAAGCCTGCGAGGGACTTGTCGTAGAGCGCGTAGGGAGAGCTCCGGGTGACCACCGAAGCTGACCCCTTGAACAGCTTGAGGGAGATCTCGCCGGTGACGTACTCGTTCGCGGACTCCATGTAGGCGTCGAGGTCCGCGCGAAGCGGCTCGTGCCAGAGCCCCGCGTAGCAGAGGTAGGCCCAATGGGAGTCGAGGGCCGCCTTGAAGTTGTTCTGGTGGATCGTCGAGACGAGCTTCTCGAGCTCGCGGCGAGCGGTGAGGATGATCGTCGCCGCCGGAACCTCGTAGAGGTCCCGCACCTTGAGGCCGACCACGCGGTCCTCGATGTGGTCCACGATCCCGACGCCGTGGCGGCCGCCGACCTCAGCGACGCGCTCGATCAGCTCGACGAGGCCGAGCTGGGTGCCGTCGAGCGAGACCGGGCAGCCCGACTCGAAGCCGATCCGGACGTGCTCGGGATCGTCGGGCGCGCGCTCGGGCGCCGTGACGAGCTGGAAGACGTCGTCGGGAGGGGGCGCGTCGAGATCCTCGATCGCCCTGCCCTCCGAAGAGCGCCCCCAGAGGTTGTCGTCGATCGAGTACGGCGGCTTCTCGGTGCCCCCCGTCACCGGAATCCGGTGCTGGCGGGCATAGGCGATCTCCTCCTCGCGACCCATCTTCCACTCGCGCACCGGGGCGATGACGCCGAGCTCCGGGCCGAGCGTGGCGATCGTCGCCTCGATCCGGACCTGATCGTTGCCCTTGCCCGTGCAGCCGTGGGCGATCGTGTCGCAGCTGTGCTCGCGAGCCACCTCGACCGCCAGCTTCGCGATCAACGGGCGCGCGAGCGCCGTGAACAGCGGATAGCCGCCGCCGTACAGAGCGTTCGCCTTGATCGCAGGCAGCACGTAGTCACGCGCGAAGTCCTCGCGGGCGTCGACGACGATGGTCTCGATCGCGCCCATGTCGCGCGCCTTTCCCATGATCGGATCCCAGTCCTCACCGGGCTGACCGAGATCGACGGTCAGGGTGACGATCTCGGCCCCGTAGCGCTCCTGGATCCAATGCAGCATGACGCTCGTGTCGAGGCCACCCGAGTAGAGCAGCAGGACGCGGCCGACCTGCTCGGGGTCGGCCTCGTAGGAGGCGATCGGGACGTGCTCGCGGGACCGGTTCACGGCGGCGGCAGTCTCTCACGCCGGCTCGCCGCTGGCGGAACTCCCCTCCGTCCGCCATCATCTGGGCTCGGATGCGACGCCTCGCGAGAATCCTCTCAGTAGCCCTGATCACAGCCGGCCTCGTGGTGCTGGCCGACGCCGCGGCCACCTTCGCCTGGAAGGAGCCGCTCTCCACCCTCTACAGCTCGCTCCGCCAGCGGGCCGCCGACGATCAGCTCGACTCGCTGCGCGACGACTTCCTCGCCGACCCGGCGTTGAAGGAGGTCGATCCGGGCGGAGGCTCGAAGCAGCTTGCCGATCTCTTCTCGAGGCGACTCGAGGATGGCCGGGCGATCGGCCGCATCCGGATCCCCGACGTCGACGTCGACTACGTCGTCATCGAGGGCACCGGCACCGCCGACCTGCAGAAGGGGCCGGGTCACTACCCCGACACCGCACTCCCCGGGCAGGGCAGGACGATCGGGATCGCCGGCCATCGGACGACCTATGGCGCCCCCTTCAACGCGATCGACGAGATCGACGAGGGCGACGAGGTCACGCTCGAGATGCCCTACGGGACGTTCACCTACCGGGTCAGCGGGACGAAGATCGTCGACCCCAGCGCCGTGGAGATCGTCGACAACGTGGGGCGCGAGCGGCTCGTGCTCACCGCCTGCCACCCCCTCTACAGCGCCGCCCAGCGGTACGCGGTCTTCGCCGACCTGACGGAGACCGAGCTGGAGGGCGCGGCCCGGGCGCCCTAGGGGCTGCCTGCTAGCCCGCCGCTGCCTCTCGGCGCTCTCGCATCTCGTCGAAGGTGGCCTTCAGGCCCCGCCGGATGTCCACCTCGGCGCTCCACCCGAGATCCCGGCCGGCCGCGGCGGGATCGATCACGACGCGCTGGACCTCGCCGGCCCTGGCCGGAGACGAGGCGGCCTCGATCCGGGTCCCCGAGATCGCGGTCAGCTCGTCGAGGAGCTGAAGGACGCTAGTTTCGGCGCCCGTGCCGACGTTGTAGGGGCCGTCGAGCGAGTCCGGGTCGCGGCCCAGGGCATCGCTTGCCCGGAGCACGGCGTCGACCGTGTCGGAGACGTAGACGTAGTCCCGGGTCTGACCACCGTCGCCGAAGACCGTCGGCGGCTCGCCATCAAGCAGCTTGCCGCAGAAGATCGCGACGACCCCGGCCTCCCCGTGGGGGTCCTGCCGGGGGCCGTAGACGTTGCCGAAGCGCAGGGCCACGCCCGGGAGCCCATGCAGGCGCCGGTAGAGGGCGACGTAGCTCTCCCCGGCCAGCTTGCTCGCCCCGTAAGGGGTGAAGGGTGCCGGAGGGGTCGTCTCGACGAACGGCAGCTGCTGCCCCTCCCCCTCGCCGTAGACGGCGCCGCCGGTAGCCGCGAAGACGAGCTGCGACGCTTCGGCACGGCGGGCGGCCTCGAGGACGTTGATCGTGCCGATCACGTTGACGCGGGCATCGAAGCCCGGATCCACGACGCCCCGGCGCACGTCGGCCTGAGCGGCCAGGTGAAAGACCGCCGTGGGCGAGAACCTCGCAATCGCCCCATCGACGAAGTCGGCATCGGTGATGTCGCCGACGCTGATCTCGGCGCCCTCCTCGCGCGCGGCGGCGAGATTCTCCTCGCGGCCGGTGGAGAGGTCGTCGATCACGAGCACCTCGTGGTCGCGCTCGAGCAGGGCATCGACGAGGTGGGATCCGATGAACCCGGCGCCGCCGGTGACGACGCTCTTCATCGCTCTCGTTCGTCGACGCGGCGGGCCACGGGCGGGGACTGTAGCCACCGCATGGGTCGGACCGCATCGCGCGCTCAGCGCGCAGGGGCGGCGCTCCGCTCGACGGTGGGTAATCATGGGTTGGTGCCGGCCCAGCCGACCACGCAGCCCGCGGGCGCCCGGCAGCCGCGGCTGATCCTTCGGGCTCCGCCGGACAACCGGCTCGCAGCGCTTCTCCTGGCCGGCTCGATGCTCGCCCTCTGGACCTGGTGGGCCCTCGCGTCGGGGGCGTTCTTCGGCACGGTCCTGCTGCCCGGGGCCATCGTGCTCTACCTGGTCTTGATCATCACGGTGGGCCTCGCGCGGCTCCCGATCTCCCCGCGTGGGGCGCACGCGGTTGCCCTTGCCGCCCTTCTGACCCTCGCCGTCTGGACCGCGCTCTCGCTGCTCTGGACCCCGGCGCGGGAGCTGGCCTTCGACTACGCGCAGCGCAGCTTCGTATACGCCGCCGCCTTCGCCGCCGGGCTCGCGCTCACGATCGCACTGCGGCAGCGGTTGGTGCTGTCGCTCGCTCCCTGGCTGATCGCCGGAGCGATCGTGGTGGCTCTCGCCGTGATCAAAGTGTGGACGGCTACGGAGATCGAGAGCGTCGTCGACATCGACGGCACGCTCGACTACCCGTTCGGCTACCGGAACGCGAACGCCGGCTTCTTCGCGATGCTGGCCTTCGGCTTCATGCCGGTGATCGCGCGGGCGCGGAGCGGCGTGGCGCTCCGCTCCGCGGCCGCGGCCGCGGCCGCGGCGAGCCTTTCGCTGGCCGCGGTGAGCCAGTCCCGCGGGTCCCTTCTCGGCGTGGCGGCCGGCGTGATCGTGCTGATGGCGGTGTCGCCGCGGCGGGGGCGGGCCCTGCTGGCCCTCCTGGTGGTCGCGATCCCGATCGCGGCCGTGATCGGCGAGCTGCTCGATCCCTTCGAGGCAGCGGACACGGGGTCGGCCCTCGACGAGCTTCAGCAGGCTATGCGCGCCGCGCTTGGCGCCGGCGCGCTCGCGGGGGCGCTCTCGGCCGTAGCGGCGCTCCTCGAACGTCTTCTCGAACGTCCCCTCGCCCGGCTTCCGCGACCTCGCCCGGCCCGCCGCACGAAGCTCCTCGCGGGCGTCGCCCTGGTCGCCGCCGGAGCGCTCGCCTTCTCCCTGGCCGTCGGCAACCCCATCTCCATGGTGAGCAGCCAGATCGATCGCATCTCGAGCGGGGGGGTCGGATATACCGAGATCGAGGGATCGCGCTTCACCTACACCGGTGGCTTGAACCGCGTCAACTTCTGGGAAGTCGCCCTGAATCAGGTTGAGGAGAGCCCGTTGCTCGGCGGCGGGGCGGGATCCTTCCGCTCCGCCTATCTCGTCGAGGGCAACGGGCTCGAGGAGCCGCGCAACGCCCACAGCCTCCCGCTCGAGATCCTCGGCGAGCTCGGCATCGTCGGGCTGGCCCTCCTCTGCCTGGCCCTCGGCGCGGCGATCTTCGCCGCCTGGCGCTCGCGGCGGCTCGGCCCGGAGAGCGCGACGGTGAGCGCGGTTGCCCTCGTCGTCGCTGGGGTCGCGCTTGCCCAGGCCGCCGTCGACTGGTCGTGGTTCTTCGGCGGCCAGATGGCGCCGGTGATGGCCCTCCTGGGCTCGGCCGCGGCACCGGCCGCGCTGGCCCTGCGCCCGCTGCGCCGCGGCATCAGGGGCGGCGTGGTCGTCGCAGCGGTGCTGCTGGCCTGCATCGCAGCTCCGAGCTTCGTCTCGGAGCGACTGACGCTCGAGGCCGCCCGGGATTGGCGCTCGGACGTGGACGGGGCCTACGGAGCCCTCGGGACCGCGGCTGACCTGAACCCGTTCGCCAACACGCCCCTGCTGGTCGAGGCCGAGATCGCAAGGAGCACCGACAACTCCGAACGGGCGCTCGCGGCGCTCGCCGAAGCCCAGAGCCGCTCTCCCGACGACTGGCGCAAGTACATGCTGGCGGCGGAGACCCTCGAGCGCATCGACCCCGCTGCGGCAAGCGGGCAGGCCGAGATCGCCCGCTCGCTCAACCCGAGCTCGCCCGAGGTGCGGGCTTTGCAGCGCCGGCTGGCGAAGGCGGGCGAGCCGGCCCACTGACCGACGATCACCTGCATGCGGAAATGCAAACGCAGGCCGGCTCCCGCCGACCTGCGTTCGAAGCCTGCTTCGGGGACTAGCTCAGGCGGGGGCCGTCGTTACGCGCGGCACGGCGCACGACGAAGCCGGCGCCGACCAGGCCAACGCCGATCGCGGCGATCGCGACGAGGTCCAGCCCGGTGAAGGGCAGCTCGGAGCCGGAGTCGTCCGACTTGGCCGAGGGATCCTCGGGCCCACCGTTGGCAGCCACGCCGAGGACGCCATCGCGGTACTGCTCGTCGCTCGGGCTGACACTCTGCGCCGACGCGACCGCAGGAACGGCCACGGCGAAGGACAGCATCGCCACCACGAGGACGCAGAAGCGTCGAACGGAATGGTTGGAACGGATCATTCTCTTGGTCCCCTTTCGTCCGAGATTCAGTTCCCGGATGCGTCCGGGAATCATTTCCCGGCTAACGCCGCGCGAGTATAGGGGCTGATCCGGGGGAAGACAAGGTGGTCCGCACCCAGGCCGGCGGGCGCGGTACTGGATCAGCCGCGGTAATCCTCGCGCTCGGAATATCCAAAGAGCTGCCGCACGACCCCGTTTGCGTCCTCGACTCCGAAGTCCTCGCGAAGGCGGGCCGCGATCTCATCCATGCTGGAGCCGGCCACCGACATCTGGGTAGCCAGCAGTCGCACGCCTTCGGAGACCTGCGCGCCGGAGCTGACGCCGCCGGAGGGCTTCGACGCCGGTTGAGCTGCTTCCAGGTCGGGAAGATCGACCGGGCCGGCGAGCGACTGGAACTGCTCGAGCGTGGCAACGATGTCCCTGCAGTCGCCGACAACCCCCTCGAGGCGACTTCTCACTGCGCCGCTCAACTCCTCGGCCAGGGGTGAGCCTCCGTGCCGACGCTCGAGCTCGGCTGCCTGGGGGGCGATGCTCTCGGTGGCCTCCACGGCCGCGTCCACGAGCGCTGCCACTCGGGCGGAGAGGATGGCGGCGAGGGTCGCGGCGTGGGTGTCGGCTTGGCCGGCGGGCATGAGCGTCCTTCAAGGTTATGCGAACCCACGGGAAGTGGGCCGCGGACCGAGACCCCTATCCCGGTTGGAGCGTCGGCCGCTCCTCGCCGTGGATGAGGAACGCGGCCACCCGCAGGCTCTCCGCCTCGAGGGTGTGCTCCCGCGCGTAGCCCAACCCACCCTCGGTCAGCTCGGCGCGAAGCGCGGCATCCCCGGCCAGGATCGTGATCTGCTCGGCGGCCGCCTCCGCATCGCCTGCCGGGACGAGGCGCACCACGTCGCCGAGGGCCGCCCGGATCCCCCCCACGTCGGTCGCCACGACGGGCAGCTCCGCCGAGAGGGCCTCGACGAGAACCTGGGGCAGCCCCTCCGTCCACGATGCGTGCAGGAGGACGTGGGAGGTGCGGTAGAGCTCCATCAACCCCCGATCGAGGGGCACGTAGCCGGCCAGCGTCGCAGCGTCGGCCACGCCAAGCTCGTCGAGGCGCTCGGCGAGCTCCACGGCCATGGGCCCCTCCCCGCAGACGATGAGCCGCCAGCGCGAGCTCCCCGCGCGCAGAAGGGCCAGGACATCGGCGAGGATCAGCGGGTTCTTCTCCGCCTCGAGCCGCCCCACGCTGAGGATCCGCAGCTCGCCGTCGTAGTCCCCTCGCGGCGCAGGGTCGAGATGATCGAGCCATTCCTCTCCCACGAGGGACACGACCATCTCGAGGACGCGACTGCCGCGTCCGTACTGCCGGGCGAGATCGGGCCCGACCGCAATCATCGGACAGCGGCGGGAGAGCAGTTGAAAGGCGACCTCGAGCAACACCGCGCTCGCCTCGAGCAGGCGCCGCCCACGATGGCGGGAGCGCACGTAGGCCAGCAGGTCGGAGCGAACTCCGAGAACCACTCGCTTGCGCCGCAGGAGCGCCAGCAGGGCAAAGGTCAACGCGAATGGATTGGGTCCCAGCAGCCATACGCAGTCGACTCGATCCAGCACTCGCCAGAACTCGCGGCTCGCGCCGAAGATCGCACGGCCGGCCTCCAGGATGCGATCCAGGCTGCGGTAGTACGGGAGGGGAACGAACTCGATCCCTTCCCCGATTGCGTATCGGGAGGTCCCGGGGTCGGGATGGAGGCGCCCGACGAGGGTCATCCGGTCGAACTGCTCGGCCAACCCCGCCAGGAACAGGGTGAAGGCGCGCTCACCGTAGATCACCCCCTCCTCGCGGTGATATGCGTAATCGGTGTAGACGGCGAGTCGCACGGCAGGGAACCTACCTTCGCGCACGCGCCCTGCCGCGCGGCGGCGGGTCCGGAGCTCAGGCCTCGGCTGCTGTAACAATCCCGAAATGGAGTCCAACGACCCACTTGCGCCGGGTGATGCGACATGGCTGCGCGCAACCCCCGAGCAGCAGGGCCTGCAGCGCTACCTGCGGACGCTGCGCGAGCGCCTTTGGCTGATCGTCCTCGCGGTGGTGCTCACCACCGCTGCCGCCGTCGCCTACGTGCTCACGGCGGAGAAGGTCTACGAGGCCGAGGCGGGCGTCCTGATCAGCCCGATCCCGAACGACACCCCGGACATCCCCGGCAGCTTGGGTCTGCTGCGCGCATCGGCGGACCCGATTCGCGTAGTCGAAACCGCTGCCCGGCTGGTCACCACTCCCGAGGTCGCCGAGGTAGCCGCCGGAATGATCGATGACCCGCCGGAGGACTCCCAGGACCTGTTGGACGAGGTCGCGGCCGAGCCCGTCGCCGAGAGCGATCTCGTTTCGATCGTCGCCGAGGGCTCGAGCCCGGAGGAGGCAGCGGCCCTCGCCAACGCCTTCGGCGCCGCAGTGATCGCGCAGCGCACCGCGACCCTCCGCAAGGAGATCGACTCCGAGCTCGAGCTGCTCGGCGGAGAGGAGGCGAGCGCGGACCTGGCCGACGAGATCGCCAGCCTGAAGCGCCTGCAGGCCGGGCCCGTGCCGGACATGCAGCTGCAGACCAAGGCGCTTCCGCCCGACGCCCCGGTGAAGCCGCGGCCTCTGGCGAGCATCCTCGGAGGCATTCTCGCCGGGCTCGTGATCGGGGTCGGCGGGGCGTTCGCCTCCCAGGTTCTCGACCCGCGCTTTCGTCGGGAGGAGCAGCTCGCGGCGCGCTTCAACCTGCCAACGCTCGCGCGGATCCCCCGCGAGTCGTCAGGAGGCAAGGGGCCGCTGAGCCCGGAGGAGCTGTCCGGGGACGCGATCGAGTCGTTTCGTACATTGCGGGCGACCCTGGCGACCGCGCGCCCCGAGGAAGGAGGAGCCCCTGCCGTGCTGGTCACGAGCGCCTCCGCCGGCGAGGGGAAGACCTCGACTGCGCTCAACCTCGCAGCAACACTGGCGCTCGGCGGCAGGAAGGTGATCCTGATCGAGGCCGATCTTCGACTCCCCACAATCGGCAGGACGCTTGACGTGCGGAGCGAGAAGGGACTGATCAGCACGCTGATCGAGGAGTCGAGCCTCGAGGAGGCGCTGACCACGACCGAGACCTTCGGTCCCAACCTGAAGCTGCTGCTCGCCGAGCACTCCGGGCCGTGGCTGCCGGAGCTCTTCTCGCTTCCGGCCGCTCGCCGGATGATCGAGGACGCCCGCGGGCTCGCGGACTACGTCGTGATCGACTCCCCGCCGCTGACCGAGGTCGTGGATGCGCTGCCTCTGGCCCGGGCGGTGGACGTCATCCTGATGGTCGTGCGACTTGGGGTGAGCCCGCTCGGTCGCATCGACCGACTTGCCGAGCTGCTTGCCGAGAACCGGCTCAAGCCCTCAGGGTTCGTCGTCGTCGGCGGAAAGCCGAGCAAGCAGACCTACTACCACGACTACCGGCGAGAGATGGAATTGCGGCGCGACCCGTCGGGCGCAGCCCAGGGCTGAGCGAGGGCCCCGGGGCGTGACAGCGCGACTGCGAGGGCTGATCGCGTTCGAGCCGGCGAGAGGGCTGGTGATGGTCGCGATTGCGGCTTTCGCCGTGCTCACCGGACTGATCGCGGGGATCAATCCGGCGCTGGCGCTCGTCGTGGCCCTCGCGGCGGCCCTGATGATGCTCGCCCTGCTCGACCTGACGACCGGACTCGTGGGCCTGGTCCTGATTGCCTTCGTCGAGCGGGTGCCCCTCGCGGGGTCCGCCCTGAGCTTCGCCAAGATTGCCGGCCTGATCGTCTTCCTCTCGTGGCTCGCTCATGTGACCACCGGCGACCGCAACAGGAAGGACCTGCTGCCCAACGTTCACCCTCTGATGAGCTACGTGCTCGCCCTGCTGGTCTCCTGGGCGGCGATCAGCATGGTCTGGGCCGACGGAGATGGTGCCGGCCGCGACCTCTCCCGCTACCTGCTCGACGTAGCGCTGCTGATGATCGTCTTCACGGGGGTGCAGAGCCGGCGCCAGGCGGCATGGCTCTTCGGCGCATTCATCGCCGGCGCCACCATCGCCTCGGCCTACGGGGTCATCGTCCGGCCGGATCCGACGGATCCGACGGAGGCGTTGCGGCTGACGAGCACGATCGCCGACCCGAACGTTCTCGCGGCAGCCCTGGTTGCGGGGCTGATCCTCTCCCTGGGCGCGATCATGGCGTTGCGCAAGTCCTCCGGCCTGCGACTCCTCGCGATTCCCGCTGCCGGCGTGATGCTCCTCGCGTTCCTGTTCACGGGCTCGCGAGGGGGGCTGGCCGGGCTCGCGGTAGGGATAGTCGTCGCCATCGCCGTCGGAGGGAGGTGGCGCGCGCAGGTTGCCCTGGCATGCTCCTTGCTCGCCATCTTCGCCACGACGTACTTCGCGATCTACGCCCCTGAGGAGATCCGCGACCGGATCACCGCCACCACGAGCGGTGAATCGAGGGCGGTCGAGGGGCGGTCGACAATCTGGCAGGTGGCGTGGCGCGCCGTCGAGGACCGGCCCATCGTCGGCCTCGGCATCGCGTCCTTCGACGACCAAGCCGTGCGGTATGCGCTCGAACCCGGCTCCGCGGCGCGGACTGACAAGGTGATCGACTCGCCTTCCGTCGTCCACAACACCTACCTGCAGCTCTGGGCCGAGCTCGGGCTGGTGGGTCTCGGGCTGTTTCTGCTCATCGTGGCCTTCTGCCTGTCAAGGGCCGGGGAGGCCGCGCGCAACTTCCGGGATCGCGACGATCGGGCGATGGAGATCATGGCGCGCGCTCTGATCGTTGCCCTGGCCGCTGTGCTCGTCGCCGACTTCTTCATTTCGGAGCAGTTCAGCAAGCAGCTCTGGCTCCTCATGGGCCTCGGTCCGGCGCTGGCGGCGATCTCCCGCAGCGAGGAGTCCTCGCCGGCGGGTGAGCGCCTCATGCGGTGAGGCCCACGGCAGCGCTGATCGTCGAGTCGGGGCGCACGCGCGGAGCCCTTGCGGCAGCGCGGGCGCTGGGCGCGAGCGGCTGGCGGGTGGGGGTTGGGAGCCCGAGTGGCCGTGGCCTCGCCGCGAGCTCGCGGTGGGCGAGCCGCTCGCACGTCGTCCCCGCCCCGGAGCTCGACCTCCAGGGGTTCGTCGAGGCCGTCAACGATGCGAGCGAGGAGGCGCGCTACGACGTGGTCTTCGGGGGCGGCGATGCTGAGACGCTGGCCCTATCCGCCCAGCGCGCGCAGATCCGCCCCATCGTCCCGCACGCTCCGCATGAACGCCTCGTCGCGGGGATCGACAAGCTCGCGCTCACCGAGGCCGCCCGCCGCGCGGGAATCGCCACGCCCCGCACTGAGGCGATCGACGCGGAGGGGTCCTACGGCGGTCCCCTGCCGGCGATCGTCAAGGCTCGCCTGCATGCACCTCTGCTCGGCTCGGCTGGGCCGGCCCGAGTCGAGGCCGGCGTGGTTCGCGATGAAGCGACGGCTCGTGCTGCGATCGCAGCGATGCGAGAGGCCGGTGTCGAGCCGATCGTCCAGGAGCTCGTCGCGGGGTCGTTGGGGGCCCTTGCCGTCGTCGTCGACCGCGAGGGGCAAATCGCGGCCGCCGTCCAGCAGGTCGCGGAGCGGACCTGGCCGGCGGGAGTGGGGATCAGCGTCCGGGCCCGCAGCGTCGATGTCGACGAGGCGCTCGCCGGGCGGGTGCGCGAGCTGCTCGGCGACCTCGGCTGGTTCGGGCTGGCGCAGCTTCAATTTCTCGTCCCGCTCGACGGGCCACCGACCCTGATCGACCTCAACGGGCGCTTCTACGGCTCGCTGGCCCTGGCCGTTGCCGCGGGGGTGAACCTGCCGGCGATCTGGGCACGGCTTGCGGCCGGCGAGGTGGCAGGCGCCCCGGGGCGCGCCGCCACGGGGGTCCGCTACCAGTGGCTCGAGGGGGATCTGCGATATGCCGCCTCGGGGGCCGGCGGGGGCCGGCTCGCCGCCGGGCTCGATTGCCTGCGGTACGGGCGGGGCGCGGCCCACAGCGTCTGGAGCGGAGAGGACCCGAAGCCGGCGGCTGCCGCGCTGATGGGGATCCCGCGCCGGGTCATCCCTCGAATTCGGCGCGGCTCCGCCGCGAGGTAGGCGTCAGCGCGATCGGCGCAGCGTCCGCCAGACCCTCTGGGCCAGATCCCCGCAGATCTCCTCCGGCGAGCGCTCACCGTCCACGGCCTGCACGCCCAAGCGCGGGGCGAGCCGCTCGTAGAGGCGAGCGCGGCGAGCGTTGACGGCGACGGTGCGCTCGGGCTGGCGTCGCGAGGCGGTCTCGGGTGCGACGGCGAGCAGATAGGCGGCGCAGGGCCGCGGGCAGAGGAGCCGCATGATGGCCAGCTCGACGCCGTAGCCACTTCCCTCCCCGTATTCGTGCAGCAGGTAGATCCACGAGTCCAGGACGTAGCGGTCGCAGATGACGAGCCTCCCGCGAATCAGATGCGGCCACGTCTTGCGCGCCACCCGCCCACCCCCCCGCAGCGCCATCAAGCAAGCCCACCCGCGCGTCAGCAGACGGCTCCCCTGCCTGGCGTGCTTGCCCGCCTGCACCGTCGCGGCGGGACCTGCCTCCGTCGATGACGCCACGGTTCTCTGGCTGCGGCCGAGGAGGGACTTGCCTCCCCTGGCAAGGACGCCCAGCGATCGCGAGGGCGCGTCGATCGCCGGCCATTCGACGGTCGCGTCGAAGCCGAGCTGCTCCAGCGCGTCACGCAGCAGGCGGGCCTGGGAGCTCTTGCCCGACCCATCCAGCCCCGAGAGGGCGACGACCGCCCCGAGCCTGGGCCGCGGCAGCAGGGCGCGAAAGGTTCCCTGCCCGACCGCAAGCCCGCCGCCTCCGCGGCCGTGGATCTCGGCGGCCACCGCCCCCGCCCGGCGAGCCACTCCGAGCGGGCTCCCCTCGCGGAAGGAGCGCTCGAGGGCGTCGATGGAGCGGGCGGCGTGCCATCCCCCCGCGCGGCGCCGGGCCTCCGTGAAGGCATCCGGCGCGTCCCCGAGGGCCTCGCGGATCCTGCCCTCCTTCCTCGCCGCGAAGTCGGAGGCGTCCCGGACGGCCCGTCGGGCAAGGATCAGGAGCAGGTGGTGGGGAGCGGGCCGGGAGAGGAAGCGGCGGCCGTCCAACGGCGTCGCCTCCTCGAAGACGGCTGCTGCCTCGCCCTCGGAGAGCTCCCAATCGTCGACGGAGACGAGGTCGATCACCTGCGACGGGCAGGGGCCAAAGCGGATCCAGCTCCGTCCGTCGCGGATGAAGCCCGCCTCCAGCAGGCCCACCGCCAGGGCCCGCTCCTCGTTGGGGCGCACGACCAGGTCGAGGTCACGGCCCGCGGGCGGCAAGGAGCCGAACACCACGGCCACGCCGTCCAGCAGATCGTCGACCACGGCAGCGAGCTCCATGCCTACCCCCGCCATTGCCGCACCCGCCGCTCTGCGTGCAGCTCCTCGTAGAGCCCCTCCAGGCGCTTTGCCATCGCATCGAGGCCGAAGCGCTCGCGGCTCACCGATTGTCCGCGCCTGCCCATCTCGCGAGCCACGTCGGGCTGCTCGAGCATCGAGGCGATCGCGTCGGCCAGGTCGGCGACGTTGCCGCTGGGGACCAGGCGGCCAGTCTGCCCATCGTCGATCAGGTCCGGGACTCCCCCCACGCGGGTGGCGACCACCGGCAGGCCCGCCTGCATGTACTCCATGACCGACAGCGGGCTGCCCTCGAAGTCCGAGGAGGAGACCGCCACGTCCAGCGCCGCGAGCACGTCCGGGATGTCGGAGCGCCGCCCGAGCAGCTTGACGGAGCCTTCGAGCTCGCCCCGGCGAATCAGATGCTCGAGCGGCCCGCGCTGCTCGCCGTCTCCCGCGATGAGGAGCTGCAGACCGGAGAATCGCGGAAGCAGCCGGGCGACGGCTTCGATCAGCAGGTCGTGACGCTTCTGCGCTCGCAGCGTCCCGACCGACCCGATCAGCGGAACGTCGTCCGCGATCCCGAGCTCCGCGCGCACGTCCTTGCGGCTCGGCTGCGCCGCCGCCGGAATCCCATTGGGGATGAACGTGACGTCCTCGGGATCGATCCCCTCCACCTCGATCATCCGCCGCCGATCCTCGCGGGAGACCGCGATGAAGGCGCTCGCTCGCCGGGCGATCAGCTCGCGATCGAGGAACCGGCGCAGAGGCCGTCCCTCGAAGGACCACGTGTGCTCGTGGGCGACCACGACCGGGGTCCCGGCCAGGGTCCCCAGCATGGCCGCCCAGACGTTCGAGCCGAACTTGTGCGCGTGCAGCACGTCGACGCGCTCCCGACGCAGGATCTCGACGAGGGGCCGCCACGCCCAGACGGCTGCGGCGGAGGAGCGCTCGAGCCCGATGAACCGCACGCCCCCTCGCTCGAGCCCGGCCAGGGCCTCGGCGACCGCGGGGTCCGCTCGATCGTCGGGCCGCCAGCGGCTCACGCAGAGGCTGCGCTCGAAGCGCTCGGGGTCGAGGGCGAGCGTCGTCAACCGGGCCAGCCTCTCGCCCCCTCCCGCGAGGCCGAGGCTGTCGGCGAGGGTCACCACCCGCAGCTTGGGCGGCGGTCCGCTCCCTCGCATAGCCTGCATCCTCGCGGACCCGGCGGCCCCGTGCCGAGCCGCCGAGGACCCCGACCGATGAGCAAGCCCTCCGACCAGCGATCAACGATCAGGCGCCTTTGGGAGAAGGCGGAGGGGAGCCCGAACCTGCTCAGCACCGCGAGCTCGTTCTCGGCACCCGTCGGGCCGCGCATCTCCACCACGAGCCTCGGCGGCTACTACATCGATTTCAGCTTCAAGGCCAAGGAGCCCACCTGGCCGCCGCCCTGGCTCGGCCACGACGGCGGTCGACTGCACGTCGCGGCGGCGCAGTGGGGCCTCGGCTGCTACGAACGCTACCTGGCTGGCGAGGGGGACGCCTGGCTGGCGGCGGCGCGGCGGACCGCCGACCACCTTGACGCCGAGCAGCAGACCGAGGGACCACAGCGGGGCGGCTGGGTACATGAGTTCCGCCATCGCCACACCTTCCCGCTCGAGCCGCCGTGGCTCTCCGGCATGGCTCAGGGCGAGGGCGCGAGCCTCCTGCTTCGGGTTCACCGGGAGACGGGTGAAGAGCGCTACGCGCAGGCCGCTCGGTTGGCTCTGGACCCGATGGAGATCCCCAGCGCCGAGGGTGGGGTGCGAGCGAACCTCGGCGGGGGGTTCTTTCCGGAGGAGTACCCGACCTCGCCGCCGTCGCTGGTGCTCAACGGCGGCCTGTTCGCTCTCTGGGGCTGCTTCGACGTGGCGCTGGCCCTCGACGACCCGCGGGCGCGAGAGCTCTGGGAGGAGGGGCTGGCCACGCTCGCGGCCCACATCGACGACTTCGATACGGGGTACTGGTCGCGCTACGACCTGTTTCCCCACCCAGTGGCGAACATCGCCAGCGCGGCCTATCACCAGCTTCACATCAGCCAGCTTCGAGCCACCCTGACGATCGCCGAATCAGCTCCGCTCGCTGCTGCGGCCGACCGATTCGAGCGCTATGCCGCAGCGCGCGGGGCAGCTGCCAGGGCGTTCGCGGCCAAGGTTGCCTTTCGACTCGTGGTCCCCCGCAACCCGCTGATGGCACGCCGATTGCCCTGGTCACGGCTTCGCCGATGAGCGGACCGCTGATCCTCTGCTACCACGCGGTGAGCGCGGAGTGGCCGGCGGCGCTGTCGATCACGCCCCGGCGGCTGCGGGCTCAGGTGGAGCTGCTGCTGCGTCGCGGCTACCGCCCCGTCAGATTCAGCGAGGCGGTCGCGGCACCCGCGGGGCGGCGCACCCTCGCAATCACCTTCGACGACGCCTACCGCTCCGTTCGCACCCTCGCTGGTCCGATCCTCGCCGAGCTCGGCGCGCCCGCCACCGTCTTCGCCCCGACCTCGTTCATCGGCAGCGAGGAGCCGATGCTCTGGCCGGGGATCGAGCAATGGCACGAGACCCCCCACCGAAGCGAGCTGGTCCCCATGTCGTGGGCGGAGCTCACCGAGCTGGCCGAGCTCGGCTGGGAGATCGGGTCTCATACGCACACCCATCCTCACCTGACCCAACTCTCGGATGCTCGCATCGCCGAGGAGCTGCAGCTCTCGCGCGAGCGCTGCCAGCAAGCGCTCGAGCAGCCGTGCACCAGCCTGGCCTATCCCTACGGCGACCACGACGCTCGGGTCATGCGAGCGGCCGGCGAGGCCGGCTACCTCGCGGCGGCGACCCTGCCCGTGCGCCTCGACGATCCCGAGCCGCTGCGGTGGCCGCGGGTGGGCGTCTACTACGGGGACGGCCCATTGCGCTTTCGCCTCAAGGCCTCGGCGGCTCTGCGGGGTCTGCGTCGCTCGCGATTGCTGGCGGCTCTATACGAGATCCGCGCCGGCCGGGCCTGAGGCGCCGATCACCGGACCACCTTGATCAGGACCGCCCGCGTGGTCTTGGTGGAACCGATCGCCTTGGCGCGGTAGCGGACCACCCCCGAGCGGAGGGCGCGAACCCCGACGCGGAAGCGGTTGTGGCGAACGCGATCGCGGCGGACGTGACGCCAGACATGATTGCGCTTGACCTCGATCTCGACCGTCCGCAGGTTGCTTGCGTGGCCGGTCAGCTTCACCCTCTGGCCTCGCTCGGCCTTGCGCTTGTGGCTCGCAAGCGAGAGTCGGACGGGGCTGGTGCTCGTCGCGGTGGTGGTGGCCGGAGGGGTACTGGTCGGCGAGGCGCCGGCCAGGATCTTCGCGCACGGGCTGTCGGCGACCAGGGTGAAGTCCCCGGCCCCGCGATTCGCATAGCCGGGGTCGGTGAGCAGGTTGCCGGTCGCCGTGAACCCGACTCGCGGACTCTGGATCCCGCCGTTGCCGGTGTCGCGGACGCCGCCGCGGATGCAGTTGTTGCGAACCACGTTGCCGCGGCCGACGGGACCGTCCCACGAGGACTCGACGTTGTAGCGAAGGGTCGAGTTCGTGATCAGGTTGTTCTCGACGACGTTGTTCGAGGATGCGGAGCTGCTGTTCCCGCCGAAGATGATTCCCTCGCCGTTGCCGTCGATCACGTTGTTGGTGATCCGCGCGCCCTGCGAGCTCGGGTAGAGCTGAATGCCGCGGTCGGCGTTGCCGTAGATCACGTTGCCGCGGATGATGGTGTCATTGGCGAGCGCGACGTAGATGCCGTGATGGTGGTTGGTGGCCGGCAGGGCGCCGCAGTCGTGGATCCGATTCGAGGCAATCGTGGTGCGGTCGGCGCGGCCGTAGCTGGGGTGACCGAGGTTGAAGCAGATCGCGGTGTGGCCATTGGTGACGTCGTTGTCGCGGAAGACCGAGTCGGAGGCGTTCACCGTCGGGCTGGGCAGGTTCCTCGAGTTCCTGCCGTCGAGGTTGAGGCCCTCCACGGTCACGCGGTTCGCCCCGTTGGCGATCCAGAGGCGGCCGACCAGCTTCGCCCGCTCGCCGGGGAAGCTCGCCAGCGTGACGCCCGGGGTGGCGATCTTGACCTGATCCTGCGAGTAGGTTCCCCCCCGCAGGCAGCCCGTTTGCCCGGAGGCAAGGGACGTGACCAAAGCCTGAGCGCTCTTCAGCGGCAACTGCTCGGTGCCGACGGCGCTGTCGGACCCGCTCGGGGCGGCGACCCTGTCGCAGCTCACGGCGGCCGGAGCCTGCTGAGCGGTGATCGCCGCAAGTCCCAGAGAAGATGCTGTGGCCGCGATGATGGTGGCGAAGCGCCTGCGGCGGTGGGCACGTGTCAAGGCAGTCCTCCTCGGTAGCCAAGCCATCTCCCGCGGGAGACCTCAGGCTTTGCGTCCCCGCCTCGCGACGGGTTTGCCGTTGTCGTTGAGGACCACTCGGGTCCCTCTGTCACTCCGACTATCGGCCGGAGAGCTCGCCGGTTTCGCCCCTAGGGGTTTCCTGGACGCATGGCTACGTGCAAATGCGCCTCAGCTGCGCTGCAGGATTCGCCTCAGCCGCTGCGAGACCGAGGCGATCTCCTTCCGCTTGAGCTCCCCAAGCGCGACGAGCACCGCCACGAACGCACCCGGACCCGCGAGGAGGCCGGCGGCGAACGCCGCCGGCGATTCGGATCCGCTGCGGATCGCCCAGAGGACGAGCGCCATGACCGCTGCCGCGAGCACGGCCCTTGCGGCCGGCACGGCCAGGGGGCGCAACGAGATGCCGAGCAGCCGGCGGCAGATCCAGAAGTGGGCACCGACGTAGAGCAGGAAGGAGATGTCGGTGCCGACCGCCCCCGCGAGGATCCCGATCTGGGGGATCAAGGCCAGGTCGATCGCGACGTTGAGCGCGACGGCGCCGAGCGCGATCGGCACGCGGCGGCGTGCCTCGCCGAGATAGGTCAGCGCCAACGAGAGCAGCGGCGCGAACCCGGAGAGCAAGATGAACGGTCCGAGCGCGCGCAGCACCGCCACCGACTCGTCGAAGTCCGTCCCTACGGTGATCTCGATGATCGGCTCCGCCCAGACCACGGCAAAGACCGCGATCCCGGTCTGCACAAGCAGCAGGACCCTCAGAGCGCGCTGGAAGCTCCTCACGTCCGGCGGCTCGTCCGATCGCCGCGACTGCCGCGGCGCCACCCCCTGTCCGACCGCGAGGCCCGGGTATGCGAACAACGTCGTCAGCCTCAAAGGAACCGCGTACAGCCCCGCCGCCGTGGTTCCGAGCAAGCCGCCGATCAGGAGCACGTCGAGCTGGGTGAAGGCGGCGAACGCACCGTCGATGATCAGCAGCGCGCCCGCGTCGCGCATCATCGTCGGGGGGGCAGCGGGGTGCTTGCCGCGGATCGCCACCGCCGCGGGGCCGACCATCCGAGCGATCAGGACAACGGCCAGTACGGCCCCGAACAGGTAGCCGATCGCGCGCCCGAAGGTCGCTCCCGCCGCGCCGCCGCCGAGCAGCACCAGGGCCACCGAGGCCGAGAACTCGATCGCGCTCTCCCCGAAGACGAGCGGCAGGCTGGTGGAGATCCGGCGCAGGGCGACGAACGTCACCCGGCCGAGCTGCATGATGCTCTGGCCGAAGAGCGCCAGAGCGGCCCCTCGCATCGGCCAGACGAGCGAGGGGTCGCCGTAGAGGTCGGCGATCGGGGCGGCCAGGACGAATAGCCCGGTCGCCACGGCAGCGGCGATCATCAGCTTGATCCGCAGGGCACGGGCCAGCACATGCGCCACGGTGAGGGGGTCGTCCTGGTGCTCGGCGACGAACCTTGCCGCCGCCTGGGAGATGCCAAAGTCGGCCGGTAGGACGAGCAGGCCACTGAGCCCCACCGCAAGCGCGAATGCTCCGTAGGCGGTCGGTCCCAGCGCACGCCCCAGGAAGAACACGAGGGCTGCGGTGAACAGCGCCGTGCTCAGCTGCGTGAGCAGCGCGAAGCCCGTGTTGCGGGCGGCGGTGTCCCCCTTCACTCGCTCAACCAAGAATCCGCCCGGCTATGGCCGCCGACGCGCCCCATCCTCCGCGGCGACCGCTTGGAGTCGTTGGGACCTCACGCCGCGGCGCCACTCATGAACGGTGCATGCAGCGGCCAGGCGTCCCCGACCTCGCCGCCGGGCTGATAGCCGAGCTCAGTGAGCCGCGAGCCGATCAGCTCGTCGAGAATCAGCAGGTCGTCGGGGCCGAGCTCCTCGCGCCACCTGTAGTTCATGTCCCGGAGCGCCGCCCGTTGATCGAGGAAGCGGTGCATCCGGGCCGAGGTCGGGAGCTCGGCGAAGCGGGTGATCTCGTCGATGACGGTCCGCGGCTCGGAGACGAAGTCCTCGTAGCGGATCTCCGCGTAGCGCTTCGGAGCGTGAGCTGCGGCCTCCTCACGGGCGGTCCGGATCACCGCGTCCCACTGGATCGCGGCCAATGCCAGGGGCGAGCTGCCGGCGCTCGACCAGTCCTGGAGCCGATCCTGGGCGAGCCCCCCCTCCCACGCCGGGCTCGTCATCCGGCTGCCCTCGCGCCAGAAGGCGACGCCCATCAGTGAGCGAGCCACCGCGCGGCCGTCGCGAATCACGTGCACGAAGCGGGCTTTCGGGAAGATGCTGGTCAGGTAGCCGATCCGCGCGGGGCCGGTCAGCTTCGCGATGAATCGCTCTCCGCCCCCGTAGCGGAGGACGTCCCGCACCACGCCCCTCACGCACGCCCGCTCCCGGTCGTTCGCCTCTACCCCGAGCAGGTAGTCGAAGAGGAACTTCCTCCCGCAACACCGCTCCCAGACCTCGTATGCCTCCGACGGGCCGATCGTGAGCTGATCGCGGAGCCGGCGTCGGCGATCGGTGGGGCTCCCCGACTTCGCCAGCGCCGGCACCAGCGCCGGGAGGCGGGAGAGCAGCGCCAGCTGGGTCACCCGAGGAGCGCGCGCGTTGAGCTGCGAGAGCCAGGCGACCCGCTCATGGGCTGCCAATGCCTGGAAGGTCACGGTGGTGCCGCTGCGCGGCATTCCCACGAGGAAGATCGGGCTGTCGGCGCCGGCTGTCACGACGCCGTCATCTTCGCGAACGGCTAGGAGCAATGCGCTGGGGCCCGGCGCCTCGCCGGCTCGGCGAAGGCGTGGCCGTGCCCTCGCGGCATCTCAGGGGGGCGCCGTCGACTCGCCGCTCGCAGGAGAGCTCGCGGGGATCACGCTCAGGCATGGGCTCTCGGCGCCGAGGACGAAGCTACCCTCCTCCGGAGCGGCGTACAGGGGCTCCGCGACGAGGTTCTCGGTTGCGAGGAATCCGAGCCGCGAGGGCGAGATTCCGCCGTCGGTGAGGTATGGCTCGCTCTCGCTGAACAGGCAGTTGCCCCGGACGACGTTTCCCGAGCCGACCAGGTCCCCATACCAATCGGACTCCACGTTCCATCGCGCCGTCGAGCCGCTGATCACGTTGCCCGCGATCAGGCTCCCGTCGGAGGTCGCGTCCTCGTCGCCGGAGATGATCACCCCTTCCCCGTTGCCGGCGATGACGTTGCCGGTGACCTTCGTACGGTCCGCGTCGGGGAAGAGCTGCACCCCGCGATCTGCGTTTGCGTAGATCAGGTTGTCGCGGATAACCACATCGCGGGCGTGCGCCGCGTAGATGCCATGGTGATGGTTCGTCGGCGGCAGCTGGCCGCAGTCGTGGATCCGGCTGCGCTCGATCACGGTGCGGACGGCCCAGCCGTAGCCGTCGTCGCTGCCGAGGCCGAAGCAGGTCCCGCCCTCGTGGTGGTTGGTGACCTCGACGCCGCGGAAGCCGACGTCGGCCGCGGTCACGGTGGGGCTGGTCGACCCCGCTCCCACGCTCCCCGAGTCGAGCACGAGTCCGACCACCTCGACGCCCTTCGCGTCGACCCAGAGCCTGCCGCTGATCGTGGCCCGCTCGCCGGGAAAGCTCCGAACCGTCACGCGGGGCGTCGTGATCCTGGTCTCGGGAGCCTCGAAGGTGCCCTCGCGCAGGCACGCCGTGAGTCCGGGCTCGAGCGCGTCGTTGAGGGCCGCGACGCCTCCCACCGGGTCCTCCGGGGTCCCGGAAGCTCCATGGGCGCCGCCCGGGGTCGCGACGAGATCGCAGACCAGGGCCCCACGCGTCCCGCCGGATGCGGAATCGGCGGCACGCTCTTCGTCTGGCGGCGGCTCCGTCGCTCCGCAACCGGCCGACGCTACGGCGGCGAGGGCCGCCAGACCCCGAGCGGTTCGATTGCGCCGCGGCACGCGTTCGACTATCCGAGCCGGCTCATGGTCGCCCCGTCGCGAGCCGCGAGGTCCGCTCAGGGGGCCACGGGGGAGGAGAACCGCGCGAGCCCCGCGTCGAGCTGGCGGGAGACGATGACCAAGATGGCACCGAGGCCGCAGGCCGTCGCGAGCAACTCGATCGAGTCCTCGAGCAGAGGCGGGAGGTGCAGGATCGCGTCGGAGACGGCGGCGGCGAACTGCAACAGAAACGCGGCGGCGAGCAGCGCGATCGCGGCGCGATGCTCGAGAAGGATCTCCCTGAAGAACGCGACATAGGCGATCGTCGGGATGACGTAGGAGGCGAAGATCACGTCGTCGGGGTTGTCGACGCCAGGAAGATCGGCGAGGAAGCCCAGGTTGTATCCGATCGTCTCGTGGATCCCGAATAGCTCATCGATCGCGAGGTAGCTGGCCCCCAAGAGGGTCACCACGTAGAACGCGCGTGACCTCGCCGACCAACCTCCGAGACGCCGAAAGAGGGCGAGCGCGCAGGCTGAGACGACCGCGATCGCGAAGAGCAGCATCCCGGTCACGATGTCGGGTCGCGGGCGGCTCTCCTCGGAGGCGTACACCGTGACGGCGTCGAAGAAGCGCGTCTCGTAGACCTCGTCGTCGCTGAAGGAGAGCAGCCCCTCCCCCTTCGCGGTGACCTCGTAGAAGCCGCGGGTCGCAGCGAGCACCCCCACGACGATCAGGATCGCCGCGATGGGCACCAGGATCAGCCAAAGGCGACTTCGAGGCTTGCGGAGCATCGCCGCATCCTCCCCGATCCGGGGATCGTGCGCAGGCGTGGACGCCGGGTGAAGGTCGCCTTGCTGATGGGGTCAGGCGGAGTGAGGCGAGGCCAGCGCCTCAAGCATGTCGGCCAGCTCGGCGGCTTGGTCCTCGCGCAGGTGGCGGGCCGCGTACTCTCGGCCTCGCTCGGCGAGGCGCCCGGCGCCTCCAGGATCGTCGCGCAGGCACCGGACGGCTGCTGCTATCGCCTTCGGGCTTCCCGCCGGAACCGGGATCCCGGCCTCCGCGTCGCGGACCATCTCGATCATCTCCCCCTCGGCCACCACGATGACCGGTCGCGCGATCGCGCAGCAATCGAAGAACTTGGACGAGACCACCTTCCGCAGGTCGCCGCGCTGGATGACGAGCAGGGCGTCGGCGGAGCGGAGGTGAACTCTGACCGCATCCGGGGGCATCAGATCGCGAAAGACCACCGAGCCCCGGGCCAGCGACCGAGCACGATCCTCGAGCTCCGCCCGGGCGGGGCCCTCGCCGATCACCTGCAACTCGAAGCCGTCCCCGAGCAGGCCGGCAGCTTCGATCGCGTCTCCGAGGTTGTGGGAGAGACCGAGGTTGCCGGCGTACGTCCAGACGAAGCGATCCTCTGGAAGCCCCAGAGCGGCGCGCTCCCCCTCGCCCCTGGCGGCCGCGAGCCATTCCCGAGTGGTTCCGTTGCGAATCAGCGCGACCTTCGCGGGCTCGTCGCTGCGCGCGCGAATGTCGGAGCAGAAGGCCTCGGTGACCGTGACCACCCTTGCGGCATCCCTGTACAGGGCCCGCTCGAGCCGCTCGACGGCGCGGATGATCCGCTCGTCACTGAGCTCGCCGAGAGTGACCGCGACCTCGGGCCACACGTCGCGCACGTCGAGTACCCAGGGGACCCGGTGCCGCTTGGCCAGTAGCGCACCCGCCGCCCCCACGGAGAGGGGCGGCGAGGTTGCGAAGACGACATCCGGTCGGCGTCGCAGAACGCCGGTAATCGAGGCCATTGCCGCATAGGAGGCGTAGTAGGCCAACCGTGCCATCGTGGTCTTCTTCGGACTGGCCCTCACCCAGACGTAGCGAACCCGCGCGCCATCGAGGTCGAGCGTCCGCGTCAGCTTGCCGCGAAACCCTTCACGGACCACACCGGCCGGATGATTGGGAACCGGGCAGATGACCTCGACGGAGTGGCCCCGGGCGACCAGCTCGCGCGCAAAGGCCTCCATGCGAAACCGGCCGGCCGTGACCTCGGGGGCGTAGTGCTGGCCGAGCAGCAGCGCGTGCACGAGCCGGGACGCTCAGCCCGGCGAGATGCCGCCGGACCCGGAGCCGCTGGTCTTCGTCGTCGTGGTGCTCGAGGTGGTGGTCGGCGTCGTCGTGGTCGGCGTCGTCGTGGTCGGCGTCGTCGGCTCCGTGGTCTCCGTCGTCGCTGAGGTCGTGGTCGTGGTCGTTGTGGGCGCGGTGCTCTCGGTCGTCGGCTCCGTGGTCAGGGTGGATGTGGGAACGACCGTCGTCGAGGAGCTCGTCGTCTCCTCGTCGCTTCCCCCGGAGGACAGGGCGACCACCGCGATGATCAGGCCGATCACCAGCGCCGCGACGAGCCCGAGCGCGAGCTTCTGACCGCTCGACATCCCCTCGTCCCGGTCGCCAGGGGGCCGGCGACCGCCGCGACCGTCACCGGGGCCACGACCTCCGCGCCCATCGCCGGGCCCGCGCCCTTCACGTCCGCCGCCGCGTCCTCCCCGTCCGCCCCCGGGGTCACGTCCGCCTCGGCCGTCCCCGGGCCCGCGCCCGCCGCGTCCATCGCCGGGCCCGCGCCCTTCACGTCCGCCGCCGCGTCCACCGCGATCGGGGGGCATTATCCGGGTCGGATCCTCGTTCACGGGCTGCAGTCTATGGGCCTAGGGGCGCGCCGCGTCGAGGGCCGAGCGCAGCCGCTGCAGCGCCTCGGCCAGCTCGTCGGCAGCGATTGTCAGCGGGGGCAGCAACCGAATCGTCGACGGATTGGGGGCGTTCACGACGACCCCCTCCTCGAGCGCGGCGGCGGCGACCTCCCGGGAGTCGATTCCCTCGCCCAGGCCGACCCCGACCATCAGGCCGCGACCGCGAAGCGCCGTCACGGCGGGGTGGTCGGCCAGGCCATCGTGAAGCTCCGTGGCGCGGGCGGCGACCTCGGCGAGGAGGGCGGGCGCGGAGAGGATCTCGAGTGCGGCGAGCGCCGCCCGGGCGGAGATCGGACCGCCGGCGAACGTCGAGCCGTGCTCGCCGAGCGTGAGGCCCTCCCCCACGCTCGCGTCGATCACGCAGGCTCCGACGGGCAGCCCGCCCCCCAGGGCCTTGCCCGCGGTGAGCACGTCGGGGCGCACCGGGCCGGCCTCGTAGGCCCAGAGCGTGCCGGTGCGGCCCATGCCGGTCTGGATCTCGTCGAAGACGAGCAGCGCGCCGGCATCGTCACACGCCTCGCGCGCCGCCTCGAGCACCTCCGCGGAGATCGGATGCACGCCCGACTCCCCCTGGATCGGCTCGAGCATGACCGCGGCGGTCCGCTCGCCCACCGCATCCAGCAGCGCCCCGGGGTCGTCGCGCGGGACGGTCACGAACCCGGTGGGCAACGGCCCGAAGAGGTCCTCCCGGGCGAGCCGCGGGGTGGCGGCGAGGGTGGCCAGCGTCCGGCCGTGGAAGGCGTGGTCGAGGACGACGATCTCGGGGCGCTCGATCCCCCGCGCGTGGGCGCGGCGCCGAACGAGCTTGATCGCGCATTCGTTCGCCTCCGCCCCCGAGTTGCAGAGGAACGCCCGGCCCCCGAGGGACGAGGAGACGAGGCGCTCGCAGAGCCGCATCGCCGGCTCGGAGTAGAAGAGGTTCGACGTGCCGGCGAGCGTCGAGACCTGTTCCTGGACGGCAGCGACGATCGCGAGGTGGCAGTGGCCGGCGTTGTGGACCGACAGGCCGCTGAACAGGTCCAGGTAGCTGCGACCCTCCGAGTCCCAGAGCCGGGCGCCCTCCCCGCGGACGAACTCCACCGGCGCCCGCGCGTAGGTCGGCATCGCGTAGCGGCCCTCGAGCGCTCGCAGAGCCTCTACCCCGCTCACGGGGTGACCATGGTCCCGATTCCGGCGTCGGTGAACAACTCGAGCAGGAGGCTGTGCGGTCGGCGGCCGTCGACGATGTGCGCCGACTGCACGCCGCCGCCGATCGCCTCGATGCAGGCGCCGAGCTTCGGGCGCATGCCCCCGGCGACCCCGGGCAGGGCCGCCGTGACCTCGTCAACGCTTGCCCGCGAGATCAGCGAGTCGGGATCGTCGGCGTCCGCGCGCCAGCCCTCGACGTCGGTGAGGAACACGGCCTTGTATGCCCGCAGCGCCGCCGCGACCTTGCCGGCGGCGGAGTCCGCGTTGACGTTGTAGGAGAGGCCCTCGCGATCGGTCCCGGCGGAGGCGATCACCGGGATGAAGTCCAGTGCGATGTGGTTGATCACGTCGACGTCCACCCGCTCGATCTCGCCGACGAAGCCAACCTTGTCGGCCTCGGCCGCGGGGCGGATCTCGAACAGGGTGCCGTCCTCGCCGGAGAGGCCAACCGCGGGCTGGCCCTGGCGGTTGAGGCGCTGGACGATGTCGGAGTTGACCTTCCCGAGCAGGACCATCTTCGCCACCTCGACCGTGGCCGCGTCGGAGACCCGCAAACCCTCGACGAACTTCACCTCGAGCCCGAGCCGCTCCATGTACTCGGTGATTTCAGGGCCGCCGCCGTGGACGATCACCGGATTCAGGCCGACGTACTTGAGCAGCACCACGTCGCGGGCGAAGTCGTCGCGGAGCGCCGGGTCCCGCATCGCCGCGCCGCCGTACTTGATAACCACGGTGCGGCCGTGGAAGTCGCGGATGTAGGGCAGGGCCTCGAGCAGCGTCTCGACGCTGCCCCCGGCAGCGGCGGCGCGCTCCTCCGCGGTGCGGCGGTCGCTCACGTCGTGTACTCCGAGTTGAGCTCGACGTAGGCGGGGGTGAGATCGCTGAAGAAGACGTGCGCCGAGGCATCTCCGCGGCCGAGCTCGATCGAGATCTCGGCCTCCGGCTCCTCCGAGCCGAGGCCGGCGGCGTCGATTCGCCCCTCCCCCAGCTCCTCGACCTCCTCGCCCGCGAGCGCCATGCCCGCGGCCTGGGCGATCCGACCCCAGTTGGGATCGCGTCCGTAGAGAGCGGTCTTGACCAGGGGCGAGTTGGCGATCGCCCGAGCCACGCGCTCCGCCTCCTCGGCGCTCGCCGCGCCGCGCGCCTCGATCCGCCCGCATCGCGTCGCCCCCTCGCCGTCGGCGACGACCTCGAGCGCGAGCTGGAGCAGCACCGCCTCGAGCAGTCCCTCCGGCAGGGGCTCGCCGCTGCTGCCGCTCGCCTGCAGGAGGACGGCGTCGTTGGTGCTCATCTGCCCGTCGACCGTGATCCGCTCGAAGGAGGCGTCGACGGCGGCTCGCAGCTGCCGATCGGGGTCGGGGATGAGGGCATCGGTCTGCACGAAGCAGAGCATGGTCGCGAAGCGGGGCTCGATCATCCCCGCCCCCTTCGCCTGGGCGGAGAGCGTCACGCCGCCCGCCCGCACCGCGCAGCGCTTCGGGGAGCGGTCGGTGGTCAAGATCGAGGCCGAGAACCCCGCGCCGTCGGGAGCGAGCGCGTCTCCGGCAGCGCCGATCCCCTCGAGCAGCCCCTCCATCCGCAGCGGCACGCCGATCGTCCCGGTCTCGGCGACCGCTACCGCGGCGGGAGCGATCCCGAGCGCGGCCGCGGCGCGCTCCTGCATCGCCACGGCGTCGCGGTAGCCCTGCTCCCCGGTGGCGGCGTTGGCGTTGCCCGAGTTGACCACGGCTGCCCGCAGGCGCGGGGCATCGCAGCGATCGCGGCAGACCCGGACCGGCGCGGCCGCGGCCGCGTTGCGTGTCAGCAGCAGCGCCGAGGCGACCTCGGGCGCATCGCACACCATCAGCCCCACGTCGGTCCCCCCGCTCGCCTTCAGCCCGGCAGCCACCCCGGCCGCCCGAAACCCAGGCGCCAAGGAAGTCGGCTCCAATTCGATCACCTCGGCAGGCGGGTCAACCCACCGCGACCGAAAGAACGAAGGTGCTGCTCGCTGCTCGCTGCTCGCTGCCTGCTGCTCGCTCACCCGAGCCCCACCCCCTCCTCGAGCCCGAGCATCAGGTTCAGGTTCTGCACCGCCTGTCCGGCCGCGCCCTTCCAGAGGTTGTCGATCGCCGCGAAGACGAGGACCCGGCCGCCGCGGTCGACGGCCACGTGGATCCGGCAGAGGTTGGTGTCGCGGACCTCGCGCACGCCGGGGGGCCGGTCGATCACCTCGACGAAGGGCTCATCCCCGTAGCGGGCGGCGTACAGCTCGGCCAGCTCCTCGCCGTCGACGGGTCGGGAGGTGCGGACGTAGCAGGAGACGAGCTCGCCCTGGTCGAGGGGGAGCAGGTGGGGGACGAAGGTCATGCTCGGCGCGGGGCCGCCGGCGAGCGCCGCCAGCTCCTGTGCGACCTCGGGCTGGTGGCGGTGGCCCGCCACGCCGTAGGGAGAGGCGTTCTCGTCCAGGGCGACGAAGTGGTGCCGCTCCCCACCGCCGCGTCCCGCACCCGAGACGCCGGACTTGGCATCGATCACGGCGTCCTCGATCAGCCCGGCTTCAGCCAGGGGAGCGAGCCCGAGCACCGTCGCGGTCGGGTAGCAGCCCGGGTTGGCGACCAGCTTGGCCTCGCGGATCCGGTCGCGGTAGAGCTCGGTGAGCCCGTAGACGGCCTCGCGGAGCAGCTCGGGGGCAGCGGGCTCCCCGTACCAGTCGCGATACTCGGCCGGATCGCGCAGGCGGAAGTCGGCGGAGAGGTCGACGACGAGGACGCCGCGCTCGCGCAGGCCCCCGACGAGGGGAGCGGCGGCTCCGTGTGGGTAGGCGACGATCGCCGCGTCCACCGCCTCCCGATCGAGGTCGAGCTTGCTCAGCTCGATCGGCACGCGGTAGCGGGGATAGAGCCGGTCCAGCCGCGTGCCGGCGTCCGAGCGCGAGGTGGCCGCGACGAGCTCGAGCCGTGGGTGCCTCCAGACCAGCTCGGCCGCGAGCGCCCCCGCGAAGCCCGAGGCTCCGGCGACCAGCACGCGCGCCGCCGGCTCGCCGTCAAGGGGCTGCTCGCGCATGCTCGACTCAGCCACGGAGGGTCGCTCCGATTCCCTCGAGGGCGGCGAGGATGCCGCCGCGGAGCTTTGCGACCTCGGCGTCGGTGAGCGTGCGGTCTCGAGCCCTGAACTCGAGTCGTAGTGCCAGGCTGCGCTTCCCGACCGGCACCTGCTCGCCCTCGTAGACGTCGAAGATCGTGACCGAGCTCAGGAGCCTCCCACCGGCGCCGTGCACGAGCGCCCGGATCCGCTCGGCATCGACGTCGCCGTCGGCGATCACCGCGAGGTCCTCGGCGATCGGAGGGTAGGTCGTCACGTCCTCGTAGCGCTCCCGACCGCTCTCGGCGCTCGCAAGGAGCGGCCCGACGTCGAGCTCGAAGGCGACACCCGAGTCGGCTCCGAGCCGCGCGAGGACGTCGGGGTGGAGCTCGCCGATCCAGCCCCCCGGCTCCCCGGAGATGCTGATGTCCGCGGCACGCGCGGGGTGAAGGAAGGGACGGCTCGCGCGCTCCAGCCCGGGGGGCTCGGCGCCCAGGCCCTCCGCGATCAGCTCGATCAGCCCCTTCGCGTCGTAGAAGTCGGCCGGCCCGGGGCGCTCACGCCACGATCCCTCCCGCAGCGGGCCGATCAGCACGCATCCAATCCGGTGGGGCTCGGCGACCGGCGCTGGACGCAGGCCCGGGAAGCGTCCGTCGAGGACGCCTCCGAGCGCGGGGGCTCGGCGCGGTAGGTACACCCGCCCGGACTCGAAGAGGGCCACGCGCTCGCGCCCGCGGGCGAGGTTGTGCTCGGCGGCATCGAGGAGGCCGCCAATCAGATCCGTGCGCATCGAGGAGGCCTCCTCGGAGAGGGGATTGTGGATCCCGATCGCTCCCTCGCTCCCCGGCGGCTCCAGCAGCTCGGCGCGTCTCGGGTCGACGAAGCTCCAGGTGATCGCCTCGTCGAGGCCGGCGTCCCGCAGCAGGTCCTCGAGGCGGCGCAGGAGCACCTGATGGCGCTCCAGGCCTCCCACGGCCGCGCGCCTGCCGGGAAGCGTCGCGGGCAGGTGCTCGTCGAGGCCGTGGACGCGTGCCACCTCCTCGATCGCGTCGACCTCGCGGGTGACGTCGAAGTGGCGATCCGGCGGGACGCCCACCTCGATCGCCCCATCGCTCCCGGCGACCTCGAAGCCAAGCCGGGCGAGGTGCCCCTCCGCCGTCTCGCGGGGGATCTCCATCCCGAGCAGGGAGTCGAGCCGCGTCGGGCGCACCGACACCGTCCGGGGCGCGAAGGAGCGGGCGTCGACGTCGATCGTGCCCGGGACGAGGCGGGCGCCGCACAGGTCGACCAGCAGCCGGGAGGCGACCCGCTGGGCGCGCATCGTCAGCTCCGGATGAAGTCCCTTCTCGAAGCGCGTCGAGGCCTCCGAGCGCAGACCGAGGCGGTTCGAGGTGCGCAGGATGTTGGTGCCGTTCCAGCATGCCGCCTCGAGCAGCACGCGGGTCGTCACCTCCGAGACCTCGGAGACCTGGCCACCCATGATCCCCGCGATCCCGGAGGGTCGCTCCGGGTCGCAGACGAGCACGGATTCGGCATCGAGGGCCCGCTCGACCCCGTCCAGGGTCGTCATCCGCTCGCCCTCCCGCGCCGTCCGCACGATCACCTCGCCAGCCGGCACGCGGTCGAGGTCGAAGGCGTGGAGCGGCTGACCCGTCAGGAGCATCACGTAGTTGGTTATGTCCACGACGTTGTTGATCGGCCGCTGACCGGCGGCGAGCAGGCGCGCCTTCAGCCAGAGCGGCGAGGGCCCAATCGTCACCTCGGTGAATGCTCGCGCGGTGAAGCGCGGGCAGAGCTCGGGCGCCTCGACGCGGACCGAGGCGTGGTCGGAGACGTCGCCAGGGGCGGCGGCCTCGGCGTCGGTGTCCCAGGGGGCGGGAGCGAGCTTGGCGCCGGTGATGGCGTGGACCTCGCGGGCCACCCCGAAGACGCCCAGGCAATCGGGACGGTTCGGCGTGATCTCGAGCTCGAGCACAGCCTGGGAGATCGGGACGACCGCGGAGAGCGCCGAGCCCGGCTCGGCCGTGGCGGCGTCGCCCTCGAGCACGGCGATGCCGGAGGCGTCGTCGCCGATCTCCATCTCCGCCTCGGAGAGGATCATTCCGCTCGACTCGATTCCTCGCAGCCGTGCCCGGCCAAGCCTGGTGCCGTCCGGCATGACCGCCCCGGGGAGCGCCACGGCGACGCTCTGCCCGGCAGCGACGTTCGGGGCGCCGCAGACGATCGTCCGCGGCTCCCCCTCGCCCGCGTCGACACTGCAGACCCGCAGCCGATCGGCGTCGGGATGCGGGTCGGCGCTGAGCACGCGCCCGACGACGAAGCCGTCGACCGACTCGACGCCGACGTGGGTGATCCGCTCGACCTCGGTGCCGGTCATCGACAGGCGCTCGGCCAGCTGCCGGGGCTCGAGGCCGGGGTTGCAGAGCTCGTGCAGCCAGCTCAGGGGGACGCGCATCAGAACTGCTCCAGCAGGCGCACGTCGTTGTCGAAGAACATCCGCAGATCGGGAACCCCGTGCTTGAGCATCGCGACGCGCTCGATCCCGAGGCCGAAGGCGAAGCCCTGGACCCGCTCGGGGTCATAGTCGCGCTCGCGGATGAAGCCGTAGACGTTCGGGTCGACCATCCCCGCGCCGAGGATCTCTAGCCAGCCGGTGCCCTTGCAGAGGTGGCAGCGCTCACCGTCGAGCTCGCCGGCTCCCTCGCAGCGGAAGCAGGAGACGTCGACCTCGACGCTCGGCTCGGTGAAGGGGAAGAAGTGCGGGCGGATGCGGACCTCACGCTCGGCCCCGAAGATCGTCCGCGCGAAGTGCAGCAGCGTGCCGTGGAGGTCGGCGAGGGTGATCCCCTCCCCCACGGCCAGGCCCTCGATCTGGTGGAACATCGGGGTGTGGGTGGCGTCGGAGTCGCGGCGGTAGACCCGTCCGGGCATGACGATGAAGAGCGGCGGGTCGCTCACCTCCATCCCGCGCACCTGCATCGGCGAGGTGTGGGTCCGCAGAAGGACGTCGCGCGGCCCCGGCGGGACCGTGAGCGGCCCGCCGTCGGGGGCGAAGAGCTCGGGCTCGGGGCCGAGCGAGCCGGGGTCCACGTAGAAGGTGTCCTGGAGCATCCGCGCCGGGTGGCCGGGCGGGTAGTTGAGCGCGGTGAAGTTGTAGAAGTCGTGCTCGATCTCGGGGCCCTCGACGACCCGGTAGCCGAGGCCGACGAAGACGTCCTCGATCTCCCTGCGGGTGCGCGTCAGCGGGTGCAGGTGCCCGAGCCTGGCCGGTGGCGTCCCCGGCAGGGTCACGTCGATCCCCTCCCCGCTCAGGCGAGCGCCGAGCTCGGCGGCCTCGAGCCGCTCTCTCGCCTGCCCGAGCAGCGACTCGAGCTCGCTCCGCGCCTCGTTGCCGGTCTTGCCCACGGGGCCGCGCTGCTCGGGCGGCAGCTCGCGGATCCCGCGCAGGATCACCGTCAGCTCCGCCTTGCGCCCCAGGTAGCGAACGCGAGCGTCCTCGAGCGCGGCGGCGTCCGGCGCCGCCTCGATGGCGCGGCGGGCCTCCTCGCGCAGCTCTCCGATCCGCTCGAGCATCCCCTCAGCCTGCCTCTCCGGCCCGCAGGGCGGATATCCGCTGCAGGCCGATGGCCGCCGCCGCGGCGACGTTGAGCGATTCCGAGCCCCGCTGGAGGGGAATGGTCGCCCGCGCGTCGCAGCTTGCGGCCGCCTCCTCCGGCAGGCCACCGCGCTCGGCGCCCAGGCAGAGGGTCGGCGCACCCTCGAGCGCGCTGATCGCCTGGTCGAGGTCCCCGCCCCCGCCAGCGACCAGCGCCAGGCGTGGTTCGGGCGTCGCCTCGAGATCCCCGCGCAGGGGCGGGCGGGCGAAGAGCGAGCCCATCGTCGCCCGCACCGCCTTCGGCGAGTAGGGATCGGCGCTCCCCCGACCGAGCACCACCCGCGCCCCCGTGAGCGCCGCCGCGGTGCGGACGATCGTGCCGACGTTGCCGGGGTCCGAGACCCCGTGCAGGTAGACCACCCGGCCCGGCTCGGGAACCTCGGAGGGAATCCGCCAGACCGCGATCACCCGCGTGCCCGACCCGAGCGTGGAGGCGGCGTCGAGGAGGTCTGGCTCCACCTCGACTCCCGCGATTCCGGCCTCCGGCGCGACGAGGACGTCGAGCGGCGCCCAGCCGGCGGCGATCCCGGCGCTCAGCAGGTCCTCGCCCTCGGTCGCGAAGGCCCCCTCCCGCTCGCGCCACTTGCGATCGCGCAGCTTGCGGATCAACTTCAGCCTCTCGTTGTCTCCACTCGTGATCAAGTCTCTGCTCTGTTCCTGTGTACCTGTCCCCTGTGTACCTGTTCCCCTAAATGAAAAGGGCGGCCTCGAAGGGCCGCCCGGGAAGATCAAGTGCAACCGCGGCTACGCCACGGCCTCCCGGGCCTGCTCGGCAAATCGCCGGAACGCCTCCGGATCGCGGACCGCGATGTCGGCCAGCATCTTGCGGTTGACCTCGATGCCGGCGGCGCCGAGGCCGTGGATCAGCTCCGAGTAGCTCATCCCGTTCTGGCGCGCTGCGGCGTTGATACGAGTGATCCAGAGGCGGCGGAACTCGCGCTTGCGATTGCGGCGGTCGCGGTACGCGTACATCCCCGAGCGCATCACCTGCTCGTTGGCGAGGCGGTAGCTCGAGTGCTTGCGGCCGTAGTAGCCCTTGGCCTGCGCGAGCGTCTTCTTGCGGCGCTTGTGGCGGGCGACGGCGTTCGTTGCGCGGGGCATCGCTAGCCCTTCTTCTTCGTACCGAGCAGCGCGCGGACGCGGGGCGCGTCCGCCGCCGCGATCTCGACGGGTCGGGCCATCTGTCGCTTGCGCTTCGGCGATTTCTTCTCGAGGATGTGGCTCGAGTAGGCGCGGCGGCCGCGGAGCTTGCCGCTGGCCGTCTTCTTGAAGCGCTTCTTGGCGCCGGAATGGGTCTTCATCTTCGGCACGGGAGCGAGTATTGAAGCAGAGGCCCGCCTCGCCGGAGCGAAAGCTTCGGCCACGTGGCGGCTAGACGTCGGCGGAGACCTTGCCCGGGGCGAGGATCATGTGCATGTTGCGACCCTCCTGCTGCGGGGACTGCTCGACCGTCGCCAGCTCGCCGAGATCGCCGAACAGGCGCTCGAGCAACGCCCGCCCCCGTTCGGGGTGCGCCTGCTCGCGGCCGCGGAACATGATCGTCACCTTGACCTTGTCCCGTTTGCGCAGGAAGCGCTCGACGTGGCCCTTCTTCGTCTCGTAGTCGTGGTCGGCGATCTTGGGGCGCAGCTTGATCTCGCGGACGTTGACCTGCTGCTGGTGCTTCTTGGCGGCCTTTGCCTTCTGCTCCAGCTCGTACTTGTACTTCGAGTAGTCGAGCAGGCGGCAGACCGGTGGACGCGAGTCGGGCGCCACCTCGACCAGGTCGAGGTCGGCCTCACCCGCGATCCGCCTCGCCTCGTCGGTGTCGAGAACGCCGATCTGCTGGCCGTCGGCCCCCACGAGGCGCACCTGCGGCACGCGGATGCGGTCGTTGATCCGGGTGGGGTCCCGCTCGGGGGGACGGCGGTCGAAGCGGCGCGGGACCGGCACTAGCTAGGGAACGCGCGAAGCGTCAAGCGGGCAGCACGTGAGGAACGGGACGAGGGGGGTACAAGTGCACGGGCGCTCAGCGGCGCGGCGTGGCTTCGGCGATACCCATCGGGGCGCAGTATAGGGACGATCCGACCTCCCGTCCCTAGTTGCCGCCCGCGGCGAGCCGGGAGAGGAGCTCCGCCGGGCCCAGGACGCCGAGATCTCCGTCGGCGTGGGAGCGGACGGCCGCCCCCCCGGCCTCCGCCTCGCGATCGCCGACGACGAGCATGTAGGGGACCTTGGCGAGCTCTGCGTCGCGGATCTTGCGACCGACCGACTCCGAGCGCTCGTCGAGCTGGGCGCGGAGGCCCCCCGCAGCGAGCTCGACGAGGATCGCCGCGGCGGCCTCGACGTGGCGATCGGCGACCGGCAGGACCGCTGCCTGCACCGGCGCGAGCCAGTCGGGAAAGCGGCCGCCGTGATGCTCGATCAGGATCCCGGCGAATCTCTCCATCGATCCGAGCAGCGCGCGGTGGATCATCACCGGGCGGTGATTGGAGTTGTCGGCGCCCTGGTAGCTGAGGTCGAAGCGCTCGGGCAGCATGAAGTCGAGCTGACAGGTCCCGAGCTGCCAGGAGCGGCCGAGCGCGTCGGTCACGTGGAAGTCGATCTTCGGCCCGTAGAAGGCGCCGTCGCCGGGATTGAGGACGTAGTCACGGGCCTCCTTGGCGAGGGCCGAGCTGAGCGCCGCCTCTGCCTGCTCCCAGGCGGCGTCGGAGCCGATCGCCTTCTCCGGGCGGGTGGAGAGCTCGACCCTCACGTCCTCGAAGCCGAACTCCGCATAGAGCTCCTCGATCGCCTCGCAGATGTCGATCACCTCCGCCTCGATCTGGGCGGGCTCGCAATAGACGTGCGCGTCGTCCTGGGTGAAGGCCCGAACGCGCAGCAGCCCGTGCAGAACACCCTCGCGCTCGAAGCGAGAGACGTGGCCGTACTCGGCGAGGCGCAATGGCAGGTCCCGGTAGGAGTGCCTCTGGGAGCCGAACACGAGGCACGCGCCCGGGCAGTTCATCGGCTTGAGCGCGAACCGGCGATCGCCGCCCCGCTCTCCCTCGGCGGGCTCGGCGAAGAACATATTCTCGCGGTAGTTGTCGTAGTGGCCGGAGCGGTGCCAGAGCTCGACGTCGAGAACCTCGGGGGTACGGATCTCGACGTAGCCGCGCTTGGCCAGCTGGGCGTCGACGCGCTCGCGGATCGAGCGCAGCAGGACCGTGCCCTGCGGCAGCCAGAACGGCATCCCCGGCGCCTCCTCGCGGAACATGAACAGACCGAGCTCGGGGCCGAGCTTGCGGTGGTCGCGCGCCTTCGCCTGCTCGATCCGCTCGAGGTGCGCCGCGAGGTCCTTCTTCGAGAAGAAGGCGGTGCCGTAGATCCGGGTGAGCATCTGCCGCGTCTCGTCCCCGCGCCAGTATGCGCCGGCCAGCGAGTTCAGCTTGATCGCCTCGATCCGGCCGGTGGAGGGCGCGTGAGGGCCGCGGCAGAGGTCGGTGAAGGGGCCGTTGCGGTAGAGCGAGACCGTCTCGACCCCCTCGTCGCGGACGAGGTCCTCGATCAGCTCGACCTTGTAGGGCTGATCCTCGCCCCGAAAGCGCTCCAGGGCCTCCGCGACGCTCACGTCGGTGCGCTCGAAGGCCTCGTCGGCCGCGATGTGCTCGCGCATCCGCTTTTCGATCCGCTCCAGATCCGACTCGGAGACGCTGACCCCCTCGGGGAACTCGAAGTCGTAGTAGAAGCCGCCCTCGATCGGCGGGCCGATCGAGACGCGAGTGTCCGGGTAGAGCTCGCAGACGGCGGTGGCCATCACGTGCGCTGCGTCGTGGCGGATCAGCTCGAGTGCCCCGTCGCTCTTGGCGGTGACGATCTCGATCGCCTCGCCGTCGCCCAGGGGCGCTGCGAGGTCCTTGGTCTCCCCTGCGACCCGAATCGCCAGGGCGGCCCGGGCGAGCCCGGGGCCGATCGCAGCGGCCGCGTCGGCGCCGGTGGCATCCGCGTCGAGCTCGAGCGGGGAGCCGTCGGGGAGGGTGACCGTCAGGGGCATCGGCGCGAGGCTACCGGCCGATGCCGCCGCCGTAGCCCCACCATCGCCCGACGGTGGCAGAGAAATTGACCGCCCAGGGGTTGATTTCTCTGCCACCTCCGGATCGAGCCCCACCCGCCGCCGCGCGTCCCACGCGGCCGCGGTTCACTAGGCCCCCGCGACCCGACAATCCGTTCGGGACCCGGCGTCGGGAAGGGCCACGGAGACTCGGGGAGGGCTGCGGACGGGCTTCCAGAGACTGACGCCGTCCCGGCTGGCGATCCGCTCGAGCGCGCCGAATGGCGGCTCCTGCTCGCCGTCGACGCTCAACACGAAGTCGATCGACCCGGGGGCTCGGCCGCGCCCGGGGCGCTCCGGCTCGGCTGCGACGCAGGCGGGGTCCGCCTCGCGCAGCTCCCAGCCGTAGAACTCCACCCCGTGCTGATCGCTCAGGACGTCGGCGGGGGCGAAAAGCAGCGTCGGCGCCCCGGCGAAGTGCTCGCTGAGCTCGCCGACGCCCGCGCTGTAATCCTCGGGTCCGACCGGCGCGTTGATCAGGGCGAGGCCGCTGGAGGCCGCCGCGGCGGCGAGGAAGGCGAGGCCGAGCTGGGCGAGTGCCACCCCCGGCCAGGCGATCCGCTCACGCAGCGACGGCAGGACCGGGGGCGTGAGAGCGGCCCGGGCCGCCAGCAGCATCGCGACGGGGGCGACCATCTGGAGCGCCTTCGCAGTCGTGTACGGCGTGCTCGCCAGGCGCGCTCCGAGCCAGATTGCGGCGGCGGCGGCGAGCGCCGCGAGCAGAGCCCTCTCGCCGCGACGCGCGGCGGCGGCGACTCCGAGGCCGAGCGCGGCGATGCCCAGGGCCGCTCCGGCGTAGAAGGCGAGAGCGGGGACGGCCCCGTCGCCGGGCTCGACCCGGAAGTCGCCGCTCGGCCAGACGCCGAAGGCCTCGAGCGGGTTGATCTCGCCAAAGAGGTTGCCCAGGTCGTTGTCGAAACGGGGGCCCTCCCCCACCCGGTCTGCCAACCCCGCGGCGGTGTCCCGGTCCGCCAGCAGGATCCTCCCCGATGCCTCCGAGCCCGATGCGTCGGATACCGTCCCGACGCTGCCGCCGAAGTCGACGATGCGGTCGAGCTCGGGTGCGGTCAGGACGGCAAGAGCGAGCAGCGCCGCAGCCGCGATCGGCAGCGACCGGCGCAGGGCCCCACCGGAGTCGGGGCGACGGCGGGCCAGCTCGATCGCGCCCCAGATCGCTGCCGTCCCCAGCAGCCAGGCGAGGCCCGGTCCGCTGTAGGCATAGAGAGCACCCGCGGCGAGGACCGCGCCGGGTAGGCCGACGAGCAGGCGCCCCCGCCCCGCTCGCGGCGCCGGCAGCGCGGCGAGCCAGAGGGTCAACCCGAGCAGGAAGACGACCTCGAAGAGCTCCTTGAAGGACCCCTGGGCGAGGTAGGAGGCGGGGAGATAGGCAAGGGCGCTCAGCGCTGCGACGATCGTTGCGCGCCAGCGCGGCAGCGTGCCCAGCGCGGCAAGCGCCGTCAGCGCGGCGATCACGGGCACCGCGATCGTCACCCCGCTGAACGACGTCGCGAGCTCGCCTGAGATCTCCCCCGTGCCAACGGCGAGCGCATGCGGGCCGAGTGGATATCCCTGCTCGAAGAGGCTCGGGGCGGAGCCCGAGGGATCGGCCAGCCAGTCCGCGGCGAACAGGTGCTGGGACATGTCAACGTTGAAGCCGCTTCCGAGGATGCCGAAGTGGCCCTCGACCAGGAAGGGGATCGAGACCGCCGCGAGCGCGACGGCGAACGTCGGCGCGGCACGCATGAGAGCGGCGCGCGATCCCTGGAGTCGCGGGGCGGCGAACGACCCGGCCACGAGGGCGGCCAGCACCACCGCGCTCAGCGCCGTCCATCCGTGGCCGGGTAGGCGGACCGTCCACCAGGCGATCATCGTCGCTGCGGCGAGCCCGATCGCGGGGGCGCTCCACGACCACTCGCGCGCTCCGCTCGCGGCGAGCACCCCCGCTCCCAGGGCGAGTGAGGCGCCGAGCACGATCAGCGCCGCGGCATAGGTCCCGAGCGCGCCGGCTAGCAACGGCCGTTCCCGGCGGTGCTCAGCTCGCGGCGGCCGGGTTGGCCTCGGCCCAAAAGACGATCTGCTCGCTGCCGGCGACGGCCTCGCCGTCCTCGAGCACGAGGACCGGGACCTCGTCGCGGCCGGTCAGCTCGCGTACCTCGCGGCGGCCGGGGGTGAAGTTGAGGGCGCTGGGGAGCTTCGCCCAGCCGTAGGCGCGCTTGACCTCGGGATCGTGGCCGGCGTCGCGCAGGGCGTGGTAGGCGACCCCGCATGCATGCTCGCCGATCAGCGGATAGGTCGCGGCGGTGTCCCAGCAGACGTAAAGGCGCATCGGCAGGCCCGGAGTCTAGGCCGCGATCAGGCTCGCGGCGTTGAGGCGATGCCGTGGGAGTTGAGGCTCAGTCCGGGGCCGGGTAGGCGAGCTCGACGTGCCTGGCCCCGATCGCGATGAAGTCGAGCTCGACCGGTTCGCCGCCGCCGGAGGCGCGGAGATCCTCGAGGGTTGCGTTCGCCACCGCAAAGAAAGCCTGGTCCCCGCGGTTGAGGAAGTCCGAGATCCGGCTGCGGTATCCCTCGCGAGGAAGGGTGAGGTCACCGACGATGCGGTGACGCGCCGTCTCGAGGACGACCCGCTGGACTTGCATCTCCATGCCGCCCCCATCGGCCGGCGGGCCCAAGGCCTTGAAGGGTGATGCTGAGATGGCACCGCTCGGCCACTAACCATGGGCGTTACTGGGCTCGAACCAGTGACCTCCAGCTTGTCGAGCTGGCGCTCTCCCAACTGAGCTAAACGCCCGGGACGCGGCAATCTAGCAGCGGTCCGAAGCCACCCCCTGCGGCAAAAGCGTCGTTGGCGCCCACCCCCGGCCGACTCTCTCGGCCGTGGGCGGGGCCTCGGGATCCTCCTAGGTCAGCAGGACGATCAGCAGGATGATGACGATCAGCGTTCCGATTCCGATGTACATGAGGCCTCCTCGTTCGACGCCGCGACTACGCGGCAGGTTTGCCCAATCTATCGGCGCTGGACGCGGTCTCCTGAAGCGCGTTCAGCCCTGCGAGTCGCGCAGCGCCCGCTTGACGCTGTCCGGCTCACGGAAGATCTGGTCATAGCTCGCCGGCTTGACCTCGTAGCCGAGCTTGTCGAGCCAGCCCGAGGTCTCGAGCTGGACGAGGTCGTGCTCCTTCGGCCGCAGCTCGCCGGCGCTCTTGCGCTGCGCGCCATCGTCCTGAAGTGAGCACGGGGTGGCCGCGATGACCGTTGGATCGGGGAGCTCGGGAGGATCGAAGTTCGGCTTGTCCCACCGAAATGAGCGGCCGATGTTGGTCGCATACCGATGCCGCTTGTTCAGGTTGCCGAGCCCGAACGTGTAGGACATCAGCTTCAGGATCGACTCGTGGGTGATCGGCATGTGGTTGACCCGACCCCCGCGGGCGTAGGGCGAGATGGCGACTCCTGGGATCCGGAAGCCCGTGAAGCCCCAGTTCTGGTAGAGGTCGCTGCGGTTCTCGCGGTCGTCGGGAACGAAGTGCGGGCGGACGTGGTCGAAGAAGCCCCCCCACTCGTCGTAGTTGATGAACATCGCGCCCCGCTTGTACTGCGGCGACTCGATGAAGGCGTGGGCGATGTCGGACATGAACGCCTGCCCGAGCCGGATGTCCCCGTGGGGGTGCTCGTCGGCGGAGGTCCCGTCCCCGCCGCCCCCATCCCGGAAGGGCGGGTCGACGAAGCAGATGTTCGGCAGCGTCCCCGTGGCGGCCTGCGCGTAGAACTGGGAGACCGGCTTGGTCCACTGGATCCCCCGCTGGCCGTAGAGCGCGGGAAAGGGCAGATCGGAGACGTAGTAGCTGGTGCTCACCCCGCGCTTTTTCGCCCGGTCGAAGATCGTCTCCCAGGTGAAGCCGGTTGGCATGTCGGTCTCGAACGGCAGCAGGTTCTTCATCTGACCGCCGTTCTGGGCGGCCAGCTGGTAATGGCGATTCGGGTACGTCGAAGCCATGATCGAGCAGAACCAGCGGTCGTAGAGCGTGTACTCGCTCGCGACGTGTGGGATGAACCCGAGGTCCTTCTTGAGGTAGTAGCCGGCGGCGAACCTGTCGCTGCCGTCGCCCTCCTCGTTGCCCTGGACGAAGCCGTCGTTCTTGCCGCCGTTGTACTGGAATCGACCGCCGTCCCAACCGTGGTCGGGGTCGCGGAAGTCGCATCCCTGGAAGTCGGGCGTGAGCCGGTGGGTGGGGACGGGGTTGCCGTTGACGTCGGGGTAACTCAGACCGCGGTTCTTCGCGTCGGCACGCGGGTGCCAGCCGAAGTAGTGGTCGAAGGAGCGGTTCTCCATCATCAGCACCACGATCGTGTCGATCGGGACGTTGCCCGGCCTCGGGAGGTGGCCGCGGACGCTGCGCCTGGCCGCCTCGGCGACGAGCTGCTCCGCCGGCAGGACCGACGCGAGGCTGACCGCTCCGGCGGCGCCGGCGGTGCGCGCGAGGAACTCCCTCCGCCTCAGCGTGTCATCGGGGTCGAGGGCCATCGCCCGCTCGAGCTCAGCCTCGTCGGCGAGCTCGCCGCGCCGGTGGTGGTCGGAGTGATCCGGGGGACGTCGCATCATGGTTCGTGTCTCTCCTCGCAGCCGAAGATGCCGCTTTCGATCGCATCGACGTAGACCACGTCGAAGCCGGCGCCACATGTAATGAGATCAGCGGTGTCGTCGCGGGCGAAGATCACGTCGTTGCCCGCTCCCGCCCGTATTTCGTCGAAGCCGAGCCCGCCGTTGAGCGTGTCCAGCCCGCGACCGCCGAGGAGGAAGTCCCTGCCCCGCTTGGCGATCAGGCGGTCATCTCCCTCGCGACCCTTGAGCGTGTCGGCCTTCCGCCCTCCCTCGAGGCGATCGTCCCCCGACGTTCCCGCCACCATCCGCGCCTGAGCGGGAACGACGAGCGCCAACGCCGCAAGCAGGGTCGCGACGAACGCGACCCGTCCTCGGATGTGCCCTGACCACACAGCCACATGTTTACACCCCTGGGAGCGGGGATGTGCCGATTCGGTTAAGCCGGTGCCTCGCGAGCCCGATCGGCGCGCCGATCGGGCGCTTCATACTCGACCAAGGCGCCTACCGGAATCGAACCGGTGTAAACGGCTTTGCAGGCCGCTGCGTAGCCACTCCGCCAAGGCGCCATGAGCGCTTACCTAAGCCAGATGCGCCGAGCGCTCCTCGGGTCCGCGGCGCTCAACCCGGGCGCTAGTGCCCGTTGGTGCCTTTTCGGCGGTTGAAAGCGCGGCCCAAGCGAGTGCTCGCTCGTATTCGGCCAGGTACGCGCCGTGCAGCTTAGCCTTCCTCTTCACGGCCTTCGTGTAGACGGTCAAGGTGAATCGCGGGTCCGTATGCCCGAGCTGCTCGGCGATGTACACCGGGTCATCGCCCGCCGCCGCCCGCATGCTGGCGAACGTCCGGCGCAGGGAGTGCGGCGTAACCCGCTCGCTCACCTGCTCGATGCCCAGCGCCTCCAGGCGACCGTTTGCTCGCTTGATCGCGGTCTTTAGGCGCCTGGCTACGTTGGCGGCGCTCTGGCGACGTACGCACCCGGCGTGGCGGCTTAGGAACACCGGCTCGCCCGCCGCCGGGTGCTGCTCCTGCCAGCGCTCAAGGTCCGCGCGGCTGGCCACCCTCCATTCGCTCAGCTCCTCAACGAGGCCACCGGGCATGTCCACCTCCCGGTAGCTCCCGGCGTCCGTCTTCGCCCTGCCCACCCGCAGCGTGCCGGTGGCCAGGTTCACGTCCTTCCAGTCGAGCGCAGTTGCCTCGCTCACGCGCAGCCCCGCCCCGAGCAGCGTCGCGATCACCGGGCGCATGTACGCGGAGCCGCCTTCGAGGAGGGTGATGGCCTGCTCGGGCTCAACCCATGAACGCTGCACCATGGCCACCTTCACCCGCCGCCGCTTCCCCCGCGCCGGGTTCCGCGCGATGTACTCGTACTCCTCGGCCACCTCCAAGATCTGGGAGAGCCGCTTCAGCGTCTTGTTGATCTGCGCCGGGGCGAGTCGGCCCTCGCGCAGCTTGCTCGCCCGGTAGCGGTCCACCTCTTCCACCGTGATCTCGCCCAGCCGGTACTTGGCGAAGTAGGGCAGCAGGTGGTGCTTGAGGGCCCACAGGTAGTCGGGAAAGCGCCTGGTATACCGGCTAATTTGCTGTCGCGCGCGATCCGCGTAGTCGTGAGCCGGCCGTCGTCGCCGGGACGGCAAACGCGGTTGGGACCGCGATGCCCGGCCTCGCGCCGGGTCGCGTCATCCCTTGCCGCCGGTGTTGACGTCGGTCGGGGTCTGGCAGCTGAAGGCGACGTCGGTATCGGCATCGTGGCTGCTCAGTCGCCTACGAGGTGAAGCGGCGAAGGATCTCGGTCAGCCGCGAGTCGAAGAGCGACTCGGTGTGAGGCACGCTTGAAAGTGCTCCCGCCCCGCAGCCGCCGACGCCCAGAGCTCGCCCGGACGACACGGGGTAAGCCGCAGGCGCCCTACTTCTTGGCGGGCTCGAAGTAGGGGTTGGTGCCGACGGCGTGGTCGGTGACGTCGACCACGCGGGCGATCTCGGGAACCGCACCCGTGATGGCGACCTCGATGCCCTGGCCGAGGGTGACGGTGGCCATCCCGCAGCCCTGGCAGCCGCCGCCCAGGCGCAGGTAGGCGGTGTCCTCCTCGACGGCGACCAGCTCGGCGTGCCCCCCGTGCTGGGCGATGGCCGGGTTGACCTGCTGGTCGATCACTTGGATGACCCGCTGGGCGACGTCGCCGCTGAGGTCGGCGGGCGGAGGAGCGTCGATCGGCGGGCTCGCGGGTGGCGCCATCGGCGGGCTCATCATCGGCAGCTCCGCCGGAGCCGGCGGCTTGTTCGGGTTCACGAAGGTGAACCCGCTCTGCTCGAGGCGTTGCGACCAGTCGATGGTGGCGCCTCGCAGCTTCTCGACGCTCGACTCCGGCACCACGATCGCCAGGTCGCCGTGGCGCTGCACTACGTCGCCCTGGCGCGCAGCGTCCAGCGCCTTCAGGGAGACGGTGTGGACGTATTCGCCGCCCGAGACGCCGCTCACCTCCACCCACAGCGCCTGGCTCTCGGGGTCCTCGGACTGCGCGTGGAACCCCCTGACCTTCTCGATCGCCTGCTCGGTGATCGCGAGCGTCGGCTCGGCTGTGTCTTCGGCGGTCATCTCATATCCCGTATGGCTGGTCGTTCGCCGGTGGCGCCGGCCCGCCGCTACCTACGATACGCACATGCCCCGCGTCCTTCTGCTGCTGCCCACCGCCACCTACCGCGCGAGCGATTTCCTCGACGCGTCGCGGGCGCTGGACGCCGAGGTGGTGGTCGCCTCCGAGCGCCGGCAGGCGATGTCGGGGACGATGGGAGACCGGGCGCTGGTGGTGGACCTGAGGCAGCCGGAGGCCGCCGCCGAGGCAATCGTTGCCCGGGCGCAGGACAAGCCGCTCGACGCCGTGGTCGGCGTTGACGAGCAGGGCGTGCTCGTAGCCGCGCTGGCCGCCGCGCGCTTGGGGCTCGCGCACAACCCGCCGGAGGCGGTGGCAGCGACCAGGGACAAGACCGCCATGCGCCGGGCCTTCGCGGCCGCCGGCCTGCCCCAGCCCGAGTACCGGGTCGCCGGGCCCGGCACGGACGTGGCGCGGCTCGCCGGCGAGGTCGGCCTTCCCTGCGTGGTCAAGGCCGTTTCGCTGTCGGCGAGCCGCGGCGTAATCCGGGCCGACGATCCGGCGGCGGCCAGCGCGGCGGCCCAGCGGGTCAGGGCGATCCTCGCCGAGGCCGGCGAGGGCCCGGACGCACCGCTGCTGGTCGAGCGCTACGTCCCAGGCGTGGAGGTGGCCGTCGAGGGCCTCTTGCGCGGCGGCGCCCTTGAGATCCTGGCGGTGTTCGACAAGCCGGATCCCCTCGAGGGCCCTTACTTCGAGGAGACCATCTACGTGACCCCGTCGCGCCTGCCCGCGGAGACCCTCGAGGCCGTCAGCCTGCTCACGGCCGAGGCGGCCGCCGCGCTCGGCCTGGTCGAGGGGCCGATACACGCCGAGCTGCGGATCGACGGAAATAGCGTGTGGATGCTCGAGCTCGCCGCCCGCTCGATCGGCGGGCTGTGCTCGCGCTCGCTGCGCTTCGGGATGGGCGTGAGCCTCGAGGAGCTCATCCTGCGCCACGCCCTCGGGCTGCCGCTCGACGACCTGAGCCGCGAGGCCGCCGCCTCCGGGGTGATGATGCTCCCGATCCCGAAGGCGGGGGTGCTGAAGGAGGCGCGCGGGCAGGCCGAGGCACGGGCGGTGCCCGGCGTGACCGGGCTCGAGATCTCGATCGCGCGCGGCAAGGCGGTGCGGGCGCTGCCCGAGGCCGACCGCTATCTCGGCTTCCTCTTCGCCCGGGGCGAGACGCCCGAGCAGGTCGAGCGGACGCTGCGCACCGCCCACGGCCGCCTCGAGATCGTGATCGGCGAGCCGTTGGAGTGAAGCGAAGCGAAGCGAAGGCTATCCTGGCGCTGTGCGGGTCCTGCTGATCTCCACCTACGAGCTTGGTCATCAGCCGTTGCACCTGGCCTCGCCGGCGGCCGCCATGGAGGCCGCCGGGCATCGGGTTCGGTGCATCGATCTCTCCGTCGAGCAGCTTGATCGAGACAAGATCGACTGGGCCGAGGCCGTCGGCGTCTCCGTTCCGATGCACACCGCGATGCGACTGGCGATTGGCGCCGCCGAGCAAATTCGAGCGATCCGGCCGCGGTTGCCGATCTGTTTCTACGGTCTCTACGCCGCGGTCAGTGACGACCCGACGATCGGTGGACTGGTCGACCGGCTGATCGCCGGCGAGTACGAGTCGGAGCTGGTGGAGTGGGTTGAGGCGCTCGGCGACTCGTCGGCGCTGCGACCGGCGACCAGCTCGATCGACCTGGGGCGCCACGAGTTTCACACCCCGAGCCGAGGGCAGCTGCCGCCCCTCAAGCGCTATGCGCGGTTGGAGCGCGATGGCGAGGAGCAGCTCGCGGGGTACGTCGAGGCCAGCCACGGCTGCGTGCACAAGTGCCGGCACTGCCCGGTGCCCGTCGCCTACGACGGCCGGATCCGGATCGTCGGGAGCTCCGTGGTGATCGCGGATATCGCCCAGTTGGTGGCGGCGGGGGCGCGCCATATCACCTTCGGCGACCCGGACTTCCTAAACGGCGTCAAGCATTCCCTGCAAGTGGCGCGCGAGCTTCACCGCTACTTTCCCGAGGTCACCTTCGACTGCACGACCAAGGTCGAGCACATCCTCGAGCATCGGCAGGTCTGGCCCGAGCTCAGCGAATATGGGTGCCTCTTCGTGATCTCGGCGTTCGAGTCGCTCAACGCCGAGATCCTCACCTATCTCGACAAAGGTCACACCGCCGACGAGGCCGCCCAGGCGGTGGCCTTGCTGCGCGAGCATAGGATCGAGATCCGCCCGTCGTGGTTGCCGTTCACGCCCTGGGCGACACCGCAGGACATCCTCGAGATCCTCGATTTCGTGATTGCCAACGAGATGGTCGGGAACGTGGATCCGATCCAGTACACGATCCGTCTGCTCGTGCCCAAGGGCTCGCTGCTGCTCGATCGCCCCGAGATCACACCGCACCTGCAGGACTACGATCGCGACCGCCTCACGTATGACTGGCAAGCCGCGGATCCGCAGCTGGATCGCCTCCACGCCGAGTTCGCCGAAATCGTCGAGGCCGATGTCGCGGCGGAGGTCGACAGCGTGTCGACGTTTCGGACCCTGTATCGGGCGGTGGCCGATGCCGCGGGACATTCAGCCGACCCCGCCGACCTTGGCGACGTCGAGCCGCGCCCGCGGCTCACCGAGGCATGGTTCTGCTGCGCCGAGCCCACCGACATCCAGCTCGCCTCGGTGGCCGGCAGCGAGCCGGTCGCTTAGCGGGCTCGACCGAGCCCTGAGACCGCCTTGCGCTCCGCAGCTACAGCGTGATCACTTGGTCCGGCGGGTCGCCCGACAGCGCCCCGTAGAGGTCCGGAAAGCAGCCGACCCGCACTCCCGCGACCGTGCCGCTGGGGCGGCAGTCGCCCGGCTTACCCTCCGCGAGCGAGCGCTCGATCGCGCACCGGTCGCAGAGCATCAGCATGATCCCCTGCTCCTCGGCAACCTCGGCGAGGCGCTCGCCGAGCGGATCGCCCGCGCGCAGCACGTAGGTGTTGTCGTCGAAGAAGAACATCCCGACGACCTCCACCCCGTGGTTTCCCTGCTCGAGCTGCGGCAGGATCATCTTGCCGAGCTTGTAGCTCGCAGTGTGCCCGGAGGTGGAGAAGATGTAGGCGACCTTCACGCCCCGCAGCCTAGCCTCCACGTCGCGTCTCGCCCGCGGCCCGGTCAGCCTCAGAGGCCGAGGGCGGCGACCCCCGGCTCGTTGTAACCGAGGTGGTGTGCGACCTCGTGGCGCAGGGTGCGCTCGACCTGGCGGGCGAGCAGCTAGGGCACAACCCGGGCGAAGGCGGCCCTAGCGGCTTGGTTGAGATACACCGAACCGACACCGACTGGCTCCTCAGTTGGGCAAACGCGCAGCAGTTCAACGCGGCTTGCGGTTCAGGAAACCACCGCAAGGCCCTCGTCAGGTTCCTCGAGTGGGCGGGTCCACCCGCAGTTGCTATTTCTCGGCAGATCTTGTCTCTCGGTCGATCTCGAGCAGGTAGGGGGCGACCAGCCCCCGGTAGGCCGCCTTTCGCTCCTCGGAGAGATCCCTCCAACCGGTTATCGAACCACGACATATATCTGAGCCACAAAGGCAGCCGCCCGGAAAGTGCTCGACCGAGTAGTTCCGCATGGCATAGTCGAAGGTGATCTCTTCGCCCGCCGCGATCGGCTCGCGGGCCACGAAGTCGCAGGCTCCTGAGTCGTTCAGCCGCACGCCGCAGTTCGGGCTGCACGAGTGATTGACCTTCGGCCCGAGGCCGCCGTGCAGCACCCACTTGGTGCGGCTCACCTGGGTTGCATGGGTGTCGTTTTCGGCGCCTCGACGCTCGATCACTCCGACCATCACCGTCTCGCCGATGTCGAAGCATCGGGTGGCGCGCACATCATCGCCCTTGGCGCCCGTGGTTGTGCACAGCTCGTAGCCGACAGGATCCACGGGACCGCCTCTCAGTTGGTTGGTCGCAGCGACCGGCTGGTCGCAGCGAACCGCTGTGACCAATCCTAGATGAATGATTCCTTAATCGCCGGACTCAATGGTCATAGGGCGATCAGGCTGCGGCCGGGCTCGCCGACCTCCCAGTTGTGCCACGCAGAAGCTGTGCTCAGCGGAGCGCGCCCGGTGGGAAGCCGTAGGCCAGCTCGTGCGACTACGGGCTGTGCGCAGCCGCTCGATCGTCGGCGACTTCGGCGAGGAGATCGCGAAGCGCCTCTACGGCGTGAAGGAGTTGGCGCCCGCCTCGAACGCGGGCTACGACCTGATCACGCCAGCGTGTGGTCGTGGGCTCCATGACCGGCCCTGCGCTCGTCCCAGATGCGGTCACGCGATCTCGCGCAGTCCTCGGCGAGATAGTCGAGAACGGCCTGGGGACCCTGGTTCACACGGGTCTCCCATGCCAACCGGACGATCTCCACGTTCTCCTGCGACATTGCGCCAAGTATCCCCGATGAAGTTCGCTTTCCATGCGAAGCAGCACTTAGATGCGTTGGCATTGGGCACCAGTGCCCGAAAGCGGAGGAATCGGTCAGGATGGCGCCCGAACGGAGAGGGTGCAGAGGGTCTCATCCCCAGGCTGCAAGCCCGATGAGCCCTTCTGCCAGAACGCTTTGCAGGCCGCTGCGTAGCCACTCCGCCAAGGCGCCGGGCGACGGCAAGGGTACATTTCCCCGGTGGGATCCCGGCGCTCAGGACCCGTCGCGCTGCTGGCGGTGGCCCTTTGCCTCGCCTTCGTAGCCGTCGCCGAGGCGGCGGGGGGGCCGCGATGCAACGGCCAGAGGGTCGTCTGCTCGCGCTCGTTCGACCAGGTCGTCCTGGCGGGGACACATAACGCGATGTCCGCCGAGTCACTGGGCTGGAGGTACCCGAACCAGCCCGTCGCGATCCGCAAGCAGCTCGACGCCGGGATCAGGGCGCTGCTGATCGATACCCACTACGGGCGCCTGCAACCGGACGGGGTCGTCGTGACCGACGACGACGGCACGGAGACCGAGGGCGAGCGGGGCCTCTACCTGTGCCACCGCTTCTGCGAGCTCGGCGCCTCCAAGCTCGCCCCGGTGCTGCGCTCGATCCGCAGGTGGCTGCGCCACAACCCGCGCAACGTCCTGATGATCGAGAACGAGGACTACATCAAGTCCTCGGACTTCGCGGCCGCGATGGAGCGCAGCGGCCTGCTCGACCACGTCTACCTCGGGGCGGCAGGTCCGCGCTGGCCGACGCTGCGGCGGATGATCAAGACGCGCCAGCAGGTGGTGATGCTCGCCGACCGCGACGCCAAGGGCGACCCGCCGTGGTACCACCCGGCCTACGAGGGGATCCTGCAGGAGACGCCCTTTACGTTCCGCCGCCCCCGGGAGCTCATCGATCCGGCGAGCTGGCCCGCGAGCTGCCAGCCCGACCGGGGCGGCACTAGCGGATCGCTCTTTCTGATGAACCACTGGTCTCCTCCGCGCCAGCCGAGGGAGCCGGACCTCGAAACGGCCGCTCGGGTGAACGCCCGCCGAGTCATCGTCGGGCGCGCGTCCGAGTGCGCCGAGCTGCGGGGGCAATGGCCTTCGGTCATCGCGGTCGACCAGTTCAGCGCCGGCGGCCTGCTGCGCGCGGTGAGAGAGCTCAACCGGCTCCATCCCTAGCGGCTGGCGTGGGCGGGGTCGAGCTCAGGCAGGTCGGGCAGGTGGCCTTCCGGGAGGCCATCCCGGACGGACGCGAGCGTGGCGATCCGGTCCTCTGCCTGCATGGCTTCCCCGAGACCTCCTACATGTGGAGGCACCTGCTGCCGGCGATCGCGTCGAACGGACACCGGGCGGTGGCGCCTGACTTCCCCGGCTTCGGTGCCTCCGCCGCCGACCCCCCGGCGAGCTGGGAGCGCCTCGTCGAGTTCACCGAGCGGTTCGTCGTCTCGCTCGGGCTCGACCGGGTGGTCCTCGTCGTCCACGACTGGGGCGGGCTGATCGGCCTGCGCTGGGCGTGCGATCACCCCGGTCGGGTCGCCGCGCTGGTGATCAGCGACTCCGGATTCTTCCCCGACGGCAGCTGGCACGGGATGGCGCAGGGTCTGCGAACCCCCGAAGTCGGTGAGGAGATGCTCGCCGGCCTCGACCGCGCCTCATTCGGCCAGCTCATGGCGGCGTCATCATCGGGGCTCGAGGAGGGGGCCCTGGACGAGTACTGGCGCTCGCTCGGCCGCGAGGAGGGGCGCCGGGCGACCCTCGAGATGTACCGCTCGGGAGATTTCGAGAAGCTCCGCCCCTACGAGGGCGCGCTCGCCAGCCTCGGGGTGCCGACGCTCCTGCTCTGGGGCGAGCGGGACGAGTTCGCGCCGCTCGCCGGCGCCCATCGCTTCCGCAGGGAGATCCCCGGTGCCCGGCTCGAGGTCGTCGAGGGCGCCGGGCACTTCATCTACGCCGATGCCCCAGAGCGCTGCGCCGAGGCCGTGGTCGGTTTCATCGGCGGGTTATGAGGGTGGCGGGAGCCGCGACCCCTCGGGGCGTGGAACGTCGCGTCGGCGGATTCCGGAGAGCGGCTGATGGGATTCGAACCCACGACCTTCTGCATGGCAAGCAGACGCTCTAGCCAACTGAGCTACAGCCGCACGGCCCGGGCAGTCTAACGGCGGCCCGGCCGGCTCGGCCCGGATAGCGCGGGTGGCGGCCGCGGCTCCGGTGTCACCATGAGGCGGTCCGCTCCACCCAGTTCACCGCCCGACGGCTCCTCTCGGGAGCGCTCCTCCTCGTTCTCGCGGGCGTCGTCGCCTACGCGCTCTGGACCGAGGGTGAGCCCGAGGTGCGGACGGCGGATGACGTCAGCACGGCAGCGATCTCGTTCACCGACCGCAGCGCCGACACCGACGCGGGAGAGCTGCACTACGTGATCGGCGGGGAGGGGCCGCCGGTGCTGCTGCTGAGCGGGTTCCCGGAGACCTGGTATGCGTGGAGGAAGGTGATGCCGCTCCTTGCGGTCGACCACACCGTGATCGCGGTCGACCCCCCGGGCGTCGGCGAGTCGTCGATCCCGGCTGACGAGCTCGACTCGCGCGATGTCGCCGCCGGCCTCTCCCAGCTCCTTCGCCAAGCCGGCGCTGCGCGGGCAGCGGTGGTCGGCCACGACCTCGGGGGGTGGATCGCCTACGCGCTCGCTCGCTTCCAGCCCCGCAGCGTCAGCAGCCTGGCGGTCCTCGGCGCGGGTCTCCCCGGCTTCGGCCTCGAGCGCCGCCTCGACTACTCGGTTGCCGGGCGGGGCTCGCTCTGGCAGCTGGTGCTCTTCATGCAACCCGCCGCGGAGGTCCTGCTGGAGGATCGCGAGGAGGAGCTCGTGTCCGGATTTCTCGCCGCCGGCGAGACCCTTCCCGGCACCTTCGACGGCGGTGCCGAGGAGGAGTACGTGCGGGCCCTCTCCCGGCCGGGCCGCCTCGCCGCCGCGCTCGCTCCCTACCGGGCGTTCTACCGCGACCTGGAGGACAACCGGTCCGCCGGGGCCCCACCCCTGACGTTGCCGGTCCTGGCGCTCGACGGGGAGCGGGCCGGCGGGGAGCTCAACCTCCGCTCGGTCCGCCGGGCGGCGCCAGGCGCTCGCAGCGGGCTCGTCCCCGATGCCGGCCACTTCTTCCCGGAGGAGCGTCCGGGCTACGTGGCGGACCGGCTGCTGCGCTTCCTGCGCTGAGTCGTCCGGCCCGGTCAGACCGCGTCGAGCGCCTCGTTGACCAGGCGGTCCGCCTCGGCGTTGCGCTCGCGACGGACGTGGCGGATCGACCACTCCCCCACCCCCTCGAGCCGCTTGCGCACCGCGGCATGGAGGGGCTTGAGGCCGGCGTCCTTGACCTTGTACTTGCCCTGGACCTGCTTGACGACGAGCTCGGAGTCCCCGACGAGGTCGAGCTCGGTGGCGCCGAGCTCCAGCGCCCGCTCGATGCCCAGCAGCAGCGCCCGGTACTCGGCCACGTTGTTGGTCGCCCGGCCGATCGCCTCGCTCGTCTCGATGAGGGTCCCGCCGTCGGAATCGGAGACCACGGCTGCGATCGCCGCCGGACCGGGGTTGCCGCGGGCCCCGCCGTCGACGTGGACGGTCAGCCTCACTCGGGCGCGGCGGAGGAGCCGGTTCCCGTGGAGGCCGCCCGCTGCTCCAGCGTGCCGTCGGAGTCCACGAGGAGGTTCCAGGTGCGATCGGCGGCGCGAAGCTGATCGATGGTTTCCCCCTTGCCGGACTCCCGCACCTCGGGGCCGTTGGGGCCGGGCCCGACCTCCCACTGGTACCACGTGATCTCCCACGCCACCGTCAGCCGCGCCCCCGGATAGCCGCTCGCGGCGCGGATCGCCAGGCCAGTCGCCCGGGGCGGGCCCAGCGTCCTCGTCAACCCGGCGACCGTGCGGCGGTGATTGCTGGCGTTGAAGGCCGCGAGCGCCTCCGGGACTGTCGTTCCCGAGCTGTCTCCGGCGGGAGCAGGAGCAGGAGTCGGTCGTGGCGGGGGCGGCGCCGATGCCGGCGGGGGGGGATCAGCGGGATCGCCACCGGCGGCTCGCACGTGCTCGCGGGGCGGATGCGGCTCCCGCGGCTGCCTGGGAGCACGACGCCCCCGCGGCCCCGTCCGCCGCTCGGCGGCCGCGTCGCCGCCCTCGCCGCCGCCGTTGGCCTGCGTGGGAAGGCGCGAGAGCAGCCCGCCCAGCATCTGCGTCCTTGGTCGGCGGCGCTCGCGGCCCATGCCGCCCTGGGCCTCCGCCTCCTCGGGTCGCAGCCACCCGGCCGCCTCGGCGCGGACCTTGCAGAGCTCGCAGACGACGGCCTCGGCCCCGTCGCGGGTCACGTAGGTGGTCGGACGCTCGCCGGGCAGGAGCCTGCGCCCGCAGACCTGGCAGCTCGGGTCCGCGAGGGCCTCGTCGCTCATCGCTGGCAGGTTAGATCACGCCGCGGGCAGCGCCCGAAGCCCGCCTGGGCGCGGGGCGCGGGGCGCTGCTCAGTGGTGGGCGGGGACGGGCTCGGCCCGCGCCGCCGCCGCGACCTCCTGCGCCAGATGTGCCGGCAGCTCCTCGTAGCGCTCCAAGGAAATCGTGTACTCCCCTCGACCGCCGGTGATCGCCCGCAGGTCCGGGGAGTACTCGAGCACCTCCGCCATCGGCACCTCTCCGTGGATCCGGGTCATCCCCGTGCGAGGCTCCATGCCCATGGGGTGGCCGCGGCGCGAGGTCAGGTCGCCGATCACGTCCCCGACGGCGTCGTCGGGAGCCGTGATCGCGATCCGGACGATCGGCTCGAGCAGCGCCGGGTCCGCCTTCGACATCGCATCCTTGAACGCCATCGAGCCGCAGATCTTGAACGCCATCTCGGAGGAGTCGACGGGGTGGTGGGAGCCGTCATAGAGGCGCACATGGACGTCCCTGATCGGATAGCCAGCGACCTCGCCGTGCTCCATCGCCTCCGCCACGCCCTTCTCGACCGCGGGGATGAATCCACTCGGAACCACCCCTCCCTTGATCGCGTTCTCGAAGCTCAGGCCGCTCCCCGGCTCCGCCGGGGCGATCTCGATTCGGCAATCGGCGAACTGGCCGCGACCCCCGGTCTGCTTCTTGTAGCGGGCGTGGGCGCTCGCCGGCCGGCGGATCGTCTCGACGTATGGGATGCGCGGGGGCCGCAGGGCGATCTCGGCGCCGAAGCGCCGCTTCATCCGCTCGACCATCACCTCGACGTGGATCTGCGTCAGCCCGGCGATGATCTGCTCGCCCGTCTGCGGATCGCGATGGACGTCGAGGGTCGGATCCTCGTCGCGGAGGCGGCGCAGCGCCGTGGCGGCCTTCTCCTCGTCGCCCTTCGTCTTCGCCTCGTAGGCGAAGGCCATCACGGGGGCCGGGAGGGCCACGCGCTCGGGGGAGAGCGCCCCCCGCTCCGCGCGCAGCACGTCGCCCGCCGACGTGCCCTTGAGCTTTGCGACGGCCCCGATGTCACCTGGGCCGAGCTCGTCGACGGCGGTCATCTCCCCGCCCTGAGGCTGCCAGAGCTGGCCGATCCGCTCGCGAAGGTCGCGCGTGACGTTCTCGAGCTGGCTGTCGGAGCGCAGCGTCCCCGAGAGGACCCGCAGGACGTTGAGGCGCCCGGTGTAGGGATCGGCTGTCGTCTTGAAGACCTGAGCGACCGGCTCGGCGTCCTCGTCGGGGGGGAACTCGATTGGGTTGCCGTCGCCATCGTGGAGCGTGCGCGCTGCCCGCATCACCGGGGAGGGCAGATCCTCGACCAGGGCATCGAGCAACCGGCCGGTGCCGAGGTTGCGCGTCGCGACGCCGCAGGTGACCGGGAACAGATGCCCTTCGGTGACCCCCTTCTTCAGTGCCGCGACCGTCTCGGCGTGGGAGATCTCGCCCCCTTCGAGGTAGCGCTCCATCAGCTCGTCGGAGTTCTCAGCGACCTCGTCCATGAGCTTGTCGCGGTATTCCTCCGCAAGCTCTTGGAGCTCCTCGGGAATCGGCGCCTCGACCTCCCCGCCGCGTCCGTCGCCCTCGTGCATGTAGGCGCGCATGTCGATCAGGTCGACGACCCCGCGGACCTCGTGCTCGGCGCCGATCGGGATCTCCGTGGCGACGACGTGGGATCCGAACGAAGCCTGCAGCCGCTCGAGGGTCGCGAAGAAGTCGGCGCGCTCGCGGTCGAGCATGTTGACGAAGACGAGCCGCGGCAACCCTTCCGCTCGGCTCCAGAGCCTCTCCGTGTGGACCTGAACGCCGGCGACGGCGCTGACGACGACGACCGCTGAGTCGACGATCGCGATCGCGGCAAGCGCCTCGGCGACGAAGCTGGGCTCCCCGGGCGTGTCGAGGACGTTGAGCTTGCGACCGTCGTGGTCGATCGAGCAGAGCGAGGTCCCGATCGACATCCCGCGTTCGTGCTCGTCGGGCTCGAAGTCGCAGATCGTCGTGCCCTCGTCGACGCGCCCGAGACGATTCGTGACCCCCGCCTCGTAGCTCATCGCCTCCGCCAGCGACGTCTTTCCGCAGCCGCGATGGCCGATCAACGCGACGTTCCGGATCCGATCTGCCGCCTTGTGCGACATGTCGCGACTATAGGAGCAGCGTGGGCTCCGCGCCAGCCTTTTCTGTCCTGTCGCGAAAGCGCCCTAGGCGTCGGGGCGCTCGCCGGCGTGCGAGAGATGCGCGCGCATCCCCAGCACCGCCTTCGTGTGCAGCTGCGAGACCCGCGACTCGGTCACGCCGAGGACCTCGCCGATCTCGCGCAGCGTCAGCGTCTCGTAGTAATAGAGGGCGATCACGAGGCGCTCGCGGTCGGGCAGCGACTCGATCGCCTCGGCGAGGCGGTCCTTGAGCTCGCCGGTGGTGATTGCCTCCTCGGGATCGATCGCGTGGGGATCGCGGATCGTGTCGAGCAGCGAGACCTGACCCCCGTCGGGGTCGGCCACCGTCCAGAGGTCGTCGAGCGCGAGCACCGAGGAGTTGGCGATCTCGAGCAGGGTGTTGCGGAAGTCGTCGAGCCCGACGCCGAGCTTGTCGGCCATCTCCTCCTCGCTGGGCGCGCGACCGAGCTGATTCTCGAGCTGGGAGTGGATCCGCTCCACGTCGCGTGCCTTCGAGCGCACGGAGCGCGGAACCCAATCGAGCGAGCGCAGCTCGTCGATGATCGCGCCGCGGATGCGGGAGACGGCGTAGGTCTCGAACTTGATCTCGCGGTCGAGGTCGTAGCGCTCAATCGACCCGATCAGGCCGATCAGGCCGTAGGAGATCAGGTCGCCCTCCTCGACGTGGGAGGGAAGGCCGGCGGCCATCCGCCCGGCGACGTACTTGACGAGCGGCGAGTACGCGACCACGAGGCGCTCGCGAGCGCGCTCGTCGCCATCGTCCTTGCAGCGGCGCCAAAGCTCCTTCAGCTCTACGGCTTTGACGTTGGTTTCCATCCGTGACCCTCCGGGGTCATACGTTAGTCCAGGCTTGGGCGACGAGGGTGCACGACCTGGCCCAGGTGGGCGTCCGTGCTTTCAGCGGCGTCGGTCAAAATCCTCTCTCAAGCTCGCGGGTGAGCGCCCGCGTAGGCCTCCCGGAGCCGCCCGGGCTCCACCCGCGTGTAGATCTGCGTGGTTGAGATGCTCGCATGCCCGAGCAGCTCCTGGATCGAGCGCAGGTCGGCCCCGCCCTCGAGCATGTGGGTGGCGAAGGAATGGCGCAGCGCATGGGGGCTCACCCGCCCCGCGATCGCGGCCTCCGAGACCCAGCGCCCGAGCCGGCGCGTCACGTCCGAGGGCGAGAGGCGCCGGCCGCTCTTCGAAACCAGCAGCGCCACCTCCCGCGGATCGGAGACCAGAGCCGGCCGGGCGCGCTCGAGATAGCGGGCGACGGCGCGCTGCGCGGGCTCGCCGAGCGGCACGATCCGCTCCTTGCCGCCCTTGCCGCGGACCCGCACGGTCTCGGCGTCGAAGTCGATCGAGTCGCGATCGAGGCCGACGAGCTCGGCGCAGCGCAGACCCGAGGAATACGCGAGCTCGAGCATCGCCCGGTCGCGCGCCTCGAGCGGGGATCCGGCGGGGATCCGATCGAGGAGGTCTCGCACCTCGTCGCGATCGAGGACCCGAGGCAGGCGGGAGGGCGAGCGTGGGTTCGGCAGGAGCTCCGCGGGGTTCTGGGTGGTCTCTCCGCGCCGCGTCAGGTGATCGAACAGCCCGCGCGCGGCGGCAAGCTTGCGGCCGACGCTCGAGCGCTCGAGATCACGGCCTGCGAGCGCGGCGGCGTAGCCGCGGAGCTGCCGGTAGCCGACCCCCTTCGGATCGTCGATCCCGGCTCCGGCGGCCCACCCGGCGAGCTCGTGGAGGTCGAAGGAGTAGGCGCGGCGGGTGTTCGGCGAGGCGTTGCGGGCGGTCAGCTCCCGCTCATAGGAGATGATCGCCGCCAGCCAGGCGGCGGAGGGCTGGGCGGCCGCGGTGGTGGCGGGACTCATGGCTGCGTCTTCGCGACGCCACACTCCTCCCCTGCCCGAGGCGCGGTGGCCGCCAGGCCGCGAGCTGGCCGAAGACGCAGCATGACGTGCTCCCCTCGCCGTCAGGTTTCCTGACGAGGCTGGGAGCCGCCAGATCAAGGAAGAGGCCGGCGTCGCGTGCTTCTTGCACGCAAGCCGGCTGATGACGCGGAGCTGGCGCCTCCCAGTCCGTCAGGCGATGTAGATCGGGGTTCCGATGTCGACTTGGTCGTAGAGCTCGATCACGTCGTCGACCGCCATTCGCACGCAGCCGTGGGAGGCGGCGCTGCCCAGCGAGCCGATGTCGTCGGTGCCGTGGATTCCGGCGCCGTTGTAGATCCCCATCCAGCGCGCCTTCAGGGGATTCTCGGGCCCGGGGGGAATCAGTTGGCCGGCGAGGCTCCCGGCCCATTCGGAGTCGGGCACGTTCCAGGTGGGGTCGACCTGCTTGTCCTGGATCGCGTAGAGGCCGGTGGGCGTGTCGTAGCCCACGGCTCCGATCGCGACCGTGTAGGTCTTCTCGAGCTCCAGGTTCCGATAGAGGCGGAGCTCGAAGCTGTCGCGGTCGACGACGATGTAGGTCGGGTACCGGTCCGCGAGCTCCGCGGTGGTGATCTCGGGCTTGACCTTCTCCGTCTCCGGCTTCAGCGTCCGGCGGGCGGGGTCCTGAAGCGCCTTCTCGACGTCGTGGCGCAGGGCGTCCTCGTCGACCTTCAGGCCGGTGACCGAGGCGACCGGCTCGAGCGCGCCGAGGCCTGGCTCGACGGTCGCATCGACCGGATCGCGGCTCAGCTTCGAGGAGATGTGATTGATGAAGTGGTCGACCTCGTCCTCGTCGTAGGCGATCTTCGGCCGGACGGCGTGGTCGACCTCGCCACCGCTCAGCGATCGCCAGGTCCGCTCGGGCAGTCCGCCCTCCTGGGAAACCGCGAGCGCCTCGTCGACCATGCCGTTGATGTCGGCGTGGACGTCTGCTTCCTTCGCGGTCAGCTCGAAGTCCTCGCCGCCGTACTTCACCTTCACCGACTTCTCGAGCGGGGAAATCAGGTTCGTCCGGACCTGCGAGCGTGCCGCGGGGGCCTCGAGGCCCCCGACGTCCACCCCGCCGATCGTCACCCCCTCGGCGATCGTGTCCTTGTGGGTGCTGTCCCACCAATAGACGAAGGCGGCGCCGGCGATCGCCACGAGGACGAGGGAGACGATCGAGATCTGAAGCTTTCGGCCCATCGGAGTCGCAAACGCCGGGATGGCGGGATCGGATCAGCCGCCCCGCCCGGCTTCGCCCTGTGAAGTGTAGGCAGACGGCTTCCGGAGCGGGAAGGGAGCCCGCGGCCCGCAATCGGGTTTGCGCCCCGGGGCAGCGCCTCGGGTAGCTCAGATCCCGAAGGGCTCCTTCTCGGTGCCCGAGCGATCGTCGGCGGCCGGGCTCGGCGGTCGGGTCAGCGGGCTGCGACGCAGGAACCTCTCGACCTCGCCCTCGTAGGTATAGGAGCCCTCGATCCCCCGCAGGATCGGGTGCAGGCGCAGGTGCTCGGCGAAGGACGTCACGGTCTCCCTCGAGGTGGCGCCGTACTCGAAGCCGCTCGCCTTGTAGCGGCGGTTGTCGATCCCGCGCCCGAAGCGGAGCTGGTTCAACATCTCGTCGGGGATCCGCAGGCCGAGCGAGCGCAGTGGCCCGGCCAGGAGGCCAGTCCCCCAGGGTGGCAGCAGGGGCGCCGGTTGCTTGCCCAGCAGGCCGATCACCTCCGAGAGGGCGAGCACGCCGTCCGCGGCGACGTTGTAGACGCCGGGGACGCGACTGATCGCCGCATGCTCGAGCGCATGCACCACGTCGTCCTCATGGACGAACTGCAGCCGGGGGTCGAACCCGAGCACCATCGGCACGAGCGGCAGTGAGAACATGCGCGAGAACGCGGTCTGCACGTCGGGGCCGAGCACGTTGGCGCAGCGCAGCACGGTCACGTCGACCTCCGGCTGCTTCGTGGCGAAGTCGACGACGGAGGCCTCGGCCTCGACCACGTCGCGCTCGATTGCAGTGCTCGGGCGGTGCGAGCGGCTCATCCCCTCGGTGAAGAACGCGGGGTCGTCCTGCTCGCAGCCGTAGACGTGGGCGGAGGACTTGAAGATGAACTTGCGCACCGGCGAGCTCGGGCCGCTGCAGGCAGCGAGCACGTTCATCGTCCCGATCACGTTGTTCTCGTGCGCCTGGCGGCGGCCGGTCGTGGTCGAGTCGACGACGAGCCTGGTGTCGATCACCGTGTCGATCCGGGCCGCCCGCACGATCCGCGCGATCAGGGAGTGCTGGTTGGAGACCTTGACGTACTCCGTGCGCTCGAGCTCCCGGGTGGGGTCCCTCGTGTCGACTCCCACGATCGCCTCGATCTCGGCGAAGGCCTCGAGCGCCTGGGCCAGCCGCCCGCCCCAGTAGCTGGCGAGGCCCGTGATCAGCACGCGCCGGGCGGGGTGGCCCTGAGGTGGCCCTTCGATCTCGCTCACCCGAGCCAAACCGACTTGCGCTTGCCGACCATCTCGTGCAGGCCCTCCTGGATCCGCGCCCGGACCTCCTGGGCCACCGACTGCACCAGAGCCTTGTCCTCGGCGGGCTCGGAGCCCATTCTCGTGGTGTCGATCGGATCGAGGAAGCGGATCCGGAACTTGGCCGGCAGGTACCCGAGCATCCCGGCCGGGCCGAGCCAGGGGAAGGTCGGGGTGATCGGGAAGTAGAGGAGCCCGGTGAGCCTCTGCATCAGCTTCGACTGGGCGAAGACGGGTGCGGCCTCCTCGGCCCCCACGACGCAGACGGGCACGAGCTTGGCCTGACCTCGCATCGCCGCCTCGACGAAGCCGCCGCGGCCGAAGCGCTGCACGCGGTAGCGATGCTTGATCAGCTTCTCGGTCCCCTTGCGCCCCTCGGGGAACACGAGGACGAGCTGGCGCTCGTCGAAGAGCAGCCGGTGGACGTTGGCGGGGTGCGCCGGGACGCAGCCGATCTTCGGCAGCAGGGTGGAGAAGCCCGGATAGCCCTTGAAGAAGTGCTCGACGGTCATGTAGAGCGGCCGAGGATCAGGATGCTCGTCGCGAATCGCCTTGCCGATCATCGCCGCGTCCGGGGGCAGGGCGCCCGAGTGGTTTGAGACGAGCAGCGCGCCACCCTCCGCCGGCACGTTCTCGACCCCTTCGACCTCGCAGCGGAACCAGTAGCGGTAGAAGAACTCGACGAGGGTGGCGTCGAAGACCCGCTCGACCCGCTCGGAGCGCCCCCAGTCGTTCAGCTGGCGATCCGGCTCCACGGCCGGAAGAAGCGCCCGCATTCGCTCGCGCTCGGAGACGTCGAGGGCGAGCTCGGCGTTCCCCTCCGCCTCCGGGCTCGAGGGCACGGGCGGGGCGAGGGAGGTGCGTCGGGGCGCCATCGCGGCATGATCGCACGGGCGAGGAGCCGCCCGGGGGAGGGTTGGGCGGGGCCCCGAGGACTCAGATGATTGATTCCGCGGCCGCGCGTACGCGGGGGCGCACATGGCCGAGCAGGTCGAGGACGCAGGCCCGCGACGTGTGCTGGAAGCACACGAGCGGCCGAGGACGAAGAGATGCGAAGCGCCAGGTGCGCCATCCGCGTGCGTGTGGTCGTGGAATCGGTCATCTAGGCTCGGTCGATGACGGATCCGCCTCACACAGCGGAGCGCACCCTCGCCCGCTGCCTCGAGCACATGCTCGGCGAGGAGGAGGGCGCGGCGCCACTCGAAACGGACGCCCTCGGCGAAACGGACGCCCTCGACGAGTGGCTTGCGGCGCGAGGTCTCGTTCGCGTGCTCGTCGCGGACGCGGCCTCGTTCGCGATGGCCGGGAGCTTCCTCGCTCGCTTCGAGCGCGGCTGGGCGGTCCTCTTCGGCATTCCACCGGGGCCGCTCTTCGATCGCGCCGGAGCCGCCGCCGGAGGGGCCGCGCTCGAGGCGGCCGTGATCGCGCCGCTCGAGCTGCGAGCCCCAGCTCCTCTCGAAGCCGAAGGGGCGACCGGGTCGGTGGAGGCGATCGCGATCGCGCCCGAAGCCCGCTCGCCGATGCGCGCGCTCGAGCAGGCCCGGGCGATCGCCGGCGCCGGGCTCGAGGGTGATCGCTACGCCGCCGGCGCCGGGACGTTCTCCGAGCGCGGCGGCAGCGGGCGCGACATCACGCTCGTCGACGGGGCAGTGCTCGACGCTCTGCGGGGGGAAGGGGTCGTCCTCGGCCCGATCGAGTCGCGGCGCAACCTCGTCGTCCGCGGAATCGATCTCGACGCCCTGATCGGCCGGCGCTTCCGGGTGGGGGCGGTCGAATGCCGCGGGGCGCGGCGATGCGAGCCGTGCGCGCACCTCGAGCGGCTGACGCGCCCGGGGGTCCTGCGGGGGCTCGTCCACCGCGGGGGCCTGCGAGCCGACGTGCTGAGCGATGGCGTGATCAGCGTCGGCGACGAGGTCGTCGCGCTCGGCTGAGGTCGAGGACCGGCGCTCCGCTCAGCTGCGTCGGATCACCGAGCCGATCGCCTGAGGGAGACGGCGGCGGGAGCCGGCCAGCCCATCGGCCAGCGCTGCGGCGGTCGCCGGCCCATGCATGCCAGTGCCGTGGCCGCTCAGCAGGTGCTCGGGCCGGTAGGCGGCCAGGCGGCGAGGCGGGGTGAGGCGAAGCATCGGGTGGATCCCCACGGCCTCGTCGCCGGCGCGGAAGTACCGCGCGGTCCCCACGGCCTCGGGCACGATCAGCGCTCGCTCGGCCGCGGACCAGATCGCAACCTCGTTCCAGAGCCGGTTGCGGATCACCGCCACCGCTTCGAGGCCGGAGCCGGCGACGCCGCCGAACGGCACGCGGTGAAGCGGCACTCCGAGGCGGTCGGCCAGCTTGCGGCAGTCGCGCTCATGGCGGTCGAGAAGCTGCAGCACTCCGGCGGGCTCGCCGACCTTCGCGATGCGCTCGTCAAGTCCCGGGGCGTCGAGCGGATCGACGATCCAGATCCGGTCGCCCAGCCGGGCCACGTGGCAGGCCCGCTCCATCATCTCGGAGGGATCGACCAGCCAGGAGAAGCCGAGCTCATGCTCTTCGAAGGACGGCTCGGCCATGCTCAGACGGTGACCGCGCCCTCCGAGGCGCTCGAGACTGTGTTCGCGTACTTCGCCATCACGCCGCTCGTGAAGGCGGGCTCGGGGTGCTCGTAGGCGGCGACCCGGGCCGCGATCTCCTCGTCGGAGAGGTCGACCTCCAGCGTGCGGGAGTCGATGTCGATCGTCACGGTGTCGCCGTCGCGGATCGCCGCGATCGGCCCGCCCTTCGCCGCCTCGGGCGCGACGTGGCCGACCATCAGCCCGCGAGTCGCACCGGAGAAGCGCCCGTCGGTGATCAAGGCGACGTCCTCTCCGTGGCCGCTGCCGACGATCGCCGCGGTCACCTGCAGCATCTCGCGCATGCCCGGGCCTCCGATCGGGCCCTCGTTGCGGATGATGATCACGTCCCCGGCGTTGATCTCGTCGGCCTTGACCGCGGCGAAGCAGTCCTCCTCCCGCTCGAACACGCGCGCCGGCCCGCTCTGTCCGGGGCGCTCGGTCCCGGCGACCTTGACCACCGCTCCCTCCGGGGCGAGGTTGCCGCGGAGGATCGCCAGCCCGCCCTGCTCCTTGACCGGGTCGTCGACCGGGCGCACCACCTCCTGGCCGGGAAGCTCGGAGGCTCTGTCGGCCTCCTCGCCGACGGTGCGGCCGCTGACCGTCATCTCGTCACGATGGAGCAGGCCCGCCTCGGAGAGGCGGCTGAGGAGAAGCGGCACCCCGCCGGCCGCGAACAGGTCGGTCGCCACGTAGCGGCCGCCGGGCTTCATGTCGGCGAACAGCGGGGTCCGCCGCGAGATCCGCTCGAAGTCGTCGATCTCGAGCGGGATCCCGGCCTCGCGGGCGACCGCCAGCAGATGGAGGATCCCGTTGGTCGAGCCGCCCGAGGCGCAGATGCATGCGATCGCGTTCTCCAGCGACTTCCTGGTGATTATCTGGCTCGGGCGCAGGTCCGCGGCGAGGATCTCCATGACCAGCTCGCCGACCTTCTCGGCGACCGTCGCCTTGTGCTCGTCCTCGGCGGGAACCATCGCCGAGCCGCCTGCGGAGATCCCGAGAGCCTCGAAGGCGCAGGCCATCGTGTTCGCGGTGAACTGCGCCCCGCACGCGCCGGCTCCCGGGCTGGCGACGTTCTCGAGCTCGGCCAGCTCCTCGTCCGTCATCCGGCCCGCGTTGTGTGCCCCCATGGCCTCGAAGACGTCGAGGATCGTGACGTCGCGGCCCCGGTAGCGACCGGGCGCGATCGAGCCCCCGTAGAGCATCAGCGAGGGGATGTCGAGGCGGGCGAGCGCCATCACGCAGGCCGGGATCGTCTTGTCGCACGCGGAGAGGGCGATCACCGCGTCGAACTGGTAGCCGCGCACGGTCAGCTCGATCGAATCGGCGATCACCTCGCGGCTGACGAGCGAGGTCTTCATCCCGACGGTCCCCATCGTGATCCCGTCGGAGATCGCGATCGTGTTGAACTCCATCGGCGTCCCGCCGGCCGCCCGGACGCCCTCCTTGATGTGCTCGGCCAGCCCACGGAGGTGGAAGTTGCACGGCATCGCCTCGATCCAGGTGTTCGCGATCCCGATCGTGGGGCGCCGGAGGGCGTCGTCGTCGAAGCCGATCCCCTTCATGTACGCGCGCGCGGCGGCCCGATCGGGACCGTCGAAGACCGCGGCGGAGCGCGGGCGCGAAGCCGCAGCCGCGTCGAGCTTGGTCATCGTCTGCTCAGTGCCTCCGGGCGAGCCCACTCAGGGGCTGCCGGCGCGGCCCTGCGGGGCAGGGGTCGAGCGGCCCGTCCATTCGCTCAGGCGGACGATGTCTCGGCGCACGTGACCGGGGTCGAGCTGGCGGCCCGGCAGGTGCATGTTGGCCGCGTCGATCAGCCCCCGCTCGTCGCCCCGCAGGGCCATCCACTTGGCGAGGACGTCGTCCGCGTCGGGCAGCCGCTCGCCGTGCTCCGGCTCGCTGCGATCGGGGAAGTTCACGCAGTACTCGCTCAGCAGCTCGCCGGTGCGCACGTCGAAGGAGACGATCGGCTTGTGCGGATAGATCAGGTAGCCGTACGACGGGATCCCATCGGCCCCCTCGGAAGCGCCGTAGGAGCACAGGAACCCCAGCGCGCGATAGGCCTCATACGATTCCTCGCCGAGGACCTCGCGCAATAGCTGCTCGGCGCGGCGCTCCGCGCGCAGCTCGCGCCCGGGATCGGGCAGGTGGTGGGAGGGGTCTCCGGTCGGGGTCCGCCGATGCCCGCGGGGGCGTCGGCGAGCCAGCGCGAGCAGATCCGGGCCGAACGCGACCGCCACCAGCCCGGCGCCGACGATCGAGAGAATCGCGACGGCGGCGATGCTCACCGGGCGCCGCGCCGGCTCGAGGCCCTCATCCCCCCGCCGCCGGCGGAAAGAAGATCACGCGCTCGGCATCGCGGGGAACCTCGGCGAAGTCGCGCACCATCGTCGCCTCGCGCCGGCCCCCGGCATCTTGCGTCGGCACCGCCGCCCACATGCCCTGGTCGAGCTGGCGCCGAAAGGCCTCGATCAGCTCCGCCTCCTCCTCGGCGACCTCGGGATCTCCCTCGGCGAGCAGCAGGTCGCCGTGCCCCGACTTCATCCGAACGAGCTTCATCGCAACGATTATGCCAGCGTCGAGGACTGCGATTGCCGAGTGATGATCCAGCGCGCGCGCTCGGCGATCCCGAGCGCGTCGACCGGTCCGGGACCGGCGCCGATCGTGCGCAGGCCGCGCCCGATCGACTCCGCGGCGACGCGGCGGGCCTCCACCGCCGCCTCCCGCAGCGGGACGCCGTAGGCGAGGAGGGCGGCGAGGGTCGAGCTGTGGGTGCAGCCTGAGCCGTGAGCCGCGCCGTCGGGATGCATCGGGCCGGGAATGGGCAGGGCCTCGCCGCCCCCGTCGTCGAGGACGTCGGCGCCGTTGCCGTGACCTCCCGTGACGATCACGGCGGGCGGCCCGAGCCTGCGGATGGCGGCCGCGAGCTGCGCGGGGTCGAGCCGTCCCTCCGGGTCGGCGAGTCGCCTGGCCTCGAGCAGGTTCGGCGTGAGCACGCTCGCGAGCGGGAGGATCTCGCGAACGAGCGCCTCGACGGCCTCGGGCTCGAGCAGCTCGGCGCCGCTCTCGGCGACCATCACCGGATCGACGACGACGGGGACCCCGGGGAGGAGGGCGAGAGCCTCCGCGACGGCGTCGATCGTCACCCGTCCTCCGAGCATCCCCACCTTGACCGCGTCGGCTCCGATGTCCTCGACCACGGCGCGAACCTGCGCCACGATGATCTCCGGGGGGACGGGATGAACCGCCGTCACGCCGAGCGTGTTCTGGGCCGTCAGCGCCGTGATCGCACAGGTGCCGTGCGCCCCCGCCGCGGCAAACGCCTTCAGGTCGGCTGCGATTCCGGCGCCGCCGCCCGAGTCCGAGCCCGCGATCGAGAGCACCGTCGCCACCCGCTCGTCGTCCATAACCTGATCGTAGAGAGGTCAGCCGAGCCCGCCCCCCATGCCCGCTTCCGGGGCCCTCAGGGCCGTCCGGCTCAGGGCTCCGGTCGCGTCCGCTCTGAGGTAGCCGTCCCGCTCGAGCCTCCCCAGCGCGGCGAGCGCTCGCGTGAAGGGGAGCCCCGCCGCCGCGCCGACCCCATCGGGGGTCGAAGCCCCCGCCTCCACGGCGCCGAGCGCCGCGAGCTCACGCTCCCCGAGGGGCGGACCGCGTCGCCCGACCTGCACGGCGCCGGGTCCCAGCAACAGGTCCAGCACGTCCTGGGCCCCGCGAATGACCGCCGCCCCGTCGGCGAGGAGCTTGTTGGCGCCCTCCGAGCGCCAGGAGTTGACCGGCCCCGGGACCGCGCCCACCTGACGACCGGCGTCGATCGCCATCTCCGCTGTGATCAGAGAACCCGAGCGCTCGGCGGCCTCGACCACAACCGTGACCCCGGCAAGGGCCGCCATCAGCCGGTTGCGCGCCGGAAACATCCAGCGGAATGTGGGCGAGCAGGGTGGCAGCTCGGAGAGGATCAGACCCCCGGCATGGATCCGCTCGTAGAGCCGCCGGTGGGAGCGGGGGTAGGGCCGATCGGCTCCGGTGCCCAGCACGGCTACGGTCGTTCCCGGCCCCGCGAGCGCTCCCTCGTGCGCGGCGGAGTCGACGCCGAGCGCCAGCCCGCTGATCACGACGATCCCGCTGGCGGCGAGCGTCCGCGAGAGCTCCCGCGCGATCTCGCGCCCGTAGGCGCCGGCCCGGCGGGAGCCGACGACTGTTGCCGCTCGCTCGGGAACGAGCCCTGACAGGAGGGCTGGATCGCCCTTCCCGAACAGGGCGGCCGGCGCGGCGGGCGAGGCCGAGAGGGCATCCGGGAGGGGCGCTCGGTGGCGGCAGGTGCTCCAGCAGCCCGCGGCCTCCAGGTCGCCGGCGAGCGCCGCGTGCCGGTCGGCGGAGCGAACCCGCCGCAGGACCTTCGCCGGCTCGGAGGGGCAGACGGCAAGCGCCAGCTCCTCGTCGCCGAGGGCGAGGATGTCGCGGGCGCGGTCGCCGACCCTTCGATCGACCGCCCGATCGATGTGGCCCGCGAGCGCGGCCAGCAGCAGGGCTCGGGACGCGCACTCGCGACAGGCACTCACGCGGCGATCTTCCGGCGCAGCGAGAGCGCCACGTCGATCTGCTCCTCGCCGACTCGCTCGGCGCCGGCCAGGTCGGCAAGGGTCCGGGCCACCTTCAGCACCCGGTTCCAGCCGCGGCCGCTCAGGCCCATTCCCCCGTGCGCGGCGGCGAGGGCAGCCGAGCCCCGCTCGTCCAGGCGGACGTGTTCGGCCATCTCCGCCTCGGTCATGCTGGCGTTCGTCCGGCCGGGGCCGAGCCGCGCCTCCTGCCGCGCGCGGGCTTCGAGCACCCGTGCGGCAACCGCCGCCGAGGACTCGCCGGGGTCGCCGGCGAGCGCCTCCGCGCTCGGTTGCTCCACCCGCAGGGACAGATCGAAGCGGTCGGCGAGGGCGCCGCTCAGCCGCGCCTTGTAGGCGCGGGCCCGCTCCCCCGGGCAGCTACAGCTCCGGGAGTCCTCGCCGTGGCCGCACGGGCAGGGGTTGGCCGCCGCGACGATCTGAAAGCGGGCCGGGAACGTCATTGCTCCCTGTGCCCGCGAGATCGTCACGGAGCCGTCCTCGAGTGGCTGGCGAAGCGCCTCGAGGCTCGAGCGGGCGAACTCGCCGAGCTCGTCGAGGAACAGCACCCCACGATGGGCGAGCGTGATCTCGCCCGGCCGCGGCGGCGAGCCGCCGCCGACCAGCCCCGCCGAGGAGATCGTGTGATGGGGCGCGCGAAACGGGCGACCCGCCAGGGTCCCGTCGATCGGTCCCCTCCCGGCGACGCTCGCGATCTTCGTCACCTCGATCGCCTCCCCCAGGCTCAGCGGCGGCAGGATTGAGGGCAGGCGACGAGCGGCCAGTGACTTGCCCGCGCCGGGTGGCCCGACCACCAGGACTCCATGGCCGCCGGCGGCAGCCACCTCGAGGCCTTCGCGCAGCCCCGGCTGACCCCGCAGGTCGGAGAGGTCCGGCAGCGGCGCCGGCACCACGGGGGCGGGTGGGGAGGCGGGCGGATCCGGCAGCTCACCGCGCGCCAGGCCGGCGAGATCCGAGAGCGACCCCAGCGCGGCGACCGCGGTCTCGCCGGCCAGGCGCGCCTCGCCGGCGTTCGCCTCGGCGACTGCGATCCCGCCTCCGGCGCTCCCCGCCCGCTCCGCCATCGCGAGGACCCCGGGGAGGGACCGGATCGATCCGTCGAGAGCGAGCTCCCCGGCGAGGCACCACCGCGCCAGTCCAGCCGCCGGGATCTGGCCCGAGGCGCAGAGGATCGCCGCCGCGATCGCGAGGTCGAACCCGGGGCCCGCCTTGCGAAGATCCGCCGGCGCGAGGTTGGCCGTGATTCTCTTCAGCGGGAACTCGAAGCCGCAGTTGACGATTGCCGCCCGCACGCGCTCGCGGGACTCGCGGACCGCCGCGTCGGGGAGGCCGACCAGGGAGAACGCCGGCAGGCCGCGGTGGATATCGATCTCGACGTCGACCGGCAGCGCGTCGACGCCGTGGAGCGCGAATGTCCGGGTGCGAGCCAGCACCTGGGCGAAGCTAGAGCGCCTCCCCGCACCGGTGGCGCGCCGGACGTGCCGGTTCCCGGGCGGAATCGCAACAAGTGTCGGACCCCGGCCCACAGGCTCCCGGAGCAGGTCCACGATCGGCCCATGGACGGCAGCCGATGACCCTGGCGCGACTTCGAACCGGCCGGATCGGGGAGGAGCGGGCGAGCGAGCTGCTGAGCGCGGAGGGCTGCGAGATCGTCGCCCGCAACGCCCGCACCCGAGCGGGTGAGATCGACATCGTCGCCGTCGACCGCAGCACCCTCGTCTTCGCCGAGGTCAAGACAATGCGCACCGGCGCCCGCTCGGGTCCCGAGCGCCCGGTCCTGGCGGTCGGACCCCGCAAGCAGATCCAGGTGCGCCGCCTCGCCAGGGCATGGCTGGCCGAGAACCGGCCGCCGCGCTACGGATCGATCAGGTTCGACGTGATCGGCGTCTCGCTCGATCCCGCCGGCTCAGCGGTCGCGATCGAGCACATCCGTAACGCGTTCTGAATCGCGCCGGCTCAGGCGCCGAGCTCGAGCTGCAGGTAGGCGGTCGAGGCGAACGAGCGGCGATGGAGCTCGCTGATTCCGATCCGCACGATCGCATCGCGATGCCCGGGCGTCGAATAGCCGACGTTACCGGCGAAGTCCCAGCCGGGATAGCGCTCGTGGGCGCGGCGCATGTACCGGTCGCGCGTGACCTTCGCGATTACGGAGGCGGCGGCGATCGCGGCGCTGCGGGCGTCGCCGTCGACCACGGCCTCGTGCTCGACCGCGCAGCGGGAGCCGAGGCGAAATCCGTCGCTCAGGCACTTCGCGCCGGGGACGGCGACCTGCCCGAGGCAGTCGGCCAGGGCGTTGAGGTTGGTGACGTGGAGCCCGCGGGCGTCGATTCCGCCGGCGCAGCGAGCGGTCACGGCGACCCTGCTCGCGGCGGCGAGGACCGCCGGATAGAGGCGCTCGCGCTCCTCCTCGGTCTTGCGCTTGGAGTCGTCGAGCCCGGCGAGCCCCTTGCGCTCCCGCGGGCCCAGGCACTCGTAATCCAGCAGGACCGCGGCGGCCACGAGAGGCCCTGCGAGAGAGCCTCGCCCCGCCTCGTCCGCCCCCGCTACGTATCGCCTGCCGAACTGCTGGTCGAAGCGGAAGAGCCAGGCGGTGCGGCGACCGTCGGGGCGTCGGCGTCGTTTCGGCTTGTCGCTAGAGGCCGCCGATCCGGTCGGGAGGCCAGTAGGTGGCGACGGCCTTGCCGTCGATCCACTCGCGGGGGACGGGACCCCAGAAGCGGCTGTCGTCGCTGGCTCCACGATTGTCGCCCATCATGAAGTAGTGATCGGGCGGGATCGTGATCGAACTGCGGAAATTGCAGCCGTGCCCCGACCCGCCGCAGGGACGGATGTAGTCCTCCTCGATCGCCTCGCCGTTGACGATCGCATGGCCGTCCTCGATCGCGAGGGTGTCCCCGGGTGTGGCGACGATCCGCTTGATGAAGGTGACCTCGTCCGGCGAGCCGACGGGCTCGGAGCAGGGTTCGTCGGGAGGCTTGGGCCGCAGCCCGCATCGCCCGGATTCGGCGGCCCCCGCCGGGGGGCGGAAGACGACGATGTCGCCGATCTCGGGATCCCCGAGCCAATAGGGCAACCTCTCGACGATCACCCTCTCACCGACGTCCACCGTCGGCGCCATCGAGCCGGAGGGAATTTCGTAGAGCTTCGTCGAAGCGAGCACGGCGACGGCGGCGATCGCCAGGCAGGCGCCGAGCGCCACGCTGATCGGCGTGAGTGCCCGGCGCATCACCAGAGTCGACCGCGGGGCCGGTCCGCCCCTAGAAGATCCCAAGTCGGTCGAGGGGCCAGTAGGTCGCGAAGGCCTTACCGATGATCCATTCGCGAGGGACGGGTCCCCAGAAGCGGCTGTCGTCGCTGCCTCCACGATTGTCGCCCATCATGAAGAAGTGATCGGGCGGGATCGTGATCGGCTTGCGGAAGTTGCAGTCTGTGTTACCTCCGCCGCACGGCTTGATGAATTCGTCCTCGATCTGCTCCCCGTTGACGATCGCGTGGCCATTCTCGATCGAGAGGGTGTCCCCGGGGGTGGCGACGACGCGCTTGATGAAGGTCGTGTCGTCCGGGGAGTCGACGGGCTCGGAGCAGGCCTCGTTGGGAGGCTTGGGCTGCAGTCCGCAACGCTCCGACTCATCGGCCCCTTCGGGGGGATGGAAGACGACGATGTCGCCGACCTGCGGATCGCTGAAGTGGTAGGAAACGCGCTGGACCAGGACCCTTTGGCCGACCTGCAGGGTGGGTTTCATCGAGGCGGAGGGGATCTGGTAGGGCTTGACGGCGAAGGCCTGGATCAGGAGAGCCAGGCCGACTGCGAAGGCCACGATCGCGACCAGCTCGACGATTGCGCCGAGCGTCGACTGCGGGCGCGGCATCAGCTACCGGCGGGGACGCCTCAGGCGTCCCGCTGGGGCGCCTGGTCCCGTTCGGAGGCTCCCTCTGAGCCCCCGGCCTCTCCCTCGGCACCCCCTGGCGGGTCGGCTTCGGCGCCCTCCGCGACCTCTCCCTCGGCGCCCTCGGCCTCAGCGACCTCGACCTCCTCGACGGTCTCCTCGCCCTCGGCAGCGGGCACGGCCTGCGGGGCCTCGACCTGGGTCGTCCCCTCGGCATCGACCGCTCCCTCGACGTCGGTGTCGAGAACCTCCTCGGCGATCCCCCAGCGCCGTTCGGCGACCCGGGCCGCCTTGCCGACGCGATCGCGCAGGTAGTACAGCTTCGCCCGCCTGACGTCCCCGTGAGCCGCCACCTCGAGCTTCTCGATCTTCGGGGAGTGCAGGGGGAACGTCCGCTCGACGCCGACGCCGAAGGACTGCTTGCGGACGGTGAACGTCTCACGGGCGCCGCTGCCCTGACGCTTGAGCACCACACCCTCGAAGACCTGGGTCCGGGTCCGGGCACCCTCGATCACCTGGAAGTGGACGCGAAGGCGGTCGCCTGCGATGAAGCGCGGACGGCGCTTCAGCTGCTCCTTCTCGAGGCTTTCGATGATCGTGCTCATTGTGGGCTCCGTTCCGCGGCCCCCGGAGGAGCGGGTCTGCGGCCGGCGACGGTCACGACGACCGCAGCGGCAACTGCGCGGGCGCAGATAGTAGCTAAGCCCTTAGGCCTCCGGCTCGGGCCGACCGCCGCGCTCGCGACTGCGCGCCCGCCGCCACTCGCGCACCCGCTCGTGATCCCCGGAGACCAAGACCTCCGGGATCCCCCAGCCGCGGTAGGTCGGGGGACGGGTGTAGTGCGGGTATTCCGGATCGCCCCCAAGGACGCTCGAGAACGACTCCTCGAGGGCACTTTCGCTGTGCCCGAGCGCCCCCGGGAGCTTCCGCAGAACGGCATCGGCGACCACCATCGCGGCCAGCTCGCCCCCGGCGAGCACGTAGCGCCCGATCGAGACCGAGTCGGTGACGAGGTGGTCGCGGACGCGCTCATCGACGCCCTCGTAGCGTCCGCAGATCAATGCCAACTCCGGCTCGGCGGCGAGCTCGCTCGCGAGCTCCTCGTCGAAGACGCGGCCGGAGGGCGTCAGCAGGACGATGCGACGGCCACTCCGCTGCTCCCCGTAGGCGGCCTGCAGAGCCGCATCGATGACGTCGACCCGCATGACCATCCCGGCTCCTCCCCCGTAGGGAGAGTCGTCGACCTGACCCGCGTTCAGCGGGCTCGTCCGGCGCAGGTCGAGGAATCTGAGCTCAGAGCCGGCCGCGACCGCGTTGCGGACGTGCCGCTGGGTCTCGAACCACTCGAACCAATGGGGAAAGAGGGTGAAGACGTCGAGGCGCATGGAGGCGGGAGGGTAAGCAAAGGGGCAAGTAGCGAGGAGCGAGGAGCTCCTGGCGTTTCTCGGTAGGCCGCCGTGAGTGGCCTACCGAGGGACTTCCCGGCGGGACCGGACGCGAAGCGGAGCTATCTCGGTTCATGATCTCCCGTCCGGCAGCACCCAACGGTCCGACCGGACCGGACGCGAAGCGGAGGATCCGGTCGGAGGTATCAGTCCAGGATGTCGACGACCACCCGGCGGTCGTCCCGAGCGCCCGCGGCCCGGGCCACCGTGCGGATCGCGTTGGCGATCCGGCCACCACGGCCGATCACGCGGCCGAGGTCGGCCTCGGCGACGCTGATCTCGAGCACGAGGTCGCCGTCCTCCTCGAACTCCTCCACCTCGACGCTCTCCGGCTCCTCGACGAGCGCGCGGACGAGGAACTCGACCAGCTCGCGCATCAGATGGCCGCGGCCATCCGGCTAGGAGGCAGCGGGAGCGTCGGCGTCCTGGGTGCGCAGCAGCTTGGCAACGGTGCGCGAGGGCTGGGCCCCGTGGTCGATCCAGTGCTGGGCTCGCTCGGCATCGATCACCACCTGCGAAGGCTGCGTCTGGGGGTTGTAGCTGCCGATCGTCTCGATCGTGCGCCCGTCGCGCGGGGAGCGCTGGTCGGCGACGACGATTCGCCAGATCGGGTTCTTCGAGGAACCCGCGCGTCTGAGTCTGATTCGAACTGCCATGCGACGGCGGCGCAGGTTACAGGCCGGCCACCCCCGCTGTCATCGCCGTCGTCCGCTCATCTGGCCCCGCAGCAGCGCCTCCGGGTTGGGCATGTTGCCCGAGGCGAGCTGCTTCATCAGCTTCCGCATCTGCTCGAACTGCTTCGTCAGCTGCTTGACCGACTGCACGTTCGTGCCCGACCCGGCCGCGATCCGGCGGCGCCGCGAGCCCCGGATGATGTCCGGGTTGGCCCGCTCGGCCGCGGTCATCGAGAGGATCATCGCCTCGAGCCGGTCGAGCTCGCGGTCGTCGAGATTCGCCCCCCGCAGCTCCTTCATCGCCTTGCCCATCCCAGGCAGCATGCCGAGCACGTTCGTCAGCGGGCCCATCCTGCGGATCTGCTTGAGCTGCTTGAGGAAGTCGTCGAGGGTGAACTGGTCCTCGCGCATCTTGCGCTCGAGCTCCTCCGCCTCGGAGGTGTCCATCTCCTGCTCGGCCTTCTCGATCAGCGAGAGCACGTCGCCCATCCCGAGGATCCGCTGAGCCATCCGATCGGGGTGGAAGCGCTCGAGCTCGTCGAGCTTCTCGCCGGTCGAGGCGTAGAGGATCGGCTTGCCGGTGACCGCCTTCACCGAAAGGGCGGCGCCCCCGCGAGCGTCGCCGTCGAGCTTGGTCATCACGACGCCGTCGAACTCGGTCGCCTCGGCGAACTGCTCGGCGACGTTGACCGCGTCCTGCCCGGTCATCGCATCGACCACCAGCAGCACGTCGTGCGGTCGCGTCCGCTTCTTGATCTGAACGAGCTCGTCCATGAGCTCGGAGTCGATGTGGAGGCGCCCCGCCGTGTCGACGATCAGCACGTCCATCTCCTCCGCCCGAGCCTGCCCCAGCGCCCACTCGGCGATGTCGACCGGGCTGCGATCCGTCCCCTGCGAGTAGACGGTGGCCTCCGCCTGGGAGGCGAGGCGCGTGAGCTGCTCGACCGCCGCGGGCCGCTGGGTGTCGCAGGCGGCGACCGCGACCCGGCGATCTCCCTCGCGCAGGTGCCGCGCCAGCTTGGCCGTGGCTGTCGTCTTGCCCGAGCCCTGCAAGCCCGCCATCAGGATCACGGTCGGCCCCTTCGAGGCGAAGACGAGCTCCCGCCCCGAGCCGCCCATCAGCTCAGCCAGCTGCTCGTTGACCACCTTGACGACCATCTGGCCGGGGTCGAGGCTCTCGAGCACGCCGGCTCCGATCGCCTTCTCGCGAACTCCCGCCACGAATCCCTTCGTGACCTTGAAGTTCACGTCCGCCTCGAGCAGCGCGAGGCGGATCTCCCGCATCGCCTTGTCGACGTCGGCCTCGCTCAGCTTCCCGCGCGAGCGCAGGTCAGAGAGCGTGCCCTGAAGGCGATCCGAAAGCTGATCAAACAAAGTTCATGACTTCCCGTCCAGTAGCACCCAACGGTCCGGCGAGACCGGACGCGAAGCGGAGGATCTCGCCGGAGTTATCTCAAACGTGGAGCTTAGACGCGGCGGCTGAGCCGATCGCCCAGCGCGACGACGCCAGCTCGCTCGACCAGGGCGGCCACCGCGAGCTTGCCCTCGCGCTCGCGAACGATGCGCCGCATCACGTCGACGTCGCGCTCGATTCCGCCGGGCTGCGCGCGGGTCGTCATCACACAGCGGCTGATCGGCTCGCCGACGGCGAGCACCGCGGTGCCGAGCCCGACCCGCTCGCCGACCAGCTCCTCCTCGCCCGACCCCTCGAGGATCACGTTCGCTCGAAAGCGGCGTCGATCCCAACTGCCGAGGGTGCTCGTCGAGACAAGGGAGACGCGGGTCCGGGAGGAGTCGTGAAACGGCCCGGCGGCCCCCGTGAACTGCCGCCATGGGGCGTCCTCCTCCCGCTCGAAGTCGCTGGGGTTCTCGTAGCGGCGCACTCCTGCCTCAGCCGCCTCGCGGAGCTCGACCCGCCTTCCGAGCCAGCCGCTCAAGCGCGAATCATCCGTCGCGATCGCCCCCGTCGGGAGGGTGATCTCGACCGCGCCGCCGGAGCGGAGCCGCGCGGATGCGAACAGCAGCTCGGGGACGCGGCGGGCCGTCAGCCCGAGCTCGGTGCCAAGGTCCCAGATCGCCCACCGGCGGTCGCCCTGGAATCCGTCCATGCCGATCTCCACGCGCTCCAGTCGCTCGCCTCCCAGGGACTTGACCGGATAGCGCCAGAGCTCGGCTACCTCCATGAGCAGCTATTCGCCGACCAGGGCGGCTGAGAACTCGGGGGCGTCGAAGGGGCGCAGGTCCTCGATCCCCTCCCCCACCCCGATCAGCTTCACCGGGATCTCGAGCTCCCCGGCGATCGCCAGCGCGATCCCGCCCTTGGCGGACCCGTCGAGCTTGGTGAGCGCGACACCGGTCACCTCGACCGCCTCGGAGAACACCTTCGCCTGGCGCAGGCCGTTCTGGCCGGTGGTGGAGTCGACGACGATCAGGGTCTCGGAGGGGCCGCGGCCGAGGCGCTTGTCGATCACCCGGCGCACCTTGGCGAGCTCGTCCATCAGGTCGACTCGTGTGTGGAGGCGGCCGGCCGTGTCGATCAGCACGACATCGGTCCCCCGGGCCTCCGCCGCCGAGATTGCGTCATAGACGACGGCCCCGGCGTCCTGGCCGGTCTCCGCGCGAACGATCTCGCAGCCGGCGCGCTCGGCCCAGGTGCCGAGCTGCTCGACGGCGGCGGCGCGGTAGGTGTCGGCGGCGGCGAGCATCACCGAGAGCCCGGCTTGACGCTGCAGGTGCCAGGCGAGCTTGCCGACCGTCGTCGTCTTGCCGGTTCCGTTGACCCCGACGACCATCACCACGGCTGGGCGAGGGCGCAGGTCGATGGTCGTGCGCCCGCCGGCGGCGAGCTCGGCGAGGAGCTCGACGAGGCGGTCGCGGATCGCGGCGGCCCCCTCGACCCGGCCGGCCTCGACCTCCTCCTCGAGCCGCCCCACCACGTCGGCGGTGGTGCGCGCTCCGACATCGGCCATGATCAACGCCTCCTCGAGCCGCTCCCATGTCTCGGCATCGACCGTCTCGAAGAGGCTGGCGCTGAGCTCCGCCCCGAGAGCCTCCCGGCTCGTGGAGAGGCTCTCGCGCAGCCGCCGGAAGAGGCCGCGTCGAGCGGGCTCGGCGTGCTCGCCCACTAACTCGTCGGTGATCTCGCGCTCGCCGAGATCGAGCAGCTCTGCCCAGGTGGTCGGCATGAAGCGCGCAAGCCTACGCTGCGCGCTCGTCGCGCTCGGCGGCCTCCCCGTCGGCCCCGCTCGCCGACCCGGTCCCCGGGAGTCGCGCCTCACGCGGCAGGCGGCGAGAGATCACCTTCGTTGCGCCGTCCTGCATGCTCACCCCGTAGAGGACGTCGGCGGCATCCATCGTCCGCTTCTGGTGGGTGACGATGACGAACTGCGCGCGGTCGGAGAAGCGGCGGACGAGCTGCAGGAAGCGGTCTATGTTGGCGTCGTCGAGGGCGGCCTCCACCTCGTCGAGGATGTAGAAGGGCGAGGGGCGCGCGAGAAAGACGCTGAAGACGAACGCGAGCGCGACAAGCGACTTCTCCCCGCCGGACAGGAGCGAGAGCCGACGCGTCGCCTTGCCCGCGGGCGTCACCTCGATCTCGACCCCGGAATCGCCGCCGTCGTCCTCCTCCGCCTCCCCCTCGGGATCGTCGGGATCGCCGGCGGCGGCTCCCGACCCAGCGGATGCGGCCGGCTCGGCCCCCGCCTCGCGGAACGCGGCAGCCGCGTCGGAGCCGGTCCGCTCGTCCTCCGGTTCGACTCCGCCCAGGACTCGCTGCTGCCGCTGCGGCTCGACCAGGCTGAGCCGTCCCCTGCCGCCGGGGAACATGTGCTCGACGAGCTCCTCGAAGTTCCGGCTGGCTTCCGCGAACGTCTCCTCGAAGGCCGCCGTGATCTCGCGGTCCGTCTGTCGGATCAGCTTCGCGAGCTCCGTCAGCGCCCGCTCGAGGTCCTCGCGCTGAGCCTCGAGGTCGGCGACGTGGTCCTTGGCCGTCTCATACTCCCGCTCGGCAAGCGGGTTCACCGGTCCGAGCTGCTCGCGGCGGCGGATCAGCCGCTCGATCGACGCCTCCACCGAGGCCCGCTCAGCGTCCTCGAGGCGGGCGGGCTCCGGCCGCGGATCCGGCTCGAGCCGGGCCACGATCCGCTCCCACTCCCCCTCGGCCTCCTCGCGGCGATCGCGGAGCCCTGCGGCCCGCACCTCGGCTTCGGTGACCCGCTCGGCCACTCCCCTGAGCTCACCCTGAAGCTCCGCCTCGCTCCGCGAGCAGTCCCGCAGCTCGACCGCCAGGTCGTCGCCGGCCCGGGCTCCGACCACCCGCTCCTCGAGCGCCGCGGCGCGACGGCCGACGGCGTCGCGGGCCAGCGCGAGGGCCGCGCAGAGGCCGGCCAGCGTGACCGCCAGCTCGGCCTCGGCCTCGACTCGCCGCTCGAGCGAGTCCTGGCGCCGATGGCCAAGCATGTCCTCGGCGCGCCGGGCCGAGCGAGTCGCTCGCTCGGCTCCCGTGCGAACTCGAGCGAGCGCCCCGAGCCGAGCCTCCACGTCGGCCGCGGCGAGCGCGGAGGCGATCGCCGTCGACGCCTCCCCCAGCGCGTTCCGCGCCGCCTCCAGCTCGCGAGCGAGCGCTGCCTCGGCATCGCGCTCGCTGGCGCGAAGCTCGGCGGCGAGCGTCCCCAGGGCGGCCCGGCGGCGCTCCACCGCGGCGCGCAGCTCGGCCTCGCGGGAGGCGATCGACTCCGTTCGCGCGCCGAGCCGCTCGTGTGCCGCGCGCAGGGCCGTCAGCTCCCCCCAGACCGCGGTGCGCTCACGGTCGCGCTCGGCCAGGCGCTCCTCGACGGCGGAGCGGCGCCGATTCGCCTCCGCGAGCCTCGCCTCGATCCCCTCGCGCTCCTCGCGCGCCTTTCGCGCCCCCGCTTCGGCGGCGGCCAGATCGCCGTCGCCCGCGGCGAGCCGATCGCCGAGCAGGCGCAGGCTCAGCTCCATCGATTGCCGCTCGAACCGCGCATGCGTCTCGGCCGCGTTCGCCTGCTGGCGCAGTGGCCGCAGTCGCGAGCGGGCCTCGCGCTCGACGTCGAGCGCCCGGTCCAGATTGGCGCGCGTCCGTTCCAGCTTGAGCTGGGCGCGGCGGCGGCGCTTTCGGTGCTTGCCGAGCCCGGCCGCCTCCTCGATCAGCAGCCTCCGCTCCCGTGGCTTGGAAAGCACGATCTCCTCGACCTTGCCCTGGCCGATCACGGAGTGCATCTCCCGTCCGAGCGATGCGTCGGAGAGCGCCTCGGTCACATCCGCAAGGCGGCAGCGTGCGCCGTTGAGCCGGTAGCCGCCGTCGCCGGCGCGGTCGAAGCGCCGCGTGATCGAGATCTCGGAGAACTCCGACCCGGCCGCTCCGTCGGAGTTGTCAATGACGACCTCGACCTCGGCGGCGCTGCGGGCGCTGCGCTCGCGGCCGCCGGTGAAGATCACGTCCTGCATCGACTGCCCTCGGACCGCCAGCGGGCTCTGCTCGCCAAGCGCCCAGAGGACGCCGTCGGTGATGTTCGACTTGCCGCAGCCGTTGGGGCCGACGATGACGCTGACGCCAGGGGAGAACTCGAGCTGGGTGCGCTCGGGAAAGGACTTGAAGCCCTTCAGCGTGATCGACTTCAGGTGCATTGCTCTCTCCCCGTCGGGGAATTCCCTCCGGCCCTCGGGGCCGCAAATCCGTCGTAGCGTCGTGCCTGGATCGGACGGGACCGCGGCCGCGGCTCAGTCGGTGGAGCCCCCGAGGGCCTCGGCGGCCGCCGCCTGCTCGGCCGCCTTCTTGCTCGAGCCCGTTCCCGAGCCGATCAGGTCCCCGGCCGCCCTGGCGTCCACCCGGAAGATCCTGTCATGCGGGGGTCCCGACTCCTCGACGATCTCGTACTCGACCACCTTCCCGAACTTCGCGAGCCGCTCCTGCAGCGCCGACTTGAAGTCCAGCAACGTGCCGGTGGCAAGCTCGACCTGTGGCTCGAAGGCCTCGAGCAGGGCCTCGCTCGTGCGCTCGAGGCCGAACTCGAGGTAGCACGCGCCGATCAACGCCTCCACGATCGACGCCATCGCTCGCTCGCTCGAGACCAGCTCCTCGGTGGCAATGCCGCCATCGAAGCCGCTCGGGCGGGCCTCCTCCAGCATCTCCGGCACCCCGAGCCAGAAGGCGATCTCCGCGCACGCCCGGCCGCTGACGACCTGGCCGTGGATCTTCGTCAGCCGCCCGATGTCGGAGCGGGGAAAGCGGGCGAAGAGGCACTCGGCGACCGCCAGCCCGAGGACGCTGTCGCCCAGGAAAGCCAGCCTTCCCCAGGCACGAACCCGACGCTCGGTCCAGGAGCTGTGCGTCAGCGCTTGGCGCCGCACCCTTGGGTCGAGCTCCCCGATCAGGGCGATCAGCGACGCCGCAGCATCGGGCCCGGCGGGCTCCTGCTCGGGGTCGGCGGCCACGTCGCTCAGCCTGCGGGCAGCCGATCGTGGACGAAGTCGACCGCGGCGCCAACGGTCGTGATCCCAACGGCCTCCTCCTCGCTCATCGGCACGCCGTAGGTGTCCTCGAGCTCCATTACGAGCTCGTAGAGGTCGAGTGAGTCCGCATCGAGATCCTCCCGAAAGCGGCTCGCGTCGGTGATGGACTCGGCCGGCAGCTCGAGCTCGCTCGAGAGGTGCTCGCGGACCTTGGCGAAGATCGCCTCGCGGTCCCGTGCCCCGATCGACCCTTCCATCCGCGGTGGTCTATCACGCCTCGCGCGGGGAGCGCTCCGCGTCCCCGGCAGTGCCCCTGGCCCGCAACGCGCTACGACCCACGCCGGATCGCTCGATCAGCTCCCCGGTGCGCTCGACGGTGCGCTCGGAGGCAGCCCGCGCCGCCAGCCTGATCTGGTTGGCGATCCCCTCCGCCCCCGCGGAGCCGTGGCCGACGACGGCGACCCCTCGGATCCCCAGCAGGATTGCGCCCCCCGTCGCGTCTGGATCCATCGCCTCGCGCAGGGGCCCGAGGGCCGGCCTCAGCAGGAGGCCACCGGCGGCGGAGCGGACGTTCGCCCGCGCCGCTCCCCGGACCGCCTCCGCGACCGTGCGTGCCGTCCCCTCGACCGTCTTGAGGACGACGTTGCCGGTGAACCCGTCTGTCACGATGACGTCCGCCCCCGGATCGAGCAGCTCCCGCCCCTCGACGTTGCCGACGAAGCGCAGCGTGGCGGACCCCGCGAGGGCCGCGTGCGCCTCCACGACCAAGGTGCTGCCCTTGCTTTCCTCCTCGCCCACCGATAGCAGCGCGACGCGGGGGCGCGACATCCCCAGCGCGGACTCCGCGAAGGCGGAGCCGAGATAGGCGAACTGGATCAGGTGAGAGGAGCGCGCCTCGGCGTTCGCCCCGACGTCGAGCATCAGCAGCGGCCGCTCCCGGGCGGGCGCCGGCAGCTGCACCGCGAGCGCCGGGCGCTGCACCCCGCGGATCCTGCCGAGCGCGAAGAGCGCCGCGGTCATCGTCGCACCCGTCGATCCCGGGCTCGCCAGGGCCTGGGAGCTTCCCTCGGCCACGTCAGCGGCCGCCCGAACGATCGAGGCCTCGGGCCGGGAGCGAACGGCCCCGACCGGCGACTCGTGATTGCCGATCGACTCGCGTGAGTCGATCACCTCCACCCCAGGGGCGGCGGCGAGGCCGGAGAGCTCGCTCGAGCGCCCGAACACCCGCACGCCGATGCCCTCGGCGGCGGCCGCTCCGACTCCCGCCACCACGACGTCAGGGCCTCGCTCGGCCCCGAGGGCGTCGAAGGCCACCGTGGTGCGATCCGCCGCCGCGCCCGCAGGGCGCGACGCCGGGAGCCCCATCTAGGTCCCCTCGGGGCGTCCGCTCTGAGGCGTCGGAGAGTCGGGGGCCACCACCTCACGCCCTGCATAGGTGCCGCAAGTCGGGCAGACGCGATGGGGAATCCGCGGGCTGTGGCACTGCGGACACTCGTTCAGGCGCGGGGGCGAGACCGCGTCGTGGGCGCGGCGCTTGTCGCGGCGAGCGCTTGCCTGTCTCTTCTTCGGGACCGCCATGGGGCGGGGATCGTAGCGTGGGGTTCCCGTCAGACGCGCCCAGCAGCGGGCGCCTCGCCCTCCGGGCAGTTCGACACGGTGTCAAGCCCTGCTAGCGTTTGCTCGCGGGAACCGGCGCCTCCCTGGAGGCGCCGTCGATCCCTCGCCGGTCCGGGTCTGATTCCCCCGAGAGGACCCGGGCCGGCACCTTCTTCCCCTCCGCCCTCACTCCGACAGCTCGCGCAGCTTCGCGAAGCGCGGATCCGGCGGACGCTCGTGCCGGTGCTCCTCGGGGTCGACCTCGTTCAGGGAGGCGCCGCAGACCTCGCACAGGCCGGCGCAATCCGCGCGGCAGAGCAGCCGCTCGGGGAGGGCCAGGCGGAGCGCGTCGCGGACCCAGGAGCCGACGTCGAGCAGGCCGTCGCCCACGTAGGGGCTGCGGAGCTCGTCGTCCTCGACGGAGCGCTGATCGACCTCGCGGGCGTCGAGGGCGACCGGGTGCTCGGCGAGGCCGAGGCAGCGCGCGCAGGTTCCCCGCAGCAGCGTCTCCCCCCTCAAACGGAGCGCGAAGCCCGAGCTCGTCCGGGAGACGTCGATCCGCACCTCCAAGGGGTCATCCTCGAGCTCGAGCTCCTCCCCGCTGATCACCGGAGACGCCGGCCGAAGCAGCAGGTCCAGCCTGGCGCCCTCGCCGCTTTGCATCGCGAGAGCGTCGAGGTCGACGATGCTCGTGGACTCCCCACGCATAGTCTCCGAGGGTAGCGTGAGCGATCAGTTCCAAATGCGCCCAGAGGGCTACGCGGAGGCCGTCCGCGCTGCCATCCCGCGCTTCGACGAACTCCAGGCTGCTGCAATCGAGGCGATCCCGTTGGAGCCGGGCGTCGTGCTGGACCTCGGCGTCGGCACCGGCGAGACCTCGCGGCGGCTGCTCGAGGCCTACCCGGGGGCCGAGATCACCGGGCTCGACTCGAGCCCGGAGATGCTCTTCGGCGCCCGCGACCTCGGCATCGAGGTGCGGCTCGCACGGATGGAGGACCCACTCCCCGACGGCCCCTGGGACCTCGTCATCGCGGTCCTCAGCGTCCACCACTTCAACGCGGACCAAAAGCGCGACCTCCTCCGCAGGGTGCGCGGGCAGTCGCGAGCGCTCGTCCTGGGAGACGTGGTCCGCACGGACCCCCAGATCACCGCGCTCAAGGAGGGAGTGGACCTGGTCGAGGACGCCTACGAGCTGGCGAGCTGGTGCGACGGCAAGGTGGTCTGGCGCGCCGACGACCTGGCGGTCATCGCGGCGACCTATGATTGAGCCGCGGAGCCGGTGGCCGGCCCTGGCGAGGCTGCGAGCCCGCTGATGAAGGAAGAGTCCGGCGACGCGGCCTGTTGGCCGCAAGCCGGGCGATGACGCCGAGCAGCGGCCTCGCAGGCCGCCAGAGGGGTTAGCCGACTTCGGCGGGTTCGATCTCTTCGTCGCGCCCGGCGAGCCGGTCGCGGCCGCGCTGGACGGCGGCGAGGAACTTCTGCAGGTTGACCTCGAGGGTCGAGAGGATCTCGTCGGCGTAGTCCTCGGCGCCGAGGCGAATCTGGCGCTCGGTGTCGCGGGCATCCTCGAGGATCTCCTCGGCGCCGCGCTCGGCCTGCTTGTAGACCTCCTCGTCGGAGATCAGCCGGGTCTGCTGGTCGCGCGCCTCCTTGACGACCCGCTCGGCCTCGCGCTTGGCCTCGGCGAGCATCTCCTGACGCTCCTTGACGATCCAGCGCGCCTGCTTGATCTCCTCGGGAATCGTCGCTCGCATCTGATCGAGCAGGTCGTAGATCTCCTCGCGATCGACCCGCACCTGGTCGGTCAACGGGACCGGCCGGGCGTTGTGGATCAGGTCGTCGAGCTTGTCAATTAGTACCAGGACGTCCATTTGCGGCCTAAGCTTAGGGAAGGAGGGGGAATTCCCTCGTCTCGGCGTTTTTTTCGGCGGCGCCCTGCAAGCTCCTGCCCATGGGTACCTCCGGACGAATGCTCCGCTTCGCGTCCGCTTCGTCCGGACCGTTGGGTGCTACGGGACGGGAAATCATGAACCGAGGGCTCCGCCTCGCGTCCGCTTCCGCCGGACCGTTGGGTGCTACGGGACGGGAGATCATGAACCGAGGGAGGGCGGGTCAGCGCTCGATCCGCTCCGCGAGAGCCGCCGCGACCTCGTCCGGAACCAGATCGCTGACGTCGCCGCCGAAGGTGGCGAGCTCCTTGACCCCGGTCGACGACAGGAAGCTGTACTCGGAGGAGGCCATCACGTAGGCGCTCTCGATCTCGGGCGCCAGCTTGCGGTTCAGCTGATTCATCTCGAACTCGTACTCGAAGTCGGAGATCGCCCGCAGGCCCTTGACGATCGTGGTCGCGCCGTTCTCCCGCGCGAACTCGACCAGGAGGGTGGAGAAGACGCGCGCCTCGACGTTGTCGTGCTCGACGATCGCTCGCTCGATGAACCCCGCTCGCTCCTCCGCCGTGAACAGGGTCTTCTGCTTGCGCAGGGGCTGGTTGACGACGCCGACGATCACCCGGTCGAAGATCCGCGCCGCGCGGCCGATGATGTCGAGGTGGCCGTTCGTGACCGGGTCGTAGCTGCCCGGGCAGATCGCCACCCGCCCCCCCGAGCTCATCGCCGCCGCGCCGAGTAGATCCGGATCAGCGTCGACCCGTAGCGCCGCTCGTCGTCGAGCTCGAGCCCGAGCTCCGGCGGCGCGCCGGGATCGCCCTCGACGATCACGCGGGCACCCGCCGCGAGGCGGTCGTCGAGCAGGGTGTCGAGCTCGGGGCCAAGGCGGGGCGCGACTCTATAGGGCGGGTCGCAGAGCACGAGGTCGTAGCGATCGCCGTCGCGCTCGAGGAAGCGCAGCGCGTCGCCGCGATGCACTCGGGAGCGCGCCTCGAGGCCAAGGGCGGTCACGTTGCGCTCGACGGGGTCGGTATCGGTGTCGACGAAGGTCGCGGACCGCGCGCCGCGCGAGAGCGCCTCGATCCCGAGCGCGCCGGTGCCGCAGAACAGGTCGAGCGCCCGCGCTCCCCCGAGGTCGCCGAGGATCGAGAACAGGGCCTCTCTGACCCGGTCGGTCGTCGGGCGCACCGAGCCCGAGCGGGGCGCCAGAAGCCGCCGCCCTCCGAGCTCTCCGGCGACCACCCTCACCGGCGCCCTCTAGGCCGCGATCGGCTCGGCACGCTCGTCGCCGAAGCGCGCCCTGGCCGCGTCCAGCAGGGGCCCGAGCGCGGGATGCTCGAGCGAGCGGTGGGCGCGGATCAGCTCGCCGAGGTCCTCGCGCGCTGCGGCAAGGAGGGCGCCGTCCTCGGGAAGGCTGGCGACCTGGAACCGAGGCAGGCCGCTCTGGCGGGTGCCGAGGACCTCGCCCTCCCCCCGCAGCGCCAGGTCGACCTCCGCGAGCTCGAAGCCGTCGCGCTCGCGCACGATCGCCTCGAGGCGCAGCCGCGAGCGCTCGGACTCCGGATCGGCGAACAGGATGCAGTGCGACTCATGCTTCCCGCGACCGATGCGGCCGCGCAGCTGATGGAGCTGGCTCAGCCCGTAGCGCTCGGCGTCCTCGATCAGCATCACGCTTGCGTTGGGCACGTCGATTCCGACCTCGATCACGCTCGTGGCGACGAGAACCTGCGCCCGACCGGAGCTGAACCGCTCCATCGCGGCCGACTTCTGCGCCGACGGCATCTGCCCGTGCAGGACCTCGACCTCGAACCCCGCCAGCTCCTCCCGCGCCAGCCGTTCGCCCTCGATCGTGGCGGCCTTCGCCTGGTCCTTCTCCGAGAGGCTGACGAGCGGGCAGACGACATACGCCTGCCGGCCCTCGCGCAGCCGGTCGCGGATGAACGCGTAGGCCCCCTCCCGCCGCTCCTCGCCAACCAGCCAGGTCTTGATCGGGCGCCGGCCGGCGGGGAGCTCGCGCAGGATCGTCGTGTCGAGGTCGCCATAGGCGGTCAGCGAGAGGGTCCGGGGAATCGGCGTCGCGGTCATGTGCAGGACGTGAGGCGCCAGCCCGGGCGGGCCCTTCGCGTCGAGGGCGCGCCGCTGCCCGACGCCGAAGCGGTGCTGCTCGTCGACCACCACGACGGCCAACCGCGCGAACTCGACGGTCGGCTCGATCAGCGCGTGGGTGCCGACGATCAGCGGCAGCTCGCCGGTCGCCAGCACCGCGAGGGTCCGGCGACGCTGCGCCGCCGGGGTCGAGCCGCGCAGCAGGGCGGTCGGGATCCCCGAGCCGGCCAGCAGCCGCTCGAGCGTCGCATAGTGCTGCTCGGCAAGCGTCTCGGTTGGCGCCATCAGGGCGGCCTGGCTGCCGGACTCGAGCGCCCGCAGCATCGCGAAGAGCGCGACCACGGTCTTGCCCGAGCCCACCTCCCCCATCAGCAGCCGCTGCATCGGCAACGGGGCCTCGAGGTCGGCGTCGAGCTCGCCGAAGGCTCGGCGCTGGTCCCCCGTCGCAGCGAACGGCAGGCCCTCGAGCCAGGAGGCGACCAGCTCCCCACGTGGTGCCAAGGGCTGGGCGGCAACCTCGGAGCGGCGCTCGCCGCGACGGCTGAGCAGCGCCGTCTGGTGCAGGAAGAGCTCCTCGTAGGCGAGCCTCCTCCGCGCGGGCTCGATGTCCCCGTCGTCGCGCGGGAAGTGGATCGCCACGCGGGCGTCGGCCGCGCCCGGATAGCCGTAGCGGTCGCGCAGAGAGGCCGGCAGCGGCTCGATCACGTCGGGCGCCAGGGATAGGGCGCCCCACGTCCACTCGCGCAGGCGCTGCACCCGCAGTCCCTCGCCGCTGGGGTGCACCGGGACGATCCCGGTCGTGTGCAACCCGGACGGGGGGCCGGGAGCGTCGCGAATCGGGTCGCGGCCCCCCTCGTCGGGCCCGCCCTCGGCGTCGAGGAACTCCTGGGCCTCGGGGCGAAAGCCCTGGCGCTCGAGCCGGCCGCTGATCAGGAGCCGCGCCCCCGGCTTCAGTCGCTCGGCCAGCCACGCCTGGTTGAACCAGGTGACCGACAACGGCCCCGACCCGTCGGCGACGGTCGCCTCGACGATCCGCAGGTTGCGGCGGCGCGTCGGCCGGACCCGCGCCGTCCTGACCTCGACCACGATGGTCGCCCGCTCGCCGATCCGCAGCTCGGCCACCTCGGTGACCTCGGCCCGATCGCCGTAGCTGTGCGGGACGTTGTCAATCAGGTCGCCGAGCGTCCGCAGCCCGATCCGCTCGGCCGCGGCCGCGAGCTTCGGGCCGACGCCCCTGATCGAGGAGATCGGTGTCCCGAGCCGTCCCGGCCGCGGCACGGATCGCAGCGGGGCGCCGAGCAGAGCGGCACCCGAGATGGCGTCGCCGCCGAGGCCGCGCACTTTCGGAGGCCGACCTCCCTGTGGAGCTGCTTTCGCAAGGGCGGGCATCCTCGTCGAGGATAGGCGCGCCGGCGCCCGGAACGGGCGGGCGGCGCCCGCCCGTAGAGTCAGCTGGGTGGGCGCCATCGCGGAACGTCTGGAGGAGCTCGGGCTCTCCCTGCCCGAGCCGATGCAGCCCCCCGCCGGCGCGGTCTTCCGCTTCGAGCGCGTTCGGGTTCACGGTGGCCTCGCCTACGTCTCGGGGCACGGCCCGGTCGACGGCGCGACGACACTCTCGCGCGGGCGCGTCGGGGCCGAGCTGGGCGTCGAGGAGGCCGCGGCGGCCGCCCGGCAGGTCGCGCTCTCGATCCTGGCCTCCCTGTGCTCCTCGCTCGGCGACCTCGACCGGATCGAGTCCTGGGTGCGCGCGTTCGGCATGGTCAGCTGCACCCCTGACTTCGATGCCCTGCCCGCCGTGGTCAACGGCTTCAGCGATCCGATCAACGAGATCTGGGGCGAGCGGGGCCGACACGCGCGCTCGGCCGTCGGCGTGGCGGCGCTTCCCTTCGGCTGGCCGGTCGAGGTCGAATCGGTCGTCGCGATCCGGACCTGAGCGACTACTGCGCCGTCAGCAGCCACCAGTAGTGCGGCTGCTCACCTCGGTGGACCTCGAGCTCGACCCCGTCGGGAGCGAGGGTCTCGACCTGCTCGAGCGGGATCGGCGCCCCCTCCCCCTCGATGAGCGTGATGATCTCGGCATCGACGGCGAACGCGGCGATTGTCGCGGCCAAGGTCGAGCCGGCTCCACCCCAGACGGCGATCTCCCCGTCGACGAAGCCGACGGCGTCACCCTGAACGAAGCGCCCATCCCCGTCGTCTCGGGCCGCCGGCGCGACAGCGCCGACGCGGATCTCGGCGAGCACCTCATTGAGGCGCCCGAGGTTGGCGTCGATGTCCGCCGCCGGCTCGAGCTCGACGAGAGCCGCCAGGCCCGCCTGTTGAGACGTGCAGTCGACGACCCGCGCATCGCGGTCCGACAGCTCGGCGGCGTGCTGAGCGGCAAGGACGACGTTCGGGGAGTTGGGTAGGACGAGCACGCACTCCGCATCGACCGCATGGATCGCGGCGAGCAGCTCGTCGGTCGAGGGGTTCATGGTGGGCCCGCCGTCGACGACTCCCGCTCCCATCTCCCGGTAGAGGCGGCTGAGCCCGGCGCCGGAGACGACGGCCACGGCGGCGCAGCGCTCTCCACGACCGATCCGCCGGGCGCGCGCCGCCATCTGCTCCCGCATGTCGGCCTCGTCCACCTGCGAGACGGTCCCGCGACCGGCGAAGACCGCCCGGGCGCGAGACGGCTCGTCGGTGTGGACGTGGACGCGGAGCGTCCGGCGGTCCCCCACGACCAGCACCGAATCCCCGATCTCTCGCAGTGGGGGCTCGAACTCGGTCGCCTCGAGCCCCTCGCCGAGGACGATGAAGTTCACGCAGTAGCGGAAGCGGCTGTCGCTGTGCTGCGGCGCCGAGAGCCGCGCCGGAGCCTGCTCGGGGATCTCCACCTGTGGCGTCTCCTCGCCGCGAAGCCCCGCGACGATCCCGGCCAGGATCAGCACCAGACCATGCGCTCCGGCGTCGACGACGCCGGCGTCGGCGAGGACCTCGAGCTGGTCCGGGGTGCGCTGAACCGCTTGCTCACCCGCGCGGGTGACCACCTCCAGGACCTCGGCGAGCAGCTCGTCCTGGGCCTCCTGGCCGATGGAAGGCTCGATCCGGCGGTTCTCGTCCGAGAGCCGGGCCAGGTGCTTGGCCGCGGCCAGCGCCATCGCCCGCACCACGGTGAGCATCGTCCCCTCCGCCGGGTTGCGCACCGAGTCGTATGCGGCGTCGGCGGCGCGGGCGAATGCGGCGGAGACGAGCACCGGATCGATCAGCTCCCCCGGCCGGGTGGCAAGCTCCTCGGCGGCCCCGCGGACGATCTGGCTGAGGATCACCCCCGAGTTCCCGCGGGCTCCCATCAGCGCTGCGCGGGCGACCGCGTGCACCAGCTCGTTGCGGTCCGCCTCCTCCCCGCCCTCGGCTTCGATGCGATCGAGCTCGGCGAGGACGGCCCGCATGGTCAGGGCCATGTTGTCGCCCGTATCGCCGTCGGCCACGGGAAAGACGTTGAGGTCGTTGACCTCGTTTCGGCGTGCCTCGAGGTAACGGTAGGCCGCCTCGACGACGCGGCGGAAGCGCTCTACGGAGGGATCGGAGGCCACGCCGGGGTTCTTAGCAGCAGCAGCGCTGAGGCGGCTTGCGAGCGAGGAGGGAGGAGCCAGGAGCGGGCCTAGCAAGCAGCGAGCAGCGAGCAGCACCTGGCGCTCCTCGGCAGGCCACCGCGGGTTGCCTACCGAGGGAGTTCGATGCGAATCGGGTGTCCTATGCAGCCCCAATCCGCATCGAAGCTCCTGCCTAACTTTCCTCTCCTCCCTCATTAGCCCGGAGCAAGCCACCTTCGGTGGGGGACCCGGCGTGAGCCTGAGGCAAGCAGGAGCAGCGAGCAGCTCCTAGGCTGCCCACCCTCGCCTGCCTACCGAGGGAAGTCAGGAGCTCAAGCGCGCGCAGCGAGCGAGCTGCTCCAAGGTCGCCTGACCGAGCAGATCAAGGACGCAGGAGGCGATGCGTGCGCCAGCACGTGAGCCGACGAGGACGCAGAGATGCGAAGCGTCAGGCGGCCTTGGTGACCTTGCTGGCCTTGAGGCAGCGCGTGCACACGTAGACGCGCTGCGGGCCGGCGCCCTCGTCGATCCGCACTCTCTGCAGATTCGGGTTGAAGCGCCGACGGGTCGCGACCATCGAGTGGCTGCGCGAGTTTCCGAATGCGGGCTTCTTCCCGCAGGAGTGACATACCTTGGCCATCGAGGGCGGCATGGTAGCGAGCCGCGGGCGGCCGGTCTCGCGCCGCCGCGTCTGAACGACTCTGCGCTTCAGCCGCGCAGCGAGGACGAGAGCAGGTGCATTCGCATCACGGCGATCGCGGCGTTGCGACCCTGGTCGCGCTTGTCGCCCCCGGCCCGGGCCTCCGCCTGCTCGCGCGTGTTGCACGTGATCACGCCGAACGCGCAGGGCACCCCCGTGCCCAGGGAAGCGTCCTGGACCCCGCGGGCGGCCTCGGCGCAGACGAAGTCGTAGTGGTCGGTCTCGCCGCGGATCACCACGCCGAGGCAGGCCACGCCCGCGAACCTCCCCGTCTCCGCGCAGAGCTTTGCCGCCAGTGGCAGCTCGAAGGCGCCCGGCACCTCGAAGCGCTGCACCGAGGCGGCGCCGGCGCCCGCCTCCGCGAAGGTCTCGAACGCGCTGTTGGTCAGCCGCTCGGCCAGATCCTCGTAGAACGTCGCTACGCAGACCGCCCACTCGGCGGTGGCGATGACATCCCGCTCGGCGTCGTCGAATGCCGTTCCCACCTCAGCCACCCGTCCCTTTACCCCTCTCCCCCGCTCCCTCCGCGTCGCGCTCCTGCTCGTCGTGGATCATCTCGTCGTCGAGCGGCAGGCCCTGGTGATGGAGGGTGTGTCCCATCCGGTCCCGCTTGGCCCGCAGGTACGCCTCGTTGTGAGGGTTGACGGCCGGCTCGATCGGGACCTGCTCGGTGACCGATAGGCCGTAGCCCTCCAGGCCGATGATCTTCTTCGGGTTGTTCGTCAGGATCCGGATGCTGCTCAGGCCGAGGTCCTTGAGGATCTGAGCGCCGATTCCGTAGTCGCGCAGATCGGCCGGCAAGCCGAGCTTCAGGTTCGCATCGACCGTGTCGAGCCCCTCCTCCTGGAGACGGTAGGCCCGGAGCTTGTTGAGCAGGCCGATGCCGCGGCCCTCCTGGGAGAGGTAGAGCAGGACGCCGCTTCCCTCCGCCTCGATCACCGCCAGCGCCGCGGCGAGCTGGTCCCCGCAGTCGCAGCGCAGCGAGTGGAAGACGTCGCCCGTCAGGCATTCGCTGTGGACGCGGACGAGCACGTCGTCGCTGCCGGAGACCTCGCCCTTGACCATCGCCACGTGGTGCTTGTCGTCGACGAGCGATCGATACCCGACCGCCGTGAAGTCGCCGTACTCGGTCGGCAGGGCGGTCGAGACGATCCGCTCGACGAGCTTCTCGGTCTGGCGCCGGTACGCGATCAGGTCGGCGACCGTGACCATCTTCAGCTCGTGGCGCTCGCAGTAGGCGGCCAGGTCCGGAACCCGAGCCATGGTCCCGTCCTCGTTCATGATCTCGCAGATCACCCCCGCCGGGATCAGGCCCGCCAGGCGGGCGAGGTCGATGCTCGCCTCGGTATGGCCGGTGCGCTCGAGCACTCCGCCGTCCTTGGCCTTGAGCGGGAAGACGTGCCCGGGCACGTGCAGGTCGTCGGGCCCCGAGTGGGGGTCGATGGCGACCTGGATCGTGCGCGCCCGATCATGAGCGGAGATTCCGGTGCTGACGCCCTCGACCGCCTCGATCGAGACCGTGAACGCGGTCTGAAGCGGGGCCTCGTTCTTGGCCGTCATCAGGTTGAGGCCGAGCTCCTCGCAGCGCTCGGCGCTCAACGCGAGGCAGATCAGCCCACGCCCATGCATGGCCATGAAATTGACGGCCTCGGGGGTCGCGAACTGCGCGGCCATGACCAGATCGCCCTCGTTCTCGCGGTCCTCGCCGTCGCAGACGACCACCATGCGGCCGCGGCGGATCTCCTCGATGGCCTCCTCGATGGTGGAGAACGGCGAGGGGTCGCCCGCCGGCTCGCCCGCTGGGATTGCAGCCTCCGTGGGTGCTCGTTTCATCTGGTCAGCTCCGATCTCGATTGCCCAAGGGTTGCAGGAGTCGCTCGGCGTGGCGGGCCAGGAGATCCACCTCGACGTTGATCCGCCGGCCCGGCGCAGCCTCCCCGAGCGTGGTCCGCTGGAGGGTCTCGGGGATCAGCGAGACCTCGATCGCGCCCGGGCGCAGGGCGGCGACGGTCAGGCTCACCCCGTCGAGCGCAATCGATCCGCGAGCGACCACGTAGCGCTCGAGCTCCCCGGGGAGCGCGACCCAGATCCGCCTGGCGAAGCCGTCCTCGCGGACGTCTGTGACCTCCCCGGCCGCATCGACGTGCCCCTGCACGATGTGACCGCCGAGGCGATCGCTCGCCCGCAGCGCCGGCTCGAGGTTGACGCGCCTTCCCGGCTCGAGGTCCCCGAGCGAGGTCAGATCGAGGGTCTGGTTCATGACGTCGGCGTCGAAGCCCCCCGCTCGCAGCCCGGTCGCGGTCAGGCACACCCCCGCGACGGCAACCGAGTCACCCGGCTCGAGGTCCTCGGCCAGCTCGGCGGCGGCGATCGCGACCCGGGCTCCGGAGGGGTCGCGGTCGATCCGCTCGACCGTGCCGACCTCCCTGATCAGGCCGGTGAACATCTCACCACTCCCGCATCCGGGCCCGAGCCAGCATGTCCTCGCCGACCGGCTCCCAGTCCACTGCGAGCGCCCGCTCGCCGTCGCGCAGGCGCGCGGCGCCATTGCCCCCGAGCAAAGGCCGCGCCTGGGCCCCGCCCAGGAGAAGCGGTGCGAAGAAGATGCGCAGCTCGTCGAGCTCGCCGGCGTCCCGGAACGATCCGGCGAGTGTCGCGCCTCCCTCGAGCATCAGGCTGGCCAGGTCGCGGCGACCGAGCTCGTCGAGTGCGGCGCGGGCCCGCTCGGGGCCCTCGCCCGCGCAGAGGACGACCTCGATGCCCGCGTTCGTCAGCGCATCGACGTTCGAGGGCGGTGCCGCCGCTCCCGCGACCACGATTACGGGAGCCTCGGTCGCGGTGCGCACGAGCCGCGAATCGAGCGGCAGGCGGGCGGTCGAGTCGAATACGACCCGGGTCGGCTGGCGGCTCGCGCCGACGCCCCGGGAGGTGAGCAGCGCGTCGTCGGCGAGCGCCGTCTCGATCCCGACCCCGACCGCGTCCAGATCCGAGCGCCAACGGTGAACCAGCTCGCGGCTCCCGTCGCCGGAGATCCACTTCGAGTCGCCGGCCGCGGTCGCGGTACGGCCGTCGAGCGTCAGGGCCGACTTGAGCACCACCCAGGGACGCCCGGTTCGCGCGCGCTTGCGGAAGGGCTGGTTGAGGAGCCGCGCGGCCGCCGCCTCCGGGCCCTCCGACCACGCCACCTCCACGCCGCCGTCGCGGAGGACGCCCGGGCCGCGACCGCTCGCCTTCTCGGTCGGGTCGTCGGAGCCGATCACGACCCGGGCGATGCCGGAGGCGAGGATCGCATCGGTGCAGGGAGGCTGACGCCCCTCGTGCGCGCAGGGCTCGAGCGTCACGTGCATCGTCGCCCCCGAGACCTCGGCGCCGCGCTCGGCCGCATCCGCGAGAGCCGCGACCTCCGCATGACGGGCGCCGAGCTCCGCGTGGAAGCCCTCGCCGAGAACCGCTCCGTCGGGGCCGGCGATCACCGCTCCGACCAGCGGATTCGGGCTGACTGCGCCACGCCCGCGGGCGGCGAGCTCGAGGGCCCGGCGCATATGGGTCCCCGCGCTGTCGATGGCGACGCTCTGGGTCATCGGCTTCGTCTCCTGGGACCGGTGCCGTCGGGCGGTTGATTGACTGGTCAGTCAAGGGCGATTCTACCGGCCCCCGCGCGTCCGTCCAGCTCGGGCGCCGGGCTCAGGCGGCTCGCAATAACCTCCCTCCGCCGACCGCCCAGGAGGATCCCCACTGTCCGACGCCGAGTTGATCCTGATCGGCGGGCTGCTGCTCGGGTCGGGGATCGCGGCGGCGATGGTCGCCGACCGTGTCCGCGTTCCCGGACTGATCCTATTTCTCGGCCTCGGGATGCTCGTCGGCGGCGAGGGCCTCGGCGGGGTTGAGTTCACCGACGTCGAGCTGACCCGGACCCTGGGCACGATCGGCCTCGTGCTGATCCTCTTCGAGGGCGGTCTGACCGCGGGCTGGCGGGAGATCCGGCCGGTGCTCGCGACGGCGGTCTCCCTGGCGATCGTCGGGACGCTCCTGACCGCGCTGATCGCGGCGGCCGCCGCTGCCTGGCTGTTCGACCTCGGCACCCTCGAGGCGCTGATCGTCGGCTCCGCGATCGCCGCCACCGACAGCGCCGCGATCTTCGCCGTCCTGCGCGGCTCGCGGCTGCGGCGGCGTCTCGCCCGGGCGCTTGAGGGGGAGTCGGGAATGAACGACCCGGTGGCGGTCCTGCTCGTCACGGGGTTCATCTCCTGGATCCAGGAGCCCGGCTACGGGATCGCCGAGATGCTGGTCGACTTCGCCGCCGAGCTCGGCATCGGGGCGGTCGCCGGGGTCGCCGTGGGCTATGCCGCGCGCTCGGCGTTCACCCGCCTCGACTACCCCACCCAGGGGCTCTACCCGGTGGCCTCGATGGCCGCGGCCGCCCTCTCGTTCGGCCTCGCCGACGTCGCCCACGGTTCCGGCTTCCTCGCCGTCTACCTGACCGGGCTTGCCCTCGGCACCGGGATCGTCCCGGCGCGCCGAACGGTCACGGCCTTCCACCAGGGGCTGAGCTGGGTCGCCCAGATCTCGCTCTTCTTCCTCCTGGGCCTCCTGGTGCTCCCGAGCGAGCTCGTCGACGTGGCCATCGAGGGCATGGCGCTGGCCCTCGTGATGATCCTCATCGCCCGGCCCCTGGCCACGCTCCTCGCCACGCAGGTCGAGGAGTTCCGGCTGCGGGAGCGACTCATGCTGAGCTGGGCCGGGATGCGCGGCGCGGTGCCGATCTGGCTGGCGACGCTGCCGGTGACCGCCGGCGTCGAGGGCAGTGACCTGCTCTTCAACGTCGTCTTCTTCGTCGTCGTCACCTCGACCCTGATCCAGGGCGTGACGTTTGAGCCGCTCGCCGCCCGGCTCGGGCTGACTACCAGCGAGCCCGCCCTCCCGCAGGCGCTGCTGGAGACCGGCATGATCCAGGAGCTCGGCGGGGACGTTCTCGCCTTCCGCGTCGGCGACTCCGACGCCGTTCGCGGGCGGATGGTGAAGTCGCTCGGCCTGCCTCGCGAGGCGCTGGTCAACCTGATCGTGCGTGACCACGAGGCGGTGCTGCCGCGGGGCTCGACCGTGGTGGAGGCCGGCGACGAGATCCACCTGCTCGTGCGGAGAGAGAGCCGGGGCGAGATCGCCGAGATCACCCGTCGCTGGCGCGAGGGACCGATCGAGGAACCGGCGGCTCTGGCGATCACCATGCGCGGCTCGCCCCAGGTCTTCTCGGTCCGCCCCACCCGTCCGGCCGACGGCGACACGGGGGCCCCCGTGGAGCTTGGCGGCGTGCCGGTGGCGGGGATCATGCGGACGCGCAGCGACGTCCCCGCCGCCGTCGCCGTCCTCGTCGACGGGCGCTTCGCGGTCACCGGGCCCGACCTGATCGCCACCGGCGGACGCCGCAACCTCGCCCGCTGGTGCACCGAGCGGGCCGAGCGGTCGAACACGTCGGATCAGGATCGTGCCTGGCTCCAGGAGGCGATCGGCGTCATCGACGCCCCCGGGGTTCGCTGACGGCGGCCTGGTCGGGGCGGGGCCAGGACCTCAGGCGGCGCCAGCGGCTACCGCGATCTCGCGGTAGGCCTCGCCCGGGTCCGGCGCGCCGAAGATCGCCGAGCCGGCGACGAAGAGCGACGCTCCGGCCTCCGCCACCGCCGCGGCCGTCTGCGAGTCGATGCCTCCGTCGACCTCGATGGCGGCCCCCGACCCGAGCGCGGCGATCCCCGCAACCTTCTCCGGGGAGCGCGAGATGAACGCCTGACCGCCCCATCCCGGGTCGACGCTCATGCAGAGCAGAACCTCGCAAGCGGAGGCGACATCGGCGAGGGCCTCGATCGGGGTGCCGGGGTTGAGCGCGACCCCGGCTTCGCAGCCCGCCTCGTGGATTGCGGTGACCAGCCGGTGGACGTGGGCGCTCGCCTCCACGTGGGCAGTGATGGAGTCCGCGCCGGCGCTGGCGAACTCGGCGATCTGGGCCTCCGGCCGCTCGACCATGAGGTGGACGTCGAGGGAGGCATCCGCGCCGTGCACGAGGTCGGCGATCGCGGACACGATCAGGGGGCCGATCGTGATCGGCGGCACGAAATGACCGTCCATGACATCGACGTGGATGACTCGCGCCCCCGCGGCGAGCACCTCCTCGACCTGCGAGCCGAGCCGGGCGAAGTCGGCGGCGAGGATCGAGGGCGCGACCCGCCTGCCCTCCGGCAGCGGCGCCATCAGAGCACGCTCAGCATCGAGGTGCCGCAGTCCTGACAGCGCAGGTCCTGGTCGGCGCTCATCCGCACGATCGTCTGGTGGGTGCCGCAGCCTGGGCATTGCGAGACGAGCTCATAGCGCTGCAGGCAATTCACGCAGCGGAAGCGGCCGGGCAACTGGGTGGGTCGCAGCCAGGGCTCGCCGCAGCCAGGACAGGAGGGGCGGGCGAGGGCTCCGGGCTCGGTCGAGGGGCTCACGACGACGCGATCGTAGAGAACCATCAGGCCGATGCCGTTGCCTCGGGAGCCCCGTGACCGCGCAGGTAGTCGGAGGCGGCCATCCAGCGGCCGCCGGCCGGCTGCAGCTCGCCGATCGCCAGCGCCCCCTCCGCGCAGCCGAGCACCAGGCGCCCCTCCGCCTCGCCGAAGCGCCCCGGCGCCAGCTCGGCCTCGACCGGCTCGGCGGAGCGGACGCCGAGCCGATCCCCGCCCGGGAGCTCGACGAAGGCGCCGATGTGCGGGCTCAGCGCCCTGATCCGCAGCGATTCCTCCGCCGCGGTGGCGCGGGGATCCACCCGGCGCTCGGTGGCCTCGATCTTCTCCGCGTAGGTGACGCCGCTCTCGTTCTGCTCGCTGAGCTCGAGCGTGCCCGCGGCGTAGCGGTCGAGCGCCTCGGCCAGGAGGAAGCCACCGCGCTCCGCCAGCCGCGCGGCGAGCGCCCCGTAGTCCTCGCCGGGGGCGATCGCAAGCTCCTCGCACAGCGCAACTGGCCCGGAGTCGAGCCCCTCGGTGAGCCGCATCACGCAGACGCCGGTGCGCTCGTCGTCGGCCATGATCGCCCGCTCGATCGGCGCCGCGCCGCGCCAGCGCGGCAGAAGCGATGGATGGACGTTGAGCATCGGCAGCTCGGAGATCAGCGGCTCCTTGATCAGCTGCCCGAACGCGCAGACCAGGCCGGCGGCGGGGCGGTGGGCGGCAATCGCGGCGCGCGAGGCATCGAGGTTGACGTCCTCGGTCTGATGCAGCTCGAGCCCCAGCTCGCCCGCCGCCTCGGCCACCGGCGGGGCCGCCAATCGGCGTCCGCGGCCTCTGCGCCGATCCGGTGGGGTGACGACGAGCGCGGGACGATGAGCGGTGGCGGCGAGCGCGCGCAGCACGACGGCTGCAAAGGCGGAGGTCCCGCAGAAGACGTTGCTGGGCCCCGCGGCGCTGTCGTCGCTCACCGCTGAGCGGCCGGGGGGGCGGGCTGCTCAGCGCCCTCGGCGATTTCATCCGGGTCGTCGGGCTCGAGCATCGTGGGATCGAACTGCTCGTCGGAGCGCAGGGCGCGAAGGGCGGCGCGGCGCTGCTCGCGGACGGTCCGATCCAGGATCAGGACGCCATCGAGATGGTCGATCTCGTGCTGGAGCACCCTCGCCTCGAGTCCGGAGGCCTCGATCAGAAAGGGGGCCCCGCCGAGATCGCGGGCGCTGACGCGGGCATGCAGGGGCCGCTCGACGTCGACCACGATCCCCTTCAGGCTCAGGCATCCCTCCTCGGCGGTCCACTCCTCCGCCGAGCTCCACTCGACCCGCGGGTTGACGAGCGCTCGCGGGACGGAGTCCGGGCCGGCCTGGAAGACGAGCATCCGTCGCATCGAGCCGAGCTGGGTGGCCGCCAGGCCGATCCCGAGCGCGTTCTGCATCAGGGCGATCATCCGGGCCGCCTGCTCCTCGAGCTCAGGCCCGAACGAGCTCACCTCCGAGGCCGCGGACTTGAGGACCGGGTCGCCGAACTGGCGGACCTCCGAGAGCGCCTCGCGGCGCCGCTCGAGCGTTTCGGGGTCGATCGCCGCCGGGCCCTCGGGAGCCTCGACGTCGTCGACGTCGTCGGGAGGAGCCGCCGTTGCTCGATCGTCCGCCATCGGCGCTGATTCTAGGGGCGCCCCGGGCGCCTACTGGGGATCGACGTCGACGGCGAGGGTCACCCCCGCCCGCAGCTCCGCGGCGATCTCGGGACGCTCGATGGCGCGGCGGATGACGGCCACCTCGCTCGTGGGATCGCGCGTCTTGATCAGCAGGCGACGCCGGAAGCGACCGCGGCGGCGGAACCGCGGGGCCGGTCCGAGGAGCTCGGCGCGCGCCCCCAGCTCCGGCCCGATCGCAGCGGCCAGGCGCTCGCCGAGCCCGATCAGAGCAGCTTCGTGGCCGCCGGTCAGCTCGACTGCCACCAGGGAGGAGAACGGCGGGTAACCGAACTCGCGGCGGCGCTCGAGCTCCCCGGCGAGGAACCCCGCGGCATCGTGGCGAGCCGCGGCGAGGATCGGTGCGGCGGTGGGAGCGAGGGTCTGCACCAGCACCCGCCCGCCCCGATCTCCCCGCCCGCTTCTCCCGGCGAGCTGGGCGACGAGCGCGAAGGTGCGCTCCTCCGCGCGAAAGTCCGGGTAGCGCAGGGTGGAGTCGGCGTCGAGCAGGACGCTGAGCGCAACGTCGGGAAAGTCGTGACCCTTGGCGACCATCTGCGTGCCGACGAGCACGCCGCCCCGAGCCCGCTCGAAGTCCCCCAGCACCCTCGCGTGGGCCCCCCGAGCCCCCGCCGTGTCGGCGTCGAGACGAAAGACGGTCGCCGGGTGGATCAGCTCGGCGACGAGGGACTCGATGCGCTCGGTTCCGGCTCCGTGGCGGGCGATCGAGATCGAGCCGCACGACGGGCAGCTCTTCGGCACCGGCTCGGAGTGGCCGCAGTGGTGGCAGCTCATGCGCCACGAGCCTGATCCACCCGACCGCTTGAGGACGAGGGAGACGTCGCAGGACGGGCATCCGACGGCCTCGCCGCATTCTCCGCAGCTCAGGTGCGGTGAGAAGCCGCGGCGGTTGAGCATCACGATCGCCTTGGCTCCCGCACCGAGCCCGGCGAGCGCCTGCCGCGTTACGTCGTGGAGCGGGCCGGCGCGGGGACCGACCTCGCGCATGTCGAGGATCTCCACCGGCGGCAACGGCCGCCCGTCGATTCGCTCCGGCAGCTCGATCCGGTCGAGCTCAGACCAGCTCTCCGGCCGGGGCGTCGCGCTGCCGGCGAGGAGGACGGCCCCCGCCTCCTCGGCCCGTCGCATCGCGACCGCGCGGGCGTCGTAGCGCGGATCGCCCTCCTGCTTGTAGGAGGAGTCGTGCTCCTCGTCGATGACGATCAGGCCGAGATCGGAGAGCGGTGCGAAGACCGCTGATCGGGGACCGACGCAGACCCTGGCCTCGCCGGAGCGCATCCGGCGCCACTCATCGAAGCGCTCACCCTCCGAGAGGCCGGAGTGCATCACCGCGACCCGCTCGCCGAGCCTCGCGGCGACCCGCCCGAGCGTCTGCGGCGTCAACCCGATCTCGGGGACGAGCAGGATTGCCGTGCGGCCACGGTCGAGCGCCGCCTCGATCGCCGCCAGGTAGACCTCGGTCTTCCCGGATCCCGTGACCCCTGCCAGGAGGCGCTCGCGGGGGCCGGAGCCGTCCAGCGATGCGATCACGGCCCGGGCGGCGGCGTGCTGTCGCTGCGAGAGCTCGACTCGCCCCGCCTTCGCTCCCACGGCGTCGATCTGCGGCCGCCGCTGCAGCTCGTGGGCCCGCTGGGAGACGAACCCGCGCTCCTCGAGGCGCGCGAGCACCGACGAGGCGGCGCCCGCGCGGTCGGCGAGCGCGGCACCAGACAGCTCCCCCTCGTCCGCCAGGCGCTCGAGCGCGGCGCGCTGGCGCTCCCCCAGGCGGGTCCCGCCGGCGAGCGCTGCTCGGCCCGTCTCGGTGATCTGCGCCCGCCGCTCGGTCAACGCGCGCAGCGGCCGCGGGCGAGCCCCCGTCCCCGCCCCGGGCGGCAGGACGAGGGCCAATCCCCGCGAGGGCGTGGAGCAGTAGCGCTCGGCGATCCAAAGGCCGAGCCTGACGAGCTCCGGGGTGGCCCCCGCCTCGAGCGCCTCGAGCGGCTCCGCCAGGCGCTCCGGCGGAAGCTCGCTCTCCGCGGCGAGGGCGACGACCACGCCGAGCACGCGCCGGTGCCCGAAGGGGACCGTGAGCAGCGAGCCGACCTCGACGCCGCTCATCTCCTCCGGCAGGCGATAGTCGAAGGGCCCCCGCAGATTGCGGGTCGTCGTGATCGGCTCGACCTTGGCGATCTCCATCCTCATCCCAAGCTACGTCCTCTCACGGACAATCAGCGGCCCCTATATCTTGCCCCCGTGGCGCTGAAGCTCGGCCCCGGAGAGCAGATCGTCTTCGAGGGGCGCCCCTCCTGGAGGGCGATCCTGGGCTTCTACGTCAAGGGGGTGGTGATCGTCGGGGTCCTCGTCGCCCTCGTGGTCCTGTACGGCGAGACGATCGGTGACGGCACGAGCTCCTCCGCGGCGGCGATCGTCCTGATCGGGGGTGCCGCCGTCGTCGCGCTGGTCGGGTTCCTCCGCCGAGCCGCGACCCGCTACACGATCACCAACCGGCGATTGCACGTCAAGCGCGGGATCGTCTCGCGCGACGTGCAGGAGACGAGAATCGAGCGCGTCCAGGACGTGAGCTACACGCAGTCGGCGTGGCAGCGACTGCTGCAGATCGGCGACGTTGACTTCGACACCGCGGCGAACGACCCTGACGGCGACTTCGCCTTCGCCGGCGTCTCCCAGCCCGAGCGGGTCGTCGATCGGGTGCACCGCGCGACCGAACCGGGCGCGTCCGGATCCGGGCTCGGCGGCGAGCGGCGCAGCAGCTAGCCGAGCCCCCGGAGGGAGCAACCGCGGCGCCTCCCGGCCTCCTACAATGGCGCCCGACCAGGGGAGCTCGGACGGGCCAGGGAGGAAGACCGAATGCGAAAGCGGCTGATCGCCGGGGTGATCGTCCTGTTGCTGATCGTGGCGGGGATCGTCGGCTACAACCTCTACTTCAAGCAGAAGCCGGAGGATCTGGCGAACGACTACCGCAAGGACGCCGCGCGCGGAGCCGAGCAGATCACGACCTCAATGGACAAGGTCTACGACTCCTTCGACGACTACCTCATCGCCAGCACCATTCCGGTCCGAAAGCTGCGCAACGTCGACAACATCGACGAGTACAGGCGGCGGCTGCTTCCCGTCTTCGACGACACGGAGGTGGCGCTCGACGCAGCTCGCAAGCGGCTCAAGGAGGCGCGTGAGGCGATCAAGCGGATGGCGCCGGAGCTGACCGAGACCCCGAGCGCGACCTTCCTGGACGACAGCGACCCGATCCAGGAGACCGAGTCCGCGGCGAGGAAGGGCAAGGACTACCTGAAGCGGGTGGAGCGCTACCTGGGCAGCTACGGCGACTTCGTCGCCTACGGCCGCGAGGATCTCGACCTGCGCCGGCGCGAGCTCGAGATCGTCTCCCAAAACGAGGTTAGCCCGGACGCGAGCCTCGAGGAGATAACCGCAAGCGTCGAGGCGGAGCTCGAGGAGACGCGCGCGCTGCTCAAGGTCCGCCAGGAGCTCGAGCCGGCACGCGACGCCGAGAAGCTCGCCGACAACTCGATCGAGGGCATCAACATCACGATCGACTACCTCGAGGAGACCGCTGCGGCGCTGGCCGCGCTCGATCCGGCGCGGCTCGATGCGGCGTCCGCCGAGCTGCTAGACGAGTCCAAGCGGGTGGGTCGCCGGGACTCGGAGCTGATCGCCGAGCTCTCCTCGGATTCCGGCTTGAGCGAGGCGGCGCGGAGCCTGTCCAAGCGAGCCGACGACCTCCAGGACGCGATCGCCGTCGTCGGCTCGGAGGGCAAGGAGCGGGATGAGCCGCCGCGGAGGCGCCCGAATCCGATCCCGGCCCCGTCCGAGCCGAAGCAGGGCGGCTCCGACTCCGAGGACGACTCGATCTCCTAGGTCCGGGCGGCCGCCCGATGAGCTGAGCTAGGCCGGGGCGTCGGCGGTCTCGCCGATGCCGGCGGCCTGGCGGAGTTGCTCGATCCGGTCGGTCCGCTCCCAGGTGAAATCCCGATCCTCGCGACCGAAGTGGCCGTAGGCGGCGGTCTTCTGGAAGATCGGGCGATGCAGGTCGAGATAGCTGCGGAAGGCGCCGGGGCGGAGGTCGAAGGTCTCGTTGACGGCCTTCGTCAGCGTCGAGTTGGAGACCTTGCCGGTGCCAAAGGTCTCGACCATCGTCGAGACCGGCCGCGCGACCCCGATCGCGTACGCGAGCTGGACCTCGCATCGCTCGGCGAGGCCGGCGGCGACGACGTTCTTCGCCACGTAGCGGGCCGCGTACGCCGCCGAGCGGTCGACCTTCGAGGGGTCCTTGCCGCTGAAGGCGCCGCCCCCGTGGCGGGCGGCCCCGCCGTAGGTGTCGACGATGATCTTGCGCCCGGTCAGCCCGGCGTCTCCGACGGGGCCGCCGATGACGAACTTGCCGGTCGGGTTGACGAGGAAGTTCTCCCGCAGGGCCGCCTCGGTGAAGAGCTCCCGGTACTCCTCGTGGAGGACCGGCTCGACCACGTGCTCCCAGAGGTCCGGCCTGATCATCGAGTCGGGGTCGGCGCCCTCGCCGTGCTGGGTCGAGATCAGCACCTTGGCGATCTCGACCGGACGACCGCGCTCGTAGCGGATCGTCACCTGGGTCTTGCCGTCGGGGCGAAGGTATGGGATCACGCCCGACTTGCGCACGTGAGCGAGACGGCGAGCCAAGGTGTGCGCGATCTGGATCGGCATCGGCATCAGCGCCTTCGTCTCGCGCGTGGCGTAGCCGAACATCATTCCCTGATCGCCGGCCCCAGCGCGATCGAGCTCGTCGTCGTCGTTGGGGTCGGTGCGCGACTCGTAGGCCTCGTCGACGCCCTGGGCGATGTCGGGAGACTGCTCGTCGATCGCCGAGATCACCGCGCAGCTGTTGCCGTCGAAGCCGAACTCGCCGTTGTCGTAGCCGATGCCGTTGATCGTCTCGCGCACGATCCTCGGGATGTCGACATAGGTGTCGGTCGAGATCTCCCCGGAGACGACCACGAGCCCGGTGTTGACCAGCGTCTCGCAGGCGACGCGCCCATCGGGATCCTCCCGCAGCACGGCGTCGAGGACCCCGTCGGAGATCTGATCGCACATCTTGTCGGGGTGTCCCTCGGTCACCGACTCGGACGTGAAGAGGTACTCGTCGTCGGAGAGCTCGAACGCTTCTGCCATCAGGGGTCTTTCCTCGCTTCCGGCTTGGTCTCGAATCCGAATGCTATTCGCCGCCGAGCGGCGGGGCGTCCGCGGCGGCGGCCTCGGGCTCGCCGACCGTGATCCGCAGATCGGTCCGAATCGTGCCGCCCGAGCCGTCGATGCCCACCGCAGCGGCGTCTAGGTTGCGCAGGTCCTGCGCGTAGCTCGGGTAGATGGGATCGTCGGCGAGGACGATCTGCTCGCCGATCGCCAGCAGGTCCTGCAGGTTGAGGTAGGCGAGCAAGGAAACCTCGTCTGGAATGTTCTCCGTCGCGAGGCCGAATGCCTCGGCGTCCTCCAGCCCGTCCCCCTCGGCCTGCACCTGCTCGACCCCGAGGGGGCTCGTGGCCGCAACCAGCCGCTCGCCAAAGGTCGCATACGTCAGCTCGACGTCCGGGTTCACGACGAGGCTCTGGGCTTCGACCCCGCCGATCTCGGTGGTCTCGAAGGACGCCACCTTGCCGCTGCTGGCCGGCGCGAGCGCGTCGATCAGGGGCTCCTGCAGGTTCGCGAGCGACTTCGCGGCCGAGGCGGAGTCGACCCCGTCGGCGATCACGCTCAGGTAGGGGACGCCGGCGCCGGCGAGGACGCCGGGCGTCTCGGGCTCGGACTTCGCGGCGACCGGCTCGACCGCGACGGCCGCCTCCGAGCCCAGGAGCGGCAGCAGGTCCTCGGTGACGCTGATGCCCCCCTCGCGCCGCAGGTCCTCCTCGACGCGGTTGAAGGCGGCGAGCAGGGTCGGGGCGCTGGCGGCGGCCTGCACGAGCAACGACTCCACGCTGCTGGCGGGGTCCCCGAGGCCGAGGTAGGCGAGCGCCTCGGGGCTGACCTCCCCCTGGAGGGTCGGCTCGAAGCGCGGGAGGACCGAGAAGAAGTTGGGCGACGCTCCTGCGCGCTCGGGATCGAGGACGCTCCTGACGGCAAGATCCACGGAGCCGTCGTCGAAGCTCAGGGCGGCCGCAGCGCCGGTGCTGGCGCCGGCGTCGACGAACGTGTCGAGCGAGCTCAGCGCCGGGTTCGCGGCGAAGAGCACGCGGGCACCCTCGGAGGAGAGGTATCCGTAGGCGAGGCGCTCGCCCGGCAGCTGGTCGATGACGGATCCAGCCGCCTCCTCGAGCGTGGCGCCGTCGGCCGGAGCCTCCGCCAGGGAGGCCAGCGCATCCTCGTCGCCGAGCATCAAGAAGCCGTCGACGATCATCGAGGCGAGGCCGCGCTCGCCGACGCTCAGCTCCGCGTCGCCGACCTCACGGCTCGTCGGATCCGGGCCGAGCAGATCCGCCGCGAACTCGGTGGCCCCCTCGGAATCGGCCGCCTCGATCATCAGCACCGGCTCGGGGCGGCTGTCGCCCGGCAGGAGGGCCACCGCCAGCTCCCCGCCGGACCACGGCTGGACGTCGGTGGCGTAGTCGATTCGCGTGCCGGCGAAGCTCGAGACACCGGACACGGCGAGCTTCGAGAGCAGTGGCAGCCGCGAGGAGATCTCGGCGGCGGCCTCGGACTGCGACGTTCCCCCTTCGACGTCGAGGTGGGCGTAGGCGAGTGCGTCGTCGGGGACGAGCGCGATCGCGGCGTCCGGGGACGAGCACGCCTCCCCGCCCGGCGCCTCGCAGGGATCCGCGGAGGCGACCACGAGAAGCACGACGAGGGCGATCGCGGCGACGATTGCGAAGGCGGCGATCCGCACGCGGGTGGTCTTCGACAGCGCCTGCCAGAAATCGCCGATCCGAGCTCCCCTGCCCGAGGAGCTCCCGCCGATCGAGGCGCCTCCGGATGCGGCCTCGCTGCCGCTCGAGCGCCCTCGGCGGCCGCGCAGCGCCTGCAGGCGCCCCGCAAGCGACTCCCGCGAGCCCTCGCCGAGATCGCCGAGGGTGACGGCGGCGGGCCGGCGGCGGGCGTCGGCGGGCTCAGCTTCCGCCTGCGTCACTGGCCCGCTCGCGGACGCGGGCTCCGCCGAGGGCTCCTCCGGCGACGCGCTCTGCCCCCTCAGCTCCCGCAGGCGCCTTTGGGCGCGCTCGATCCGCTCTCTGGCCACGGCGCGTTTATACCGCCCGGGCCTCGCGGGTCCGCCGCCTCGGCACGAAGTCGATCACCAGGGGAATTCCCTCCAGGCCGAGGGCGGCCCGCAGGAAGTTCTCGAGGTAGTAGGCCCAATCCCGCGTGATCAGGGTCCGATCGTTGACCTGGATCGCCAGGCGGGGCGGGGCGTCGCCGACCTGGGCGACGTAGAGCAGCCGCAGCTGGCGGCCCCGCTTGGACGGCGGCGGATTGCGCTCGACGGCGTCGGCGAGAAGCCGGTTGAGCTCCGGGGTGCGCGCCCGGGCGGCGCGGCGATCGGCCAGCTCGAGCGCCTTCGGCAGGACCTTGGCGAGGTTGCGGCCGCGCAGCGCGGAGAGGGTGATCACGGGCGGGCGCAGGCGCAGGCGACCCTCGAGCCGAGCCTTGGCGTCGTCCAGGTCGACCTCGACGATGTCCCACTTGTTGAGGGTGACCATCGCCGCGCACCCCGCCCGCATCGCCAGCTCGCCGATTCGCAGGTCCTCGGATGTCACGCCCTCGGAGGCGTCGCAGACGAGGATCGCCACATCGGCCCGCTCGGCGGCCCGCTCGGCTCGCAGCTGGGCGTAGTAGTCGACGCTTCCGGTGAGCTTGGCCCGGCGCCGGATCCCGGCTGTGTCGACGAGCAGCGCCTCCCGTCCATCGAGCTCGACCCGGGTGTCGATCGAGTCGCGCGTCGTCCCGGCCAGCTCGCTGACGATCGTCCGCTCCGAGCCGAGCAGGGCGTTGAGCAGCGAGGACTTGCCGACGTTGGGCCGACCCAGGATCGCGATCCGCGGGAGGTCCTCCTCGCTTTCCGCGCCTCCCTCAGGCGCGAGCCCGACGATCCGGTCGAGGAGGTCGCCCGTCCCGAGGCCATGGGTCGCCGAGACCGGCACCGGCTCGCCGAGGCCGAGCTTGTTGAGCTCGGCGGCGATGTGCGAGCTCGCCGGGTCGTCGATCTTGTTCGCGACGACGATCACCGGCTGGGGGGCGGCTCGGAGGAGCGCCGCGACCTCGGCGTCGCCCGGCCCGAGGCCCGCCCGCGCGTCGACCACGTGGAGGATCGCGTGAGCGTCGGCGATCGCCTCCCGGGCCTGGTGCTGGACCGCCCGCGAGAGCGAATCCTCGGCGGCGAGGTCGACGCCGCCGGTGTCGATCAGGGTGATTGGCACGCCGTTCCACTCCGTCGGGATCTCCTTGCGATCGCGAGTCACGCCCGGGTCGGCGTGAGTCACCGCCTCGCGGTTCCCCGCGAGGCGGTTGACGAGGGTGCTCTTGCCGGCATTGGGGTAGCCGACGACCGCGACCTTCACAGTAGGCCCCGCTGGGCCGCCAGCTCGCAGACGCGCTCGACGACGTCGGCGACGGCAAGGCCGGTCGTGTCCACCTCGACCGCGTCGCGCGCAGCGACCAGCGCGCCATGCTCGCGGCCGCGGTCGCGCCCGTCGCGGTCGCGCTGCGCGGCGAGGACGGCTTCGGGCTCCTCGCCGCTCTCAGTCGCCCGCCGCCGTGCCCGTTCCTCCTCCGCCGCGGTCAGGAAGACCTTCAGCGGTGCCTCCGGGCAGACCACGGTGCCGATGTCGCGACCCTCGGCCACCCAACCGTCGTCGGCGACGAGGGCGCGCTGGCGAGCGACCATGGCCGCCCGGACCCCTGGATGCACCGAGACCCGGGAGGCGAGCCCGGTGACCTCGGGGCTGCGAATCAGGACGCTCACGTCCTCGCCGTCGACGGCGATCCGCCCGCCGGTGATCTCGAGATCCAGCCCCTCCGCGAGCGCGGTCACCGCATCGGCGTCGTCGGGGTCGGCGCCGGCGCGCAGGACCTCCAGCGCGACGCATCGATACATCCCGCCCGAGTCGAGGTAGGTGAACCCGAGGCGCTCTGCGAGCGCCCGTGCCACCGTTGATTTACCGGCCCCGGCGGGGCCGTCGATTGCGATCACCACGAGGTCGATCAGCGTAGCCCGGCGCCCTCAGCCGGCGATCAACGACCGCAGGTCGCGCTGGAAGCCCGGGTAGCTGACGGCGGCGGATCCGAAGCCCTCCACCCGCACCCCCTCCGCGGAGGCGAGCCCCGCGACGGCGCCCAGCATCGCCAGCCGATGGTCGCCGCGCGAGTCGACCACGCCACCGCGAAGCCCGTCGGTCCCATTGACGACGAAGCCGTCCGCCCTCGCCTCCGCCTCGCCGCCGAGCGCGCGCAGGGCGTCGACGACCCCGGCGATCCGATCCGACTCCTTGTGGCGGAGCTCCTCGGCGCCGCGGACGACGGTGCGGCCCTCGGCGAAGCAGCCGAGCAGGCCGACGAGCGGCAGCTCGTCGATCGCCAACCCGACCTCGGCGGCCTCGACGAGGGTTCCCGCAAGCGCCCCGGCGCGAGCGCGGATCGTGCCGAGCGACTCACCGGCCTCGTGGCCACTCTCGTCGACCTCGACGATCGCTCCCATGCGATTGAGGATTCCGAGCAGGCCCACCCGGGTGGGATTGAGGCCGACGCCGTCGATTTTCACCTCGCTGCCCGGGACGATGCACGCCCCGACCAGGTGGAATGCGGCGGAGGAGAAGTCACCCGGCACGCGCATCGGCGGCAGCGTGAGCCGCTCGACGCCGCCGACGCTGATGGTGCCGGGTGCCGGGGAGGTGGGCAGGGAGCGCGACCGCTCGATCCGCACCGGGACGCCGCAGCCCGCCAGCATGCGCTCGGTGTGATCGCGAGTCTCGGCCGGCTCGCGCACCGTCGTCGTGCCCTCGGCGAGCAGCCCGGCGAGGAGCGCGCAGGATTTCGCCTGCGCCGAGGCGACCGCCAGCCGCAGGTCGATCCCGGCGAGCGCGGCGCCCTCGATCCGCAACGGCGCGTGCTCCCCGGGCGAGGCTTCGATCGACGCCCCCATCTGACGCAGCGGCTCCACGACCCGCGCCATGGGGCGACGCCGGATCGACGCGTCTCCGTCGAGGGTGAAGCTGCCCTCGCCCTGCCCGGCGAGGAGCCCCGCGAGCAGCCGGATCAACGTCCCGGCGTTGCCGACGTCGATCGGCTCGGCGGCCGGGCGCGCGCCGCGCAGCCCGAAGCCCTCGATCTCGACGTCGAGTGCGTCCCCGCCGACCTCCTCGATCTCGACGCCGGCGCCGAGCCTGGCGACCGCGGCGAGCGAGCTGCGCGTATCGGCCGAGTCGAGGTAGCGGGTGATTCGCGTTCGACCTTCGCCGAACCCTCCCAGCAACGCGGCGCGATGGGAGATCGACTTGTCCGGCGGCGCAGTGAGCTCCCCATCGAGGGGGCCGCTGGGATCGAAGCGGGCGGCGTCCATGGCGCGAGGGGCGGCGGCTCAGGCTTCGCCCGGGGCGAGCGGCGCGACCGAGTGGCCGAGCTCGGCGACGATCCCCGCCGCTCGCTCCGCCTCGCCCTCGCCCGCGACCCAGAGGGAGATCGCCCCGGTCAGCCCGTCGCGCGCCGGCGAGAGCGACATGTCCTCGATGTTGACGCCGGCCCGTCCCAGGGCCAGGGCGATCTCGGCGACGGTCCCGGGGCGGTTGTGGACCGCGATGCGAAGCTCGAGCAGCGGCGCTGACTCGAGGTCCGCCTCGAGCATGCGCCGCCGATCCTCGCGCGCCTCGCCCTGCCAGGCGGCCAAGCCGTCGCGGTCACCGGAGCGGATCAGCTCGGCGGCCGCCGCCAGGCGCTCCGCGGCTCCGTCGATCTCAGCCGCGACGGCGTCGGCGTTCGCCCAGAAGATGTCGGCCCAGATCGCCGGGTTCGCGCCGGCGACGCGCGTGGCGTCGCGGAAGCTCCTCCCGACCTCGGGCGGGCGCTCGCCGTTGCGCGCGAGCGAATCGGCGGCGGCGGAGACCAGCACGTTCGCGAGCACGTGCGGAAGATGGCTGATCGTCGCCATCTCGCGGTCGTGGGTGGCGGCGTCGATCGCCTGCGGGCGAGCGCCCAGCCCTGCGATCAGGTGGTGAAGGCGGTCGAAGAGGACGCCCTCGGTGCGGGGGGTCGGCGTGAGATACCAGCGAGCCCCCTCGAAGAGGTCCTCGCGAGAGGCCTCCACCCCAGCGGTCTCCGCACCGGCCAGCGGATGCCCGCCGATGAAGCGCTCGTATCCGTGGATGCCGGCGACGGCGGCGACGAGGTCGCGCTTGGTCGAGCCCACGTCGGTGACCACGGCCCCGGGACCGGACGCCGCGATCGCGCCGCCCGCGAGGCGGGGCAGCGCCGCGACCGGGGCGGCGCAGAAGACGGCATCGGCTCCCTCGACCGCCTCCGCCAGGGCTTCCGCGCCCCGATCGAGCGCCCCGAGCTCGAGCGCGCGCTCGACGGTGGTGGCGTCGGGGTCGAAGCCCGTCACCTCGGCGCCGAGGCGTCCCCTCGCGGCGAGCCCGATCGAGCCGCCGATCAGCCCGACGCCGAGGATGGCGACCCTCACCCGCTCACCTCCGCTCAGCGACCGTCGCGCCGCGCGCGCACGGCGGACGCCAGGGCGTCGAGAACTTCGCCCGTGCTGTCCCAGTCCATGCAGGGGTCGGTGATCGACTGGCCGTAAGCGAGATCCTCATCGGGACCCAGATCCTGACGACCGGCGAGCAGGAAGGACTCGAGCATCACTCCGATGATCCCCGTCGCCCCCGCCGCGACCTGTCCACCCAGATCCTCTGCCACGAGCCGCTGGCGATCCGGATCCTTATCGCTGTTGTCGTGGGAGGCGTCGACCACGACGCGCTCGGGCAGCCCCACCGCCGCCAGGCGCGCCAGCGCATCGGCGACCGCGCCCGAGTCGTAGTTGTAGCTCTCGCGTCCGCCGCGAAGGATCACGTGGCCATCCCGGTTGCCCGTGGTGTGGAGAATGGCAGGAGTCCCCATCGGGTCAACCCCGGTGAACGAGTGAGGCGCTGCGGCCGCTCGAACCGCGTCGATCGCGATGCCCACGTCCCCGCTCGTGCCGTTCTTGAAGCCGATCGGCATCGACAGACCGGAGCCGAGCTGGCGGTGGATCTGGCTCTCGGTGGTGCGGGCGCCGATCGCGCCCCACGAGACCGTGTCGGAGATGTACTGCGGGGTGATCGGGTCGAGGAACTCGCAGCCGACGGGGAGGTCGAGCCCGAGCACCTCGAGCAGCAGCCGGCGGGCTATCCGCAGCCCCGTGTTGACGTCACCGGAGCCGTCGAGGTGAGGGTCGTTGATCAGCCCCTTCCAGCCGGTCGTGGTGCGGGGCTTCTCGAAATAGACGCGCATCGCCACCACCAGCTCGCCCCGCAGATCTCGCGTCCGCGCCGCCAGCCGCGTGGCGTAGTCGCCCGCCGCCTTGACGTCGTGGACGCTGCAGGGACCGACCACGACCAGTAGCCGGTCGTCGGTGCCGTCGAGGATCGCGGTGACCTCGTCGCGGCCCCGGAGCACGACCTCGGCCTCCGCCGGAGGAAGCGGCAGCTCGGCGAGCAGGTCGGAGGGTCGGTCCAGTGGCACGATCCGCTCGATCCGCCGATCGCGGATCCGGTCGATCTCGGCGAGGGCCGGAGCCTCCCCCCTGGCACCTCGCTCTCCCTCAGAGGGCAACCGAAACCTTCTTCCCGGCGAGCTCAGCTACTCGCCGGATTCGCTTCGCGTAGTCGGCGAACCCGGCCGCGGGAAAGGCCTGAGCGCCGTCGCAGATCGCGCGCTCAGGCTCCTCGTGGACCTCGACGATGATCCCGTCCGCGCCCGCGGCCACCGCCGCCAGCGACATCGGCTCGACCCAGTCGCGGCGGCCCGCGGCGTGGCTGGGATCGACGATCACGGGAAGGTGGCTCATCTCTTGCAGAGCCGGGACGGCGAGCAGATCGAGCGTGAAGCGGTAGGCGGTCTCGTGGGTACGGATCCCCCGCTCGCAGAGCATCACCCGCTCGTTGCCCTCCTTGAGCACGTACTCGGCGGCCATCACCAGCTCCTCGAGCGTCGCCGCCAGGCCACGCTTGAGCAACACGGCGCAGTCGGTCCGGCCAGCCTCGGCAAGCAGCGGGTAGTTCTGCATGTTCCGCGCGCCGATCTGGATCACGTCCGCAACCTCGACCACGTCCCCGACGTCGCGGACGTCCAGCAGCTCGGTGACGATCGGCAGGCCCGTTCGCTCCTTCGCCTCCGCGAGCAGCCGCAGGCCCTCCTGGCCGAGACCCTGGAACGAGTAAGGAGAGGTCCGGGGCTTGAAGGCACCGCCACGGAGCATCGACGCGCCCCCGTCGCTCACGGCCGCGGCCACCTCGAGCGTCCCCTGGCGGCTCTCGACCGTGCAGGGGCCGGCGATCAGGGCGAGGTGGCTGCCGCCGACCCGGCGGCCGGCGATGTCGAAGACGGAGCGCTTACCGTGGGATCGGGAGGAGGCCCGCCTCGCGGGCTGCTCCTCGGTCGCCTCGGGCTTCATGGCGGTCGTCATGGGGTTCGTTGCCTTTCCTCTGCTGCGCCGGAGTCCTCTCGGCGCGTCCGTCGTCGGGTCGTGGGAGCGGGGAGCGCGGGTCGCTCCAGCTCGGGCATCCGGCGGTGAGTCAGTCAGTGAGAGTGATTCGGCAGGCAGATCGCCCGGGCCGGACGCCTAGGTAAATCGCCAATACCAGGAAGCTGCATGCCGACGGGCGCCCTCGACGGGACGAAGGGGAGGCACGCTGATGGCCGGCAAGCCGCTCATTGCGAACGTTTCTAGCACGGGCCGCGGATCGGCGCAAGGATGAACGGCGGGGCCCCGGGCGTCAGAGCAGGTCGCGGAGCGCCGCGATGAAGCGCTCGTTCTCCCGTGGCGTGCCGTAGGAGACGCGGATGTGGCCGGGCCCGCCGAGCGGGGTGCCGGGGCGGACGATCACCCCGGCCCGGCCGAGCCCCTCGACGATCTCGGCCTCGTCGCGGTCGCCGAGGTCGATCCAGGAGAAGTTCGTCTGGGTCTCGGCAGTCGTCAGCCCCATCTCGTGGAGCTCCTCCTCAACGCCGACCCGCTCGATCACGGTCCGCTCGACCCGATCGAGGACGTCGTCGCCGTGGCGGATCGCCTCCGCTCCGGCCGCCTGGGAGAGCAGGTTGACGCTGAAGGGCTGGCGCACGGCGTCGACCGCGGCGCGGAACTTCGCCGAGCAGAGGGCGTAGCCGCAGCGCAGGCCGGCGAGGCCGTAGACCTTGCTGAACGTCCGCAGCAGGACGAGGTTGGGGAATTGCGCCAGCAGATCGACCGTCGCGTCGGGATCGTCGAGGGTCTGCATCTCGACGTAGGCCTCGTCGAGGATCACGGTGACGTGCCCCGGCACCCGCTCGAGGAACTCGCCGATCCGCTCGGGCGGGTGGCACGTGCCGGTCGGGTTGTTGGGGTTGCAGACGACGACGAGCTGCGTGGCAACGGTGATCTCGGCGACCATCGCGTCGAGGTCATGCTCGTAGGCATCGGTGAGCGGCACGCGAATCTCGCGGGCGCCGCTGAGCGGCCCTAGCTGCGGGTACATGGAGAACGACGGCCAGGCGTAGACGAGCTCCGCCCCGGGCTCGCAGAGCGCCAGCGCCGCGGCGAGCAGGATCTCGCAGGAGCCGTTGGAGACAGCGATCCCGCCCGGATCCCGTTCGAAGCGGTCGGCGATCCGACCTCTGAGCCGCGCCGCGTACTGGTCCGGGTAGCGGTTCGCCCCCGCGGCAGCCTCGCCGATCGCATCGAGCACCGCCGGGTGAGGGCCCCACGGCGATTCGTTCGAGGCGAGCTTGATCACGTCCTCGGCGTCGTAGGTGCGCCGCGCGCGCTCGAGGTCCATGCCACCCTCGTAATGGGGTAGCCGGCTCAGCTTCTCGGCGAAGTTGACGGTCATCGGATCGATCCTTTCACCCTCGCCGCCCCAAGGGCGCTCATTGCGCGGAGTGCAGGTCGGAGCGCAGCGCCTTGGCGGCTCCCACGTATACGTGTGAGGGAGCGTGCCCGGGAGGCGCGTAGTAGTGGACCATCGCCCGGATCACCCGCTCCATCGCCCCCGGCACGGCGAGCTCGCGGGTGCAGAGCAGGGGGACCTCGTCCAGGCCCAGCGCCCGGGCGGCCACCGCCGGGAACTCCGCATCCAGATCGTCGGTGCAGGTCAGAATGCAGCTGATCATCCGCTCGGGAGCGAGATCGTTGCGCTCGATCATCTCGCGCAGGAGCTCGTCGGTCGCCCCGAGGATCGCGCTGCGCTCGTTGCCGTCGGCCTGCACGGCCCCGCGCAGGGCGAACACCCGCTCTCCCCCGCTCATCGTTCTCGTCGCCACGCGCTCATCCGAGCCCGGCATCCTTCCAGAGGCGCTTGATCTCCGAGCGCGAAAGCCGGCGTGCCTCCCCGACCGGAAGGTCCCCGAGATCGAGCGAGCCGAACCGCGTCCGGCGCAGGGAGACGACCCGGTTGCCGACCCGCTCGACCATCCGGCGCACCTGCCGGTTGCGCCCCTCGCTGATCGTCATCTCGATGAAGGCGGAGCCCGCTCCTCGAACCTCGGCCGGCCGCGTCGGCCCGTCCTCAAGCTCGACCCCCTCCTCCAGTCTTCGGATCTGCTTCTCCGTCGCCGGCCGCCGCAGCCGCGCGAGGTAGGTCTTGGGGACCCCGTAGCGAGGGTGGGTGAGGCGGTTGGCGAGCTCACCGTCGTTCGTCAGCAGGATCAGCCCGCTCGAGTCGGCGTCGAGCCGGCCGACCGGGTAGAGCCGCCGCTCGGAGTGGACCAGGTCGGTGACCGCGCGCCGCCGCCCCGGCTCCCTGGCGGTCGAGGTGACGTTCTCCGGCTTGTTGAGCGCCCAGACCTCGTGCGGCTCGGGCAGGACGGCGCGGCCATCGACGCTGACCCCGCTGCCGGCATCGACGTCCCGGGCGGGGTCTTTCACGACCTCCCCGCCGACCCGCACCTTCCCCTCGGCGATCAGCCGCTCGGCGGCCCGCCGCGAGGCGACGCCGCAGTGGGCGAGGTACTTGGCGAGCCGCATCGAGCGTTGACGCTAGCGTCGGCCCCGGCCCTGAGGGCAATCGCTTCAACGATTTGGCTCGCAGATCGAGCCAAATCGTGGAAGTGACCGCGATCGCGGACGAACCGCACGAGTACCTGAGCCTCCCCTCCTCAGCCGCGCGGGGCGACGAACCGATGCCCCGCCGCGACGAGCGCCTCGCGCGCCTCCTCGACTCGTTCGCTCGGCACCAGCACGTAGTCGGTGTCGTAGGACGAGATTGCGAAGATCGGGATCTCGGCCTGCTCGAGCGGATCAAGCAGTGCTGCGAGCACCCCGGTCAGCGACAGGTCGAGCGCTCCGGCGACGCGGAAGGCCCTCCAGCCACTCGACGCCACGGCCTCAGGCGGAACCCGCGCTGGGGGGCACACCACCGATAGCTCCTCCGGCGTCTTTACCGTTGCGACGAAGCCGCCCGTCGCCCATTCCGGGACCGCCTCGTCCGGATCGAGCCGGCAGAGCGTCAGCTCCTCGCCGCAGAGCAGCAGATCCAGGATCAAGGACTCGATCAGGCCTCGGCGCGCTGCTCGCCGGCCCTCAAGAGCCGCTCGCGCAGCTCGGTGGCGTCCTCGGGGGTGGGGTCGAAGCTCGCCACGTCGGGGAGCTCGTCCAGACCCGTGAGTCCGAAGAGGCGCTCGAAGAGCTCGGTCGTCCGGTAGATCACGGCGCCGAAGCGGGAGCGTCCCGACTCCTCGATCAGCCCGCGCTCGACCAGGGTCCCGACGCCGGATTCCGAGCTGACGCCGCGGATCCGCGCGATCTCCGGTCGCGAGACCGGCTGCAGGTAGGCGACGATCGCCAGCGTCTCGGCCTGCGCCTGGGTCAGCGGCGGCGTCTTCGGCCGCGCCAGCAGACGCCGCGCCGGCAGCTCGGCCTCCGGATCGCTGGCCAGGACGTAGCCGCCGGCCAGCTCGCGCAGCACGATTCCGCGCCGCCCGGGCGCCAGCTCCTCGGCCAGGAGGTCAAGGGCGTTGCGAACCTGCACCTCGCTCACCTCGCAGGCCTCGATCAGCTCCCCGACCGGGACCGGGTCCGGCGAGAGGAAGAGCAACGCCTCGACCACCCGCGCAAGCTCTGCAGCGGACGCCCCGCCGCTCACGCCGGCACCTTCCGCTGCTGCTCGCTGCTCGCTGCTTGCTGCTCGCTGCTCGCTGCTCGCTGCTCGCTGATCGAGATCGTCCCAAAGTTCTCCCGCTGCGCCCACGTCGCCTCCCCCGCCTTATGCATCTCGAGCAGGGCGAAGATCGTCACCGCCTGCGTCAGCCGGTCCTCGCTCCCGAAGGCCTCGTCGAAGTCGAGCCGGGCGCCACTCGAGAGCAGGTCGCGGAGCACCTCCAGGCGCAGCTCGAGCGAGACCGTCGGGCGGATGTGGCTCGTGTCCAGGCGTGGCGGCGCGCGCAGCAGGTCCCCGAGGGCGGCGCCGAGACGGCCTGGGTCGTAGGCCGCGCGCGCCGCCGCGAGCGACACCCGCCGCAGCTCCGCCGGCAGCGGCGCCGAGCGGTACAGGTAGGGCCGCTCGGCTTCGAAGCGGCGGGAGAGCTCCGCGCCCGCCTCCTTGTAGCGGCGGTACTCGAGCATTCGCGCAAGCAGCTCGTCGGCGGCCTCCTCGGGGCCGAGGTCCAGCTCGGGCTCCTCGGCCGCCGGCAGCATCAGCCGCGACTTGAGCTCGAGCAGGGCGGCGATCAGGACGAGGAACTCGGTTGCCGCCTCCAGATCCAGCTCGCCGGTCTCCTCCAGACGGCCGATGTAGGCGACGACGATCTGGCCGAGCTCCACCTCGAGCAGGCTGATCTCCTCGCGCAGAACGACCGCGAGCAGCAGGTCGAACGGCCCCGCGAAGACGTCGAGGTCGAGCTCGAGATCGGCGGAGCGCACGGGCGAAGAGTAGGCGTGGCCGCGGTCGCTACGCCGGCTCGGCCACGCCCATGCGAGCGCGCACGTCGGCCAGCGTGTCGGCGGCGATCAGCTCGGCCTTGTCCGCACCCGTCGCGAGGATCGCCTCGAGCCGCGCCCGGTCGGCGCGCAGCTCCGCGTAGCGATCGCGTACTGGTGCGAGGTAGGCGGCGACCTCCTCGCCGACCGCCGACTTGAAGTCGCCGTAGCCGCTCTCGGCGAACTCCGCCTCCACGGCCTCGGGCTCGGTCCCCCGGACGACCGCGAGGATCTCGATCAGGTTCTCGATCCCCTCCTTGCCCTCGCCGCGGCGGATCTCGCGGCCGGAGTCCGTCTTGGCGCCGCGGAGCTTCTTGACGATCGCGGCCGGCTCGTCGAGCACGTACACCGTGCCGGCCTCGGTCCCGCCGGTCGTCGACATCTTCGCGGTCGGATCCTGGAGATCCATGATCCGCGCGCCGATCGGGGGGATCCGGTGCTCGGGCTCGACCAGGGTCGGTCCGAAGCGCTCGTTGAAGCGCCGTGCGATCTCGCGCATCAGCTCGATGTGCTGTCGCTGATCGTCGCCGACCGGGACCTCGTTCGCCCGGTAGGCGAGCACGTCGGCGGCCTGCAGGACCGGGTAGTTGAAGAGGCCGGCGGACAGGAACGCCCCGCTCTGGCGCTCGACCTGCTCGCGCTTCGCCTTCCACTGGTGCATCCGGTTGAGGTCGCCCCAGGCGGTGACGGCGCCGAGCAGCCAGCAGAGCTCGGCGTGCTCGCGGACGTCCCCCTGGCGGAAGAGGATGCAGCGCTCGGGATCGAGCCCGGCGGCGAGCAGGATCGCGGCCGTGTCGTGGACCCGCTCGCGCAGCTCGATCGGGTCGTAGTCGACCGTGATCGCGTGCAGGTCGACGATGCAGAAGATCGCCTCTTCCCGCTCCTGCGCCTCGACGTACTGGCGGATCGCGCCGATGTAGTTGCCGAGGTGCTTGCGGCCGGTCGGCTGGATTCCGCTGAAGATCCGTTTGCTGCTCGAGCCACCCGCGGTCACGAGCGGGAATCTATCCGTCGCCCTGCGATCTCCCATTGAGCCGCTCGAGGGCCCGGTCGTCCTCCGCTCGTAGGAGCGGGGTCAGGAGCTTCACCAGCTCGGGCGGTGCCTTCTCGAGCGAGCCGGTGTCATACGGCGGGTCGGGGTCGTACTCGATCCCGAGCTGGATCGCCTGCGCGACCTGGTGGCCGGCGATGCGCCCCACGAGGTGCAGCGCCATGTCGATCCCGGCCGAGACCCCGGCTGCGGTCATCACCTTCCCGCGCTCGACGACGCGCTCCGGGAGCGGGACGGCGCCGAGCTCGGCGAGTAAGTCGCGTGCGGCCCAGTGCGTCGTCGCCTCGACCCCCTCGAGCAGACCGGCGGCCGCGAGTAGGAGCGACCCGGTACAGACTGACGTCGTCCACTGCGTGCGCGCGTGGACGGAAGTGATCCAGCGGGGATAGGCGCCGGCGGGATCGAGCAACCGGCGGTTGCCGACGCCGCCGGGGACCACGATCACGTCCGGGCGATCAACCTCGGCGAGTGATCGATCGGCGGTGATTCCCACCATCGCGCTCTCCGTGCGCTTCTCGCCGGCCTCCTCGGCGCAGAAGACGACCTCGGCGCCAGGCAGCCGCGAGAGCACGTCGTAGGGCCCGATGGCGTCGAGCGCCGTGAAGCCGTCGTAGATGGGAATCGCGATCTGCATCTGTGGGCCCCTTCGGTCGATTCGGTGCTCAGGCGGCTAGAGGGGAGCGAAATCGGTCGCGGTACTCGCGGGGACTCGCGGCAAGGCGTCGCTGAAAGGCGCGCCGCATGACCTCGGCGCTGGCGAAGCCGCATCGCCGGGCCACTCCTTCGACGCCTTCGGTGCCGGCCTCGAGCAGCGTCCGGGCGCGCTCGACCCGGACCTGCTCGACGTAGCCGGCGGGGGTCGTCCCGAGCTCGCGGCGGAAGACCCGGCTGAGCTGCCGCTCGGAGAGGTGCATGCGACCCGCCAGCGCACCGACGGAGAGGTCCTCGTCGGGATGCTCGGAGATCCATGCCTGCAGGTCGCGCAGCGGCTCCAGCGCGGCACTCTGGTGGGCGAGCTGGACCGAGAACTGCGACTGCCCACCCGGCCGGCGGGCGTAGAGCACCAGCATGCGCGCCGTCTGCAGCGCGACTTCGCGGCCGTGGTCCTCCTCGGCGAGGGCGAGGGCGAGGTCCATTCCCGCCGTCACCCCGGCCGAGGTGATCACGTCGCCATCGCGGATGAAGATCGGGTCGGGCTCCACCACCACCGCGGGGTAGCGACGAGCCAGCTCGTCGCAACGTGCCCAGTGGGTGGTCGCCCGACGGCCGTCGAGGAGGCCCGCCTCGGCGAGCAGGAGGGCGCCGCTGCAGACGCCGGCCGTGCGGCGAGCTCCGCCGGCGAGCCGGCGGATGCCCGCGATCAGCGCGTCGTCACGCAGTGCCTCCCTCACGCCGAGCCCGCCGGCGACGATCAGGGTGTCGATCGAGCCGGGCACGTCGATCCCCGCGTCAGCGGCGTAGAGGAGCCCACTCGAGCTGCGCACGTCGCATCCGTCGGTGGTCAGGCAGAGGAGCTCGGTCACCGCACCGCCGAGCGACCCCGCGGTATGCAGCACCTCCCAGGGGCCCGTGACGTCGAGCGCCTCGACGCCGTCGAAGGCGACCACCGCAATCCGCTGAGGCTCTTCCATGAGGCTGATCCTGCCGCTCGGAGCGAGGTCCGTCAAGTCATATACCCCACGAATCCGGTCGTCATGGCGGCGGCGGGTCGCGGAGCTGATGCGCTGCCGTGAAGAAGCCCCGGTAGGCGAGCGTCGTCGAGACCAGGGCCGAGATCGCAGCGGCCCCGAGCAGCACCCAGAGGAGGATCAGCTGCAGCCGCACAGCGTCGACGGGGTCGGCCCCGGCGAGCAGCATCCCGACCATCGTCCCCGGAAAGAAGATCAGCCCCGTCGTCTTTGTCGAGTCGATCAGGGCGATCGTGCCCGACCGCAGCGACCGTCGCAGGTGCGGAAGCGCTGCCTGTCGGGCGGTTGCCCCGAGCGCCAGGGTCGCCTCGATCTCGCCGGCGCCCTGGGCGAACTCGTCGCCGAGCCGGTTGAGCGCCACGGCCGAGGCCGTCATCGCGTTGCCGATCACCATGCCCCCGACCGGGACCAGGTAGCGGGCGCTCGCCTCGAAGATCCCGAGCACGAGGACAAGGCCGATCGTGGTCGCGCCGGCCGCCGTCAGCGCGATCAGCAGCGGCAGCGTCGGCTTGGGGACCTTGCGGGCCCGGGAGCGGGCGGTCAGGGTCCCGAAGCCGATCGACGCGGCGAGGAGCGCCGCGACGAGCCAGAGGCTGCCGTCGTCGAAGATCAGCTGGATCACGTAACCGATCGCGGTGAGCTGGACGAATGAGCGGACCACGGCGATCCCCATCTCCCCCTCCAGCCCGGCGCTGCTCCAGCGCGAGATCGCGATCGCGATCGCGACGAGGAACAGCGACGCGGCGACCTCGCCCAGGCTGACGTCGATTCCGAGCGTCATGTGAGCAGCAACTCCTCCGCCTGGCCCTCGCCGGCCGCGCGGCCGGCCTCGACCCGGACGATCCAGCCGGCCAGCCGCCGCGCCTGCTCGAGGTCGTGAGTGACGAGGACGATTGAGACGTCGAGCTCGTCGGCCAGCCGCGCGATCGTCGCCTCGATGGCGCCGCGCGCCGCCGGGTCCAGCGCCGAGGTCGGCTCGTCGAGCAACAGCACGCGGGGCTCGAGCGCGAGCGCCCGCGCCAGCATGGCGCGCTGCTTCTCGCCCACCGAGAGCTGCGCGACGTCGCGTCGGCCGTAGGAGGGATCGAGGCCGGCGTGGCTGAGGAGCGCGTCGTGGTCGGGCTCGCGCTCGGCCAGGTCGGCGGCGAAGTCGATGTTGTCGGCGATCGTCCCGGGGAGGAGCGCCGGCAGCTGCGGCACGAGGCAGACCTCGCGACGCAGCTCGAGTGGGTCGCGAAGGCGCACGTCGTCACCGCGATAGCGGACCGTCCCCGCGTCGGGGTCGGAGAGCCGATCGAGGAGCCGCAGGACGGTCGACTTGCCCGACCCCGAGGGGCCCACGAGGGCGCTTACCCCGGCGCGGATCCGGCAGTCGAAGCCATCGAGGACCCGCCTACCGCCGCGGGCCAGGACGACCCCCTCGAGCTCGAACAGCACACGGCGATTATCGCCCGGCGGCCACGGGCGGCTCGGCCGGGAGCCCGTCGCGGGCCCGGGCGCCGCGTCGACGGCGGCGGAGCCCGAGCGCGGCGGCGCCCCCAACGCATCCCACCGCAATGGCGATCATCGCGGCCACGGTCCCGTCGATGGCCGCGTCGACGGGGGCCGCGGAGGCGGCCGCGTCGACTCCCGTCGCCTCGTGCGTCGCCGTGTCGATCTCCGCCACCGGACCGTCGCGGCTGTCAAGCACCGTAACCGTGGTGCCGTCCTCGCTCAGCTCGAGATCTGTGCGCCAGATGCCTCGCCGATCGAGCCAGGGCATGTCGATGCAGATCGCCCTCCCCGCCACGGTGTCGAGGGCATGGACGAAGGGCTCATCGCCGCCACCGTCGTAGAGGGTGTACTCCCAACGGGCGTCGAGGCCGCTGACCCGGGTTCGCGGAAGGCCGCGCATCTGCTCGTCGGGCTCGCTCGCGTCGACGATCGGCCGCCGGGCGAGCGTCCCGGGAGGCGAGGTCGTAGGAGCGAACGCGGTAGCGGGTCGGATCGCGCGGGTCGAGGTACTCGACCAGGTACATCGTGCGCCCGTCGGGCGAGAGCGCGTCGAAGCTGAAGTCTCCGTCGAGCGCGATCTTCTCCCGGATCTCGAGCTGGTCGGGGTCGAGCACGATCAGCTCGGTCTCCGCCTGCGGGAAGGTGACTCGCGGGCGGATCAGCACGAGCGTGCTCTCGTCGCGCGAGAGTCCGCTCGTCGTCGCATCGAGGCTGACTCCCGGGACCGAGTAGGGACCGTCCAGGACCCGCTGCTCGACCAGCTCACCCCCGTCGGTCTCCACCTCGGCCACGAGCGTCCGGCTCCCTTCGGAGATCGCGAGATAGCGATGTTGGGCGTCCGGCGTCAGGACTCCCGAGCGGGTCGTGTCGATGCCGACCACCGGCAGGCCGTCGCCGCGCGCCGCCGGGGCGAGGAGCCCGAGGAGGATCGCGGCCAGCGAGGTCAGTGCGGCGGTCGTGAGCGTGCGGGTGGGCAAGGGTTCCCTCCTGGGGCCGGGGTCGTCCCCCATACGGCCGGCGCCCGCGCAGCGGTCCCGCGGCGGCGCGGGTCGCGCGAGCGGGCGGGACCTCGTGGAGCTCGGCGACCGTATCGATCGTGATGGCGAACCTCAGCCCTGTCGCGAGCGACGCCCTGGCGGGACAATCCAGGGCGATGAGCGAGGCGAGCGAACGGGCGGGGCGATGGCCGATCGCGCGAAGCGCGGGCGACGCCGGGGGGGCGGGGGCGCGCGAGGCCGAGGGACGATGGATCGCCCGCCGCGAGGAGCGGCGGCTGATCCGGGCGGCGCAGGACGGCTCCGAGGAGGCGCTCGAGGGGCTCTTCCGCCGGCACTGGCCGCTCGCCCACCGGGCCGCCTACCTGGTGGTCCGCGACGCCGCGGCGGCGGAGGACATCGCCCAGGAGTCGTTTCTCTCGGCGCTGCGGGCGCTCGACCGCTTCGACCGTCGGCGTCCCTTCGGCCCCTGGCTGCACCGGATCGTCGTCAACCGGGCAATCGACTGGTCCCGGGCACGGAAGCTGCGCGGAGAGGTGAGCGCGGAGGTGGAGGAGCGCCCCGAGCCGGCGTCGCCCGCCGCACCGCACGGGAGCGCCGCGTTCTCCGAGGATGTCGGGGACGCCCTGGCGGCGCTCGATCCCGAGCGACGGGCGATCGTCGTGATGCGCTACCTGCTCGAGTTCACCCCCGGTGAGATCGCCGAGGCGCTCGACCTGCCCCGCGGGACGGTCAACTCCCGCTTGCGCCGGGCGCTCGACCAGCTCGGCGAGCGACTCGGATCGGAGGAGGCATGAACCGGGAGCGGATCGAGCGCGAGCTGCGTCGCCACCGGGTGCCGGGAGAGCACGAGGCCGCCGAGCGCTCCTGGGATGTCGTTCGAGGAGCCCTGGCGGAGCGCGAGCGCTCGCCGTCGCGGGCCGTCGCGCGGCTCCCCCTCCGCCTCGCCCTCGCGGTGGCGGCTCTGGGGGCGCTGACCCTCGCGCTGACGCTGACGCCGGCGGGCGCAACCGTCCGCGAGTGGGTGCGGGACGCCGTCGACGGGGGCTCCGGGCCAGCGCGGCCGGCACTGAGCCACGTGCCCTCGGGGGGCCGGCTGCTCGTCGACGCCCCCTCCGGTCAGTGGGTCGTCGGCGAGGACGGCGCCCGCCGCTTCCTGGGCGAGTACGGCAGCTCGACCTGGTCGCCGAGCGGCGTCTACGTCGCGGTCGCCCGCGAGGACCAGCTCGTCGCGGTCGAGCCCGACGGGGACCTGCGCTGGTCGATCTCGGCGCGGGGTAGGGTCGCCGATCAGGTCTGGGCGCCGGGCTGCTGCCGGATCGCCTATCGCAGCGGGAGAAGCCTCCGCCTGATCGATGGCGCGGGCGAGGGTGATCGGGAGCTGTCCGAGCGGGTCGCCCCAGTGGCGCCGGTCTGGATGCCCGTGCCCTATGCCGACGAGTCGCGCAACGTGCTCGCCTTCGCCGAATCGGGGGGGCGGGTGGTCGCGCTCGACGTGGACACGGGGGTGGAGCTCACCTCGATCGCGACCCACGGTCCGCCGATCTCGCTGGAGTGGCTGGATCGCAACCGGATCCTCGCCGTTGAGCGTGACGGGATCGAGATCCTCCGCGTCGATGACCCCAGCATCCGGAAGCTCCCCACCCCCGGGGGCGGGCGCATCGACGGCGCGGCCGTCTCGCGGGGGAGCGACCGGATTGCGATCCTGACTCGCTCGGGGGCCCGGGAAAGCGCTCGCAGCTCGCTGGTGCTGGTCGGCTCGGACTCGCTCGGAGAAGGCGGGAAGCGGGTCTTCTCGGGCAGCGGCCACTACGACGGGCCCACGTTCTCGCCCGACGGCAGCCGGATCCTGCTCGGCTGGCGCGAGACCGATCAGTGGCTGTTCATCTCGCCCGATTCGAGCGTCGATCCGATCGCGGTCGGCGACATCGCCAGCCAGTTCGACCCCGGCTCGCGGGGAGGCGCGCGGCTACCGCGGGTCGAGGGCTGGTGCTGCGACTGAGGCTCGACGGAGGCGGAGGGAGCCGCCGGTCGGACGGGTCATTGCGAATCAGGGTCGCCCAGCGGCCCTCAAACGCGACGACCCGGCGCGGCAGCCGACGCAACCGCAAGATCACGCCCGCAGGATTGGCCGCTTGTAGGAGGCACGCGGTAAGGTCGCGAAACTGACTTCATGGCGCGCGCGATCTGGACAGGCTCAATCTCCTTCGGGCTCCTGAACGTGCCGGTGAAGCTCTACTCGGCGGTCTCGAGCCGGGCGATCCGGTTCCGCGAGCTGCGGGAGAGCGACGGCTCGCGGGTCCGCCATCGCCGTGTGGCCGAGGAGGACGGCGAAGAGGTCGCCTACGAGGAGATCGTCAAGGGCTACGAGATCGCGCCGGACCAGTACGTGGTGCTCACCCGCGACGAGCTCGAGGCGCTCGATCCAAAGAAGACCCACGCGATCGAGATCGAGGACTTCGTCGACCTCGACCAGATCGACCCGATCTACTTCAACCAGCCCTACTACATCGGCCCGGCACCGGGCGCCGAGCGCGCCTACGCCCTGCTGGCGCAGGCGATGGGCGAGCAGCGCAAGGTCGCGATCGCCCGCTTCGTGATGCGCAACAAGGAGAGCCTCGCGGCGATCCGCGCGACCGGCGACGTCCTGACCCTGGCGACGATGCGCTTCGCGGACGAAGTGGTCCCGGTGAACCAGCTCGAGGGCGTCCTCGGCGATGCCTCAGACGTGGAGCCAAAGAAGCGGGAGGTCGAGATGGCGAAGGCGCTGATCGACTCGCTCGCGGCCGACTTCGACCCGGAGTCCTACAAGGACGAGCACCGCGCCGAGCTGCTCGAGCTGATCGAGCGGAAGGCGTCCGGCGAGAAGATCGTCTCCGCCGAGGCTGATGCGCCCAAGCCGACGAAGGCGCCCGACCTGATGGCGGCGCTCGAGGAGTCCCTCGCCGCGATCAAGGGCGAGGAGCTCAGCGGCGGCGCCGAGCGCAAGCCGAGCTCGGACCGAAAGGCCTCCGGCGCCGGATCGAAGAACGGATCCGCGTCGAAGCCCGCGGGCAAGTCGACCTCGAAGAGCGCCGGGAAGTCGAAGGCCTCCTCCAGCTCCAAGTCCAGCTCGAAGTCGACGACGAAGGCGAAGAGCAAGTCGAAGGCCAAGGCCGCGAAGTAGAGGTCGACGGCCGCAGGCTGTCGATCACGAACCTCGACAAGGTCCTCTACCCGAAGGCCGGGTTCAGCAAGGGCGAGGTGATCGACTACTACGCCCGGATCGCGCCCGTGCTCCTGCCCCATCTGGCGGGCAGGCCGGTAACGCTGATCCGCTTTCCCAATGGGGTCGAGGGCAAGCACTTCTACGAAAAGCGCTGCCCGCCCCATCACCCAAAATGGGTCAAGACGGCGAGCGTCTGGGCGGGGAAGCGGGCCGGCGAGATCGACTTCTGCCTCGTCGAGGACCGCGCGACGCTGGTCTGGCTCTCGCAGCTCGCGGCGCTCGAGCTCCACCCCTCCCTCTCGCTCGCCACCGACATCGAGACGCCCACGGTGCTGGCCTTCGACCTCGACCCGGGGGATCCCGCGACGATCGTCGAATGCTGCCGGGTGGCGCTGCTGCTGCGCGAGCTCTTCGCCGGATTCGGCCTCGAGTGCTATCCGAAGAGCTCCGGCTCGAAGGGCATGCAGGTCTACGTGCCGCTCAACGGTGACGCCCCCTACGAGGTCACGAAGCCCTACGCCCGCGCGGTCGCCCAGGCGCTCGAGCGCTCCGAGCCGGAGCTGGTCGTCTCGCAGATGACCAAGAGCCTGCGGACGGGAAAGGTGTTCGTCGACTGGAGCCAGAACACGTCATCGAAGACGACCGTCGCCGCCTACTCGCTGCGAGCGCGCGAGCGCCCCACCGCCTCGACCCCGCTGACCTGGGACGAGGTCAGCGACGCTCACGACGCCGGCCAGCCCGACTGCCTCCGCTTCGAGGCCGGTGAGGTGATCGAGCGGGTCGATCGACACGGCGACCTCTTCGCCCCGGTGCTCGAGCTCGCGCAGGAGCTGCCGGGGTGAGGGTCGCAGTCGTCGGAGCCACCGGCACCGCCGGAGCGCCGATCGCCGCGGCGCTGGAGGACACGGGGCACGAGGTCCGGCGGCTCAGCCGGCGATCAGAGACCCACCCGGTCGACCTGCGCACCGGCGCCGGCCTCGACGCGGCCCTGGCGGGGTGCGAGGCGGTCATCGACGCGAGCAACGCGGCCGAACGGACGAAGGAGGCGCGGGCGCTGCTGGTCGAGGGCAACCGGCGGCTGCTTGCGGCCGAGGGGCGCGCCGGGGTCAGCCATCACGTCTGCCTCTCGATCGTCGGGATCGAGCGAGTCCCGATCGGCTACTACCGGGTCAAGCTCGAGCAGGAACGCGTCGTGCGCGAAGCGGGGATCCCCTGGTCGATCGTCCGCTCCACCCAGTTCCACCAGCTCCTCGACTGGGCCTTCGGCGCGCTCGCCCGTGTGGGCGTCCTGCCGGCAGCGCAGGCGCCCCTCCAGCCGGTCGATCCAGTCGAGGTGGCAGCCGCAGTCGCCGCGGTGGCCTCGGGGGAGCCCCTGAACGGCACGACCACTGTCGCGGGCCCTCGGCCCGAGCAGATCGCGGAACTCGCCCGCACCTGGAAGGTCGCCAGGGGCCGGCCGGCGGTCCTGCTCCCCGTGCCGCTCCTCGGAAAGGTCGGGTCCGGGCTACGCGCGGGTGCGCTCACCGCCCCCACACCCGATCACCGCGGTACGAGGACGTTCGCGGACTGGCTCAGGTAGGCACCCAAGCAGCGGCCAGGTCTAGGGACCCGACAGGGAGATCCGCTTTGCATGGAATGCGGGTCTCTCGTCGAAAATTGTTCGCATGGGGGATCGGCTCAACGAGAAGCTAGACGAGCGGCGCTTTGAGGCCGCAATCGGTAACGCCCTGGATGTCCTGAGCGGACTGGCAATCGAAGCGTCGATGGCGGATGTCCTCTCCAGGCCATCGTCCGCCGCTCTGTGGCAGCGCTACATACGGCAACTGCGCGACTGTCGACCCTTGGCGCTTCACTGGCCGAGGGAGGACGAAGCATCCATCGCGAGCTACTTGACCGAGGTCGCAAGGTCGGCTGGAGATCGCGAATCCGTTTGGCTTACATACTCCGACCCGGTAGCGATCGGTGTGAGAGTCCCGGCGCAGGCGCTGCTTTCCGACAGCCTGACCTACTTCGTCACGCGCGCCAGCGACCTGATGCTGTCAAGTCCGGACGCTTCCGACGGGATCTGCGTCGAGCTCAACGCCATGCCTGGCCGGACGCAGTTTGAGATCAAAGCTTGGGGCGCTTTCGAGACCGAGCCGGGCGAGAACGGACCCGCTTAGGACGAGAAGCGGCCTTCCGCCACCACACGGCACTCAGAGCGGCTGGCGGACCACCGGGTTGCGCGCCGCGCCCGCCTCGTCGAGCCTTCGCACCGGGGTCGTGTGGGGAGCCTGGCGGGCGATCTCCGGGTCCTCCTCGGCCTCGGCCAGGATCGACTCGATCGCCTCGGCGAAGGCGTCGAGCGATTCCTTCGCCTCGGTCTCGGTCGGCTCGATCATGATCGCCTCCTCCACCAGTAGCGGGAAGTACACCGTCGGCGGGTGCATCGAATGGTCGAGGAGGCGCTTGGCGATGTCGAGCGTCCGCACGCCCAGCTCCCTCTTGGCGCCGCGACCGGAGAGGACGAACTCGTGCATCGGGCGGCGCTCGAAGGCGAGCGGCAGGTAGCGGCCCGCGCGGCCCTCCCGCATCCTCGCGAGCAGATAGTTCGCATTCAGCACCGCGGTCTCGGACGCCTCGGCGAGGCCATCGCCGCCGAGGGACAGGATGTAGGCGTAGGAGCGGACGAAGACGCCGAAGTTGCCCTGAAAGCCGCGCAGCCGCCCGATCGTCTCGGGCTGCTCGGCGGCGCCGCGAAGCTCGAAGCGCGGCCCGTCGCCGTTGTGGCCCTCGATCCGCTCGATCCGGGGCACCGGCAGGTACGGCTCGATCCGATCGGAGACCGCGATCGGCCCCGCGCCGGGGCCGCCGCCGCCGTGCGGCTGGCTGAACGACTTGTGCAGGTTGACGTGGACGATGTCGAAGCCCATGTCCCCCGGGCGGGAGTGGCCCATGATCGCGTTCAGGTTCGCCCCGTCGTAGTAGAGGGTCCCCCCCGCCTCGCGGACCACCCCGGTGATCTCCGCGATGTTCGGGTCGAACAGGCCGAGCGTGTTGGGGTTGGTCAGCATCAGGCAGGCGACACCCTCGTCGGTCTTCGCGCGCAGATCGTCAAGATCGACGCCGCCATCGGCGTTCGTGGCGAGCTTGACGACCTCGTAGCCGGCCATCGTCACCGACGCGGGGTTGGTCCCGTGCGCGGTGTCGGGCGTCAGCACTCGCGTCCGCCGATCCTCCTCGCCGTGAGCGGCGTGATAGGCGCGCGTCAGCAGCAGGCCGGCGAGCTCGCCGTGCGAGCCGGCCGACGGCTGGAGGCTCACGTGCGCCAGCCCGCAGATCTCGCTCAGAGCCCGCTCCAAGGACCACATCAGCTCGAGCGCGCCCTGCGCCCGGCGGGGATCCTGGGCCGGATGGAGGCGGGCGTGACCCGGCAGGGCCGCAACGCGCTCGTTGAGCCTCGGGTTGTGCTTCATCGTGCAGGAGCCGAGCGGATAGATCCCCGAGTCGAGGTCGAAGTTGCGGCGCGAGATCCGGTTGTAGTGGCGGACGATCTCCGGCTCGGAGACCTCGGGCAGCTCGGCCGGCCGCGTGCGCAGCAGCCGCTCGGGAATCAGCTCCGCGAGCGGCCTCTCAGGAACGTCCGCAGCGGGGATCGCGGCTGCCCTGCGCCCCGGGACTGAGCGCTCGAAGATCGTCACGGCGCGGTCGCGCTGCATCGGCGTCTCGGTCGAGCCCGCGGCGGGCGGGCGAGCAGCCTGGCTCATGACTCCACCTCGACCGCTGCTCGCTGCTCGCCGCTTGCTGCTTGCTCGCCCTGGCTATCGCGCACCGCGTCCCCCAGCACCTCGGCCAGCCGATCGATCTGCGCCCGGGTCCGCCCTTCGGTGATCGCAACCAGCAACCCACCGCGGCCGTACTCCTCGCCGAGCGGGACCCCGGCGGCGATGCCGCGCGCGGCACAGCGCTCGAGCACCTCTCCCACGGGCGCATCGAGGTGCAGCGCGAACTCGCGGACGACCGGCGCGTCGTGGAGTCGCTCGACCCCCTCGACCTGCGCGAGGCGGCCGAGCGCGTAGTCGGTCCGGCGCACGAGCAGCTCGCCCAGCTCCACGAGCCCCCGCTTGCCGAGCCAGCTCAGATAGATCACGCCCGCGAGCGAGTTGAGCGCCTGCGCGGTGCAGATGTTGTGCGTCGCCTTCTCCCGGCGGATGTGCTGCTCGCGGGTCTGCAGCGCCAGGACGAAGCCGCGGCGCCCGTCCACGTCGGTCGTCTCCCCCGCGATCCGACCCGGCATCCGCCGAATCTGCTCCTCGGTCGCGCAGAAGAACCCGAACGACGGCCCGCCGTAGTCGAGGCGGTTGCCGAGCGGCTGCCCCTCGCCGACCGCGATGTCGACGCCGCACTCCCCCGGCGGCCGCAGGATGCCGAGCGCGATCGGGTCGCAGGCGGCGACGAGCAGCGCCCCGGCGGCGTGGGCAGCTTCGGCGAGCCGCTCGAGGTCCTCGACGCCGCCGAGGAAGTTGGGGTACTGCACGAAGACGGCGGCCACGTCGTCGTCGAGCGCGGCGGCGAGCTCGTCGGGATCCGTGAGGCCGCCCTCCAGCCCCACCTCGTCGACGCTCGCCGGATACCCACGCGAGTAGGCGCGCAGGGTCTCGCGGCTCTGCGGGTTCACGCCGCGCGAGACGACGAAGCGGCGCCGCCCGGTGGCGGCGATCGCCAGGTAGCCCGCCGAGGCGACCGTCGAAGGGCCCTCGTAGAGGCCGGCGCTCGAGAGCGGCAGGCCGGTCAGCTCCGACATCGCCGTCTGGAACTCGAACATCGCCTGCAGGCCCCCCTGGGAGATCTCCGGCTGGTAGGGCGTGTAGGGGGTGAGGAACTCCGAGCGCGACGTGATCGCGTCGACGACGGCCGGGACGTAGTGGTCATACATGCCGGCGCCGAGGAAGCAGATCTCCGAGTCGGCATCGGCGTTGCGCGCCGCCAGTTGGCGCATCCGCTCGAAGACCTCTCCCTCGGAGAGCCCGTCGGGCAAATCGAGGGGCCGGTCGAGGCGAACCCCGGCGGGCACGTCGAAGAGCTCGTCGACCGAGTCGACGCCGATCGCGGCGAGCATCTCGGATCGCTCCGCCCCGGTGACCGACGTGTAGCTGCTCATCCAGCCGCTCTCGGAGCTGCTCGCTGCTTGCTGCTCGCTGCCTGCTTCACGTCGCCGATGCTAGAGGGGACCATGGCGCGGCCCGGCTCAGTCGCCAAGCAGCTCGCGGTAGGCGCCGGCGTCGAGCAGGGCGTCGAGCTCGCTCGGGTCGGTGAGCCTGACCTTGACCATCCACCCCTTGCCGTAGGGGTCGGCGTTGATCACGTCAGGCTCGGAGGCCGCCTCGTCGTTGACGGCGGTGATCTCGCCAGAGAGGGGGGCGATCACGTCGGAGACGGCCTTAACCGACTCGACCTCGGCGTACGGCTGGTCCTTCGTGACGGTCGCGCCGGCCGCGGGCGGGTCAAAGAAGACGACCTCGCCTAGCGAGTCCTGGGCGTACCAGGTGATCCCGAAGGTCGCCTCCTCCCCGTCCACCCGGGCCCAGTCGTGGCCGGCGTGGTAGCGGAGGTCGTCGGGGTAGCTCTCGTCGCTCGCCATTCGCGTCCTTTCGTCAGGTCGTCTCGTACAGGGGCTTGGAGCGGATCTGCGCCTCGCGGACGCGGCCGCGCACGTCGATCTCGATTCGCTCGCCCGGCTCGGCGAGCTCGGCGCGGACGTAGCCCATCCCGATCCCGAGTCCCAGCGAAGGCGAGAAGGTACCGCTCGTGACGGCGCCGGCGGGCTGCCCCCCGGAAAGGATCGGGTTGCCGGCCCGCGCGATCCCGCGGCCCTCGATCGCGAAGGCAACGAGCTTCTCGGCGGTGCCCTCGGCGCGCGCGGCCGCGATCGCCTCGGCGCCGACGAAGCCCGTCTCCTCCTTGCAGCACCAGCCGAGCCCGGCCTCGATCGGGTTGCGGTCCGGCCCAATGTCGTTGCCGTGCAGGTGGAAGCAGACCTCGAGGCGCAGCGTGTCGCGGGCGCCGAGGCCGCAGGGCACCACGCCGGCGGCGAGGAGCTCGCGCCAGAGCCCCGGTGCGGCGTCCGGCTGCAGCAGGATCTCGACTCCGTCCTCGCCCGTGTAGCCGGTGCCGCAGACGAGCGCCTGAGCCCCGGCCACCTCGAGCTCGACGGCTCGCATCCGCGCCGGCAGCTCAGCCGAGGCGAGCCCGGCCACCGCGTCGCGCGCCTCCGGACCCTGGACGGCGAGCATCGCGTACTCCGGGGCGAGGTCGGCGATCTCCACGTCGAAGTCCTCGGAGAGCTCGTGAAAGCGCGCCAGATCCGACTCGTGGTTCGAGGCGTTCGTGACCGTGAGGTAGCGAGCCTCCTCGAGCATGTAGGTGAAGAGGTCGTCGAGGATCCCGCCGTCGGCGGCGCACAGGCAGGAGTACTGGGCCCCACCGAGCGCGAGGCGCTCGAGGTCATTGCTGAGCGCGCGCTGGAGGAACGCCAGCGCCTCGGGTGCGCTCGTCCCGATCTGGCCCATGTGGGAGACATCGAAGACGCCGGCACGCTCCCGAACCGCGAGGTGCTCGGCCGCGACGCCCTCGTATTGGACGGGCATCTCCCAGCCGGCGAAGGGGACGATCCTCGCGCCCGCGGCGAGGTGCTCGGCGAAGAGCGCGGTGCGCCGCAGGGTGGCCGAGCTCTCCACCCGGCGCAGGCTACGTGAAGTGCTTTGACCCATCGCGGGAGGCGGCGTGCCATCTAGGCTCAGGCTCGATGCGGCTCCTTCGCCAATCGAGCTTCGAGGACGACGGGCTTGGCCGGCCGTGGAGCCGCCCGCTTTCCGGCAGCCTGGATCGTCTCGTGGTCGAGTCGGAGCTCCTCGCCGGCAACCCGCTCGGCGACCCGGTGCAGCGGCCGCTCTACGTCCTTCGCCCTCCCGGGGTGGAGCTCGACCATCCCCGGCCCCTGCCCACGATCTACGTCCTGCAGGGCTACTACGGCCAGCTCGACGGCTGGGGCTCGCGCAAGCCGTTCGAGCCGACCGTGATCGAACGCGTGGACGAGCTGCTGGCCTCCGACGACTGTCCCGACGCCTTCGTCGTCTTCGTCGACTGCTGGACCTCCTACGGAGGCTCCCAGTTCCTCGACTCGATCGGGACCGGGCGCTACCAGTCCTACCTCTGCGACGAGATCGTCCCCCTCGTGGACGATCGCTACCCCACCGCGGCCGACCGCGACCATCGCGGGGTCGCGGGCAAGTCCTCAGGCGGCTACGGCGCCATGGTCGTGCCGATGATGCGCCCCGAGCTCTTCTCCGCCCTCGCCTCGCACGCCGGCGACGCCCTCTTCGAGGTCTCGATGGCGCCCGGGTTCGCCGAGACCGCGCGCACCCTCCGCGACCACTTCGACGGCTCCTACGAGTTCTTCTTCGAGCGCCTGGCCGAGGCCGATCCCTTCGACATGGACCGCTACGGGACGGCGCTGATGAACTACGGCTGCGCCGCCGCCTACTCGCCCGACCCGGAGCGCCCGGGACGCGCTCGGCTGCCCTTCGAGGTCGAGACGGGACGGCTCGTCGACGACGTCTGGCAGCTCTGGCTCGATCACGACCCGGTTCGGATGGCTCCCCGCCGAGCGGATGCGCTGCGCTCGATGCGCAGGATCTATCTCGATGCCGGACGCAGCGACGAGTGGCACCTCGACCTCGGTGCGCAGGCGTTCTCGCGGGAGCTCGGTCTGCTCGGCGTCGATCACTCGCTCGAGCTCTTCGAGGGCAAGCACGGCGGGATCAGCCACCGCTATCCGAGGGCGATCCGCGAGCTCCTGCTGGCCCTGGGCGACTGACCCGGGGGCCGGGTCTCAGCTGGGACGCAGCGAGACCCGCTTGCGCTTGAGCAGGTCGCGGTCGGCCGCCGCGATGAGGGCTTCGGGCTCAGCCTCCGGGTCAAGCTCGGCGACGCCGCACGTCATCTCGAGCGGCCCGCCTTCGCTCGGCGAGCCCAACGCGCGAATCGCGTCGCGAAGTCGTTGGGCCACGGCCTCGGCCTGCTCACGATCAGCCCCCGGGAGCAGGACGGCGAACTCGTCGCCACCCCAACGGAAGCAGGTGTCGCCGGCACGCGCGGTCGCGAGCAGTGCCTCGGCGGAGCGCCGCAGATACTCGTCCCCCGCCGCATGGCCGGAGCGATCGTTGATCTCCTTGAAGTGGTCGAGATCCGCGACGATGACGCCGAGCGGATCGCCCTCGCGACGGGCCCGCGCCACCTCTCGTATCAGTGCCTCGGTGAAGGCTCGGCGGTTGCCGAGGCCGGTCAGCGAATCCTCACGCGCCATCAGCTCGGCCCGCTCCCGCTGCTCGCGGATCGTCCTGCGCTGCACGCGAAGGACGACGAACAGAGCCCACACCGCGCTGCCGATCGCGAAAAGCGTGACGAGCTGAGTGGCGATGTCGAGGACGATCCCGCGCCCCGCGCCCTCGTAGAGCAACGGCGCCCAGATCAGGACGGCGACGGTTGCGCCGAAGAGCGCCACCCGGCGCAGCGACTGCACAGCGGCCGCGAAGAGGATCGGCAGCATGTAGAGGTAGTGGTAGGGCGTCTCTCGCCCTCCCGCCATCCACTCCAGGACGACGATCAGGAGCACCCCCGCGTAGCCGGCCAGGTAGATGCGAAGGAGGGAGACGCTTGAATCGAAGTGCTTGCGGCCGGCCAGGAAGGCAATCAGAACGCCCGCGATCGCCGGGATCCACCCGGCTTCCCCGATCGCCTCGGTCGGCGGCGCGAACGGCAGAAGCAACGCGGTCACCGTCCCCCCGATGAGCCAGAAGAGCCCGCTCATCGAGCGCGCGATCTCCATGTCGGCCGGCGTCAGGCTCGTCGCGGCCCAGTCGAGCAGGCGCCGCAAACCGGCCTCGAGTCGCTGGCGTTCGAGCCCCTGCACGCTCACCATTGTGGGGACTGTCGAGCCTTACTGCAACGCGTGCACGTCATCGTGCCGCGGTGCGCAGCCGGTGCGGGCTCGCCGCGCGCGGCGCCGTGGTCTGGCTAGTCGCGCAGGAACGGCGGGATGTCGAGGTCGTCGTCGGAAACCTCGAGCGAGCGGATCTCGCGATCCGTGGGCGGTTGGACCCCGCGGCGGCGGCTGCGGCGGCGAACTTCGGCTGGCCGGCGCGCGAGCATCTCGAAGCCCTCGAAGCCGGTGGCGATCACGGTCACCCGCAGGGCGTCACCCATCGAGTTGTCGACCACGGCGCCGAAGATGATGTTGGCGCCCTTGTCGGCCGTGGAGGAGACCACCTCGGCCGCCTCGTTGACCTCGAAGAGGCCCATGTCCTCGCCGCCGGTGATGTTGAGCAGCATCCCGGTGGCGCCGTCGATCGCCGACTCGAGCAGCGGCGAGGAGATCGCCTCCTTGGCGGCCTCTCCGGCGCGACTCTCGCCGGCGGACGTGCCGACGCCCATCAGCGCCGAGCCGGCATCCGACATCACCGCGCGGACATCGGCGAAGTCGAGGTTGATCAGGCCCGGCACGGTGATCAGGTCGGTGATCCCCTGCACGCCCTGGCGCAGGATGTCGTCCGCCTTGCGGAAGGCCTCGCTGATCGGCTCGCGCCGCTCGACGATGTTGAGCAGCTTCTCGTTGGGCACGATGATCAGCGTGTCGACCTCGTTGCGGAGCTTCTCGATCCCGTCGAGGGCCTGCTGCATCCGGCGGCTGCCCTCGAACTCGAAGGGCTTGGTGACGACGCCCACCGTGAGCGCCCCGATCTCCTGCTTGGCGATCTCGGCGATCACGGGCGCGGCCCCCGTGCCGGTGCCGCCCCCCTCCCCGGCGGTGACGAAGACCATGTCCGCCCCCTTCAGCGCCTCCTTGATGTCGTCGCGGCTCTCCGCGGCGGCGCCCGCCCCCACGTCGGGCTGACCGCCCGCGCCCAGCCCTCGCGTCAGGTCCTGCCCGATCGCGAGCTTGACGTCGGCCTCCGAGGCCCGCAGGGCCTGCGCGTCGGTGTTGACGGCGAGGAACTCGACGCCCTTCAGGCCGGCATCGACCATCCGCGAGACGGCGTTGGTGCCGCCGCCGCCGGCGCCGACGACCTTGATCACCGCCAGATAACTGGAAGCCTCCATCTGAGCCTGACTAACCTTTCCCGTTTCCGTCCGGAGCTTGAGTAAGAGTTGAGTGTTTGCGTGCTCCCGACCCGCAAACCGCAGCAAACCTAGGTCAGATCGTCCTTCCTGTCAACGCCTCGGGAAGGGCCGTGCAAGATTGCTGTCTCAACTGGACGTCGAGGGTTGCCTCACCCTCAAGCCCCGGTTGAGGGTGGTCTGGGACTACCCGGCGACCGGCCGGGAGGGAACCGAGAGGTCCAGGTACGAGGCGCTGCCGAGCTCGGGATCGGCGAGCACCGCCGCCGCGGCGTCCCACTTGCTCGCCGCCTGCGCCGGATCCCCGAAGCGCAGCTCGATTCCAGAGGTGAGCACGACCACGGGCCCGAGCTCGGGGTCCTCGAACCCGCGCTCGATCCGCCGCGAGAGCGCGTCGGGGGCCGGGCCGAGGACCCGGGCGAGGGCGAGCGCCGAGCCCGACGCCCGCGCGTCGACCTCGGGGCTCTCCACCTCGATCGGGGGGAGGCCCTCGGGGCGCTCGATCCCCGTGGCCAGGACCACGCCGTCCCCGGCGACGATGACGCCGCCGTCGGCGGCGATGTAGCCGGCCGGCTCCCGGACGTCGACCGTGACCGAGAGGCCGTGGGGGAAGTCGGGGCTCGCGCTCACGCTGACCACGGATGGATCGTCGGCCACCGCGGCCCGGAGGGCGGACTCGTCGACGTCCAGGGTGCTCATGCTCGTCGCGGCGTGGGCGAGGTCCGCCTCGATGCCCGGATCTCGCTCGGCGCCGATCACCGTCACGTCGGTCACGGCAACCAGCGAGGAGTCGCGGAGCCAGAGCAGGTAAGCGGCCGCGAGCGCGACCACGGCGGCAAGCGCGAGCAGGAGCCAGCGACGAAGCGCCGGCCATGCCGGCTTCGCGGGGAGGCTCAGGCTGAAGAGCGGCCGGGCCCCCACCTCAGCCGAGCTCCCAGCCGGCCGGCCAGTCGATCTCACCCAGGGTCTGGACCTCCGGCTCCAGCACGACGCCGAAGCGCTCGTGCACGCGGCGGCGGCCCCGGGCGAGCAGCTCGAGAACGTCGGCCGTGGTCGCCTCGCCCTCGTTCTCGACGAAGTTCGCATGCTTGGCGGAGAACCGCGCCGCCCCGACCCGCAGGCCACGGCAGCCGGCCGCATCGAGGAGCTGACCCGCCGAGCGGCCCGCGGCCCGCGGATCGTCGGGGTTCTTGAAGGTGGAGCCGAAGGTCTTGATCCCGGAGGGCTGGGCCTCGCGACGCCTGCGGCGCATCTCGGCGAGCGTCGCCTTGACCGCGGCGGGGTCGGCGGGACGCAGGAGGAAGGAGGCACGGGAGACCACCTCGCCGTCGCGCAGGTTCGAGTGACGGTAGGAGAACCCGAGCGCGTCAGGAGAGCGGCGCTCGGCGCCGGCCGGGGTGCAGACCGAGACCCATTCGAGCGTCCGCGCCAGCTCACCGCCGTAGGCGTTGGCGTTCATCCGCACCGCGCCCCCGACGGAGCCGGGGATGTTGACGCCGAACTCGAGCCCGGAGAGGCCCCACCCCGCGGTCTTGGCGGCGGCCGACGGAAGCCGGGCGCCGCCGCCGCAGAGCACGCGCTCGCCCTCGCGCTCGATCGCCGCGAGCGTTCCGTCCAGCTTCAAGACCAGGCCTCGGTATCCATCATCCGCTACGAGGAGGTTCGATCCCGACCCCACCACTCCTACCCGCGTCCGCTCCTCGGCGGCGAAGGCCAGCAGGGTGACGAGGTGCTCCTCCGAGTTGGCTCGGGCGAAGAGCTCCGCGCGGCCGCCGCTCCTGATCGTGGTCAACCGGGCAAGCGGATAGTCGCGCTCGATCCCCTCCGGCTCGCTCATCGCCCCTCCCCGATCATCCGATCGGCGAGCTGGAAGACGTCCCCGGCCCCGAGGGTGACCAGCACGTCGCCGGGGCCCACCCGCTCGGCGAGGACGTCGAGGGCGCGGTCGAGATCGGCCAGCCAGAGGACGCGGCGTCCCGGCGCCGCGTCGGCGACTGCCCGGGCGACCTGCAGGCCGCTGACCCCGGCAAGCGCCCCCACCGGCTCCTCGCGCGCCGGGTAGACCTCGAGCACGCCGACCTCGTCAGCCCGGCTCAACGCCCGGCCGAAGCGCGAGGCGAGCGCCTTCGTGCGCGAATAGAGGTGCGGTTGAAAGACGGCGATCAGCCGGCGATGGGGGAGCTCCCGCAGGGCGGCAAGCGACGCCTCGACCTCGGTCGGATGGTGGGCGTAGTCGTCGTAGACCAGGGCGCCGCGCCACTCGCCCTTGCGCTCGAGCCTCCTCGCCATGCCGGGAAAGCTCGCGAGTGCCCCGATCAGGGATTCGATCGCCGGCAGGCCGGGATCGCGCCGGCGGGCGCCGATCAGAGCCCCGATCGCCGCGGTGGCGTTGGCGACGTTGTGGCGACCGGGAACCCCGAGGCGGACCTCGCGGCTGCCGATCTCGGGCGCCGAAACCGTGAACTCGCTGCCCCCCTTTACCGCCGCGACGTCGCTCACCACGAGGCCCCCCTCGAGCAGCGGCCGGGAGCCTTCGGGGACCGCGAAGGTGACGGTCGAGCCCGCCCCGTCGAGGCTTGCCAGGCGGGGCCCGGCGGGGCGGACGATTGCCGCCGCCGGGGAGGTAAAGCGCGCGAACGCCTCGATGAGCTCTCCCTCCCCGCCCCAGTGGGAGTGGTGGTCGAGCTCCACGTTCGTCACCACCGCAACCTCCGCTCGGAGCTCGAGGAAGCTGCCGTCGCTCTCGTCGGCCTCGGCGACGATCCACCCGCCATCCGCCCACCCGGCGTTGGCCGGCGCGCCTCCGGGCCCCGCGCCGGGCAGATCGCCCCCGAGCAGGAACGATGGCTCGGCGCCGGCCTCCCGCAGAGCGTGGGTCAGCATCCCGGAGGTCGTCGTCTTGCCGTGGGCTCCCGCCACCGCGATCAGGCGCCCCGCGGCGCAGAGCTCGGCCAGCAGCTCGCCCCGGTGGAGCACGCTCTGGCCGCGCTCGCGGGCTCGCATCAGCTCGGCGTTGTCGGGCGGGATCGCGGTCGAGACGACCACGTCGGCGTCCGCGGGTACCCGAGCGGCGTCGTGGCCGATCCCCGGCTCGATCCCGGCCTCCCGCAACCGCTCGATCGTCGCCGAGGCGACCCGGTCGGACCCGCTGACCTGCGCGCCCCGCGCGTGGCAGACCAGCGCCAGGCCGCTCATGCCGGCTCCGCCGATCGCGATGAAGTGGAGCTTTCGCCCCTCCATCCCACCCATCCCGCTCAATCGGGGCACCTCGAGAGGATCTCGGCCGCGATCCGCTGCGCGGCGTCGGGGCGGGCGAGCGAGCGGGACGCGGCGGCCATTTTCGCGAGGCGCTCGGGGCTGGCCAGAAGCTCTCCCGCCGCAGCCGCCAGGCGGGGGGCGTCCAGCTCCGAGTCCTCGATCACGACGGCGGCTCCGACGCGCTCCATCCAGGCGGCGTTGGCGTGTTGGTGGCGGCCGGCGGCGTGGGGATAGGGGACGAGGATCGCCGGTCGGCCGGCGGCGGTCAGCTCGAACACCGACCCGCCGGAGCGAGCGAGCACCAGGTCGCAGGCGGCCAGCGCGTCGCCGAGGTTCGGCTCGTACTCGAGCAGGGTATAGCGCTCGGCACCGCTGATCTCGGCAGCCATCGACGGGTAATCACGGGACCCGGCGATGTGCAGCACGTGGATATCGAGCCGCGCGCCGGGGCCGCCGGGGGCGAAGGCCGCCGCCGCGGCGTGGTTGATCGATCGCGCCCCGAGGCTGCCGCCGAAGATCAGGACGCATTGAGCGTCGGGAGCGATGCCGAAGCGCCGCCGCGCGGCGCCTCGATCGGCGCGCGTGATCGCGGCCGGCACCGGACGTCCCGTGACGAGGTAGCGGGGACCCTCCCGCCCCTTGATCGGAAAGGCGAGGCAGACGCGGTCGGCCCGCCCCGCCAGCATCCGGTTGGCGAGGCCGAGGTGGCTGTCGGCCTCGGTCAGCACGAGCGGCAGGCGCAGCCCGGCCGCGGCGAGCCCGACGGGTGCGGCAACGTAGCCGCCCCCGCCCATCACCGCGTCCGCCTGCCGCTCCCGCAGGTAGCGACGCGCGGCAGCGACGGCGGCTCCCGCCCGGCCCAGGGCCCCCGCCGCCCGGATCGGGTTGCGGCGATCGAGCCCCCGCACCGCGAGCGGATCGAGCTCGTAGCCGGCCGCAGGCACGAGCTGCGCCTCCGTCCGCTCGCGGGTGCCCACGAAGGAGACCCGGGCGCCGGCCTCAGCGAGAGCGTCGGCGACGGCGATCGCCGGCACCACGTGCCCCGCCGTCCCGCCGGCCGCGATCACCACCCGCGGCACGCGCACCCCCCGCGCTGCGTCGTGGCACGGCTCGCTCGCCGCCGCCCTCCAGGACACGAAGGCGCCGAGCCCCCCGCGATGCGGCCGTTCCGGCCGAGCTGGGGCTCGATGCGGTGCCGCCGGCGGCGACGTTGAGCAGCAGCCCGACGGCGGCGAGTGTGACGATCAGGCTGCTGTTGCCGTAGGAGACGAATGGGAGCGTGACGCCGGTCAGCGGGGCGAGGCCGAGGACCGCGAAGAGGTTGATCGATGCCTGGATCAGGATCATCGCCGTCAGGGCGGCGGCGAGCAGGCGACCGTAGCGGTCCCGCGCCCGCTGAGCGGTCCGAAAGCCCGCGTAGCCGACCAGCATGTATAGCCCGACGAGGAGCGACATCCCGAACAGGCCGAGCTCCTCGCCGATCACCGCGGCGATCATGTCGGTGTGGGCCTCGGGCAGGTAGAACGCCTTCTGGACGCTCTCTCCGAGGCCGACCCCGAAGATTCCGCCCGAGCCGAGCGCGATCGACGCCTGCATCCCCTGAAACCCCGCCCCGGAGGCGTCCGCGGTGGGGTTGAGGAAGCTGGTCAGCCTCGCCATCCGGTACGGCTCGATGACCACCGCGACCACGACGAACACTCCAAGGACGGCGCCGATCATCGCCAGGTGGCGCAGCTTCGCTCCCGCGGTGATCAGCAGCGCCGTAACCGAGAACGCGGTGACCATGGCCGTCCCGAGATCCGGTTCGAGCACGATCAGCGCGCAGACGCCGGCCGCGACCAGCAGAAACGGCGCCATCCCGCGCAGGTCGCGGGTCATCGTGGGCCGCGCGGCCAGCAGATGGACGCCGTAGAGCATCAGGGCGACCTTGGCGATCTCCGAGGCCTGGATCTGGATCGGGCCCAGCTCGATCCACCGCTGCGCGCCGTTGGCCGAGCTGCCGATCAGCTTGGTCAACAGCAGGAGCACGACCGCGCCGACGAGGATCCCCGGCGTCAGCCTGCGGACCGTCGACAGCCCGTGGCGGGAGAGGATCCAAAGCGCCGCCACCCCGAAGACGCCGAACATCAGCGTGCGCTTCAGGTAGAAGGCCCCGTCGCCCGCCTCGCCCAGCAGCGAGGCGCTCGAGCTGGCGCTGAAGACCATGACGACGCCGAACGCCAGCAGGCACATCGTCGCCGTGAGCAGCAGCGAGTACTCGACCGGTCGGGCCTTGCGGGGGCGGCGCTTCCCCTCGCCCCCGCCGACCATCCCTCGCATCGTCGAGACCGCGCCGCTCAACGCAGCCCCTCGACGAGCTCGCGGAAGCGCTCGCCGCGCTCCTCGTAGTCGCGGAACGCATCGAATGAAGCGCAGGCCGGGGCGAGCAGCACCGTCTCCCCCGCGCGGGCGTCGGCCACCGCGCGGGCGAAGGCGCTCGCCAGATCGCCGCAGCCGAAGAGGGGCACGCCGGAGCCGGCGAGATCCGCGGCGAGCTGCGCCTCCGCCTCGCCGATCAGATAGCAGCCGACCGCCCGCTCGGCGACGGCGGGGGCGAGCTCCCGGAAGTTGCCGCCCTTGACGCTGCCGCCGAGGATGGGGCGGACGCCGCCCTCGAACGTGCGCAGCGCGGCCGCGGCGGCAGCGGCGTTGGTGGCCTTCGAGTCGTTGACGAAGGCCACGCCGCCGATCTCGGCGACCCGCTCCAGCCGGTGGGGAACGCCCCCGAAGCTGCGCAGGCCCCGGGCCACGGCGGACCGCTCGATCCCGGCGCTCAGGGCGCAGGCGGCGACGGCCATCGCGTTGCGGAGGTTGTGCTCGCCGGCGAGCGCCACGTCGGAGGCGGCGATGAGCGGCCCCTGGGCGTCGGAGATCTCGCCGTCGGAGAAGCTCACGGCGCAACGCTCCTCGGCGTCGGCGCAGGCATCGATCCCGTAGGGAACCCGAAGCGCCCTCCCTGGGAGCTCGAGGCCCTCGACCGCCGGCTCGTCCGCATCGACGACCGCCGCGGCATCGGGCCCCTGGTTGGCGAAGATCCGCAGCTTGGCCTCGAGGTAGCCCTCGAGGGTGCCGTGGCGATCGAGGTGGTCGGGGCTGACGTTGAGCAGGACCGCGACCTCGGGCGCGAAGGCCGCGGAGTCCTCGAGCTGGAAGGAGGAGCACTCGCAGACCACGGTCGACGCTGGATCGGTCGAGCCCGCGAGCGAGGCCAGCGGCCGGCCGACGTTACCGGCCACGACGACGTCGGCGCCCGCCTCGCGCCAGACGTGGCCGAGCCACTCGGCGACGGTCGTCTTGCCGTTCGTCCCGGTCACCGCGACGAAGCGGTTGGGGAGCATCCGCCAGCCGAGCTCGAGCTCCCCGAGGACCTCGATCCCGCGCTCGCGGGCGCCCTCGATCGGGGGCGCGCTCGCGGGGACGCCGGGGCTCTTGACCACGGCGCTCACGCAGTCCAGGAGCTCGGTTCCGTCGCCATCCAGAACCACTTCGACGCCGAGCTCCGCAAGCCTTGCTGCGGCCGGAGGATTTCCCGAATCGGTGCCGTACACGCGCTCCCCGCGGGCGCGCAGAGCCTCTGCGGCCGCCACGCCGGAGCGCGCCAGCCCAACGACCAGGAAGGGGCCCTCAGGAAGGGGCGGGCGCTGGGAAGGCCGGCTCACCATGCGTAGCTTCGCCGCCCCCCCGGTCGCTCCCCCCGGTCGCCGCTCCTTGCTCTGCCTGACGAGGCCGGGAGCCCGCTGATCAAGGAAGAGGTCGGCGACGCGTGCTTCGCACGCGAGCCGGCCGATGACGCCGAGCAGCGGCCTCCCGGCCCGTCAGGGGCCGATGGAGTTCTGGAAGAGCGTGTAGCCAATCCCGGCGAGGACGGCCGCCACGATCCAGAAGCGGAGCATGATCTTCGTCTCCGACCAGGCGAGCATCTCGAAGTGGTGGTGGACCGGGGCCATCAGGAAGACCCGCCGCCGAAGGGACTTGAAGGCGAGAACCTGGACCGCCACCGAGAGCGCCTCGATCACGAAGATCCCGCCGAGGATGATCAGCAGGACCTCGGTCTGGGTCATGATCGCCAGCCCTCCGATCGCACCGCCGAGGCCGAGCGCCCCCGTGTCGCCCATGAAGATCGAAGCGGGAAAGGCGTTGAACCAGAGAAACCCGACCGAGGCTCCGATCAGGCAGGACGAGAGCAGCGCCAGGTCGTCCTGGCCGGTGGTGATCGTGATCGCCAGGTAGGCCAGGAAGACGATCGCGCAGGATCCCGCCGCGAGACCATCGAGGCCGTCGGTCAGGTTGACGCCGTTGCTGGCGCCGGCCAACACGAGGAAGGTCAGGATCACGTAGACGACCGGGCCGAGGTAGATGTCGTAGTCGAAGGTGCGGATCTGCAGGCTCGGATCGAGGCCGACCTGCTCGATCGCCAGCCACCAGAGGATGACGGCGAGCGCGATCTGGATGAGCAGCTTCCAGCGTGCCGAGAGACCGAGCGAGCGCCGCTTGACGATCTTGATGTAGTCGTCGGCGAACCCGAGCGCCGCCGCGCCGAAGGCCACCCCGAAGACCGCGAGGCTCTCGGTGTCGCGATCGGAGAGGACCAGGTAGGGCACCGAGATCGCGGCGAAGATGATCAACCCGCCCATCGTCGGGGTCCCCGCCTTGGCGTGGTGGCCCTCGGGGCCCTCCTCGCGGATCTGCTGGCCGAACTCTTGCTTGCGCAGGAGGTCGATGAAGCGCGGTCCGAGGAAGATCGTGATCAGCATTGCCGCCATCCCCGCGATCAGGATCTCCCCGCGATCGATCGGAACTGTCGAGAGGCCGCCGCTCTGCGCCATCGAGATCATCCGCCCGCCTCCCCAAGCCGCGCCCGCAGGGCATCGGTGAGCCGCTCGAGCCCCACCGACCGCGACCCCTTGATCAGGGCCAGGTCACCGTCGCGGAGCGTCCCGGCCAGGAGCTCGGTGGCGGCGTCGGGGTCCGCCGTCCACTCGTCCGCCGCGTAGTCGCGCGCGAGCTCGCCCACGCCGACCAGGGCCCCGATGCCCCGCTCGCGCACGAGGGCGCCGATCTCGGCGTGCAAGCTTGGGCCCTCCGGCCCCAGCTCCGCCATGCCGCCGAGGACCGCGATCCGGCGGCCGCCCTCGCCGGGCTCGAGCGAGGCGAGGTGGTCCACTGCGGCGCGCATGGAGATCGGGTTGGCGTTGTAGCAGTCGTTGAGCAAGAGGATCCCCCCTCGCAGCTCAACTCGCTCGCCGCGCAGGCGCGAGAACTCTATCCGCGGGGCCCGCGGCGACATCCCGGCGGGATCGGCTCCCAGCGCCACCCCGATGGCGATCGCGCAGAGGGCGTTCTGGAGATTGTGGGCCTCGGTGAAGGGCAGGGCGAACTCCGCCTCCCCCACCGGGGTGCCGATCCGGGCGCGGATGCCCTCGCCCGTCCGCTCGACCTCGAGCGCCAGCACGTCGCCTCCCGGTCCGAACGTGAGCGCGTCCAGGGAGTCGTCCAGGTGCGGCTCGAGGGCCTCGGCGTCGACCGGTAGCACCGCCCGACCTTCCGGCGAGAGCCCGAGCAGGATCTCGGCCTTCGCCTCCGCGATCGCCTCGAAGGTCCCCAGCAGCTCGAGGTGCACCGGTCCGACGTTGGTGATGGCGGCCACGTCGGGCTCGGCGATGTGGCAGAGCTCGGCGATCTGCCCGAGGCCGCGCATCCCCATCTCGACCACGAGCACCTCGGTCTCGAGCGGCGCCTCCAGCAACGTCAGGGGCAGCCCGATCTCGGTGTTGAAGTTCTCCGGGCTGGCGTGGACGCGGCCGGGCAGGATCGCGCGGCAGATGTCCTTGACCGACGTCTTGCCGGTCGAGCCCGTGATCCCGACGAGCGGGCAGCCGATCTCGCGGCGCCAGGCCCGCGCCAGGGACTGCATCGCAGCCAGCGGGTCCTCGCAGCCGATGATCCAGCCCGCCGGAGCACCCGAGTCGACGACCTCCCGGGCGCGGGCGTGCTCGACCAGCGCCCCCCACGCCCCGGCGACCAGGGCCTCGGTCGCGAAGCGCCCGCCGTCGAGGTGCTCCCCGCGAATCCCCACGAAGAGGTCCCCGGGGAGCAGCGCGCGCGTGTCGATCGCGGCGCGCCCGGGCCGGCCGCCGTCGCCGCGCGCGATGATCCGGCCCCCGGCCTCGGCCGCGATCCGCTCCGGATCCAGCTCGATCATGGCCTCACCGGCTCATGCCCTGGCCAGCAGCCGCGCCAGCTCGGCGCGGGCGACGTCGCGGTCGTCGAAGGGGACCTTGCGGCCGCCCTCGAATTCCTGGCCCTGCTCGTGGCCCTTGCCGGCGATCACGACGAGGTCCTCGGGACCCGCGGCGGCGAGGGCCAACGCGATCGCGGCGCGGCGATCGGGCTCGACGGCGGTCTCGCCATTCCCCTCCCCGCCCATTCCCGCGAGCACCTGATCGATGATCGCCGCCGGATCCTCCGAACGTGGGTTGTCGGAGGTGACCACGGCGAGGTCGGAGAGATCCGCCGCCGCCCGGCCCATCAGCGGGCGCTTGGTCGCATCGCGGTCCCCGCCGCAGCCGAACGCGCAGATCAGGCGGCCCGCGGTCAGCCGCCGCGCGGCCCCAAGCACGCTCTCGAGGGAATCGGGGGTGTGGGCGTAGTCGACGAGGACCCCGAACGGCTGGCCCGCGTGGATGGGCTCCATCCGGCCGGGCACCGGCTCCGCGGCTGCCAGCGCCTCGATCGCCGTCGCGAGATCGACGCCGAGCGCGTCCGCGGAGGCCAGCGCCGCCAGCGCGTTCTCGACGTTGAAGTGGCCGGGCAGGGGGAGCTCGACCTGCGTCCGCTCGTTCCCCCGGAGGAGGTCGAAGTGCGTCCCGCTCGCATCGAATCCGACGTTCTCCGCCCGCAGGTCGGCCTCGGCGCCGGAGGCGGAGAACGAGGTGGCGGGCGGCGCGCCCCGCGCCCCCAGCTCCGCGAGCAGCCCGCTCCCGTACGAGTCGTCGGCGTTGATCGCGGCGGCGGCCGGCGCGATCGCCCCGCCGCCGGCATCGGGCAGGAACAGCAGCCGCTTCGCCGCGAAGTAATCGTCCATGTCCGCGTGGAAGTCGAGGTGGTCCTGGGTCAGGTTGGTGAAGGCGGCGACGTCGAAGTGGACCCCGTCGGCGCGCCCGAGCTGCAGCGCGTGCGAGGAGACCTCCATCACGCAGGCCCGATCGCCGCCGTCGAGCATCCGCCGGAGGGTGCGCTGGAGGTCGGTCGCCTCCGGCGTCGTCCGCTCGACCGGCTCGGTGACGCCGCCGACGACCTGCTTGACCGTCCCGAGCAGCCCGCAGCGCATCCCGGCGGCCTCGAGGATCCCGCGCAGGAGAAACGCGGTGGTGGTCTTGCCGTTCGTGCCGGTCACCCCGGCGACCCGCAGCTCGCGGCTCGGGTCGCCGAAGAGCCGCGCCGCCAGCGGAGCCATCGCCCGCCGGGCGTCCGGCACGAGGACCTGGGGAGCATCGAGTGGCAGCTCGCGCTCGACCACCAGCCCGCTCGCCCCGGCGGCGAGCGCGGCGGCGGCGAACTCATGGCCGTCGGAGCTCATGCCCGGGACGCAGACGAACAGCGTGCCGGGTCCGACCCGACGGCTGTCGAAATCGAGATCGTCGATCTCGGTCGAGCCCGCGCCGCGCAGGATCGATGCCTCCAGGCCGGCGATGAGCTCGTCGAGTCGCATCGCCGCGATTCTAGGAACGCCGGAGGCGGGCTCGCGCCTGCCCCCAAGCTACTGCGTCGGTGCAATCCCGAGGTAGGGCAGGGCGAAGCTCGCAATCTGCCCGAAGGCCGGTGCCGCAACGGTCGCGCCGTAGTAGTCGCCGCCCTTGGGATCGTCGACGACCACCGAGACGAGGAGCTTCGGGTCGTCCGCGGGGGCGAAGCCGACGAACGACGGGATGTATTGCGTCTCCGAGTAGGTCCCGTCGACGACCTTCTGCGCCGTGCCGGTCTTGCCTGCGAGCACATAGCCGGGGACGCTGACCTCCGGCGCGGTTCCGAACGGGCCCAGCACCCCCTCGAGCATCTTGCGCAGCTGCGCGGCCGTCTTCTCGCTGATGATCCGCTCCCCCTCAGGCTCCGCCACCGGCTCGCCGTCGACGCTCTTCAGCAGCCGTGGCGGCTGCAGCGTGCCCCCGTTGGCGATCGCGGCGTAGGCGCTCATCATCTGCATCGGGGTCACCGAGAGGCCCTGCCCGATCGGCAGGTTGCCGATGCTCGAGCCCGAGTAGTCCTGGTAGGCGGGGACGATGCCCTGCTCCTCGGCGGGGTAGTCGATCCCGGTCGGAGATCCGAAGCCGAACCTGCGCACCCAGGCGTCGAAGTCCTGCTCGCCCAGCTCCTGGCCGATCGTCACGGCGCCGACGTTCGAGGACTGGGCGAGGATGTCGGCGACGCTCAGCGTGCGGTAGCCGAGCCCCTCGTGGGCCTCCTCGATCGTCCGGTCAGCGACCCTGATCGTGGGCGCGAGGTCGAAGGTGGTGCCGGGACGGACTAGGTTCTCCTCGAGCGCGCCGGCGACCGTGAAGGCCTTGAAGGTAGAGCCCGGCTCGTAGGTAAACGCGGTTGCCATGTTCGAGAGCTGGTCGGGATCGGCCTCCGAGAGATCGTTGGGATCGATCGGGGGCCAGCTCGCCATCGCCAGCACGTCGCCGCCCTCGGGATCCATCACGATCGCCGTCGCGCCCTCGGGCTTGTACTTCTCGCCGAGGTCGTCGAGGACGCTCTCGGTGTAGGCCTGGATCCGGGCGTCGATCGTCAGCTGGACGTCGTGGCCGGGCTCGGTGCCCGCGGTCACATCGCGGCCGATCTCCTGGCCGAGCGCGTCCTTGGTCACCGCCAGCTGCCCGTCGGTGCCCGCCAGGACGTCGTCCTCGGCGGCCTCGATCCCGAACAGCCCCGCTCCCTCGCCGTCGACCGCGCCGACCAGCCTTCCCGCGTCCTTGCCCTGCGGGTAGATGCGGCGGTTGTCGGGCAGGACGCCGATCCCGGCGAGGTCGAGCCTGGCGATGCGCTCGGCGCTCACCAGGTCGATCTTGTGCGCGAGGTACTCGAAGCCCGACTCGGCGGTGAGGGGCTTGACCAGCTTCTCGGCGGGGACCTCGACGAGCTCCGAGAGCTTCCTCGCCGTCTTCGGCGGATCCTCGACCTGGTAGGGGGTCGCAAAGACTGTGGCCGCTTCCTCGGAGACGGCCAGGGCCTCCCCGCGGCGATCGAGGATCGAGCCCCGCACGCCGGGGACGGCGACGGTCGCGACCTGCTGGCTGCGCGCCTCCGCGCCGAGCTCCCCGCCCTTGACGGCCTGCAGCCAGGCGGCGCGCATCATGACCACGAGGAAGGCGATGGCGAAGGCCGCGAAGAGCAGCCCCACCCGCTTCTCGATCAGCCGCAAGCCTTCCTCCTAGCCGGCGGCGGAGTCGATCGGGACCACCGCAGGATCCACGGCCGCGGGGTCGACCGGCAGACCGGTCACCGGATCGACCGGGGCCGTCGCGGGTTCGACCGTCGCGGGCTCGACCGCGTAGGGCTCGCTCACGGTCTCGAGCGGCAGGCCGGTGGCCGGGTCGATCGCGGGTTCGGCTGCCGCCGGAGCGCTGGCCGAGATCTCGCCGCCGGCGAGCCGCTTGGCGGCCTTCGCGGCGTCGCCCTCCTCGACCTTCAGGTAGGTGATCGCATCGGGCGCCGGGACGGCGAGGCCGAGCTTCGCGGCGGCCTGCTCGATCCGGTCGTTGGAGAGTCGCTTCGCGATCCTGCCCCGCAGGACGCTGTTCTCGCGCTGCAAAGAGTCGATCTTGACGGCGGTGCCGCTGCCCGCGGCGCTGAGGCTGAGACCCCACACGTTGACCGCGACGATGCCCCCGAGGAGCACCCCCAGCACCGCGATCCAGGCGCGGCTGCGCGTCATCCCGATCACGACGCCGCAGTCGGCGAGGCCGCTGACCGCGTCCGCGGTGCGCCCCACTGCCGCGATCGGCAGCGCGGCGACCCCGCCGGGGCCGGCGGCGAGCGGCCGCCGCGAGGAGCGCTGGGCGGCGGAGCCCGAGCGACCCCGAGGCTGGGAGCGAGGTGATGTGGACGCGCGGGCGCCCGCAGGAGCGCGGCGCGGCGCGGCAGCGGGTGCCGCCGCGCGCGGCTTGGGCTTCGCCTTGGGCGCGGCCTTGGGACGGGCCTTCGCCGGGCGCCCCTTCGGAGCTGGCCGGGCGGGGCGGGTCCGCGTGGAGATCGCCGGGGCGCCCATCAGCCGTCGCCCTGGCCGTCGGGGTCGAGCTTGCGAGCGATGCGCAGGTGGGCCGAGGAGGACCGCGGGTTGGCGGCGACCTCCCCCGCGCTCGGCGCGAGGCCGCCGCGCGTGAGCAGCTCCGCCTCGGGCTCGAGCCCGCATTGACAGACGGGAACCTCCGGCGGGCAGATGCATCCGCGGGCCCGATCCACCAGGAAGCGCTTGACCCGCCGGTCCTCGAGCGAGTGAAACGAGATCGCGGCGAGCCGGCCGCCCGGCGCCAGCAGGTCCCAGGCGCTCGGCAAGGCGGCGTCGATGGCCGCCAGCTCGCCGTTGACCGCAATGCGGATTGCCTGGAAGGTTCTCTTTGCCGGGTTGCCGCGGCCGAAGCGGACCTTCGGCGGCACCCCCGCCCGGACGGTCTCGACCAGCTCCGAGGTCGTCTCGAGCGGCCGCCGCGCGGCGATCTGGCGGGCGATCGAGCGCGCGTTGCGCTCCTCGCCGTAGGAGCGCAGAATCTCGGCGATGCGGCTCTCGGGCCATTCGTTGACGAGCTCCCGAGCCGTCAGCTCGGAGCCGGGGTCCATCCGCATGTCCAAGGGCGCGTCGAAGGAGTAGGAGAAGCCCCGCTCGGCGGCGTCGATCTGCATCGAGGAGACGCCGAAGTCGAACAGGATCAGGTCGGGCCGGACCCCCTCGCTCGCCAGCTCGGCGAGCGCGGCGACGAAGTCGGAGCGGATGAAGCGGGTCTCGCAGGGTGCCTCGTGGGCGAGCTGCTCGAAGCGCTCGCCCGCGGCGGGGTCGCGATCGACGCAGATCAGCGTGCCGTCGGGGCCGAGGCGCTCGGCGATCAGGCGGGAGTGCCCGCCGCCGCCGAAGGTCGCGTCGACCACGGTCTCCCCCGGCTCTGGGCCGGCGAGGCGGATCAGCTCCGCGGCAAGGACGGGTACGTGCTCGATCGGCATCGGCGCGAGGGTCACCATCTCAGCCGCCGCTCCCCGGCGCGATCAGGGGCTGCTGCGACTGCGCCTCGGCGAGGCTCTCGGTCAGGTCCGGGGTCCGCTTCTCGTTCTCCTCGTCCTCGGCCAGCCACTCGTCCGGAGCCCAGATCTCGAGCCGCTCTCCCATCCCGGTGATCATGCAGCGGCCCTCGAGGCCGGCATGCTCGATCAGCTGCTTAGAGAGCCGCACCCGCCCGGCGGAGTCGAGCTCCGAGGACTCCGAGTGGGCGAAGAAGCGGCGCTGGAGGCGCCGGGCGTCGCGCTTCATCGAGTTGAGGGCGGAGAGCCTCTGGCGCTCCATCGCCTCCGCCGCCTTCACGGGCCAGACCTCGACGCAGGGCTCGACGCCCTTCATCAGCACGATCCCTTCCGCCAGGGGGGCGCGATAGGAGGCGGGAACCGTGATCCGGTCCTTCGAGTCGAGGGAGTGCTCATGTAAGCCGCGAAAGGTCATTCATCAAGAGGGCCGGAGCGAGTGGGGGGGAAGGAAGGAGGCTCGGAAAGGAAGATCTGGGCCGGGAAGGTGAGGTGGGAGGAGCCTCGCCCTCCCGGCCCTGGTGTCTCAACTGCCGCGCCACGGTAACCCACAATGCCCCACAACGCAACACAACACTGGTCGCGCATTGCACTCGTTGCGTCGGATGGACTTGCTATCGCCCCCGCTCGGCAGGCTTGACTGGCTTGATCAAGCGCTGAATCGACCTAGCTAGCCCGCTAAGACGAGGCGACCGATCGAGTTCTCGTGCAACGCCCGTTGCAGGACGCCGCCATGCGCCCTGCCCACCGCGCCACGAACCGGCGAGTCGCCTAGAACGACGGCAGCAGCGAGCCCGAGTTGGCGACGATCGCGGCCGCGACGATCAGCAGCACCGAGGGCACGAGGAGAAGGGCGACGACGAGCTGCATCTTGGGGGCCGCGCGCGCCGCTCGCTCGCCGATCGCCCGGCGCCCGTCATCCCGCAGCGAGCCGGCCTGCTCGTGGAGGGTGCGCGAGAGCGGCGAGCCGTGGCGCCGGGAGCGCTCGAGCGCGGCCGCGAGCACGCCCAGCATCCCCGGAGACGAGCGCTCGCGCAGGGCTCGCAACGACTCCTCCTGGGAACTCCCGCACTCGATCGCGGCGACCGTACGGGCGAGCTCCTCGCGGAGTGGGCCGCTCGAGCTCCGCATCGCCTCGGCGAGCAGGGCGCCGGCGCTGCGGCCCGTCGCGGCGCCGGTCGCCATCAAGTCGAGCGCGTCCGGCAGCGCCGCCGCCAGCTGAGCGCGCCTGCGTCGCGCGGCGCGCTCGAGCAGGAGGTCGGGCGCGAGGAACCCGGCAAGCGGAACGCCGACCACGACCAGGAAGCCGAGCCGGCCCGGCGCGATCGGCGCTGCGCTGAGAGCGAGCGGAAGCGAGAGCACGGCGCCAGCGAGCTTTGTGGCCAGGACGGCCGCGGGAGAGACGCGTCCCTCGAGCGCGGCGCGCTCGATCCGACGTTGCACGCCGACGAGAAGCGTTGCGGCGCCGGGAGCCCTCGCCCCCACTCCCCGGGGTCCGATCAGGCGCCGGCGCAGCAGCGATGACGCTGACTCCCCGCGCTCGGCGACCAGCTCCCAGAGCGCCGCGGCGACCAGAAGCGCGCAGCCCGCTGCCAGAAGCGCGCTCACGAGGAGGCCGCGCCGAGCTTGCGGATCGCGAGGAAGCCGCCCACCTGCAGCGCGCCGGCGGCGGCGAGGAGAACCACGGCCGCGGGGCTCGCGAGCATCGCGGCCACGAAGCCCGGCGAGATCAGCTCGACCATCAGCCCCATCAGAAGCGGCATCGCGACGACCATGCCGCCGGTCAGGCGAGCCTGAGCGGTCGCCGAGCGCGCCTCGCGCTCTGCCCGCTGCCTCTGGGATGCGGCGACGGCGTGGCGCCGCAGGAGCTCGGCCAGGTCGCCGCCGGCGCGCTCCTGGGAGAGGATCGCGGTGACGAGCGCCTCGGTCCGCGGCGAGGGGACGCGACGCACCAGCCCGGCCAGCGCCTTGCGCGCCGGGATCCCGAGCTCGAGGTCGGCTCCGACCCGGGCGAGCTCCACCGCGCTCGGCCCCTCGAGCGCCGTCCCGGCGCCGAGCAGAGCGGTCCGCAGCGAGCCGCCTGCGGCGACCGCGTCGGCGATCCCGGCGGCGATCAGCGGCACGTCGTCCTCGACCCGGAGGCGATAGCGCCGCTGTCGCCGGGCCACCGCGGCCCCGGCGACGGCCGGCCCGGCGGCGGCCACTCCGGCCAGGGGCCCGAGCCCGGCGAGCAACGTCGCCACGAGCCCCAGCCCCACACCGGCCACGATCCCCAGCCGGCGGCGATCGAGCTCGGTTGGCGCCCGGTTCTCGCGACCGGCCAGCGCGAGCGTCCGCGCGACCGCCTCCAGGTGAGCGAGGAGGGTCGGCATCGTCGCCACCCCCTCTCGCAACGCGACGGCGACGGCGGCTCCCCCGGCCGCGGCGAAAAGAACGGGCAGCGCCGCCGGGCTCACGTCACTCCCCCGGAGCGGTGCCAGAGCTCGCGAACCGCCGGGGAGCCAGCGACCCGGGCGACTTCCGAGAGAGTCACCGCCCGGCGGGACCCAGCCGGCCCGCGCTCGAGGTGGAGGACCAGGTCTAGCGCACCCGCGAGCTGCTCGCCGATGACCTCGTGGGGCAGCCCCAGGCCGGCCATCATCGCCAGCGTCTCGAGCCGTCGGAGCGCATCGGCGGCGCCGTTGGCGTGAACGGTCGAGAGCGCTCCGCGGTGGCCGGTGTTGAGCGCGACCAGCAGGTCCATCGCCTCCGCCCCGCGGACCTCGCCGATCACGATCCGATCCGGGCGCATCCGCAGCGCGTTGCGGACGAGGTCGCGAATCGAGACCTCGCCCGAGCCCTCGATGCCGGCCGGGCGGCTCTCGAGGCGGACCACGTGGGGCTGGCTCAGGCTGAGCTCGGCGGCGTCCTCGATCGTGATCACGCGCTCGCCCTCCTCGATGAAGGAGGAGAGGGCGTTGAGGACTGTGGTCTTGCCGGATCCGGTGCCGCCGCTGATGACCAGGTTGCGCCGCTCGCGAACCGCCTCGCGGAGGAGCCCGAGGAGCTCGCGGTCGAAGGACCCGCGGCGGACGAGCTCCTCGGGATCGGGACGGATGCCGGCGAAGCGCCGGATCGACATCGATGGGCCGTCGACGGCGAGCGGCGGGATGATCACGTTGACCCGCGAGCCGTCGGCGAGCCGGCCGTCGGCCATCGGGCTCAGCTCGTCGACCCGACGGCCGATCGGCCCGAGGACCCGCTCGATCACGTCGCGAAGCTGCTCCTCGTCGCTGAACGTCACGTCGGTCCGCTCGAGCCGCCCGCGGCGCTCGACCCAGACCTCCTCGTGACCGTTGATCAGGACCTCCTCCACCCGCGGGTCCCGCAGCAGCTCCTCGACCGGCCCGAGGCCGATGGTGTCACGGAGGATGCGATCGCCAAGCTGTGCGCGACTCTCCTCGGAGAGCAGCGCCGCCTCCTCGGCCACGAGCTCACCCACGGCATCGGGGAGCTCGGGCGCATCCGGGGCGCCGGCGACGGCGAGCGCACGGCGTCGCTCGACGAGCTTTCCCCGCAGCTCGCCGGAGAGGCGCTCGACGTGGTCAACGGGGCTCATGCAGGACGAAGCCTTGAACTAGCCGGTCGGGATCAGCCTGATCTCGCGGGCGAAGTTCTCCGCCTCGATCAGCTTCAGCGCCTGCGCGCGGATCAATGCGAGGGTCGCGCTCCAGCCGTCGGTGCCGACCGTGGTCGCATCCTCGGCCGCGACCGGCTCCAGCGAGATCAGCCGGACCCCCTCGACGGCGACGTGGACCCGGGCGCGCCCGCCCGTCACGGGCTCGCCCGCCACGACGACGTCGACCCGCATCCTGCCGGCCGGGCCGAGCGCGGCCAGCGATCCCGCCCCGGTCACCGCGATCTCCACCGGGTGGAGATCCTTGCCCAGCGAGGGAGTCGCCGGAGCCCGGCTTCCGGGCACCCCAAGCTGGGAGGCGACCAGATAGGAGCCCGCGGGGACCGGCGCGAGCGGCTTGCGGCCGAGCGCCTCGCCCGGGTCGATCAGGGCGTCGGGGGGCGAGAAGCGAGCCGGCACCTCCCGCAGCTCGAGATCGCGCCGCAGGACGTGGCGGGTCACGACCCGCTTGGCGGGCAGGGCTCGCGTCACGACGACGACGCTTCGCAGCTCCCCGAGCTGCTCGTCGACGTTGTCGCGGTAGCCCGCGGCGATGCTGGCGGAGGCGATCGCGCAGAGGACCGCGAGCGCTGCGAATCCGAGGGCGCGGGCGCGACGGGTCAACTGCTCGGGTCCCGGCCGAGCGCGGGCAGCGACAGCGCCGCCACCGTCTCGCCGGTCGCGGTCGGGCCCGGGCCGATGACCGTGCCGCCGTGGTGGGCGGCGATCTCCCCGGCAACGCGCAGGCCGTGCCCGTGACGAGGATCGCCGGGGCGGGTCACGGCTTGGCCCCCCGGCCCGCCGTCGCGAACCTCGAGGCGGGTGGTCCCGGAGGTCGTGAGGGCCCGAACCCGCACCGGAGCCCTGCCATGGCGCAGTGCATTCGAGACGAGGTTGTCGAGGGCTGCCCCCAGCCGGACGGGGTCGGCGTCGAGAGCCACGCTCGTGGCGGGGGCCTCGACCTCGACCGGGGCAAAGCGCCAGCGGCGCTCGAGCGAGTCCACGACCTCGGCGAGGGCGGTGCGAGCGAGGGTCCGGGGCGCCGAGTGGCGAGCACCGTTGATCGTGAGATCGAGCCCCTCGAGCGCGCCGCTCGCCTGCTCGAGACAGGCGAGGGCGCAATTTCGGTCCGGGGCACGGGCCCCGAGGGCAAGCGACATCCCCTGCAGTGGACGGCGGAGCTCGTGCAACGCGCAGTTGAGGCGGCGGGTGCGGCGGGCGAGGACGACCCAGCGCGCCGCCTCGAGGACGGCGAGGGCGGCGAGCGCGAGCGCGACGAGCCCCGCCACGGCGGCCTCAGCCCTCCACGAGGCGGTAGCCCACGCCCCAGCAATTGACGACGAAGCGGCCGCGCTCGGGGTCGAGCTTGCGCCGCAGCCGGCTCGCGTGGGAATCGAGCGTCCGCGTCCTGCCCGCCGACTGGTAGCCCCAGACGTCATGCAGGAGCTCCTGCTTCGTAAAGACCCGGCGCGGATCGGTGGCGAGCGCCCGCAGCAGCTCGAACTCTTTGTTGGCGAGCTCCACCCGCCGGTCGGCCACCCGCACCTCACGGGTGGCGACGTCGAGGCTGAGCAGGCCGACCCTGGTCGGGCCACGGCGGGGAGCACCGCGGCGGTCGAGCTGGTTGCGCATCCGGATCAGCAGCTCGGGATAGGCGAACGGCTTGACGAGGTAGTCGTCGGCCCCCTCGCGCAGGCCGCGAACGCGATCGCCCTCGGAGCCCCGGCCGCTGAGGATCACGATCGGCAGGGCCGGGTCGTAGACCGGAGCGGGACCGTCGGACGCGCGAATCTCGCGCAGCACGTCGAGCCCGGATGCGTCAGGCAGCGCGAGGTCGAGGATCATCAGGTCGGGAGCGCCGTAGCGGCAGTGCCGCAGCGCGTCGGCGGCGGAGCGCGCCGGGAGTGCCTCGAAGCGGTCGTCGGTCAGGTTCTCGCAGAGCAGCTCGCGGGTGGCCTCGTCGTCCTCGCAGACGACGACGGTGCCGATGTTCTCGATCGCGGGCAGCATCCTCGGCCCTTTAATCCCGCGCTCGGCGAGCGCGCCCCTGAGGGAGTCGCCGAGGGTAGGCTTGACTGGACCTGATGGCCCTCGTCGACCACGGAGACGATCTTTGGACGTGGGAGGCGCCGCTTCGCTACCTTGGCGTGGCGATGGGCCGGCGGATGGCGATCGTGCGCCTCGGCGATGGGAGCCTCCTCCTGCACTCCCCCGCGCCGCTGACCGACGAGCTGCGAGCCGCCCTCGACGGCATCGGCGAAGTCCGCCTCGTCGCCGCCGCCGGCAGCCTGCACGGGCACGCGCACATGGGCGACTACCGCCGCAGCTACCCGGCGGCGCGCCTGCTCGGCACCCCCGAGCTCGCCCGCAAGCGCAGCGACCTGGACTTCGACCGGATCCTCGCGGGTAGCGGTGCGGTCGACGCGGACGGGGAGGTCCTGGCGACCCCGTTCGAGGGGCACCGGATGCTCGACGAGCTCGAGTTCTTCCATCCGGCGAGCCGCACGCTGATCACCGGGGATCTCTGCTTCAACATCGGGCCCGACTGGCCGCTGCACGTACGGCTCTTCGCCAACGGGCCGAGGCTCCGACGCCGGCTGGGTCCCACGCCGCTGTTCCGCTCGAGCGTCAAGGACGCGGGAGCGGCAAGGGCATCGGTCGATCGAATCCTGGAATGGGACTTCGACCGGATCCTTCCCGGCCACGGCGACATCGTCGAGGCGGGCGGGCGGGACCTGGTCCGCGCCGAGCTGCTGCCGCGCTTCACCTCCGCCGAGGCGTCGTGACATCGACCGCACGCGAAGCACCGGTGCTGCGGGCGGGACGGGCCACGCTTCCCCCCGGCCCCGCGATGCCGTCCGTGGTCCAGGCGCTGCGCTACGCGTTCGACCTGCACCGCTTCTTCGCGGCCAACCGGGCCAGGTACGGTGCGAGCTGGACCCTGCGGCTGCCCGGCTTTCCGCCATCGGTGGTCACGGCCGACCGCGATGCGATCCGCCGCCTCTTCACCGGCGACGCGCTGCTCAAGCGCCACGCCAACGACCTCCTGCAGCCGCTGCTCGGATCGAACTCGCTGCTGCTGCTCGAGCCCGCCCAGCATCTCGCCCGACGCCGCCTCGAGCTCGCCCCCTTCCACGGCGAGCGGATCAGGTCCTACACCGAGCGCGTCCGCGATCTGATCGAGCGCGAGGTGAGGACCTGGGCCCCCGGCCAGAGCGTCGAGACGCACCCCCGCGCGCAGGCGGTCACGCTCACGCTCATCCTGGAGCTCGTCCTCGGAGTCACCGACCCACGCCTGCAGCGCAGCCTGGCGGAGATCTTCGAGTCGATGAATCGGCCGCGCAACAACCTGGGCCTCTTTCTGCCGTCGGTCCTGGCCAAGCGGAGCGGATGGAACCTCCTGAGCCGTTCGTTCTGGTCGATGATCGACCGCCTCCACCGCCTGCTGCTGGAGCAGATCGCCGCCACCCGGGCCGACCCGCGGCTGACGTCACGCCAGGACGTCCTGGCGATGCTGGTCCAGGCTCGCGACGAGGACGGCGTGGGCCTGACCGACGATGAGCTGCGCGACGAGCTCGTCACCCTGGTCGCCGCGGGCCACGACACGACGGCAAGCGCGATCGGCTGGGGCGTCGACCTGCTGGCCCACCATCCCCACGTCGTCCGGCGCCTGCGCGACGCCGCCGCGGACGGCGACCGCAGCTACGTCGGCGCGACCGCTAAGGAGGTGCTGCGCCTGCGGACGATCCTTCCGGTGAGCGCCGCGCGGCGAGTGCTGGAGCCGTTCGAGATCGCCGGCCACATGGTCGGCCCGGAGGCGGCGGTCGTCGTCGACGCCGAGAGCATCCATCACGATCCCGAGCTCTACCCCGCCCCGGCTGCCTTCCGCCCGGAGCGGTTCCTGGAGGGCCCGCCGGAGGACTACGCGTACCTGCCGTTCGGCGGCGGCGCCCATCGCTGCCTCGGGTCCGCCCTGGCGACCATCGAGCTCGAAGCGGCGTTGGAGGTGGTGGCGCTGCGATGTGACCTGGAACCAGTCGGTCCGCCCGCACGACCCGTCCGGCGCGGGGTCACCTTCGCGCCCGCCAACCGCGGCCGCGTGCGCATCGCCGCGGCGGTCGCGTAGGCCCCTTCGCGGGAAGCTCGAGCACCGAGGAAGCGCCCCGGACGCCGACCATCCGGTTGGGCGGCACAGCCACGGCCCGCTTGATCTCCGCGCCATCGCGATCGAGGAAGACGACGTCGATCGGGAAGCGCATCCCGAAGGTGTGGACGCTGCGGCAGCGCGGGATCAGCAGGCCCGGCCCGGCGCGATCCCGGGGGAGCAGCGCGAGGCCGAGCAGACGAGCGCGAAAGCCGGTCGCGAGCGGGACCCTCTCGCCGAGGGCGAGCGCGGACGCCAGCCGCTTGAATCGACGCGGTGGAGCGGGGCTCATGCTCCGATCACCCCGGCCGTGGGCATCTTTGCCCCCACCGCCCGCCGCGGTCCTACCCGTCGACGCCGCGCGCCGCATTCCTTCCCGGCCCTCTGGGTGCAAGCGCCCGTTCAGAGGGCGCTCCAGCGGCGGTGCGCCGAAGGGTCATTCGTGAACATGGGCGACCCCGCGACGGAGGCCCCGTCACCCGGGTCGTCCGTATGGAAAGAGCTACACGCAGAGGCAACTACGAGTCGGGCTCCGACTACGTGCTCGAGTACGGGGAGCTCCGCTTCTCGTTCAACGAGGCCGACTTCTCCCAGCGCGTCGAGCAGGCCGCGGTGAAGCTCGACTTCACCCACCCCGGCCTCGGTCCCGAGGAGCTCCACGACCTCGTCGAGCTCGCCGTCAACGGCGAGATCCGCGAGTCGGCATCCGACCTCGGCGAGCACGTCAACGAGAACTGGGGCGAGCTCGTCACCGGCTCCCAGCGCAGCCTCGTGCACTGGATCCGCCGTCTCGTCTTCCGCGGCGCCTGGCTCGACCAGCGGGTCAAGGAGGGCGAGCTCGACGTCGTCTTCGACGACCGCACGAGCACCTTCGGCTACATCCAGCCCGATCGCGACTGCGAGCCGATCGAGCTCTCGCGCGAGCCCTCCTGGGGCGGGCTCGCCTACCGCCGCTGAGGCGGGCCCGGCGGCGACTCCTGCGGCTCGACCTCCAGGGTCAGCCCGCGAACGGCCACCACCCGCACCTCGTCCCCCACCCCGACGCCGGCGGGCGAATCGCACTCGGCGTGCCAGATCTCGCCGGCGAGCTTGACCCGTCCGCGCGGGCGGCACTCCTCGATCACCTCGGCCCGTGCGCCCACCAGACCCTCCGCGCCCGTGCGCACCCGGATGCGGCCCAGGTAGCGGGTCCAGAGGATCGCCTCCCCGACCTCGACGACGGCGCCGAGCGCGAGCGCGATGACGCCGAGCGGAGGGTCGAGCAGGGCGAAGAGGACGAAGCCGGCGACGAGCGCCAAGGCTTCAGCCGGCGAGCGAGTCGAGCAGGGCCCGGTTGTCCGGCGAGCCCTCGATCCGCCGTCGCAGCTCGGCGACGGCCTCGGCGGGAGGCAGCGCGGCCAGCTCCCCGCGCAGCGCCCGCACCGCGGCGAGGTCCGCCTCGTCGCGCAGCTCCTCCCCGCCGGTGATCCGGAAGGCGGCGAGAGCGAGCGGTGGAAAGGTGCCAGCGGCGGCGAGGTCGCGGTCGAGCGCGATCAGGGAGCTCTCCGTGGTCGCGACGGCGCGCTCGACGCCGCCCTCGTCGTCGGCGTCTGCGAGGACGGTGGCGATCACGGTCAGCGAGCCGATGCCCTCCTCGGCGGTCTCCCGCCCGGCCCCGAAGATCGGCTTGACCCGCCCCGGCTCGTCGGCTGCGGCCGCGATCCGAGACAGGGAGTCGACGAGCAGCACGACGTCGGCGCCGGCCTCCGCGCGCCGCGCTACGCGCCCGAGCGCGAGCTCGACGAGGCGCAGCTGCTCCCCCGAGCGCATGTCGGCGGTCGCCACGGCGAGATCGGCCCCCGGCACGGCCTCGCGCCAGTCCTCGAGCTCCTCGGGGCGCTCGTCGATCAGCAGGACGACGAGCTCGATCTCCTCGCGCGGCGCGAGGGCCCGGCCCAGCGCGCGCAGCAGCGTGGTGCGCCCCGCGCCCGGAGCGGCGCGGACGAGGACGCGCTGGCCGTGGGCGAGCGGCGCCAGCAGATCGATCGCGCGCAGGGTGACTGCGTCGGCGTCGGGGACGTCGCCCGCGGCGAGCTCGATGCGGCGGGATGGGCGCACCGGAGTCGCGTCGGCGAGGCGCGGGCGCCCCTCGCCCGGCTCGACCCCATTGATCGCATCGACGTGGACGAGCGCCGGGTAGCGCTCCCCGCGGCGGGGGCGGCGGGCCGGGCCGGAGATCTCGTCGCCGCGCTGCATCTCGCAGCGGCGGATCTGCGACGGGGAGACGTAGACGTCGTCGTCATCGGTTGAGCCGAGCCCGGAGAGCCGGATGAAGCCGTGCCCACGCGGGGTGATGTCGAGCACGCCGGTGACCGGCTCGCCCGCGTCCGCCTCGTCCTCGCCCTCCGCCGGCTCCTCCTCCCGAGGCCGGCGCCCTCCACCTCGCGAGCGGCCACGGCCGGATCCCCCTCGGCCCCGGGCTTGATTCCGCTCGGCTTCGGCGGAGCTGGCGCGATCACCGTCATCGACGTCGTCGGGATCGGGCTCCGGCGCTGCCGGTAGCTTGTCCTCGGCGTCGGGGTCGCGTTCGAGGATCGCCGCGACGAGGTCCTGCTTGGAAAGCATGCGGAAGCCCTCCACGCCGAGCTCGTCGGCGAGCCCGTGAAGCTCGGCGAGGTGTCGGTTTTCCAGCGCGGAGGCCATCGGGCGGGGAAGGATATAGGCGGGCCGGGAGGCGGCCGGCGCTCGCGGGCGCGGCGCCTTCGCTCAGCTCGCCGCCCCGGCGGGGTCGGCGCCCTCGGCCTCGAGCTCCGCCGGCCAGGCGTCCGCGGCGGCTCCGATCCGGGCCTCATCCCAGCCGAGCTCCCCGCCGATCGCCTCGGCAACCGCTCGCACCGCCTCCGCATTGCGGAGCTGGGGAGCCGCGGTGAGCGCGAGGCGGGTGCGCCGCAGCAGGACGTCGCCGACGCTGCGTGCCTGCTCGCGCCGCGCGGCGATCGCCGCCTCCGCCAGCAGGTCAGGGCACCCGCCGACGATGGGCCGGGCGAGCTCGGGGCGCTCCGCCGCCGTGTCCAGCACCTCGCGAGCCGCGTGGCCGTAGCGGAAGTTCAGGTGCTTCGCGAGCCCGGCGGGGAGGCTTGCCGCATCGACGCCGGCGGGCGGCTCGAGGTCCTCGGGCCGCGCGCCCATCCCGAGCGGGATCTCGGCGGTGCGGCAGGGAAGCTCGCGCTCCTCGCGCATCGCGATCCGGTCGACAACGAGCTTCGCCATCCGCCGCCAGGTCGTCAGCTTCCCTCCGGTGATCGTGAGCATTCCCGACGACGTCTCATAGAGCTCGGCCTTGCGCGAGATGTCGACCGACTTCTTCGGATCCCCGGTCGAGATCAGCGGCCGCACCCCGGCGTAGGCGCCGGTGAGGTCGTCGCGGCCGAGGTCGGTCCCGAAGTAGACGTTGATCGCGTCGAGCAGGTAGGACACGTCCTCGGCGCCAGGCCGGACGCGGTCGATGTCCCCCTCGTAGTCGTTGTCGGTCGTCCCGATCAGGGCGCGGCCGTACCAGGGGAGGACGAAGATCGTGCGGCCGCTCCCGGCGGGGACGATGCACGCGGCGTCGGCAAGCGGCAGCTTCTCGAGCGGGACGGTCAGGTGCGTGCCGCGGCTCGGTGCGATCCGCGGCACCTCGGTCTCGTCGAGGATCTCTCCCGGCCGGATCCGGTCGGCCCACACCCCCGTGGCGTTGACCACGTTCGCGGCGCGGATCTCGACCGTCTCGCCGCTCTCGGCGCACTGGCACCGGACGCCCTCGGCCTTCCCGTCGCGCTCGAGCAGCGAGGTGACCTCTAGGCGGTTCGCCATCACGGCGCCGAATCGCTCCGCCTCGCCGAGGATCGTCAGGACCAGGCGGACGTCGTCGGTCTGGCAGTCGTAGAAGAGGTAGGCGGACTTCGGCTCGCGTGGCCCGAGCGCCGGGACCAGCTCGACCGCCTCGGCGCCGGGGATCGTCCGATGGCGATCCGGCGCCCAGGACTCGGGCGGGGGCTCCTGCCCCTCCGGCTCCCGCTCCCGCTCCCGCCTGGGGCCGCGCTGGCGGCGGCCCTGGCCGACCCGGGTCGTCGCCATCACGTCGTACATGTTGAGCCCGATCCCGATCTTGAAATCGCGGCGATCGTCGCCCAGCGTCGGCACCAGGTAGGGGGTCGGGTAGACGAGATGGGGTGCGAGGTGAACCATGAGCTGGCGCTCCAGAAGCGCCTCGCGAACCAGGCCGAGGTCGAAGCTCTGCAGGTAGCGCAGGCCTCCGTGGACCATCTTCGAGGAGCGGCTGGATGTCCCGATCGCCCAGTCGGCGCGCTCCACGATCGCGGTCGTGTATCCCCGCGAGGCCGCATCGAGGGCGACCCCGGCGCCGGTCACCCCGCCACCGACGACGACGACGTCGAAGGGCTCGGCAGCGAGCTCTTCGAGCGCCTTGTCGCGGGCGATCATCGCCTGTGGAGCTGGGGATGCATCAGGGGAGGAAGCTGACCGTACCCGCCAGCGGGGACCGCTCCGGGGGGCGCTGCTCCTGGACCGGGTGGCCGAGGTAGAGCATGCCGACGAAGCGCTCGTCGTCGGGCAGCCCGACCGCCTCGCGCCCTGCCTCCTCCCGCATCACGCCGGGGGTCCGCCAGTAGCCGGCGAGCCCGCGGGCGTGGGCGGCCAGAAGGACGATGTAGGCCGCGCACCCGGTCGCGAGCAGATCCTCCTCGTCGCCCGGGTCCTCACCCGTCTGGGCGGCCGAGCAGACGACGAGGGTCGGCGCCCGGTCGAGCTTCGGGGCGGCCTCGGAACCTGCCGCGACCTTGAGCGCCTCGAGCGCGCGCGGGCCGACGACGCGGAAGCGCCAGGGCCGGGTCAGGTGGTGGTTCGGTGCCCACGCCGCAAGCTCGAAGAGCTCCTCGAGAACCTCCCGCGCGACGGGCTCGGGGCGATAGGCCTTGTGGGTCCGACGCGTCCGGATCGCGATCTCGACGTCCATCGCCGCCAACTATGGTCGATCGCCGGGTGCCGGCTCAGGGAAGCCGGCGGCGATACCAGAGAAAGCCGGCGCCGAGCGCCGCACCGAGCCCGCCGAGCCCGCCGAGCAGGACGGGGGTCGCCGGGGCCGAGTCGACGTCCGGGACCGGAGCCTTCGCGACCGGCGCCGCTCCCTCGTCGAGGAGCTTCGAGACGTCCTCGTCGCGGCCGGGGCCCCCAGCCAGGGCCCGAACCCCGGGACGGTCCTTGCCGCCGCCCTTGGCGTCTCCGCCCTTGGCGCCGCCCCCGAAGCCCCGGGCGTTGCCGCCATACCCACCGCCGTAGCCGCCGTAGCCACCGCCGTACCCGCCGCCGCCGTAGCCCCCGTAGTCGCCACCGCCGCCGTAGCCGCCGCCCCCGAAGCCCCCGTAGTCGCCAGCGCCCGCGTCCTTGGCGGGCGGCTCGGGCGGCTCGCGCTTGACCGCGGCGATCGGGAACGGCTCCCGGGAGACGCCCGTCAGCCCCTGTGCGGTCACCCACACGGGGGTCTGATCGCTGCCCCGCGCGTAGGTGTAGTGGCCGTCGCCAGCCTGGCGGCGCCCGATGAACTCGATCCCGCTGGTCCCGTCCTCGCGGACAGCGCCGGGGCTGCGGCCGGCGGCGGCCAGGCCCTGGATCGCCCACGCCGTCGACTGGGAGTTGCTCGGGGCGCCCGGGGTCAGCGACCAGCCGCCGTCGTGGCGCTGCACGTGCTCGAGCCAACGCGCTCCATCCTGGACCTCGTCGAAGCCTCCAGGGGAGACCGCAAGGGCCTGCAGCACGGCGCCGGTGCTGTCGGGCTCGCTCGCGGCGCTCGCGGTCGAGCCCCAGCCGCCGTTGCGGTTCTGCTTGTCGCGCAGCCAGGCGGCCGCCTTGCCGAAGTTGGAGCCGGGGATGCCACTCGCGTGCTGGGCGAGGATCGCGAAGGCGGTCAGGTTGACCTGATGCTCGAAGGAGCCGTCGCCGGCCTGGCGGTCCCGAAGCTCCGCGACCAGGTCGCGGCCGGCGAAGGCGCGGGGGTCGACCCCGGCGCCCGCCAGCGCGAGGATCGTCCGCTCGAGGTCCGCGGTGGAGGTGATCGCTTCGACGTTCGCCCGCAGATATCCCACGGGGCTGCGCTTGACGCTGACGACGTCGTAGGGATTGATCCCCGCCGCCTCGAGTCCGAGCATCGCCCATCCGGTCATGCCGGGGCTCGACTCCTCGCCGGCGGCGGTGCCGTAGCCGCCGTCGCCGTTCTGGGCCTCGCGCAGCCACTCAGCGGCCTCGGAGCGCCCGGCGGCGGCGCTGCTCTCGGCGGGCGCGAGCAGGGGCAGCAGCAGGCAGGCGCAGACGATCGCCCCGGCCACGGTGCGGGCCAGCGGGGCGTCGCGCCATTGCACCTCGAAGCGCTTGCGGTAGCGGTCGAGCATCCGCACCAGCGCCGGTCCGGCGGCCAGCATCAGCGCGGCGTTGCCGAGCGCGTGGGCCACGTTGAAGGGGATCCCGCGCGCCGAGAGCGCGAGGTAGCGATCGACCGATTGCTCGCCGCCGAAGTTGACCATCACCGAGAGGTCTAGCAGTGCGCCGTACGCAATGCCAGCCAGAGCCCCCGCGGCTGCAAGGCTCCAGCGACTCAACTCGCGGCCGCCCAGGCGAGCCAGAGCAGCGCCACCGAGCCCGGCCAGGCCCCAGCCGGCCATCTGCCAGGGCGTCCAGGGGCCCTGCCCGAGCCAGAAGTTCGAGACGAGCCCGGAGAGGGCGCCGACGGCGAATCCCGGGCCCCCGCCCAGGGCGTAGCCGGCGAGCAGCGCCACGTCGGTGGTGGCGACGACGTTCGGGATCGGCGCGAGGACGAGCCGGCCAGCGACCCCGAGCGCGGCCAGCGCCGCGACCGCCGCGACGATCCGCGCCGAGGCCCGGGAGCGCTCGAAGCGGACGAATCCGAACAGCAGGACGAGCCCGAGGATCGCCAGGGCCGAAGCCTGCCAGCTCACGCCTCGGCCACCTCTCGCGGGCGGCGCTCGCGCAGCAACCCCGCGCCCCCCTCCGGAGTGATGGCGCGGCCGCCCGTCACGCGGGCCGTCTCGGTCGCGAAGTACCAGCCGCCCCCGAGCACCGCGCCCGGCGTGCCCTCCGCGATGACGCGCCCGCGGGCGAGCAGGACGACCCGGGTGGCGAACGCCGCCGCGAACTCGATGTCGTGGGTGGCGACGAGCAGCCCCGCGCCGGCGTCCGCCAGCTCGGCGATCCAGGCGGCGAGCTCCGCCTTGCGCTCCGGGTCGAGGCCCCGCGTCGGCTCGTCGAGGCAGATCAGCCCCCCGGGGCGCCCACCGGCCCCGCGGCCCGCCATCGCGATCGCGAGAGCGAGCCGCTGCCGCTCGCCGCCGGAAAGATCCCGCGGGTCCGCATCGGGGGAGACCGCGAGCCCCACCGCGGCGAGCGCGGCCTCACCCTCGGGCCCCGGCAGCTCCTCGCCGACCCGCTCGCGAACGAGGTAGTCGTCCGCCCTTTGGCCGAGCAGCGCGCAGCCGGCCGGAGCCTCGACCGATCCGCTCGCGGGCGCGACGATCCCGGCGCAGGCCCGAAGCAGTGTGGTCTTGCCGGCGCCGTTGGGGCCCATGAGAGCGACGCGCTCCCCGGCGTCGAGCTCGAGGGCGAGGCCGCGCAGGACCGGCCGTGGCGCACCGGCGCCGTCGAGCTCCACGCGCAGGCGGCGACAGCGCAGGACGCGTTCGCCGTGCGCCCCCGGCGGCGGGGCGGCCGGGCGCTCGGCTTCCGCCCGGCTGCCATCGAGCGGCCCGATCGCCAGGCGGGCGGCCTTGACCGTGACCGGCCCGGGCGGCAGGCCGGCGAGATCGAAGAGGCGCATGAGCGGAGTGGCCAGCGCTGGAGCCCGCGCGAGCGCCGCCCTGCCGAAATCCTCGACCGCTCCGTCGAAGACGACGCTGCCGCGCTCGAGGGCGAGGACGCGGTCGGCCGCCGCGAGGCAGCGCTCGAGCCGATGCTCGCCGAGCAGCACCGCCACCCCCCACTCCTCGTTGAGCCGGCGCAGCAGGGAAATCAGCTCGTCGGCCGCTACCGGGTCGAGCTGGGAGGTCGGCTCGTCGAGCAGCAGCAGGGGCGGCCCGGTGACGAGGGCGGCCCCGAGCGCGACGCGCTGCAGCTCCCCCCCCGAGAGGGAGTCCGTCGTGCGCTCGAGCAGATGCTCGATCCCGAGCGCGAGCGCAACCTCCTCGACCGCACGCGCGGTCTCGACCGAACCGGCTCCGCGGAGCTCCATCGGCAGCTCGAGCTCGGCGCCCACGGTGGTCGAGACGACCTGGGTTTCGGCCTCCTGGGCGACGAAGCCGACGCTGCCAGCCAGCTCGGCTGGGCCGACCTCGCGGGTCGAGCGGCCGAGCACCCGCACGTCGCCGGCGATCTCGCCGCCATGGAAATGGGGGACGAGGCCGCAGGCAGCGCGCAGCAGCGTGGTCTTACCCGAGCCGGAGCGGCCGGCGAGGACGACGAACTCTCCCGCTGCGAGGCTCGCGTCGACGCCCTCGAGCGCCAGCGGACCGCCGCCGGGATAGCGCACGTCGAGGCGCTCGATCTCGAGCACGGGCTCAGACATGCGCCGCTCCCCGGCCACCGGGCCGGTGGCGCCGCCGTCGACGGGTCCACTCGAGCGCGAAGGGGGCAAGGGCGAGGCACGGAAGCGCCGCCGCCAGGGCGAGGGTCGGCGCGCCCGTGGCGAGCTCGATCGTCGGATAGGCCTCGAAGCTCCCCACTCCCGCGAGCGACGCGCTGATCAGCAGCGCACCCGAAGCCACGCCAACGGCGAGCAGCGCGCCCTCCCCGGGCTCGGGGCGGTGGCGCGGACGTGGTGCGCGGATCCCGAGGCCGTAGCCGCGCAGCTCGAGGGTCGCCGCGATCTCCACCGAGCGCTCGAGAGACCCGGCGACGAGGCGGCGGGCGAGGGCGGCGCGTCCCAGCGGCGCGGCCGCGGGCCCGCGCAGTCGCCCCGCCTCCCCCAGCCGCGCGCCGTCGGCTGCGGCGAGCGGGACCATGCGGGCGATCAGCGTCGCGGTCAGGGCCGAGCGGGCGGCCATCGGCCGGATCGCGCGCAGCACGCGGTCGGGGTCGACGCAGGCCGACCAGACGGCGAAGACGAGCAGCGCGACGACGATTCGCAGAGCGAGCACGCCGCCCTCGGCCAGGGCCTCGGCGCTGACGTCGATCTGTCCGACGACGGGAAGCTCCCACCCCCGCAGCAGGATCGTGGCGCCCCGCTGGGAGACGATCGCGTTGACGGCGACGACCATCCCCGCGAGCCCGAGCGCCCAACGCAGCGGGCGGTGCACGCTCTCGCGGGCGCCGGAGGCGATTCCGGCCCCGTAGGCGGCGACGCCGGCCGCGGCGATCACGATCGGATTCGAGAAGGCGAACGCGACGACCGCGAGGGGCCCGAGGTAGGCCGCCGCGATCCACGGTCGGGCCGAGCCGAGCGGGCCGCGCCGGGGCGCGTAGGCCAGTGCGATCCTCATGCGCAACCCGCCGCTTCGGCCTCCGGGGCGTCCTCGGACGCCGGGATCGGGAGCTCGTCCTCGCCGCTCGAGGCCACCGCGTAGCGGCTCCGCAGGGAGTCGACGCCGAGCAGCGCGATCGCATCCGGCAGCGAGCCCTCATCCGTTGCCGTGACCAGCCAGGTCGGCCGCTCCGCTCCCCGCTGGACGGCGGCGACGAGACCGGCGTCGGGCAGGTTCTGCCGCGGCCTCGCATCGGAGCCGAGGATCGAGAGATCCCAGCCACCCCCGCATCCCGTCATCTCCGCGTAGACGCCACTCGTGCCCGGACCCGACTCGATCATCCGCGCCGCCGGATCCGAGCGCAACCGCTCCCACTCCCCGACCAAAACACGCAGCTCGCCGGGATGCGCGACCGGCTCCTCCACGCTCTCGAGCTCCGGCTCCACCCCCTCTCGACGGAGGGCGCCTACGACCTCGTCGCAATACTCGGCAGGAGCGAGGCACTCCACCGTCGTCTCGAAGCGCTCGCCCCCGTAGCCGTTCAGGAAGGGCTCGGGCCAGGAGCCGACCACTGCGGGGACGCGATACGCCTCCGCCCAGCGGCGGTAGTCCCACCAGATCCGGTCGCCGGGGCGAACTTTCGTCTCCCCCGCTCCGACGTCGGAGTAGATGCCGTTGACGAAGAAGAACCAGTCCTCGGGACCACCGTCGACGGTGCTTCCGTCGAGCCCGTCGATCGAATCGACGAAGTTGCCGCCATAGGAGGTCTCGATCTCCGCCTCGCGGTCGAGGAAGCGGACCACCGTGTCGGAGGGGGCGGGGCCGCTGAGCGTCCCCTCGCCGATCTGCTCGGCGCCGTAGTCGCGGGTGATCGTCAGGCTCGCCTCCCCCTCGGAGGCCTCGCCCGGGCCGACACCGCAGCCGGCCGCCGCGACGGCGCCCGAGAGCACCGTCGTGGCGAGCGCGGCCGCGAGGCGCGACACGTCTCCTACCGGCGAACGATCCGCTCGCAGGAGGTCGAGTCGACGCGGGCGCCGCGAGAGATCGTCAGCCGATCCCTGCCGGCACCGCACTTGACCCGGTCCCGGCGGCTGCGTCGCCGCACGTCGACTCGGTCGTCGCCACCGCCGGCGAGGATCGTCTCCGCCGCCCGGCTGCCGGTGATCCGGTCGGGCCTCGATGACCCCGCGACCGTGCGCTCGTAGCCCGCCGGGCAGAGCCGGACGCGCCTGCGGGCGCAGACGACCTCCTCGTTCGAGGGGATCGCCCCGGCCTTCGTGGCCCGCAGCCGCAGCACCCCCTTGCCGCCCAGCGTCACCTCACCGTTCGCGTCGGCGGGTGCCGCGGCGCCGGTCACCTTCGCCCCCTCGGCCGGCGACTTCGTTCCGTCGTCGGCGTACTCCAGGACCTTCACGGTGAACGGCTGGTCGGGCCTGGCCCGGGCCGGCGCCTTCAACCTGAGCTCGCCGGGGGTCGGGGAATTGAAGTTCTTGATCAGGTACCAGAGGACCTCATCGCCACGGCGGACCCTCGTCTGGTCCCCGCCGGTCTGGGAGCCGACGTGGTTGACCTTCAGGTACCAGTAGCCCTGCTGCGGCGCCTCGTAGCCGCCGATCCCGCAGAGGCCGAGCCCAAAGCTGAACGCGTCGGTGATCGAGAGCGGCTTCAGGTCGGGATCGGGACGCGAGGCGTCATCGAGGATCCCGAGCGCCGTCGGTCCCGGCACCCTGACCTTCTCGCCGGAGCCGCCGGTGCCCTTGCCGAAGCAGTCGGCCTGCCGGCTCGTCCGGATCCGGGTTGTGCCGGTGTACTGGGTGTGCTCGGCGAGCGTCAGGCCTGCCGGGGTGACGACCCGCAGGTCACCGGGGACGGTCGTGGTCTTGGCCTCCGCGACGGAGGCGATGGACGTGAGCGCGAAGGCAGCGCAGCAGAGTGCGGCGACGCGCATGCGTGAGTGGGGTGTGGGCATCGAAGCCACCCTTTCCTCGAGGGTTTACATCGGCTCGGCCGGAGGCAGGTCTCCTGGCTCCCGGGACTGCCGCCGCGCCTTCCCGAAGCCCTCGTCGGGCCTCAGTGGCTGATTTGCATCGTGCGACGCCTACGCCCGGTCACAGTGGCGGGACCGCGCCGGCTTTCAACCGGACTTCCCTTGACCACCGACCGTATGAACTGCGGGGAGCCTACATGGCCCCCGGGCCGTCAGGCGGAGCGCTCCTCGACGGTCTTCTGGATCTGCTCCATCACCTCGGGCATCGCCTTGCGGATCCGCGGCAGCTCCCAATGCTCGATCTTGAGCGCGCGCACCGACGAGGTCGCGACGACCGTGGCGGAGCGCTCCTGCTTCTCGAGCAGCCCCTGCTCGCCGAAGATGTCGCCGGGGCCGAGCTCGGCGATCTGCTCGCCGGCCCGCTCGACGCGCGCGGTCCCCTCGTCGATCGCATAGAAGTCGTTGGAGTAGCCGCCCTCCTGGATGATCACCTTGTCCTCGGGGAACTCGACGAGCATCGTGAAGGGTGCGATCTTGTTGAGCTTGCTCTCGTCGACGTCCTTGAACAGTGCGAATCGCTTCAGCTGGCTGGGGTCCATGGGGCTCCTCCGGGTCGCGTCGGATGCAAGCTATCCGATCCTCGCGCCGGGAAAGAGCCCGATCCCCGACGCGACGATGCGCTACGGTACCGGCGGTTAATGCGAACGATTCTCAATCCCACCAAGGCCCCGTCCTCGATCGTCGCCATCCTTGCCGCCCTCGCGGCGCTCGTCGGCTGCGGCGAGCAGTCAGGCTCGGGCGAGGGGGTTTCGGTGGTGGCGAGCACGACCCAGGTCGCCGACCTCGCCGCGAACGTCGCCGGTGAGCGGGCCGACGTCAGGGCGATCCTCGAGCCAACCTCGGACCCCCACGAGTACGAGCCGCAACCCAGCGATGCCGAGGCGCTCGCCGAGGCGGACCTCGTCCTCGGCTCCGGCGGTGAGGTCGACTTCTGGCTCGCGCAGCTCGTCGAGGGCTCGGGATCCGATGCGCCGGTCGTCGAGCTGGTCGATGCCGCTCGGACGATCCCGGAAGCGGAGGGCGAGGAGGTCGATCCGCACTGGTGGCAGGACCCGACGAACGCGAGCCTGGCGATCGACGCGATCCGCGACCAGCTGACCGAGATCGACCCCGGCGGCCGGGAGGTCTACGCGAACAACGCCGCTGCCTACGCGGCGGAGCTGCGGCGCCTCGACTCGCAGGTATCCCGGTGCATGAGCCGCGTGCCCGCCTCCCAGCGCAAGCTCGTCACGAGCCACGACGCGCTCGGGCCCTATGCCGCCCGCTACGACATCGAGATCATCGGCGCCGCGATCCCGGCCCTGACCACCCAGGCGCAGGCGTCGGCGGGCGAGACGGCCGAGCTGATCGAGCTGATCCGCGAGACCGATGTCCGCACGATCTTCCCGGAGGCGGGAGTGAGCGCCGAGCTCGAGACAGCGATCGCCGACGGCTCGGGTGCCGCGGTCGGCGATGAGCTCTGGGCGGACGCGCTCGGTCCCGCCGGCTCCGACGGCGCGACCTACCTCGAGGCGATGGCGTCGAACACGGAGAAGCTGGTCGAAGGCTTCACCGGCGGCGCCGAGGCCTGCACGATCGACGTCGGGCGCTGAGGGCGGGCGACCTCAGCGACCGGCGCCGACGCAGCGAGGGCAGCTCCCGCGCAGGATCACGTCGTGGTCGTCGACCGCGTAGTCGAGGCGCCGGCCGAGCTCGTCGATCGCCCGCTCCAGCCGCGCGTCCTCGAAGGGCGTGACGCGGCCGCATTCGTCGCAGACGAGGTGATGGTGATGGTGCTCGCCACCGGGCAGCGCGGGCTCGTACCGGGCGGATACGCCGCCCACGTCGAGCCGTTGGACGAGCCGCAGGCTTTCGAGCAGCTCGAGCGTGCGGTAGACCGTCGCCACTCCGACCTCGCGCTTCGAGCGGCGCAGCTCGTCGGCGATCTCGCGCGCGCTGAGCACGCAACTCTGGCGTCCGACGAGCTCCAGGATCGCGGAGCGGGGGCTGCTCGCGCGGTGCCCCGCCTCCCGTAACGCCTCCTCGGCGTGCTCGATCCACGCGTCGGCGGGGGGGCTGGGGATCTTCGCTCGGGCGGGACTCATCGCTCACCGAAAAGATAATCGTTCTCAGAAGGAGCCGAAACCTGGAACAATCGAGACTCAATATCACCTTCGCTTCTTTTGGCGTGGGTCTCGGCGCCCGACTCCTCCACCCCCGTCTTCCTTGCTCGATCCCTTTCAGCTCCCCTTCATGCAGCGGGCGGCGATCGAGGTGGCATTGCTGGCGCCGCTGGCGGGCCTGCTCGGCGCGCAGATCGTCCTCCGGCGCCTGGCCTTCTTTACCCACGGGGTCGGGGCGGCGACGTTCCCGGGGCTCGTGGCGGCCGGCCCGGCAGGCGTCCCCCCCGCCCTCGCCGCTCTCGCCGTCGGCGGCGCCTTCTCGGCGCTGCTCGCGCGAATCGCCCGGGCGCGGGAGGTGGCCGACGACGCCGCGACGGCGCTGCTCCTCGTCGCCGCCCTGGCAATCGGGGTCATCCTCGCCAGCGACGTCTTCGGATCAGGAGCCGAGGTCGACCAGCTGCTCTTCGGCAGCCTCTTGGCGATCGGGACTGCTGAGCTCGTCGCCACCGCTGCCGCCCTGGTCGCCGTGGCCGGCGCCGCGATCGCCTTCCGGCGCTCCTGGATCGCCTCCGGCTTCGACCCGGCCCCGCAGGGACCGAACCTCGGAGCTGGGCGGACGGACCTCGGGCTTCTCGCCTCGATCGTGCTCGCCGTCGTCGCGTCCCTCGACGCCGTCGGCGCGCTGCTCGTCGGCTCGATCCTGGTCATTCCCGCCGCCACCGTCCGGCTCTTCGCGCCGAGCGTGCGCGCGCTCGAGGTGGGATCGGGGTTGCTGGCCCTCTTCGAGGCGCTGGGCGGGCTGCTGCTGGCGTACCGGCTCGACGCGCCTCCCGGCGCGGTGATCGCGACCCTCGGCGGGCTGCTGTTCGCGGCCTGCCTCGCCGTGCGGGTCCTCGCGACGCGTTCCCGCCTGCGGAGAGCGGTGAGCGGGTGAGCGGCGCGGCGCGGCCCGCGCTCACCGTCTCGCACCTCGACGCCGGATACGCCGAGGGGCAGCCGGCGATCAGCGGCCTCGAGTTCACGGTCGAGGCCGGCAGCGAGGTCGCCGTGCTCGGTCCGAACGGAGGCGGCAAGACGACGCTCTTCCGCGCCCTGCTGGGGGAGGCCCCTTACCGACGGGGAGCGGTCGAGATCGAGGGGACCCTCGCCTACGTGCCGCAGACCGAGCGCGCCCGGCTCGACTATCCGGTCAACGCCTTTGACGTCACCCTCATGGGCACCTACGGCAGCGTCCCCTGGTACCGGCGGATCGGCGCGGTCGAGCGGGGTGCGGCGGCCGAGGCGCTGGAGCGGGTCGGCATGGCCGAGCACGCCCGAACGGCGTTCGGGGAGCTCTCGGGAGGCCAGCGGCAGCGCGTCCTGATCGCTCGGGCGCTCGCTCGCGGGGCGCGGGTCCTGCTGCTCGACGAGCCGCTCAGCGGCGTCGACCGCCCCGGCGGGGAGCGGATCCTGGCGATCCTCGGGGAGCTGCGCGACGAGGGGCGCTCGATCCTGATGTCCACTCACGACATCGACCAAGCCCGCGACTTCGACGCCGTCCTCTGCCTCAACCATCACCAGATCGCCTACGGACGCCCCGAGGTCGCGCTCTCGCCGCTGGTGCTCGAGCAGACCTACGGCGGCGAGCTGATCGTCCTCGAGGGCGGCGAGCGGGCGATCGTCGTCCAGCATCACCACCACTGAGGCCTCGATGGTCGCGACGCTGATCGAGCCGTTCCGCGAGGCGATCGGCCAGCGCGCGCTCCTCGAGGTGGTCGTGCTCGGCGTGGTCGGCGGCCCGCTGGGGGTCTGGGTCGTCCTCTACCGGCAGAGCTACGCCGCCGAGTCGATGGCGCACTCGATGCTGCCGGGCCTGGTCCTGGCCACGCTGGTCGGCCTGCCGCTCGGCCTGGGAGCGGCCGCGGGCCTCGCCGTCGCCGCGGTCTGCATCTCCCTCGCCTCGCGCCAGGAGGCGATCGGGCCGGACGCCGCCGTTGCCGTCACCGTCACGGCCCTCTTCGGCGCGGGCAGCCTGCTCGCCCTGTCCCCGGACGTGCCGCTGCGAATCGGCGAGCTGCTCTTCGGCGACCCGCTCAGCGTCTCCCGCACCGATCTGCTCGCCTCGGCGGCCCTCGCTTTGATCGTCGCGGTTTCGTTGGCCGCGGCCCGGCGGCCGCTCTCGCTGGTCGCCTTCGACCCGCAGAGCGCCCCGAGCTTGGGCGGCGCGGAGGCTCGTGCCGGGCTGATCCTGCTGGCGCTGCTCGCGGCGACGACCCTGATCGCGGTGCAGGCCCTCGGGAACCTGCTGGTCGTGGCGTTGCTGATCGGCCCCGCCGTGGCGGCCCTGCGGATCTGCTCGCGCCTCGGTCCGGCGCTGGGGGTCGCTGCGGTCCTGGCCGTGCTGGCGGGGGTCGCGGGCCTCTACCTGAGCTACTACGCCGAGCTCGCCGCGGGCGCCTCGATCGCCCTATGCGCAATCGCGCCGGCCGCGGTGGGGCTGCTCGGCAGGCAGCGGCCCCTGAGCGGCCCCCTGCGCACCTGACCCCAGAGGCGGTAAATTGCGCGGTCCGCGGCCGTGGCGGAATTTGGCAGACGCGATGCGTTCAGGTCGCATTGGGTGAAAGCCCGTGGAGGTTCGAGTCCTCTCGGCCGCATAGAGCACGCCGACCTCCCTGCGATCATCTCGGCCCTGATGAAGGTCGGGCTCGTCTTGGGAGCGGGAGGGATCCAGGGGGGCGCCTGGATCACGGGCGCGCTCGCCTCCCTCGCCGAGGAGACCGGCTGGGATCCGGCCACTGCCGACTACATCGTCGGCACCTCGGCCGGCTCGATGCTCGGCTCGCTGCTGGCCGCCGGACTGCCGCCCTGGTTCATGGTCGCCCACTCCGCGGGAGAGTCCTTCGAGGGGATGGTGGATGCCCGCGGCCGCGAGGCAGCCGACGCCGATCGCGCCGGCGGGGCCGTCTTCCGGCTCGACCGCGGCGCGCTGCCGATCTTCCCGGGCTCGCTGCCGCTCGTCGTTCGCAGCCTCCTGCGCCCCCACCGCCACACGCCCGCCGGCGTCCTCAGCGGCTGGGCTCCACGTGGGGTGATCTCCAGCGAGCCGCTGCGCGAGATCGTCCGCAGCTCCGTGCCCGGCAGCTGGACCGAGCACCCAAATCACTGGGTCATCGCCTGCGACTACTCCACGGGCCGCCGCGTCTGCTTCGGCCGCGAGGATGCGCCGGCGGCGGAGCTCGAGGACGCCGTCGCCGCGTCCTGCTCGATTCCCGGCTTCTACCGCCCGGTCGAGATCGACGGTCGCCTCTACGTCGACGGCGGCATTTGGTCGACGTCGAACCTCGACGTGCTGCGAGGGCAGGAGCTCGATCTCGTGATCTGCCTCAATCCGACCTCCACCCTGCACCCGATCCGGGCGCTCAATCCGCTCGCGGCCTTCGGCCTGCTCTTCAACCAGGCCAGCGGCAGGCGACTCGGCTCCGAGGCGAAGCGGCTGCGAGCCGAGGGGACCGAGGTGGTCCTGATCCAGCCCACCGACCGGGACTTGGAGGCCATGGGAGTCAACCTGATGAGCCGCAGGAGGCGCAACGAGACCATCGCGGTCGCCCGGGAGACGACGGCCGCGCAGCTCCACGCCGCCGACGTCGAGCCGAAGCTGCGCGACCTGCCGCCCGGCGACCCCGAGATGGTCCGCCGTCCCGATGGCCCCTCGTGGGAGTGGCCGGGCCTGGAGGAGCTGCGGGCACGGGTGGCGGTGGCGGACTGAGCGCCGGGCTGAGGCGGTGCCCTCGCCGACGCCACCCGGCCTGATGCTCCAGCACGAGGAGACCGCGCCCGCGGACCTGTTCTGCGAGTGGGCCGACGAACGCGGCCTCGCCTACGAGGTGCTCCGCGTCCGGGAGGAGGGGCTGCCCTCCGACCCCTCGAAGCTCGGCTGGATCTGCGCGCTCGGATCGGATGCCACGCCGGACGAGCCCGATCCACCGGCGTGGGTCGACGAGGAGCTCGCGTTCCTCCGCGGAGCGCTCGCCGCAGACGTGCCGATCCTCGGCCTCTGCTTCGGCGGGCAGGCGCTCGCCGCGGCGGCCGGCGCCGACGTTCGCCCCGCCGAACCCCCCGAGGTCGGCTGGTTCAAGATCCGCACGGCCGATCCGGCGCGGATCCCGCCCAGACCGTGGCTGCGCTTCCACTACGCCCAGCTCGAGCTGCCCCTTGGCGCGACCGAGCTCGCCCGCTCGCCCGCCGGCGTTGCCGCCTTCGGCCTCGGCCGCAGCCTGGGACTGCAGTTCCATCCCGAGGTCAGGCCCGAGATCGCCACGGGGTGGGCCATCGCCGAGCGGGAGCGGATCGAGCCTCTCGGCATCCGAGTTGAGGACGTCGCGGCAGGGGGCGAGCGCCACGGAGCTGCCGCGCGGGCAGCGGCGGAGCGCCTGTTCGATCGGTGGTGGCTGGGCACCCATGAACCCGACCCCCGGTCGTGACCGCCGCGTCCCGTCGCGGTGCCCGGCGCCGATCCACCGTCCCTGCGCCATAATCGGCGAGGCGTGAAGCGCCTGCTCGGAGCCTCGACGGTCGCGCTGCTGCTGATCGCGGCGGCGCCCGCCTCCGCCCGCGCCGCAACCGCTCCGCTCGGACTAGACGAGTGCGGCAAGACCCAGGGCGTGTATCAGTGCTCGGGCCTCGTGCGGACCTGGGACGGCATTCCGCTCGACACGACGGTGACCCTCCCGTCCCGGGGAGCACGGTCTTTGCCGCTCGTCGCCGAGATCCACGGCTTCGGCAACAGCAAGTACGAGTACCTCGACCCGGCATCGACGGCCTATACGGACAACGCCTTCTCGTGGGCGCGGGACGGCTACGCGGTCCTGACCTACACGGCGCGCGGCCTGTGGGGCTCCTGCGGGACGCCGGAGTCCCGGCTCGCCAATCCCTCAGCCTGCGCGCGCGGCTACATCCATCTCGCCGACGCCCGCTACGAGGTCCGCGACACCCAGGAGCTGATCGGCCGGCTCGTCGACTCCGGCTATGCGGCCCGCGGCCGCATCGGGGTCACCGGCGATTCCTACGGCGGCGGACAATCATTGATGCTCGCCGCCCTGCGCGACCGGATGATGCTCCCGAGCGGGAAGCTCGTGCGGTGGCGCAGCCCGAAGGGCACGCCGCTGCGGATCGCCGCCGCGGCACCCGTCATCCCGTGGACCGACCTGGTCACGGCCGCTGCCCCCAACGGGAAGGTCTCGGCGACGGGAATCACCGGGCGGCGCAGGGCGACGACGCCGGTCGGGGTCGTGAAGGCGACGTTCGTCAACGCGATCTTCCTCGCCGCGCAGTTCGCCGTCGGCCCCGGCCAGCCGGTCGGCCAGCCCTTCGTCCCGGGGAGGCCGATGGGCTACCTCGCCCCGCCGGGAGCGGATCCGGACGCCGACATCGCCTCGGTGATCGCGCGCACTGACCGCGGCGAGCCCTACACGGATCCGGAGGCGCAGCGGATCGTCGACGACCTCGCCCGCTTCCACTCGGCCTACTACATCGACCCAAGCCACCGGCCACCGCCGCTGCTTCTCGCCTCCGGCTTCACCGACGATCTCTTCCCCGTCGACGAGGTGCTGCGCTACGCCAATCGCACCCGCAAGCTCTATCCCCGCTCGCCGCTGGCCCTGCTGCTCGGCGACTTCGGTCACCAGCGCGCCTCGAACAAGCCGGCCGAGCGCGAGCGGCTGATCGGCGACATCCACCGCTGGTTCGACCATTACCTGCGGGGAGCGCGGAAGGCGCCGCGCCGGCGGGGGGTGAGCGCCTACGTCCAGACCTGCCCCAAGGAGCGGCCCTCGATCGGCCCGTTCCACGCCTCGACGTTCACCAAGCTCTCCCATCGCCGCATCGGCTCGACCTTCCGCAAGCCCCGCACGATCCTCTCCGACGGGGGCGACCCGGCGATCGGAAGGGCGCTGGACCCCGCGGCCGGAGGCGGCGACGGCTGCGTCGTCACGCCGTCGGAGCGGGCGAGCGGCACGGCGCGCTACCGGCTGCGGACAGTGAAGCGGCGGCGAATCACCCTGCTCGGGGCGCCGAAGCTGCGGGCGGACCTGAAGATCGCCGGCGTCGGGCCCGGGGTGGCGCAGATCGCCGCGCGGCTCTGGGACGTGGCGCCGGGCGGCGACTCCCAGCGTCTCATCGCCCGCGGCTTCTACCGGCCCGGGGACGGCCGCAACGTCTGGCAGCTCCACCCCACCGCTTGGCGCGCCGAGCGGGGACACTCGATCGTGCTCGAGCTGCTCGGCAACGACGTCCCCTTCGCGCGCCCCTCGAACGGTGACTTCGAGATCACCGTGCGCAACCTGCGGGTGAGGCTGCCGGCGCGCTGAGCCGCGGGGCTCGAGGCGCGCCTGTCGCCGTGATCGCGGGCATCCTGATCAGCGCGCTGTTGATCAAGGGCGGCGACGACACCGAGACCGGCACCGACGAGTTCATCGCTCGTCAGGCATGGCTCTACGTGGCAATCGTGGCCGTCGGCTACTGCATCGGCCGCGGCGCTGCCAAGGCGGGCAGCCGCGATCCGTACACGGATGACGGCGACGACCGGCGCTAGAGGCAACTCGAGTCGCGTCGACTGATCCACTGAGGATCGGTTGCCGTAGGACGGAAAACCAGGAGCAAGGACAGCTCTTGTCCAAAGCGGCGGCCCCCCCTCCCGGGCCGCCGTTTTGCGTTCCGGGACGCTGCGGAGGCGCCGGCCCTTCGGCAAGGGGCCGGACCACGCGAGGTCCTACCTGCTGGAGGACCTTCTCTTCGTCGTCATGCGGGGCGGAATCACGACGGCCGAGGAGACGATGCTCGAGGCCGGGCAGAAGGATGCGGTGCGCGACTTCCGGCAGCGCTTCCAGAACGAGATGACCGAGCGCCTCACTGCGACGATCGAGCAGCTGACGGGCCGCAAGGTCGTCAACTACCAGAGTCAGATCCTCTTCGACCCCGACATCGTGATCGAGATCTTCGTCTTCGAGGAGCCGGTGGCGAAGGAGGCTCGCGAGGAAACCGCCGCGGCCCTGATCGACCCCGACCACGGGGGCGTCGAGGGCGTCGAGGACGAGGTCTAGAGGGCTCCCCGCGGGGGCCGGCCGGGGCCGCATGCCCCGGCCTCAAAGTGGGGCGCCCCGCGCTAGCTGCGTTCGGGGTGAGGATCCTCGGTGCTGTCGCCTCCGCTCTTCGTGTTCCATGAGCCATTTCCGCACTCTGGACACGGCGGGAGGCTCTCCGTTGAGCTGACTTCAAGGCTGTAGCTGCAGCTCGTGCATTCATAGGTGCCGGCGGATACGTCGCTTCCGGCTGGGACTGGCTCTGCCATTGGAACCCTCCTTGGGTTGGGGTCACCTTCCGTACCCGCGAGAGCGATTGAGAAACAGCTGGCGTGCCACCCGCCGGGGGACCTCTTCGTCGGATGGTTCCTGACGTGGGGGCGACCGGAATCGACCTGTCAGGGCGTAGCTCTAAACTGTCCTCATGCGGGAAACGGCTTGAATGATAAGGATCGCGGGAGTACCGCTACGGGGATTCGAACCCCGGTTTCGGACTGAGAAAGGGACGCCAGGGGTCACGTCGCTACAAGTGGTGTAACTCGCCCCTGAGGGCCGGAACGTAGTTCCGGCCACCGCGGGCCCCAGACTCGTCGGTTGACCAGCAAGTCGACTGACGAAGGAGACACCACGATGGCCGAGAGCCGAAGCATGACGACCCCCGAGGTCGTCGCCAAGACCCTGCTCGACGAGCACCGAGACTTCCTCGCCGAGGCGGTCGCCGTCGTCGCTCACCAGCTGATCGAGGCGGAGATCTCAGACGAGATCGGCGCCGCCCGCGGCGAGATCAGCGCCGAGCGAGCAACGCACCGACACGGCTACCGCCCACGGCTCTGGGAGACCCGGGTCGGCGAGATCGATCTGCTCGTTCCGCGAAAGCGCGATGGGGCCTCCTACTTCCCCTCCTTCCTCGAGCCGCGCCGGCCCTGCGAGCAGGCCTGATCGCAGTCGTGATGGAGGCCTACGTCAACGGGGTCAGCACGAGAAAGGTCGACCGGCTCGTCTCAGAGCTCGGGATCAGGATGAGCAAGGACCGGGTCTCGGCGCTCTGCAAAGGCCTCGACGAGCGAGTCGAGGCGTTCCGCAACCGACCGCTGAGGGCAGCTACCCCTATCTTTGGCTCGACGCCAAACACCTCAAGGTCCGAGATCGCGGCAGCGTCCGCTCAAAGGCGCTCGTCGTCGCCTACGCGGTCCACGACTCAGGCCGCCGCGAGGGGATCGGGATCTCGATCGGCGAGGTCGAGACCGAGGCGTTTTGGAGCGAGTTCCTGCGCGAGCTGATCGGCCGCGGCCTCGGTGGCGTCCGCCTGGCGATCTCAGACGAGCACCAGGGGCTGAAGGCGGCGATCACGCGGATCCTCGGCTGCCCCTGGCAGCGCTGCACCGTCCACTTCGTCCGCAACATGCACGGCCACTGCCGGCGAAGTGAGCGAGAGGGTTGGTCGCGGCTGCTCTGCGCGAGATCTTCGACGCGCGAGACCTCGATCAGGCGAAGGAGCGAATGAACTCGGTGCTCGAGCGCTTCGAGCGAAGCGTTCCCAAGGTCGCCGAGCTGCTCGAGGCGGCCGAGGAGGATCTGCTCGCCTTCTACCGCTTTCCCTCGGCGCACTGGCGCAAGCTGCGCTCGACCAACCCGCTGGAGCGGATCAACAAGGAGATCGGTCGCCGCTCCGACGTCGTCGGGATCTTTCCCGACCACGCCGCGGCGAGCAGGCTGACCGGCGCTCTGCTGATCGAGCAGAACGACGAGTGGCTGGTCGGCCGCCGCTACCTCTCGGCCGAATCGCTCGCCCTGCTCCTCGAGGAGCAGGGCGAGGAGAGACCCGAGGAGGTGGCCCAGCTACAAGCCGCATGAGGAGCCGACGAGTCGGTTACACCACTTCAGGCGACTTGACTCAAAGGGCGCCCGGCCGAGTTGATCACCTTCCCGGCCAGAGAGCGCTTCGTCGCCGCGCAGATAGATGGGCGTGCTTGGAGGTTCGTCCATTCCCGTGGCATAGCAGCGGCTTCGGCCGGAGTCGCTGTGCCCGGACTGGCCGAAATTCCCGCCTCGGATCCCAGGGCCATATCAACGATCGTTCCGTTGTTTACGACTACCTGCGCCGTTCGCGCTTATCGAGACGAACGCCGGCAGGTCCAACCCAAGCGAACAGAAGACAGCCGAAGTTGATATCTCACGTCGCAAACCATGAACGCACTACGGGCTTGGACATCTCCCCTTCGCAGCTCCTCCGGGTGCGTCGCCATCCGAGGTCGGATCCGACGACGACATTCCATTCTGATCACCGAGCGCTAGCGCTCGCTAGCGGCTTTGCACTTGTTGATGCCGTTCGACCCGGGGCACATTCCCCCGATCCCCTGAGAAACGAACCAGGGGGCCGCGCAGGAGTTGGCTGACGCCTAAACCGCTCGGGAAACAGGCACTCGCGGTATGTGGCAAGGTCACTGCTGAGCCGGGCCGGACGGATTGGAAGACCGCCAGCATTCGCCTTTCTTCGGGCAGAGGATCAGCCTGATTCGCGACGGCGAAGCCAATCCAGGACGATCTGTCTGAGCCTCGACGAGGAGGACCGCGCCTCCCTACTCCGGGTCCTCGACGCGCTGCTCACCAAGCACCGGGTGGGGGCGCTGGCGGGGGAGCAGGCCGGGTAGGGCGTGAGCTGATTCTCAGGGAGTTGAGACTAGCGCCCCGGCCTCGTTGAGGGCCTCGGCGATTTCCCTCAACTTCGAAGAGTCGACGTCGTCGGCGCGCTCGGCAGCAACAAGAAGCCTGCCCCGCCCGGAGATCGGTTCGCGTGCGGCTACGGGTAGACGATTCGGAACCTCTCGCCGATCGGCCAGGAACGTGATCCAGCCGACGATCGGTTTGCGCGGGCCGGCGTCGACGGCACCAGCGAGTCCGTAGGAGGTAAGCGTGGCCCAGTCCGGGTCCCACGCCTCGACGACAGCCCGCATGATCGCGAGCGCCGTGTCGCGCTCGTAGAGCTGGCCTCCCGATCCTTCCCCGGGAGTGGGCAAGTCGAGATTGAACGCGTTCATCACTCCGGGCACGGAGACCCACCCGCCGCAGCTGACCGAAAGACCGATCGCCGCCTTCAGATCGCCGTTCCAGAGCCCAACCGAGAAGCCGAGCTCCTCGACGACGCTGCTGTCGACATCCCGTCGGTTGGAATCACCGCACGAGACAGAATGCCTATTGGTCTCGTTCCGCGCGCCCAACATGCGCGGCGAAGACCGCAGCCACGATCAGCAAAGATTCACGACCGGTCGAAAGGATCCTTGCGGCCTTCGAAATAGGCGTCTAGCTCCCCACGGCGACGACGGCCCAGGGTGTGCCGCAGTAGGCCGAACGAAGCAAAAGCCCCCACGACGCCACCAATGATGCCAATTACGTCGCCCCCAGGTTCGCTCGAATGGATCCAGCCAAGTGCCGTCGCCACCGCAAACGCTGCACTGCCCAGGCCGAGGAGGAAAACCACAACGAAGGCACGATTGACCGACCTCCGTACGCGATCGCCGGGGGTTCTCGACCAAGTCACGGTGTCGCTTGGCTTACCGCGTCGACGATATTCGAACCGGACACCGCATCGATAATTCCCGCACCGCATCCAAGTAACAGGCCCCCTGCGCGCCCCTGCGGGGTGGCCATGAAGATATTCGCCCCAACGTTGGTATGAGCCGCCAGTTCCGCGGTTCCAGCGCCTGCCGCACACGACACCGTCGCCTTAACGACCGTTCCGGTGTGCGGCGCGATCTCCTCACCTATGAAACGGTCGGCCCGGCAGCCGAAACTTTGGTCGCACTCGGCGTCCTGCGATGCTTGGAAATTGCTTTGAAACCTGTCGTTTTGCACCGACTGCAGGTCCCCTAGGACTCGATAGAAGGCGTCGGCTGTGCCACCCCCGCCCTTCGTCGCGCCAGGCCGGGCAGCAATTTTGTTTGCCAGTATACGAAGTGCGTCTGCCGCCTCACGTGGAGTCGCGTTGGCGTAGGCAGAGTCGAAAAACTCGGGACCCTCTACCAAGCGGCCGGCAAGGCCAGGATCCAGCCGTTCATACCGGTCGGGAATAGCCGTCGACAGCCCCTCGTGAAGACTTCGCTCCTGGCCGGTGGCGTACAGACTGAAGGCGCGTCGGTAGTAATCGTACTCTTCGTTGCAGTTGCCGTGTGTCGCCTCCTCGTCCCTGCACACGGAATACGCTGCTGTACGAGCCGCGGAATCGACGATTTCGCGTTCTCGCGGGGTTAACGCGGAGAGAGGAACTGGCGGTGGTTCATTATTCGCAGATCCCGCGGCTCCAATAGGCAGGTCACTTCCGCTAGTAGGCAGGTCGCTTCCGCTGGCGCCACCGCCCCCGCCTCCTCCACCGGAGCCGCCGCCGGAGCCCCCCCTCCTCCGCCGCCAGACGAGCAGTAGTCCTGTCCCCAGGCGTCCAAGTTGGTGCAGTGGCCGTCCCACTCGATGTTGGAGACGGGGTTGCCGCCGGCGAAGGCGTAGCGGTTCTGCGTCAACGGGTCGGACTGCAGAGCTAGATCTGCTCCCGCCGCCTCGAAGCGGTCTTGGCTGAGGAAGCGGCCCACGTCGGGGCGGTACTCGCGCGCCTGCATGTCATAGCTTTGGATCCCCGAGTCGTAGTAGAAGCCCTCGTAGCGAAACGGGTTCTCGGCGGCGGCGTCGCCGAGCTCGGCCTCGACATCGGCCGTCGAGTTGCCCGGGTCGGGGTCCATGACCTGGCCGTAGGGGTCGTAGTGATAGGCGTTGTCGGAGTCGCTCTTTCCGTTGGTCGGGTCATCGAAGGTCCCCGACTCGTCCTCCAGGCCGATCACCGAGCCGCCCGCATCGTGCTCGTAGGTCGAGTAGTGACTCTCGGTTGCGCCGCCGCTCGTCGGCTTGCTCACCTCCTGGCCGAGGCGCATCCCCTGGGCGTCGTAGTCGTAGATCTTCGTCTCGGTCTCGGTCGCGGCTAGGCCGCCTGAGGGCTTGACGAGGTCCTGCTCGCGGCTCAGCAGCTCGCTCGTGCCTATGTAGTAGCGCTCGCTTGAGCGGGTCGTGCCGGAGTCGTTGATCAGCCGAACGTCCCGCCGATCGAGGCCGTCGTAGATCCACGACTCGGGAAGCTTGGGCGGCTCTGGGTGCAGGGCGTCCTTGTCCTCGGGGCGCGGCGCCTGGACGACGGCGAGCCGGCCGAACTCGTCGTAGCAGTGATAGGTCGTGTTGCGACCGTCCCAGCTGGAGGTGATCGAGCTCGGACAGCCCGGCGCCGTCGGGCTGTCGTCGGCGGGAGCGGTCGGCTCGGAGCCGTCGTCGGCGAGCCTGACGACGCGGATCCGCCCGACGTTGCCGAGGTCGTCGTAGTGCTCGTAGCGGGTCCGGGTCTTGGTCGTCGAAGTGTCGACGCGGACGGGGTTGTCGGGGAAGCCGCTGGTCGAGGCCTGAGATTCGGCGAGTACGGAATCGAGGTTGCCCTTGACGTATTCGAAGGTCGAGGTCGTGTCGAGGGTCGTGCTGGCCCGCACGTCCAGCGGCACCCCGCCCTGGGTCAGCTCGGAGGAGAAGGTCCGGTGCTCCACCGTCTTCAAGGTCTGGCCGGTCCCGTCGAGCGTGTACTCGACCGAGCCGCCCTCGGGGTAGTCGGCAGGGTCCTCGGCGTAGTTGCGCTGCGTGGCGTCGGTGGGCTCGGCGGCATGGGCCGCATAGCCGGGCTCCGAGGTGCTGGAGGAAGGCTTGTCCCAGCGAACCTGCTGGCCGCGGGCGTTGTAGGCGTGGGCGCCGCGCTCGTCGAAGAGGCGGTTGCCGTCGCGGTCGTAGTCGTAGGTCTGGGTTGTGGTCGAGCCCTGCTCGGGGTCTCTGACCTGGCGGGCGAGGTCGCCGGAGCGCAGATAGTAGCGGTGCTCGAGGGTGCCGGGGTCCTCGGCGCTGCCGTCGCCGTTCAGCTTCGATCTGCTCTGCAGCTCATCGGATGGCCGCCAGGTCCTCTCGGAGTGGCGATCTGCGACGTCCATCGTCGCCTCGCGGTCGAGTGGGTCGTAGGTGAAGCTGGTGACCGGCCCCCCACCTCTGGTCCGCTTCGATTGAGGCTGGTGCGAGCAATCTCCCCGTCGCCGGCCCCGCGTGGCCGGCGAGCGGCGGCTTCGAGCTGCTCCAGGCGATCTAAGGGAGCTTCCTCTCACTCGCTGCCAACCCTAGCCGCCTCGGCAAAGGAAGCGGCGTCTTCATCCCGAGCCCGCGGCGGGGACGGATTTCGTTGCATTCGGTGACGAAGCCCGCGATCACGACCCGGGCCTCGAGCAGCGAGTGGAAGCCCTCGCGTTCAGGACCGCGTCGCGCATCGTTTCGTTGAAGCGCTCGACGAGGGGGTTCTGCTGCGGCGCCCAGGTCAATGAACGCCTGAGCGACGCCTTGGCCCGAAAGCCACCCGCACACCAGCTCGGCGGTGAGCTCACGGTCGGTGGTCGGAGGCGCAGCAGGCCAGGGCGACCGTGGCGGCGAAGACCCATGGAGTCGGCGCCTCTGTCTTCACGGCACTCGTGTCAGGATCAACGCCGGTTTCCGCCAGCTCGTCTGCGATCGCGGCGCGTATGAGGTTCGTCTCCGTGCTCGTAAGCTCCTGCCGCCGAGCGCATCCGTCACAAGGCCCTGAAGCTCGGCGCCGCGATGCTCGACTATCTCATACAGCATGCGCCTCTCCTCCCGCGTAGCATGGCACGCGCTCATGCGGTTCCGCCCGAGCGATCTTCAGGAGCGTTCCCGAGCAGGTGTGGGTCGATGCCTAGCTCGTTGATCACCCTGCGAGCCTTCTCCCAACCGTAGAGTCGCGACACCATTTCCAGAAGCCGCGCATCTGCATCAGCCTTCTCGGGTCGGCCAATGAATATTCGCTCGACAAGGTCGAAAAGCGGGTCCTTGTCACCACGCAATCGCTTCGCCAACTTCGACACAAACTCGCTCTGGCCTGAAATGACTCCATGACCCTCGTTGGAGATGACCAGTACCCAGGTTCCGTCGGGCGAAGCAACGGCGCTTTGGCCGATCCCGTTCCACCGCTCGTCGTGCTTCAGCTTCTCGAATGGGTAGTCGCCAACCTCCACACCCCAACAGTTCTCCCGGAACACCTCCCCATTCGTATTCAGGTTGACCAGAACGACATGCTCAACGTCTGAGGAAGCAGCCATGGCGGTCCACTCAGCAGGCCGCAGGTAGAACGGGCCGAGTGTGGCAATGCGGGCAGTCGCTCCCTCGCTCGGAACGAAGTCGAACGGATCGAGCCTCTCCGCGGCAACGTCGAACGCGCGCAACGCACGTTCAGCTTCATCGCCGTGGAGGCGATAGTCCATCATTCTCCTGGCCCGAAATGGATATGGTAGCAACGCCGGACGCGGGGTTTACGTCCAGCGTAAGACCGTACTTGTCGGACTCCCGGAGCCCGATGACCGTTCCGTCATCGAGCCGAGCGCGGGGACCAGCGTAGGTGGGATGGGGGAAGTCGTCTGCACCGTGGGCCAGGCGCGCATACGTATCGGCCGCATCTCCGTCGATGACACGCACGTCGGGACCCCTTCCTGGGCTGCCAATCAAGTCGGGGCGGGACAACGATGCAGCATCGAGATCGTCCCCTGTTCTGGTTCCCACCCTTGCGGCAGGGACAGAGGGAGAAAGCGGGCGCACCTCCCCGACGAGGTTGCGGGGGTCGTCGTAGGCGTGGATCGACGCCTGATCAACGACGTAGATCCGGTCGTAGTCATGCACGGACCAGCCGGAGAGTCCCTGGACAGATCCGACGGTCGCTACGAGCATCGCTACGAGCACCATGGATCGGATCGCGAGCCGGCGCAGGGTGTGGTGCTGCACGGCGGGCTGGCCGTAGCCACAGCCCCGGATCGGACCTGCACTGCTCAGCACAGCAGCAGCATGCCCGACAACGCGGGTGACGGCCGACGCGAGCAGCATGAGGAGCGCCTCGCGCCATCGCAGCGTCCGAGCGGCGACAAAGCTCACGGCAGACGGCGAAGGCGGCCTTCGCTGTAGTAGGCGACCTTCGCTCCCTCCGGAAATGCATCAGCGAGACGCTTAGCGAGCTCTAGGCCGTCGCGATCGAGTTCGTCGATGAGGGTCGCCGTTTCGCCGGAACGTCGCTCGTTCGTGCCCAGCGGAATGATCTGCTGGTAGCGCCTGTTCCATCTCTCGAGTTCATCCGCGAGCTCCGCGGGGATGGCGAGGTCCGCGGCGTTGAGCGGGCCCGCCTGCTCATCTCGCAGCGCGAGCTGTCCGTAGTCGGCTGCCAATGTCAGGTACTTCATCGTGGCGAGCGGAAAGTTCGGTGGAAGATCGTCCCCGTGTCGGGATTCAGACCGATCTCGAAGATCCCTTCCGTGTCGTTGATCGCCCCCGGTTTCCTGTAGAGGAGGGACCCGTCGGGCTGGGGGATCGGCTGCTCCTTGAGGATTGCGTCGTCGAACGAGTACGGGAAGTTGTGTCCGCGCGGATCCTCAACGCCCCTCTGACGCACCCGCGGGTGGTACTTGTACCCATGCTCGAATGCATCGTCAGCGACCCGGCCTCCACCCCTTGCGGCAGGTGTGGAGTCGAGCGCCTGGTATCCCCGCGAGGCTTCGCCTGCGGTAGGAACACCGGCCGCCACGCATAACGCGAGGAGCGCCACGACGAAAACGAGTAGTGGGATCCTTACGATAGGCAAGCCCGGGGTTTGCGCGGCGGGGTCAGTCGCCGACAAACCGAAGTCGCACATCCGGATCCTGTTGGGCGCGACGGGCGAAATCTCGTACCTCACTCCACGCCCGCCTGTCGTGGTCCGACGAAACCAAGTCCTTGACGACCTGCCAGTCCGCGAGAAAGTCATCGAGCTGGGTGTGCTCCAGGATCAGATCATCGTAGGGCTCAACGAGCTTGAGGACTCGCGACCGAGACCGCGCTTGCATCAGGGCGCGGTCAACGAGGTCGTGGGTATCGCGAACCGTCACCACCCGCTCGCCGCTCCGGCTGACCAGATCGATCGTGACACTCATCAGGGAGGCCCCGGCGCTCCCGGGACGCCTGGGAAGGCCGTAACGAGTTCACCGTTCGGCTTGGTGACGACCGTGTACGTGCTTGTGAACTGTCCGACGTTGCAGTCGAACCCGACGGTCTGGCTCGCATGGACTGTGCGCTGAAGATTCCCGCTGGCCTGCGTGACCGGCTGGGTCGTGTCCGCCTGCCTAACAAGAAGAAGAAATAATCGGCGCGCCATCTTGTCTGGATTTGTCATGCTGTTTGCCGTGTCCGTGACGCGTTCACGCGTGCTCGCCCCACCCCTCGGCTGCTTTCGCGTTCGCGAAGAACAGCCTCTCTTCGTTCTCTTCTCGACCCCACCGGCGCCAGTGTGGATCCTTCAGCAGTTTCAGCCCCTCGTCGGTCGACACTGGAGCTGGCTGTGCCGTCAGTGCGCGTCCTCGATAGACGCGAACCTCACCGCCTTCCACCAGGTGGGACAAGGCTCTAACAACGGCTTCGTCCGGATCGACTTCAGCGCATCCGACTTCCTTCATGATCTCTGGGGAACTGAGTGCCTCGGGGACCGGAATCCAATCCTCGAGCCCTAGCTCACTCAGTGCGACGAGGAGGCCTTGGCGAATATTGGTCACGGCTCAGGGTTTCCTGCCAACGGAATCCGAAGAGGCTCGTCCACCGGAGATCCGAAACGTCTCAGGTACGGCCCAGCCTTGACTCCAGGCTGACCCGCTATCCCTTGGGGCACGACCCGGAAGCCAACGGATTGGTTAGTTCCCGGACGGAAGTAGGTGGTCGAAGGATTCTGCTTGGTTCCCGGCTTGACCGTGAATCCAGCCTGGCGCGCGAGATCGTCTACTTCAGACGGCGTGGCCCCACGCAAGGTTGGGAGATCGTCAATCGAACGCGTTACCCCCCTGCGGCAAAGGGTGGATGCGTCTAATTCTTCTTGGAGGCCCGCGATCGTCGAGCGCACGAGCCGCGTTGAGTCGGCCGCTCGGGCCACCACGAGCTGCTTGCAATGAGCGACTTCGCCAACCGCGTCGTAGTCGTGGGGGGCGTAATCGTAGGCAACGGCAGACGTCGGAGCGAGTCCCGCAATCACTAAAGCGAGCGCTGCAAGGGCCGCCAGCACGATGATGGGAATCTGCCTATTCAGCGCTCGCAACAGCCACGAGCACCGCCTCCCCCTCCAGGTCCCGCCCCTCACAAACAACGTGCGCGCCAGGTTCGAACTGCCAACGTTCCGAACCGCGATCGTATGGTTGATCGTCAATCTCGAAGTAGTTCTCGCCGAGCGGTTCGGCGACGACCGGGCGCCAGACGTCGACGGCTTCGTCGGGTAGCAGGACGTAGATGGTCACCTTCCCGGTCACGGGACATCACCACTCCCTGGCCCGTACTTGTATCCCGGGCCACCAACATGAATCACCTGGCCCGTCACATCGTCGACCACGACAGACTGGCCGGAATCAGGATGGATGTACCGGGTCGCGGGATTCGGACCAGGCGTTGCCTTGTTGATCGCGCGGACTTGCTCGCCGGACTTGATTGCCTCGTCGATCTTCTCCGTTGTCCAACCGCGAGGCCCTAGCTGCTCCTGGATCTTGGGATTCAGTGGATAACGAGCACCTGGGCCGGTAGCGCGAATCGCGTCATCTACTCCCCTTGCGGCTCGACCTCCAAAGAAGAACCTTCGTAGCGCCTGCGCTCGTTCGCGAACCTGATTGAACCTGGCGGCTATTTCTGCCGTCGTGACCACGTTGGTGGCGACGAAGAGCGACCGGATGCCCGCCACGAGCCTCGGCAGCTTCAATCCCACGCTGACCAGCTTGCCGGCCAGGAGAGTTCCGCACGTTGCCGCCTGCTCGAGCGGGCTCGAGCCGCAGGCGAGCTGGAAGGCGCCGCTGGCTACGTCCCCCGCCGACGGGCCTCCCGCATCAAGTGACGGAAGCGGCGGAGGCTGGTGTGCGAAGTATGGCGGGGGACAAACGTTTCCGACGTAGCAAATTTGTCGCCACCGTCCATACTGATCGGCATAGTCGACCTCTAGCTGACTCGCGTCCTCGAGCGGAAAGTTGCTGCTGGCAGCTGCCTGGGTGACCTGATGCTGCACTTGGATTTCCAGCGTCGCGTTGGCTCGACGCTCCCGCGCCGCCGGTGTCGGACCCGTGTACTGCAGCGAACCAGCCGGAACGGTCTTCCCTGCCGCGGCTCGTGCCCCTTCGTCTGGCTTCGTCGACGGGTTGTCCATCGCCGCCCCCGTCGCATCGCAGTAGATACAGTCAGCGGGCTTATGCCCGTCCCACTCGATGTTCGAGACCGGATTGCCGCCGGCGAAGGCGTAGCGGTTTTGGGTCAAGGGATCCGACTGCAGGGCGAGATCGGCGCCTGAGGCCTCGAAGCGGTCCTGGCTCAGGAAGCGTCCGATGTCGGGGCGGTATTGGCGCGCCTGCATGTCGTAGCTCTGGATGCCGGAGTCGTAGTAGAAGCCCTCGTAGCGAAACGGGTTCTCGGCGGCGGCGTCGCCGAGTTCCGTCTCGACATCGGTGATTGAGTTGCCCGGGTCGGGATCCATCACCTCGCCGTAGGGGTCGTAGTGGTAGACGTTGTCGGTGTCGGTCCCGCCGTTGGTCGGGTCGTCGAAGGTTCCCGACTCGTCCTCCAGGCCGATCACCGAGCCGCCCGCATCGTGCTCGTAGGTCGAGTAGTGACTCTCGGATGCGCCGCCGCTCGTCGGCTTGCTCACGGTCTGGCCGAGGCGCATCCCCTGGGCGTCGTAGTCGTAGATCTTCGTCTCGGTCTCGGTCGCGGCTAGGCCGCCTGAGGGCTTGACGAGGTCCTGCTCGCGGCTCAGCAGCTCGCTCGTGCCGACGTAGTAGCGCTCGCGCGAGCGGGTCGTGCCGGAGTCGTTGATCAGCCGCACGTCCCGTCGATCGAGGCCGTCGTAGATCCACGACTCGGGAAGCTTGGGCGGCTCTGGGTGCAGGGCGTCCTTGTCCTCGGGGCGCGGCGCCTGGACGACGGCGAGCCGGCCGAACTCGTCGTAGCAGTGATAGGTCGTGTTGCGACCGTCCCAGCTGGAGGTGATCGAGCTCGGACAGCCCGGCGCCGTCGGGCTGTCGTCGGCGGGAGCGGTCGGCTCGGAGCCGTCGTCGGCGAGCCTGACGACGCGGATCCGCCCGACGTTGCCGAGGTCGTCGTAGTGCTCGTAGCGGGTCCGGGTCTTGGTCGTCGAAGTGTCGACGCGGACGGGGTTGTCGGGGAAGCCGCTGGTCGAGGCCTGAGATTCGGCGAGTACGGAATCGAGGTTGCCCTTGACGTATTCGAAGGTCGAGGTCGTGTCGAGGGTCGTGCTGGCCCGCACGTCCAGCGGCACCCCGCCCTGGGTCAGCTCGGAGGAGAAGGTCCGGTGCTCCACCGTCTTCAAGGTCTGGCCGGTCCCGTCGAGCGTGTACTCGACCGAGCCGCCCTCGGGGTAGTCGGCAGGGTCCTCGGCGTAGTTGCGCTGCGTGGCGTCGGTGGGCTCGGCGGCATGGGCCGCATAGCCGGGCTCCGAGGTGCTGGAGGAAGGCTTGTCCCAGCGAACCTGCTGGCCGCGGGCGTTGTAGGCGTGGGCGCCGCGCTCGTCGAAGAGGCGGTTGCCGTCGCGGTCGTAGTCGTAGGTCTGGGTTGTGGTCGAGCCCTGCTCGGGGTCTCTGACCTGGCGGGCGAGGTCGCCGGAGCGCAGATAGAAGCGAGAATCAATCGTGCCGTTCAGCTTCGTCCGGCTGCGGAGCTGATCGGAGGGCCACCAGCTCGTCGTCGAGCGCCGGCCGGCGACGTCCATCGTCTGCTCGCGGTCGAGCGGGTCGTAGGTGAAGCCCGAGGTGCGCCCGCCGGAGTAGGTGCAGGACTCGATGCTGCCCGTGCAGGGGGTGTCGTCGGCGGGGTCGTTGGCGAGGGCGCCGGGGTTGACGAGCTTGCCGTCGACCCGGCGCGTCGTCACGTTGTTGTTGGCGTCGTAGGTGTAGACGGTGTCGCGGCCGCCGCGCCAGCTCTCCTGGACCCGGCGCTCGCGCTCGGCGGGATCGCGGGTGATCAGGGTGGTGCGGTCGTAGTCGAAGTCGCTGGGCGCCCCCGCGAAGGTTGGGATGTGGTCCTCGATCTGGGTCAGCGAGCGGTTTGGGTTGTAGAAGTAGCTGTAGGTGCGCTTGGAGGAGTCGATGTCGCCGGGATCGTCGGCGTTGGTCCCGCTGACCAGATACTTCGTCCCGAGCTTTCGGTAGAGGGTGCCCGAGGGGTTGATCACCCGCTGGATGTGGCGGCCATTGGCGGCGCCCGCGCGGTAGCCCTCCGTCAGCCAGTCGGTCTGCACTCCGCGGTGGTCGTAGTCGTAGCGCAGGGTCTGGTCCGCTGGGGGATCGCCGGGTACTGCAGCGACGTCGCGGGCGTCGGAGCTCGAGCGGATCCAGTCGGTCTCGAAGTAGGTGTAGGCGACGCGCGTCGTCTTTGGCGAGGGCGCCTTGAAGTCGTAGGCGTGATCGAGCGAGCGCAGGCGACCGCGCCCGTCGTAGGTCATCGTCGTCTTGTAGCGAATCGGCCGGGGGCTGCTGCCCCCTGTCTGGTCAGCTGGGCCGTGCGGGAGATAGGTGTCGGTGCGAAGCCCGTCGGCGTCGTAGACGTGGACGCTCGCACGCTCGGTCGCCGCCTCCCGGTTCGTCGCCGTCAGGCCCGCGTAGGGGTTGAACTGCTCGGCGACCGGGTGGGACTTGTCGAGCGGCTTGCCGGCGTTCGTCCCCGAGTCGATGATGCCGAGGCCCTCGACCTCGCGAACGACGTTGCCCGCCCGGTCGCGCTCGGTGATCTGCGTACGGACCTCGCTCGAGGCGGCGGGGACGCTGCTCGAGGGCTCGGCCTTGCCGGTGGTCGTCTTCCACGGCTGCTCGAGGCCGTCGTAGGCGATCTCCGTCACCCGCTTCGCCGCGTCGGCCCCGGGATAGGGAGCCGCACCCGGCTCAACGGCGCTCGTCACGTTGCCGGCGGGGTCGAGGGCGAAGATGGTCGTGCGGCTGATCCCCGAGATGTCCCGGACGCTCGCCGGGCTCGCCGGGTCGGTGCCGGCGGGCGCATCCGGGTTGCGCTCGAGCCCCTCCCTGACGGACGTGACCCGATCGGCCTCGTCGAAGCCCGTCATCGTGATGTAGCCGCGCGGGTTGGTCGCCTTGACCGGGTTGGAGTTCGGGTCATAGGCGTAGCTCCAGGCCGATCCGACCGGGTTGGTCTCGCTCGTCAGCCGATCGAGCCTGTCGTAGGCGAAGGTGAAGCCGGTGTCACGGGGCGTGGTGCGGGAGGTGACGTTGCCGTTGGGGTCATAGGCCCACTGGGTGAGCTCGTGCGGAATTGAGCTCGCCCCGGGGGCCGGTAGCGAACCCGGGGAGCGCTCGCTGATCCGGCGCTCGAAGGCGTCATAGGCGAAGGTCGTCGTGTAGTCGGCGGCGGTCAGGCCGCCTGTGACAGGCAGCGCCGCGTTGATCTGTCCGGGGTACTCGTTGGCCGCCCCGGCGCCGTCCAGGTAGCTCGAGAGGTTGCCGTTGGCGTCATAGGTGAAGCGGTGCTCGATCGCGCGGCTCGCCTGCGCTCCCGTGCCGAATGGCCAGGTCTTTGTCGTGAGGCGGCCGAGGTCGTCGTAGGAGAGCTTGCGCTCGCCGCCAGTGGAGTCGACGACGCCCTTCAGGCGACCGACTTTGTCGTAGCTGAACTTCGTCTCGCCGGCCCGCGGCAGAAAGTCCGGCAGCTCCTCAGGCGCGACATTGCCAAAGTCGCCGGCCATCGACCCTTGCGGCAGCTCGCGCTCGCCGGCCGGGGGCGGCGAGCCACCCTCCGCCAGCACGGGGCCTCCAGGCGGGGCGGCGAGGTCGGCGGCGAGGCCTCCCATTGCCTCGACGTAGCGGTTGCCCGCCTGCGGGTTCCCATAGGGGCTCGACCAGTCGAGGCGCCAGTACCAGGGCCGATTCGTGCTCTTCAGCTCGCCGCTGTCGTAGAAGCCGTTGCTGATCGTCGTCCCGCGCGGGTCGGTGACCTTGAGCGGGTCGCCGACCGGGCTGCGCTCGTAGGTGAACTTCGAGGCGCCCAGCGAGGTGCGGTCGGCGATCCCGTACTGCCCGTCGGCCCACGGCATCGTGCGAGCGATCAGGTCGCCGTTACGGTCGTAGCTCATCGTCGTCGTGTGGTCCCCGGCTAGGGAGGTAGCGGAGCCGCGGGGGCTAACCTGAGCCGTCATCCGGCCGGCCTTGTCGTAGTCGTAATGCCCGGTGTTGCCGAGCGGGTCGCTGACGTCGCGCAGCAGGTCACGGCTGTCGTAGCTGCGGATGCTGTCAAAGAGCGCCGGATCGGCGCCCGGGGCATTGCCGCGCGGAGAGACCGTCTTGAAGAGGTTGTCGTTGTCGTCGTATTCGTAGGTCGTCTTCAACGCGACCGGGTCGCCGGGCCGCTCGACCGAGGAGGTGAGGCGGTCGGCGAGGTCGTAAGCGTTGAGCAGGCGCAAGCCGTTGCCGGCGGCGGCGGCCTGAACGGCCTCGCTGAAGTTGCGGTCCTGGTTCGCCCGTGGGTCGACGATGCGCGTCTGGTTGTCCCGATGGTCGTAGGCGTAGGAGGTGATCAGGTCCTTCGCCGGGTCCGCGCTCTCCTGCACGCTCGCGACCTGGCGTCCGAGCGCGTCGAGCTGGAAGCTCATCGCGTGGTTGCTCTCCGGCGAGGCGCAGCCCTTGCCATTGCGGGTCGCCTCCGGGCTCAGGATCCTCGTCAGCGCCTCCTCACCGTCGTAGCAGTAGCGGGTCAGCAGGCGCTCCGCGTTCGGCGTGCCGTCGTTCTCGTCGACCAGTACCGATGGCGTCAGCTCACTCACGGGGCGGTCCATCGCCGTGTAGGTCATCTCAGTCGTCTTGCCCTCTCCATCGGTCTGCGAGGTCAGGTTGTCGGCCGCGTCGTAGTCGTACTTGCGGCGGATGTAGACGCGATCGGAGGCGGTCTCGCGGTCGGTGTCGCGCGGCACGATCTCCTCCTGCAGCCGGTTGAGGGCGTCGTAGCGCAGAGTCGTCGTGTAGCGGCTCGTCTCCCCGTACTTGGGTACCGAGGTGGTGGAGTCGGGGTCGACGGCGGGCTTCGCCCGCGGATCGGTGACCGACTCCAGGTTTCCAGCGAGGTCGTAGTCGTAGACCCAGCTGTGCCGCTGCTTCTCGTCGAGGGCCGTGCCCTGCTCACCAGCCTCGAGATCGAACCCCTCGGGGTCTACGACGCCCTGCGGGAGGCCGCTCGAATCGAAGGCGAAGTAGACGGTCTTGTCACCCTCCTCGTCAGTCTCCGAGGTGATCTGCCCATAGTTGTCGTAGGTCGTCGTCGCCGTGTAGCCGGCGGGGTCGATCTGAGCGGTCTGGCGGCCGACGATCTTGCGGGGCTCAGAGGAGGTGCCCACCGGAGCCTTCAGCCTCGAGCAGTAGGAAGAGTCGGCTTCACCCTGCTGGCGAGCGATCCCGTCGAGCTCGTAGCGCCACGCGTTGAGCTTCGGCCTGGTGATCGAGAGCTGGTCTGAGACGAACTGCCTGCTGGTGTCAGTGCCAAAGCGGGAGAGCTGGGTTCCGTTGTTGCCGCAGTAAGCGAGCTTCGTCTCATGCCCGAGCGCATCCTTCTGCGAGCTCAGCATCCCGTTGGGGTTGTCGTACGCGAACGTCGCGGGTGACTCCTCGCCGGTGATCCCCGCGGCCCGGGTCAACTTCGTGACGTTGTTGTCGGTAGGCGCTGAGGAGCCGTTGTCCCACTGGATCAGCGTCGTGCGCTTGTCGGCGGCGTTCATGCCCGTGGCGACAGCGTTCGCTTCGGTGATCGAGACGGGGCGGTCGAAGCTGTCGAGCTCATACCGCGTCTCCGTTCCGCGCGCGTCTCGAACCGTCGCGCTCGAAGCCTTCGCCCCGAGCAGATTGTCATCCTCGCCGGTGTAGGCGTAAGTGCGATCGTTTGGCGCACCGTCGCCCGTGTCGCGGTCGGAGACGCCGATCACCCGCCGGCCAGGCTCGAAGCCGAGGGCATCCGTCCCCTTGTGGGTGTCGTAGGTGAAGCGGGTGACGTCCGGCGCTGAGCTGTCGCTGGCGAAGTGCGGGTCTGAGACGGTGGCCAGCTGGGGGTGGTCCAAGAGGTTTAGCAAGGGCGGGCTGTCGTAGGTGAAGTCCGTTGCCCGCGCCAGGTTCGCCGACCCGCTCGCGCCGGCGGTCTCGGCGCCCTCCAGCAGCCTCGTCAGGCGCCCCTTCGGGTCATAGGAGAAGACCATCCTGTGCCCCGCGTGGTCGGTGATCGCCTTCAGCTTGTTGAGCTGGTTGACGCCCTGCTCGACCTGCTCGGCGGTCTTGCCGATGTTGGTCAGCTTCGTCCGCACATCGGCGATCGCCGCGCGGATCGTGTTCAGGTCGAGCTGCCCGGGTGCGCTGAGCCCGGCGTCCGCAAGCGAGTAGTACTCGAGCTTGATCGCCCGGTTATCGCTCGAAGGGTTGGGGTCGTTGCCGGCGGCGTCGACCATCTTGCTCAGCCGCGGCTCGCAGAGGCCCGGGATTATCGGCGAGGGCTTGCCGAGCACCTGCGGGCAGGGCTCGCCGAGCGGGTTGACGTTCTCGTAGACGTAGCGGATCGTGTTGCCGTCGCGGTCGACGATCTTGGTCGCGAAGCCGAACCCGTTGAAGTAGTAGGTGACCCCGTCGGGGCGGGTGATCGCCCAGAGGTCGTCCTTCTCGAGCAGGTAGAGGTCCTTGAAGCTCTCCGCCAGGGACTCCTGGAGGTCGCTGATCGCAACGAGCTCAGAGAGCTTCTGCCCGCCCGCGCCGTCCTGAGAGGGCCAAAGCTCGGGCGAGTACTCACCGGGGTTGAGCCTGAGATCGAGGAAGTCGTCGGCGAGCAGGGGATCGTCGGCAGCGTTCGGATTGCGGGAGCCGAGCACCTTCTTGACCAGGCGCACCGCATCGGACTGCACGGCTCCGACGCTGTCTGCCGGACAGCCGAAGCGGCGTAGCTCGAGGTTGACGCCGGGCGGCGAGACGTAGCGGGTCGGAAGCCCCGAGACACAGCCCTGGCTCTTTGCCGAGTCGGACGTGTCGGGCTGAAAGATGTGGGTCGTCCCGTCGGGGTCGGTCATCGTCACCGCGCCGAGCTCCACCGAAGGGTTGAGGGGATCGGGCGTTCCCTTGGCGCCGATCACATTCGGGATCAGGACGCCGCCGAGCGGCTCGTTGATTCGGGTGATCCCCGAGAGCCCGACGGAGAAGCCGAGGCCCGCCTCGTCGTAGTCGAGGCCGAGGAAGCGGGAGTCGAGCGGGACGTCGCCGAGCGCCGGGTAGTCGTAGGAGTTGTAGGTCAGGTTGAGGACGCTCGAGAGCCCTCGGCCTGGGTTGACCATCGGGACCTTGTGCCAGACGAGGTTTCCGGTTGCGAGGTTGGCGTGGGCGCCCGAGAGGCCGGTCTCAGTGGAGTCGTATTGGAAGTACTGCTCGAGCCCGAGCTTGCCCTGCTGCGGCGTGATCCGCTTGTCCCCCCCCTCCGGCTCGACGCGGTCCGTCCAGACCTTCGGCTCGGAGACGTTGCCGGCCTGATCGCCGACGGTGACCTCGAAGCGGTAGCGGCCGGGCGGAAGAGTGGCGACGTCTTGGGTGAAGTCGACGTCCATGGAGCAGCTTCCCAGCTCGCGCGTGCAGGGTTGGGTGGCGCGGCGGACGACGGTCATCTCGCTCGGGGACGCTCGCGGCGGGCCCCGCTTGAGCTCAATCCAGGCGACACCCGAGCGTGCCTTCTGGCGATCGGCCGCACTCCAGATGTTGGTTGCTGTCTCGTCTCCGTCCACCGCGTGAACGCTGAGATCCTTCCCGGGCGGGTTCTGGCCGCTCTCGTCGCGGCCCGAGAGCCCGCCGGTGGGCTTGGCGGGAGGCGGCACCTCGCGGTCGACCTTGATCCACCAGAGGTTGCCGGAGAAGGGCTGCGTCTTGTCTGAGGCGTCGGTGGCGAGCCCCAGGCCATAGTTGGCGCCGTTGGGGAGCCCCGAGGTCTGGTAGGTGAAGCTGCGGGAGGAGGAGATCGGGCAAGGGAGCTTGTGGGAGCCGTCGCAGGACTGGGTAGTTCCAGAGCTGAGCACCGGGGTCTGAGCCGGTGAGCTCATAAGTCCACCGCCGGGGCCACGAAGCTGGTAGCCAGTCGACCTGACTCCGAGACCCCCGAAGGCGGCATTCGCGGCCTTGTCGGTCGCGGCGACCGAGATTCCCCTAGCCGCTGTGCCATTGAACCAGGGGGTCGAGCTCGGATCCGCGACGGAAGCGTTTGAGATCAAGGCCCCCGGGTTCTCCCCGTCCGAGAGGTAGATCTCCGCCCCTCCTAGGTAGGACTCGCGCAGGGCCTGGGTCGTGCGGGCCACGGGTGCGGCGAGGTGGAACCAAGCCTGCCTGCCGGTTGGATCACCGCCGTTTGCGTTCCCGTTCGCGGTCCCGTCGCTGTTGTTGTAGGTCACGATCGGACCGTCGGCCTGGTAGTAGGGTCCGTTGAGGCCCGGCGCGTTGAAGGGGCTGTTGCCGTTAGGGGCGCCGATTCCGCGCGGAGCCTCGGAGTTCGTTCGCTCCTTGAAGATCCCGACCTTGAGCCGCGGCCCGTTGCCGACGTCGCCAACAACGCCGGCCCCCGTGTCGCCGTTGATCCGGAACTGCACCGGGTTGAAGCGCGCCTGGTTGACGAACGCGGTCGTTCCCGGCGCGCCGGGGAGGCCGGTAGTGACGTAGCGCGGCGGGCTGTAGACCCAGCCCGCGTAGTCGTTCTCGTTGAAGGTCTTGTTCTTGTTCGCGTAGACGTAGAGTCCGGGGCCCCACGACTTGTTGAGGGCACCCGCCCACGCCCCTTGGCCGGGGTCCTGCTTGCGCGTGTAGAACTTGCTCGTGTCCAGGCTGCCGTCGTTCGGGTAGCCCGAGCGCTGCCAGTCGACCACCTGCTGCGAGCCCCAGGTGTCGTAGGAGTCGATCGCGGGATCGACCAGGATCGGGTAGGTGAAGGACCCGCTTTGGTGTTCGACCTGGAGGACCAGCGAGCTCCCTTCGACGTCCATCCTCACTGGCACCGGCCGTCCCTCGCCGTCGAAGGCTGTGGGCGGCGCGACATGCGCCACTCGCTCGCCGTTCATCACGACGGCCGCCCCGTCGGTTCCGGCGGAGAGCAGCTCCGAGCCCTGCGGCAGCCCGATCGCGAGCTCGATCCGCTCCGGAGCCTGCGGGGAGCGCAGCTGGTTGAAGACCTCCGCTCCGAGCGGGGTTGGCGCAGCGAACATGTCGGTGTCAGTAGCCACCTCGGGGTAGAAGACACCGAGATCGTTGACGGAGCTGCCGGCGGGAGATCCCTCACCGGCAGAGGCGGCCGCAACGCGGATCTGGAACTGGCCTTCGCCGATCACGATCCCCTGGCTTGCGATTGCGCTTGCCGCGACGTCAACCAGAGGGTTGGAGGCGACGAAGCCCGGCTCGCTCCGGTCAAGGCTCAGATCGACGGGCCTGACCCTGCCGGTTCCTAGATCGGAGCGTAACGGCAGATCGCTCAGGACGAGGGAGGGCGTGACCTGCTGATCTCCCGTCGTCTCGGCGGCGCCCTCGCCGCTTCTGGCCTCGGGGGTGGGCTGCGGTGTCTGGTTCGATGGCTCAAAGCCGTCGGGAGCCACAAGGGCGATGTGGCTTCCGCGGTACTCGAGGACGCGGTCGTCCTCGCCGAGCGGCTGCGCCTGCTCGCCTAGACTGTCGAGAGTCGGCTCCGCCTCCCGCTCGAAGATCGCCTTTGACTCGGCGGGAGTGGCATCGGGATAACCCTGATCCTGGCTGGGACCGGTGGTCGTCGGATCGCCCGACTGCGCCAGCCCCGGAGCTGCCAACGCCAAGGAGATAGCGAAGAGAACGAGCGCGACCAGCAGCCTGCCCAGTCGACCGTGGCCGCTGCCCCTGCTCCCCGTCTGCACCCTCCCAGGCATCGCGAGGATCTTCTCCCACCGCGATCGCCCAGAAGTAGTCCTTTCCGCCAGACTTCGCTCATCGTTTTCGACTACCCCCGCCTAGTCGTTTTCGACTAGGGGCGAATCGTCGGAAGCGATGAGATCCGCTCCGGCCTTGATGCCGAAGATGGGGCCATGGAGCGCTTTCCTCCGATCCGCTTGCGCCGCCCCGGAGCGGGCTCTAGCGTTCCCGGAGAGGTGGGGGAGGATCCGAGCAGAGCCGTCGTCCTGATCGAGGACCACGGCCTGATGCGCCAAAGCCAGCGGCGCGCGGTCGAAGCCGACCCGCGGCTCAGCTTCGCCGGCGAGGCCGCCGACGGACGCGCGGGGATCGAGCTGATCCGCTCGCGGCGCCCCGACGTCGCCGCGGTGGACCTGCGGATGGAGCCCGTCGACGGCTGGGGGGTGCTCGAGGCGGTCCGCTCCGAGGGCCTGGGGTGCCGGGTCGTCTTCGTCAGCGCCTTCGATGACCCAGCGATCGTCCAGCGGGCGCTCAACCTCGGGGCTGCCGGCTTCGTCTCCAAGGGAACCGACGGCCGCGACCTCTGCGAGCTCCTGCTGCGGGCCGTCAGAGGTCAGCGTGCGGTATCCCGCGACGTCCAGGAGAAGCTCCTCGAGCTGATGGGAAGCGACGAGGACGTCCGGCTGAGCCCCCGCGAGCTCGACGTGCTGCGCTGCCTTGCCACCGGCAAGAAGGCCGGGGAGATCGGCGAATCCCTGCATCTGAGCACCTCGACCGTCCGCAGCCACATCTCCGCCCTGCATCGAAAGCTCGAGGTCTCCAACTCGACCGCCGCGGTCGCCGAGGGCTTCCGCCGCGGGCTGATCGATTGAGCGAGCGCCCGCCGCTCGGCCGCCCCGTCGCGCTCGCGGTGGCGGCGATGCGAGTTGCGGTGGTGGCTGCGATCTACCTCGCCGAGCGCGCCGAGACGCCGGTCGAGCTGAGCGAGGCGGCCTTCGAGGGCCTGCTCGTCGCCGCTGCGCTCTGGGCCCTCGCGACCACGGGTCTTGCGCTCGCAGGACGTCGCGACGGGGTGCGGGCGGGCGAGGCCGTCGTCGACTTGGCGCTGCTGGGCGCCATCACCTACGCGTCGGGCGGCGCCTTCTCGGAGCTGCGGCTGGCGTTCCTCGTCGTCCCGGTCGTGGCGGCGGCCGCCGTCGGCCCCCGGCTGACGCTCGTCTGGGCGCTGATCGCCGCCGGCGCCTATTCGCTGGCCGCTCTGCTCGAGGAGGTCGGCGACCTGCCGGGTGCGGGGGCGACGATCCTGACCACCGACATCTTCATCCTCGTCGTTGCGATCGCCTCGGTCATCGCCTCGATCCTCCTACAGCGACGGATCGGCGAAGCGCTCGCCCACGCCGAGCGCGGCAGGGCGCTGGCTCGCGAGCTCCTCGAGGTCCGAGACGCGGAGCGGCGCAAGCTCGCCCATGGCCTCCACGACCATCCGGTGCAGCTTCTCGGGGCGGCGCGGGTGGAGCTCGGAGCCGCCCGCGACGGCGACCGAGATGCCCTCGATCGCATCGCGGTACGGGTCGAGGAGGCGGAAGCGGCCCTGCGGGAGATGGCGATCGAGCTCCACCCCTACGCCCTCGAGGAGCTCGGCCTCTGCGAGGCGATCAGGCGGATCGCCGAGAGCGAGTGCGAGGGGGCGGGGATGGAGCTCCGCCTCGACTGCGGCGCCCTCTCCCCCTCCCCGCTCGACCGCCAGCTCCTCGCGATCGCCCGTGAGCTGATCTCGAACGCGGGCCGGCACTCGGGGGGCAGCGTGGTCGAGGTGAAGGTCGGTGCCGAGGAGGGGCTGCTGAGACTGGAGGTCGCCGACGACGGGGTCGGTGTTGACGAGGAGCGGCGTCGGGACGCGCTGCGCGAGGGGCACATCGGGCTGGTTTCGGTTGCCGAGCGGGCCGAGGCGGTCGGCGGGAGGTTCCTAGTGGAGCCGAGGCCGAATGAGGGGACGCGAATGTTCGTCGAGGTGCGGATCGACGATCCTCCGACTGACACCGCCGCGGCTTAGCCGACGATCACCACCAGCTGGCTCTCCCCGAAGGCGACCACGAGGTCGCAGCAGAGCCCCTGCCGGACGCTCACACCCGCTGCAGCTGCCCCTTCGTGACCGCCTCTGGACGCCGGCTCAGCTGCCGGGCGCGGTCGAAGCGGATCAGCGCGTCGGAGGGCAGCAGAGCGACGACCAGCGCGGCACTTGCAGTTACAAGGCCAGCCGCTGGCCCCCCGGCGTAGTTCCGCCGGCGAAGGGCAGGGTGAAACCTCGATCAGGGCTGGCCTAGGCACCGTCCGTCATCACGAATTAGCTTCGCAGCTGCCACCACTCCAGTTACCGCGTCAAATCCGATGAAGAGCTCTCGGGAACGCCTTGGCGGGCCATCGGCTCACGGCATGCGCTCGAGGATCTCGGCATCTCCCGAAGTCGCCTCGCCGACCTCGCGGAAGACGTCCCGCAAGGGCTTGCAGCCAAGCTCCCGCCGCATCGGCCGCTCCTCGTCGTCGGGCCAGCGCACCAGCCGAATCTCCCCCGCCTCGATCTCGAGGCCGGTGATGTCCCCGTCGGGAAACGAGCAGCAGCCGCTATTGAAGTAGCAAGGAGGCGTCACGGTCAGCGCGGATGCCTGGCGATCTCGCTCGATCGCTCGCCTGTGCTCCAGCTCGGCGCGAAGCTCCCGGACCTTGATCTGGTCGCCTGTCGCTCTCGCCTCCTGCAGCTCAGTCCGGATGACCTCCGCCGAGCGCGCCGGCGGGTCCGGGAGCGAGAAGACCGGCCGGTGGGTGTGGCCAGTGACGAGGACGAGCGGCGGATCGGCCCGCTGCACCCGCGCCCACTCGAACATCGCCAGGTCATGCTTTCCCCGGACCCTGAAGTCGCTCGCGGGGGTCGTCGCCGAGTAGCCCAGCTTCCGCTGAAGCGGTCGCCACAGATAGCGAACGGGAAGCCGGGACCAGCGGCCGAGCTTGTCGCTCTCGGTCGTTCCCTGATGGCCGTGGACGAAGAAGAGCTCGCCCAGGAGCTCGTTCCCGTCGCGCACCGGCAACAGGAGCGACTCGCGAACCTGGAGCTGCGAGAAGTAGCCGCGCAGATGGCGATCGACCTCCTTCGCATGCTGCCAGAGGTCGTCGTGGTTGCCGAAGAACCGCTCGAGGCCGCCGCCACCGGGCTCCGCGAAGGCAGCTTCGAGCTCGAGCACGTCGCGGTAGCAGCGCAGCACGGTTTCCGGTTCCTCCTCCCAGAGCTCCTCGGCATCGCCGAGGACGAACAGCTTGAACCCCGCCTCGAGGTAGTAGCCGAGCGCGGCGCAGTAGGCGCGCTCGCAGCGCTGGAAGTCGTCGGCGCCGTCGCGTCCGCCCTTGTGGTGATCGGAGAAGATGGCGATCTTCGCCTCGTCGATGTCGAGGCCCGCCTCCGGACGGCGGCGGACTGCCTCCAGGACCTCCGTCAGCCGCTCGCCGACCTGCCGCAGGTAGGCCGGATCGGACGTCGGCGGCTGGGGCTTCTCGGGGAGCGGAGCGCAGGGATCGCTCACGCCCCCTCCCCTCGCTCGCTGCGGACGTGGCAGCCCACGACGATCGTCCCTGCGGCTGCAGCGATCGCCGCCGTCCCGTCGCCTCTGCCCCCACCTCGCGCTTGGAGGGCTTCTTCGTGATCGCCTTGGCGGTCTTCTCCGAGCTCGAGCCGAGGCGCCGCATGAAGATTGGTGCGAGTGAATCGGCGCTGTAGCCGGCGAGGACGGCGGTGGCGAAGTTCTCGAACGTGTCAGGGCGAAGGCCTGTCATGCCCAGGCCGACCGTCGTGATCAACGGCGGAAGGAACAGGGTGAGGACGGAGCCCCAGCGGATCGCGAGCCAGTCGATGCGGCGGCTGCTCTGGGTCACGGCCAGCTCGCCGTCGAAGTCGATGCCCTTCGCCATCGAGGCCAGGAAGTGCAGGCCCGCTCCGATCACCACGCAGACATAGAGCCCGATCAGATCCCCCCAGTCGGCGAAGGGCCAGTCGCCCTCCGGGATCCCGAGCCAGCTCCCGCCGCCGCTGAGGATCGTCAGCGGGATCAACCCGGCGAGGGCTCCCCAGAGGGCGGCCGAAGCCATCCCTAAGCGCTTCTTGCCGGACGGCACCTTGTAGATGACGCCCTCCTCGGGATCAACCAGCATGCCGGCGCTTCGAGACGAGCCCGCGAGCCACCTGAGAACCTGATCTCCCTGCTCCTCGGTGGCGAGCTCGTCGCCGAACTCCTGCCAAAAGACGATCGAGTCGCCTGTGTCCCGCTGCTCGAGGTGGTCGACGAGGCGATCCGGCAGCGCGATGTAGGCCGCCTGAAGGGCGATGTCCTGCACCTCCAGCAGTGCGGCTTCGGCCGCCGCGGCAGCATCGTCTCTTCGCTTCGCCGATGGCCAGGCCGCCTGAGCCTGACGAATGTCGCTGACCAGCTTGTTGAGGTGTTGGGTCACGTCCTCGGCAAGACTCCGATCGCTCGCCAGAAGCGGGGCGAACCGCGCTTCGACCTCGTCCACCGAGAGGGCCGACCTCGCCTCCTCGGCGGCGGCCAGGGCTCGCTCGAGCTTCTCCTGCCGTCCCTGCGGCTCCCGTGCGGCGGCGATCACGAGGGTGAGGGCGTCGCGCATCTCCTCGCTTCGGGAGCGAACATCGTCCACCGCGATGCGCAGCTCTTGCCCCTGACCGGTGCCGTGCGGCGGAGATGCAGGTGCGGGCGGAAGACGCCTCGGCGCCCGAGACGCAGCTCTGGTCGGTGCCCGTCGGCGGAGCATGTGCGATGTCGAACATAGCCCGGCGCCGGATCAGCGTCAATGGTCAGAACCTGGCGCTACGACAAAGCACTGGCGTCCGCACGCGCGGCCTAATTCCTGCGGCTCGCCCCGACTCCCGGCGAAGTGCGGGTCCACGCCGCCGCCGGCGCCGGCGGCTGCCATGGGCTGAAGTCAGCGGGCGATGTTGTCGCAGGCCACGTCCCGCGCTTCGTCGACAGACCCACGAGTGGGCCCGGTGCCCTGCACCGGCGGGCCCGGGGTGTTCGCGGCGACATAGCTCCGGAGATCCCACCGCTTGGCGGGGAACTCGAGCCCCAGGCAAGGGACCGCTAAGACCGTGGCTGGCGTCGGCCGCCCAGTCGTTCCCTGTCCGGGGACCGAGCGACTATCCCAGCTCGCAGTGGCGCCGTCGCCGATGTCGAGGTCGACACCGACTTGGTGCCAGCGGGCGGAGCTGGCGCGCTCCGGCACTTCGGCGTAGTAGATGGCGAAGCCACGACCAGTAGCCGCGCAGCGGCTCTTCCCGCATCTGGCGCTCTTCGTCTTCCTCGCGGTAGCGCTGACGGACTTCGTCGATCGCCTCCGCGGCACGGTCGAGCTGCCCGCGTCTTGGACGCAGCGCCATCTGGATGATGTCGCTGTCAGTCTCGCCTAGCTGCGCGATTAATTCGTCGTCGACTGAAACTGTTGCTTTGGTCACTGCGAGAGCAGCCCGAGCTTGTAGGTGCCCGAGTATCCGTTTCTGTAGACGACGAGCTTGTAGCGGCCCGCAGCGAGGCCCGTGATCAACCCCCGGCAGGGGGAACGCGGGACATATCTCGGGACACGGTTTCCGCTACCTCCCACGCACCGGATTATGTCCCGGACTATTGGTCTCGGTAAGCCCGACCACCTAATCGGCCTGCAGAGCACCGATCCGTCGGAGACAACGTGTAAAGACCAAGTCCCGTGGCACCAGACGTGGTTCACCAACTCTTGGCCACGGACGTTGCGCTGGACAAGCTCGGCGCGCGCGGCATCACCGGCGAGGAAGCCGAGCAGGTTCCTCGCAACCATCATGCGATCGCGCGCAATCCACGCGGCGGCGCGCGGCGGCTATTGGTCGGCCGAACCGACGGCGGCAGGTGGTTGACCCTGGTACTCGAACGCACCGTCGAGCCGACCGCCTGGCTCATCGTGACCGGCTGGAGCTCGACCGCGGCTGAGCGTAAGATCGTGCGGTAGCGCATGGCATCGAAACCTTGGACAGACGCAGATCCCCAGCCGGGCGACTTCGACATTGGCCTCGCTTCGCTTGACCCGAGGTACGTGCAGCAAGGAGACGGGGATCCCGATGCGAAGCTTCTTGTTCTCGTTGGCGTCGAGGGGGACGACGTGAAACGCTTGGAGCGAATCTCGGAAGCTCGCGGGAAGACGCCGGCTGATGCGGTGGCAGATCTGCTCCGGGAAGCCGACCGCTCTACGGCCTGATTGTTTGCCGCTGCCCCTGAGGCACGTCAGCTCGCATCTCGCTGGAACGAGTTCCTACCGGCGGCTGATTAACCCGGACGCACGGCTCGTCGAGGCTGTCTCGTTGGTTACGTCGGCTGGGAAGGTCAAGCGCTTCGGCGGCCTCGGCCTCCGACAGATCCTCTACTGCCCTTCGCAGCTTCTCCTTGGCGGTCATCGTCGGTTCAGGGTATTGAGGTAGGTCGGCTGGAACTAGGCGTTGAGCCGGTTCACGGGATCCTGCGTCTCGACGATCCGCTTGCACGCTACTCGTGCCTCGGCGGCGAAGGTGAAAAGCGATCGAGACGCCACTCGATGCGCTCTACCGTTGCCTCCAAGTCCTCGCGGAGCTCGCGAGCGCGGCCGAGCGCGTCGAGCACCTCCGCGTCATCGAGCGACCCGTCGAGGAGCCGCACTGGACCTGACCCTGTCCACCGGAGCGGGTCAGGTCCAACTCGAGGGAGTCGTAGGAAAGCGGGATGGCTGAGGTCGAAGGGGTAGGGTAGCTGGGCGCCTGCTCCCCTCGGCCCCTACGCCCCTCGCAGACGCTCCTCGAAGCGCCGCGAGTACGGCACCGCTCCGTCCTCGCGCAACAGCTCCAGCTCCAGCACCGCCTGCCGGCCGGCGCCGTGCGCCCTGATCAGCGCCACGTGGGCCTTCCTGTCGTCGGCATAGACGACGCCGTCCTGCTGGCGAGCTTTCTCGGCAGCGGCCGGATCGGTCAGGGTGATGTCGTTGGGGGTCGGGATGCCAAGCGGGCACGCGCGGGCCTCGAACAGCCGGTCGTCCTCGTAGACCATGGTGTAGTGGGTGTCGCCGGTGACGAAGAGCGTCCGGCCCGACACGCGGCGGGCGATGTGGCCGAGCACCCGATCGCGCTCCGCCGTGTACCCGGCGCTCCAGTTCCCGTCGCGCCCATTCTCGGCCTGCCCCGGCGAAAGGGTGCAGGGTGAGCAGATCAGCTTGAAGGGAGCGTCGGAGGCGGCAAGCGTGCGGAGCAGCCAGCGTCGCTGCTGCTCCCCGAGCAAGGTCTTGTCGTGGTCGTCGGGAGCGGAAGGCGGGCTCTTGTGGAGACGCTGGTCGAGCACCCAGACGTCGAGCAGCCCCGCCGAGAAACGGTAATGGGGCCGGTCTCCCACCAACGCGCTCCATGGCGCCAGGCCGAACGGCTTCAGATTCGCCTCGTTGGCGTCCTGGATCCCGAAGTCGTGGTCATCGCGCTGACCGGCGAACGCGGTGCGCTCGAGGATCGGAGCGATCCGCGGGTTGGCCAGGAACTCGCGCCAGATCCCGCCGTAGCCACTCATCGTCTGGGCGAGCGGACCCTGCGTGTCGGGGTAGTTGAGATCGCCCTGCCAGACAAACGCATCGAGGTCCCGGGCCGCCAGGAGGTCGAAGATCGGGCCGAACTGCGACGCGCAGGCGCCGACCGCGAGGCTGACCCGGCGCCGGCTGCCCGCCCGCGGCGGCACGCGGAAGCTCCGGACCGGGCCCGTGACCATGTGGCCGTGGCGCCGCAGCCGTGCCCGCCACCAGACCCGCCGCCCCGGCGGCAGGCCGCCGACCGCGTGGATCAACCCGCTGAACTGCCCGGTGCGGCCGGCCCGGACGATGCGCGGGTGACGGAAGCGGCGGTCCGCGGAGAGCTCGAGCGAGACCGTGGCGGGGACGTCGCTTGCCACGAGCAGGCGGGCGCCGTGGCGGCCCGGCGGGCCGGTGGTGGCCGCGACGATCGAGGGTCCGGTCACCTTCGGTCGCTCGTCGCTTGCGACCTCGATCTCCAAGAACGCCGCGGTGGAGCGCTCGCGGATCGTTCCGAGCACCGCCTGCCCCGCCGGGGTCTCGAGGACGACCTGGCCCTCCTGCACGCCGTAGGGAAGCAGGCGAGTGTTGCCCAACGCCGGCACGACCGGGTTCCGGTCGCCGGGGAAGACCGTCCGCGCGGTGGCGAGCACGCCGGGATCGCCCCGCTGCTGAAGCGGTCGGTGCCCATCCCTTGCGCTCGCCCGGATGGTCTCGCCGTCGGCGTCGGTCAGGGTGGCCTCAAGCCGCGTCGGATGAGAGCCGGCGACCTCCAGGGTCAGCTCGATCGGCTCCCTCGGTGCGGCGACGGCGACGCGAGCTAGCATCATCATGTCGAAGCCCGAGCGGCGGATCAGCGTCAGCTCGCTCCGCTCGTCGTCGTGGGTGGCGGCGTAGTAGTCGCGCGGGGAGCGGCGGCGCATGACAACCCCGGCGCCGGCCCCGCCTCGAGCGATCCGGGCGGTGATCCTGCCATCTCGGGTGCGGCAGTCCACCTTGAAGGCGACCGGGCGGGGATCGTTGGGGAAGACGTCTGAGCCCGCCTCGAGTAGACCCTCAGCGCCAGTCCGGCGGAGGTTGGCCACGCCAACGCTGCGCCACCCATGGCCCCATCCCGCCCCGGCTGGCTCCGTCCCAAAGTCGAGCCGGTGGGACCCCGGGGCCGGCTTGGCACGCTCGGGCAGGACTAAGGCGACGCCCGCGGCCGCTCCAGCGGCCAAGACCTCCCGTCGGGTGGTGCCTCCCATGACCCGCGGGTATATCACTCGCGCCGCAGCGGGATCCGCACCTGACCCTGCTCGAAGCGCAAGCCGCGACGGCTAGGCGTCGGCCCCACTCGCCGGATCGATTGGCCGCATGAACTGGCCCACCCCACCCCTGACAAGGCCGAAACCGCCTGCTCATGCGGGGTCCTCAGGTACCGCTACGGGGATTCGAACCCCGGTTTCCGGACTGAGAATCCGGCGTCCTAGTCCCCTAGACGATAGCGGCGCGCGGCGGCCACTTTAGCAATGCGATCGTGGGTGGCCGGCTCGCTCAGGCCACCGCGGCAGGGGCCGAGACGCGCAGATTTCGGGTCAGGAAGTCGGTCTGGTCGGCCACCGCCCGCTCGAAGAGCTCGCCGCGGTAGATGTCGAAGTGGTCCCACTCATTTCCGTAGTCGATGCTCTCGCCGCGCGGGGCCCGCTCGGCCATCTTCAGCGCGGGCTTGGCGGGCGTGACAGCGTCGCCGCCGAGAGCGCAGACGAGCAGCGGGCAACGAAGCCGGTTCGCCCGGAGCGCCGGGTTGTACGCCGGCAGAGCCAGCAGCACCCGCGCGCAGACCTCGTTGCGGAAGAGCGACGGATCGTCGAACAGCGCCCGGTAGCCCTCGTATGCCCCGGGCTGGCTCATCGCTGCGCCCCCGCCGGGCCGCGCGACGATCGGGACCCGGTGCGGCTCCGACTCGGTCAGGGCCGCGAGCCCGTCGAGGACGCCAGCGACGGTCATCCGCAGCGCCTCCTTCGGCCCGGCCGCGGCGAGCGCCGAGGACCCGGTCGTATACGGCGTCTGGGCAACCACGGCTGCGATCCCTCCGTCGTCGGCTGCGATGCGAACCACGTGGCCTCCCGAGAAGGAGGTTCCCCAGAGCGCGATCCGCATTGGATCGATCCCCTCGAGCGAGCGAGCGAGCTCGACTGCCGCGCGCCAATCTTCGAGCTGCCTGCCGATCGAGAGGAGCTGGCGCGGCTCCCCCGCACTGGCGCCGAAGTGGCGGTAGTCGAAGACGAGGGCCGCCATCCCGGCATCGCGGAAGCGCTCGGCGAAGGCGCCGAGCCGAGCCGCGCGCGTGCCGCCGAAGCCGTGCGCGAGAACGACGCACGGATGCGGCCCCTCGCCGTCCGGCCGGTAGAGCCAGGCGGCGCAGCTCGCCCCGTCGGAGCCGAAGCTCAGATCCTCGCGCCCGCCCATCGCCTGGAAGCTAGTCCGCATCGTTTGCGGCCCGAGCGGCCTCCTCTGCGACGGCGAGCGCCTCGGGGTCGTGGAGGTGGCAGCGGACCGTCACGGCCCCCGCCTCGACCGGGCGGGGGTCGATCGGCTCGTGAAATCTGAGCCTGACCCCGGCCTCGACGACCTCCCTCTCGGCGACCCCCTTCCAGAACGGGTCGTCGGGAACTTCGGCGCGCATCGCCTCGAGGACCTCAATCGCCTCCTCCCCACTCCCACCGGGAGCCGCTGGCAGCAACGCCTTGGTCGAAGGCTCGTCCAGCCCTTGGAGGTCGCCGAGCTTCGCCCGCTCGGCGTCGAAGGAGTCCACGTCTATCCGCGTCCAGCGATCCTCGAGCAGCGTTCGCAGGTCGCGCGACTCCCAGCCGCAGACCTCGAACGCCTTTGGGCAGCGGGGATGAAACGAGCACCCGAGCGGGGGGATGACGGCGTCCGGCACCTCGCCCCGCGGCAGGTCACGGGGCACGGTGCGACGGGGGTCCGGCTCGGGGATCGCACGCAGCAGCGCGGCCGTGTAGGGATGGCGCGGGTTCGCGTAGATCTCAGCCGCGGGCCCCAGCTCGACGACCCGCCCGAGGTACATGATCGCGATCCGATCACAGAAGAACTTCGCGGTCGCGAGATCGTGGGTGATGTAGACGTAGGTGAGATCGAGCTCCTCCTTGAGCTCCAGCATCAGCTCGAGGATCTTTGCCCGGACGCTCATGTCGAGCATCGAGACCGGCTCGTCGGCGACGAGCACGTCGGGGTCCAGGATGATCGCCCGGGCGAGGACAACCCGCTGCTTCTGCCCCCCGGAGAGATCGGCGGGGTACTTGTCGAGGAACTCCTCGGCCGGCTCGAGCCCGACCCGCTCGAGCGCCGATCGGGCGCGCTCGCGCAGCTCCTCGCGACCCTTCGCCAGTCCATGGAATCGCAGCGGGTCGGCGACGAGAACCCCGATCGTCAGCGCGGGGTTGAGCGAGGCGTGCGGGTCCTGGAAGACGATCTGCATCCGCCGGCGCAGCGAGCGCAGCTCCGACTCCTTGCGGCCGGTGATCTCCTCGCCCTCGAGCCGGATCGAGCCGGCGCTCGCGTCCACCAGCCCGAGCAAGGTTCGCCCGAGCGTCGTCTTACCCGATCCGGACTCGCCGACGAGCCCCAGCACCTCGCCCCTGCGCAGGTCGAACGAGACGCCGTCCACAGCCTTGACCGAGCCCGCCTCGCGCCCGCGCAGCCGATCGAGGAACGAGCCGCGGACGGAGTAGGTGGTGCGCAGGTCGCGGACCTCGAGCAGGGTTTGGCCGTCGGGCGCCCCGTCGCGCCCCGATGCTCCCCCGGCGGGGGTTCGGGCTGGCTCGCTCATGCCTCCTCCGCAGCGAGGAATCCCGGCCGCTCGAGCGCCTCCTTGCCACCGGCGGGGATCTCCCCCTCGGGGCCATGCAGCCAGCACGACACGCGCTGGCCCCCCGTCGCGCGGACCTCGATCGGGTGCTTGGCGGCGCAGACCTCCATCGCGTTTGGGCAGCGGGGGTGGAAGCGGCAGGCGGCGGGTGGGTCGAGGAGGCTGGGCGGCGCTCCCGGGATGTAGTTGAGCCCCGTGGTCTCGAGCGAGATCGTCGCGCGCAGGAGCTCCCGCGTGTAGGGGTGGGCGGGGTCGGAGAGCACGTCGCGGGCGTCGCCCTCCTCGATGATCTCGCCGGCATACATGACCGCGACCCGGTCGCACGCCTCGGCGACGATCCCGAGGTTGTGGGTGATCAGCAGGACCGCGGTGTCGAAGTTGCGCCGCAGGTCGGCGAGAATGCCGAGGATCTGCGCTTCGACGATCACGTCCAGCGCTGTGGTCGGCTCGTCGGCGATCAGGACCTTCGGCTCGAGCACCAGAGCCAGCGCGATCATGATCCGCTGTCGCATCCCGCCGGAGAACTCGTGCGGGTACTGGTCGAAGCGGGTTCGCGGGATGCCCATGCCGGCCAGCGCCTCGAGCGAGCTCCGCCTCACCTCGCCCGCGTCCAGATCGGGCTTGTGGGTGTGCAGGGCCTCGCGGAAGTGCCGTTCGATCGTCTGCAGCGGGTCGAGCCGCGTCATCGGCTCCTGGAAGATCAACCCGAGCTCCGGTCCGCGCATCGCCCGCATCGCCTTCTGCGGCACGCCGACCAGCTCCCGCTCGCCGTAGCGCACCGACCCGGCGACCGCGGCGGCCTCCGGCAGCAGGCCGAGCACGCCCCTGCCGAGCGTCGACTTGCCGCTGCCGGACTCGCCGACCAGGCCGAGGGTCTCCCCCGCGCCAATCTGGAAGGAAGCCCCATCGACGGCGCGCACGGGGCCGCGAGCGGTCCCGTACCAGACCCGCAGGTCGCGAACGTCGAGGATCGACTCGCCGCCGCTCATGGCGACCCTCCCTCTGGGCTGGGAGCCGGGAGATCCGCGGCCGGCGCCGCTCCCTGCTCCCTGCTCCCTGCTCCCTGCTCCCTCGCCGGGATCTCCGGCTTGCGCGTGCTGCGGGCCCGGATCAGCGGGTTGATCACGTCGTTGAGGCCCTCGCCGAGCAGGGTGAAGCCGGTCACGAGGAGGACGATCGAGGCTCCCGGAAAGAGCCCGGTCCACCAGATCCCGGCCCCCGCATCGTCGATCGCGCGCTGCAGGTCGTAGCCCCACTCCGCCGCGTCGGTGGGCTGGATCCCGTAGCCGAGAAAACCCAGCGCGGCCAACGTGAGGATCGCGTCGGCGGCGTTCAGCGTCGCCAGCGCCGGCACGTTCTGGATCACGTTCTGCAGCACGTAGCGACTGATCACCGTCCTCCGCGGCGCCCCGAGCGCCCGCGCCGCCTCCACGTAGGGCTCCTCGCGGACGCTGATCACGTGGTTGCGGACGACTCGGAAGTATTGGGGCACGTAGACGGCGGTGATCGCGACGGCGGCGGTGATCACCCCCTGGCCGAGCTTGTCGGAGAGCAGGAAGGCGATCACGATCGCCAGCAGCAGGTAGGGGAAGGCAAACAGCGCGTCCATGATCAGGACCAGGACGCGGTCGGCCTTGCCGCCCACGTAGCCCGAGAAGAGGCCGAGCGGGACGCCGACGGCGAGCGAGAAGACGACCGCGAGAAGGACGACCTCGATCGCCGTGCGCGATCCCCAGATGACCCGCGAGAGGACGTCGGTTGACTGCACGGTGGTCCCGAAGAGGTGCGAGCCGTCGGGCGCGGCCTGCTTCGGGAACCGGCCGCCGGCGTCGCTGACCTGCTCGAAGCCGTAGGGAGCGAGGAGCGGCGCGAAGATCGCCAGCACGACGAAGAAGGCGACGATCGCCACCCCGCTCCAGAGGATCCAGCGCGAGACGCCCGTCGCCTCCCCCACCGGGAGCAGCCAGCGCGGCAGCCGCGGCCTTCTCATCGGTAGCGCACCCGTGGGTCGATGAAGGCGTTGATCAGGTCGATCAGCAGCGAGACCGCCACGACCGCGATCGCGAAGACCGTGACGATCCCCTGCACGGCGATGTAGTCGCGCTGGTTCAGGTAGCGAATCAGCTCCGAGCCGATCCCCGGCCAGTTGAACGTCTCCTCGGTCAGCACGGCTCCGCCGAGCAGGATTGCGAACTGCAGGCCGGCCACGGTGACGACCGGGACCATCGCGTTGCGAAAGGCGTGATTGACGACGACTCGGCGTTCGCTAATCCCGCGGGCTCGGGCGGCCTCGACGTAGTCGCCGCGCATCGTCTGCAGCAGGTTGACTCGGATCAACCGGATCAGCACCCCGCTGATCGTCAGGCCGAGGACCAGCGCGGGCAGGACGAGGTGCTGCAGCGAGTCCCAGAAGGCATTCCAGTTACCGGTGATCAGCGAGTCGACGAGGTAGAAGTGGGTGATCTTGTCGAGCTCGAAGTCGATGACCGGACTAGCCCGGTCGGAGGTCGGCCAGCCGTAGTTGCTGGCCCCGAGCTGCACCAGGAAACCGAGGAAGAAGACCGGAAAGGCGTAGATCACGATCCCGAACAGGCGCCCGCTCAGGTCCACCCAGCTGTCGCGGAAGCGCCCGGCGAGCAGGCCGATACCGACCCCGACGAACAGGATGACGCTGAAGGCGGCGAGGGTCAGCTCCAGGGTCGCGCTCCCGTTCTCGGTGATGATCGAGGTCACGGTGCGGTTGTCGGTCACCGACGCGCCGAGGTCCAGGGTCGCCACCTGCCCGAGGTACTCCCCGTACTGCGAGACGATCGGGCGGTCGTAGCCAGCCTCCCGTTCGCGCTTCTCCAGCTCCTTGGCCGGCAGGCGGGCGCCGAGAGCCGCCTGAATCGGGTTGCCGGGCGCGACCCGCATCAGCAGGAAGACCATCGTCAGGAGGATCAGGACAGTCGGCAGCGCCAGCGCGATCCGCGTCACCACATAGGTGCGCAGTCCGCCCGAGCCGCTCAACTCAGTCTCTCCCCGGCCGGTTGCACCTCACCGAGGAAGCCGTGGTTAGCTCTTCGAGATCAGCCAGAAGCGGAAGATGAAGGACGGGTCGAACGTTTCCTCGACGCCGTCGACGCCGTCGCGCACCGCTGCCACCTGATCGGCCTGCCAGATCGGGATCGTCGGTGCGTCCTCGGCCCCGATCTCCTGGATCCGCTCGAACGCCTGCGCGCGCACGGACTCCTCGTCTGAGCCCTTCTCCTCGGCCAGGAGCTTGTTCATCTCCGGGTTGTCGTAGTGGATGTTGAGGAAGCTGTCGGGCGCATAGAACGACGCCGTGTAGTCGTCGGCGTCGGGGTAGTCGGGGAACCAGCCGAGCTGGTAGGTCGGGTACTTGTCGGTGAACGCGGCGGTCGAGTACTGGTTCCACTCGGTCGACTTGAGCGTCACCTCGAAGAGCCCGCTCTCGTCGAGCTGGCGCTTGATCTCCGCGTACTCGTCGCCGGACGCGGTCCCGTAGTGCGAGGGGGTCCACCAGACCTCGAGCGGAACCGGCGTGTCGATTCCGGCGTCGCTGAGGGCCTGCTCCGCCGCGTCGACGTCGGGCGCCTCCCCGTAGGTATCCGCGAACGCCTCGGTGGCGAACTCGACCCCCTGTGGAACCATCGAGTAGAGCGGGTTGACGGTGCCGTTATAGACGTTGTCGGCGATCGACTGGCGATCGATCACCTGGGCGGCGGCCTGGCGAATCGCCAGCTTCTCCTCGTCGCTGTCGCCCGGCTGGAGCTTCGTGTTGAACGTCAGGTAGCGGATCTCGGTGCCGTTGCCGGAGACGACGTTGACGCCGTCGGCCCCGTCGAGGTCCTCGATGTCGGTCGGGCTGAGGCTCCGGTAGGCGATGTCGACGTCCCCCTGCTCGACCGCGAGCTTCAGCGGCGAGGCCTTGTCGAAGTACTGGATGATCACCCGGTCATTCACGGCCGGGTCCTCACCCTGGTACTCGGCGTTCTTCTCCATCACCGTCTGCTGGCCCGGCTCGTACTCGGCCAGCGTGTAGCGGCCCGAGCCGATCACCTGATCGTTGGGTTGGAGCTTGTCGGCGGGGTAGGAGTCGGAGGGGACGATCGCGAACGATCCGGTGGTCAGCACGAGCGGCCAGGTGGCGTCCGGCTCCTTCAGGTTGAAGACGACCGTCCCCTCGTCGGGGGCCTCGACGCTCTTCATGTTCGCGAGCAGCGAGGAGGCGCCGTTGGGGTCGGCGATCTCGATGTTGCGATCGAACGAGAACTTGACGTCCTCCGCGGTCAGGGGTGAGCCGTCGGAGAAGGTCAGGCCGTCGCGCATCGTGCACTCGAAGGTCTGGTTCGTCTGGTCGGTGAAGTCGCAGCTCTCGGCGGCCTCGGGCGCCGCCTTGTTGTCCCCTGGGGGGACGGTCAGGAGGTTCTGGTACATCGAGTAGATGCCGTCGTAGGAGGGCAGGTCGTAGGCGCCCGCCGGGTCGTAGGAGATCGGCTGATCGGTGGTGCCGCGGATGATCGTGCCCCCGGAGTCGCCGTCGGACGACGACGAGTCGCCGCAGCCGGCAGCTGCGGCGGCCAGCAGAACGGTCGCGCAGACGAGCGCGATGAGTCGGAACCTGTTCATCGTCGAACCTCCCAAATGTTGCCCTCCCGACGCGCGAGCGCCGACGACCTCTCGTCGCCGACGACCTCTCGTGCGCGGCAGCCTACCCCCGATCGGCGGCCCGCGCCTCCACCCTCCCCGCGCCGCGCGAGCGGCGAACGAGAAAGACGCCCGACGCCGCGGGGGAACGGCGCCGGACGTCGATAAGTGGAACATAGCATGCCGTTTGTGCGGGCTCCTCGCCTACAATCGCTGCCCATGCCCGAGACCGTCGCCGCGCAGCGGCTGGATGCACGCCGAAACCGCGAGGCGGTAATCGAGTCGGCGATCGAATTGCTCTCGGCGAACCCCAACGCGAGCATGCAGCAAATCGCGGATGCCTCCGGGGTGGGCCGCACCACCGTCTATCGCCACTTCCCCAACCGCGACGACCTGTTCCGGGCGCTGTTCGAGCGGATCGTCGCGGAGGCGCGCGCGGTCACGGGCGCGATCACCTCGGGCTCCGCCGGCACCGAGGAGGTCCTGCGCGAGCTGGCGCCGGCGATGATCGCGCTCGGCCTCCGCTTCCGCTTCCTGCACTCCCACCGCGAGGTCGGCCGCCCGGCCCTCCAACGGAGCAAGGAGGTCGAGGACGAGCCCGTCGCCCGCTACCTCGCGGCCGGGCAGGAGCGGGGCGAGATCCGAACCGATCTGCCGATCCAATGGATGCGATCGCTGATCCAGGCGATGGCCGTGGCGGCGATGGACGACCTCCACGCGGGCCACTTCGACGAGGCGACGGCCGCCGGGCTGCTCGGCGACTCGATGGTCGCGGTCCTGCTCGCGCGTTGAGCCGGTTTACCCAAGCGCCGGCGGAGCGGGCGTCTCAGGGGAAGCCGACCCGGTTCTCGCGGCAGCGGCCGCGATGACGGCGTCCGCGCGCCCGCGCCAGAGCAGCAGCACCTGCATCTCCATCTCGCCGTAGTGAAGCTTCCCGCCGTCGCGCCAGACGAGCGCGGCGTCGGCCGGGTCCCGGCGCAGGATCTCCTCGGGCTTGGCGCTGCTCCACAGCGGCTGGCTCATCCGCACGAGGTAGGTCGACTCGCCGTCGACCGCGACGACGTAGGGCTTGGCGGTCAAAAACCAGGCGCCAACCGCGGCGCCGACGAGCCCGCCCCCGACCGCCCCACCCAGCCCGACGATGCCGAACAAGACACCTCCGAACACCGCGGCAACGACGAGCCAAAGGCGAAAGTCAGGGCCCGTGTAAGCGAGAACCAGATCATCCGCGTGGACGCCAAGGGACTCGGCGATGCTCGCCTTGAGCTTCTCCACCTGCCGACCGACCATGCTTCCCCCTCTCGCCCCGCTTCGATCCCCGAACCAGGGTATCCGACGCCTCCTCCCTCGCCCCGAGGCGGCGCCCCGAGAGCGGCCGTTCGCTACGGTCGTGCCCATCGAGGGCGAGGCCGGGAAGAGAGCGATGAACGGGCGGAGAAGTCGACGCCGCAGCCACGGCGTGGCCGTGATCGCCCTGCTGGCCGCGGCCCTCGCGTTGCCCGCCCCCGCCGCCGCCGCGCCCTCGCAGAAGCGCTGCGCGAAGCCGACCTCCTGGCTCGCCGGCACCACGAACCTCTGCCGGGGGAAGGTCGTCTATAACGACTACGTCTTCGACGACCACGGCGCCGACACCGGCCGGGCGCTGACCAACCGGATCGGCAACCTCTCCCCCACCGCCGGAGATCAGTTCTACCCCGCGGGCCAGGAGGCGACCGGCGATCTGATCCGCCTGTCGCTCACCCCGCGCGGCAAGCGGCTGCGAGTCAAGGCCCTGCTCGGCGCCCTCTACGCGGGGAAGCAGACGACGCTCGCCCTCGCGATCGACACCGACAACGACAGGTCCACGGGCGGCGGCAAATGGGGGCCCCTCGACGTTTCGAGCTCGGGGTGGGAGAAGCTCAAGCTGCTGCGGCACGGCAACGTGAAGACGAACACGATCAGCGGCAGCGTCCGGCTGCCGAAGGCCAAGCGCTGGCGGGTGCAGGCCGTGACGGCGGTGACCGGCAACGGGCAGGTGATGAACGTGGCTTTCCGCGGTCCCGACGAGCGCAGCCGCTTCGGGGAGGGCGACTACGGCGCCGACACCGCGGTCGGCGCCTGGTTCGAGGACCAGCAGGCCCGCGCGCTCGCAAGCGGCGACATCTCCGACTTCGGCAAGACGATCACGCGTCGCAATCTGAAGCGGCGCCTCACGCGGATCGCCAAAGTCGCCTCCGGATACCACGAGCGGGTCTATCGATCGAGGTACACGCTCGGACCTGGCGAGGGCGTCAGCTACGAGGGCATCCCGGGTCGCGGCGACGGCGGCAGCGGTCCCGAGCTCGGCTTCGAGCAGTCGTTCAACTTCCGTGGCCACTACCAGCCCTACGGGATCTACCTGCCGAAGAAGCAGGGGCCCCACGGCATCCAGGTGGTCTTCCACGGCTCCAGCGCGAACATGGCCAGCCTGATCGGCCAGCCCGGAATGCAGCAGCAGTTCGGCGAGGACCAGAACAGGATCCTGGTGGTCCCCGAGGGTCGCGGCACCGAGGGCTGGGGCTCCGACATCTCCGAGCGCGACCAGCTCGACGTGATCCGCGACGTGAAGCGCTCCTACCCCGTTGACCGCGACAAGGTCTTCGCCGGCGGCTACTCCCAGGGCGGCTACTCGACCTACCGCTTCGCCAGCCTGCACCCCGACATGTTCGCTGGGGCCACCGCCTGGGTCGGATTCACCGGTGATACCGCCAACGGGGCTCCCCCCGGGACCCCGAGCTACACGGCCGGCGCGGTCGGCAACGGCATCGACCTGGTCCCCAACCTCCTTCACGTTCCCACGGCGATGCTCTACGCCGGCGCCGACTATCTGGTCTATGCCAACCAGGCGGCCGCGATTGACAACGCCTTCGCGGAGACCGACAACGTCTTCCGCTACTACTTCCACCCCACCGCGGAGCATCTGACCTTCGCCACCGTCGACGACTGGCGCAAGGAGTCCGATTACAGCCACGGCCGGACCCGGGTGCGCAACCCCGCGCGCGTCGTTTTCACGACGGCACCGTTCCTCGACTCGCCAAAGTACGAGCTGCGCCACGACCACGCCTACTGGATCTCGAAGCTGCGCACCCGAGGCGGCCCCAAGGACTACGGCACGGTGGACCTGACGAGCGCCGGCTGCGGGGGATCGGTGCCGAAGATGGCGAGGTCGAGCGGCGCCGGCCCCGATCCGGTGCCCTGGACGAGCGACGATCAGCGCATCGTCTCCCTCACGAAGCTGAAGCGGGAGCCAAAGCTGACCGGCACCCTGCGAGGTGTCAGCTCCGTCCGCATCGACGTGAAGCGCACCTGCTTGGCCGGCAAGGCGATCGCCTACTCCATCCGGAGCGACGGGCCGGCGACGATCCGCTTCTCCGACGGTCGCAAGCTGCAGGTCGGGGCGGCTGCCGCCACCGCCAAGGGCTCGCTCGCGAAGTAGCTCGCCGTCCTGGGCTCGTCCTCGAGCCAGGTGGCCTGAGGTCCGGCCTCGATTTAGAGGACGTCCGCCTCGCGAGCGCCGCTGATCGTCTCGCGCAACGTCGCCAACGCGTCCCAGCCCGGCCGCCAACCGAGCTTCTCCCGCGCCCTGCGGGTGTCCATCAGGACCGGCAGGCGGAAGGCAGTGAGCCACGCGGCTTCGGCGGGGGTGCCGGGAAGCTTCGAGAGCACCTCGTCGAGCGCGCCCACCGCGCCTCCCGGGACCGGCACGGACCACCAACCGAGCTCCCGCGACATCCGGGTGACGCTCATCGCCCCCGGACCGGCGAGGTTGTAGCGCCCCGGCTCGCCGGCCCCCTCGGCTGCGGCGAGCAGCGCGGTGGCGACGTCGTCGGTGTGCACGAGCTGGAAGTCGACGCCGGGATCGGGGAGCACGGGCCCGAGGAACGGAACCTGGTCGAGCATCCTGCGCGCGAGCTTCAGCTGCCCGTAGAGCGGCAGCATGCCGACCATCGTCTCGATCAGGGTGATCGCACCGGCCCCGGCGACGATGCAGGGCCGAAAGACGTAGGCCTCGACGCCCGATCCCGCGAGCACCTCGTCGAGCACGCCCTCGAGCTCGGCCTTGTGCGCAGAGTAATAGAAGCTCTCGCTTCCGCGGGTCGGCACGTCCTCGGTCAGCGGCTGGGGATTGTCGGGGTGGAAGCCGTAGGCGGCGACCGACGACGTGTAGACGAGGCGCTTGGCCTTCGCGGCGACCGTGGCCTCGAAGACGTTGCGGCTGCCCTCGACGTTGATCCGTTGAGCCTCGTCGGGATCGCCGACGATGATGAAGGCGAGGTGCATGACCACGTCGGCGCCGGCGACCAAAGCGTCGACCGAGCTGCGGTCGAGCACGTCGCCCTGCTGGTAGACGACCTTCTCGCTGAGCCCGTGGGCCGCGGGATCGAACGGCCGCCGCGCCATCCCGATCACCTTGCCGACCTTCGAGGAGCCGTCCAGCGCGCGCAGGGCGGCGATCCCGATGTCGCCGGTCGGCCCGGTGACCGCAACCGTGAGCTTCGACGCCTTAGAGGCCTTGCTCCGCGGCTTCGCCTTCCTTCGAGGCTTCGCCTTCGACGCTCCCTGCTCCTTACTCCTCGCTCCTTGCTTCTTCGCTGCTCGCTGCTTGCTGCTCGCTGCTTGCCCCGCCTTCTTCGCTTGCTTCTTGCTCCTCGCTCCCTGCGTCTTCGCCGCCATCAGCCCGCCGCGATTGCGTGCGCGGTCCGGCGGGCGAGCGACATCACGCTGAACATCGGGTTCGTCCCGGAGGCAGTCGGGAACGCGCTGGCGTCGCCGATCCAGACGCCCGGCGTGTCGTGGAGCTCGCCCCAGGGGTTGGCGACCGAGCTCCCGGCGTCCGCGCCCATCCGGCAGCTCCCCATCTGGTGGGCGCTGAAGAGGCCGAACTCCCGGGGTGCCATCGAGATCTGGCCCACGGTCGAGATGAACTCATCGAGGTCGTCGCCACGCCGCCAGATCGGCGCGCGCCGGCTGAGCACCTGGATCTCCCGTGCTCCCGCCGCCTCATGCAGCCGGATCATCTCCTCGAGCCCGCGGCGCAGGTGAGCGATGTCGAGCTCGTCGGTGAGCGGGTAGTGGGTGAGCGCCCTTCCGGCGTCGTCGATCGTCACGCGGCCGTGTCCGCGGTCGCGGGTCAGGTTGATGAACGAGGCCCCGTGGGCGAACTTCGACATCGACTCCTTGTGGTCGCGAGCTGATCGCCACGGGGTCGCCGCCGCCGTCAGGCCGGTGGTGTGCTGCGGGCACTCGAGCAGGAAGCCGTAGCCGTCGTCCAGATCCTCGAAGGCGTGGCAGAGCCCTGCCTGCGGCGGTCCCCACCACGGGTCCTGCGGCTCGTCGTAGAACCCGAAGGCGGCGCTCGTCGGATGCAGGTGGAGGTTGTCGCCGGCAGCCGGCCCGCCGATGCCCGAGCGAAGCAGGAGAGCGGGGGACTCGATCGAGCCGCAGGCGACGACGACCGTCGGCGCCCGGACGGTGACCCTCGCCGTGCGCCCCTCGGGGTCGGCGTAGCTCGCCTCGACCCCGACGGCCCGCCCGTCCTCGACCAGGATCCGCTCGACCCGGCAGTGGACGAGGAAGTCGGCGCCGCTGCGGGCGGCATCGGCGAGGTAGGTCTTCTGGGTGGAGCGCTTCGAGCCGGACTGGTCGCCGAAGCCCATGTACCCGGCGGTGACGGGGTCGTAGGTGGCGGGGTCCGTGTTGCGGGTGATGGCCCGGAAGTCCAGGTCGCGCGCCTCGCATCCCTCCTTCAACCGCAGGTGGGGGCCGTTGAGGTCGCTGCAGGAGTCCGTGACCGAGATCCTCTCCCAGACGGCGTCCATGTGTGCGTCGTAGTCGGGGCCGTCGAGCCCCGCGAGCCCGTGCTCGGAGGCCCACTGCTCCCGGACCCGGTCGGTCGTCCGCAGGCAGTTCGTCCAGTTGAGCACCGTGCCGCCCCCCAGCGAGCCGCCCGCCTGGATCGAGATCTGGCCCTCCGCCGTCGGAAACGGGCCCTGGTTGAGGAACAGGTTCTGATAGCCCCAGAGCTCGAGCCCGTTGAACTCCGACTCGTCGTGGTAGCCGCCCATCTCGAGCACGCAGACCTGCTTGCCCTGTGCGGAGAGCTCGCCGGCGATCACGCCGCCGCCGGCGCCGGAGCCGACCACGACGACGTCGGCCTCGAGGGTCAGCTCCTCCTCCTCCGGGACGATCGGCTCGATCGGCCGCTCGACCTCGGTGGCGGGCTTCGGCAGCGCCTGCGGGCCCGGATATCCCATCCCCGGCCAGTTCGGGTTGATGCCGGTGCCGAGGTCGGGCAGCGCGTAGTGCATGGTCAGGGCGATCCCCCGCAGGACGTCGATCCCGGCCGCGGCCTCGGGGTCCTCCATGAAGGCACCAACGATCGCCTCCCGCCCCTCCTGCGGCGTCGCGGCGAGCATGCCCTCCGCGGCAAGCGCGTCGAGCAGCCCCCGCAGGCCGAGCAGCTGCTCCTCGGGGACCCCGGCCTGCAGGAGGGCGATCTCGACCGCCCCCGGGACGCCGTAGTCGCTCGCGGAGCGGGCCCAGAACCCCGTGGGATCGCCGGCCCCGTTCGAGCCAGCGGGCGGCTCCAGCGAGGGGACGAAGGTGTCGCAGAGGACGGCGATCGTCGCCCGCTGGGAGTCGTCGAAGAGCTGGCTCGAGGCGAGCGCGCTCAGCGCCTCTCCCACCTGCGTGGTCACCTCCCCGATGTAGGGGAACATGTGCAGCTCGCGCTGGGGCGCGTAGCCGGGGGTGATGAGGATCGACTGCCGCTTGCAGTACTTGCGGATGCCGTCGGCGCCGTGGCGCGACCCCAGCCCGGACTCCTTCCAGCCCCCCATCGGCAGCTCGATCGCCGCGTAGTTGAGCTGTGCGTCGTTGACGCAGGTGACGCCGGCCTCGATCCGCCGCGCCAGCGCCTCGCCCCGCTCGGTGTCGCGGGTCCAGACCGAGGCCTGCAGGCCGTAGCGGCCGTCGTTGGCGAGCTCGACCGCCTGCTCGGCGTCGGAGACGCGCATCACCGGCAGGGTCGGGCCGAACGTCTCCTCGGTCATGCAGAGCATCGAGTGGTCGACGCCCGTGATCACGGTGGGCTCGTAGAAGCGGCCGGGGCCCTCGCCGATCTTTCCTCCCGTTCGCACCTCCGCTCCGCGCTCGACCGCGTCGCGGACATGGGAGTCGATCAGCTCGAGCTGGGGCGGGAAGATGATCGCGCCGACGTCCACCGTCCCGGGGGCCCCCGGCGGTCCCTGGCGCAGGGACTCGACCTTGCTCGTCAGCCGCTCGACGAACTCGTCGTGGACGTCGTCCTCGACGTAGATCCGCTCGACCGAGATGCACACCTGTCCGGAGTTGTTGAGCCCGTAGGAGGCGGCGGCGTTGGCGGCGCGCTCGAGATCGGCGTCGGAGAGGACGATCATCGGGTCCTTGCCGCCGAGCTCGAGCGAGACCGGCGTCAGGGTCTGAGCCGCCTGGGCCATCACCTTCTTGCCGGTCTCCACCGATCCCGTGAACATCACGTAGTCGACGAGGTCGACCAGTGCCGCGCCGGTCTCGCCACGGCCGGTGGCGACCTGAAAGACCCCCTCCGGCAGCCCGACCTCGCCCAGCATCTCGGCCATGAGCAGCGAGGTGAGCGGGGTGATCTCGGAGGGCTTGAGGACGACCGCATTGCCGGCGGCGAGGGCCGGGATGCAGTCGCCGAAGGAGTTGTTGAGCGGGTAGTTCCACGGTCCGATCACCCCGACGACCCCGACCGGCGCGTATCGGACCTTCATCCGCCGCCCGCCGCGGACGAACGGCGACGCCGACTCGATCTCCTCGTCGGCGAGGTAGGCCGGAGCCTGTTTCGCCCAGAACTCCATCGCGCTGATCCCGTACGAGAGCTCGGCGAACTGGGTCTCGTCGGCGGGCCTGCCGGTCTCGGCGGAGATCGTCTCGACCACCCGCTCGCCGTTGGCCACCATCCAGGCGCGCGCCGCCATCAGGATTCGGCCGCGCTCGGCGAAGCCGGCCTCGGCCCATCCGGGCTGCGCCGCCCGCGCCCCGGCGACGAGTCCGGCGACGGCTTCGGGGCCGAGCTCGGGGACGTGAGCGAGGGTCTCCCCCGTTGCCGGGTTCTCGACCGGGATGCCATGCCCGTTCGTGACGGCGGCGGCGCCCCGGCCGCTTGAGGTCGCGCTCTCCATGCCCGCGGCGAGTCTACTCCGGCGCCCGCGGCGGGTGGCAGAGAAATTGACCGGATACGTGTCTATTTCTCTGCCACCTTCGGAGAGGCTGCGAGTCTCGGGGTGCGAGGATGCCCGGCCGATGCCGACGACCGCGCTGATCTCCGACCTCCACCTCGGCGCCGGCTCGCGCAGCGACATCCTCCGCCGCCCCCCCATCCGCGAGCGGCTGCTCGAGGCCACGGCCGACGTCGATCGGATCGTCCTGCTGGGCGACATCGTGGAATTGCGCGACCTGCCGCTCGGGGTCGCGCTGCAGGACGCCCGCTCCTTCTTCGAGGCGCTCGGGGAGGCGTTCGCCGGCCGCGAGGTGGTGATCGTGCCGGGCAACCACGACCATCGCCTGCTCGGCCCCTGGCTCGAGCGCTCACGCGGCGAAGAGCGCCCCTTCGAGCTCGACGAGCTCGTCGATGCCCCGCATCCCTCGGCGCGCTCGATCGAGGGCTGGCTCGGCGACGCGCGCCTCGAGGTCCGCTACCCGGGCATCTGGGTTCGCGACGACGTCTACGCGACCCACGGCCATTACCTGGACAGCCACGTGACCCTCCCCACGATCGAGCGGCTCTCGGTCGCCGCGGTCGATCGGCTCGGCGGCCTGCCGACGGGACGGCGCAGCACCCCGCACGACTACGAGCAGGTTCACGCGCCGGTCTACGACCTGATCTTCAACCTCGCCCAGGGAGGCAGGACGCTCACCGGCGGCAGGGAGGGCAAGCCCACCGTGATGCGGGTCTGGGAGCTGATCGGAGGCGCCTCCGGTCGGGCCCGGACCCTGCGGGGGAGGGTGCTGGGCTCGGCCGTTATCCCGGCGGCACTGCGCGGCCTCGAGCGGACGGGCTTCGGCAACTTCGGTCGCGACTTCTCGGCGGGGGAGATCGGGCGGGCCGGCGTCGAGGCGATGCACGTCGTCGTCGAGCGCCTCGGAATTGAGGCCGAGCACGTCATCTTCGGCCACATCCACCGTCGCGGTGCCTTGCTCAGCGACGATGGCCGCTCCGCCGCCGACCCGGTCTGGGAGCGCAACGGGACCACCCTCCACAACACGGGCAACTGGATGTACGTGGAGGGCCTGCTCGGGCGCGCCGTGCCGCAGAGCCCCTTCTGGCCCGGCTCGATGGTCGTCGTCGGGGAGTCCGGGCCGCCCGAGCTGCGCGAGCTTCTCGACGACGTCGACCGAGAGGTGCTGGCGGGGCGGGCGGGCCCGCCCTGAGAGAATCCGGGGCGATGCCACTCAGCCGCCTCGCCAAGTCCGAGCTCGTGCTCTTCGCACTGCTCGGCGCCCACACGCTCGACCACGCGCTCAACCAGCCCGCCCGAGAGCTGCCGAGCGGTGGCGGGATCGTCGGCCTCGCGGGCTTTGCCCTGGTCGCGATCGCGATCGTCTTCGCGCTCGCCGGAGGCCGACTCGCCGCTCCGGTTGGGCTCGGGGCCGGGCTCGGGACCTTGGTCGGCTTCGCCGTCGTCCACCTGCCCGGCGTCGGCCCGCTTGCGGACCCCTATTTCGAGTTCAGTCCGAACGCGATCTCGTGGTTGCTCCTCGCCGCCCCGATCATCGCCTCCGTCGTCGTCGCAGCGCTCGCCGTAGCCGAGCTTCGTAGCGCGGATCGCGTCGCGCGCGGGCGCCGCGGGTCAGTGACCTCCGCCCTCCCCGGCGAGCAGGCGCAGCGCGTGGGGTAGCGCCTCGGCGATCGCGCCCCCGGCCTCGGCGATCGCCTTCGGGCTGCCGGGAAAGTTGACGATCAGCGTGCGGCCGCGGATCACGGCTCGGTTGCGCGCCAGCATCCAGTGGGGCGTGTGCTCGCGCGAGGCCAGCCTGATGGCCTCGGCGAGTCCCGGAGCCTCGCGCTCTCCCACGGCCAGGGTCGCCTCCGGGGTGACGTCGTCGGGCGCGAAGCCGGTGCCGCCGGTCGTCAGGACGAGGTCGCAGAGGACCGCGTCGCAGAAGTGGCGAAGCCGGCCCTCGATCCCCGCTCGATCGTCGGCGATCAACTCGCGCCCCACCAGCTCGGCCCCGAGGCCCTCCGCGTAGCGAGCGAGCTCGGCGCCGCCGAGGTCCTCCTCGCCGCTGCCGGAGGCGCGCGTCGTGCTGATGCTGAGGACGGCGGCCCGCGGCGCCGGTCTGCTCACGAGGCGTCGTCCTTGGAGCGGTTCCACTCGCCGCTCTTGCCGCCGCTCTTGTGCAGGAGGCGCACGCGCTCGATCGCCACCTCCCGCTCCAGGGCCTTGACCATGTCGTAGACGGTCAGCGCCGCGATCGAGGCGGCGGCCATCGCCTCGATCTCCACCCCGGTGCGGCCCACGCAGCGCGCCTCCGCGGTCAGCGTGACCGTTCCCTCCGAGGCTTCGACGTCGGCTTGGACGTCGGCGAAGGAGAGGGCGAGCGGATGGGCGAGCGGGACCAGGCTCCCCGCCTGCTTGGCGCCGTTGATGCCGGCGAGGCGGGCCGCCCCAAGCACGTCGCCTTTGGGCCCGTCGCCGGCCTCGACCGCGCGCGCGGTCTCCGGGCGCATCCGCACGACCGCTTCGGCGATGGCGCGGCGCTCGCTCTCCGGCTTGGCGCCGACGTCGACCATGCGGGCGGCGCCCTCGGCGTCGAGGTGGGTCAGCCCGGAATCGTGCCCTCGACCCATCGGCCCTCCCCCCCTTCGACCTCGCGCTTCCAGATCGGCGCCTCGGCCTTGATCCGGTCGATCGCCTCGCGGGCGCCGGCGAAGGCCTCGCCGCGGTGCGCCGCCGAGACCGCGACGATCACGCTCGGCTCGCCGAGGGGGACCGATCCGGTCCGGTGCTCGGCCGCGGCCGCCTTGAGCCCGTGGCTGGAGATGCACTCCTCGAGGATCTCGGCGATTCGCTCCTGGGCCATCTCCCCGTAGGCCTCGTAGTCGAGCCGATCGACCTCACGGGTGATTCCCTGGAAGGAGACGACCGCGCCGGCCCCGTCGCGGACGACCGAGCGGGCGAGGCGGTCGAGCTGGAGGGGCTCGGGGGTGACGCGGGCGTGAGCCCCGGCTCCCCCGCTGACGGGCGGGACGAGGGCGAGCTCGTCACCCTCCACGAGCGCGGTCTCGGCCTCCGCGTAGCGCCGATTGACGGCCATCGTCACCGGCAGGGCGGGCAGGAGCTCGGCGAGGCCGGGCTCGCGACCGAGCGCCGCGAGCGCGTCGGCGACGGTGGCGCCGGAGGCCAGATCGAGCTCGACCGCGTCTCGACCCGCGCGCTCGCGCAGGATGGCGAACAGCTTCACGCTCACGGTCATCGTTCGAGGCTACCGGCCGCCAGGAGGGCGAGCGCGCGACCGGGCCGCCTCAGCGCAGGAGCTCGACCTCGAGCGACTCCCCGGCGCGGATCACGTCCCGGCCCGAGGGCGCGAACGCCAGCCCGTCGGCGCCGAGCATCGAGGTGAGCACGTGGGAGCCCTGGGGGCCCGTCGGCGTTGCTGTCCATCCCCCCTCACCGGCCTCGAGGCGGACGCGGATCGCCTCGGTCCGGTTCGGCACCTTCTCGTAGTCGCAGGCCATCCTCGCCGTGATCCTCCCCGCCGCCGGATCGGCGCCCTGCATCGCCAGCAGCGCCGGGCGGACGAAGAGCAGGAAGGTCACGATCGCCGAGACCGGGTTGCCGGGCAGGCCGAACGCCAGGGTTCCCCCGGGCGCGACGCCGAAGTAGGTGGGCTTGCCGGGGCGCAACGCAACGCCCCAGAAGACCTCCTCGACTCCCAGGGACTCGAGCGCCGGGCGCACGTGGTCGTGCTCGCCGACCGAGACCCCGCCGCAGATGACCGCGACGTCGGCGCCGAGTGCCCGCTCCACCGCCTCGCCGGTCGCAGCCCGCTCGTCGCGAACGATCTCCACCGACCCCACCTCGGCGCCGGCGACGAGCGCCAAGGGCGGAACCGAGTGGGCATTCGAGTCGCGGATCTGACCGGGGCCCAGGGCCTCGCCGGGCGCGACTAGCTCGTCGCCGGTGAGCAGGGCGGCGACCCTCGGCCGGCGCGCGCAGAGGGCCTCGGGATAGCCGACCGCGGCGAGGACGCCGAGCTCGGCAGCGCCCAGTCGCACGCCGGCCTCGAGCACCCCGGCGCCGGCGCGGACATCGTCGCCCGCCCGCCTGACGCTGGTCCCGCGCTCGATCTGGGCGGCGATGGCAACCCCCTCACCCGCGCGCTCGGTGTCCTCGACCCGCACGACGGCGTCGGCGTCCGCCGGGATCATCGCCCCGGTCGAGATCGCGATCGCCTCCCCCGCTCCGAGGGTCCGGGCGGCGGGATGGCCCGCCCGGGACTCGTCGACGACCCGCAGCCGCCGCGGCTCGCCGAGGCTCGCGCCCTCGGTGTCGCGAGCGCGCACGGCGAAGCCGTCCATCGCGGAGTTGTCGAAGCCTGGGATGTCCTCCGCCGCGGCGACGGGCTGGGCGAGGAAGCGACCGAGCGCCTCGCGCAGCGGCACGGGCTCGGAGTCGAGCCGCGGAGCCCGCTCGAGCACGATCGCGCGCGCTCTCTCGACGTCGATCAGGTCGCCTGGCATGACGAGATCATCGCCGCAACGCCGCGCGAGCGCCCGATCTCAACCCTGGGGCGGCCGGGTTCCCGATCAGGCGGCCTGAAGCCGCCGCGCCCGGCGGGCGGCTTGACGGCGCAGGCGCTCCCGCATCAGCGAGACGGCATCCCCGGCGCAGCTCAGGCGCGTCCCGGCCAGGTGATGGGAGAGGCGGACGTCGTCGAGCATTCGCTCGGTGCCGATCCGGGCGAGGAAGGAGTCGTACTGCTCGCGGCCGCGCCGGCCCCAGACGAGCGGGCAGTCGTCGAGCAACGTCCCGGCGGGGTCGACCCGCACGATCCATCCTCCCTCGCTCGGCTCCACCGCCGCGACGCGCGGATCCTCGATCACCTCGCGGTTGGCGTCCCTGACACGCCCGGCCACCGGGGAGGCGACCGCGTAAGAGCCCGAACGGGTGTGCAGGACCGCGAGCGCGTCGCCCTCGGCCACGGCGGAGCCGGGAGCCAGCGTGACCAGCCGCGCATCGGCATCGAGTCGCTGGGCGAGACCCGACGCGACGCCGACCGAGACGTGGCCTCCCCACCAGTCCACGAGGACGTGGCGAGCGATCCAATGACCTCTGCCGCCGGCTACCTCCCACAGCTTCCGCTTTCCCGCCGGCGCAAGCTTGGGCTTCACCGGGACCGGCGCCCGGGGCGAGGGCTGGGACGGCGCCGGGGAGAGCGGGCGGGCGAACCGCGAGGCGTGCTCGGCGAGGCGGATGCGAGGGACCGCCTCCACCCCGTGGGCGCGGGCGATCCGCTCGATCATCCGGCGCCTGTTGGCGTCGTCGCCGTTCTCGAAGCAGAGCGCGATCACGCAGGCTCGCTCGGCGCGGAACCCGGTTCGGTGCCATTCGATCTCGCCCCAGGCGGCGATCGCGCCGGCGACGTAGAGCGAGCCGTAGGCCGACGCCGCCGGCGCGAGCTCGTGCAGGGCGTTGAAGCCGCACCGGCAGCGCTGGGCTGGAGCTTCGTGGCGCACCGGCCGCTGACCGCAGCGAGCGACGTTCTCGCCGGGCTTCCAGAGCTGCTCGTAGGCGACGCCGAGGAGCGCATCGGCTCGAGCTGCCCAGATGCGGAAGCCGAGCACGGGCTCCCCGTAGAAGCGGACCTCCTCGGCGGCGTCCTCCTTCGAGTCGCTCACGCCGGCTCGCGCTCGGGGCGGGCGGGCTTCTCCGGCTCGCGGGCGGGCTCGCGGGCGGGCTCGCGCTCGGGCGCCGGCTGGGGAGCGGGCCGCTCGGGCTCGTCGCGGCGGGCGGGCTCCGGCAGCCGCAGCGGCTCGACCCGGATCCGCCGCGAGGGGCCCGGCAGATCCAGCGCCTCGGGCTCGTCGCCGGAGCTCCTCTTATCCGCTCCCCCACCGTCCATCGGTCGAACCTATCGCGGGGGTCAAACGGGCCTCGGAACCTGGCTCTGCGGCGCGACCCTCAGCCGGCGCGCAGGAAGCGACGCTTGCTCTCGGCAACGCCGGGGCCGAGCAACGAGCGCAGGCGGAGCCGCACCCGATCCCCCCGCCGCACGCCGCGGCCGACGGGCACCGAGACTCGGCCGCGTTCGCCGGCCTGAAGGAAGAAGCGAGCATGTGCAGCCGAGGATCTGGCGCGGGCGATCCCCCTGCACGGTCCGGGGCCGTTCGGGCAGCGGACGGGAACGACGAGGTGCCTTCGGGGCCCGGGCTCCAAGCTCGCGCGCTGGGAGTGGAAGTGGGCGACGTCGGAGCCGCGCCGGTAGCCCTGGCTCTGCCCGCTGTGAGCCGCGCAGCGCGCGTCGCGAGCCGCCCGGCTCTCCCCGGGCGCGTAGGCGGAGCCGGCGTAGATCAGCTCGGCCTGCGAGACGGCATAGGCCTCGATCGACGCCGCGACCTGGCGGCGCTCGGCATCGCTCTTGGCCGCGGCGAGGCGCTGCGCGTTCCGCCACGCGGTCTCGCGCCACTCGACCAGGAGCGAGAAGAAGGCCTCGTCGTCGGCCACGGTCCCCGGCACGTCGTAATCGTCGATCGAGGCGTCGAAGCGCCGCGACAGCTCGGCGAGCATCGGCTTGTAGAGCGCCCGCAGCCGCGCATTCCCGGAGTCGTGCTGGGCCTTGCGCGATCTGCCCTCGCGGTCGACGAGCCCAGCCTGGTAGAGGACGAAGGGGAAGTCGCGGTTGACGTGCGCGTTCATCGAGAGCAGCAGGTTGCCGATCCCCTTCACCGACCCGTCGCGGCCAGCGCCGAAGGCGATTCGCCAGGCGGGCGGAACCAGGTCGCCGCGACCCGCGAGGAAGTTGTCGTAGGCGAGGAAGTAGGAGCGCGCGAAGATCGCGTCGAGGTGGTTGATCCAGCGCTCGTCGGGGTAGAAACCCTCGTCCACGCCGGCGCGGATGTCCTCGGTGACCCGGATGTAGGTGAGCGAGAAGACGTTGTTGTCGTCGCAGGTCGGGACGACGGTGTGGAAGCGCCGATACATCTCGCCGAGCGTGCGGTCGATGCAGTGGTCGGATCCGTGGATGCAGTTGGCTCGCGGGCTGGGAGCGGCGTTCGAGGGAAACCCGATCTGCTTCGGATTCCAGTCGCCGTAGGCGGGACCGGGATCCTGCGCCGGCGCGGCAGCGGGCACGAGCAGGCCGGCGAGGACGCCCAGCGCCCCCAACGTCGCCCGCGCTCCCCTGCTCCCGATCAACACAGCCACCCGAAGGTAACACTCCGCTCCATCCACGGTGGCAGAGAAATTGCCCGCCCTCGTGTCGATTTCTCTGCCACCTCGAGGGCGGGCGGGCGGCCGCGCCCCGGGCTGACTCGGCGCTAGAGCTCCGCGTTGATGCCGTCGCGCTCGATCGCCGCCACCTTCGCCAGGCGGCGGACGTGGCGCTCCTCGCCGCTGAACTCCGCGGCAGCGAAGGCCCTGACGAGGTCGGCGGCGATCTCGGGTCCGATCACGCGGGCACCGAGCGCCAGGACGTTGACGTCGTCGTGCTCGACGCACTGGTGGGCGGTGTAGGTGTCGTGAGCCATCGCGGCTCGGATCCCGTCGAGCTTCGAGGCGGCCACCGCGACGCCCGCTCCCGAGCCGCAGCAGAGCACGCCCCGCTCAGCCTCCCCGGCGCCCAGCGCGCGGCCGACGTCGAGGGCGCGGTCGGGGTAGTCGTCGCCGCTGCCGGCATCGTCGGTGCCGAGGTCGAGGACCTCGTGGCCGGCCGCGGTGAGCGCCTGCATCACCACCTCGCGCAGCGACACTCCCGCGTGGTCGAAGGCGCAGGCGATCCTCATCGGCGCCCCTCGAGCAGGGCACGGGCGCGCTCCGCCACGGCGGCCGGCGTCAGCCCGAAGTGCTCGGCGAGCTCGCCGGCGGGGGCGGAGGCGCCGAAGTGGTCGAGGCCGATGCGCTCGCCCCCGTCGCCGACCCAGCGCGCCCAGCCGAGCGTCGATCCGGCCTCGACCGAGATCCGGGCCTTCAGCGACGGCGGCAGGACCTGGTCGCGGTAGGCCTCGTCCTGCTTGGCGAAGCGCGAGGTGCTGGGCATGGAGACCACCCGCACCCCGACGCCGTCGGTGGCGAGGAGATCCGCGGCCGCGAGGCAGAGCGAGACCTCCGACCCCGTGCCGATCAGGATCAGCTCCGGCTCCCCGTCGCCGCCCGGGTCGCGAAGGACGTAGGCGCCGCGCTCGATCGCCTCGTCCGGGACCAGGTCGCGATCGATGACGGGCAGCCCCTGCCGGCTCAGGACGAGAGCGGTCGGGACCGAGCTCGCGCCGAGCAGCCAGTGCCAGGCGAGGAAGGTCTCGTGCACGTCGGCGGGCCGGATCACCTCGAGGTTCGGCATCGCGCGGAGCGACGCGAGATGCTCGATCGGCTGGTGGGTCGGGCCGTCCTCGCCGACCCCGATCGAGTCGTGGGTGTAGACGAAGATCGAGGGGATCTCCATCAGCGCCGCCATCCGGATCGCGCCTCGCATGTAGTCGCTGAAGACGAGGAACGTGGCCCCATAGGCCCGCATCCCCTCGATTGTGAGCGCGTTGACGATCGCTCCCATCGCATGCTCGCGCACGCCGAAGTGGAGGTTGCGGCCGCCGAAGTCGTGGCGCAGGACGTCGGGTTCGCCGTCGAGGTTGGTCGCCGTCGAGGGCGAGAGGTCGGCGGCGCCCCCGAGCAGCTCCGGCACCTGCGGGGCGAGCCAGTTCAGCGCCTTCCCCGAGGCCGCCCGGGTCGCGATCGGATCCTCGTTCGCGGAGAAGCGCGGCACCTCCGAGATCGCAGGAAGGTCGGGGGCGTGGCGGCGGTTGATGCGCTCGAGCTCGGCGGCGAGGTCGGGATGCTCGCTCGCGTAGGTCTCGAACCGCTCCGACCATTCGCGCTCGACCTCGATCCCGCGCTGTCGGACCCCCTCGAACAGCTCCCGGACCTCGTCGGGCACGGTGAACGGCTCCGGATAGGGCCAGCCGAGGTTCGCCTTGGTCAGGCGGATCTCCTCCTCCCCGAGCGGCGAGCCGTGCGCTGCCCCCGTGTCCTGCTTGTTCGGGCTGCCGTGGCCGATATGGGTCGGCAGGACGATCAGCGACGGAGCGTCGGTGACCCCCTGGGCCTCGCTCAGCGCCAGCTCGATCTGCTCCAGCGACGCGTCCTCGGGCAGCTCGTGCACCGACCAGCCGTAGGCATCGAAGCGGCCGCAGACCTTCTCGTGGAAGGCGAGGGAGGTCGCGCCCTCGATCGAGATCTCGTTGTCGTCGTAGATCGCGATCAGCTTGCCGAGGCCGAGGTTGCCGGCCAAGGACGCCGCCTCGGAGGAGATGCCCTCCTCCATGTCCCCGTCGCTGCAGACGACGTAGGTGTGGTGGTCGACGATCCCCCGCTCGCCGCGGTTGAAGCGCTGCGCGTAGTTCGCCTCGGCGAGGGCGAAGCCGACGCCGTTGGCGAAGCCCTGCCCGAGCGGCCCGGTCGAGATCTCCACGCCGGGGGTGTGCCCGTACTCGGGGTGCCCGGGGCACTTGCTCCCCCACTGGCGGAAGCTCTTGAGGTCGTCGAGGGAGAGGTCGTAGCCGCAGAGGTGCAGCAGCGAGTACTGCAGCATGCACGCGTGGCCCGCGGAGAGCACGAACTTGTCGCGGTTGATCCATCCGGGGTTCGCGGGGTTGTGCCGCATGACCCGCGAGTACAGGACGTAGCCGAGCGGCGCCAGCCCCATCGGTGTTCCCGGATGCCCCGAGCTCGCCCTCTCGACGGCGTCCATCGAGAGCGTCCGGATCGTGTTGACCGCGAGGCCGTCGAGATCGGTGGTCGGTTCGGCGCCCGTGGTGGTCGTGGCCATCAGCCCGCTTCCTTTCGCCGTTGCATTTCCCGCTTCGCCAGCAGCGCCGCCCCGAGGACGCCCGCCTGGTAGCCGTGCCGGGAGAGGCGGATCTCGGTGCGCGTCCCGACCCCCGGCAGCACGTACTCCCAAGCGGTCCGGCGGGCAGGCTCGAGCAGCAGATCGCCGGCGGCCGAGACCCCCCCGCCGATCGCGACCACCTCGGGGTCGAAGGTGTTGATCGCGTTGGCGATCCCGATCCCGAGCCGGGCCCCGAGGCGCTCGAGCAGCCCGACGGCAACCTCGTCGCCGCCGCGTGCCGCCTCGACGACGTCCGCGCCGCCGACCTCCTGACCGCGCTCGCGGCGGGATCCCAGGGCCGAGTCGGGATGCTCGGACGCCGCTTGCCCGGCGAGCCGGTCCAGCGCCGAGCCGGCCGCCAGTGACTCGAGCGAGCCGTCCTGGGGGAAGCCGCCCGGCTCTGGAATGCCCTCGTCGAGGCGCAAGCCGATCAGCGTGTGCCCGAGCTCGCCCGCCGCGCCGGTCGCGCCGCGATAGGGCCGACCGTCGATCACAAGGCCACCCCCCACGCCGGTCCCCACGGTGAGCATGACCAGGTTCCGGGCGACCAGCTCGTCGCCGTCGTGTGCTTCGGCGAACGCCGCCAGGGTCGCGTCGTTGTCGACGAAGACCGGCAGGCCGAGCCGCTTACCGAGGAGCTTCCGCAGCGGCACGTCCCTGAGCGGCACGTTCACGGAGGTGCGAGCCGCGCCCGCCTCGAAGTCGACCACCGAGGGGACTCCGATTCCGACGGCGCAGCTCGAGGCGTCCCGGACGCGCTCCACGCCGGCGGCGATCGCGTCGAGCAGGGCGTCGGTTCCCCCGGTGGCCGTGGGCTCCGCGCGGGGTTCGCTCAACTCGCCCTCACGAAGGGTCGCGACCGCGATCTTCGTCCCGCCGACATCGACGCCGACGTAGCTCTCGCTCACGCGGTGAAGGCCTCGCTCAAGAGGGCGATCTGCGCGCTGGCGAGTGCAATCCGCAGCTGACGATATCGACGGCCGACATCCGCCCTCTCTGATCGGGTGCGCGCCCGAAGCCTCCGAGTAGTCTCGCGGCGATGGCGCTGCACGAGATCTCGGTCGCGATCCATCCCGGGATGGTGATCTACCGCGGCAATCCCGGCGTCGAGCTCGAGCGGGCCAGCTCGATCGCCGAGGGCGCCGGCGCGAACGTCTCGGAGCTGACGATGGGCGTCCACACGGGCACCCACATCGACGGCCCCCTGCACTTCTTCGATGACGGCGAGGGCGCCGACTCGCTGCCGCTGGCGGCCATGGTCGGCCCCTGCCTCGTGATCGAGCTGCCGGATGTCGGCGAGGGGCCGATCGACGAGGAAGCCCTGCGCGCCGTCGAGATCCCGGACGGAACCGAGCGACTGATCCTGAAGACGCCCAACTCGGCGCTCTGGGGTCGAGATGAGTTCACCAACGACTTCGCCCGACTCGACGGGAGCGGGGCCGCCTACGCCCTCGAGCTGGGCCTCGGCCTCGTCGGGATCGACTACCTCTCGATCGGCGACCACGATGCCCACCAGCTGCTCCTCGGGGCCGGCGTGGTCGCGCTGGAGGGACTCGACCTACGCGCGGTCGAGCCGGGGCGCTACGAGCTCCTCTGCCTGCCGATCCGCCTGCTCCACAGCGACGGGGCTCCCGCGCGGGTCGTGCTCCGCGACCTCGGCGACGCCGAATGACCGCCGGAGCCCGCGGCGGCATCGACCGGGCGATCAAGGCGCTGGGAGCCGGGATCGCCTTGGCGCCTCGCTGCTGATCGACTGAGAACCGGCGGCGCGGTACCCTGGAGGAGTCGAGGTTCGGCATGGCGTCGAGAGGAGCCGGCCGACCCGACGCCGACGTTTCACCATGGGTGCGTTTCGCGGGGGATCCCTTCCCTCGGCGGCGACCCGGATCGAGGTCTCGATGTCCAAAGCCCTGCAAGAGCACGACGGAGCGGAGCCGGCCCCCGAGGGGCCCGGCGCGAAGGTGCGTCCGGCGAAGCGGACCAGGGGGAAGGCGCCGATGGCCGGCGACCAGGTGATCGGCGACGGGGGAAACGTGACCGTCTACGAGCGGCCTGACGGCACCCAGTACGCCCTGGACAAGCGCGGAGTCGGCAGGGAGTGGCGCGCCGGAGCGCCGATCTTCGGCCGCGCGCGCTTCGATTCCCGCCCGGAGGCGTCAGGCACCTGGGAGGGCTCGCGGTCGGTCCCGCAGGTCGGGTCGGCCGAGGCCGAGCCCGCCAACCGCGCGCGGCGCCGCGGCAACCGCTTCCGGACCGGCTAGGAGCGGCCCTCGATCCGGAGGGCCCGGTAGGCGCGGATCAGCCCGTTCGTCGAGCTGTCGTGACCTAGTTGCGGCTCCTCGGCAGCCACGAGCTCCGGCACGATGCGCTTGGCGAGGTTCTTGCCGAGCTCGACGCCCCACTGGTCGAAGGAGTCGATCCCCCAGATCGTCCCCTGCGTGAAGACGCTGTGCTCGTATAGGGCGACGAGCTTCCCCAGCGCCGACGGGTCGAGCTGCTCGGCCATGATCACGTTGGTCGGCCGATTGCCCTCGAAGGTCTTGTGGGGGACGAGGTCGTCGGCGACGCCCTCGGCGCGAACCTCCTCGGCGGTTCTGCCGAACGCCAGCGCCTCGGCCTGGGCGAAGACGTTGGCGACGAGCAGGTCATGGTGGTCGGCGAGCGGATTGAGGCTGCGCGCGAAGAAGATCAGGTCGCAGGGGATCAGGTGCGTCCCCTGGTGGATCAGCTGGTAGAAGGAATGCTGGCCGTTCGTCCCGGGCTCGCCCCAGATGATCGGCCCGGTGGCGTGGTCGACCCCGGTGCCGTCCAGTCGGACGTGCTTGCCGTTCGACTCCATCGCGAGCTGCTGCAGGTAGGCGGGGAAGCGCTCGAGGTACTGCTCGTATGGCAGCACCGCGACGGTCTGAGCTCCGAACAGCTCCGCGTACCAGACGCCCAGCAGGCCCATGAGCGCCGGTAGGTTCCCCTCGAAGGGGGCCTCGAGGAAGTGCTCGTCTATCGCGTGGAGGCCGGCGAGCATCTCGGCGAAGCGCGCGGGGCCAATCGCGATCATGGTCGTCAGACCGATCGCGGAGTCCATCGAGTAGCGCCCACCGACCCAGTCCCAGAACCCGAACATGTTGTCGGTGTCGATCCCGAACTCCGCCACCGCCTTCGCGTTCGTCGAGAGGGCGACGAAGTGCTTGGCCACGGCCGCCTCGTCGCCGAGCGCGCTCAGCGCCCATCCCCGCGCGGTCCGCGCGTTGGTCATCGTCTCGAGCGTGGTGAAGGTCTTCGAGGCGACGACGAAGAGCGTCTCGGCCGGGTCGAGGTCGCGTGTCTTCTCGACGAAGTCGGTCGCATCGACATTGGAGACGAAGCGCAGGGTCAGATCGCGGTCGCTGTAGCTGCGCAGCGCCCGGTAGGCCATCACCGGGCCGAGGTCGGAGCCCCCGATCCCGATGTTGACGACGTTGCGGATCGGCCTGCCGGTGTGCCCGCGCCACTCCCCGCTGCGAATCCGGTCGCTGAAGGAGGCCATGCGGTCGAGGACCTCGTGCACGTCACGGACCACGTCGCGCCCGTCGACGATCAGCGAGCGGCCCCTCGGCATCCGCAGCGCCACGTGGAGGACGGCGCGGTCCTCGGTCACGTTGATCCGCTCCCCCGCGAACATCGCGCGGGCGCGCTCCCGCAACCCCGCGTCGTCGGCCAGGCGGACGAGCAGGGGGATCGTCTCGTCCGTGATCCGGTTCTTGGAGAAGTCGAGCCGCAGGCCCGCCGCCTCGGCGACGAGCCGCTCCCCGCGCCCGGGGTCGGCGGCGAAGAGCTCGCGCAGGTGGCGCTCGCCGATCTCGGCGTGGTGGGAGGCGAGCGCCTCCCAGGCCGGAAGCTGCCTGAGGCCGATCGCGGCACCCCGGGCCGCCATCAGCCCGCCGCGACCGCCGTGCTCTTCTCCTCGATCCGCTCGATCAGCGCGTTCCAGCTCTTCGTGAACTTCTCGCCGCCCTCGTCCTGCAGGCGGGTGGCGAGCTGCCCGAGGTCGATGCCCGCCCTCGTGAACTCCGCGAGGAGCTCCTCGTTGTCCCCGCCGTCGGCCGGGACCAGATCGCCGACATCGTCCTCCTCGTGCAGAGCGAGCAGGGTCTCCTCGGGCATCGTGTCGATCGAGAGCGGCGCGGCAAGCTCCGTGACATACCGCGTCTTCGGCAGGGACGGGTCCTTCGTCCCTGTGGAGGCGAAGAGGAAGCGCTGCGGGCGGGCGCCCTCGTTGACGAGGCGCAGCCAGCGGTCGCTGTTCAGCAGATCCCGGTAGGCGACGTAGCCACGAATCGCCGCGGCGACGCCGAGGCGGTTCTTCAGCTCGTCGGGGACCTCGTCGGCCGCGGCGACGTCCCAGCGGCTGATGAACAGCGATGCGACCGAGGCGACGTCGGGGTCGAGGCCGTCCTTGATCCGCCGCTCGATTCCGCGCATGTACGCCTCCGCCTGCGCGATGTACTGGTCGGCGTCGAAGAGCAGCGTCACGTTGATGGGGACCCCGGCTGCGATCGACTCCTCGATCGCGTCCACCCCCTCGGGCGTGCCGGGGATCTTGATGAAGAGGTTGTCGCGCTCGCCAGAGGCATGGAGCTTCGCCGCCTCGGCGGCGGTCCCCTTTGCGTCGTGGGCGAGAAGCGGCGAGACCTCGAGCGATGCCCACCCGTCGACCCCGGCCGTCCGGCGGTGGACGTCGGCGAAGAGGTCGCAGGCGCCGCGCAGGTCGGTCAGCGCCAGCTCGAAGAACAGGTCCTCTCCCTCCTTGCCCGCCTCGAGCAGCTCGGCGGTCTGCTCGTCGTAGGAGTCCCCCTCGCTCAGCGCCTGATCGAAGATCGTCGGGTTCGAGGTGAGGCCGGTCAGGGAGAGGTCGCGGACGTAGCCCTCGATCGTCCCGTCGTTGACGGCGTTGCGGGTGATGTAGTCGAGCCAGAGGCTCTGGCCGGCGTCGTGCAGCTTCTTGGTGGCGCTCATCTCTCGGTCCTCTCGGTGGGGTTCGATCGGTCTTGCTCCGGCAGCCTCCAGCTCCACGGCGCGATCAGCTCCTGCCCCTCCTCCGGGCCCCACGAGCCCTGCGGGTAGGCGTGCAGCTCGGACGGCTTCTCGAGCACCTCGGCGCTGACCTGCCAGAGCCGCTCGATGCCCTCGGCGCTCGTGAACAGGGTGGCATCGCCGAGCATCGCGTCATGGATCAGCCGCTCGTAGGCCTCGAGCTGGTTGTCCGCGCAGAAGGACTCCTCGTAGGTGAACGTCATGCGGGCGGGGCCGAGCTCCATCGTGGCGCCGGGGACCTTCGCCTGGAAGTCGGCGGTGATCGACCCCGGCTCCTTCAGCTCGAAGACGAGCTGGTTGGCGCCCTGGTGCTGGACCTCGTTGGGGAACATCCGCATCGGCGGCTCCCGAAAGTCGAGCGCGACGAGGTGGCGGGACTCCGCCATGCACTTGCCGGTGCGCAGGTAGAAGGGGACCCCCGCCCAGCGCCAGTTGTCGATCTCGACCTCGAGGGCGACGAACGTCTCGGTCTCGGAGCCTGGGGCGACGCCTTCCTCGTCCCTGTAGCCCTCGTACTGGCCGCGCACGACCTTGGCCGGATCGATCGGCCGGATCGCCTCCATCAGCTTGTCCTTCTCCTCGCGCAGGTGCCTGGCGCTGAGCGACGCAGGTGGCTCCATCGCGACGAAGGAGAGGAGCTGCAGGAGGTGGGTGACGATCATGTCGCGGTAGGCGCCGGTGCCCTCGTAGAACCCGGCGCGATGTCCGATCGAGAGCGTCTCCGGCACGTCGATCTGCACGAACTCCACGTTGTTGCGGTTCCAGATGGGCTCGTAGAGGCCATTGGCGAAGCGCAGGGCGAGGATGTTCTGGACCGCCTCCTTGCCGAGGAAGTGGTCGATCCGGAAGATCTGGGAGTCCTCGAACTCCTCGTGCAGCGAGGTGTTGAGCGCGCAGGCCGAGTCGAGGTCGTGTCCGAACGGCTTCTCGAGGATGACGCGAGCGCGATTGCCGGTCAGCCCGATCTCGCCGAGCGTCTCGACGATCGAGCCGAACGCGCCCGGGGGGACGGCGAGGTAGTGGAGCAGCCGCGGCTCGCCACCGAGCTCCTCCTGAGCCTCCGCGACCGCCTCCTTCAGCGCGCCGGGGCCGGCGTCGACGGGGACGTAGGAGATCTTCTCGGCGAAGGTGGCCCAGGCCTCGTCGCCGGGCTCCGCGCGACCGAACTCCTCGACCGCCTCGCGGGCATGGCCGCGGAAGTTGTCGTGGCCCTCGTAGTCGGTGCCGGCCGTGCCGACGATCCGAAAGCCCTCGGGCATGAGCCCGGCCCCTTCGAGGTGGAAGAAGCCCGGCAGCAGCTTGCGCGCCGCGAGGTCCCCCGAGGCGCCGAAGAGGACGATGACGTGGTCGTCGGGTCGCTTCGCCCCCGTGGAGGGGCTGCCGCCGGCGGAGCTCGGCAGCGAGGTCGTGGCCGTGGCGGCGCTCACGAGAGGGCCGCTCCCCCGTCGGCGGCGGGCTTTTCGTCGTGGCCCCCGAACTGCTTGCGCATCGCCGAGAGCAGCTTGTTCGCGAACTCGTCCTCGCCGCGGGAGCTGAACCGCTCGTAGAGGGCCGTGCTGAGAACCGGCGCCGGCACGCCCTCGTCGATCGCCGCGTGCAGCGTCCAGCGCCCCTCGCCCGAATCGGAGACGCGACCGCTGAAGCCGTCGAGGCTCGGGGACTCGCTCAGCGCCGTGGCGGTCAGGTCGAGCAGCCAGGAGGCGATCACGGAGCCGCGCCGCCACACCTCGGCCACCTCGGCCGTGTCGATGTCGAAGGCGTAGTACTCGGGGTCGCGGATCGGCGTCGTCTCGGCATCGACCTCCTGCTGGCGACTGCCGAGGTCGGCGTTCTTGATCACGTTCAGGCCCTCGGCGTAGGCCGCCATGAGGCCGTACTCGATCCCGTTGTGGACCATCTTCACGAAGTGCCCGGCCCCGGTCGGCCCGCAGTGCAGGTATCCCTGCTCGGCGGGGGACGGATCCCCCGTGCGGCCGGGGGTGCGCTCGGCGGCGTCCACGCCGGGAGCGATTGTGGCGAAGATCGGGTCGAGCCTCCCGACGGCCTCCTCGGGTCCGCCGATCATCAGGCAGAAGCCGCGCTCGAGGCCGAAGACGCCGCCGCTCGTGCCGACGTCGATGTAGTCGATTCCGTCCGCCTCGAGCTGGGCCGCGCGGTCGATGTCGTCGCGGTAGTAGGAGTTCCCGCCGTCGATGATCGCGTCGCCTGAGTCCATCAGCTCGGCGAGCTCGGCCAGGGTGTCTCCCACGTAGCCTGCCGGCACCATGATCCAGGCGGCCCGAGGCGGCTCGAGCGCCGCGACCAGCTCCTGGAGCGAGGCGACGCCGGTGGCCCCCTCGGCGGCGAGGGTCTCCACCGCTTCGGCGTTGACGTCGTAGACGACGCATTCGTGTCCGTCCCGCATCAACCGGCGGACGAGGTTCGCTCCCATCCGGCCCAATCCGATCATCCCGAGCTGCACTCCGCCTCCTCGTCGCCGTCCGCGTGCTGAGAGGCGAAGCCTTTCACAGCGCTCCCGCGGGCCCGAGGGCGCGCCCTTCGCTCCCATCGCGTGCGGCCTTTGTCACACGGGGTGCGCCACTCGCGCGCCCGCGCCCTCCACGCTCCGCAGGTGGCAGAGAAGTCGACACGAGGGCGGGCAATATCTCTGCCACCGTGGCGGCAGGTGGTGTGGATGGCCGGGCGGCAGCACGGGGTCATCAGCCGAGCTCAGCTGCTGCATCTCGGCTTCCAGCCGACGACGATCTCGCGACTGATCGCCGCCGGCCACCTGCATCGCGTTCATGACGGCATCTACGCGGTTGGGCGCCCTGAGCTCGAGCATCGGGGGCGGCTCTTCGCCGCGGTCGCCTCCTGCGGACCACTCGCCGCCCTGGGCCACCGCAGCTCGGCTGCGGAATGGGGCATCTACAGGCACCCCGAGAACGCACGGATCGACGTGCTCGTGCCGCGGGGGAAGCACCGCGCCCGAAGCGGCATCGCGCTGCATCACACCCGCTTCCTGCCCGAACGCGACCGCGTTGTTCTTGGACTGATCCGGGTTACCACGGTGGCCAGGACGCTTCGCGATCTCGCCGCGATGACCAGCTTCCGCAGGCTCCGCGACGGTTTCGAAGAGGCTAACCGCCGCGGGTTGCTCGACCTCGACGATCTGTTCGAGGTGCTTGGCCGCAGCAAGGGCCATCGCGGCGTCTCCCCGCTTCACAGGCTGGCCCTCGCCTGGAGCGCGCCTCCGGCGAGACTCCGGTCGCTCCTGGAGCATCGCTTCTACCGGCTCCATGACAGGCAAGGACTTCCAAAGCCCGAGGTCAACGTGATCCTGCATGGTTACGAGGTCGATTTCCTGTGGCGGGACGCCATGCTGGTAGTCGAGACCGATGGCGGCGCACACCACTCGTCGCCCGCAGACCGCGAGCGCGACGCGAGGCGTGACCTGGATCTACAGCTGGCCGGGTACCTGGTTGCCAGATTCAGCTACTGGCAGGTGTTCGACGCGCCGGATGCGGTGGTCCGGCGGGTTGCGGAGCTGCTGCGTAGCCGCCTTTCCCCCGCCCGGTAGCGCTGGCCCGCCGCGAGGTGGCAGAGAAATAGACACGGATGCGGTCAATTTCTCCGCCACCGGCGCATGGGCGGCTTCTCGCCCGACCCAAACAGGCCCGACCCCGAGGGAGGTAATCATCTCGAACCTCCGCTCCGCCGACCGACGGCTCAGCCCACCGCCGACGAGGGGGGTCTCCGCCCGGCGGCGCCACCCGCCCACCGCAGGGCTCCACGGAGAAGGAGCGCCACGACGCCGAAGCCGAAGCCGATCGCGAGGTTCCCGGCGAGGATGGTCACGAGCCCGACGCCGGCCGCGATCAGGCGGTCGTCGAGACGCTCGAGGCGAGCGGCGAGCAGGCCGTGCTCGATCGCCACGTAGAGCAGCATCCCGGCCAGCGCCCCGGGTGCCAGGACCTGCAACAGCGCCGGCAGCGAGTCGCCGAAGGCGAGCCCCGCAACGATCAGCGCCACCCCGATGGCGATCGTCGAGCGGGCGGTTCGCGCCCCCATCGAGTAGTGGGCGGTGACGCCGCCGGCGCCGTGGCAGGTCGGCATCCCCACGGTCAGCCCGGCGAGGAGGTTGGCGCCGGCGATCGAGGTGGCGAGCCGCGCCGGGCGCACCCGCGCGGCTCGCGCCCCGAAGTAGGTGCGCTCGGCGTCGCAGGTCGCGACGACCGAGTTGCCGAAGGTGAGCGGAACCTGGGCGAGCACGAGGGCGCCCAGCGCCTCGGCGAACGCGTCCCCGTCGGGGAGCGCGAGCGAGATCGGCTGCGGTCCGAGCTCCCCAACCTCGGGCGCCCCCGCCGCGATCAGGCCGATCACGGCTCCCCCGGCGAGGACGACGAGGCTCCCCGGAAGGCCGCGGCGGCGGGCAATCCAGAGCACCGCGACGCCCACGAGCGCCACGACCACCGACAGCGGCAGCGAGATCGGCGCCAGCCCCTCCCAGTTCCCCTGCTCGGCGAGGGTCCACGCCGCCTTGACAAGCAGCAGTGCCACTGCCGCCTGGATGCCGCGCACGAGGACCAGCGGGAAGCGCGCCGCCAGCCATGCGGCCGCACCGCTGAGCGCGAGCACGGCCATGATCGCGGCCATCAGCAGGGCGCCGGCGGCGAGGGTCTCAGCGCTCAGACCGAGGGCGATCGCCGCTGCCGCGAAGGCCTTCAGCGGCTGCACGGGCACCGGTACCCGAAAGGCGACTGCGGTGAGCACGTAGACGAGCCCGGTCCCGGCGAAGACCGCAGTCGCGTTCAGGCCGTTCAGGGTGACCAGGGCCACGGCGATCGGAATGAAGAGCCCGGTGTCGCCGAGCCCGCCGGCGATCTCCCGCAGCCAGCGGACCCGCCCCTGCCCCGGGGGGTTCATCCCGGCCGCTGGACCATGACCGAGGTCGCCTTGACCAGGGCCACGGCCTCGACTCCCTCGACGAGTCCGAGCTCCTCGACGGAGTCGCGCGTGATCGCGGCTGTGATCCGGTGCGGGCCGGCTTCGATCTCGACCAGAGCCATCACGCCATCGACCTCGACCGAGGTCACCGTCCCCGCAAAGCGGTTGCGGGTCGAGAGCGAGTCGCCGGTCCGATGACGCTCCGGAGATCGGCGCAGCCGCTCGACCTCGGCGGTCGGAACCCGGCGGCGATCGTTGGCGTCGCGGACCGTCTCGAGCTTGCCCGCCCGATCCCACCGCCGCAGGGTGTCGATGCTCACCCCGAGCTGCTTCGCCGCCTCCCCGAGGCTGAGGTCGTCCGTCATCTGCCTAAGCATCGCATAGGCAACTCAGCCCGCGCCCATTGAGGTTTTGGACGGCCGGGGTCCTCAGGTGCTCGCCGGGGCGGACATACGCCCCCCGCCCACGCGCGAGCCGGCTCAGCCGCCGATTGCGCTCATCGAGCGCGGCGGCGGGCGAAAGCCCGGCTCGCCCACCCGGTGCTTGAGCTCCTTGCGCCAGACCGCGTCGCGGACGATCCCCTGGAGCTCCACGTTGCTCGCGCCCTCGCGGAGAGGCTCGCGCAGGTCGGTCTCGTGAATTGAGAACAGGCAGGTGCGGAGCTTGCCCTCCGCGGTCAGCCGGAGGCGGTTGCAATCCGAGCAGAACGGCTCGCTCACGGGGTTGATGAACCCGATCTCCCCCCGGCCGTCCGCGAACCGGAAGACCCGCGCCGTCGCCGACGGCTCGCGCTCGAGCTCCTCGAGGGAATGGTCACGCTCGATCAGCGCCCGGATCTCCTCGCCGCTCAGGACGGAGTCCGCGGTCCAGGCTCCGTCGGCGTCGAGCGGCATGAACTCGATGAAGCGCACCTGGTAGTCGCTGGAGCGCGCGAGCTCGACGAAGCCCGCGACCTCGCCCTCGGTGAAGTCGCGCATCGCCACGGCATTGACCTTGATCGGGCGCACGCTCACGTGAGCGCCGATCGCCTCCAACCCGCGCAGCACCTGCGGCAGGGCATCGCGGCGGGTGATCTGGAAGAAGCGGTCGCGGGCGAGCGAGTCGATCGAGACGTTGACCCGGGAGATGCCGGCATCGACGAGGGCGGCGGCGTCGCGCTCCAGCAGGTAGCCGTTCGTCGTCAGGGAAAGATCGCGCAGGCCCGCGATCGGCGCGAGCATCGAGACCAGACGGGGGAAGTCCCGGCGCACCAGGGGCTCCCCGCCGGTCAACCTGACGTCCTCGATCCCGAGGGCGACGAGGAGGCGGACCAGCCGCTCGATCTCCTCGAAGGAGAGGATCTCCGCGCGCTCGAGCCAGGGCAGCCCGTCGGCGGGCATGCAGTACTGGCAGCGGAAGTTGCAGCGGTCGGTGACCGACACCCGCAGGTCCGAGATCGGACGACCGTGAGCGTCGCGGAGCGGCTCCGTGGGCGAACGCATCCCGATCATGATCGCGGATCCCGGGGGCCGGCCGGGAGACTCGGCGCGTCCTCAGCCGATGCGGACGTCCTCGCAGCTTCCCGTCACGTGATCGCGGGGGCCGGCGAAGGCGACATCGTCCCCGCCACCGCAGCGGAGCCGATCGATGCCGCCCTCGCGAGAGCGAAGGACGTCGTCGCCGGGCCCGCCGTCGAGCAGATCGCTGCCCTTCCCAGCGCGCATCGCATCGGAGCCGGCCTGACCGCGCACGCAGTCGTCGCCCCGCCCCGCCTGGATGCGGTCTCCCCCGGCCAGGCCGAGGATGCGATCGCCCCGAGGCGTGCCGCTCAGATGCTCGCTGAGGCTGCTGCCGGCGTGGAGGTTGGCGCAGCGGCCGGCGACGGTCACGCTGCCCGTGTTGCAGGTGGGCCGCGCTCGGTCGGGCGGGAAGGTCAGATCGGCGACGACCGCGGTCTCGAGGTAGTCGTTCTCGCGCCTCTTGCCGGACCCGGGCTCGAGCGCGCTTCCCACCTTTCGCAGCTCGTCCCGCGGAGCGTCCGGGACGACCCAGTCGGCGAGGCCGAGGAACTGGCGCTTCGGCCCGGCGTAGACCTCGTACTCGGCCGGATCGCTCTCCGGCGGGGCCGGCATGAACCGCGAATCGCCGACGTAGTTGCACCTGGCGCGCATCCCCCTCGGCCCCTTCAGGCCGCGCTGGGTGATCGCCGTCTGCCCGTCGAAGGGCAGGTCGGCCAGGTTGCCGACCATGTGAGGGGTCACGTTGTAGTCGAAGGAGACCGTCGGGTCGGTCGAGGAGCGCCAGGTCGAGCTCATCCACTCCAGCGGCTGCCAGCCCTGCTCGGGAGGAGTCGCCCAACGGCCGGGATTGGCCTCGTCCTGCATGACCAGGTTCGTGCCGAGCTTGTCGAGGCAGTACATGTAGTACTTAGACGTGTCCGAGCAGGGATCCACGCCGGCCGGCGGCGCCTCGCCGAACGGCGTCACCGGGCCGCCGTTGTAGACGAAGGCCGGCAGGCTGGTCGCGAACGACATCCTCGCCTTCGTCCCGGGGATCCTGTAGGGCGCGACGTTCTCGATCCCGTCCGGCCCGTCCTTGGGGCCGGGAGTGAGGCTGATCAGCTCCTCGATCTCGGTCAGCGGCACCTTCTTGTTCTGGGTGACGACGTTGCGCAGCGGGCGCGGCCCCTCCTTGACCACGTCCTTGGGTCCCCACATGAACGCCTCGTTGTAGACCTCGGGCGAGGTGGCTACATAGACGCTCCCGGGCCTCGGGATGTCGGGGTCGGCGAAGGTCGAGATCTCGGAGGGGTCGACCGACTCGCGGAACTCCGTCTGGTTGTTCGAGCCGAGGATGTAGACGCCGTAGCGCTTCGCCACGTCACTGAAGGTCTGCATCCAGCCGCGGGCGAACGTGTCGGTGCCGCCGACGAAGGGTGCTGAGAACGGAGGAATCCCGCCGAAGCGCGCCTGGTAGGCGGCGATCTCCTTCGAATAGGCGGCGCTGATCGTCGTCAGCGCGTAGGCGACCCCGCAGGGCGACGGCACGTTGTCGCAGCCCGGCGCCTGTCCGCCGTCCGCGAAGGTCTCACGCGTCGTCTTGCCGCGGCTCCCCGTCGCCAGCGTCATCAGCCCGACGTCCTCCGTGAGCGCGACCACGTTGGGCCGGTCGTCGGCCATCCGCGGCTTGACGTACTCGCGGATGATGCATTCGATCTTCTTGCGAAAGCGCTCGTAGGTCGTGACGTTCTCGAGGGCCTGCTTGAACTGGATCGCGAAGACCCGGGGGCCGCTGTCGTCGGGATGGAAGCTCTCGATCGGCGTCGCCAGGCGACTGGCCATCGTCTTCTCGCATTCGTGCCGCGACGGCGGCGGCGGCATCGGCGCCGCCTTCGGCTCCACCGACTTGAGCGCCTGGCGAGCGAGGCGGGGATCGTTCGTGATCACCGCATCGACCCCGGCCCGAGCCGCGTCAACGATGTCCGCCCGCTCGTCGAGCGTGTAGGGCACGACACGGAGACCGAGCGAGTGAGCCTTGGCGATGTAGCTCGGGCCGACCGGCCACTGGGGCGAGACGTACTCATAGCCATTCCCGTCAGCGAACTCGGGCCCCGCGTCGTTGGTTACGCCCAGCGTCAGGAACGACGTGTCGGTGCGCACGAAGTAGGGGTCTTCCTCGATCACGTCGAGGTTCGGGGGCCAGAAGCTCTGCACGATGAGCCGGCTCTGCGGGAAGCCGCTCGCCTTGATCTGCGCCGCGATCTTTCGGGCATAGTCCGGCAGCGGCCCCGGATCGAAGTCGTTGTCGGTGGGGAGGTTCTTGATCTCGAGGTTGACCTCCACCCCGGCCCGCTTGGCGACGCGCAGCGCCTGGCCCATCGACGGGATCTCCGCTCGGCGTCCGTCCTCGGGTCCGAGCTGTCGATCGGTGCCCTCCGTCCCGAGCAGGTCGAGGTCGCAGTCGCGGCGGAGCTGGGCGAGGGTCTTCGAATCGATCGGGCCCTCGCAGTCGGTGGTCCGCTCGAGGGTGTCGTCGTGAATCACCACCGCCCGGCCGTCGGCGCTGAGCTTGACGTCGAGCTCGAGCACGAAGCCCCGCTTGGCGGCGTTGCGGAAGGCCGGCAGCGAGTTCTCGGGATAGACCGCCCGCCGCTCGCCGCCGACCGTCGCGAGCGAGCCGCCGCGGTGGGCGTGGATGTAGGGGGAGGCGTCGGCGATCGCCGCGAATGCCAGCAGCAGGGTGGCGGTGGACAAGCCGGCTAGGACACGCGTCCAAGCCCTCGCCCGGCGCCTCGAGCCTCTTTCTCCCTCCATTGAGCCGAGTCTAGCCGGAGCCCTTTCGAAGTTCGCCAATCCGCCCCCCGGGAGCGAATGGGTGGGGGTTGCGCCTCGCCGCAGCGGGCAGTGCTGTAACCGGGACGGGAATCGACCTGTCCACGGAGGGCGGGACCAAAGCTTGCGAACGACGTGAAGACTGGTCCCGCAGCCCGAGTAAGCGAAAGAGGAGATGAGCCAAATGGAAGGCAGCCCTGAGATGACCGAGGCCTACGAGTGGCGCGGTCGCAACCTCGTCGGTTCCGATGACGACAAGATCGGGACGATCGACGAGATCTACATCGACAACGAGACCGACCGCCCGGAGTGGGCGCTGGTCAACACCGGCCTATTCGGCTCCAAGTCGAACTTCGTGCCGCTGAGCGGCGCGCAGCCCTCCGGCGGCGACGTCCGCGTCCAGGTGACCAAGGATCAGGTCAAGGACGCGCCGGGGATCGACCCCGACGGCGAGCTCTCCCCTGAGGAGGAGGAGACGCTCTACCGCCACTACGAGCTCGACTACGACACGAGCGGCGACGTCGACACCGGCGACACCACGAGCGGCGATGCGATGACGCGCTCCGAGGAGGAGCTCGCCGTCGGCAAGCGCACCCGGGAGACCGGCCGCGCGCGCCTGCGCAAGTACGTCGTCACCGAGAACGTCACGCAGACGGTCCCGGTGAAGCGCGAGGAAGTGCGGATCGAGCGCGAGCCGATCACCGACGCCAACGTCGGCGACGCGACCGACGGCCCGGCGATCTCCGAGGACGAGCACGAGGTGACACTCAAGGAGGAGGAGGTCGTGGTCGACAAGCGCGCCGTTCCGAAGGAGCGCGTCAAGCTCGGCAAGGAGACGATCACCGACGAGGAGCAGGTCTCCGAGGAGGTCCGCAAGGAGCAGATCGAGGTCGAGGGAGACGACACCAAGAGCTAGGCGGAGCGGACAGCACGAGCTCGATCAGGGGCGGTCCGCAAGGGCCGCCCCTCTTCGTTCAGGCGACCGCCCGAAGCTGCGGCGCCCGAAGGCGCCCGGCCTGATCCAGAATGCCTACGGCTCGCCGCCGTCGTCGTCCTCGACGACGAGCACGGGCTCGGCGACGAGCACGTGGTTAGGGAGCCTGATCGTCCCCCGACTCGTCTTGATCAGGGTGGCCACGGGCTCGAACCCGACGATCTCGCCCCGCACCCCCTGCACCTCGACCGTCTGGCCCAGGGAATAGCTGCTGGAGACGATCCGGCCGGCGTTCAGGCCCGCGGCGACCTCGCGGCCGCCGAGGCCGAAGGCGAGCCCCATGCTGCCGAGCGCCGCGGCAAGCACGATCGCGACAAGCACCAGCAGGATGGCCGAGCTGACCGCGATCTGCGCGGCGGCCGTGATGCCGAAGACCGCGATCACGGTGATCTGGGCGAAGAGCCCGAGCGGCACCGGCAGCTCCATCTGGTCGGTGACCCGGTCGAGCCGATCGCGGGCCATGCCGGCGAGCACCACCCCGGCGAGCACCAGCGCCGCCGCAATCAGCAGCTTCGGCAGTAGGAGCACGGCCTGATTGAGTGACTCGCTGAGGAACTCGAGTCCCAGGAGCGAGAGCGCCGCGAAGATGACGACGAGCGTCAGGCCGACCCTGATCGCCGTGCGGAGGACCGTGACGAGCGAACGCGGGAGCCCCGCGCCGTCGAGGGCGTCGTGGATGCCCCATCGCTCGGCGAGCGAGTCGGTCCCGATCGCCGCAAGGGCCCTGGCCAGGAGCCGCGCGACGAGCCGCGCGACGAAGATCCCGACGACGAGCAGGACGAGGGCGCCGACGAGCCGGGGGAGAAAGCCTCCGAGCTCCCTGCTGGCCTGCTCGAGGATGCCTGCGACTAGAAGGGTCATCGACCGCTCCCCTGCCGGGCTGCCGAGCGCAGCGCGGCGAGGACACCGCCTACGAACGCCAGTCCGGCCGTCAGCGGGACGACCAGGACCGCCTGCCAGCGGAGCGTCCGCGAGACCCCCTGCTCGAGGTTGGGGGCGGGCACCGGGGGCTCGGCGCGCACGGCCTCGAGGTTGCGGTGCAGCTCCCGCTCCGCGCGCGAGGCGAACTCCTCGGTACGGTCGTCGAGCTCACTCATCCGGCAGCTCCCAGTCGTAGGTGTTGCGCCGCAGCAGGTCGATCATCTCCGCGCGGGCGCGATGCAGGCGACCCTTCACGCTGCCCAGCGGCATCTCCGTGATCTCGGCGATCTCCGCGTAGCTGAGACCCTCGACGTCGCGCAGCACGAGGACCGTGCGGTGATCGTGGCCGAGCCGTCTCAGCTTCATCTCGAGCCGCTCCCGGCGCTCCTTCGACTCGAGCGCCCCCGCCGGCGAGCGCACCGCCGGCGCGGCCCCGCGGCGGTCGTCGGCGAGCGCCTCGATCTCGTCCGTGGGCTCGGGGGTGTTGCGACGCAGGAAGTTCAGGGCGACGGAGCGGGTCACCTGCAGCAGCCAGGAGCGGAACGACCCCTGGCCGCTGTACTGGCCGAGCCGGTAGTAGGCGCGGACGAAGGAGTCCTGGGCGACGTCGTCGGCATTGGAGTCGCCGACGATCCGGGCGGCCACCCGGAAGACCACGTCGCGATGGCGTGCGACGAGCTGCTCGTAGGCCGCCCGCTCGCCCGCCCGAGAGCGCGCGACGAGCTCAGCATCGGTGCTCTGCTCGGGGGCGCTGGGCATCAGGGAAAGCATCTCCACTGGACTGGGACAGGGACGGGGGCGGCGGGGTTACTTCGCATGGATCGCGGCGCCATGTAACCGCAACCTGGGGGGTCGTGTCCTCCCGCCTGAACGCAAACCGAAGGGAGATTGGCCTTGACCGGCGCAATCGAAGTCTCAAACAGCATCCAACAAGGGCTCGACAGCTTCTTCGCTTTCATCCCGAACCTGATCGCCTTCTTGGTGATCCTGGTCATCGGGTACTTCATCGCCAAGATCATCAGCAAGATCGCGGCGAAGGCGCTCGAGAAGGTGGGCCTCGACAAGCAGCTCCACGAATCCGAGGCCGGCCAGTACGTCGAACGGGTCAGCCCCGGCGCCTCACCATCCAACGGCATCGGCAAGGTGGTCTTCTGGATCATCTTCGTGTTCGTGCTCAGCACGGCGATCGGAGCGCTGAACATCCCCGCGGTCACCGACTTCATGAACCAGGTGCTCGCCTACCTGCCGAACGTGATCGCGGCGATCGTGATCTTCGTGATCGCGGCAGCGATCGCGGGAGCCGCCGGCGCGGCAGCCCACAAGCTGCTCGGCGACACGCCAACGGGGAAGCTCGCGCGCGCGATCCTGCCATCCCTGGTGATGGTGATCGGCGTGTTCATGGTCCTCAACCAGCTCAAGATCGCCGAGGACATCGTCACGATCACGTTCGCCGTGATCATGGGCTCGGTCGGGCTCGGCATGGCGCTCGCCTTCGGGCTAGGCGGCCGCGAGGTGGCCGGCGACATGCTCGGCTCCGCCTACGAGAAGGGCAAGGAGAAGAAGGACGACGTCAAGGACGACCTCGAGCTGGGCAAGGAGCGGGCCAAGGAGAAGGCCGAGAGCGCCCAGGATCAGGTCGAGGGCTCCACGGGGGGCTCCACGGGCGGAGCGCGCGACCCGCGGAGCGGGGCTTAGGGCTCCTCCTACTGACACACGAATGAGCTCGGCGACGCCCACGCGGCGCGCCGACTAAAGAGGAACCGGCGGGGCGGTGCTGCGAGGGCACCGCCCCGCCACTCCTTTTCGGCGCCGGTCTGGGATCGTGTCCGGATGAGCGATGCCAGCGATCCCGGCGCGAGCGGTGAGTCGATCACCCGTGACGGGCTGACCGACCTGCGAGCGGAGGTCGAGGATCTGGAGGGCCCGGGCCGCAAGGACATGGCCGCGCGGATCAAGGCGGCGCGCGAGCTCGGTGACCTCAAGGAGAACGCCGACTACCACATCGCCAAGGAGGACCAGGCTCACCTCGAGACGCGGATCAAGCGACTGCGGATGCGCCTTAGGGACGCCGTCGTCGTCGACGTGGACGAGGGAAGCGAGGCCTTTGCGTTCGGGCGCACGGCGGAGGTGCTCGACGCGGCGAGCGGGAACGTCCACACGTGGACGCTCGTCGGCCCGACCGAGGCGGACATGGCAGCCGGCCGCCTCTCGGCTGAATCGCCGGTGGGCCGCGCCCTGCGGGATCGTGGCGTCGGCCAGGACGTGGAGGTCGAGACCCCGGGCGGGGTCAAGACCTACCGCGTCCAGAAGCTCCTCACCTAGCCGCTTTCCCCCGAGCACATCGAGACATCCGACCGCTCAGGAAGGATGCGGACCGTGAAGCTCGTGATCGGCCTCGTCCGCCCGGAGAAGGCGAATGACGTCCTGGAATCCCTCTTCCGCGCCAAGGTGCGCGGCGTCTCCATCAGCCGGGTCCAGGGCCACGGCGGGGAGCTCGATCGGGTCGAGACGTATCGCGGCACGACCGTGAAGATGGGGCTCTCCGAGAAGGTGCGCTTCGAGATCGCCGTCTCCGATGCGTTCGTTCAGCCGGCGATCGACGCCCTCTGCGAGGGCGCGCGGACGGGCGAGGTGGGCGACGGCAAGATCTTCGTCGTCCCCCTCGAGCGGGCGGTGCGGATCCGCACGGGCGAGACGGACGTCAGCGCCGTGACGCCGGTGGGCTCGTGACGGAGCTGCCGGGTCTGGCCTTGGTCGGGCAGATCAACGCCGGCGACACCGCGTGGATGCTGATCGCCACCGCCCTCGTGGTGATGATGACGCCGGCTCTGGGGCTGTTCTACGCGGGCCTGGTACGCGCGAAGAACACGCTCAACACGTTCATGATGTGCATCGCGGCGCTCGCGGTCGCCACGGTCATGTGGGCGATCGTCGGCTACTCGCTCGCGTTCGACCCGGGCAACGGGCTCATCGGGGGGCTGGACCACGCGTTCCTGCAGGGAGTCACCTTCGAGCCCCGGGAGGGAACGACGATCCCCCACCTGCTCTTCATGGTCTTTCAGGCGAGCTTCTGCATCGTCACGGTCGCCCTGGTGTCGGGCGCCGTCGTTGAGCGGATGCGGTTCGGGCCGTTCCTCGTCTTCGCGGGGCTCTGGTCGGTGCTCGTCTATGCGGTCCTCGCGCACTGGGCCTTCGGCGGCGGCTGGCTGCAGGAGAACGGGACGCTCGACTTCGCCGGCGGGGTGCCGGTGGAGATGGGCTCCGGGTTCTCGGCGCTGGCGGCGGCGCTGGTCGTCGGGTCGCGCAAGGACTACGGGCGGCAGGCGCTGCTGCCGCACAACGCCGTCTACGTGCTCCTCGGCGCCGGCCTTCTCTGGTTCGGCTGGTTCGGCTTCAACGGGGGCAGCGGCTTCTCCACCGGGAACCCGAGCGTGCTCGCGTTCACGAACACGTTGCTGACACCGGCGTGCACGCTGATCGTCTGGTTCGCGCTCGACCTGCTTCGTGGCCGCCGTGTCACGGCGATCGGGGCGGCGACCGCGATCATCGTCGGCTGCGTCGGGATCACCCCCGCCGGCGGCTTCATCAGCCCGGGGTGGGCGATGGTGCTCGGCGCGGTGGCCGCGCTCCCGAGCTATGCCGTCATCGTCCTGCGTCCTCGCACACGAGTGGACGAGACGCTCGACGTGCTGGCGGCTCACGGGCTGGCGGGGCTGACCGGCATCCTCTTCATCGGATTCTTCGCGCAGGAATCCTGGAACGGCGTCGCCGACGGCCTCCTGTACGGCGACCTCGGCCAGCTCGGCTCGCAGGCCCTCGCCGCCCTCGCGGCTCCCGTCTACGCCTTCGTGGCGACGTTTGTGATCCTGCGGGTCATGGGCCTCTTCATGCCACTGCGCGCGAGCGAGCGCGAGGAGGCGCAGGGCATGGACATCGTCCAGCACGGCGAGGAGGCCTACGTAACCGGCGAGGGCGCGATCCTCGTCGTACCGGAGGCGGGCATCGAGGCCGAGGTCCCGGTCGCCGACCCGATCTAGGCGGGCGCTCGGTTGTCCGTTGCGAGCTTTGGAGTCGCGCCCGAGACGAAGGGTGAGCCTCCCCCGATTCTCTCCCCGCGGCCGGGAGGAGCGGCCGAGCGGTTCGCCGAGCGCTTCGGCGGACGCCACCGCCCCGCGGTGGTCTTCGCGGCGGCGCTGATCCTCGGCTTCCTCGTGGTGGCCGCGCTCTCGATTGGGCTCGGCCTGCTTGTCACCGACGTGCTGATCCGCAGCGGCGCGATCGCCTCCGCTGACGAGAGCTTCGTGACGTCCCTGGTCGCTGAGCGGACCTCCTTCTTGACCGATGCGTCCGCGGTCGGCTCGGCGGTGGGGTCCGCGGTTCTGGTGGTCCTCGCCGCCCTGGTCGCGATCTTCTTCGCGTTCCGCCGCCAGTGGCTGATCGCCGCGTTCGCCGCGTTCGTGCCGGCGGTCGAGTCGGGCCTCTATCGGGTCACATCGCTCGCCGACCCGAGGCAGCGCCCCGACGTCGCCCGGCTCGAGGACCTCCCGGCGGACGCCAGCTATCCCTCCGGCCATACGGCGGCTTCGGTGGCGGTCTACGCCGGCCTCGTCCTGCTGCTCACGTCGAGGATCACCGACCGGGCCACGCGCTGGCTCGCCTGGGCGGTGGCGATCCTGATTGCGGTCTTCGTCGCGCTGTCGCGCATGTACCGTGGCATGCACCATCCGCTCGACGTCGCCGGCGGCGTGTTGGTCGGGCTCGGGGCAATCGCGATCCTGTTGTTTGCTTGCCGAGCCGCCGGGGCAGCCGCGGTGATACGGAGCAAGTACTGATCTTGAGCCCCCAGGAGAAATGAGCGCAAAGCCGGAACCGGTGCGTGGAGCGCAGGCGCAGGGCGAGGCGGTGTCGCGAACCCGTCAGTTCGAGTGGTTCGCGCGCTCCGGCCTCGTCGCCCGCGGGCTCATCTACGGGATCATCGGAGTCCTCGCGCTCAAGCTGGCGCTCGGCGACGCCGGCGGCAGCACCACGAGCCAGCAGGGGGCTTTGAAGGAGATCGCTCAACAACCGTTCGGCAAGTGGCTCCTCATCGCGACCGCGATCGGGCTCGCCGGCTATGCCACCTGGCGCCTCGTGCGCGCCGCCATCGGTCACGGCACCGAAACCGAGGACAGCACCTTCGATCGCATCGGTGGCGTGGTCAGCGGCATCGGCTACGCCCTGCTCTGCGTAACCGCCGTCGACATCGTGATCGGCTCGGGCAGCAGCTCGGGAGGCGCCTCCCAGGCGACCGGCGGCGTGCTTGGCTGGACCGGCGGGGTCTGGATCGTTGGAATCGCGGGAGCGATCATCATCGGCGAGGGCCTCGACCAGGGCTACAAGGGCCTCGCCGAGAAGTTCCTCGACAAGTCCAAGACCGACGAGATGAGCCCCCGCGTCAAGCGCACGTTCACCGGGCTGGGGATCTTCGGCCACCTGGCGCGGATGGTCGTCTTCGTGCTGATCGGCTACTTCCTGATCAAGGCCGCGATCGACTACGACCCCGAAGCGGCGATCACCCTCGACGGTGCGCTGGGCAAGCTCGCCCAAGCCTCCTACGGCCCGATCCTGCTGGGGATCGTGGCCGTGGGCCTGATCGGCTTCGGCCTCTACTCGCTCGCCGACGCCCGCTATCGCAAGATCTGAGGGGCGGGCGCGGGCGGCGCCTTCAACCCTCCGTGTCCAGAACCCGAGGCCAGGTTGGGCAAGTTGCCTAGGCTGCCGATAGGGAGGCGACGCAGGGATCCGGGAGAGATCGTCCTTACCTTTTCCCGCCTCGTGCGTTTAGGTGCCGAGGAGATTCGTAGACCAGGTAAACCAGCCGCAACGCAGTCGCCGAGACCAGGCCCAGCAGGGCTCAGACCGGCAGTGCCCTGAGGAGGGCTCAGTTTGAAGTTCGCATCCGGTCCAAAACCGCACGGCCCAGTGGCCGAACGGCCCCCTGTGGGGGCGGACCCGGCGCGCAATCTGGTCCGCTACCTCCCCCAGGTGTTGCTGGCGACGATGCTGGTCGTCCTCGCCCCGGGGGCGGTTGTCTGGACGCTCGCCTCGAGCGGGGCAGTGCAGAGCTTCCTGCCCCTGATGGCCATCGGTGTGACCATCTCCCTAGCGGTCGGATTCGCCGCCCGCCTCGCTTGGCAGCGGGCGGCCGGCTCGCAGAGCCTGCTCTTCGCCGACCTGATGCTCTGGGGATGGATCCGGCGCCTCCGCTCTGAGCGCCGGCTCGACAACGCGCTCGCGCTGCTGGGCCCGGAGACCCGCTCGGCTCGCGGGCAGCTGGATCCCGATGCTCGCCTCGGCGCGCTCAAGAGCCTCGCGACCTCGCTCGAGTCACGCGACCCCTACCTTCATGGGCACTCGCGACGGGTCGCCCGCTACGCGGCCATGATCGCGGAGAGGATGGGCATGTCCGACATCGAGGTCAGCAAGGTCCGGACGGCCGCAGCGGTGCACGACGTCGGCAAGCTCGAGGTCCCGCTCGCCGTCCTCAACAAGCCGGGCCGGCTGACGGAGGAGGAATTCGACGTCATCAAGACCCATGCTCCGCTCGGCGCCGCGATGGTGAAGGACCTCGGGGACGTGGAGCTGACGGAGATGGTCGCCCACCACCACGAGCGTCTGGACGGCACCGGGTATCCGTCGAGGCTCGCGGGGGAGCAGATCCCCCTGGGGGCCCGGATCATCGCCGTGGCCGACACATTCGACGCGCTCACCTCGACTCGGGCCTACCGCACTGCGAAGCGACACAAGGACGCTCTCGCGATCATCCACTCGGAGGCGGGCACCCAACTCGATCCTCTAGTCGTCGGCGCCTTCGATCGCTGCTACGCCGGGAGCCTCGGGGGACTGACGGTCTGGGCACTTTTCGCCGGGCTCCCCCACCGGCTGTGGTCGCCACTCGAAAGCCAGGCGCACGCTGCGACCGGGGCCGGGCTCACCAAGGCGATCACGGTCGTTGCGGCCACCGCCGCCACGGGGGGAATCGCAATCAGCTCCGCGGACCCCCGGGACACCAACAGCGATGACGACTCGGCTCCGGTCACGCGGACCGCCCAGGCTTCCGGCGTAACGAAGGCAGACCACGGCGAGGAACGCGCGAGCGATCCGGCCCGCGCCGGCTGGAGGCCCCGCGGCCACTCTGGTTTCGGCGGCAAGTCCGACCGGGAGGCCTTCACCGGTGCGAATGGCGGCGGAGGCCGCGCAGTTGCCGCGCCCTTGCCCCCGATGACCAGCCCATGGGCGCCTCCCAGCGAGAGCCGGCCACCCGCTCCGGGCGCTTCGCAGGCACCCACCGACCCCCCTGCCCAGGACACTCCCCCTTCGGCCGTCGTCGTTCCAGCTGCGGTGATCGAGCCCATCGCGGGCGGAGAGGCTCCGGCTTCCGGCCACGGGAACAAGCCCGAGGACCCGGGGAGCTCCGGCAATGGAGGAAAGCCCGATAACCCGGGGACCTCCGGCAACGGGAGCCCGGGCGGCTCGGGAGGCGGCAAGCATCACGGTGGCTCCGGGGGCAAGCCTGATGATCCGGGCCGCCCCGGTTTTCCCGGCACTCCGATCGGGGCCACCCCGGCGGATCACCCGGCCTCAACCGGGCCGCGGGGGGTGCCTCCGGGTCTGGTGATTCCAGCGACTGGCGCCAAGCCGGCGCAGAGCAAGCCGGCGCAGAGCAAGCCGGGCCCGACGGTCCAGACCCCCCATCACCCTTAGTAGGTGCCGTTCGACGGGGGCTGGCGGCTGGCGGGCCGCGGTCGCTGTCTTCACCAGCCCTCTATCTGTGAGGCCAACAGCGAGCCTCGTGACTGAGACGGTGCACGATTCCGGGGCACCCGACGAAAGGGCAGACCGGCACCCTCCGCCGGCGGTGTAGAAGGGGGGCTGTGCCAGAGCCCACCTCCGCAAGCTCCCCGCCGGGCCTCGCATCGAGCACGGTGCATTTGCGCCTGCGCGAGCAGATCCTCGGGGGGATCCTCGTGCCGGGGGACCCGGTCCCCTCCGAGCGGGCCCTGTCGGAGGAGATGGGCGTCAACCGCCATGCGGTCCGCGAGGCGCTCAAGCGCCTTCAGCAGGCTGGGCTCGTGACGATCAGCCAGGGCGGCGCCACCCGCGTCCGCGACTGGCGCGACACCGCCGGGCTCGAGGTGATGCTCGATCTCGTCAAGCACGGGGACGAGCCACCGGCGGATCTGATGCGCTCGGTCCTCGAGATGCGGGCGAGCATCGGCGTCGATGCCGCACGGCGATGCGCCGAGCGCGCCGACGACGGCGCTCGGGAGAGCGTGAGGGATCTGGCCGAGGCCGTCGCGACAGCTGTTGAGGAGCGCCGGGCTCCCGGCATCGCCGAGCCCTTCGTCTCGCTCTGGCAGCAGATCGTCGACGGCTCGGGGAACCTCGCCTACCGCCTCGGCCTGAACTCCCTGAACTCCGCGCTCGAGGCCTACCCGCAGATCGGGGAGCGACTGACGCCGCGGGACCCGGGCTCGCTGCGTGACCTCGGGGCGGCGATTGCGGCACGGGACGGCAAGGCGGCGAGCTCAGCGGCGGGCCGCCTGCTCGAACCGGACATCGACCTCGCCGGTTGACCCCGTGGCCACGGCCACGAGCGCCTTGTCTGCCCTCCATGAGGCCTGCGCAACTGGTATAACCAGATAGCTGGTCCAACCACCGGAGGGCGTTCTCTTTGATCAACCTCATCGCCAATGCGGTCCCGTTCTTCCTGCTCTCGGTCCTGATCGAGTTCCTTGCCCTACGGCACGAGAGCAATGAGGCCGAGGATGACGCCCCGCGCGGCTACGAGATGCGCGACACCCGGACGAGCCTGGCGATGGGCATTGGCCATCTCGTCATCTACTCGGGATGGAAGCTGGTCATGGTCGCCGCCTACGCCGGCCTCTACCTGCTCACCCCGCTGCGGATGGACTCGGGCGACTGGTGGGCCTGGGGCATCCTCTTCTTCGCCGACGACCTGAGCTACTACGCCTACCACCGCGCCCATCACCGGATCCGCATCTTCTGGGCGACCCACGTCGTCCATCACAGCTCCCAGCACTACAACCTCTCGACCGCGTTGCGCCAGGACTGGACGCCGTTCTCCTCGATCTTCTTCTGGGCCTGGCTCCCGCTGCTCGGCTTCGCCCCTTGGATGATCCTCCTGGCGATCTCCTGGAACCTGCTCTACCAGTTCTGGATCCACACGGAGAAGATCAAGCAGCTGCCCGGTTGGTACGAGGCGATCTTCAACACGCCGAGCCATCACCGCGTCCACCACGGGTCAAACGAGCAGTACCTGGACCGCAACTACGGCGGCATCCTGATCATCTGGGACCGCCTCTTCGGCAGCTTCGAGCCCGAGAAGGAGCGCGTCCGCTACGGGCTGACGACGAACATCGAGACCTTCAATCCGCTTCGCGTCGCCTTCCACGAGTGGGCCGCGATCAGGCGGGACGTTCGCGCAACCGGGAGCTGGCGCGAGCGCGCCGGCTACATGCTCAAGGGCCCGGGATGGGCGCCTCCAGCCTCGCCCGAGGCCACCGGGGCGCCGGCACCCCACCCCCTTGCGCTCCCGAAGCCGGCAACCCTGTCGCGAAGTCGCAGGCTCGTATCGGACCCCGATTCGTTCCTCCCGCCGACGCACTCCTATTCGCGGGGCGCTCAGGAGGCCGGTGTTGACAGCACCAATCTAATCAAGTAGTCTATTGATCAGACGAATGAGTGTTCGGGCCCGGAAGGACTTCCTCTTCGATGCCATCGCGGTGATGGGCAAGGCGCTTGCCAGCCCCCGCCGGCTCGAGTTGCTCGATCTGCTCGCGCAGGCTCCCCGCAACGTCGACGACCTCGGGCGCCTGACCGGCCAATCGACGGCCAATACATCGCAGCACCTGCAGGCACTCCATGCCGCCGGGCTCGTCCAGCGCGAGCGCAACGGAAACCGCGTGACCTACGCGCTTGCCGGCGACGGGGCGCTTAGCGTGTGGCTAGCGCTCCGTGACACATCGGTCGCCCAACTCGCGGAGGTGGAGCGCGCGGCTCGCAGCTACCTCGGCGGCGACGTCGATCACATCAGCCGTGAAGAGCTTCTCGAGCGTCTGCGCCGTGGCGACGTCGTCCTCGTCGACGTCCGGCCAGCCGAGGAGTTCGCGGCCGGGCATATCGAGGGCGCCCGCTCGATCCCCCTCGAAGAGCTGGAACGACGCCTTGCGGAGCTGCCCGCGGACGACGAGATCATCACCTACTGTCGCGGGCCGTTCTGCGCCTACGCGCACGAGGCGGTGCGAACCTTGAGGGACGCCGGCCACCGCGCGCGCCGGCTCGAAGAGGGCTGGCCGGAGTGGCGGCTCGCCGAGGCGGAGGCGACCCGGGGCGAGGCCGCATGAGCTGGATGGACTCAAACCTCGAGGTTCAGGGCTACCGCCTGACCGCGGAGCAGAGTCGGGATCTGCGCTGGGGCTTGCGTTTTCCGACCGCCCTCTGTCTCGCCTTCGTCGTCAGCGGTCTCCTGCTCGAATCAGCCGTCGTGATACTTGCGCTTGTCCCGATCGGCGCCGTCGCCGGGTGGACATCGAGACACCCGTTCGACCTGATCTGGAATCACGGCCTCCGGCACCTGACCGGGGCTCCTCCGCTGCTGAATAATCCGACGCCACGCCGCCACGCCTTCAAGCTGGCCACGGTCTGGCTGCTCGCGGTCGGAGTTCTGTTTGCCGCCGGACAGGCAGCGGCTGCGCTGGTGCTCGGCGGGATCCTCGTCGCCGTCTGTGGCCTGGTGACCACCACGAATTTCTGCGTTCCCTCGACCCTGCTCGGAGCGTGGCAACAACGCCGCGGGACGACCAGGGCCGCAACATGAAACAGATCGAGGTGGAGAGATGGCAACGACCGTCGACGTCGAGGAGCTGGAGGCCAAGGTGAGGGTCATGTACCAGCACGTGGCCGAGGAGCCCGCCGGCAAATATCACTTCGAGCTTGGGCGCCCGCTGGCGGAACGGCTCGGTTACCCGATGGATGTGATCGACGAAGTCCCCGCCGGTGCGACCGAGTCGTTCGCCGGGGTCGGCTACTTCTTCGACCTCGCCGATCTGGGCGTCGACGAGTCGGTCCTCGACCTTGGCAGCGGCTCGGGGATGGACGCGTTCTTCGCCGCGCACCGGGTCGGGGCGGGCGGGCGGGTTCTCGGCATCGACTTCACCCCCGAGCAGTTGAGCAAGGCCCGTAGCCTCGCCGCCGGCGCCGGCATACAGCAGGTGGAGTTCCGCGAGGGCCGGATCGATTCGCTCCCGGTCGAGGATGCATCCGTTGACTGCGTAATCTCCAACGGCGTCATCAACCTGGCGCCCGAGAAGGACCGAGTCTTTGCCGAGGCCGCAAGGGTCCTGCGTCCGGGGGGCCGGCTGGCGATCGCCGACATCGTCAGCGAACAGCACCTCAAGCAGTCGATCGTCTGCGATGCCGATCTGTGGGCGTCGTGCATCGGCGGCGCGGCTCAGCAGGACGCCTACCGCGAGGCGATCGAAGCCGCGGGCCTGCGAATCGAGACGATTCGGAAGAACCCATACGAGTTCATCTCCGAGCAGGCCCGCGACGCGAGCGCCAAGTACGGGGTCAAGAGCGTCTCGCTCCTGGCGACGAAAGCATGAACGGGATGACACAACGGCGACAATCCACAAGCAAGGGAGACGAAGATGGCTGAGAAGGTGCTGATCAATCTGGCGACTGGCCTCGAGGATGGCGAGCGGGTGACCGTTGCCTTCCTCGTCGCGGGCGCGGCCCTGGAGCGGGGTAGCGACGTGGCGATGTTCCTGACCAAGGAAGCGGTTCGCCTCGCCCTGCCGGGTCACGCGGAGGGCGTCGCCTGCGAGGGCTGCCCGCCGCTGCCGCGCCTCTTCGAGCAGTTCGAGCAGGGAGGCGGCGAGTTGCTGGTTTGCCCGATCTGCGTGAAGTCGCGCAAGCTCGACGAGGATTCCTTCGTGGCCAACGCCCGGGTGGCGGGAGCGACGCCGATGTGGGAATGGCTGGGAGACGGAGGGACCGTCTTCAGCTACTGAGGGCTCCAGCAGCATGTACTTCAGGCAGATTCTCAACGACGAGACGGCCTGCGCTTCCTACCTGTTCGGCTGCAAGTCGAAGGCGCAGTTCGCCGTCGTCGATTCCCACGCCGACCTCGTCGACGACTACATCGCCCTGGCCGAGGGGCAGGGCATCCCGATCACGGCCGTCCTCGAGACCCACGTGCAGGCGGATCACGTCTCCGGGCTTCCCGAGCTCGTGGGGCGCACCGGCGCCACCGCCTATCTCCCTGCGAGCTCCGGGGTCGAGTTCGACCACATGCCACTGCACGACGGACAACTCGTGGAGCTGGGCAACACGACCGTCAAAGCGCTCTCGACCCCCGGCCATGCCGGTGCCCACCATGCCTATCTCGTCACCGATCGGACCCGCTCCGACGAGCCGTGGCTCGTGCTCTCCGGGGACGCTCTTCTCGTCGGTGATGCGGGGCGGCCAGACCTGCACGCGCACGGCGAGACGACGCCGGAGGAGATGGCACGTCAGCTCTACCGCTCCATCGAAGGGAAGCTGCTGACGCTCCCTGACCACGTTGCGCTCTACCCCGCGCACTATTCAGGATCAGTCTGCGGACGCGGATTGTCGGCCGTCCCCGCCTCGACGGTGGGATTCGAGCGGCGCCACAACAAGGCGCTGCGCTTCGGCTCCGAAGACGAGTTCGTCGCGGCGCTCGTGCAGGACATCCCGCCGGCCCCGGAGCGTCAGGCCGCGATCATCGCCGCCAATCGCTGCGGGGTCCGGCTCGCCAGCATTTTGTGACCAGCGGAAGCGCCGAACTCGGGCTGCGGGAGAACCTGCCGCAATTCTTACTTCTGGTCGCGATCAACGCCTTCGTCGGGGCGATGGTCGGCCTCGAGCGGTCGACGCTGCCCCTGATCGGCACCGAGGACTTCGGCCTTGCCTCCAACGCAACGGTGCTCTCGTTCATCGTCGCTTTCGGCGCCGCCAAGGCGCTGACCAACCTCGGTGCCGGGGCCCTCGCCGACCGCCTCGGCAGGCGCCGGCTGCTGATCGCAGGCTGGGTGCTGGCGCTGCCCGTCCCGCTGCTCATCGCTGTGGCGCCGTCGTGGAGTTGGATCGTCGCGGCCAACGTCCTACTCGGCATCAACCAGGGCCTCGCCTGGTCGATGACGGTCGTCATGAAGATCGACCTCGTCGGGCCGCGCCGCCGCGGACTCGCACTCGGGCTCAACGAGGCCGCCGGCTACGGCGGGGTTGCTGTGAGCGCCGCGCTGATGGGCTGGCTGGCGGCGGAGTTCGCACCGAGGGACGTGCTCGTCGTCGCAGGCGCGGCGATCGCCCTCGTTGCCCTCACTGTGTCACTTCTGTTCGTGCGGGACACGGCTGACCACGTCGCCTTGGAGCAGTCGCAGCATGCCGACGCTCGGGCCACGTCGGCCGCTGACCTACGGACGGCATTCAAGGACGCGAGCTGGCGAGTGCCCGCTCTGCGCTCCTGCTCTCAGGCTGGACTCGTCAACAACCTCAACGATGCGCTCGCCTGGGGGCTCGTGCCGCTCTTCCTAGCCGCCGGCGGGGCGAGCGTAGGTGAGGTCGGCCTTGTCGCCGGTATCTATCCGGCCGTGTGGGGACTCGGGCAGATCGCCGCCGGTCACGCCTCCGACCGTCTCGGCAGGAAGCCGCTGATCGTCTCCGGGATGCTCATCCAAGCCGGCGCGCTGGTGCTTCTGGCGACCTCGGGCGGGGCTGTGGACATGGCAGCCCTCGCCTCGGCGCTGCTAGGCGTTGGCACCGGGCTCGTCTACCCGACCCTGATCGCGGCGATCTCTGACGAAGTCAGTCCGGTCGCGCGGGCCTCCACGGTCGGCGTCTACCGCTTCTGGCGGGATGCCGGTTACGTCGCCGGCGGGCTGATCGCGGGCGGAGCGGCCGACGCGCTCGGCTTCAGCGGGGCGATCGCCGTCGTTGCCGGCTTAACCGCAGCGTCGGGGCTGTGGGTTCTGATCGATCTACCGGGACGGACGCCCTTGGCTCCGACTGGATCAGCCGCGTAGAGCCCCCAGCAAGCTCCACTGCTCGCTGACTGAAGGGAGGGCCCGCCCGAGGCACGGGGTTTCCGCTGATCGGGGCGACTGGATTTGAACCAGCGACCTTTCGACCCCCAGTCGACGTGACGGCAGGACCGCTGTGTCCCTGAGCGTCCCTCGCGTCCCCGCCGTCCCCCGTCAGGCATCGACCGGACGCATTGGACTTAGCGGTCAGTACCAAAGCGGTGCTTCGCTCGAGCTGCTGACTCGATCGATTTGACCGGGTCAGAGTCTGGATTCCCGCGGACGCTCTCGCCGACGTCCGAGAGGGGGTCAGTTTTCGACCGGCGAGAGGGGTCAGTATTCAGGCGTCGCCGACAGCGAGGCGCCAACGTGGCTCGAGCATGCGACGGAATCTGGACGAATGGAACAGCGTGAGGCCCGGGTCGAGCGGGCCGCCCCGATGCCGAGGCGGCAGGCCGGCCGGCACAAGCCGCTGGATCGGTGCGATACTTCCGCCGGATGTCGCGGGAACAACTGGTTGAAAGCTATCTGGCGGGGGCGATCAGCCGTCGTACCTTTGCCCGGCGCCTCGTGGCGATGGGAGTTTCGGCAGGAGCCGCCGTCTCCTACGCCCAGCTGCTGAGCCAGGAGAAGGCACAGGCCGCCGTCTCCGACGACTTCTACGGCGTCGACGGTCTGCGGGTCCGGATCCTCACCGGCAAGCTCGAGCGCCTAGTCAACAGGTGGCGGCTCAAGATCCGGATCCACACCGATGAGCTGAGCGAGTACAAGATCATCGCCGAGGCGAACCTCGACGGCAAGACGCGGGTGATCGCCCGCAAGGAACTCGCGCTCTCGGCCGGCACGCATCGCCTGCGGCTGAAGATCCGCAAGGAGGTCCGCGACATGATCCTCGAGCACAACAAGCTCAGGGTGACCCTGACGGTGAGGGGCAACGCCCCGCCCGACAACTTCCCCTCGGTCAAGACCGACAAGCGCCTGATCGACTAGACGTCCTCGATGGCGACGGTCGTCGCTCTCATGGATCGAGACTCGTTCGGCGCCCGGACGGACGTGATCGTCGTTGTCCGCCCCGACCGCAGCGAGCTCCTCTGGGTGCCGCGCGACCTCTGGTGCTCTTCGCTCGGGGACAGGATCAACGTCGCCTGGGCCCGGGCCGGCCATCCGGCACTGGCGGAGGGGCTCGCCGAGCACGATCTCGTGGCCACGCACGGGGTTTGCCTGACGCCCCGTGCGGTCGCCTCGGCCCTCGAGGGCGAGACGATCCTCATGCCGCTCGCCGAATCGCTGGAGTTCTGGTACCCGCTGGCGCCCGACCAGCCGATCGAGGAGGGCCGCAAGCGTGTCCGATTCGACCCGCCGCTCGAGGCGCTGCGCGGCGAGCGGATCCATCAATGGATGGGCGCGCGGTACCGGACCTCGGGGGCGGGGTCGGACCTGCAGCGGATCGAGCGTCAGAAGCAGCTGCTCGCGCTGATGCTGGGGAACGGGTTCGACTTCGGCCGCTTCCTCGAGCTCGAGGGCACCTTCGAGATCACCTCCCCGCAGGCACTCGGCGACCTCCGACAGGTGCGCCCGGGCTGGCCCATGAGGACGCTTCCGGGGCTCAGGCCGCGGATGGTCGACGGCAAGGACGTGCTGCGGCGGGTGTCCCAGGTCAGTTAGTCGTCGGGCCGGTGCCGGGGCTCCGGACGGCTGGGCGCCGAATCGGCCGGCTCAGCTCGAACCAGAGGCCTGTCCAGGCAGCGAGGACGCCGACGAGGATCAGCGGGCGCGTCCGGCGGTAGTGCGGTCGAAGATCGCCGCCCCACGCGGCAACTCCGCTTCGAACGGCCTCCAGGCGCCGCACGACGTAGCGCGGCCCGTAGCCCGCGAGCAGCCCGCCGCGGGGCCCGGTGTCGGCGCGGCGCTCGCTCACGATTCGCCCCAGGGCCCTGCCGCGGACGAAGTGGTGGCTGATCAGCTTCCGCGTCGTCGTGCAGGGGCTCCGGTGGACGAGCTCGATCTCCTGCGAACGGAACGCCCGGTGGCCACGGCGGAATAGCTCGTTGTTGACGACAGTGTCCTCCCCGGCCCGCATGTCCTCCGGAAAGCCGCCGATGGCGAGCAGGAAGTCCCGCGCATAGGAGCAGTGCGCCGGAGCGGCTGCAAGCGCGCCGGAGGGCCTGCCGGGCAGGGAGCGGGCGTGGTCGAGGAAGTAAGCGGCCCACCCCGCCGCGGTGTCATTGCCGTTGACGATTGTCCCGGTGACCATCGGCCAGCCCTCCTCGTGCGCCCTGACCCGGGCCGCGAGCGAGCCACTTAGCAGCTCAACGTGCGAGCCGGGGAAGGACACATAGTCGCCGCGGGCGACGGCCAGACCCGCGTTGCGGGCCCTTCCAGGCAGCGCCGGGCCGTCGAGGACGATCAGCCGGGCCTCCGGGCAGCGCTCGCGAACGATCCGGGCCGTGTCATCGTCACCACTGACGACGACGATCACCTCGAATGGGACGTGGCACTCCTGATCGAGGACCGAGCGAACCGAGCGCTCGATCGTCCGGTCGTCATTGCGCGAGATCACGATCGCCGAGAGCACGGGCGCGCAGAGGTCGAGCTCATGGAGGTCGAGGCGGGCACCGGTCTCGAGCGGATCGACCAGAACCGGCAAGCTCGCCGGCCGCGGCTCCCAGCTGCGGACCGAGGGGCCCGGCCGGCCGAGGTGCTCGTAGCTCGACTGAAACTCGCCATGAGGATCTGCCTCGCGATACTTCTCGATCCGTCTGACCCGTCCCTCCTCGGTGAGGCTCGCCAGGTGCATAATCCGAACCGTCGTCCGGTGCCAGCGCGAGCGCGGGATCGACTCCGGGATGGGGACGAGATGGAGGCGCCGACCGGGCAGACACTGCCCGGGCTCCCACGAGAACAGCCGATACGCCCAGAGGCCGGCCGCGTCGTAGCTGCGATCCCCCACCATTCGAAAGACGCGTAGGCCGTAGGCACAGCCGGCCCGCGCCTCGCGCTCGACGAACGCCCGCAGGGCCGCGGCGTCGTCGGGGTCGAGGCGCTCGTCCGCGTCGAGCCAGAGGATCCACCGCGGGCGCAGCCCGGCCGCCGCATCGAGCAGCTGCTGGCGGTTGCCGGCGTCGTCCCAGCCGGCGAAGCCCTCGCGCCGCGGATTGCGCAACACGCGCTCGACGAGGGGGTCGCGCTCGAGCACCTCGGCGGTCCCGTCACCGCTGCCGTCGTCGAGAGCGATGACCCCGTCGACCACGTCACGCAGGCCATCGAGGTACTCGGGAAGGAGACTGGTGGCGTTCCGGGCCGGCAGCAGGGCGATCAGCTCCGGCCGGTCGGTCGGCTCGGGCTCCACGCGGCGCGACGCCTGGCCCTCGACCGAACGGCCGGGGGCGAGGACCGGCACGTTCGCCGGACGCTCGGTCCACTCCGTCAGGTCATCCGGGGCGGGGGTGTCAAGGAGCCGCAGCGGCCCGCGGGCGAAGGCGTCCTCGGGGTCGGCCCGCGCATACTTGCGGCGCCGCACGTCCAGTCGCTCCGGGGAGTCGAGATGCCGCACGCGGATCGTCGTCCGGACCCAGGCCCGCCGCGGGATCTGGACCGGAATCGGGTTGAAGTGCAAGCGCCGGTCGGGCAGTCGGTGCTCGGGCGAGTGGTGGAAGACGCGGTAGACCCAGCTGACCTCGGCGACCGTCCGCTCGCCCCACATGCGATGAAGCTGCAGGCCGAAGGCGCAGCCGGGAAGGGCGTCGGTGAGCAGGAAGCCGCGGAGCGCGCGAGCATCGGCGGGGTCGAGCCGCTCGTCGGCGTCCAGCCAGACGATCCAGTCCGGCTCGAAGGCATCCGCCGCCCGCAGCAGCCTGGCACGGTTCTCCCCGTCGTTCCACTCGGACGGATCGGTGCGTCCGCCGCGAACGACGGCTCCGACGAGCGTGCTCGCCTCGAGCAGGTCGGCCGAACCGTCGCCGCTGCCGTCGTCGAGCGCGATGACGACATCGGCGAACTCCGAGACGGACTCGAGATATCCGGGCAGCTCGTCCGCTTCGTCGCGGACCGGCAGCAGGCAGGCGACGCCTCCCTTACGGTCAGCCGGCGCGGCCGCCGGCGCGTCGAGCGACGCGAGCGCGGCGGTGGCCTCGGCGATCATCCGCTCGACGTCGAGGTTGCCGGGGCAGGCCTTCGCGGCGAACACCTCGCGGTGGCCGATGACGTGCGCGCGGTCGAGGGGGAATCCCCAGCGCCGGGAAGCGGCGGCGATCAGGGCGGCACCGCTGCGGTATTGCGCGTTGGGCCGCTCGACCTCCAGTGGGTTTCCGCCGTCCTCGAACTCGATCCCGATCGTGATGAGATTGGGGTCCTCGTCCCCGGTGATCAGAGTGGCGCTGGGATCGAGCACCCTGCCCGCATGCTGGGCGGTGTCGGATTCGTCGACGAGCTGGGCGACCTCGCCGTCGAGGCCGACGATGTAGTGGGCGCTGACCCTGCTCTCCGGATCGGCGAACCAGGCAGCCGCGGCACCGAAGCTGCCGGCGGTGGTGTGCAGGACTACTCCGAGGGGGCGGCGACCGGCACGCCCCGGCGTGAAGTTCGGTGTCGGCAGTCGGCGCTTCTCCATTCGGCGAACATAGAGCCACTTCATGAAACGGCCCGCGCAGCGGTGGCCCGGTTCGCGCGGGCACCGGTTCGCAACCTCAAGGCCGAGCGCTTTCGCCTCATCCGGGCCGAGACCGGCAGGGCTCCCATGGTTCGCCGCGACTCAATCCACGGCCGGCCGATCGCTCGGCCGACTTGGAGCGACGGGTCGAGGCGCTCGAGGTGCAGCGGGCGGTTCTAGCCGCTCCGCCCCGCGAGTAGCTGCTGGAGCGTGTCCCGCGCCATCTCCGATGCCGGCCGGCGCCCGAGCTCGGCCGAGGAAATCAAGCGTTCGCCACGACCTCGCCGACGTCGACGCTTTCGAGGGTCACGCCTTCAGGCGGCTGGAATTGGCTGGCTGCGTTTTGCGCGTTCTCCTCGGAGTCGAAGACGATCACAGATGTGCCTCGGTTCTCCCTCTCGAACCGGACCCAGTATCCAGCGACGAAGCCAGGGGCCTGCGACACGCGGGGGACAACCTGCTGCCGCAGCTCTTCGAGTGATGCCGAGTCGTCATCGCTCAGCTTGGCCTTAACCACTACGGCGTGCATATCGCCTCCTCTTGGTAGGTGGCGGCAGTATGGCGAGGCTGAGGAGCCCACGCCGCCAGCGTCGACGCGCCCCGGGGATTCGGGCGCTTTGCAGGGCCGACCTTCCCCTTCCCTAGCCGCGTGAACACCCGTCGCTTGCGACGGATGTCCGCCTCTGCCGCGGCTCTTCAATCAGTCTGCGGAGGCCGGTGGCGCGCTGCTCGTGCGTCCGATCTGCGTGAAGCCGCGCAAGCTGGTCGCGGATGAGTTCGTCCCGAAGGCCCGCCTCGCCGGAGCGACGCCGATGCTGGAGTGGCTCGGGGACGGTCCGCGTACGGTCTTCAGCTACTAAACAGGGGCTGAATTCGGCACGATCCTCGGCGGGCGTGGGAGTAGGCTTGCCGCGCGTGGCACACGAGCATAAGCACGGCGACGCACCGGTTCGGTTGACGGCGTGGCAGCGCCTCGGGATCCGCATGCTCCGCCGCAAGGCCGGGCGGCGCGGAGAGGAGCCCCTTCAGCCCGAGGACTGGGAAGTCGCGTGGCGGCTCCACTCGAAGGGAATCGGTGGCTTGGTGTCCTGGATCCTGCGGACGCTGCCGAGCAGTCCCAGGTGTGGAGTCTGCGGGGCGCCCTTCGCCGGCCTCGGCAGGCTCATCGCTAGCCCCCTCGGCTACAGGCCCTCGCGAAAGAACCCGGCCATTTGCTCCGTCTGCGTCGAGTTCTCCCCGCCGGGCGGGATGGTCATGCAAACAGGTGTGCTGTTTGCGGACCTGCGCGGCTTCACGACACGCTCGGAGGGGGCCGATCCTCGCGAGATCTCGCTGGTGCTGCGGCGCTTCTATCGATGCGCCGAGGACGTTCTCTTCCCTGATGCCGTGATCGACAAGGTGATCGGCGATGAGGTGATGGCGATCTACCTCCCGGACCTGCAGCCGCACATCGCGCGGGAGGACGTGCCCGAGTTGATGCTCGCACACGCGCGTGAGCTCCTTCACGCCGTGGGCTACGGATCGGGGGAGGAGCCTTTCGTGGAGATGGGAATTGGATTGGACGTGGGCGAGGCCTACGTAGGGAACATCGGCCAGCGGGCTCTCTTCGACTTCACAGCGGTCGGCGACGTCGTCAACACCGCCTCCCGCCTGCAGGGACAGGCTTCCGGTGGCGAAATCGTGCTTTCTGATCGGGTGGCCGATGGCCTGACTCGTGCGCCGGACGACCGCGTCGAACTCGAGCTCAAGGGCAAGAGCGAACCTCAGCTCGCCTATCGCGTGACCATTTAGCCGGAGTCGGCCAAAGGCGGGCCGACACATCGGGGCGACTGGATTTGAACCAGCGACCTTTCGACCCCCAGTCGAATGCGCTACCAAGCTGCGCCACGCCCCGTGACCTGACTGATGATGCCGGACCGCGCCGGCTGGCGCGGAGCCGCGGTCGGTGCAGAGCGGCGGACGGGAATCGAACCCGCATCATCGCCTTGGAAGGGCGAGGCTCTACCGTTGAGCTACCACCGCGCGAGGCCGAAGACGGCCCGTGCCACGATGACAGCTTCAGAGCGTCGCGAGCCCTGTCGCCTCAGCGGCGGTAGCCGAAGTCGAGCGTGTAGGTCCCCGCCTTCGAGTGACGGTGCTGGGGCGAGCCCCAGCGGACGCCGACGCCGACGTGCTCGTAGGAGCCGTTGAGGATGTTGGCTCGATGCGGGCTGCTGTGCATCCACGCGCGGACGATCTTCCGGGGTGAGCCCTTGTGCCCAGGGCCCCAAGCGATGTTCTCGGCCGCCCCCCAGCTGCATCCGCAGGGGATGTAGTCGGCGCGCTCGTAGCGGCCGGCCAGGGCGGGCTCGCCGGGGCAGACGTGGTCGAAGCAGTCGGTGCGCTGCATCCTTCGGGAGTGGCGTCGGGCGGCGCCGCTCAGCTCGTCGCGTTGACCGAGCCGCCCGAGGCCGCGCCTGGCTCGCGCCCGGTTGACGAGGCAGACCACGAGATTGGTGGCGCGCCTGCTCGAGATACGACGCGGGCCCAGGCCCGCGCCCGGGCAGCTCACTTCCGCCGACGCCGACTCCGGAGCGGGCAGGGGCGACGGGCCGCCGACGGCGGTGAGGGTGAGCGTCGCGGCGACGAGCAGCAACGCGAGCATGTAGGGAGCTCGGACGGGTCTCAAGATTCGGGGTGAGCCGACGCGATCCGGAACGGCACCGGGGGACGCGGCGGGACGGGGATTATTAGCGAAAGGTGAGGACAGGTTGAGCGCCGCTCACAAAGTCCCTGCTCAGCGCGATCTCGAGGCAAGCAGAGCGAGGCCTCCGGAGAGCCCAACTACCGCCATCACCAGATAGGCGGCGTCCGCGCTGCCGGCTGCGAGCAGCCCGCCGCCGAGCAGCGGCCCCCCCGTGTAGCCGATCGCGAAGACGAGGTTCAGCCCCCCGTAGGCGAGGCCGCGATCGCCCTCCCCGAACCCCTCGTCGAGCCACGGGACGGCAGCGGCGAAGACGATGCTCGTGCCGATCCCGAAGAGGGCGAGACCGAGAGTCGCTCCCGGCACGCTGCCCGCGGCCGCGAGCACCAGTCCGGCCACACCGATGACGAAGGCGCCGGCGATGACCACGGGCCACCGGCCGCGTCGATCACCGGACCTGCCGGCGATCGGGGAGGCGAACGCGTCGAGTAGGGCAGCGCCGGCGAAGAGCAGGCCGATCGTCGTCGCCGCGGTTCCGAACCGACGATCGAGATCGAGCGGGACCGTGAAGTCGATCATGCCGATGAAGGCGGCACCCGCGACTGCGACCGCCGCCGGGACCAGGACGGTGGGGCGGCCGAGCATCCCGAGGGCCGTTGGCTCCGCGGTGCGGTCGGCTCTCTCGCCTCCCGCCCGGGGCAACACCAGGACCCCCGCCGCGATCATCGCCGCCGCGATCCCGGCCACGGCCAAGAACGGGGCCTCGAACGAGATTCCGCCGCCGACGATTCCGCCGAGCGCCGGGCCCGCGATCGCGCCGAAGCTGTTGGCAGCGAGTGCGAAGCCGATTGCCTCGCCCTTCCTGCCGGGACGAGCGAGGTCGGATACGAGGGCGAGGGCCGCTATCCAACTGCCGGTCGAGCCGAGCCCCTGGACGGCCCGGCCGACGAGCAGGACGCCGAGGGAGCTCGAGAACGCGATCAGGAGCGAGCCGGCGCCGGTCAGCGCGAGGCCGCCGAGCAGCAGCGGTCGGCGGCCGATCCGGTCGGCGAGGCGTCCGGTCGGGATCGACACGACGACGATCGGCATCGCGTAGGCGGCCAGGGCCAGGCCGAGCGCGGCGTCCCCCGCCCCGGTCCGGCGCTCGATCTCCGGCAAGAGCGGCGCGATCAGCCCGAGCAGGGCCGTCTCCAGCGCGATCGCCGTGATCGCGACGATCAGGATCGCGCGGCGGGAGCTCCCTGAGGGGAGGGGGGCGGGCATCCACTCACGCTAATCGCCAGCCTGGGAACGGGGCAGCCAGGACTCGAACCTGGAATCGCCGGTTTTGGAGACCGGAGCCTTAGCCAGTTAGGCCACTGCCCCTGAGAGCGGGCAATGCTACCGGCGCTGCCCCCGCGCGCGGCTATCGCGCATCGTCTCCCGAATGCGGACGAGAGGACTCGAACCTCCAAGGGCCTCAGCCCACCAGGACCTAAACCTGGCGCGTCTGCCAGTTCCGCCACGTCCGCTGGTTCTGCGACCACCGTAGCGTCACTGACGGCTTGCAGGACGCGACGGTGTAGCGGACGGCCGCTGAAGATTCTATGCTTGGCCCGATGGCACAGGGAGTGAAGGTGCGCGAGGGCTATGAGCTCTGGCGGCCGAACCGCGAGAAAGCCGAGTCGAAGACGACCAAGGCGATCGTCGCCTTCGTTCTCATCGTCTCCGCCGTCCTTTTGATCGTGGTGACCCTCGGCGGCTGGGAGCGGCTGCAGAGCCCCGGCGTCGGCGCGATGACGATCGCCTGGGCCATCCTCTATGTGATCTTCGCCCTGCTCGTGCTGCGCTGGAACCGCGGGATCCTCCCGGTCGCGGCCGCCCTGGCGATCATCATGGTGATCTTCGCCGCCGTCTCCGCGGGCGGCTGGTTCGAGCGGGCCAAGGACGGGCTCAACTCGCCGGCGCTGCCGGAGGAGTTGCTCGGCCTGCTGACGATCATCGTGATCCCGGTGCAGATCCTGTTGATCGCGGTGGCGGCGGTGGCGTTCAGCCAGGCTTGGAACGTCGAGGAGGAGCGCCCCATAGGCGGACCTCGCCACGACATCGACGACCGCGACGATGAGGGGTCCGGCGCCGATTGGGCCGACTCCAGCCCGAGGACCAGTCCGGCTTCCTGAGTCGGCAGCCCCCGGCGAATTGACTGGACGGACCGCACCGGGGCGCGGGCGGGCGCTTGCCGCGCGGCTGCCAAGGCCCGTCCGCGACCGCGTCCGCAACTCCTACATCTGGGTGCAACGGGCGCGACTCGACGTCCGCGACCGGTTCAGCGACGACTTCGACCCGCTGCTGCCGCCCCGCCGCTACGGCCTGCCCTCGCAGATTCGGGCCGTCGGCGAGCGCATCGTCGATAAGGCGCTGATCGAGATCGGCGGGCTCGAGCCGGACGAGCGGGTCCTGGACATCGGCTGCGGGCCCGGGCGCGTCGCCGCCCCGCTGACCCGCTATCTCACCGATGGCTCCTACGAGGGCTTCGACGTGATGCCGCGCTCGATCCGCTGGGCGCAGCGGAAGATCACCACCCGGCACCCGAACTTCCGCTTCCAGGTCGCCGACATCGACAACCTGATGTACAACCCCGGCGGCAGCCAGACCGCCGCGACGTTCCGCTTTCCCTACCCCGACGCCTCCTTCGACGTCTCGCTCGCGACATCGGTCTACACGCACCTGCGGCCCTACGAGACCGCCAACTACCTCAGCGAGACCGGGCGCGTCATGCGCTCCGGCGGCCGGGTCCTCAACACCTTCTTCCTGCTCAACGAGGAGGCGGAACGGCTGGTCGCGGCCGGTCCCCGACGCCCGCTGCTAGCCGGCGGGGGGATCCTGAAGCTGAACTACGCGACCGTCGACCCGCAGGGCTACCGGTTCCGGGCCGCCAACGCCGAGGTGCCGGAGAACCTGCTCGCCCTCTACGAGGACGACGTCCGCGCGATGTACGAGGAGGCGGGCCTTGAGATCACCGACATCCTCTACGGCCACTGGTGCGGCAGGCCCTCGAACTCGGAGGAGTTCGGGCAGGACCTCGTGGTCGCCCGCAAGCGCTGAGCGGCGCGCGCCGGATCAGAAGAGCTGCATCGGCGGCTCGAGCAGATGTGGACCATCCTCACGGACGTCGTTGACCGCATCACCGACCTCGTGCGGCTCGAGCGCGTCCTCGGGAGCCGGTCGGAGGAGCTCGAGGAGATCGGCGGGGGATGCGCCGGGGTCGAGCCAGGCCGCCTCGGCGTCGCGTGCAAGCACCACCGGCATCCGGTCGTGCGCCGGCCGCACCGTCTCGTTCGGAGCGCACGTGATCAGCGCGCAACTCGTCAGCGACTCGGCGCCCTCCAGATCGAGGCTCGTCCAGATGCCGGCGAACGCGAAGAGCTCGCGCGCGGGCGCGCTGAACCAGATCGGCCGCTTGCCGTCCGGATCGTTGCGCCACTCGTAGAAGCCGTCGGCCGGGATCAGGCAGCGCCGGGCCTCAAACGACTCCCGGAACGCCGCCTGGGTGGCCAGCGTCTCAGCTCGAGCGTTGATCAGCGGTCGTTGTCCGGCGCGCTCCGCCCATCGGGCGGGCAGCAAGCCCCAGCGGAGCCGTCCGGCCTCGTTCCCGGCCACCTCGTTGCGCCTGATCGCAATCACGGGGTCGGTGGGCGCGATGTTGAAGCGGGGGCGCTCGTCGATCTCGAACGGGCCGTCGAGCTCGAAGCGGGAGGCGAGGCGCCGCGGGTTGGGATCGGTGAGGGTGAAGCGGCCGCACACGGGGGAAACGGTAAGGGGAGCGGCGAGCCGACGGCGCCGCGAGGTCGATCGGGACGCCCGGGCGGCGGCTAACCTTGCGGGTGCGCCGGAGTGGCGGAACTGGCAGACGCGATCGGCTCAAAATCGATTGCCCGAAAGGGCTTGTGGGTTCGAGTCCCACCTCCGGTATGGCCCTGGGCGGCCGCGCGCCCGTGCACCGGCGGCTCGCACGTCGGCTCGCCGGCGAGCGAAAAACGGGGCCGCCGATCAACTCCGGCGGCCCCGCTCGCCCGCCTACGAGGGGGATGCCCGACGCGCTCAGCGCCGGGTCTCGTCGTCCTCCCGGGTGGTGAAGGAGCTCGAGCCCTGCGACGAGTCGTAATCGACGTCGTCCGCATCGGGGTCGACCTCCGCTGCGTGCTGCTCGTGGGCGCTTGCCGCGGCGTGCTCCTGCTGGGCGAGCCGCGCCCGCTCCTCCGCCTCCGCGGCCTCCCGGCGGGCGCGGGCCGCCTGCTCGTCGGCCGCCGCCGTCTCCTTGTCCGCCGTGAGCCGCCGGCTCGTCGCCTCCTCGCGGTGCTCAGTGGCGACGTTTCGTCGATCCTCGAGCTCCCGCTCCTCCCGCTCGTGCGCCTTGCGGCGCGCCGCCAGCGCGAGGGCGGCCAGGATCAGCAGGACCACTACGACGATGATGATGATTACGACCGTGTCCATGTTTCATTCCTCTCGAGTTGGGCCGGCACAGGGAACGCGTTGGCTGATCCCACGACGGCTCGGGCCGCCCCTCCGGCAATCTCCTCCCCCTTCGCCATACCCAAAAGGGACGGACACAAGCCTATGGCCCATGTCATTTGAGGCTCATATTACAGGCTACGTTTTTCGTGATCGGGGTGCCCGGATTCGAACCGGGGGCCTCCGCTCCCCAAAAGCGGCGCGATAACCAGGCTTCGCTACACCCCGAGCGAGGTGAGTCTAGACCGCGCGAACGTGCGGAACGGGCTGCCGCGAGTCGGGAGGAGCCCAGTCGCCTCGGACTCGATCCATCCAGGCTTGAACGCGAGCGCGGAGCAGCGTGTCGTTCGAACGAACCGTCAGGACGCCGTACTGGGATCGCCACGTTCGATGGGCCAGTTGCCGTGAGTTCGACTTCCGCTGGATCTTGATCTCGCTGTGATCCACCTCGAGAAGCTCCGCCCAGAACCTAACCAGTTCGATGACATCCTGATCGGCGTGGAACTGGAGCTGAAAATCGAGCTTCCGCCGGCTCAGCCGGCGAATCCACTGTGCCCCCAGCAGGACCACGGCCGGGTCCGAATTACAGATACCGACTGTGCCCCGCGCTCGTTTCGTCCCCTCTCCAAGGTACATGCAGACGAAGTCGCGGAACGTCGGATCTCGGGAAAGCCGGTCGAACTCCTCGAGTCCCTCCGCATACGCCCCCTCGCGCAGGAGGCGGTGCTTCTCCTGCATCGCCAGACTCGCGCGCTCCTGGCCAGGGTTCCACTTCCGTTCGATCGCCGGCAGATCCCTCACCCAGCCGTAGACCGTGGAGCGCGACAGCGCCAGTCGCTCGGAGATCTGGTCAATCGTCAGGCCCCGCTGAGTCCTCATCTCGCACGCCTTGTTCCTCAGGTAATCGGGGTGCGTCATGGGAACACATGTTCGCACGGGCGCCGGACGCCAAATAGGCTCCCTCGCCGATGGCCGACGTTCGCCCCTTCCGCGCCTTGCACTACGACCCCTCCCGGGTCGAGATCGCCGACGTCACCGCGCCGCCCTACGACGTGATCGACGAGGCCGGCCACGCGCGGCTCCTCGAACGCTCCCCCTGCAACGTCGTCGAGCTGGACCTCCCTCGGGCGGCGGATGGCTCCGACCCCTACGAGCACGCCGCCGCGACGCTCGCCGGATGGCGCGAGGACGGGATCCTCGCCCAGGACGAGGAGCGCACGATCTGGGCGCTCGAGCAGGACTACACCGCGGCCGACGGCTCGCCCAGAACCCGCCGCGGATTCCTCGCCCGGATCGGCGTCACCGATTACGGGCCCGGGCTGATTCGTCCCCACGAGCGCACCCAGCCCGGCCCCAAGGAGGACCGGCTGCGGCTCACGCGGGCGACGGAGCACAACCTCTCCCCCATCTTCGTCCTGCACTCCGGGGACGCGTGGAGCGCCATCTCCCCCGCCCTCACCGAAGCCCCGTTCTGCGAGGTGACCGATGCCGACGGCACCGTCCACCGCGCCTGGCCGATCGCGGACTCCGAGATCCACGAGGCGCTCTCGCAACTCCTCGCGGGCTCCGAGCTGCTGATCGCCGACGGCCATCACCGCTACGAGACGGCCCGCACCTACGCCGACGAGGTCGGCGGCATCGGGGACCACCGCTTCACGCTCGCCTGCCTCGTCTCCCTCGACGACCCCGGGCTCAGCGTCTTCGCGACGAACCGCCTCCTGCACGACACGAGCGACGCCCAGCGCGAGACCCTGCGCACGGCGGTGCTCGACCTCTTCGACATCGAGCAGGTCGAGGAGGGCGATCTCGTGCCGGACCGCGACTACGGGACGATCGCCTTCGGCTACATGGACTCCCACCACTGCAAGCCGTACCGGCTGCGACTGAAGAGCGCCCAGCCCCTTGCCGAGGCCCTGCCCGGCACCTCGGACGCCTACCGCCAGCTCGACGCCGCCGCCCTCGAGGCGCTGATCCTCAAGGGACCCCTGGCGATGACGAACGACGACATCGCCGCCAAGCGCGGCCTCTCCTACTGCTCCGACTTCGACGAGACCCTCCGCCGCCTGCACGACGGTGAGGCCGATGCCGCCTTCTTCCTGCGGCCCACCCCGGTCGAGCAGGTGCGGGCGGTGGCCGACGCCGGGGAGACGATGCCGCCGAAGTCCACCTTCTTCTTCCCCAAGCTGCTCACTGGGATCGCCTTCAACCCCCTGAGCTAGAGCCTGCGGAGCGCCGCGCTCGCTCCTCCACCAAACCTGCACGAAGACGGCGCCCCACCTCAACGCGCGCCGCCTAGGGTGATTTCCGCATGGCGAGGACGATTGCGATCATCGAGGACGAGCCGCTGATCGCGGACTCCCTGGCCGCTCGCCTGCGCGCCGAGGGATTCGCCGTCGAGACCGCGGGCGACGGGCCGGCGGGCGTGGAGCTCTGCCGTACGCTCCGGCCCGACCTGGTCGTCCTCGACCTCATGCTGCCGGGCTTCGACGGGATCGAGGCGTGCCGGCGGATCCAGGCCGACCGCCCCCTGCCGGTGCTGATGCTCACCGCGCGCGACTCCGAGACGGACGTCCTCGTCGGCCTCGGGATCGGTGCCGACGACTACATGACGAAGCCGTTCAGCCCGCGCGAGGTCGTCGCCCGCGTCCACGCCATCCTTCGGCGGGTGGAGCGCGCCTCCGCGGGAGCCGAGGAGGCCGATGGCGACGAGGTCAGGCGGATCGGCGCCCTCGCGATCGACGCGGCGGCTCGTCGCGTCGAGCTCGCCGGCCGCCGAATCGAGCTGACGCCCACCGAGTTCGAGCTGCTCTGCCACCTGGCGCGCCGGCCCGGCGTCGTCTTCACCCGTGAGCAGCTCCTCGCCGACGTTTGGCAGTACGCCGACCCGAGTGGGGCTCGCACCGTCGACTCCCACGTCGCCGGCCTGCGGCGCAAGCTCGGGCCCGGGGTCCTGCGCACCGCTCGCGGCGCCGGCTACGCCCTCGAGGAGGAGCCGGGCGCGTGAGGCCCCTCAGGCATCTCTCGTCGCTCAAGCTGAAGTTCGGCGTGGTCGTCGTGGCGGCGATCGCCGTCGCGCTCGGCGGGCTGCTCGCGGTGGAGGCCACGGGAATCGAGCGGGGGCGAGCCGTGTTCGCGGCGGCGGTGCTCGCCCTGATCGCAGTCCAGCTCCTGGCCCACGGAACGACCGCGCCGCTACGCGAGATGGCCGCGGCGGCGACGGCCATGGCCCGCGGCGAGCACGGGCATCGCGTCCGGGTCCGCGGCCGCGACGAGGTCGCCCACCTGGCGGAGGCCTTCAACGAGATGAGCGCCGAGCTCGAGCAGACCGACCGCCTGCGCCGCGAGCTCGTCGCCAACGTGGCCCACGAGCTGCGGACGCCGCTGGCCGGGCTGCAGGCATCGCTCGAGAATCTCCTCGACGGCGTTCAGCCCCCCGACCTCCCCACCCTCGCGGCGATGAGCGAGCAGGTGCAGAGGCTGGGCCGGATGGTGGAGCAGCTTCTCGACCTATCGCGGATGGAAGCGGGGGAGCTGGCCCTCGAGACGCGGCGGTTCCCGGCGGCTGAGCTGCTCGAGCGCGTCCGCGCGGAGCTGGCGCCACTCGCTCCCGACTCGATCGCGCTCGTGGCCCGGGCGCCGGACGGCCTGCAGCTCGAGGCCGACCCCGAACGCCTCCACCAGGTCATGATCAACCTGGCGGAGAACGCGCTGCGCTTCTCTCCACCGGGCGGCCGGGTCGAGCTCGCAGCCGCGCGGACGAAGAGCGGCGTCCGCCTCGAGGTCGCCGACCAGGGGCCGGGCATCGCGGCGGCCGATCGGGAGCGCGTCTTCCGCCGCTTCACCACCACCGACGAGTCGCGAGCCGGCGGCGGGAGCGGGCTCGGGCTCGCGATCTCGCGCTGGATCGTCGAGCTTCACGGCGGCTCGATCGCCGTCGCGGAGGGCGGGCCGGGATGCCGGATCGTCATCGAGCTGCCGGACGAGCCTCAACTGGGAGGAGCCCCCCATGACTGATCAGCCGGAGCATTCGCAGGAGACGCCGCCCCGGCCGCGGCGCCGGGAACTCTCGGCCCACGCCGCCGTGGTGGCCCTGCTCGTCGGGTTGCTGGCGGCCATTGCCGTGCCCGGCTCGCGCGCCGGGATCGGACTCGCGCTCGCGGCACTCGCGACGGTCGCCGCGGCGTTTGACGCGGCCCGGGGGCGGGACCGGTGGCGCTCCGCCTATCTGCTGATGGCGGGAGTCCTCGCACTGACTCCCCTCGTCCGCGATGCGGGCTGGCTCACGGTCTTCGCCCTCCTCGCCGCGACCCTGCTCTGCGCGGTCGCCCTCGTCGAGGGAACCTCTTGGCGGGGGCTCTTGGCGGGACCCCGCACGGTTGCGCAGCGCCTGCCCGGCGCCCCGATTGCGGTCGTCCGGGCCACGGCGGTGGCCACGCCGATGCCGGCGGCGGAATCGACCTACGGCGCCCTGCGCGGCGCCACGATCGGCGGCAGCCTCGTCGTCGTCTTCGGCACGCTGTTCGCGTCCGCCGATGGCGCCTTCGCGGAGTTGATCGGAAGCGTGACGCCCCGCGCCTCCCTGTTCGGCGACCTGCCCCTCCGCCTCACGGTCGCCACGCTCGCAGCCGGTCTCGCCGGCGGCCTCGCCCTCAGCACGGGCTCCACCCCGAAGTTCGAGGCCTTGCCCGCCCGCAGGACGCTCGCGCCCCTGGAGTGGAGCGTCGCGCTCGCCTCGCTGGTCATCCTCTTCGCGACCTTCGTCGGCGTTCAGTTCGTCGTCCTCTTCGGCGGCGACGCACACGTCCTCGAGACGGCGAACCTGACGTACTCCGAGTACGCGCAAGAGGGGTTCGGGCAGCTGCTCACCGCCGCGGCTCTGGTGCTGGCCGTCGTCGCCGGGGCTCGCCGGTGGGCGCGCACGGAGACGAGCGATGAGCGCCTCCTGCTTCGCGCCCTCCTGGGAGCCCTCTGCGCCCTCACCCTGATCGTCCTCGTCGCCGCGCTCCATCGGCTCGACCTCTACGTGGACGCTTTCGGTGCCACCCGCGCCCGGGTCGTTGCCGCCGCGACCTGCGCCTGGCTCGGCGGCCTGCTCGGCTTGGTGCTCGCGATGCTGCTGAGCGACCGGGCCCATTGGCTGCCGCGGGCGGCCGTCGCGCTGACCGGCGCCGCCGCGATCGCCTTCACCCTCGCCAACCCGGACGCGTGGATCGCCAGCCGGAACGTGGATCGCTACGAGGCTGAGGAGCGTTTCGACATCGCCTACGCCTCGGCGCTCAGCGCGGACGCGGTCCCCGCCCTCGCCTCCCTGCCCCCGGAGATCGCCAACGAGGCCCTCGGCGCTCAGCGAGTGCGGCTGGAGCGCGACGACGGGCCCTTCGGGCTCAACCTCTCGCGCGGCCGCGCGCGCCGAGCCTTGGATGACCTCCCCTGACCTAGGATGCTCAAGCGGTGAAGATCTACACGCGCAAGGGCGACGACGGGACGACCGGCCTCTGGTACGGGGGGCGCAGGCCGAAGTCCGATCCCCGGATCGAGGCGTACGGCAGCATCGACGAGGCCGGCTCGGCGCTGGGGGTCGCGCGGTCCCTCTGCGCCGACGCGGAAGCCGAGGTCGCCGCCGACGTGCTCGCCCTCCAGCGCGACCTCTTCGTCGCCGGAGCCGAGCTCGCCGCCGCGCCGGAGGCCGCCGAGCGGCTCGAGGACGGCGTCAGCAGGATCACCCAGGGGATGGCCGGCGAGCTCGAGGCCGCGATCGATCGCTACATGGAGCGGGTCGAGCTGCCGCCGAAGTTCGTCATCCCGGGGGGCACGCCGCTCTCGGCGCAGCTCGACCTCGCGCGCGCGATCCTGCGCCGGGCCGAGCGGCGGGTGGCCGCGCTCGAGGCCGAGGGCGAGCTCGCCTCCGAGGCGATCCTCGCCTATCTCAACCGGGCCGCCGACCTCGTCTACGCGATGGCCCGCTTCACCGACGTGGCTGATCCCGCTCTCTTCGAGGGTCGCGAGAAGGCGTCGAGCTGATGCGCGCCACCGCACGGCGCCGAGCCGGCCACCATCACGAGGTCGAGGTCGACGGCCACGTCGTCGTGGTCGACGAGCCGACCGAGGCGGGAGGCGGCGACGCGGGCCCCTCCCCCACTCGCCTGCTCGCGGCCTCGCTCGCCTCCTGCACGGCGATCACGATCGGCATGTACACCGACCGCAAGGGCTGGGACATCGAGGGCCTCGAGGTCTTCGTCGACTTCGAGGGAGCCCCCAAGGGGGACGAGGAGGCGCGGTTCGTCGTCACCCTCGAGCTGCCCGACGGCCTCGAGCCCGACCAGGCGGAGCGGATCGAAACCATCGCCGGCAAATGCCCGGTGCACCGGATCCTGGCCGCGGCCTCCGAGGTCGAGATCCGCTCCGAGGCCGCCGGCGCCTGATGGACCTCGGCCTCGCGGGGAGATCCTGCGCGGTCACCGGCGCCGGCCGCGGGATCGGCCGCGCCGTCGCCCGGATGCTGTGTGAGGCCGGCGGGCAGGTCCTGCTGATCGCGCGCAACGAGGAGCAGCTGCGAGCCGCCGCCGCGGAGTGCGGTCGCGCCGGAGCGATGGCGCACGGCCGCGCGGCTCACCTCGCCCTCGACGTCACCGCCCCGGACGCCGCCGAGCGCATCCTTGCCGAGGCGAGCGAGCGCCTCGGGAGCCTCGACGTCGTTGTCAACAACGCCGGGACCGCCATCTGGCGCGACCTCGACGAGATCCCGGAGGAGGATTGGTACGCCGCCTGGGAGCTGAACGTGATGGCGCCGATGCGGCTGATGCGGGCGGCGATCCCGGCGATGGCCGAGCGCAGCTGGGGACGCATCGTCAACGTCTCCTCCTCGGCCGGCAAGCGGCCCTCGCCGATGATGGGGGAGTACTCCGTCGCGAAGGCCGCCGAGCTCTCCCTCTCCCGCCTCTTCGCCGATCGCCATGCCGCCGACGGCGTCCTCGTCAACTCGATCTGCCCCGGCCCGGTCGAATCCGACATGTGGATGGCCGAGGGAGGCCTTCTCGACCAGTCCCGCGCCGGGAGCGGGCAGGACCGCTCCGACGCGCTCGCCGTCGCCGGCTCGAAGCGACCGATCGGCCGCCTCGCCGAGGTCGACGAGATCGCCTCGGCGATCGCCTTTCTCTGCTCGGAGCGCGCCTCGTTCGTCGCCGGCGCGGCTTGGAGCGTGGACGGCGGCACCGTCCAGGTGATCGTCTGAGCGCGCCCCGGCCTCCCGCACTCTCCGGACGGGAGCGGCTCGCCGAGCTCCTGCTCGATCCGCAGGAGGCCGCGCGACTCGACGCCCACGGCAGGGAGGACGCCGCCGTCCTCGTCCCGATCTTCGACTGGCCCGAGCGGCCCGGGATCGTTCTCACCGAGCGTCGCCACGACATGCGCCGCCACGCCGGCGAGATCTCGTTCCCGGGCGGACGCGCCGATCCGGGCGAGAGCCTCGTCGCCTGCGCGCTGCGCGAGGCCGACGAGGAGATCGGGCTCGATCCCGCCGCCGTCGACGTCGTCGGCGCGCTGCCTCCCACCTCCACGGTCGTCACCTCCTACCGGGTGCTGCCGGTGGTCGGGCTGATCCCGGCGGGACTCGCGCACCGCCTCAGTCCCAATGAGGTCGAGCGGGTGATCGAGCTGGGGCTCGACGAGCTTCGCGAGGGCTATGCGATGCGCCGGCTGATCCGCCGCGGCGTCCCCTTCCGAACGCCGACCTACGAGGTCGACGGAGATCTCATCTGGGGCGCGACCGCACGGATGCTGCAGATGTTGTTCGAGCGGCTCGACGGCTAGAAGAGCGGTGACGCTCAGCCGGCGACGTCGGCGAAGAGCCGCCTGGCGACGCCCTGGATCGTCTGCCGTCCGTACTCGAACGAGGCGTTGAAGCGCGTCAGGATCGCAACTGAGAATCGGCGCTCGCCGTTCTCGAGACGAGCCACCTGATTGACCCTCCAGCCCTCGCTCGAGCTCCTCCCCGACCAGCCTCCCTTCAGCCGGATCTTCCATCCCCGCGGCTTCACCCGCGGCATCCCCCAGCGCTGCCGGTCGATCACCCGCGCCATCAGGCCAAGCGCGTAATCGGTGTGCCGCGCCGGCAGGTAGCGCTCGAGCCGCTGCACGAAGCTCGCCTGGTCGCCGGCGGTGATCTCGCTCAGGCCCCAGAGCGGCATCGTCTCGAAGTGCCGCATGTTCGCCCGGCGGGCAACGTCCTCGATCCGCCGTTCCCCGAGGATCTCGTAGAGCCTGTTCGCGGAGTCGTTGCTCGACTCCTTGATCAAAGGCCCGAGCAGCTTGCGCTCAGACTTGCGCAGGCCTCGGTCGCGGACGTCCGGCAGGTTGAGGTAGCCGACCATCATCATCACCTTGACCACGCTGGCCGAGTGGTGGACGCGAAAGCGGTGGCTGCCGACGAGCCGCCCGCACTCGTCCCGGACGGCAAAGGAGATCCGCCCGGCGCGCCGCTCGGCGTAGCGCTTCGCGGCTGCGACCCGGTCGGGGGCGAGGCATGCTCCCTTGCTCTCGTGACCCGCCCGAGCCGCGGCCGGATCCGCCATCTGGAAGCCGGCGGCGGCGGCGAGGAACCCGGCCGCCAACGCCAGGGGGACGATCGCCCTCAGTCGCAAGCGCACCTCAGGCTCAGCGCGGGAGCCCCGACGAGGGGCGGCTCGTGGCCCGCCGCAGGCGAGGCGGGGAGCCCGTCAGGCAAGGACGCAAGAGGTGACGCGGCCTCTGGCCGCGAGCCGACGAGGACGCCGCATGGCGGCCTCCCCGCCCGCCTCAGGCGAGGCTGCGAGCCCGCTGATCAAGGACGCAGGAGCCGACGCGGCCTCAGGCCGCGAGGCGACGAGGACGCCGAGCAGCGGTCTCGCAGGCCGCCTCAGCCCTTTTCGATGGGGACGTTGACGAGATTCCCCCACTCGGTCCACGAGCCGTCGTAGTTCTTGACGTCATCGGTGCCCAGCAGCTCATGGAGCACGAACCAGGTGTGGGCGGAGCGCTCGCCGATCCGGCAGTAGGCGATCACCGGCTCGCCGGAGCCGATCACGCCAGCGTCGGTGTAGAGCTTGCGCAGCTCCTCCGCCGGCAGGAATGTGCCATCGTCGCCGACCGCCTTGGCCCAGGGAACGGATGCTGCGCCAGGGATGTGGCCTCCGCGCTGAGCCCCTTCCTGCTCGTATCCGGTCATCGCGATCAGCTCACCGGAGAACTCCTGCGGGCTGCGGACGTCGACCAGCGCCGTCGAGGTGCCGAGCGCCCCCGCGACCTCGTCGCGCTTCGCGCGGATGGAGTCGTCCGGCTCGCCGGCGGTGAAGGTGGTCGCCTCGTAGCTCGGAACCTCGGTCGAGGTTTCGCGGCCCTCGTCGATCCACTTCTCGCGCGGCCCGTTGACGAGCTTCACCTTCGAGTGGCCGTAGTAGCGGAAGTACCAGTAGGTGTAGGCGGCGAACCAGTTGTTGCGGTCCCCGTAGAGGACGACGGTGTGGTCGTTGGAGATCCCGCGGCTGCCCATCAGCTCGCCGAACGCCTCCGCGTCGAGGAAGTCACGGCGGACCTGATCCTGCAGGTCGGTCTTCCAGTCGAAGCCGATCGCGCCCGGGATGTGCGCCTCGGCGTAGAGGGCGGGGTTCTCATCGACCTCGACGATCCGGATGGAGTCGTCGTCGAGATGCTCCGCCACCCAATCGGTCTCGACCAGTACGTCGTTGGCGTAATCCGACATGAAAGTTGCCTCCTTCGGCGGCTGCGGGCGGCGGGGCGGTCCGCTCTCGGCTCAAACCCCTGAAAGCTGATCGGACACTACCTGTTTGCAATCCTGGCTCGGCCTCGCCGGAACCGGTTGCGGGTGGATTCCAGGCCCGCCGCGCAGTAGGCTGCGATCCATGGAGGAAGGCAGCCGAAGGATGGACGCGCCCCAGGACGGTGTCGAGGAGGACCGCGACATCGACCGCGACGCCATGGGCAACGACAAGCGGCGTCTGGTCGTCGGCGGGCAGTACGGCGCCACCCTTCGCAAGCGCCTGCTCGTCTACGGAGCAGCCGTCGGGACCATGGTCGTCTTGGTGGTCGTCTTCTTCACGGTCGTCAAGAACGTCGACGAGCGTGAGATGCCGCTCAAGAACACGGCACCGTGGGCGCAGGCGGATGAGAACCTGAGCCAACCTCGCGATGTGGACTTCCAGCGCAACGGACCGCTCGAGAGCGAGACGCCGCCGAGCGAACCCCGCTCGGGCGACACGACGATCCCGCCCGGGGAGATCTTCACTCGCTGAGGAGAGGGTCGGCTCGGCTCGCGACCAGCGAGACGACCGCCGCGCGCGCCTCCGCAAGCCAGGCCTCCCGATCGCCGTTCGCGTCGGCGCGGATGAAGGCGATCGGAATTCGCCAGCGCTGCGCCGCCTCCCCCACGACCCTCGCCCCCGACTCCAGCACCCGGTCGGGAACGCTGCCGCTCGCCTCGTAGACGAATCCGCGGACCGGAGTGTCGACGAGCTTCTCCAGCAGGCTCTCCAGCCGAGGGCCGTGAATGGCCTCGACCGGACCCGGGTCTCCAGTGGCGGAGCCCAGCAGCCAGGCCAGCACCGCGACGTCGCCGACGAGGTCGAACACCGTCCCAGGCCGCTCCGGATCCGCGCGTGCGGGCTCGATCCCCGCCTTCGCGATCGCCTCGAGGCCACCCGGGCGCCGCGACGTTCCCCGCACGGCCCATCCCCGCCCGAGCAGGTCCGCCCCGAGCTCCCTTCCGCGACAGCCGCAGCCCACGAGCAGGGCCCGCGCCACTACTCCTCGCCGGCTGGGCGCTCCCGCAGCGCGCGGTCGAGCTTCGTCAGGGAGTCCTCGTCCATGCGTCCCCGCTCGCGGACCCGCTGATCCTCGCGCGCCATCTTCTCGGCATCCATCTCGGTGAGCTCCCTGGCCCCGCGCTTTCGGCGGTAGGCGTTCTGGGCGTCGATCATCTGCTGGACGTCGTCCTCCTCGAGCTGAAACTCGGTCTCGTAGTCGCGGGTCGGCTTCCAGTCGAGCAGGTCGGCGCCGCTGCCGGGATAGGCATGGGCGAGCAGGACCAGGATGAGCACGATGAACGCGACCATCCCGAAGGTGACGAGGATGAACTCCATTCGCCGGATCGAGGATAGTCGCTATCGGACGCCGATCCGGAGCCTCCCGCCCTCCCCTCTCGCCGAGCAGGCGCCCATCGGCCTCCCTGCGGGTAGGGTCGCCGCATGGCAAGCGCGGTGATCGCCAGCGTCGACGGCCGGATCACGCCGCCCGAGCAGGCGACGATCTCGATCCTCGACGATGGCCTGCTGCGCGGCGACGGCGCCTTCGAGGTGATCAAGCTCTACAACGGCCATCCGTTCCGCCTCGAGCAGCACCTCGCCCGACTCGGTCGCTCGGCCGGGGCCATCGAGCTCGGCTTCGACCCTGGCGCCCTGCGGGGCGAGATCGCTGCGATCCTCGCCGAAGACGCCGATCCGGACGGCTGCCTCAGGATCGTCGTCACCCGCGGCGGCCGGCGCCTACTGACCGTCGAGCGCACGCCCGAGTGGCCAGCGAGCGCCCGGGTCTCCCTCGTCACCCTCTCCCCGAGCGAGATCCTCGCCGGCGTCAAGTCGATCTCCTACGCCGCCAACATGCAGGCGAGCCGGATCGCCGCGGCGCGGGGCGCCGACGAAGCCGTCTACGTGCGTCCCGACGGTATCGTGCTCGAGGCTCCCACCTCGGCGATCTTCTGGACGGGGGAGGACGGCTCGCTGCGGACCCCGGCCCTCGACGTCGGCATCCTCGACTCGATCACGCGCGACGTCATCGTCGCCGAGCTCGACGTCGTCGAGGGCGTGCTCAGGCGCGAGGACCTGCTCTCCGCGCCGGAGGCCTTCCTCGCCTCGACCACCCGAGAGGTGCAGCCGATCTCGGCGATCGACGGGGTGGATCTCCCAGAGGTCGGCGGCCCCGGGTCGCTCGCCGCCGCGGAGGCATTGCGCCGGGCGGTCACCGAGGAGCTTGAGCAGCTCGCGGGCAGCGCCTGACGATGGATCTGTCGCTCAGCGACGAGCAGCGGTTGATCTCCGAGACCGCCCGCCGGTTCGCCGACGAGGTGATCGCGCCGCGGGTTCGCGAGAGCGACCGCGCCCAGCGCTTCGACGCCGAGCTCGCTCGCCGGATGGGCGAGATGGGATACCTCGGCGCGCCCGTCTCGGAGGAGCACGGCGGGCGCGGCCTGAGCTACGTCGACTACGGCCTGATCGTCGAGCAGGTGGGCCGCGCCGACAGCGCCGCCCGGACCGTGATCTCGGTCCAGACCTCCCTCGTCTGCGGCTCGATCGAGCGCTGGGGCACGGCCGAGCAGAGGGAGCGCTGGCTGCCCGGACTCTGCAGCGGCGAGCTCCTCGGCTGCTTCGGGCTGACGGAGCCCGACTCGGGCTCCGACGCCGCCTCGCTGCGGACGCGCGCCGAGCGCATCGGCGGGGGCTGGCGGCTCGACGGCCAGAAGATGTGGATCTCGCTCGGCAATGTGGCCGACGTGGCGCTGGTCTTCGCGCAGACCGATCCCCCCGCGGGGCATCGCGGCCTCGCCTGCTTCCTCGTGCCGACCGGCGCGGACGGGTTCTCCTCCCAGCCGATCCACGGCAAGCTCGGGCTGCGCTCCTCCGACACCGCCTCACTCGCGCTCGACGGGGTCGAGGTGGCTGACGACGCGCTGCTCGGCGAGGTCGGCCAGGGCTTCAAGATCGCCATGAGCGCGCTCGACCTGGGCCGCTACTCCGTGGCCGCCGGCTGCGTCGGGATCTGCGACGGCTGCGTCGAGGCCTCGGTCTCCTACGCGACCGAGCGCCGGCAGTTCGGGGTGCCGATCGCGCGCTTCCAGCTGGTCCAGGCGATGATCGCCGAGATGATCGTCAAGCGCGATGCCGCGCGGCTGCTGGTCCTCCGTGCCGGCCTGCTCAAGGACGCCGGCGAGCCGAGCACGACCGCGACCTCGATCGCCAAGCTCCATGCGACGGAGTCTGCGGTCGAGTGCGCGAACGCCGCCATCCAGGTGCACGGGGGAGCGGGCTACGTCGACGATCACCCGGTCGAGCGCTACCTGCGCGACGCGCGGGTCACGACGCTGTACGAGGGCACGTCGCAGATCCAGAAGCTGATCATCGGCAGGGCCGCCACCGGCGTCGACGCGATCCTGCCCTTCGCGCCCGGAGCCAACTAGATGATCGATTCCGCGGCCGCGTGTGCGCGGTCGTAGGACCGGTCATCTAGGGAAGCTCCACGGGCCTGCGGTCCGCGACCGGCTCGCTCGAGCGCCGCCGTCCGGGGACCCCCCCGCCCGCCGCCAGGTAGGAGCCGGCCAGGATCAGGACGAGCCCGGCAAGGGTCACGAGCCCGAACTCCTCGTCGAGCAGCAGGACGCCGTAGGCGACGGCGAAGACGGGAGCCATGTAGGTGACGAGGAAGGTCCGGGCGGGACCGACGGTCGCGATCAGCTCGTAGAAGATCGCGAACGCGATCCCGGTCCCGACGACGCCGAGCGCGACGATCGCCGCGATCGGACCCGCTCCCGGCATCGCGTCGGGAAGGGTGAGCAGGGCGGCGGGAAGGCTGAGCACGGTGCTGACCGCAAGGACGATCGCGGCGATCCCGAGCGGCGGGACCCGGGTCAGCCGCCGCTTTGCGAGTAGCCCGGCGATCGCGTAGCCGAGGCCGGCGAGGACGACCGCGAGCCCACCGAGCAGCTCCGGGACGGAGCCGCCGAGGTCCAGGCCCAGGAGCAGGACCAGGCCCCCGAGCCCGGCGATCACGCCGAGCATCCGCGCCCCCTCCGAGCGTTCCTCCTGGGCGAAGAAGACCGCGAGGATGGCGGTGAAGATCGGCGCGGAGGCGACGAGGATCCCGGCCAGGGAGCTGCTGATCTCCTCCTCGCCGAGCGCGATGAGGAGAAAGGGGGCGGCGACCTGCGCGACCGCGACGACCGCGATCACCCCCCAGAGGCCATCCAGCTCCCGCAGGGCGCCCGCGCGCAGCGCCAGCGGCACCAGCACCGCCGCCCCGAGGGCGATCCGGCCGAAGGCGATCATCGGCGGGGAGAGGTCGCGGCCACCGATCTTGATCAGCAGGTAGCTCGCCCCCCAGATCGCGGCGAGCACGACCAGCAGGGTCCAGCTTCGGCGCGTCATCCGTGCACCTTAGGCAGTCGGGCGACTCGCTCGGCTGGGGGTCCCGGCGCTGCGTGCGAACCGGCCGCGGCGGGGCGCTAGAGTCGCCTCCGTGCCCGACCCCGACGGCAACGGCGCGACCGGCACCCGCCGGAGCTCGTTCCCGCCGATCGGCTCCTTCGGCTTCCTCTCGGACTGCGAGACGGGTGCCCTGCTCTCCCCGGACGGGGCGGTCGAGTGGCTCTGTCTGCCCCGCTTCGACTCTCCGAGCATCTTTGGCGCCGTGCTCGATCGCGAGGCCGGCACCTTCGCCTTCGCGCCCGACGAGCGCGTGCCCGTGGCCCGCCGCTACGAGCCGGGGACGAACGTGATCGAGACGACCTGGGCGACCGAAACGGGTTGGGTCGTCGTGCGCGACGCCCTGATCGTGGTGATGAAGGACGACGGGATCGGCTCCGGCGGCAAGCTGCGCCCGCGGCTGCGAGCCCAGCGGCTGCTGGTTCGCTCCCTGCGCTGCGCCGCCGGCGAGTCGGAGGTGCTGATGAGCTGCCGACCCGCGCCCGACTACGGCCGCGGGACCATCGTCTGGGAGCCCGGCGGGGACCCCGGGACGGCGCAGGGCGATGGGGGTGAGGTGGGCCTGATCCTAGGCAGCGATCTCGATCTGAGATTCGAGGGGGAGGCGGTCGAGGGCGGGTGCGTGCTGAAGGCCGGCGAGACGTGCTTCTGCGCCCTCGCCTGGTCGGCGGAGGCGCCGCTTCCCACGAGCTGGCAGGAGGCTGATCACCTGCTCGACCTGACCGCCGACGGCTGGCGGCGCTGGCTGCGCAGGGGGAGCTTTCCCGACCATCGCTGGCGCGCCGAGCTCCAGCGCTCGGCGCTCACCCTGAAGGGGCTGATCCACTCCCCGACCGGCGGCATGGTCGCCGCGCTGACGACGTCGCTGCCGGAGACCCCGGGCGGGGAGCGCAACTGGGACTACCGCTACACCTGGATCCGCGACGCGACCTTCGCCCTCTGGGGCCTGCGCGCACTGGGCCTCGACGACGAGGCGACGGACTTCATGGCCTTCATCGAGACCGTCTGCAAGGCGGACCCGGGCCTGCAGATCATGTACGGGATCGGCGGGGAGCGCGCCCTGCCCGAGAGCACCCTCGACCACCTCTCCGGCTACGAGGGAGCCAAACCGGTCCGGATCGGCAACGCTGCGTCCACCCAGCGCCAGAACGACGTTTACGGGGCGCTGCTCGACTCCGTCTACATCCACGCCCAGGCGCTCGACGGGATCAGCGAGAGCCTCTGGGAGCTCGTCGTCGACCAGGTTGAGGCGGCAACCGAGATCTGGCGGCACCCGGATCAGGGGATCTGGGAGTCCCGTGGCGAGCCGCGCCATTGGGTCTCCTCGAAGCTGATGTGCTGGGTCGCCCTTGATCGGGGAGCGCGGCTGGCCCGGGCGCGCGGGGACGAGGAGCGCGCCAAGCGCTGGCGAGCCGAGGCCAAGCGGATCAAGGCGGAGATCCTCGAGCACGGCGTCAGCGAGCGCGGCGTCTTTCGCCAGCACTACGAGACCGATGCGCTCGACGCCTCGACCCTGCTGGTTCCCCTGGTCCGATTCCTCCCCGCCGACGACGAGCGGGTGCGCGCGACGGTGTGCGCGATCGCCGACGAGCTGACCGAGCACGGCCTGGTCCTGCGCTACCGCGTCGAGGAGACCGACGACGGCCTCGAGGGCGTCGAGGGCACCTTCGCGATCTGCTCGTTCTGGCTCGTCTCCGCCCTGGCCGAGATCGGCGAGAGCGCCCGCGCCCACCAGCTCTGCGAGCGGCTCCTGAACATGGGCGGCGCGCTCGACCTCTACGCCGAGGAGATCGAGCCGGTCTCCGGTCGCCAGCTCGGCAACTTCCCGCAGGCGTTCACGCACCTCGCGCTGATCAACGCCGTCTCGCAGGTGATCTCGGACGAGAAGATGGGCGAGCGCGGGGACGGCCGCGCGGTCTTCAGCGAGACGCGGGGAAGCGGCTCCGAAGTCGGCTAGCTCGTCGCCGCGACTCCCTCGACCTCCGCCCCGGGGTCGACGAGGAGCTCCTCGTCGGTCGGCGGCGTGTCGCGCAGATACCACTCGGCGTCGAGCGCGCCCTGGCAGCCGCTGCCGGCGGCGGTGACCGCCTGGCGGTAGGTGAAGTCGACGAGGTCGCCGACGGCGAAGACGCCGGCGAGGTTCGTCCGGGTCGAGGGCTCGGCGACCTTGACGTAGCCATTGTCGTGTAGGTCGATCTGGCCCTTGACGAGCTCCGAGCCGGGAATGTGCCCGATCGCGACGAAGACGCCGCCGACCGCGACCTCCTCGACCTCGCCGCTCTCGGCATTGCTGAGGCGGACGCGCTCCAGAGCTCCATCGTTACCGGCGATGAACTCCTCGGGGACGTAGGGGGTCTTGAACTCGATGTTGGCCTTCTCCCGGGCTCGGTCCTGCATGACCGCCGAGGCGCGGAACTCGTCGCGGCGGTGGACGATCGTGAGCTTCTCGGCGTACTTCGAGACGAAGATCGAGTCCTCCATGGCGGTGTCGCCACCGCCGACGACGATCACGTCGCGGCCCTTGAAGAAGGCGCCGTCGCAGACCCCGCAGGTCGAGACGCCCCGACCGCCGAGCTCAACCTCTCCGGGGACGCCGAGCTGCTTCGGCTGCGCCCCCATCGCCAGGATCACCGTCTTCGCCCGGTACTCGTCGTCACCGACGAAGACCCTCTGGATGCCGCCGTCGCTGAGCTCGACGCGGGTTGCGTCATCGGTGATGAAGCGGGTGCCGAAGCGCTCCGCCTGAGCGCGGAACCGCACCATCATCTCGGGGCCCATGATCCCCTCGGGGAAGCCGGGGAAGTTCTCGACCTCGGTCGTGTTCTGAAGCTGCCCGCCCCATTGGAAACCCTCGATCACCAGGGGCTCGAGGTCGGCACGGGCCGCATAGACGGCCGCGGTGTAGCCGGCGCAAGCGCCGCCGACGACGATCAGGTTCTCGATCCGGTTCTCGCTCAAGGGGCTCCTCGTTCGCTCAGCGGGACTGCCCGGACATCATACTTTACTTTCTGAAGTATTAGAAGGGACCGCGACCATCGCAGGCGCCGCCTCGCCCTCCTCAATCGCGGGGCGCCCCTCCTTCTCCCACCGCGCGACCGTGTGGCGCAGCTGGATGAAGGCCAGGATGCCTGGCGCCAGCGGCAGCCAAAACGCGATCAGCCGGTAGACCAGGACGGCCGCGATCACCGTCGCCGCGGGCACGCCGAAGATCACGAACGCCGCGATCAGGCCCCCGTCGACGGTGCCGACGCCGGCTGGATTGGGGGCGAGGTTCGCCGCCATCCCGACGAAGAAGCCCATTACCAGGACCCCGATCGGCACGGTCTCGTCGAACGCCATGAAGCTCGCCCAGAGGATCCCGATGTTGGCCGCCCAGAAGCCGATGGCGCCGGCGATCGCGAGGCTCCCCTTGCCCGGGGTGCGCAGGAACCCGAGGGCGGTGCGGATCCCGGTGGCGATCGTCGCCGGCACGGTGCTGAGCCTGAGCGCCAGCCTCCCCAGCCGATTTTTCTCCGAGACCGAGAGCCGCCGTTGCAGATCGCCTGGGATCAGCGCGATCAAGACGACCGCGATCGCGATGCCCCCGGCGACCGCGGCCGGGATGACGGTCATCGAGAAGGGCGCCGATCCGGGCAGCGCGCCGCTGCGCAGCAGCACCCCGAAGACGATCACCGCAAGCACGTAGAACGCGTACAGCAACACGAGGAACGCCACCATCCGGCGGGCTGCCTCCGCTCGATTCATCCCCGCCTTGCGCAGCGCCCAGTAGCTGAGGACAACGCCTCCGGCCCCGCCGGCGGAGAGCAGCCGCGAGGCCGCCAGGCCCGCCATCGTGATCTGGTAGCTCTCGCTCCAGTCGAGGTGAACGAGGTTCTCCCCGATGACGCCGCGGAACAGGGCGACGTACGCCGCGAAGGCGGCAACGTTGAACCCGACGGCGACCGCAAACCACTCCCACTCCCCCTCGCCGAACTTCGCGATCGCATCCTCGAGGCCGATCACGTTCGGCAGCAGGACGTAGATCACGCCGAAGATCACCAGGACGATCAGCCCGGTGCCGAGCAGCCGCTTCGGATCGTGGAAGAAGGACGGCTCGAGGTTGTCGTCGATCAGCCCGGGGGACGAACCGGCGTCGGGCACGGGCCCCCCGTTGACGGTGGCGCGCCGATCCTGCCGATCGCCCTCCCGAATGTCGTTCATCTCGCAAGCATCCTCGCACCTCCTCCGGTGGAGGGGCCTGCCGGCGGGCCCCAGGAGTGGGCCCCAAAGCCCTTCAGCCGACGGCGATCCGTTCGAGCCCCTGGACGCCGCGGCTGACGGCGAGAGCGAGCGGCTCGACGAGCGGCTCGCCGAAGCGGACGAAGGCGACCAGGCCCAGGCCCGCGAGCAGATCGATCACGTAGTGCTCGCCGAGGTAGACCAGGGCGAGGCCCAGCGTCGCGGCATAGGTCCAGCCCACGGCCCCCGCCCGCGGGTCGGACTCGGTCAGGAGGATCGCGGCGAGGACCGATGCGCCGAAGTGGAGGGACGGCATCGCCGCCCAGGGGTTCCCGTCGAAGGAGTCCCGCAGCGGCTCCCAGACCCGGCCCCAGGTCTCCTCGCCGACCTCGAACATCCGGCGTTGGACCCTGTCGTCGCCCGTGTAGCCCTGCTCGGCCGCCCACCACGGCGGCGCCGTCGGCACCGCGATGTAGGCGGCACAGCCGAGGTCGAAGGCGCCGGCCATTTGCCGGGCCGCCCGGACGAAGCGATCCTCATCGCGGATCAGGATGTAGAGCAGCGCCAGATGCGGCTCGAAGAACCAGGCCCAGTGGGCGAAGGTGAGCGCCCGGTCCACCACGCCGATCCGCCCGTCGGGTCGCATCAGCAGGGCCTGCAGTCGTGAGGTCGGCAGGCGGCCGACCCCGATTGCCCGGTCGATCCTGATCGGGTAGCGGATCTTGAGCCTCGCCCGCAGTGCCTCGGGATCGTCATATGGGAGCTCATGGACCATCACGAAGGCCCACATCTGCTGCGTAAAGAGGACGGCGTCGCGCGCCTTGGTCCGCGGCCGCAGGACCGCCAGGCCGAAGGGCCCGGAGGCGGTCGCCGCGAACGTGACCCCCGGCGGGATCCGAAGGCGGCGGCGAAGCAGCGGGACCGCGACCGACGATGTGAGCGCGGCGATCGCGGCCCCGCGGACGAGCGGGCGCAGCGGCGAGCGCCGCCTGCGGATGGACGGGACCGCCAGGGTCAAGGCGCGGCGAGTATAAGAGGGCACGGGTGGGCCGCACCGGCGGATTCGAGCCACCGATGCCGCCTCGGCGACTCGGACATGCGCCGGAGCGTCCCCCTAGAATGGCGCCCCCTTGCCGCCCCCCCGCCGAAGAGTCGCCGCAGCAGCCTCCGCACTGACCGCAGCAGGGCTCGCCGCGCTACCCCAGGCCGCCTCCGCCGACCTCCTCGCTCCCGATTCTCCCGTCACGAGCAACGCGAGCGCCGCGCGGACGATCTACCTGATCATGGGCGTCCTGGCGCTCCTCGTCTCGCTCGCGGTCCTCGCGGCCATCCTGCGCGCCGTGCGCGGATCGAGCGGCCGCGACGCCGAGCCCGAGAGGCGCACTCGGGGGACGACGGGCGTGCAGCGGCGCGTGGGGCTGGCGCTGGGCGCGGCGGTGCTCGTCCTCTTCGTGGTCGGAATCGTCTTCACCGAGCAGGCCCGCCAGGTCGAGGCGTCCCAGTCGGGCGCCGAGCCGCTCACCATCCAGGTCGACGGCCAGCAGTGGCTCTGGCGCTACGAGTACACCACTCCGGAGGCGGCGGTGGACGGGTACTCGGGTGAGACGCCCTACACCTACTACGAGCTCTTCGTCCCCGTCGACACCCCGATCACGCTCAGCGTCAGCTCGACGGACGTCCTTCACCGCTGGTGGGTTCCGGCGCTCGGGCGATCCGTGGAAGCCGTTCCCGGCGAGGAGAACACCCTGAGCTTCACCGCCGAGGAGGTCGGGACCTACGAGGGCCGCTCGACGCAGTTCTCCGGCCCCGGCTACGCGACGATGCGGACCGAGGTCAGGGTCGTCGAGCCGGAGGAGTACGAGGCGTTTCTCGAGCAGCGCTCCGCGGCAATCGTCGCGGCGCGGCAGGCGGTGCAGGAGCGGGTCGAGGCCGGCACCGCGCCGGGCGTGGAGCTCGAGCAGTGAGCCCCCCGCCGCCGATCCAGGGCGCCGCACGCCCCGAGGTCGTCACCGAGGCGATCCCACGGCGCCGGCCGGCCTGGATCGAGCTGGCGACGAGCGCCGACCACAAGGCCGTCGGGCGCATGTACATCGCGACGGCGCTGTTCTTCGCCGCGGTCGCGCTCAGCGAGCTGGTGATGATGCGCCTGCAGCTGGCCATCCCGGAGAACACGCTGATCCGTCCGGAGATCTTCGACCGGCTCCTATCCGCCTACGGCATCACCGCCCTCGTGCTGTTCGCGCTGCCCCTGGCGATCGGCCTGATCTCCCTCGTCGCCCCGCTTCAGATCGGTGCCCGCGGCGTGCTGCTCCCGCGCCTTCACCACCTCTCCTACTGGCTCTACCTGTTCGGCGGCGTGACGATCTACCTGAGCTTCCTCTACCGCCCCTCCGAGGCCGGGACGATCGCGCTGACTCCGCTCTCCGATGCCGCTTTCCTGCAGGGCCGCGGGGTCGATGCCTGGCTGATCGGCCTCGCCCTCGTCCTGCTGGGCTTCGTGCTCTTCGCGGTCAGCATGATCGCCACGCTGCGCAGCGGGCGCGCCCCGGGGATGGTCTGGCGCCGCGTGCCGCCGTTCTCGGCGGCGGCGGCGGTCGTCAGCTACACGCTGCTCGTTGTCAGCTCGATCATGCTCGCCGCGATCGCGATGCTGGTCATCGACCGCAACTTCAACGGCGTCTTCTTCGTGCCCGGCGAGGGGGGCGCGCCGCTGCTGTACGAGCACCTGAGCTCGATCTTCCTCGCCGGCGCCTACATCTCGGTGGTGATCGCGGCGTTCGGCACGATCTCGGAGGTCCTACCCACGTTCTCGCGCCAGCCGCACTTCGGCCAGCGGGCGGTGGCCGGCTCCTTCGCCGCTCTCGCCCTCCTGGCGGTCCTGGCATGGATGCAGAACATGTACTCCTCGCCGATCCCGATCGGCTTTCTGATCTTCGCGATGTTGATGGCCCTCGCCGCCGCGATCCCGGTGGGATTGATCCTCTTCAACTGGCTGGCGACCCTGAGCGGGGGCTCGATCCGGATGCGGGCGCCGATGCTCTTCGCGCTCGGCTCGATCGTGCTGACCGTGATCGGGCTGACCGGGGAGCTCGCGCAGTCGGTCATCCCGGTGGGCTGGCAGGTCGCGAACACCGGCGTCGCCTGGGGTGACACCCACGCGGCGCTGATCGGCGCCGGGGTGCTCGGCGGCTTCGCCGGGCTCTACATGTGGTTCCCGAAGCTGAGCGGCAGGCTGATGGGGGAGTCGCTGGCCCGCGCGTCATTCTGGGCAATCGTGCTCGGCGCCCTGCTGCTGATCGTCCCGACTCAGATCGCCGGGCTCGAGGGGATGCCCGTCGACGTCTACAAGTTCTATGGCGACACCGGACTGAGCCTGCTGAACCTGCTGGCGACGCTCGGCGCCCTGCTGCTCACGCTCGGCATCTTCCTGACGATGGCCAACGCGGCGGCAAGCCTCCGGGGCGGGGTGGCGGTTGGGCCCGACCCATGGGGTGGGAGCACGCTCGAGTGGTTCGCCCCCTCTCCCCCTCCGATGCACAACTTCGATCTCGTTCCCGACGTGCGCAGCGGCGAGCCGCTCGCCGACATCCGCGAAGCGATCAGGCGGCGTGCCACCCGGTGGGAGATGCCCCCGGCGGTCGCGCCGGGGCGCGAGCTCGAGCCGGTCTCCGTGAAGCCCAGCGACGCGGGCAACGAGACGCCCGCGAGCGGGCAGGACACCGAGGGGGACGCGACCACCGAGCCCGCGCAGGCCGGCCTGCAGACCGACTCGGGGCCCGAGAGCTCGAATGACGAGAACGACCGCCCGGTAGCCTGATCGGCATGCCCCCTCCCGCGAAGGGCCGCGCGGCCCGGCCGCCCTCACGGCCGCCCCGCCGCCCCCTCGACGTCCGCCCCTTCGGCGATGCCCGCGCCGGCTCCGTGCGCGCCGCCTGAAGCCATGGAATCGGCCCAGATAGCCAACCGCCGCCCCGTCGCCCCGGCCCCCGTCGCCGGCGTCGAGCACCCCGCCGCCCGCATCCCCGGCAGGGGCGAGCTCGGGCGGGGACCCGAGGCGGTCGGGCGCGCCTCCGCAGCGGCGCGGCTCGCGGCTCACGCCCGCGACTACCTGGCGCTGACCAAGCCGCGGATCATCTCCCTGCTCCTCTGGACGACCGTGGCGGCGATGCTCGTCGCACGGCCCCGGGGGCTGGAGATCTCGACCGTCCTTTGGACCTGCCTCGGCGGCTATCTGGCGGCGGGCGGGGCTGGGGCGATCAACCACTACATCGACCGCGACATCGACGCCCGGATGGGTCGGACGAAGGGACGGCCGATCGTCTCGGGGCGGATCGAGCCGCTGCACGGCCTGATCTTCGGGATCTGCCTCGGCGCCCTGGCGATCCTCCAGCTCGCCCTGACGGTGAACGGCCTCGCGGCCGCGCTGGCGCTCGCCGGGCTGCTCGGCTACGTCCTGCTCTACACGGCCTGGCTGAAGCCGCGCACGCCCCAGAACATCGTGATCGGCGGCGCCGCCGGGGCGATGCCGCCGCTGGTCGGCTGGGCCGCGGCGACCGGCGGACTGACCTGGGAGGCCCTGATCCCGTTCGCGATCGTCTTCCTCTGGACCCCGCCGCATTTCTGGGCGCTGGCCCTGCTGATCTCCGACGACTACGAGCGGACCGGTGTGCCGATGCTGCCGGTCGTCCGGGGCGGGGGGTTCACGCGGCGACGCATCCTGGGCTACTCCGCCCTCCTGGTCCCGTTCACGCTCCTGCCGGTTGCGACGGAGATGCTCGGCGCGATCTACGGCGTGACGGCGCTGATCCTGGGAGCGGCCTTCATCGTCCTGGCCACTCGCCTGCTCCGCTCGCCGTCGAAGCGGGCCGCCCTGCAGCTCTACCTGAGCTCCCTCGCCTACCTCTTCCTGCTGTTCGGGGCGATGGCGGTCGACCGGCTCCTCGCCGGTTGAGGAATAATCCCCGCTGAATGGACCGCATCCGCGCGAACAGGAGCATCCGCGCCGGCCTCGGTGCCGCGGCGCTCGCCCTGTTCTTCTTCGCCCTGACCTTCTACGCGGCGATCCTCTACATCGGCTGAGTCTCGATGAGCCCCGTCGACACCGAGCCGACCGAGCTGATCTACGCCCCCAGCCCCTCCTGGGCGCCGCTGCTCGTGGCCGCCGGGATCGCCCTGATCCTCGCCGCGACCTTCATGGGCACGATCCTCTGGGTGATCGGCGCGGCCGTGCTCTTCCTCGGCACCCGCTCCTGGTGGCGGCTCGCCAACGACGAGATCTCCCACATGCGCCGCAGCCAGCGGACCGACACCGCCGTGATTCCGGCCGAGCCGGTCAGGCGCCCCGGCCGCTCCGCGAGCGCCTGAGTCCGCCCCGCGTTTTCGCCGGGGCGGCCTCCCGCTGCTCCGGCTAGCCCGGAGTCATGCTCGAGGTGGCGCCGTCGGAGACCCAGACGCGCATCACGTCGCGCATCGACAAGACGCCCGCCACCTCGCCTCCCTCGACTACGACGAGATGGCGGATCTTGCGGGCCGCCATCTCCGATGCCGCGCGCTCGAGGCTCCACTCGGGGGCGGCGGTGATCACCGATCCGCTCATGTGGTCGGCCACCCGCTCCTCGTCGGGATCCTGGCCGCGGCCGACCGAGACCAGCACGTCCCGCTCGCTGATCACCCGCGGGCCGGGAGCCTCCTCGTCGACGACCACGGCGGCCCCGACGTTCTTGTCGGTCATCATCCGCGCCGCCTCGCGCAGCGTGTGCCCGGGGCCGACGGTGAGCATCAAGGTCGACATCCCATCGCGAACTTCCATCCCTACTTTCAGCGCTCCTTCCAGCATCGACCGCCCGTTGGGGCGGGGCCTTGTGACGATCAGCGCAACCCTATCCGATGGCCTCCCTGCCCCGTTCGACCGGCCCCTCGGGCAGGTAGGATCCGGGCCGTGAACGCCCCCCGGATCAAGGCCATCGCGGCGTCGGTTCTGAGCGCCGGAGCGATCGTCGCAGTGAGCGGCTGCGACGCCAGCGAGAATGCCGATCTGGCGAACGGACGCCAGCTCTTCGTGGACAGCTGCGCGAGGTGCCACCAGCTCGAGGAATCCGGCGCCGGGACGGACATCGGGCCCGACCTCGACGCGGCCTTCGCCGCGGCGCGGAACTCCGGCATGGACCAGGACACGATCGAGGGGATCGTCGCCGCGCAGATCGAGAACCCTCGACAAGCCGATCCCGCCGATCCGACCTACATGCCGGCCGGCATCGTCGAAGGCCAAGACGCCGAGGACGTCTCCGCGTACGTCGCCTCCGTCGCCGGCGTGCCCGGGATCGAGGCGCCGACCGCGCCCGGCGGGGAGGGCGGGCAAATTTTCGCAAGCAATGGCTGCGGCACGTGCCACATCATGGCCGCAGCCGAGAGCGCCGGCGTCGTCGGGCCGAACCTCGACGAGGAGCTGCCGGGGCAGAGCGCCAGCCAGATCGAGACGTCGATCGTCGACCCGAGCGCGGAGATCGTCAACGGCTACCGGGACGAGATGCCGAAGGAGTTCGAGCAGTCGATCGAGCCGGCCGACCTGAAGACCCTGGTCGAGTTCCTGATGAGCAAGGCCGGCGAGGGCGCCCCGCCGGCCTCGGGCGGCAGCCCCACCAGCAGCAACCAGGGCGGCGGCGGCCCCGCGGCCGGTGGCGGCTCGGGAGCGGCCGGCGGCGGCTCCCAGGGCGGCAAGTAGGCCTCTAGAGCGAATCCTGACCGGGGGCCGGCTCGTCCTCCTCGGCGGGCTCCCCCAGTCCGACCCTCAGCCACCCGATCGTCGCCCGGACGCCCAGCGCCACCGCGATGGCGGCGAGGACCGCGCCGAGCCAACTCGCCACGAGGACCGCGCCGGCGATCACGATCGCCGCCGCGATCACGATGATCACCAGGACGCGGAAGGCATCGGCCTCGGAGCGAAACGGGTTGCGCATCTGCGGCTCGGCCATCCCGGCCGGGATCTTCGCACGACCCGTAGCGGTCGCCATCCCGCTGCGACAGCAGGGGTAGGCTTTGGGCCATGGGCGAGGATCGGGGGATGTCGGAGGCCGAGGCGAAGGCGCATTGCGAGCGCCTCGCGGCGTCGCACCCGGACCGCGCCACCCATCGGTGGCTCCCGCGCCGGGCGGCCGAGGGTTGGCAGGTCGTCAAGGTGGGCCTGAAGCCCCCGCTCGAGAACCTGACGACCGAGCAGCGCGCCGACGAGCGCCCGAGCCCCGCCGACGACCCACACCCCGCCCTCGACCGCAACGTCGGTCCGTGGGTCGGGGGCGGCTGAGCGCTCCGCAGCGGTACCTCGACGTGTGTCGTTCTGGGCATCCCAGGAGTGCTCAAACAAACACACGTCGGACTCGGCGTGGCCTCGCAGGCTGCCGGGGCGAGCGTGGCTCTGCTGAGAGGTCGTAGTGCGCCGGCAATACGGGGCCTCTCAGAGCTCGCTGTAGGCCTCGCAGGCCGCAGAGTCTCCTGAGGGCGCGCAAGTCGCAAGCAGGTCAAGGACGCAGGATGCGCGCCGATGCGAGCGTAGGCGTTACTACGTGAGTGAGGCGCGCATCCGAGGACGCAGAGATGCGCCGCGAATACGCGTCCTCAGAGGATGTAGACGGCGGTGTAGACGATGATCCACATCACGTCGACGAAGTGCCAGTAGATCCCCGGCACCTCAACGCCCAGGTGGTCCTTCTCCTTCGTCCCGAAATGTCCGCGCCAAGCCCGCACGTTGGCGAACGAGAGCAGGATCAGGCCGACCAGGACGTGGGCGCCGTGCAGTCCGGTCAGGCCGTAGAAGATCGAGCCGAACGCCCCGTCGCGCGCGCTGAAGCCGATGTGGACGTACTCGTTGAGCTGGATGAAGAGGAAGGTCGCCCCGAGCAGCCAGGTGAGCGCGAGGCCCATCTTCATCGCGTTGCGGTTGCCCCGGCGGGCGCCCTCGAGCGCCCAGTGGACGGTGAACGAGGAGGAGATCAGGATCGCCGTGTTGACCCCGGCGACGAGCTTCGGCAGCTCGAAGCCCTCGGGCGGCCAGCTGCCGGAGAGGTTGGAGACCTCGCGAAGGAAGAAGTAGGAGGCGAAGAAGGCCCCGAACAGCATCGTCTCGGAGACGATGAAGAGGAGGATGCCGAGCGTCTGGCGGTCGATCCTCGACGAGGCGTGCGCCTCCGGCGGCCCGTGATGGTCGTGCGCATGCGCCCCTCCGACGGCGACCGATGCGGACTCCATCAGGCGGTGCCCCCGACGGCGTGCGCGCCCGCCGCAGCGGGCTTGCGCCGCTCCGCCCCGCTCGAGGCGTCCCCCCCGGACTCGAAGTGCTCGACCGGCTTGTCCGTGATCTCCCGGACGCGGTCCAGCAGGCCCTCCTCGACCCACTTCGATCGGCGGCCGAAGGTCGAGACGAGGATCTCGTCGACGCGATAGTGGTGGAGGGCGTTGTCGATGGCGGCGAAGGGCTCGGGGCTCATCGGCTGCCCGGTCGCGTCGATCTCGGAGCGATAGAGCACCGCCAGCGTCGCCGCGAGCCGTTGGCAGATCTCCTCGCGCGACGCCTCGCCGGAGCGGGGGGCGATGAACGTGTAGCGGTGGGGCTGCTCGCGATGGAGCTCGACGAGATGGCGAACGAGATCGGGGGCGTTGACGGTCTGCGTCGCGACCACCAGGGTGTGGGTGACGTCCCAGCGCACCGCGTCGTCCTCGATCCGGACCGGGATGTGCTCGACCGGGACGTCGTAGCGGGAGCGCGCCCACTCGATCAGGTCCTTGCGGGCGAGGCCGAAGCGGCTCTCGGCCAGGGCTGAGATCAGGATCTCGGAGGGGGAGAAGGCTCGAACCGCGTCGTCGAGGGCCAGCGGGGGGTCGGGGTCGAGGATCGTGGCGGTCGACTCGATTCCGAACTCGCGGAGGACGTCCTGGGTGACCTCCACGCGGCTGAGCGCCGCATCGCGGACCTCGCCGACGTCCACGATCTGTCCGGCGACGGGTTGATTCTGCGGCGCGGCGAGCGCGACGTGCTCGGCGCCGGCCGCGACCCGCTCGCGAATCGCGGTCAGCAGGCGGCGGCCGCCGGCGACCTCGTTGAGGAAGGCGAGGACGGTGCCTCCGCTTGCGCTCGCCTGCTCGGGCGAGGTCACGAGGAGCCCCCTCCGGAGGCAGCTCCGGCGACGGCGGGCTCGGGGCCTCCCACCTCGGCTCCGCCCTCTGTCCCGCCGAGGATCGCATGGCGGGCGCCCGGGACGCCGTACTCGTAGGGCCCGCCGACGACGCGCGGGATCTCGTCGAAGTTGAAGACGGGAGGGGGCGATGAGACGAGCCACTCGATCGTCTTGGCCCGCCACGGATTGGCGCCGGCGCGCGGGCCGAATCGCCAGGACACGACCATGTTGTAGACGAAGATCAGCTGGGCGGCGCCAAGGATGAAGCTGAAGATGCTGATCACCAGGTTCCAATCCCCGAACTGGGCCGCGTAGTCGGCCACCCGGCGCGGCATCCCCTCCATGCCCACCCAGTGCATCGGCACGAACGTGCCCAGCATCCCCACCAGGGTGAGCCAGAAGTGCGCGCGGCCGAGCCGCTCGTCGTACATGCGCCCGGTCATCTTCGGGAACCAGTGGTAGATCCCGCAGAAGATCGTGAAGACCGAGCCGCCGAAGAGCACGAAGTGGATGTGGGCGACGACGAAGTAGGTGTCGGAGACGTGGATGTCGATCGGGATCATGCCCAGCATCACGCCACTGATCCCGCCGATCACGAAGGTGACGATGAACCCGAGCGCGAACAGCATCGAGGTCGACTCGATGTGCAGCTTCGAGTCGAACAGCGTGCCCAGCCAGGAGAAGACCTTGATCCCGGTCGGCACTGCGATCAGCAGGGACGTGACCATCATCGGCACGCGCAGCCAGCTGAACATGCCGGAGACGAACATGTGGTGCGCCCAGACGGCGAAGGAGAGCACGACGATGCCGAGCAGCGCCAGGGCCATCAGCCGGTAGCCGAAGATCGTCTTGCGGGCGTGGGTCGAGATGACCTCGCTGACGATCCCGAAGCCGGGCAGCATCATGATGTAGACCGCGGGGTGGGAGTAGAACCAGAAGATGTGCTGGTAGCTGATCACGTCGCCACCGGCAGCCGCCTGGAAGAAGTTGGTGCCGATCGCGCGGTCGAAGAGGACCATGAACTGGACGCCGGCGATGAACGGGGTGGCGGCGACGACCAGCAGCGAGGTCGAGAGGTTGGCCCAGACGAGCAGCGGCATGCGCCAGAAGTTCATCCCCGGCGCCCGCATGGTCACGATCGTGACCAGGAAGTTGAGCGCCGTCGCCACCGACGAGGCGCCGGCGAACTGCACCCCGAGGTTGAAGAACGACTGCCCGAGCGGGGCCCCAGTGGAGAGCGGGGCATAGCCGGTCCAGCCGGCGTCGAAGGCGCCGCCCGGGACCAGGTAGCTCGACAGGAACAGCAGGCCCGCCATCGGCAGCATCCAGAAGGAGAGCGCGTTCAGCCGCGGGAAGGCCATGTCCGGCGCGCCGATCATCAGCGGCAGGACGTAGTTGGCGATCCCGGCGAACACCGGAATCACGAAGAGGAAGATCATGAACGCGGCGTGGGTCGAGAAGAGGCCGTTGAAGACCCCAGGGTCGACCACCTGGGTGCCCGGCTGGGCGAGCTCGGCCCGCATGATCATCGCGAACAGCCCGCCGAGCAGGAAGAAGACGAAGGTCGTGCAGATGTACTGGATGCCGATCACCTTGTGATCGGTGTTGAACTTGAAGTAGTCCTTCCAGGTAGTCGCCCCGTGCTGGGAGTGGTCGTCGGGGATCGTCGGCGCTCCCGAGGCCCAGCGGAACCAGTAGTCGAAGCAGCCGATCCCGATCAGGAAGCCGATCGGCCCGGTGATCGCCGGGACGATGATGTGGGGGTAGCCGGTCTGCTCGGTCTGGAAGATCTCGAGCCCGCTGATCGCGCGCAGCGCGACCACGAGCCCGAACCCGAACGCCGCCCCGATCAGCATCCCGAATGCGGCGCGGGTCATCCCGGGGCTCCTAAGCGCTACTGGCACGTTCCCAAATCCTCCCGCAGGTCTCAGTCGCTGATCTCGTCATAGATGCCGGCACCCCTGCCCCCAGCCGCCCCCGTGCTGACGGTGCCCTCGGGGATCTCCTCCTGATCCTTTGCCCACGCGTCGAACTCGGCCTGTGACTCGGCGACGGCGGCCGCCCTCATGGTCGAGTGGCCCCAGCCGCAGAGCTCGGTGCAGATCACCGAGTAGACGCCCTCCTCGTTCGGGGTGACGCGGGCGACGTCATCGATCTGCTCGCCGTTGGGGAGGTCCGAGCCTGGGACGAGATCGCGCTTGATGCCCCACTCGGGGACCCAGAAGGCGTGCAGGACGTCGAGGGCGTTCAGGTGCAGCTCGAGCTGCGTCCCGACGGGCGCGTGAAGCTCGTTGGAGGTCACGCCCTGCTCGGGGTAGTCGAAGCGCCAAGCGAACTGCTGGGCGGTCACGTCGACCCTCATGATCGGTCCCGACGCCTCGGCCTCGATGTCGTTGAGCACGATCGTCGAGTAGACCCCGCCGAAGATCACGATCAGCGTCGGAACCACGGTCCAGATGATCTCGAGGCGCGTGTTGCCGTGGATCGGCTCGCCGTCGGACTCGTCGCCGGGCTTGGCCCGGAACCTCCAGATCGCGTAGCCCATCATCACCATGACGACGCTGAAGACCAGCGAGCTGAGCACGATCATCACGTTGAAGAGGGTGACGATCGGGCCCTTCTCCTCGGATGCGACGTCCCCCAGCCAGGGGATGTTGACCATGATCACCGAGATGACGATCGTCAACAGGGCCATCGCTCCGAAGAGCTTCAACAGTGTCGAGCGGGACATGTCCTTCATGAGCCGCGCGGCATTCTATTGAGTGGGCGGCGCCTGCAGGGGCCGTCCCCGGGGAGGCCTCGGCGGTGGTGCGGAAACCCTCAACCGGAGGGCACCCGCTCGAGCCGATCGAGGTCCCCGGCGGAGGCGGCGAGGACCGACCTGGCCACCCCCTCCCAGCTCCAGCGCGCTCTGGCCGCTGCCGACAGCGCGCGCCGCGCGGCGGCTTGCTCGTCCTCGGGGAGGGCGAGCCAGCGGTTCAGGGCCTCGGCAATCTCGGCGACGGCGCCCGGACCGAGGCCGAAGGAGGTGAGCTCGCCGATTTCCCCCGAAAGCTCGCCGGCGAGGGCGGCGGCCACCTCGGCGAGCCCCGAATGGCGGGCGCAGAGCGGTAGGGCCCCCGTCGCCGCGGCCTCCGCGGCCACCATCCCGAAGGCCTCGGGGAAGGTGCTGGGGACGACCATCGCGTCGCTGGCGCGGACGGCGTGGGCGAGCTCGCCGTACTCGAGCCTGCCGGCGAGCTCGACGCTGCCAGCGGCGAGGCCGCACGCCTCCTCATAATCCGGCGGCGGGGCGGCGAGAAAGGAGCCGAGATAGGCGAGCGGCGCCTCCTCTCCGCCCTCGAGCCCCCACCCCAGCCGCGCGACCTCGCGGGCGTCCCTCAGGTCCCCCGAGGAGATCGACCGCCAGAGCCGCTCGAGGCCGTCGCGATACTCGCCGAAGCCGATCAGCAGCAGCCGCGCCCCCGGATTCGCGGCGACGACGAGCGGCCAGGCGGCCAGGAGCAGGTCGCAGCCCTTCGAGACGATCAGCTTGCCGACGAAGATCACGCGCGGCCCCTCGGCGGCGGCGTAGCGGCGCAGGGCCGCCGCCGCCGCGCCCTCGTCCCGGCCGAGGCCGCTGCCCGTATTCGGGACGGAGGCCTCGAGCTGCGAGGCGAGGGCCTCCAGCTCCGCGGGCGCGGCGGAGCGATCCTCCAGCGGCGAGAACGCTTCGACGTCGACGCCGGGGGGCCCGAGCCGCGTCTTGGCGGGCAGTGCGGGGTCGTCGAGCGCCTCCCAGAGATCGGTCGCGGTGTGGCGGGAGCCGACGAGGACGGCCTCGGCGGCCTCCATCCCCTCCCGCGCCAGGGGGAGGAAGCGGGGATTCGGCTTCACCGTGTAGGAGAGCGCGCTGCCATGGATCTTGGCGGCGAAGCGGAGCCCCGCGCGGGCGAGGATCGCGGGGCCGGCGATCAGGTGGTTGGCGAGCGCGGCTTGGCTGCCGCCGATCCGCTCCTCGACGTCGCGGACGGCGGCCACGTTGCGTGCCAGGTAGCGCTCGAGCTCCCCCTCGCTCAGCTTCGGGAACGTCTTCGCCTCGAAGCCCTCGTAGGCGTCGGCCACGTAGACCGGCAGCAAGCCCGCGATGTCGGGCAGGTAGGCGGTGACGCTGCCGGGGTGGTCTGCGCCCTCCCCCGGTTCGACCTGCAGCTCCCCGCTCTCCCAGCGGCCGACCGCATCGACCCAGGGAAGGGAGCCGGCGCCGAGGTCCTGGCAGAGGAGATGGACGTCGTGGCCCAGCCGCGCAAGCGCCTGGGCGAGATTCGCGTTGTAGACGTTGCTACCGGTCCCGCGGAGCAGGTAGCCATGGAAGATCAGCACCCTCATCGAAGGCCATCCTGGCGCCCCCACCGGATAGGGTTCGCCGACCTTGCACGAGCGGCAGACCTACAGATTGCGCGCACCGGCCTCGGGACGCGAGGCCCTGGTCGAGGCCGACGTCGACGGCGTCTACGTCGACCGCGAGACCGGCGAGGAGCTGAAGCCGGTGACCCGGGTGCTCCCCCTCGCCCCCTCTCCCTCGGCGCTTCTGCGCAGCCCCGAGAACCTGCGCGAATGCCGGCGCTGCGAGCAGCTGATCGGCCTTGATCTGAGCGACTGCCCCCATTGCGGGCTGCGCCAAGAGGCGACGAACGGCGAGGGCCAGTGAGCGGCCCCTCCCGGGCCCTGCGCGCGACGCTCGCCGCAGCGGCGGCCGCGGCCGCCCTCGGCGTCGCCGGCTGTGGCGACGAGGAGGAGACGACGGTCCCCGCCACGACCGAGGCGACCTCGAGCTCGGCCGAGTCCACTACCTCGAGCACATCGCCCACGACCACGACCTCCGCCCCGGCGACCACGACCTCGACGAGCACCAGCACGACCTCGACCACCTCGACGACGAGCACGGGCGGCTCCGGCGGGACCAGCCCCGACGGCTACGACCCGAACAAACCGGACAGCGAGACGAACGACAAGCCACCGAAGCCGGGCACCCCGGAGGATGCCTTCGAGGAGGCCTGCGAGGAGAACCCGGAGACCTGCGGGTAGTCAGCCGCCCGCTCGCCTGGCGTAAGCGATTCCAGGTCGCCCGGCCGCGATTACTCGTCCGCTACGAAGTACGCCCAGTAGAGGATTCGCTCGCCGGTAAAACGGCATCCGTAGGAGCGCACCGAACCGATCTTCTGCTGCGGCTGCGCGTCGAGCAGCTTCTCATCTTCGCACTCGTCCGGCTGGCGGCTGGCGACCCACTGGTTCTTGTCGGTGGAGAGTCCATCGCGGTAGACGGGCGCCCAGGTCGGCAGCGTCAACGCGATCCGCAGCCCCTTCTTGACCCGGATCGGGTTGTTCAGGGTGAAGATCGGTCGTCGGCCGAAGCTCGGCTCCAGCTCCACCACCGGGCTCTGCTTCGTGAGCTTGTAGCGAGAGCGCTCCGCCGGCTTCAGGAGGGCAAGTCTCCCCACTGAGCGCCCCTCGTGGCTCTTGTTCTTGAACTTGTCATTAGCCGAGGCGATGTCCTCAGGTGACAGGTCCCCAAGGTCGACCGCCCAGGCGACGATGTGACCATCGCTGGGAACCTTGAATAGGCCGTCCTTGCCACCGGCGGTGACCTGCATTGCGGTCACCGTTCCGGTGACGCGGCAATCCTTCGGGCAAAGGGGGTTTGGAGTCCTTGCCGTCGCCCCAAGCTCCCTGGCGGCCTTGCCGCTCGCGAGGCTCGCGAAGAAACCGACGAGGATCACAGCTGCCAGGATCAAGGCCGCACCCGCGACGCCAGCAAACGATCGGTGTGGGTTTTTCGGCTTTGGGCTCATCAAGAAGGTCCTAACACGATCACCTGCCCCGGGTTGCGGTTCGGACCGGGGCCGCGAACTGAAGTCTAGGCGGCGGCGGGCCCGGAATCGTGGCGCACCCGCCCTAGAATGCGGCGCCGTGCCCGCGATCGAGGTCGTCAACTTGCAGCGGGCCTTCTCGGGCGACGTCCTCGCGGTGGCCGGGGTCGACATCGAGGTCGAGGAAGGAGAGATCTACGCCTTCCTCGGTCCCAACGGCGCCGGCAAGACGACCACGGTCCGCATGCTGACCACCCTGCTGCGCCCCACCGGAGGAAGCGCCCGGGTCGCCGGGCACGACGTCGTCACCGAGGCGGCCGCGGTACGGCGCTCGATCGGCGTGGCGCTGCAGGAGGCGGCGCTCGATCCCCTGATGACCGGCGGGGAGCTGATTCGGCTGCAGGCCACGCTCCACGGCCTCGACCGCTCCGAGGGCAACAGCCGCTCGCAGGGGCTCCTGCGCCGCGTCGGGCTGACCGAGGCGGCGGACCGGCGCGTCGGCACCTACTCGGGCGGGATGAAGCGGCGGCTCGACCTCGCCTCGGCCCTCGTCCACGAGCCGCGCGTCCTCTTCCTCGACGAGCCGACGACCGGCCTCGACCCGGTCAGCCGCAAGGCGATCTGGGAGGAGGTCACGAAGCTGAACGACGAGGGCACGACCGTCTTTCTCACGACCCAGTACCTCGAGGAGGCCGACCAGCTCGCCGACCGGGTCGGGATCATCAGCGCGGGCAGGATCGTCGCCGAGGGGACCCCCGCCTCGCTCAAGGCCGAGGTGGGCAAGCCACGGCTCGAGCTGGTTCTCGCCGAGGGGCCGAGGGAGACCTGCAGCGAGGTGCTAGCCCGCTTCGGGCGGCTGCTGCCGGCCCGCGACGGCAAGCTCTTGGTCGAGGTGGAGTCAGGCGCCGCGGCGATCGCTCCGGTCGTCCGGGCGCTCGACGAGGCAGACATCGCGGTGGAGTCGCTCGACCTGGTCGAGCCGACGCTCGACGACGTCTTCGTCGAGAAGACCGGCCAGCACCTCGAGGGCGCCGACGGGGGCGAGTCCGCGAGCGAAGCGGACGCCGCCACCCCCGAGCCGGAGCCCGTTTGAGCACCGCCCGAATCGTCGTGGCGCTCGGTCGGCGCTCGGTCCTGCAGACCTTTCGCCGACCTCAGCTCGTCGCGCCGTTGCTGATCCTGCCGACGCTGCTGCTGGCGATCCAGAGCGCCGGCGCCGGCCGCGCCGTGGAGCTGGACGGCTTCCCGCCGGTCGAGAGCTTCTTCCAGTTCCTGCTGGCCGGCTCGATCGTCCAGTCGACGCTGCTGGCCGGAAACAGCGCCGGGATCGCGATGGCCGTCGACATCGAGATGGGCTTCACCGACCGCCTGCTCGCAGCCCCGATCCCGCGCTTCGCGATCGTCGCGGGCCGGCTCGCCGGTGCTGCGGCGCTCGGCGCCCTGACCGCGCTCTGGTTCCTCGCGATCGGGCTGATCTTCGGGGCGACGATCGAGGAGGGCCTCCCCGGCGCGCTGATGATGATTGCGCTCGCCACCGGCTCGGCCTTCGCGTTCGGCACGCTCGGCGCCGCCATCGCCCTGCGCAGCGGCAGCGCGTCGGTCGTGCAGGGGATGTTCCCGCTGGTCTTCGTGATCCTGTTCCTCTCGACGGCGTTCTTCCCCAAGGACCTGCTCCAGGAGCCTGCGCAGACGATCGCCGCCCTCAACCCCCTTTCGTTCGTCGCAGACGCCGTCCGGGACCCGGTGATCTCGTCGTTCTCGGCGAGCGACGTGCTCGCCGGGCTCGCGGGGATCGCGATCATCGGCGCCATCGGCCTCGTGCTCTCGTCGCTGGCTCTCCAGCGCAGGCTCCGGACCGGCTGATGACCCACGACCTCGAGACGATCGGGGCGATGCTCCGCCGCGCGAAGAACGAGCTGATCCGCGTGCCGGGCGCCGCGATCCCCGGCGTCCTCGCGCCGACGATCTTCTTCCTCGGCCTCACGTCGGTCTTCGGCAGCCTCGCGCTGCTGCCCGGCTTCGACACGCAGAGCTACGAGAGCTTCATGATCCCCGTGAGCATGCTCCAGGGAGCGGGGTTCACCGGCGCGGCCGCCGGCGTGAATCTGGCCCGCGACATCGAGATCGGCCTCTTCGACCGCTTCCTCGCCTCCCCCGCGCCGCGCTGGGTCCTGCTCGCCGGGATCGTGCTGCCCGCGAGCGTGCGTTCGCTGATCCCGGCGACCGTGCTGCTGGTCGTCGCGCTGATCGTCGGCGCCGACTTCCCCGGCATCGTCGGCCTGCTCGTCGCGGTCACGCTGGTCATGGGAATGGCGATCCTCGCCGCCTGCTGGAGCGTGACCCTGGCGCTCCGCTTCCGCACCCAGGCGGCTGCCCCGTTGATGCAGACCGTGATGCTGGCGCTTGTTTTGACCACCACCGCCTACGCCCCCCAGGAGCTCCTCACCGGATGGCTGGCGCCGGTCGCCGAGATCAATCCGATCACCCAAGTCGTCGAGGCGGCGCGGCAGGGCTTCACCGGCTCGGTCAGCTGGAGCGGAACCTGGCCCGGGATCGTGGCCCTGGTCGCGTTCATCCTGGTGCTGGGCGCCTTCGCGCTGCGCGGGATGCGAAGGACGGCGTACTAGCAAGCAGCGAGCAGCAAGCAGCAAGCAGCACCTGCCGTCCCTCGGCAGGCCACCCGCAGTTGGCCTGCCGAGGGGCGTCGATGCGAATTGGGGGTCCTATACAGCCCCAATCCGCAACGAAGCTCCCGCCTATCTTTCCGCTCCTCCCTCATCAGCCCGAAAGCAAGCCACCTCTTGGGGGGCGGACCCGGCGCGAGCCGAAGCAAGCGGCAAGCAGCGAGCAGCTCCTTCCGTTCCTCGGCAGGCCACCCCCGGGTTGCCTACCGAGGGAAGTCAGGTGCTGAAGCGAGCGCAGCGAGCGTGCTGCTTGCTGAAGGCCGCGAAGCGGCCGTGCTACTTGTACCGATACGTGATGCGGCCGCGATCGAGGTCGTAGGGGCTGAGCTCGATCTTCACCCGGTCGCCGGGAAGGATCCGGATGTAGTGGCGGCGCATCTTGCCCGAGATGTGGCCGAGGACCTGGTGGTCGTTGTCGAGCTTGACCTTGAACATCGTGTTGGGCAGGGCCTCGAGGACCTCGCCCTCCATCTCGATCTTCTCTTCCTTGCTCATGCGGTGCGGCAGGGTAGCAGCGCTCCCCCGGGCCTCCGACGCTCCCGGAACGGCGCGACGGCTAGCGGCCCTGGTAGGTCGCCTTGCCGGGGCCGTCGCGCAGGAAGCTCTCGACGGCGCCCTTCAGGTCCTCGGTGTCGAAGAGCGGTCCCGCGATCTCGGCCGTGGCGTCGTCGGCGGCCGCGATGCCGCCGTCGAGGTAGGTGCGGACGAGCCGCTTGGTGGCGCCGTGGGCGATCGTCGGCCCGGCGGCCAGCTCGCGCGCGAACCCCATCCCCGACTCGAGCAGCTCGCCCGGCGGCAGGACCCGGTTGACGACGCCCCACTCGAGCATCGCCTCGGCGTCGTAGAGCTCGCCGGTCATCACGAACTCGCGAGCCCGAGCAGGGCCGGCGCGCTCCGCCATCCGCTGGACGCCGCCGCCGAACGGGGTCAGGCCGACCACGCGCTCGACCAACCCGAAGCGCGACCCCTCCGCGGCCCAGATCATGTCGCAGCCCAGCGATGCCTCGAGCCCCGCGGTCAAGCAGAGGCCGTGGACGAGGGCGAGGGTAGGGATCTCAAGCGCCTCGAACGCCTGCAGGCCGCGCACGCCTCCTTCCGCAAGGCGCGTGCCCTCCGCGGAGCCGGGGACGTCGGCGAAGACCCTGCCGACGTCGACACCGCCGGTGAAGACCTTGCCCTCGGCGCGGAAGATCATCGCCCGAGCGTCCGAGGTCGCCACCTCGTCGCGCGCCTCCACGATCCGCTCGAAGGTGCGGTCCGTGAACAGGTTGAGCGGCGGGTCGTCGAGGATGACCACGGCCACGTCCCCGTCCCGCTCGACGCGAACCGGGTCACGCGATCCCGCCCCGTCGCTCACGCCTCCCCACCGTCCCTGATCGTCGCCGCGATCTTCGCGATCTCGTCCATGTCCCCCGCTCCGGGCGTCCACGGCAGCTCGAGCGGATCGTCCTCGTAGCGGGGGACGACGTGGACGTGGAAGTGGAAGACGGTCTGCCAGGCCGCCGCCCGGGTGGAGTTGAGCAGGTTGAACCCGTCCGGCTGCAGAATCGCCTCCATCCGCTTCGCGATCCGCTGCGCCGCCGCCGCCGTGCGGCAGAGGTCCTCCTCGCCGATCGAGAGCAGATCCTCGGTGTGCTGCCGCGGGATCACCAGCGCGTGCCCCTTCGTGGCGGGGTTGATGTCCATCATCGTCACCGTGTGATCGTCGGAGTCGACGATCTCGGCGGACGCTTCGCCGGAGACGATCGCGCAGAAGATGCAGTCCTCGTGGCCTTCGGACATGGCGGCGCAGGCTATCTGCCGCGGTGCCAGGCGCGCAGATGGGCGATCGCGTCCTCCCGATCGCCAACCTCGCCGGCGAACTGCGCGGCCTCGAGCTCCCGGACCGCCTCGCCCAGATCGGGGCCGGGCGCGATCCCGGCTTCCGCCGCGATCTCGTCGCCGCGCAGCAGGGGAGGCGCCGGCCCTTCACGCTCCCACTCCGCCGCGGCCTCCAGCATCTCGCGGGCCAGCTCGAGATGGCCGTCGATCGCTGCCTGGGGCACCCCTCCTCCCTGCGCGGAGAGCCGATCGGCGATGGTGAGCAGCGTCGTGTCGACGGACTCGCGCCCGCAGCGACGCAGGTACTCCCAGACCCGGCGGGGCGGCAGGGGCCGCTCGCGGACCATGAACCCGAGAACGAGGTGGTCGCGGGTGATCGCGGCGAGGTAGTCGGCGAAGCGGCGCGAGGTGCGCAGGCGGCGGCAGAGCCCGCGGTTCATCTCGGCCCCGGTCGCGTCGTGGCCGATGAAGGAGACCCGCCCGTCGGGCAGCTCCCTGCGGGTGACTGGCTTGCCGACGTCATGGAGGAGGGCGGCGAAGCGGAGGCCGTCGCGGCGGGTGAGGCCGTCGGCGAGTGGCTGAGCGAGAAGCTCGGCGACCCGGGGGGCGACGGGCCCCGCGTAGGGCTCGAGGTCGCCTTCCAGCTCGAGGACCCGCCGCAGGACCTCGATCGTATGGCCGTGGGCGTCGAGGTGGTGGTTGGCGCTTTGGCTGACCCCGTGCAGGGCGTCCAGCTCGGGGAGGACCGCGGGCGTCCCGCCGAGCCGCTCGAGCAACTCGACCGCCGCGAGGGGATCGGGGCCGGAGACCATGCCGGCAAGCTCGGCGAACAGGCGCTCTCCGGCCGGCTCGCCGGCGCGACGTGCGTCGGCTCGGGCCAGCTCGACGGTCTCGGGCTCGGGCTCGAGGCCCAGCGCCGCGGCGATGCGGGCGGCTCGCAGGATCCGCAGGGGATCGTCGGAGAAGGACCGCTCCGAGACCACGCGGAGACGTCGCTCGCGAAGGTCGGCGAGCCCGCCCGTCGGGTCGATCTCGCGTTCTCCCCCGAGCGGGAGAGCGATCGCGTTCGCGGTGAAGTCGCGCAGGCGCAGGTCCTCCTCGATCGTCGCAGCGCGGAGCCGCGCCACGTCGAGGGTCCATGCGCCCCCCCGGTCCACGACCCTCCAGGTGGCGAACTCATCGGAGAGCTCGAAGGGATGGGCGTCCGCCGCGGCCGCGATCGCCCGGGCGGCCTCCCGCGCGTCCCCGGCGACCGCGAGGTCGACGTCGGCGACGGGGATCCCGAGCGCGGCGTCGCGAGGGGCGCCCCCGACCACCCAGGCTTCCTGCCCTCCTGCGAGCGCCGCGCGGGCGATCTCGAGCGCTTCGACGCCGGCGAGGCCGCGGGCGATCCGCTCGGCGCTTGGCGGCTCGGCGCTCACCGCCGGTAGGCGCGGGGGACGCGGGCCGAGATGCCGCACGTGACCTCGTAGTTGATCGTGTCGAGCCGGCGAGCCCACTCCTCGGCGCTCACCACCTCATCTCCCTGGCGGCCGATCAGGACGGCGGGCTCGCCCGGCTGCACCTCGGTCCGGACGCCGAGGTCGACCGTGACGTTGTCCATCGAGACGGTGCCCGCGAGGGGAATCCGGGATCCGCCGATCAGGACGTCGGCGCGGTTGCCGAGCGCGCGGCGGACTCCATCGCCGTAGCCGATCGGCAGCACCCCGACGGAGGTCGGCTCGCGAGCGGTCCAGGTGCGCCCATAGCCCACCGACCCACCGGTCCCGACGCGCTTCACGTCCGCGACGTAGCTGTGGAGCGAGAGCGCGGGCTCGAGGCCATGGGCGGCCGCATCCGCCCCGAACGGGTCCAGCCCGTAGATCGCGACGCCGCAGCGCACCATGTCGAAGTGGGATTCGGCGTCCCGCAGGGTCGCGGCGCTGTTGGCCGCATGGAGCACCAGCCCCGGATGGCGATCCCGCAGCGGCAGGGCGAGCTCGCGGAAGCGCCCGAGCTGCTCGCGCAGGAAGGTGTCCTGCTCCTCGTCGGCGGTGGCGAAATGCGTCCAGAGGCCGGCCAGCTCGACCCGCTCGTCGGTGGCGCAGCGCTCGACCAGCTCACGGGCGACGGCGACGTCGCGCGTGCCCAGGCGCCCCATCCCGGTGTCGTACTTGACGTGCACCCGCGGTCGGTGCCCGAACATGGCGGCCCGCCCGGCCACCTCCTCGAGGGAGTCGAGGCGCCAGACGGTCAGCTCCGAGCGGGCCTGCAGCGCCACGTCGAGCTCGGCCCCGGTCAACGCGCCCATCGTCAGGATCGGGACCTCCGGCTGCGCCTGGCGCAGCTCGAACGCCTCGGTCGCGGCGGCGACGGCGAGCCGCCCGGCGCCGCCGCGGATCGCGGCCTCGGCGCACTGGGTCATCCCGTGTCCGTAGCCGTTCGCCTTGACGACCGCGCAGAGCTCGGCTCCGCCGGCCAGCGAGGCCGCGAGCCGGCTGCAGTTGCGCTCGACCGCGCCGAGGTCGACGATCGCCGTCGCCCGCTGGAAGGGCTCGTGCCCGCTCAGGGCTCGAGCCCCCGGGGCAGCGCTCCGATCACATCGGTCGCGATCACCGATTCAACGCCGACCCGGGCGGCGGCGTAGCTCCCCGCCCGCGCGTGGGCCAAGACCGCGGCGCAGGCACCCTCGAATGGAGCCGTGCCGCGCGCGATCAGGGCGGCGATCGCGCCCGCGAGGACGTCCCCCGTGCCCGCCGTGGCCAACGCTGGGCTGCCGTGGGCGTTCACCGCGACGCGCTCGCCCTCGACGACCAGCGTGTCGTCGCCCTTGAGGACGACGACCGCCCCCGCCGCCTCCGAGGCACGCCGGGCGCAGCGCAGCCGTCCCGCGGCGACCGCCTCGGAGGGTTGGCCGAGGAGGCGCCCGAGCTCCCCCGCATGCGGGGTCAGGATCGTCGGAGCCTCGCGGCGCGCCAGGATCGCGAGCTCGGTGCCGAGCGCGTTCAGGCCGTCGGCGTCGATCAGCAACGGTGCCTCGATCCGCGGCGCCAGCTCGCGGGCGAGCTTCGCCGAGTGCTCGGCCCGCCCGAGCCCGGGCCCGAGAACCACGCAGCCCGCCCGCTCGGCGCGCTCGAGCACCGCACCCGCGGCGGCCACGTCGAGGCCGCCGTCCCTGCTCTCGAGCCCCAGGGTCATGACCTCCGTCAGCTTGACCTCGAGGATCGGCTCGAGCGAGTCGGGCGCCGCGACCGTCGCGTACCCCGCCCCGGCGCGAACCGCCGCCGACGAGGCCATGCAGACGGCGCCGGTCATGCCGCGGGAGCCGCCGACGACCAGGACCTCGCCGGAGCTGAACTTCGTCGACTCCTGCGCCCGCCGCGGGGGGAGCGCGAGCACATCGGCGCCGATCACGCCCGCCGCGGGAGGGCCGGGGGGGTCCGGTGGGATCCCGATCGGGACCACCTCGAGGCGACCCGTCCGCCACTTGCCCGGCGCGACCCGGTGCCCGACCTTCGCGGCGTGGAAGGCCACGGTCAGATCCGCGTTCATGGCGATCCCCTCGACCTCCCCGGAGGAGGCGTCGACCCCGGAGGCGATGTCGCAGGCGACGATCGGCGCGTCGGCCGCGTTGGCCGCCTCGATGGCAGCGGCGGCCGGCTCCCGCGGGGCGCCGTCGAAGCCCGTGCCGAAGATCGCATCGACGAGCGCGCCGGAGCCGGCAAGGGCCGCCGGAGCCTTGCCGGGGCTCAGGACCCTCGCCCCCTCCTCGAGGCGTTCGAGGTTGGCGCTCGCATCGTCGGTCAGCTCCTCGGGCGGCCAGAGCAGGAGCACCTCCACCTCGTACCCGGAGTCCCGCAGCAGACGGGCGGCGACGAGGCCGTCGCCGCCGTTGTTGCCCTTGCCGCAGATGACCCGGATCGGACCCGGCCCGGCGAGCTCTCCCACCGCCCGCGCGACGGCCCCCCCCGCCGCTTCCATCAGCTCGAGGGACGGTACGCCGCGCTCCTCGATCGCCCAGCGATCGATTCCGCTCATTCCGGCGGCGTCGAAGAGCGGCTCGAGCCAGCCTGCGCGGTCCACCGTCTCAGCCTATCCAGCCGCCCCCGAGGCTCCCGGGACGGCTAGCTCGCGCGGGACCGCGCCAGGACCGCAGCCGCGGCGCTCTCGCGCGAGTGGGTCAGCGAGACGAGGAGGTCGATGCCGCGCTCGCGTGCGAGGTTCGCGGCGCGCCCATGGAGCCGCAGCAGGGGGGGCTCTCCGCCTCCCCCGACGACCTCGATGTCGCGGAGGGGGCATCCGCCGCCGAGCGCCTTCACCGCGGCCTCCTTGGCGGCGAAGCGAGCCGCCAGATGGCGGCCCGGGCGTGACCTCGAGCGCGCGAAGGCGAGCTCGGCGGGGCGAAACAGCCGCTCCGCCAGCCGCGGCCGGCGCGCGATTGCCCGCTCCACCCGCTCGATCTCGATCAGGTCGATGCCGATCCCGGCAGCGCATCTCGCCGGATCAGCCGCCGTCAAGGCGTGATGGTCGCCGCGACCTCGTCCTCGCTCGAAGCCGGAGCCTCCCGCACCCCGAGCACGAGGCTGCCCGCCACCCGGTCGCCGTCGATCCGGCTGCCGGCAACGAGGTAGTCGAGGCTGTCGAGATAGGGCTTGGCCATCTGGTAGTCGGGGTCCGACGTCGCCTCGCCGGTGCTCTCGATGAGGGAGACGATCGGAGCGAAGTCGAGGAAGAAGTTGACGGACGCATCCTCGCCCAGGACCTCGCGCGCCGCGTTGAAGCGATCCGAACTCTCGAGGGTGTCGTCGGGAGAGAGCACGTCCTCGACGGAGTCGGCGCCCGCGGCGATCACAACCTTGCCGTCGTCCAGCGCCACCTCGGTGGCGAGCGGAACACCCTCCGGCTGCACGCGGAAGCCGGTCTCGGTCTCGGTGACCTGCACGGGGAGCTCCTTGGCGAGCGCGGCCTGCAGCTTGTCCAGCGTCGCCGCCGCGGCCTCCTCGTCCGTCGCCTCGATCACCAACCCGCCGCCGAGCCCGAAGAGCGAGCTCCCCTGCACGAAGCCGCCGACCTCGCCGATCCAGTCGAAGTCGGTCGCGAGGTCGAGGCCCGTTGCCTTGCGGAACTCCGCCGTGGGGTCGAACTGCAGGTCACGGGGGACCCCCGGGCCGAAGGAGTCGTCGATGCTGGACTGGAAGCTGACCTCGAACTGGTCGAGGCTGGTCTGGATCTGCGCGCCGACGTCGGCGCTGGCGAAGGCGAGCCAGGCATCGGCGGGGAAGCCGGAGACGAGGTCGCTGGGATCCGAGGCGTCCTCGGGCGCGGGGCTCGAGCCGGCGAGGGTGATCGTGCTCTCCTCGACGGTCCCCCAGAAGTCGACCGGACCCTCGCCGTAGCGCGCCACCTGCTCCTCTACGTTCTTGATCTCCTCCGGGCTGAGCCCGCCGGAGCGCTTGATCAGCTCGATCACCGCCTCGGTGTCGACGAAGCCCGAGAAGAGGCTGTTGTCGGGGGTCTCCTCACGGGCCGCCGTCGCCGTATCGCTCTCCGCCAGCGAGTCGCCCGCGGCGGCGTCGACGGCGTCCTTGAAGCCCTGCTCCGTTCCCACGACCAGGAACTCGCCGTCGATCCCGACGGCGGCCCCGTCCTCGTCGGTCAGGTAGTCGACGCCGTTGTAGCTCGCCTCGGTCTCCTTCTGGGGATCGGACTCGCTCGCCTTCTGAATGAAGGCCTGCGCTGCGTCGGGATCGGTCACCGCAACCGCAACCGCGCCCTCGGCCTGATCCGAGGAGGGGTCGTAGTCGGTGATGAAGCCGCCGGCCCGCGGCCCGAGCCACGGCTCGATGTCCTCGCTGTAGGTGAACCCGCTGTCGCTCGAGGCCAGCTCGCCCTCGAGCGCGTCGCGGATCATCGCGCTCGGATCGTCGCTGCCGAGCAGCTTCCCGAATGCCGAGTTGAAGTCGTCGAGCATCGTGCCCGAGGGGCGTAGGACCGCCTCCGCGTAGACGGGCGCATCGGCCGGCGCCATCGTGGCAGGATCGGGGCCGAGGTCGCCGGCGTCAGTCGAGCTCTCGTCGTCACCGCCGCAGGCGGCAAGCGTCAGCGCGAGGCCGGTCAGGAGGGCGACGAGCGTGAGACGGAGGCGGTGGATCTGCATTCTCGGGATGCTAGAGATCACACCGGGGGGCCGCCGGCTACTCGACCGTGACGGTCTTCGCCAGATTGCGCGGCTGATCGACGTTGAGGCCGAGCAGGCGGGCGGTGTGGTAGGCGAGGAGCTGCAGCGGGATGACCGCGAGCATCGGCTGCAGGATCCAGTCCGTGTGAGGGACGAAGAGGGTCTGGTCGGCGTTCTCGGCGACCTCCTGGGAGCCCTCGGTGGCGATCGCGATCACATCCGCGCCGCGGGCGCGCACCTCGGAGACGTTGGAGAGCACCTTGTCGAGGATCGGGCTGTCGGTGGCGACGCAGACGACCGGGGTGGTCTCGTCGAGCAGCGCGATCGGCCCATGCTTCATCTCCCCCGCGGCATAGGCGTCGGAGGGGATGTAGGAGATCTCCTTCATCTTCAGCGCGCCCTCGAGGCAGACCGGGAGCCCGATGTGGCGGCCGAGATAGAGGAAGAAGCGGCCCTCGTAGTGGCTGCGCGCGATCGCGCGGACCTGCGGATCGACGCTCTCGATCGTCTCCCCCACCTTGCGCGGTAGCGCCTTGAGCTCGGTGATCAGCTCAGCGATCCGCTCGCGCGGGAGGTGGCCGCGGGACTGGGCGAGCCAGAGGCCGAGGAGGTAGATCGCGGCGACCTGAGCCGTGAACGTCTTGGTCGCGGCGACGCCGATCTCCAACCCGGCCCGGGTGAAGAGGACGGAGTCGGCGTCCCGCGTGGCCTGGCTGCCCATCACGTTCGTAATTGCCAGGACGTGAGCGCCGCGCTCGCGGGCGAGGCGCATCGCCGCAAGCGTGTCGGCCGTCTCCCCCGACTGGGTGATCCCGACGACCAGATCGTCGGGGCCGACGACAGGGTCGCGGTAGCGGTACTCCGAAGCGATGTCCATCTCGACCGGGACCCGCGCCCAGTGCTCGATCGCGTAGCGGCCGACGAGGCCGGCGTGGTAGGAGGTGCCGCAGGCGACGATCACGATCCGGCGCAGGCCCCTCGCCTGCTCGGGGGTGATCGCAAGCTCGCTGAGGTCGACCTCGTCGAACACCGGCAGCCGGTCGGTGATCGTCTCCGCCACGGCGTCGGGCTGCTCGTGGATCTCCTTCATCATGAAGGTGGGATAACCGGCCCGTTCGGCCGCGTCCTCGTCCCAGGTGACCTCCTCGAGCTCCCGCTCGCGCGGGTCGCCGGCGGCGTCGGTCACGACGGCGCCCTCGGCGTCGATCGTGACGATCTCGCCGTTCTCGATCTGCATGACTCGCCTGGTCTCGCGCAGGAAGGCCGGAATCGCCGAGGCAAGGAACGTCTCGCCCTCGCCGAGGCCGATCACGAGCGGGCACTCCTGCCGCGCGCCGACCAGCGTCCCCGGATGGTCGACGTGCATGGCGACGAAGGCGTAGTGGCCGCGCAGATCGGCGAAGGCGGCACGGACGGCAAGGGTGAGATCCCCCTCGTAGTAGCGCTCGATCAGGTGGGCGACGATCTCGGCGTCGGTCTCGGAGGAGAATTCGTGCCCGTCGGCGATCAGCTCGCGCCGGAGCTCGGAGTGGTTCTCGACGATCCCGTTGAGGACGATGTGGACCTCGCCCTCCTCATCGCTGTGGGGATGGGCGTTCTCCTCGGTGACCCGGCCATGGGTGGCCCAGCGCGTATGCGCCAGGCCGATGGTGGCGTCGGCCTCCGCCACCGCAACCGCCCCCTCGTCGCGGCCCTCGGCGACGGCCGCGCGCAGGTTCGCGAGGTTGCCGACCGCCCGAACCGACTCGATCTGGCCGTCCTCGAGCAGGGACAATCCGGCGGAGTCGTATCCGCGGTACTCGAGCTTCTCGAGGCCGGCGATCAGAAGGTCGCGACAGGGCCTCCCGCCCACGTATCCAACGATCCCGCACATGTAGAGCTCCAAGGGTGGAGGAGGACGGGAGAGGATACGCGGCTGCGCATGCAGGTGGCAACCGCACGCCCGGCGGGGAGCCTCAGCTCATCGCCTCGCGCGCGACCGCGACGAGGCGGGCCAGGACCTCCTCGCACTCGTCCTCGTCGGGGGCCTCGACCATCACCCGCACGAGTGGCTCCGTGCCCGAGGGGCGGACGAGCACCCGGCCGCGCCCCTCCAGGCGCGCGCCCTCCCGGCCGACCGCCTCCCAGACCCCGGTGGCCGCCGAGAGCGCCTCGCGACTGCGTACCGCGACGTTCTCGAGCCGCTGGGGCAGCTTCTCGATCGGCCGCGAGTCCGCGAGCCGCCCCTCGCCGAGCGCGCGCATGACGAGCAGCGCCGCGGCCACTCCGTCACCGGTCGCCGCGAAGTCGGTCCAGATGATGTGGCCGGATTGCTCGCCACCGATCGACCAGCCCCGCTCGATCAGCTCCTCGATCACGAAGCGGTCCCCGACCTTGGTCGTGGCGACGTCGATCCCGGCCGCCTCCATCGCCTGGTGGAAGCCGTAGTTGCTCATCACCGTCACCGCGGTCCCACCCGCCAGCTCGCCGACCTCCTTCAGGTGCAGGGCGGCGAGGGCGACGATCTCGTCGCCGTCGAACTCCCGTCCGCTCGAGTCGACCGCCAGCATCCGGTCGCCGTCGCCGTCGAAGGCGAACCCGATCTCGGCCCCGTGCTCGGCGACGGAGGCGGCGACGTTGCCAAGGTGGGTGGAGCCGCAGCCCTCGTTGATGTTGCGGCCGTCGGGCTCGTCCCCAATGGTGATCAGGTCGGCGCCGAGGCGCTCGAAGGCGGCGGGAGCCGCGCGGTAGGTCGCCCCGTTGGCGCAGTCGAGCACGATCCGGCGACCGCTCAGATCGAGGCGAAAGGCCGTGCCGAGCTCGCGCAGGTAGTCCTCGAGCGCACCCTCGAGCTTGCGGATCCGCCCCGAGGCGGAGCCCGTCGCGGGACCGCCCGCGACCCGGGCCTCCACCCGTGCTTCCGCCTCGTCGTCGAGCTTGCGGCCGTTTCGCCCGAAGAACTTGATTCCGTTGTCGCGCCAGGGGTTGTGCGAGGCGGAGACCACCGCCCCGAGGTCGAAGCCGTGGCGGCGGACGAGGATCGCCGCCGCCGGGGTGGGCAGGACGCCCCCGAGGAAGACGTCGGCCCCGGCCGCGGCGAGGCCGGCGGCGAGCCCCGACTCCAGCATGTGACCCGACTCGCGGGTGTCGCGGATGATCAGCACCTGGGGCCGCTCGGCACGGATCTCCGCCGCGCTCGCCCGGCCAAGCGCCAGCGCCAGCTCCGGGGTGAGGAGGTCGCCGACCGGGCCCCGAACGCCGTCGGTCCCGAAGAGCTTCAGCCGATCAGCCATGCGAGGGGATGATTACGCCGCGGGAGCCGCGGCGCCTGCCGGGTGCCGGAGTGGGTTGCGTCGGCGTGGCTGAGGAAGCGGTGCCGCAACGGCTACCATCGAACGGCTTTGAACGTCAGGGTGATCGCCGTTCTGACTGCGTTCCTCCTCTCCTTGTCGGCATGCGGCGGCGAGGAGGATGGCGATACCGCGACGGGTCGCCCGCAGGCCGGTGATGCCAGGGGTCCGCGATATTCAGATCGGCTTGGGCGCAACGGGAGCCCCTTTCGCGGCAAGCCCGTCCGCGAGGCAGCCAAGACCTACTGCGGGGGTGAAGGGCAAATCGGAGACTTCGCACGGATCCTGGGGCTTCCCCGGATGACCCGAAGCTTGGACAGGATCGCGATGGCCTACGGAAACAGGCTTGCCCGAAACCTGGGCCGCGACGATGTCGAGGGATCGCCCGGGCTAGCGGTAATTCGCCAAGCGATCTACAAGGGCTGCCTCGCCGGGCTGCGCTCGAAGAGCTGACTCAACAAGAACGCCGGAATGCGCCGGATATAACCGGCCTGGCGAGCGCGGGAGTGGGCTGATCTAGGAAGAGGGTGGCGATGCGGCCATTTGGCCGTGAGCCGCCCGATGACGCCGAGCAGCGCGCTCCCGCGCCGCCAGATCAGCGCTTGGAGAACTGGGGGCGCTTGCGGGCCTTCTTGAGGCCGGCCTTCTTGCGCTCTTTGCGGCGGTCATCGCGCGTCAGCATCCCGCGCCGCTTGAGGTCGCCGCGCAACTCCGGCTCAAGCGAGGTCAGCGCGCGGGCGACGCCGTGGCGGACGGCACCCGCCTGGCCGCTGATGCCGCCGCCGTGCACCCGGACGCGCACGTCCACGTTGCCGTCGTAGCCCGAGGTGACGAGCGGCTGGCGGGCCTGGGACTGGTGCAGGGTGCTCGGGAAGTACTCCTCCAGGCTGCGGTCGTTGACCTCGAACGCGCCGCTGCCGGCCCGGACGATCACGCGGGCGACGGCGCTCTTGCGCTTGCCGGTCGCCTGAATCTGGGCGTCTTCGGGAACGCTGATCACCCGTGGGGCGACCGCTTCGGCGTCCTCGTCCTCGGCCGTCGCGCGGGCTTCGCGCGCCGCGCGCTCCTCCTCCTCGGCCTCGGCCCTGGCGCGCTCCTCCGCGGTCAGCTCCCGCTCCTCGCCGAGCGCGATCGGCTCGAGGTCGGCGCCGGGGACCGCGTCAGCCGATTTCTCGGCGGGTGCCTTCTGCTCGGGAGTGTCCGCGTCGGCCGGCTCGGCATCCGCCGCGGGCTCGGCGGCGGGATCGGCCGGCGAATCGTCGACGTCGGTCGCCTCGCGATCGGTGGCTTCCGGCTCCGGAGTCGCAGAGGCGTCGGGCTCGGCCGAGGGCTCGCTGCCCCCGGTCTCCTCCCCCTCGGACGGGTCGTCCTCGCCGCCGCCCTCGACCTCGGGCGCCGTGGGCTCCTCCGGCTCGGCCACCGGCTCGCTGCCGCCCGTCTCCTCAATCGGTGGCGTCTCCTCGGCGTCGGGGTCGCGCTCGTCGTCGGCGGGGGTCATCTGCTCACCTCCAGGGGCTGGGGCTGCTGGGCGGCGTGGGGATGGCTGGCGCCGGCGTAGACCTTGAGCTTTAGCAGCTGCTTGCGCGCGAGCTTGTTGCGGGGCAGCATCCCCTTGACGGCGAGGCGGATCACGTCCTCGGGCTTGCGATCGAGCATCTCGGCCAGCGTGCGGGACCTGACGCCCCCGGGAAAGCCGCTGTGGCGGTAGTAGAGCTTGCTCTGGCGCTTGTCCCCCGTCACCGCGATCTTCTCGGCGTTGACGACGACGACGAAGTCGCCGACGTCGCAGTGCGGCGTGTACTGGGGCTTGCGCTTGCCGCGAAGCGCGTCGGCGATCTGGGTCGCGAGCCGCCCGAGGGTCAGGCCCTCGGCGTCGACGACGTACCAGTCGCGCTGGCGGTTGGCGGGAGTAGCTACGTAGGTCTTCATTTCGCGAAAGAGCCGCACCCAGACCCCCGGGGGGCCCGATGCGGCCGCCGGATGATAGCCGCTGCCGGGCGGGGCGGCGGGAGGCGAGCGAAGTGTTAGCGAATCGTTGGGACTCGACCTTGTAGATGTCTATACTGCCGCGCCACAGGACCTGCCGAATCTCCGGTTGCAGGACGGCCGGGGAGCGGGGGAACCGCTGGAGGGGTCGAAAGGCACTCCACGGGGCGAATCCGGGCACGAGGCCCGGTAGCGCTGCTCTCAAGCGCGAGCCCGTCAGCTAACCCCGTAGGCCCGAATCGAGAGAGGCCGAACATGAGCGCTGGAACCATGCGGTTGCCGTCGAGGACGCGCAGGACGAGCACCCTGGCGAGCGCCGTCGGCCTCGCGGTCCTGTCCCTCGGCGCCGGAGCGGCGGCGGGCAGCGGCGGTGGGGTCGGCGTCTCCGACCCACCTGCGGTCAGCGACGTGGTCTGCACCGACCGCTGCCTCGACGTCCGCACCGTTACCGAGACGGGCCGGATCGAGATCAGCGGCAAGAATCTCCGGTCCATCGAGTCGGTCAGGTTCCCGGCGCAGGACGGCAGGATCGCCGTGGAGCCCCGCTCCACCTCCGCGACCTCGGTGATCTCGAAGGTCCCGGTGGGGGCGATGAGCGGCAGGCCGAGCGTGGTCGACGAGTTCGGCTCGAAGGCCGCCTCGCCGGTCGAGCTCAAGGTGAGACCCGAGGACGCGATCGAGAGCGTCGAGGGCTTCGAGGTGACGAAGGCGAAGGCGAGCCCGCGTAAGAGCTTCTTCAACGGCAAGCGCGAGAGCGAGGTCGATTACCTGTTCGAGGCCGACGGCCCGGCGGACGTCCGCATCGACGTGATCGAGAAGAGGGGCGGCGAGGTAGTCGATTCCATCGTCAAGCCCCACCAGAAGCCCTTCGCCGCTCACTCCGTCACCTGGGACGGCCTCGGCACGAAGAACAAGGTCGCCGCGAACGGCAAGTACCGATTCAAGGTCTCGGCGGCGAGCGGCGGCCCGGGAGCGGGAGCAGGCTTCAGCTACTACGACCACATCTTCCCGCTGCGCGGCGAGCACGGATACGGCGACGGGCTCGGTGCCGGGCGCGGTCACCAGGGCCAGGACGTCTTCGCCAAGTGCGGGACCAAGATCGTCGCGGCGCGCGGCGGCAGGGTGCAGACGAAGGCCTATCAGTCAGCCGCCGGCTACTACATCGTGATCGACGGACGCAAGACCGGCAACGACTATGTCTACATGCACATGGCGAAGCAGGGCCGGATCAAGAAGAGCGCCAGGGTCCGCACGGGTGACGTGATCGGTTACGAGAGCGACACCGGCCACGCTACGGGCTGCCATCTGCATTTCGAGCTCTGGTCGGCCCCGGGCTGGTACGAGGGCGGCCATGTGCTCGACCCCACCCGCCCGCTGAAGAAGTGGGACGACTGGTCTTAACGAGTAGCGAGTAGCACGCTCGCTGCGCTCGCTGTAGCGAGTAGCACCCGCACGAAGCTACTTGCTACTTGCTACTTGCTACTTGCTAGCTATTCCCACTCGATCGTCGCGGGCGGCTTGCTGGATATGTCCAGCGCCACCCGATTCACGCCGCTCACCTCGTTGATGATCCGGCTCGAGGCGCGCTCGAGCAGGTCGTAGGGCAACCGGGCCCAGTCGGCGGTCATCGCGTCGTCGGAGGTGACCGCGCGGATCACGATCGGGTAGGCGTAGGTGCGCCCGTCGCCCTGGACCCCGACGGAGCGGACGGCGGGTAGAACGCAGAAGGACTGCCAGAGCTCGCGGTAGAGGCCGGCGGCCCGGACCTCCTCCTGGAGGATCGCGTCGGCATCGCGAAGGATGTCGAGGCGCTCGATGTTGACCTCGCCACCGACGATGCGGATCGCCAGGCCGGGGCCCGGGAACGGCTGTCGCCAAACCATTCGGTCGGACAGCCCGAGCTCGGAGGCGACCGCGCGAACCTCGTCCTTGAAGAGCATCCGCAGGGGCTCGACCAGCTCGAACTCCAGATCCTCCGGCAGCCCGCCGACGTTGTGGTGGGACTTGATCGTTGCCGCGCCGGTCCCACCGCCGGACTCGATCACGTCGGAGTAGAGGGTCCCCTGAACCAGGTGGCTGACGTCGGGGAGCCGGGCCGCCTCCTCCTCGAAGACGCGGATGAACTCCTCGCCGATGATCTTGCGCTTGCGCTCGGGATCCTCCACCCCGGCGAGGCGCGCGAGGAATCGCTCCCGCGCGTCGACGTGGATCAGCTTGATCCCGAGCCCCTCGCGAAAGGTGTCGACCACCTGCTCGGCCTCGCCCTTGCGAAGCAGGCCGTGATCCACGAGGACGCAGGTGAGCTGCTCGCCGACGGCGCGGTGGACGAGGGCGGCCGCGGTGGCGGAGTCCACGCCCCCCGAGAGCCCACAGATCACCCCTCCCTCCCCCACCTGCGCGCGGATCCGCTCGATCTGCTCGTCGATCACCGACGCCGCCGACCACTGCTCCTCGCAACCCGCGATCTCGCGCAGGAACCGCTCGAGGATCGCCTGGCCGTGTGGCGTGTGGACGACCTCGGGGTGGAACTGGATGCCGTAAAGGCCGCGCTCGGGGTCCTCGCAGGCGGCGACCGGAGATCCGGGGGTCGAGGCGAGGGCCCGAAACCCCGCCGGCGGCTCGGAGACGCGGTCGCGGTGGCTCATCCAGGCCTGTTGGGTGTCCGGCAAGCCGGCCATCAGGTTTCCTCCGCCATCCACCAAGGAGAGCTCGGTACGACCGAACTCCCCCTTTTCGGCGCCCTCGACGCTGCCGCCGAGGCCACGGACCATGGCCTGCATCCCGTAGCAAATGCCGAGAACCGGCTTGCCGAGCTCGAGGAGCTCGATGCGCAGCTCGGGCGCGCCGGGCTCGTAGACGGAGGCGGGACCCCCCGAGAGGACGAGGGCGCGGGGATCGCGAGCTCGGATTCGCTCGAGGTCGACGTCGTGGGGCAGAAGCTCGGCGAAGACGCCGCACTCGCGCAGCCGGCGGGCGATCAGCTGCGAGTACTGGCCGCCGAAGTCCAGGACGAGGACCTCCTCGCGCTCGATTCCGACTGCGCCGGCCTCCCCCCCGGAGTCGTCGACGAGCGGGGCATCGATCGCCTCGCCCGTCAGGACCGGCGGCGCCGTCTCAGCCATCGGACTCCATGTAGTGGGCCTCCCGCACTAGTCGTCGTCGACCGCGACGCCGGCGGCAACCGCGGCCTTGCCGTTCGAACCCATCCCGACCGACTGGCTGCGCTGCAGCTGCTTGCCCTCCGTCTGCAGGGCCGGGGCGATCATGATCTCCGCCCGGTGGAAGGAGGGGATGTCCTCGTAGCCGCAGGTCGCCATCGACGTGCGCAGGGCCCCCATCAGATTAAACGTGCCGTCGTTGTCGGTCGCCGGGCCGAGCAGGATCTGCTCGAGGGTGCCGTCCTGGTGGGTGCTCACCCGGGTCCCGCGCGGCAACGACGGGTGGAACGTCGCCATCCCCCAGTGATAGCCGCGCCCGGGGGCCTCCTTGCCGCGCGCCAGGGGGGAGCCGATCATCACCGCGTCGGCGCCGCAGGCGATCGCCTTGGAGACGTCGCCCCCCGTCCGCATGCCGCCGTCGGCGATCACGTTGCAGTACTGCCCGGTCTCGAGCATGTGCTGGGAGCGAGCGGCGGCCACGTCGGCGATCGCGGTTGCCTGCGGGACTCCGATCCCGAGGACGCCCCGGGTGGTGCAGGCGGCGCCCGGGCCGACGCCGACCAGGACCCCCACCGCACCCGTGCGCATCAGGTGCAGCCCCGTCGAGTAGGAGGCGCAACCGCCGACGATGCATGGAACCGGCGCCTCGGCGATGAACTCCTTCAGGTTGAGCGGCTCCGAGGTGGAGGAGACGTGCTCGGCGGAGATCACGGTGCCCTGGACGACGAGGATGTCGAGGCCCGCCTCGAGGGCGGCCTCGTAGTAGTCGCCTACCTTCTGCGGGGTCAGCGAGCCACAGGCAACGGCGCCCTCCGCCTTGATCTCCTCGATCCGCCGGGAGATCAGCTCCGGCTTGACCGGCTCGGAGTAGATCTCCTGCATCAGCTGGGTCGACGTCCCCGGCGGCGCCTGCGCGATCCGGGCGAGCTGCTCGTCGGCGTCCTCGTAGCGGGACCAGATCCCCTCGAGGTTGAGCACTCCGAGCCCGCCGAGGCGGTTGATCAGGGCCGCGGTCTTGGGGCTCATCACCCCGTCCATGGCGGACGCGAGGAGGGGCAGCGCGAAACGGTAGGGCCCGAGGTTCCAGGTGATGTCGATGTCGTCGGGGTCGCGGGTCCGCCGTGACGGCACGATCGCGATGTCGTCGAACCCGTAGGCGCGCCGGGCCTTCCTCCCTCGTCCGATCTCAACTTCCAACTGGTGCGCCCCTCTCGTCTCAGAGCCTCGATTGCAGAAGGGGAGATTCTAGGTGGCCGGGTCGACGGGCTCAGGGGCCTCCGGGGTCGGAAACTGCGGGGAAACGAACCCTGCCGGGATCAGGCGACGCGCGCAGCGACATCGAGGCGCGTCACCCGGACGCGATCGACGAGACGCTCCACCTCGAGCGGGTCGAGCATCCCGGCGCCGAGGTGCTGGGTCGACTCCGCTCCGGAGGCGACGCCATAAGCCAGGCAGGTCGAGGCCGGCCGGCCGGCGCGGCGGGCGCTCACGTAGCCGGCCAGGAAGGCGTCGCCGGAGCCCACGCTCGCAACCGTCGCCAGAGGCTCGATCGTCGCCTCGTAGCCGTCGCGGGCGTGGGGCTCGCCGGTGATCGCGATGCAGCCCGACCCCGTCGTCACGATCGCCTCCTCCGCGCCCATGTCGATCAGCCGCGAGAGCCCGTCGGAGAGCTCCTCCTCGTCGGTGAACTCGTGGCCGACGGCCTCCTCGGCCTCAGCGACGTTCGGCGCGACGACGGCCGGCTGGGCGCGCAGCCCGGCGCGCATCGGCTCGCCGTCGGTGTCGAGCAGCGTTGGCACGCCGCCCGCCCGCAGGGTGGAGATCAGCTCCGCGTAGGCGCCCGTCTCGGCGCCGGGCGGAAGCGAGCCCGCGATCACGCAGAAGTCCGCGCCGCGGGCGAGGTAGGCGAGGCGGGCCGAGAAGCGCTCCAGATCCGCGGGCGTGACCTGGGGCCCGCGCTCGTTGACCTCGGTCTGCTCGCCCGACGTCGGATCGACGATCGAGAGGTTGGTGCGCGAGTCACCGGCGACGTCGACGAAGTCGTGGAGAACGGCCTCGGCGTCGAGCAGCTCCCGGATCCGGGCGCCGGTGGGCCCGGCGGCGAGGCCGGTGGCGATCACGGGCTCGCCGAGGCTCTTCAGGGCTCGGGCGACGTTGACCCCCTTGCCACCGGCGGCCGTTCGCGAGTCAACCGCCCGATGGCGATTGCCGAGCGCCATCCGGGGGACCGCGACCGTCCGGTCGAGGGCCACGTTCAGTGTCACCGTCAAAATCAAAGGGGCCCCCCACCGTGATCGTTGGGATTGTGGCTCCGCCCTGTGCGGCTGATCATCCCTCTCCTCCCGGGCTGGGTCGTCTCCGCCGCCCGCCGCGATTCCGCCGGAGCAGCATCGCGATGCCAAGCAGTATGACGGCCGCGGCCACGGCGATGGCGCCGACCACCCAGGGACCGCCGAGCCGGTCGACGAGGCCCGGCTCCGCGATCGCGCGGGCCGCAACGAGCGGCACCCTCCCCACCGCCTCCCCGTCGAGGATCACGGTCGCGCTCCCGACCCGATCGCCGGCCGCGATCGGACCCTCGATCTCGGCGGGGGCGTCGACGTCGGCTTCGAGGCTCTGGTCCGCTCGCGCCGTCACCGCGAGCTTACGCTGCGCGCGCAGCGCCAGCGGCTGGTCCTCGTAGCGGACCGCAACCGAGGCCAGGACCTCCTCCGCACGGAACGGGCTGCGAGGCTCATACAGCGAGTAGCCGTAATCGAGGAGGGCCTCAGACCCGGCGTCCCGCTCCGCCTCGCTCGTGGCCCCGAGCACGACCGAGACGAGCGGCACACCCTCGCGCTCGGCCGAGGCGACGAGCACGTAGCCGGCTTGCAGCGTGTGGCCGGTCTTGACCCCGTCGACGCTCGGATCGGTGAGGAGCAGCGAGTTCCGGCTCACAACGTGGCGCTCGAGCGAGCCGCTGCGCAGGGTCGCCTCGGGCTTGGCGACGATCCTTCGAAAGCGCTTGTCCTCGAGCAGCTCGAGGGTCAGCTGCGCCAGATCGGCGGCGGTCGAGAAGTTGAGCGGGTCGTCGAGCCCGATCGGGTTGGCGTAGCTCGTCCCCCCCAGGCCCAGCTCCCCCGCGGCCTCGTTCATCCGCTCGACGAAGGCCTCCTCGCTCGGAGCCACCCCGAGCGCCACCGTCTCGGCCGCGTCGTTCGCGCTCGGCAGGAGCATCGCCAGCAGGAGGTCGCGAAGCGTCAGCCGCTCGCCTTCGACAAGCCCCGCCACGGACTCAGCCGGCGCCGGGGCGTAGGGCGGGACGGTCAGCTTGCGTCCGAGCGGAAGCTCGCTCAGCGCGACGTATGCGGTCATCAGCTTGGTCGTGCTGGCGATCGCGCGGGGCTCGCTCGGCGCGCCCGCCGCGAGGCGGTCGCCGTCGCGGGCATCAAGCAGGATCCACGAGGCCGCGTCGAGCTGGGGCGGGGGTGGCTCCCCGCCCTCGACCGCCGAGGACGCCGACGGAGCCACGAGCGCCGCGCCGAGAGCAGCCCAGGCGAGCGCGAGGACGTGGAGGCGGCGGAGGACGCCGACTCCCGGTCGGGATCCGGGGACCCCCACTAGGGAATCTTCAGCTCCTGGCCCTCGATGAGGGTCGTGGAGTCGACGTCGGGGTTGAGCTTCTCGAGCTCCTCGACCGTGGTGTCGAGCTTCTCCGCGATCGTGCTGAGCGAGTCCCCGGACTCGACCGCGTACGTCTCCTCCGAGGCGGACCCCTCGTCATCGCTCTTGTCGGGCTTCTCGGGCTTGTCGGTCGCGGGGGCCGACTGCGCCGCCTCGTCTCCCGAGCCGTCGTCGTCGCCCATCGAGGCGCTGACGACCAGGGCCACCGCGAGCAGCGTCGCGATCAGGGCGAGGGGCGCCAGCAGGCGGGCCGTCCAGGAGATGCGACGTCCGGTCGGGCTTCCCGATGCGCTCGGATCGGCCATCGAGGCGATGCTACGCGACCCGAAGTGGCGCGATCCCCACCCGAAGCGGCGTTGCGGGGAGCCTTGCGCATCCCGCCCGATCGGATCAGGTGCCGACGACCACCTCGCCGAGGAGCCTTGCATCGCTCAACAGCTCGCGGCAGCGCGATGCCTCGAGCTCGCTGAGGCCCTCGGGCGGCGTGACCACGATCACCCCCTCGACGAGCGCGGCGACCATGGCGGCGTTTTCGTCGGCGAGAAGCGGTGGGGCGACGAAGGTGACAAGGTCGTAGGCGCGCGGCAGGCGCTGGACCAGACCGGCGAAGCGCGCTCCGCCCAGATCGGCTTCGTCCCCGCGCTCGCCTCCGGGCACGCAGACCAGCGTGAAGGGATCTCCGGCCCCGGCCTCGACCCGGATCGAGCGCATGACGTCGCGGGGGCCCGCGTCCCCGACGAGGTAGTCGCCGAGCCCGGGACCGGGAGCGACGTCGAAGCGGCCGGCGAGCTCCGGAGCCGCCAAGTCGGCTTCGACGACGAGGACCCGCAGGCCCACCTCCGCGCTCGCGGCCGCAAGGGCGGCCGCAATCGGCCCGGCGCTCTCCTCGCGGGTTGCCGCAAGGACCGCAAGCGTCCGGGGAGCGCCGCTCTCGTCGAGCCCGAGAGCATCGACCATCTCCCGGAAGGGGGCGATACCACCGGGCCGCAATCGCACCAGGCCCGACCCCAGCGCGGTCAGGGCGCCGCCCGGCTCGGCGATGGGGCCGGCCGCCCACCCTCCGAGCGCCGGCGCGATCCGATCGGCCGCGTCGGCGGCGGGTGCTCGCCGCCGGATCGCGAGCGCACCGAGGGCCCCCACAAGCAGGCCGCCGAGGAGGCCGATCCCCGCCCAGAGCGCGCCCGAGCGGTTGTCGCTGGGAGCGGAGGGCAGGGCCGCGGCAGCGCCGAGCGCGAGCTCCGGGCCCCCCTTCTCCGCGGCCTGCCGTTCGGCGACCTGCACGAGCGCCTCGGCATAGCCGTCCGCCGCCGCGGCGGCGAAGTCGGGCTGGTCGGAGCGGGCCGTGACGAGCAGCGTCGCCCCGCTGGGATCGACGGCGACCGAGACATCCGCGAGCAGGTCGGCGCCCGGGACGTCGTCGCCGAGCAGGCCGGCTGCCAGCTGCGAGACCCGGCGGCTCATTCCGAGCTGGGCCAGGCGCTCGAGCGCGGCGGGGGTGTCGCTCGCCTCGGCCTCGGTGGCCGCCACGAGCGTCGTCGTCGCCGAGTAGCGGGGGTTGTCGGCGATGCCCCAGCCGAGACCGAGGGCCATGCCCGCCAACCCGGCGGCGACGACCGCGCGCCAGCGGTCGCGGGGCGGGCGGGGCGCGCCCACTTCCTCCCCCGGGACGCTCACATCTCCTCCGGCGCCTCGATGCCGAGCAGGTCGAGCGAGGCCGCGATCACCGTCTGGGCCGCCCCGCAAACGGCGAAGCGGGCGGGCTCGAGCCCCGGCCCGGCGCCGACCACGCGACAGTCCCGGTAGAAGCCGTGGAAGTCGGCGGCGACGTCGCGGGCGTAGGCGGCAATCGCATGTGGCTCGCGCTTCGCCGCCGCCCGCGCGACCTGCTCTGGCATCTCGAGGAGCCGGGCCACCAGCGCTCGCTCCGCCGGCTCGAGCGACCCCTTGGGCGGGGCCTCGATGCCATCGAGGGGCGGGGCGTCCAGTCCCGCCGCTCGGAAGAGGCTGCGGATCCGAGCGTGGGCGTATTGGACGTAGTAGACCGGGTTGTCGGACGATTGCCGGCGCGCGAGCTCGAGGTCGATGTCGAGGGCGGTGTCGTGGCTGCGTTGCAGGAGGAAGAACCGGGCCGCGTCGACCCCGATGTCGTCGATGAGCTCGTCGAGGGTCGCGAACTCGCCGCGCCGCTTCGACATCTGCGATCGCTCGCCGCCCTCGAGCAGGTTGACGAGCTGCATGATCGCCACCTCGAAGGCCTCCGGCGGCGCGCCGAGCGCGACGACCGCGGCGCGCATCCTGCCGAGGTAGCCGTGGTGGTCGGGGCCCAGCACGTCGATCATCAGCTCGGCGCCCCGCTCCAGCTTGTCGCGGTGGTAGGCGATGTCGGCCGCGAAGTAGGTCGGCTGGCCCGCGGAGCGGACGAGCACGCGATCCTTGTCGTCACCGAAGTCGGACGTGCGCAGCCAGGTCGCGCCCTCGCTCTCGTAGACGAGCTCGCGCTCGCGAAGCGCCTCGATTGCCGCCTCGATCGCCCCGGCCTCGTGGAGCTCCCGCTCCGAGCTCCAGCGGTCGAACCGGACCCGGGCGCGCTCGAGCGTCGCCGCGATCGACTCCACCATCAGCTCGACCCCGCGCCGCGAGAGCGCCTCCGCGTCGTCGGCCGCGATCCCCTCGGCGGCCATCCGGGCGCCCAGCTCGGTCACGTAGTCGCCCTCGTAGCCCCCCTCGGGAACCGACTCGTCGCGCATCCGCGCGGCGAGGGAGGCGCCGAACAGGCGGATCTGGCCCCCCGCGTCGTTGACGTAGTACTCGCGCCGAACGTCGTGGCCGGCAAGCTCGAGCACCCGGGCGAGCGAGTCCCCATAAGCGGCGTGGCGCCCGCCCGCCACGGTCAGGGGGCCGGTGGGGTTGGCGCTGACGAACTCGATCAGGATGGACTTCGCGGAGGCGGGCGCGCCGGCCGCGAAGCGAGGGCCGCGCTCGGCGATGTGGCGGGCGGCATCCCGAAACCATCCCTCGCTCATGCGCAGGTTGAGAAACCCCGGGCCCGCGACCTCGATCCGCTCGAGCGCGCCACCGAGATCGGGCTCGATCGCGGCGGCCAGCGCCCCCGCGACCTCACGCGGGGGCGAGCCGACGAGCGGGGCGGCGAGCATCGCCGCGTTCGTCGAGTAGTCGCCGAGCTCGGGACGGGGCGGGCGCTCGAGGCTGGGCTCGGGGATCCCGGCGTGAAGCTTCCGTACCGCCGCCGAGATGGCGTGGCGCAGCGAGGCGGCGGGGTCCCTGGGGGGCTCGCTCATCGGCGCCACTCTAGGGCGCGCCCATCGGCCCGAGGACGCTCAGCGGGGCCCTCAGCCCCCGGCCACGGCCCAGACCGACTCGCGGAGCCGTTCAGCGGCCTCACCCGGATCCGCGGCGCCGGCGACGCTACGCGAGGCCGTGACGAGGGCGGAGGCGGGAGCCCCGAAGGCGGGACCCAGATCCTCCACGTCGCCCCCCTGCGCGCCAACTCCGGGCAGCAGCAGGACGGCTTGCGGCATCAGCTCGCGAAGCCGGGCGAGGAACCGCGGCTCGGTCGCGCCGATCACGGCCCCGACGCCGCTGAGATCCCCGGATCCCGGCAGGCGTCCGGCGAGCCCCGCAACCACCCGGGCGACCTGCTCGTGCAGGGGACCCTCGGCGGTGGGGAGATCGAGCAGGTCGGCTACGCCGGGGTTCGAGGTCCGGACGAGGACGAAGACCCCGGCTCCTGCCCCCGCGGCGCCCTCGAGCAGCGGCTCGAGCGAATCGGCTCCGAGCAGCGGGCTCAGGGTGGCGGCGTCGGCGCCGAGGCCGGCGACGGGACCCCACGGGGTCGGGGTCGAACCGAACAAGGCGTCCGCGTAGGCGCCGGCGCTGACCGGCACGTCCCCGCGCTTGCCGTCGGCGATGACAAGCAGCCCCCGCTCGTGAGCCGCCTCGACCACGCCCTCGAGGGCAGCCCAGCCGGGAGCGCCAAGCGCCTCGAAGCGGGCGAGCTGCGGCTTGACCGCCACGCAGGCCGGCCCCGCAGCTTCGATCAGCCTCCGGCAGCCGGCCTCCGCGGCGGCCGCCGCCCGGCTCCGCGCGTCAGCGCCCTCGGGGATCCGCGCCGAGCGCCAGGGCTCGGCGTTCGGAACCGGGTCGAGCCCCAGGCAGACCTGGCTGCGGCGCTCCTCGACGAGCGCCGCGAGCCGGTCTGCGAAGGGCGTGGGGGCTACGAGGACTTGACGGCGTTCTTGAGGCTCGCGCCGGCGGAGAACTTGGGCACCTTGCCGCCCGGGATCGTGATCCGCTCCCCCGTCCGCGGGTTGACTCCTTGGCGAGGCCCGCGCTCGTTGACGCTGAACTTGCCGAATCCGGTGAAGTTCACCTCATCCCCGCTCTTCAACGAATCGACGACCCCGTCGAGCACCGCCTCGACGGCGTCTGACGCTGCCTTCCTGCTCTCGATCCGCTCGTCGTTCGCAATGCGGTCGATGAATTCAGCCTTGGTCAATCTGGGTTCCTCCTCTAGATGGGGCGGCGCGCACCGTAGCAGCGGCCTACGACGCACCTTCGGCGCCCTCGGAGCGCTCGTCCCGGTAGGCGATCGCCGCGCCGATCCTCTCGACGGTCGTCGGGTGGGTACGCAGGAGCGCATCGACGAAGCTCGACGGGTCGGGATCGCTGAGGTTCGTGAGCGCGAGACGCCGCTGCAGGTCGATGAACCCGGCCGGATCGCCGGTCAGCTCGAGCGCGAAGCGGTCGGCGCTCGCCTCGACCTCACGCGAGAGCTGGCTGCCGGCGAGGCCGGCCGCGAAGGCCACGACCGTCAGGGCCAGCGCGTAGGCCGGCACCGCGGCCGGCGTCCCCGGCTCGCTGCCGACGCGCCGGGCGAGCCCCGTGCCGGCGAGGGCGACCGTGAGCATGCCGAGCGGCGCCACGAGGGCGACGAAGAGGAGCCCCCGCGGGATGTCGCGGTGGGCGACGTGGCCGAGCTCGTGGGCGACGACGGCGCGAAGCTCGGCCCCCTCCGTGCGATCGAGCAGGTTGTCGTAGAGGACGACCCGCTTGCTCGAGCCGATGCCGTCGACGTAGGCGTTGAGCGCCGTGCTGCGGCGGGAGGCGTCGACGCGCAGGACGTCGCCGACATCGACCCCCGCCCGCTCGGTGAGGGTGAGGACCTGCCGACGGGCGGGACCTTCGCCAAGCGGCTCGAAGTCGTTGAAGATGGGCGCGAGGACGATCGGCGCCAGCCAGGAGGAAACCGTGGCGTAGAGGACGACGACGCCCGCGCCCAGGGCCCACCACGCTCGAGGCAGGCGACGCTGGATGCCGACGAGAAGCGCCGCGCCGACCGCCGCGAGGATGGCCGTGATCGCCGCCGAGCGGCCCTGGTCAGCGAGCCAGCCGCCCACGTCCTGGGTGGAGAGGCCGACTTCGACCGCGCGCTCGTGGGCGAGCGCGGCGGTCGGGAGGGAGAGCAGCGCCAGGACGAGGGAGATTCCAGCGCCCGCGGCCGCAGCGCCGAGCAGCGGCCTGGCACCGGCGCGCTCGAGCACCCGGCGGGCGGAGCGCGGTCGACCCGCGGCGAGGAGCCCGAGCGCGGCGAGCTCGACCCCGAGCCCGACGAGCAGCAGGGTGCGCCCTCCGTCGCGGTACTCGCGGCCGCGCTCGATCTGGGCGGAGTCGAACGCGCGCTCGGCGTCGACCGGTATGGGCTCGGGGCCCGTATCGGCAGGCGAGAGGGCCAAGGCCGCCAGCTCAGCGACGAGCGCGGCGGCAATCGCCGCCGCGACGAGCCGGCCGGTGCCGGTGCCCAGGCGTCCGCGCCACGGCATCGCGCCTACGATAGTCCGCTCCCGCAGCCGTCCCGGACGGCCCGGGACGAAACCATGCGAGTAGCCATCTTCAGCGACATCCACGCGAACCTGCCCGCCCTCGAGGCGGTCCTCGCCGACGTTGAGGACGCCGAGATCGGCCAGCGTTGGTGCCTTGGCGACGTCGTCGGCTACGGCGCGGACCCCGACGCATGCGCCGAGCTGGCCGCGGGCTCCGACGTCTGCCTGGTCGGCAACCACGACCTCGCCGTCCTCGGCGAGCTCGATACCGGGACCTTCTCGGCGGCGGCGGCCGCGGCGGTCGAGTGGACGGTCGAGCACGCCTCCGAGGCCACCCTGTCCTTCCTCGGCGGGCTCTCCCCCGCGGACGCGAGCCACGACGCCGCCCTCTACCACGCCTCGCCGCGCGATCCCGTCTGGGAGTACGTGCTGTGGCCGGACCAGGCCGCCGACTGCCTGGCGATCCAGGAGCGCCGGGTCTCCTTCGTCGGCCACTCACATGTGGCGCTGTTCTTCTCGGCGCCGGAGCTCGACGATGACCGCACCCCCGCGCCCGAGGCCCGCGGCTGGCAGGCGGGAGCCGGGACCCGGCTCGAGATCGGCGAGGGCCGCTGGCTGATCAACCCCGGAAGCGTCGGGCAGCCGCGCGACGGCGATCCCCGGGCCGCCTGGCTCGAGCTCGACACCGACAGCTGGGAGGCGACCTACCACCGGATCGCCTACGACGTCGAGCGCGCCGCCGCCTCGATCGAGCGCGCCGGCCTCCCCGAGCACCTCGCGCGCCGCCTCTCCGTCGGCCGATGAGGGGCCCACTAGACTCGCCGCGGATGGCGCCCGGTCGTCAGATCCTCGCCTTCCTGGTCCTCCTCGGGGCCGCGCTTGCGCTGTTCGGATGCGGCAGCTCGGAGGAGCCGCCGAGCGGCGACAATATCGACCAGGCGACCGCCGCCACCTACCTCGAGAAGCTCGAGGAGGTGAAGGACCGGGCGATCGCGGGCAAGTGCGACGAGGGCGAGGAGCAGGGCACGGCGCAGAGCAGCCTGGCCTCGCTGCAGCGGGCCGTCGACGCCAACGCGGACTCCTCGAACGAGGAGTTCACCGCCTACTTCCAGGACCTACTCGACCGGCTCGGAGATCAGATCGCCGAGCAGTGCACCCCGAGCGACGGGGAGACGACCGAGAGCAACACCGACGAGACCTCCTCCTCGAGCGTGGCGCCGACCTCGACCAGCACCACCGAGTCAGAGACGACCGAGCCCGAGACGACCACCACGACGACCACCAAGCCCGAGACGACCACCAAGCCCGAGACGACCACCACGACGACTGACCCACCCGAGCCACCGGAGCCCCCCCCGCCGCCCGGACAGGGCGGCGAGGATCCGGGGAGCGGCGGCACCGCGCCCGGCTTCGAGCCCGGTCGCAAGGCCGCGAAGAAGCCGAAGGCGGGCAAGAAATGAGCAGCGGGGCGATCGCCGATCGCTACGCCCTCGAGGATCGGCTCGGCAGCGGCGGGATGTCGACCGTCTACCGCGCCACCGACCAGGTGCTCGAGCGGACGGTCGCGGTCAAGGTGCTAGCCGAGCACCTCTCCGACGACGAGAAGTTCGTGGCCCGCTTCCGCCGCGAGGCCCTTGCGGTCGCCAAGCTCGTCCACCCCAACATCGTCCAGGTCTACGACACCGGCGTCGACGCCGGCCGTCACTTCATCGTCATGGAGTACGTCGAGGGACGCTCGGGCGCCCAGCTCCTGCAGCGCGACGGCGCGATGCGTCCCGGGACCGCCGTCGAGATCGCCGCCCAGGCCTGCGCCGGCCTCGAGTACGCCCACCAGCAGGGGATCATCCACCGCGACGTCAAGCCGGGGAACCTGATGGTGATCGGCGGCCCCGCCGGGGGAGCCCCCGAGATGGTGGTGAAGCTCGCGGACTTCGGCATCGCGCGCGCCGCTGAGCAGACGCGCCTTACCCAGGTCGGCTCGGTCGTCGGCACCGCGGCCTATCTGTCGCCCGAGCAGTCCCGCGGCGAGGAGGCGAAGCCCAGCTCGGACGTCTACTCGCTCGCCGTCGTCGTCTACCAGTTTTTGACCGCGCGCCTGCCATATGAGGGCAACAGCCTCGCCGAGCTGGCGATCCGGCGCGAGAACGAGCGTCCGCTGCCGCCGACGAGCTACGAGCCCGACATTCCCGAGGAGCTCTCCGCCGCCGTCCTGCGGGCGCTCGAAAACGACCCCGAGGCCCGCCCGGCCGATGCGCTCGCGCTGGCGGCGGCCCTGCGCGCCGGCCTCTCCGGGGTCGCCCCCCCATCGGAGGCGACCACCCGGATGCTCGGCGGCGCCGGCACGGCGCCAACCCGCGTCGCTGCGGGGGAGCCGCAGACGCCGACGTCTTCGACCCGGGTCGCGCGACCGCGGCGGGCGGCCCCGCCGGCGCGCCGCCCGGCCGCAGTCGCGGCTCCCGCTCCGGTGGCCGCGCCGCGCAGGCGCTCGGGCTTTTCGAGGTTCATGGGCGGCATCGGAGCCGTCCTGATCATCGCGATCGTCGCCGCGCTGATCGCGGCGGTCATCCTGCTCGCCACGAATGCCGGACAGGAAAGCGACGTCGGCCAGTTCATCGGCGAAAACGTCCAGGAGACGGTCGACCTGTTCGCGAAGTTCATCGAGGAGAACACCGGCAACTGAGCCGGCGCGCGAGACCTCAGCCCGAGGCTTCCCAAGGCGGCGCGCCGGCCAGGATCGCCCGGCGATAGGAGTCGAAGCCCCCGGCCAGGATCGCCGCGCGGCTGCGCCGCACCAGCTCGGCCGTGTAGACGAGGTTGTGGAGGGTGAGCAGGCGGACGCCCGTCAGCTCCTCGGCCCGCGAGAGGTAATGGACGTAGGCGCGGGAGTGGGTGGTGCAGGCGGCGCAGGGGCAGCCGTCCACGAGGGGGCCCGCCTCCCGCTCGTTGGCGCGCCGGCGCACGTCGTAGCGGAAGCGCCGCTCGGGCAGCGGCGCCAGCGCCATCCCATGCCGTCCCAGCCGGGTCGGCACGGCGCAGTCGAAAATGTCGAGTCCCCGCGCGATCCCCTCGACCAGGTCGTCGGGCTCACCGATCCCGAGCAGGTGCTTCGGCGCCTCGCGCGGGAGCCGGCCGATCGTCATGTCGAGGACCTCGCGCATCTGGTCCTTGTCGCGGCCGAGCGTTCCGCCGATCGCGATTCCGTCGACTCCCGCCGCCGCAACCGTCTCGGCGGACTCGCGACGCAGGTCCTCGTGGGTGCCGCCCTGGACGATCCCGAAGACCGCCTGGCGGGGAGGGCCGGCCTCCTCGTGCCAGGCCAGGCAGCGGTCGAGCCAGCGGTGGGTGCGCTCGGTCGAGCGTGCCGTGTAGTCGCGGTCGGCCCGGAACGGGGTGCACTCGTCGAAGGCCAGGGCGATGTCGGAGCCGAGGGCGGCCTGGACCTCCATCGAGCGCTCGGGGGAGAGGAACTGCTCGGAGCCGTCGATGTAGGAGCGGAAGCGCACCCCCTCCTCCCCGATCTCGAGCACGCCGGCCGCGAGGGGCGGGCGCCCGCGCCGGCCCTTGATCTCGTCGGCAACCGCGCCATGGGCGAGGGAGAAGACCTGAAATCCGCCGGAGTCGGTGACGATCGCGCGCTCCCAGCCCATGAAGCCGTGCAGGCCGCCGAGCGAGGCGATCCGCTCCGCTCCGGGAGCGAGCATCAGGTGGTAGGTGTTGCCGAGGACGAGGTCGTAGCCCAGCTCCTCGACCTCCCGCGAGAGCAGCCCCTTGACGGAGCCGCGGGTGGCGAGCGGCACGAAGGCCGGGGTCTCGATCGGCCCGTGGGACGTCTGGATGGTCCCGGCGCGCGCCTCCCCCTCGCGGGCAACGATCTCGAACGAGAGCCTGGCGTGATCGCTGCGCATGCCGCCGCAGCGTATGGCCGGCCGGGAGAGCGAGCTTGGAGCAGGGAGCGGAGTGGCCCTCCGCTCCTTGCTCCTTGCTCTTGCCTGCTTGCTACTTCTCCGAGGCCTCCGCCTCGATCGCCTCGCTCGAGGCATCGCCGATCTCGACGCGATGCGGCTTGCGCTGCTCCGGCTTGGGGATGCGGACCTCGAGCACGCCGCGATCGAAGCTCGCGGCGACCTCGTCGGGCTCGATCCCGTCGGGCAGCGTCAGCGAGCGGGAGAAGCGCCCGAAGCTGCGCTCCACCCGGTGGAAGCCGCGTCCCTCGCGCTCCCGCTCGGCCTTGCGCTCCCCGGAGATCGTTAGGACGCGATCCTTGATCTCGATCGCGACATCGTCCTCGGAGAGGCCGGGGAGATCAGCCGTGAGGACCAGGTCGTCCCCTTCCTCGGCGAGGTCCATCGCCGGCACCCAGCGGCGCGCGGCGACGCCGTTGCCAGCACGACCGTTGCCGAAGAAGCCGTCGAAGAGCCTGTTCACCTCCGACTGCAGGGAGTCGACCTCAACCGCCGGATCCCAACGTACGAGAGTGGTCATCGTCTACCTCCTCACGAAGCCGGCCCGGGGGATTCGAGGGGCCGGGTTGATGGATCGGAAAAGCGCCTTGGAAGATAAAACCTCAGTCGTTTCTTGTCAAGTTTATTGTTGCTCTTCCGCGGCGATCAGGCTCGCGCCGCCCATCCCCCTGGGGCGCTCGATCCCGAGCAGCTCGAGGGCCGTCGGGGCCACGTCGGCGAGGATGCCACCGTCGCGGAGGGTCAAGTCGCCGATCGTGACGACGAGTGGCACCGGGTTGGTGGTGTGCGCGGTGTTCGGCGAGCCGTCGGGCTCGAGCATGTGCTCGGCGTTGCCGTGATCGGCGGTGACAATGCATGCGCCCCCCTTCGCGAGCACGGTCGAGACGACCCGGCGCAGGCAGCCGTCGACCGCCTCCACCGCCTCCACCGCGGCGGGGATGTCCCCGGTGTGGCCGACCATGTCGGGGTTGGCGAAGTTGATGATCCCGAAGCGGAACCCGCCCTCCTCCCAGGCCGAGCAGAACGCCTCCGCTGCCGCCGCGGCGCTCATCTCGGGCTTGTGGTCATAGGTCGGCACGTCGCGGGGGGAGTCGACCAGGCGCCGCTCCTCCCCCGCCCATTCCGCCTCGCGGCCCCCGTTGAAGAAGTAGGTGACGTGGGCGTACTTCTCCGTCTCGGCGACGTGGAGCTGCTCGCCCCCGCTCTCGCTGATCACCTCGGCGATCGTGGTCTCGGGGGCGGTCGGCGGGAACGCGACGGGGTAGCTCCACCCGGCGCGGTAGCTCGCCATCGTCGTCAGCTCGACGTCGACATGGGGGCTCCGATCGAAGGAGTCGAAGGCCGGATCGGCGAGGGCGGCGGCGATCTGCCGCATCCGGTCGGGCCGGAAGTTGAAGGCCACCGCGACGTCACCAGCCCGCATCCCGTCGTAGTCGCCGATCACCGTCGGCTTGACGAACTCGTCCGTGTCGCCCGCCTCGTAGGAGCGGCGGATCGCCTCGGCGGCGTCGGAGGCCTGCTCGCCGCGAGCGTGCGCGAGAGCGTCGTAGGCCAGCTTCGTCCGCTCCCAGCGATGATCGCGATCCATCGCGTAGTAGCGCCCGCTGACGGTGCCGATTCGCCCGGCGCTGCGCAGCCAGCGCTCGACCTCGGCGAGGTAGGCGCCGCCGCCGGTCGGGCTGGTGTCGCGACCGTCGGTAAACGCGTGCAGGATCGGGTCGGGGACCCCCTCGCGGGCCGCGAGCTCGATGCAGGCCTCGATGTGCTCCCACCCGGAGTGGACGCCGCCGTCGGAGACGAGGCCCAGCAGGTGCAGCCGGCCTCCGGCGCTCGATCGGGCCCGCTCGCAGGAATCGAGGAGCACCTCGTTTTCGAAGAACGAGCCATCCGCGACGGCGGCGTCGATCCGGGCCAGGTCCTGACGCACGATCGAGCCCGCGCCGAGGTTCAGGTGGCCGACCTCCGAATTGCCCATCTGCCCGTCGGGCAGGCCGACGTCGCGGCCCGATGCGGAGAGCTGCGTGTGCGGAAAGCTCGCCCAGAACTCGTCGAAGGTCGGGGTCCGGGCCGCCGTGATCGCATTGCCCGGCCCCGCCGGAGCGATCCCCCAGCCGTCGAGGATGATCAGCGCCACCCCGTCGACCGGCGTCCCGGCCGGGCCCGGGGGAATGTCGCTCACTGCAGCGCCCCGCACCGGCTCACGCCGCCGCGACGATCGCCGCGAAGCCCTCGGGGTCGAGGCTGGCGCCGCCGACCAGCGCGCCGTCGATCTCGCCGCGACCAAGCAACTCGGCTGCATTCGCGGCCTTGACCGAGCCGCCGTACTGGATCCTGATCCGCTCGGCCGCGCCGCTGTCGCGGGAGGCGATCAGCGCCCGCAGGAAGCCGCAGGCGTCCTCGGCCTGATCCGGCGTCGCCGTCTTGCCGGTGCCGATCGCCCAGACCGGCTCGTAGGCGATCACGACGTCGCCGAGTCGCTCGGCCGGGACCCGCGCGAGCCCGGCGTCGATCTGGCGCCGCAGCACGCGGTCGGTGTCGTCGCGCTCGCGCTCCTCCTCGGTCTCGCCCACGCAGAGGATCGGCCGAAGCCCCGCCTCGAGCGCCGCCGGTACCTTGCGCGAGAGCGCCTCGTCGGTCTCGCCGAAGAGCTGGCGGCGCTCGGAATGGCCGAGGACGACGCTGCTCGCGCCGGCATCGAGCAGCATCGCGGGCGAGACCTCACCGGTGAAGGCGCCCTCGGAGGCGAAGTGCATGCTCTGGGCGGCAACGTCGACGGCGCTCTCCGCACAGAGCTCGGCGACGAGCGGCAGCGCGAGAAAGGATGGGCAGACGATCACCTCGGCTTCCGCGTCCACCACCAGCGGCAGCAGCTCCTCGCAGAACGCTCGCGCCTCGGCGAGCGTCTTGTGCATCTTCCAGTTGGCGGCGATCACGGGCGTCCGTTCGCTGCTCATGCGACGTGATCCTCGCTGGCAAGCCCCGTCGGCTGCTCCTTGCTCCTCGCTCCTCGCTCCTCGCTGTCGAGCAACGCCTCCACGCCCGGCAGCTCCTTCCCCTCGATCAGCTCGAGCGAGGCGCCGCCGCCGGTCGAGAGCCAGTCCACTCGGTCCGCCAACCCGAAGCTCACGAGCGCGGCGGCGGAGTCCCCGCCGCCAACGACGGTCGTGCCCCTCGACTCCGCGACAGCCTCCGCGACTGCCCTGGTTCCGGCGGCGAACGGCGCGAGCTCGAACGCTCCCATCGGGCCGTTCCAGAAGACCGTGCCGGCGGCTCTGATCGCCTCGCCGTAGGACGCCGCGGTGGCCGCCCCGACATCGAGACCCATCATCCCGTCGGGAACCGCGACGCCGTTGAGCGGGCGCGGCTCGGCGTCCGCCGAGAACTCGTCGCCGAGCACGAGATCGGTGGGAAGGCGCAGCCCGCAATCCGAGTCCTCGGCGGCGGCAAGCGCTCGCTCCGCGAGGGCGATGCCCTCCTCCTCGACCAGCGAGTCCCCGGTCGGCTTGCCCTGCGCGCGGAAGAAGGAGAAGCACATGGCGCCGCCGATCAGGATCTCGTCGGCGATCTCGAGGAACCGCTCGATCACCGCCACCTTGTCGGAGACCTTTGCGCCGCCGAGCACGACCACGAGCGGGCGCCCGGGGTCGTCGATCACGGCCGTGAGCTCGCGCACCTCCCGCTCGAGCAGGAGCCCGGCGTAGGCGGGGAGGTGGCACGCCACGCCCGCGGTCGAGGCGTGGGCGCGGTGCGCGGCCCCGAAGGCGTCGTTCACGTACAGCTCGGCGAGGCCGGCCAGACCCCGCGCCAGGGCCTCCTCGTTCTTCGTCTCCCCCGGCTCGTAGCGGGTGTTCTCGAGCAGCAGGACCTCGCCGCGGCCGACGCCCGCCGCGGCCTCCCGCACGGCGTCGCCAGCGACGGCGGGAGCAAGCCCCACCTCGGTGCCGAGCAGCTCGGAGAGGCGCTCGGCGACGGGCGCCATCGAGAGCTCCGACTCGCGGTCCCTCGGGCGGCCGAGATGGGAGCACAGGACGACGGCTGCTCCGCGATCGCGGAGCAGCTCGATCGTCGGCAGCGCCGCACGGATCCGGGTGTCGTCGGCGACGGCGCCGTCCTCCAGGGGGACGTTCAGATCGGCCCGCAGGAGCACTGTCCGGCCCTCGACCTCAGCGTCGCGAACCGAGGCCTTAGCGAAGCGGCCGCGCTCAGCCGGGGCGCTCACCTCGTAGCTCAAGTCGATCTTCCTCCGGCCGCCGGAGCGCCTAGAGGACCTTGCCGGCCAGCTCGACAAGCCGGTTGGAGTAGCCCCACTCGTTGTCGTACCAGGCGACCACCTTGATCATCGTCCCCTCCATGACCATCGTCTGGTCGGCGTCGAAGATGGACGAGTGCGGGTCACCGACGATGTCGCTCGAGACGATCGGATCCTCCGTGTAGGCGAGGATTCCCTCCAATTCGGCCTCCGCCGCCGCCTTAGCGGCTGCGTTGATCTCCTCCTCGGTGGTCGACTGGGAGACGATCGCGGTCAGATCGACGACCGACCCCGTCGCCACCGGGGCGCGCATCGAGAAGCCGCTGAGCTTGCCGTTCAGCTCCGGCAGGACCAAGCCGACGGCCTTCGCCGCGCCGGTCGTGGTCGGGATCAGGTTGAGCGCCGCGGCGCGGGCCCGCCGGAGGTCCTTGTGCGGCATGTCCTGCAGGCGCTGGTCGGCCGTGTATGCGTGAATCGTCGTCATCAAGCCGCGCTCGAGCCCGAAGGACTCGTGGATCACCTTGGCGACGGTGGCCAGGCAGTTGGTAGTGCACGAGGCGTTGGAGATGATGTGATGGGAGTCTGGGTCGTAGTCGTCGAAGTTCACCCCGAGGGCGACCGTCACGTCGGGCTCGGTGGCCGGCGCCGAGATGATCACCTTCCTCGCGCCCGCCTCGAGGTGCTTTGCGGCATCGTCGCGCTCCGTGAAGAACCCAGTCGACTCGATCACGACGTCCACCCCGAGCTCGCCCCAGCCGAGGTCGGCGGGGTCCCGCTCGGAGAGCACCTTGAGCTCAGTTCCGTCGACGGAGATCGAGCCGTCGCCGAGCTCGACCTCGCCGGGGAAGCGTCCGAGGATCGAGTCGTACTTGAGCAGGTGGGCCAGCGTCTTGGCGTCGGTCAGGTCGTTGACGGCGACGATCTCGAGGTCGGCGCCGGCGGCGTGCGCGGCCCGGAAGAGGTTCCGCCCGATCCTGCCGAACCCGTTGATGCCCACCTTCGTCGCCATTCGTCCCTCCTGCGGAATTGCCTGATCGGTTTCGCCCCTCGAGGGCGCGCATAAACCCTATTCGGCCGAGCCAGGGCGACCGCTTCAGCCCGATCTGGGAGCCCAGCGGAAGAAGCGGACCGCCAGCACCAGCCCCAGGGTCCCCCAACCGGCGACCACCGCCAGATGTCCCCACTCGAAGCCGACTCCGGTCGTCTGCGGGTCGAAGGCGGTCAGGAACGCCTGAAAGAAGTGACGGATCGGGAAGATCGCGGCGACGTGCAGAACGCCCTCGGGGATCTCGTTCTCGGGGATGAAGACGCCGGAGAGGAAGTAGAGCGGCAGCACCGTGAAGTTCGTGATCGGCGGCGCCGCCTCCTCACTCGGGATCGCGGCGCTCAACGCCAGCCCGAGCGAGCAGAAAGAGAAGGTGCCGACGAGCAGGGTGACGAGCAGCGCCGGGATCGTCTGCGTGGGGACCGGCACGTCGTAGGCGAAATGCCCGATCGCGGTCACCAGGACGACCATGAGGAGCGAGATGACGAAGGCGTTGCCGACCCGGGCGAGGATGTAGGTCGAGGTCGGAAGGGGCGTGCCGCGGACCCGCTTGAGCCGGCCGCTCTCCCGCATCTCAACCATCCGCATCGTGACGTTCACCAGGGTGGCCGAGACGACCGCGAGCGTGACGATCCCGGGGACGTAGTAGACGGTCGTCTTGATCCCGAGCTCCTCGATGGTGTCGTTGCCGAACAGCGAGGAGAAGATCAGCAGGAAGATGACCGGGAACATGACCGTGAAGAAGACGGCCGCGGGGCTGCGCCAGAAGACCTTCTGCTCGAAGCGGAACTGATGCAGGACGGTGGCGGCGGCGCTCACTGGCCACTCTCCTTCCCGGTGAGCCCGAGGTAGACGTCCTCGAGGCTCGGCTGCTGGACCTCGAGCCAGGAGAGCTCGAGGCCGCGGCGGAGCGCCCACCCGGTCAGCTCGTTGAGGTCGCGCACCGGCTCGGTGCTGCGGATCAGGAAACGTCCGCCCGAGCCGAAGTCAACGCGCTCAGCCGGCCGCGGCAGCTCGTCCGCCGAGACGCCCGCGGGCAGGCCGAAGCTGATCCTCGTGGCCTCCGTGGCCCGCCCCCCGACGTCGTCCGGCGTTCCGGCCGCGACGATCCGCCCCGCCACGATCACGCCGACTCGGTCGGCGAGGGCCTGCGCCTCGTCCATGTAATGCGTGGTCAGCAGGACCGTCTTGCCGAGTCGCTTGAGCCCGCCGATGACCTCCCACGCCTGCCGGCGGGCCGAGGGATCGAAGCCGGTGGTGGGCTCGTCGAGGAAGAGCAGCTCGGGGTCGCCGATCAGGGCGATCGCGACGTCGAGGCGTCGCTGCTGCCCGCCCGACAGCCGGCCGGCGCGCGCGTCGCTCTTATCGGCCAGGCCGACCAGCTCGATCGTCTCCGCCACCGAGCGGGCGCGGTCGTAGTAGCCGGCATAGAGCTCGAGCGTCTCGCGCACCGTCAGCAGCGGCTCCATCCGGCACTCCTGCAGGACGAAGCCGACCCGGCCGCGCCAGTCGCGATCCGCGTCGGCCGGGTCCATGCCGAGGACGGAGACCTCTCCCGCGTCGCGGTCGAGGTAGCCCTCGAGCACCGAGACCGTCGTCGTCTTGCCGGCGCCGTTGGGCCCGAGGAAGGCGAAGATCTCGCCCTGATCGACCTCCAGGTCGATGCCGCGGACGGCCTCGACGCTGCCATAGGACTTGTGCAGTCCCCGAACGCTGATCACCGGCTCGGCCACGGGCGGGATTATCTGCGATCAGCGCCGCCCCGCCGCGACAGCCTGTCCAATCGCAGGGGTCTCTGAGGCCAGCATGCTGGCCTCAGAGACCCGCGCGCGGCGATCCCCCTCGGTATCCGGCACCCAACGGCCCGGCCGGGCCGGGAGCCAACGCCCCTCGGTTCATGACTTCCCGTCCCGCAGCACCCAACGGTCCGGACGAAGCGGACGCGAAGCGGAGCCTCGGCTCAGGATCTCCCGTCCCGTAGCACCCAACGGTCCGGCGAGACCGGACGCGAAGCGGAGGATCTCGCCGGAGTCATTTACCCCGCCTTGTTGAGCTGGCGATGGATGTCGCGGGCGAGCTTGCCGGGGATCCCCGGCACCGACTCGAGCTCCTCGCGGGAGGCCTCGAGAAAGCGCTCGGGCGAGCCGAAATGGCTGAGCAGCGCCCGCTTGCGCACCGGCCCGACCCCCCGAAGACCATCGAGGACGGAGCCGGTCATCGAATGGGAGCGGCGCCGGCGGTGAAGGTCGAGGGCGAATCGGTGCGCCTCATCGCGGACGCGCTGGAGCAGCCGCGAGGCCTCGGAGTCGGGAGGGATCGGGAGCGGATCGGAGCGGCCTGGGACGTAGACCTCCTCGAGCCGCTTGGCCAGCGAGATCACCGTCGTCCCGCGCTCGATCAGCGGGGTGAGGGCCCGGACGCCGGCGGCGAGCTGGCCCTTGCCGCCATCGATCATGATCAGCCCGGGCAGGCTGGCGAAGCTCTCGTCGAGCTCGGCATCGTGCGGCGAGCGCTCGCTCTCGGAGATGTAGCGGGCGAGGCGGCGCGAGAGCACCTCGTCCATCGAGGCGAAGTCGTCGGAGCCGTCGGTGCGGCCACGGATGTTGAAGCGACGGTAGTTGGACTTCTTCGGCGCTCCCCCCTCGAAGACGACCATCGAGGCGACCGTGTGCTCGGGTCCGAGGTTCGAGATGTCGTAGCCCTCGATCCGGATCGGCACGTCCGCCATCCCGAGCGCCCCGGCGAGCTCGTCGAGGGCCTCGGTCCGCTCGCGGCGGCGGCGCTCGCGCCGCAGGCGGTCCTGCGCGAGGGCGAGCTTCGCGTTGCGCTCGGCGAGCTCCCGCAGCCGGCGCTTGTCACCCCGCTCAGCGGCCCGGACCTCGACCGCGAACCCGCGCCGCTCGCTCAGCGCCTCCCCCAGCAGCTCGAGGTCCTCGCAGAGCTCGGGGCCGACGACGACCAGCGGCGGCACCGCCGGCGAGGCCTCGTAGTACTGCGCGACGAATTGCTCGGCGACCTCGGCGAGCCCGCGCTCCCCCTGGTTGTCGAGGTAGAACCCGTGGCGCTCGGCCAGGACTCCGTCGCGGACCTGGAACACCTGCGCGTTGGCCTCGGTCCCCTCGACCGCGACGCCAATCAGGTCGGCGGTGCCGACGGCCTCGCCCGCGACCCGCTGGCGCTCCATCAGCGAGCGCACGGCGGTGAGGCGGTCGCGGAACAGCGCGGCCCGCTCGAACTCCTGCTCGGCGGCCGCCTCCTCCATCTTTTGAGAGAGGTCGCGCTCGACCTCGCGGTAGCGACCGGAGAGAAAGCGGCGGATCGCGTCGATGTTGCGTCCGTACTCCTCGCGATCGACGTAGCCCACGCAGGGCGCCCCGCAGCGCTTGATGTAGTAGTCGAGGCAGGGCACGCCCGAACGCCGGCCGGGCTCGGCACCGTCGCACGTGCGGTACTGGAAGAGCTTGCCGAGCAGCTCGAGCGTCTCGCGAACCCGGCGGGCGCCCGCGTAGGGCCCGAAGTAGGCGCGGTTGGGCCGGTGGCGCTCGCGGGTGAAGTAGACCCGCGGGAACTCCTCGTCGAGGCTGATCCCGATGTAGGGATAGGACTTGTCGTCGCGGAGCTTGACGTTGAGGATCGGCCGGTGGCGCTTGATGAACTGCTGCTCGGCGATCAGCGCCTCGGCCTCGGTCTCGGTGACGAGGAAGTCGATCTGCTCGATCTCGTCGGCGAGGCGCCCGAGGGTCGAGCGGCTCGAGAAGTGGCTGGCGACCCGCTTGCGGATCGACAGCGACTTGCCGACGTAGACGACCCTGCCATCGCCGTCGCTGAGCAGGTAGACGCCGGGCAGGTCCGGCAGGTCGCGGCGCTGCTCGTTGATGTCGCGGCGGCGCTGCTCTCGGTCCTCTCGGGGCACGCTTCAACTGTAGGGAGGCGCCCCGCCATAGACTCGCGCCTCGAACCTTCCTCCCGACCCCGGACCCGAGAGCCGCGATGAGCACAGAGATCCCAGGGCCCGAGCAGCCCCCGCTTGAGACGATGCGGCTGGAGCTCGCGGGCGACGTCGGCACGCTCACGCTCGATCGCCCCGAAGAGCTCAACGCGATGAGCCCGCAGATGATCGCCGAGCTGGCGATCGTCGCCGCCTGGCTCGCCGACCGGGCGCCGATCCGGGCCCTCGTCGTGACCGGCGCGGGGCGGGCCTTCTCGGCGGGCGGCGACGTCACCTGGTTCCGGCAGGGTCTGGACGATCCCGACGCAGACCTGGTGGCCTCCGTCCGGCGCGGCGCCGATGTCCTGCACCAGGCGATCGTCGACTTCAAGCGGATCCCCTACCCCGTGGTCGCCGCGGTCAACGGCCCCGCCGCGGGCGCGGGCTTCTCCCTCGCCCTGATGTGCGACATCCGGATCGCCTCTGAGGGGGCGTTCTTCGCCTGCGCCTACGGGCGGATCGGGGCCTCCCCGGACGGAGGGATGACGTACTTCCTGCCGCGCGTGATCGGCCCCGCGGCCGCGGCGGAGCTGATGCTCGAGGACCCCAACCTGACCGTGGCCGACGCGCTCGAGCGGGGCTGGTTTCGCAGGTCGTTGCGGCCGACGAGCTGCTCGAGGCGGCGGGCGCCAAGGCGGCGGAGCTCGGCGCGAAGTCCCCGCACTACGTGCGGACGGTCAAGTCGCTGATCTGGAGCAGCCTCGACAACTCGCTGGCCGACCATCTTCAGCTCGAGCGGCATGGGATCGCCGACAGCATGGGGACCGACGACCTGCGCAACGGCGTAGCCCGGTTCTTCGCCGGCGAGGAGCCGGTCTTCGAGGGCCGCTGACCCTGGTTCCCCCGCGCATTCCGCGGGGGCCCCGACCCGCGCGATCGTCGCCGCGGGCCGGGGTTTCGGTGGGAGTAGAGTCGCGATCCCGACCACGATCCGAGGAGGATTCAGTGACAAAGAGACTTCTGGTGACGATCGTCGCGCTGGCGCTCGCGAGCTTCGCGCTTGCGGCCTGCGGTGGCGATGACGAGGCATCGACCACTGCCGAGTCCGAGACCGCCGGCAGCACCGAGGCGAGCGCCGGCGGGGCCACCGTCTCGTTCACCGCGGAGCCGAGCGGACAGCTGGCGTTCACGGAGACGGAGGTGACGGCTCCCGCCGGAGAGGACACGATCGAGCTCGACAACCCGTCCGCGACCGCCCACAACGTCGTCATCGAGGACGCTGACGGAAACGACGTGGCCGAGACCGACACGATCAGCGGCGACACGACATCGACCACGGCGACCCTCGAGCCCGGCACCTACACGTTCTACTGCGACGTGGACAGCCACCGCGAGGCCGGCATGGAGGGAACGCTGACGGTCGAGTAAGGGCGCCAGCGGCCGGACCCGTCAACCGAGCCCGTCAGCTCGTGCCGGGGCTAGCCGGCGGGGCGGAAGTTGGTTGGGGCCGAGAGGGAGGGGATCGAGGGGCCGAAGGCCGCCGGGGTCGCTGAGGCCAGCATCCTGGCTTGAGTGACCCCTGCGGGACGCGCCGAGGTCGATCGCGAAGGCCCACGCTCCCCATCTGACGAGGCTGGGAGCCCGCTGATCAAGAAAGAGTTCGGCGATGCAGGCCGTGAGCCGGCCGATGACGCCGAGCTGGCGCCTCCCAGCCCGTCAGACCAGGACGCGGCCGACGCTGTCGGCGACGCAGCAGGGCTTCTCGCTGCCCTCGACCTCGACGGTGAAGCGCGTCACCTGCTGGTACCAGCCGTCGCCGACCTCGTCGATGGAGACGATCTCCAGGCTTGCGCGGACCCGCGACCCTGAGGGCACGGGAGCGGGGAAGCGGACCCTGTTCCAGCCGTAGTTGACGCCCATCTTGTAGCCCGTGCTGGCGATCAGCGCGAGCCGCATCCCGTCGATCATCGAAAGCGTCAGGTTGCCGTGCGCGATCGTCCTCCCGTAGGGGCTCTCCGACCTGGCCCGCTCGACGTCCACGTGGATCCACTGATCGTCGCCGGAGAGGCGAGCGAAGTCGTCGATGTCGGCCTGGGTGACCTCGCGCCACTCGCAGGGGCCGATGCTCTGGCCGACCAGCCCCTTCGCCTCCTCGATGCCGTTGATCTCGACCAGCGCCACGGCGGCGCAGCCTAGAGGACGAGCGGAGGCCGGCTCAGGCGACGAGCCGGACCTCGAGCGCCGGCGGCGGCAGCGTCCCGAGGGCCCCCGCGCCGTCGAGCATGCCCAGGATGCGGGCAACGTAGGCCTGGGTCTCGGGATAGGAAGGCACGCACCCGCACGCCTCGACCGCCCCGGGCCCGGCGTTGTAGGCGGCGAGCGCGAGCTCGACTGAGCCGAACCGCGCCAAGAGCTCGCCCATCATCGTCGCCTGCGCGTCGATCGCCGCCGCCGGATCGAACGGGTCATCGAGTCCGTAGGCGGCGGCAGTCGCCGGCGTGAACTGCGCGATCCCCAAGGCCCCAGCGGGCGATACCGCGGCGGGATTGAAGTTCGACTCCGCCATGATCTGCGCCGCCAGCAGCGCGGCCGAGACCCCATGGCGCGCCGCCGACTCGAGCAGCGGCCGCCGGTAGCGCTCCGGCACGAAGGACGGCAGGCCCCCGTCGCCGGCCAGCCTTCCGTCGGCGGCGGCTCCGCTCCCCACCCCGTCGCCGGCTGCCGAGCAGGGCTCGGGGCCCCCGTCGAAGCCGAAGTGCCAGGGCTCCCACGAGTATCGCTTCGTGAACGAGAACCGCGGCGCGTTGGCCGCCAGCCAGGCGTAGGCCTCCGATGGGCCCAGATCGAGCTCGGTCCCGCAGCGGTGCAGGGACGTCCCCGGCGGGGCGACCATCCGCGGGTCGGGATTCTGCTCCCAGAGCTCCCGCTGCTCGGCATCGGAGCGGAAGCCGGAGTTGATCACCAGCGAGACACCGGCACCCGCGGCCGCGGCTGCCATGCGGTCGAAGGCCTCGGCGACGTCGGGCCGCATCCCCTCGCCCTGCCGGTAGGCGAGCGGGCCCGCGTAGCCGCCGCCGCTCGCCATCGCCGGCTGGGGGCCGGATGCACCGGCCAGAGGCGGGGTGACCTCGGCCTCGGCCTCGGCCGCCGTCGAAGCCCGCGGGGAATCGTCTCCGTCGAGCTCGATCTTCCCCTCCGCGGCGACGCGCACCCGCAGCGGCGCCATCGACGGGCCGTCGGGGAATTCGACGTCGACCAGCTGCGGCGCCGTGCCGTTGCGCTCGGCCGCCTCGGCGGCGGCAAGGCGCGCACGCTCGAGGTACTCCGACCGCTCGAGATGGGCGGGATTCGGCGTCCCATCCGCACGCAACGGGGCAGCGAAGAGGCGGGGAAAGTCGTCGCGCATCGAGCCTGCCGCAGAGAGCGCCGCCAGATCGGCGGAGCGCTGCAGGCGCCCCTTCGCGGTCGCGGCTCCTCCGATCGCGACCAGGATCAGCGCCAGGGCGACCACCAGCACGGCGATCCCGAGGACGGCCGGGAGCGCCTGCGCGCGCTCCGCCTCCAGCGCGGAGAGGAAGCGGCGCGAGCGCCTCGGGCCCCGAGGGGGAGCGAGCGCGGCGGCGAGGCGCGCCGCCCGCCTGCCGCTCTCCCCTCCCGGCTCGAGCCCGGCCAGCGCCCGGCGCCCCGGAATCGTCCCGATCGGGGCCGACCAGACCTTGAGCGGCACCGCCATGGCGCGCAGCTCGGCGCTGAGCAGCGCCAAGAGCGAGCGGTCAGCCCGGGGAGCGGCGCGGATCAGCGCGGCGCGCTCAGCCCGCGGGGCCTGCGCGAGCACGCTCCGGAAGTCGCCCGGGTCGCAGAGGCAGAGGACGAGGGAGGCGCCGGGGTCAGCCTCCAGCAGACCTCCCAGCGCGGCCGGCGGATCGTCGGCCGCGGCGAGCGGCGCCGCAAAGCAGAGCCGCCCCCGAGCAGCCGCGCGAAGCGCAGGATTCTCCGACAAGGAGGCTTCGAGCCGGCGAGCCGAGCTCGAGGCCAACAGCGCGCCCCGCGGGGCGCGCGCCGCGGGTCGAAGGTCGGCCAGGATGGTGCCCTGGGACTCGTCCTCTGGCGCGGTTGCGGCGACTGCGATCGCGGCGGCTGCGGCCTCCACGCCGCGGGCGCTGCCGGCGGCGGCGCAGGCGACGACGCGCTCGGGCCCGCTCATCCGCCGCCTCCCGCCGGGCGCGCATAGGCGGTCGAGGAAACCCCGAGATGACCGCCGAGGCCGGGTAGGAGCGCCGGCGGGTCGAGCTCGACGCTCACCTCGCCGTCCTCCGACCCCACCTCGACCCTGGAGTCGGCCCACCCCGGCAGCCCGCTTCGCGCGGCCTCCAGCTCGTCGCGGCCGTCGGCGGCGGCGATCGCCCCGGCCTCGGCGGCGCCGTCGGCCAGCGATTGCGCGTAGCCCACCGCGAGCAGCTGCAGCGCGATCAGGGCGGCGACCAGCAGCGCCGGCAGGCCGGCGATCAGCTCGAGCTGAGCCTGCCCCGCGGAATCCCCAAGCGACCTATCCATCGGGGACCCCACCGTCCGGACCGAGCTCGGCGGCTGCCGAGACCCCAAGCGCGGGCAGGAACGGGAGCGCGCGAGGCACCTGGAGCTCGACCTCCGTTCGGTCCTCGAGGGTCCTGACCCGGGCGCCATCCCGGAGCGAGTCCGGCAGCGCCGCCCGGGCCGCGCGGGTGGCGTCCGTGCCGGCGTAGGAGGCGCGGGCCGCCGCCCGCGCGGCGGTCGCGGCGGAGAGTGCCGCGTGCCCTGCGAGCGCGAACTGGACCGTCGCGAGCGCGGTCACGATCAGCGCCGGGACGACGGCGACCAGGGAGACCGAGACCTGTCCCGACTCACCCCGCCTCCCCCGCGCTCCAGCTTCCACCGACATTGCCGCGACGCTAGGACCGGCGGACGCACAGGTGGTGCGCGCAGCCTCACAAACCCCGCGCGAGACGGAGCCAACTTTGCCCTCGGGCTGAGGGCCCGGGACCCGCGGTGCCCCCCGGCGCGACCGCTTAGAGGCTGTTGGCTTCCCGCCAGGTGTTGAAGATCAGCCAGATCGACCCGGCCAGGACCCCGATCCAGGCGATCGTCCCGGGCCCCGAGCCGAGCAGCTCATCGGTCCCCGCGATCATCAGCGCGATCGCTCCCAGGGCGCCGTAGACGAGGCCGCGCTGGCGCTCCGTCATCGCGTCGCGAGCGAGGCTCGTCTCGCGCCAGAAGCGAACGGCGAGCAGGGCGATCGCGCCGAGGAAGATCAGCGAGAGGGCGGCGAGGATCCCGTTGGCGACGTTGCCGCCGCCCGGCAGCACCGTCACGCCGAGCGCCAGCAACGCAACGATCGCGGCGTTCCGGAGCGCTCTCACCCCTGCATCGTGAACGATCGCCGTCGCGGGCGCCCCATCGGCAAGCGCTATCGCCGCCAGGACGAGATCGGCACGCCGCCGGGAGTGACGATCGACAGCGAGACGGCGCAGGACGACTCGGTGACCCTGCGCGACCGCGACCCCCTCGCGCAGGGCTCGTTGCGGTTACGTGGCGCTTCCGGCGCTGTGGGAGTCCCATCCGTGCGCCGGCTGGCGCCAACCTGGAGGCGTGCCCGGTGAACCCGATTTCGGACGCGTTATATGAGCACAAGATCGGGTTCACGTGTCGAAGCCGAGATCGCGAGGTTGGCGGCGCGTCAGCACGGGTCGTCCCCCTTCATCAGCTGAGTCGCCTCGGCCTCAGGCCTCTAACAGCCCGCCACCGCGTCGCCCGCGGCCCCCGTGCTCTCCGGCGGCCCGGGGCCGTGACCGGCGCTCAGCCGCCGATCATCACGGCGAGCCCGGCCGCGATCAGGCCGGCGAAGGCCAGCGACGCCAGGGCGGCGAGGGCGCCGGCGCCGGTCGCGGCGAGGGTCCGCCCGTCGCGGCGCGCCTCGACGAAGGTCGCGAACCCATAGATCGCAAGGGACGCGATCAGGGTCACCCCGACGCCGGCGATCAGGGAGGCGATCGCCGTGTCGAGCAGGGCCTCGCCGTCGACGATGTCGGCGAACGGGAGCACGGGCGTGCCGATCACCCCGTCGGGACCGGCTGTCCGCGCCGGATCCGCTGCGCGAAAAGCCCGAGCCCGAGCCCTATCGCCATGACCGAGACGAGCAGGGGGCCGATCGCACCGCTGCCGAAGATCGAGGTGAAGCCGTAGCTCGCCGCGCCGATCGCGGCCGCCGCGGGGAGGGTGAGCAGCCAGGCGACCAGCAGATTGCCGGCCACGCCCCAGCGCACCGCCGAGAGGCGCTTGCCGGCCCCCGAGCCCATCACGCCGCCGGCGATCACGTGCGTGGTCGAGAGCGGGAACCCGTAGTGGGAGGACGCGAGGATCACGGCCGCCCCGGCTCCCTGGGCGGAGAAGCCCTGAGCCGAGTCCATCTTGATGATCCGGGTGCCCATGGTCCGAATGATCCGCCAGCCCCCGGTATAGGTCCCGAGCGCGATCGCCGTGGCGGAGCTGACGATCACCCAGGTCGGAACCTCAAAGGCCTCCGCCGAGAGGGTCCCGTTGGCGATCAGGGCCAGGGTGATGACGCCCATCGTCTTCTGCGCGTCGTTCGTCCCGTGCGCCAGCGCCAGCATGCCGCCGGAGACGACCTGGCCGAGCCGGAAGCCGCGGCTCGCCGGCCCAGGTCGCATCCGGCCGCAGATTCCGTAGGCGACGTTGATCGCAATCACGCCGATGGTGAAGGCGACGATCGGCGCGATCAGGGCCGGGATCAGGACCTTGCCGAGCACCCCCTCGCCGATCACGGCATCGGCGCCGACCGCGGCGAAGGCGGAGCCGACGACGCCGCCGATCAGCGCGTGGGAGGAGCTCGACGGCAGCCCGAAGTACCAGGTGATGAGGTTCCAGGAGATCGCCCCGACCAGCCCGGCGAAGATGATCGTCGGGGTGATGGCCGATGCCTCGACGACGTCCTTGGCCACCGTCGCCGCGACCTCGATGGAGATGAAGGCGCCGACGAAGTTGAGCACCGCGGCGATCGCGACCGCCACCCGCGGTGAGAGCGCGTGCGTCGAGATCGACGTGGCAACCACGTTGGCGGTGTCGTGGAAGCCGTTCGTGAAGTCGAAGGCGAGGGCCGTCGCCACGACGATGACGAGGACGACGTCACCCTCCATGGCCACCCTCGGGGCCGCGCCGGGCGGCCGGCGCGGCGCTACGCATTCTTGATCGCGACGCCCTCGATGATGTGGGCCGCGGTCTCGGTCGCGTCGATCGCCTTCTCAAGCACCGCGAAGATGTCCTTCCAGCGGATCACGACCATCGGGTCGATCCCGTTGGCGAAGAGCGACGCGACGGCGTCACGCGAGATCCGATCGCCGTCGTTCTCGAGCCGGTGGATCTCGATCAGGTGCCGGTCGAGGTCCTTGAACCCGCGTAGCCCGGCGAGCGCCGCCGCGAGCTCCGAGCAGGCCGAGACGAGAACCTCGGCGAGCGCTTGCGCCTGCTGCATCGGGGCCTCGATCTGGTAGAGGCCGAGGAAGTCGCCGGCCTCCTCGATGTAGTCGACGACATCGTCGATCTGGGTCGCGAGCCCGTAGATGTCCTCGCGGTCGAAGGGGGTGACGAACGTCGAGTTGAGCCGCCGGATGATGTCATGGGTGATCCGGTCGCCCTCCTGCTCGGACTTGAGGATCTCCCGGTTGAGCCCCTCGCTGCCATCAGGCCAACTCTCGATCATCTCGCGCAGGAGCTCCGCAGAGCGGAACGCGTTCTGGCCCGACTCGCGAAGCAGGTCGAAGAAGACGCGGTCCTTGGGTGCGAAGGAGAGGCTGGCCACGGGCGGGAATATCGCAGCTTCGCGAGACGGGAACGTGGCGTGGGAGCGCTAGCCCTCGAGGAAGCCCGTAACCTCCGCTGCCAGACGCTCCCCGGCTCGCCCGTCCCAGAGCGGTGGCGGGCCGGCCGGCCGGGGCCCGCCCGAGCCGAGCAGCGCCGGAATCTCCGAGATCCGCGCCGGGTCGAGGCCGAGCAGACGGTTGGTACCGACCTCGACCGTGATCGGCCGCTCGGTGTTGTCCCGGAGGGTGAAGCAGGGGACCCCGAGGTAGGTCGTCTCCTCCTGGATTCCCCCCGAGTCGGTGAGGACGGCCCGGGCGTCGCAGAGCAGCGAGAGGAAGTCGAGGTAGCCAACCGGGTCGACCAGGCGCAGCCCCGGAGGCGTTGCCGCGGCTCGCCCGGCGAGGGCTGCGCGGGTCCGGGGATGGACCGGGAACAGAACGGGCATGCTCTCGGCCACCTCCCCGAGCCGCTCGATCGCCGGCTGCAGGAGCTCGCCGTCCACGAGGGCCGGCCGGTGCAGGGTCACGAGCAGGTAGGAGCCGGCCTCGAGGCCTTGCTCGGAGCAGGAGCGCCGCTCCCGGAAGCGGCCCTCGAGCGCCACGAGCGAGTCGATCATCGTGTTGCCGACGAGCCGGACCCGGGTCGCGTCCACCCCCTCCCGGGCCAGGTTGTCCGCCGCCTCGGGCGAGTGGGTGAAGAGCAGGTCGGAGACCTGATCGACGAGGACCCGGTTGACCTCCTCGGGCATCGTGCGGTCGAAGCTCCGCAGCCCCGCCTCCACGTGGGCGAGTGGGAGCCGCAGGTGGACGGACGCCAGCGCGGCGGCCAGCGTCGAGTTGACGTCGCCGGGGACGATGACGAGATCGGGACGCTCGCTCGCGAGGACGGGAGCGATCCGCTCGAGGACGCCGGCGAGCTGGCTCGCGTGGGTGCCCGAGCCGACGCCGAGCATGTGGTCGGGCTCGGGGACGCCGAGCTCGTCCAGGAAGACCCCGGACATCATCCGGTCGTAGTGCTGCCCGGTATGGACGAGAACGTGGCGACCTTCCGGATCGACGCGGCGCAGCGCGGCGATGACGGGCGCCATCTTGACGAAGTTCGGTCGCGTGCCGACGACGTGCAGCAGGCGCATTGCAAGCGCCCTCAGGCGAGGCTGTCGATTCGCTCGGCGAGCTCGAAGTCGGCGGCGGTGAGCCCGCCCTCCGAATGTGTCGTGATGCGGACCCGCACCGTGTCCCAGGAGATCTCGAGATCGGGATGGTGACCGAGGTCCTCGGCCGGGGCGACTACTGCCTCCGCGAAGCGGACCGAGCCGACGAAGTCCCCTCGCTTGAACTCGCGCACGATCGCCTCCCCCTGGCGCTCCCAGCCCTCGAGGGCCGCGAGCCGCGACTCGATCTGCTCGTCGTCGAGGACCACCGCCGGCGACTCTAATCCAGATCGCGCGGTTGAGCCCGAAGCCGGGATACGATCCGCCGATCGGCGGTGCAATGCGGATAGCGAGCCTCGTCCCCTCCGCCACCGAGATGTTGTTCGCGCTCGGCCTCGGACCGCGCGTCGCGGCGGTCACCCACGAGTGCGACCACCCGGCCGAGGTCTCCCGGTTGCCGCGCTTGACGCGGACGATGATCCCGGAGGGACTCGATGCCGCCGGGATCGACGCGGCCGTGCGGAACCGAGTCGGGGCCAGCGAATCGCTGTACGAGCTCGACGCCCACCTCCTCGAGCGGCTCGGCGTGGACCTGATCGTCACGCAGGAGCTCTGCGCGGTCTGCGCGGTCTCGAGCGGCGATGTCCGCGCCGTCGCCGAGCGGATGCCGGCGAGGCCCGCCGTGGTCTCGCTCGACCCCATGCGCCTCGGCGAGGTCCTCGACGACGCCGTGCGCCTCGGGGAGGCGGCCGGGGACCGAGCGAGCGGGGAGAGGGTGCGAGCGGGGCTGGCGAGGCGGATCGATACCGTCCGGGGAGCCGTCGCCGGGGTCGAGCCCGTCCGCGTCGCCGCCCTCGAATGGCTCGACCCTCCCTTCGGCGCCGGGCACTGGCTGCCGGACATGATCGCCGCCGCCGGCGGCACGGACGTCCTCGCCGAGCCCGGCGAGCGCTCCCGCGAGCTCGGCTGGGAGGAGGTCGAGGTCGCCCGCCCGGACGTCGTCGTCGTCATGCCCTGCGGGCTCGACGCGGCCGGGGCGGAGGCCGAGGCGCTCCGCAACCGCGAGCGGCTGGCCGCCTTCGGGGCCTCGGCGCTCTTCGCCGTCGATGCCGCAGCGTCGTTCTCGCGGCCAGGTCCGCGGCTCGCCGACGGGGTCGAGCTGCTGGGTCACCTCCTCCACCCCGATCTCGTTCCCGCGCCAACCCTTGGCTGGGCGACCCTCTAGGCGCGAAGGAGTGCCACGGGCCTAGGCGGCGACGCCGCTGCTGGCGACGGCCACCGCGGCGGCGAAGCAGGCGATCCCGAGCACGGCGAGGCCGGCCAGCTCGGCGGTCGGCCGGCGCCGGCGGCCGATGCTCCGCTCGGCGGCGATCACCAGCGCGCCCGCGATCGCGCCCGCGATCAGGCCGCCGAGGTGGCCGCCGATGCTGATTCCCGGACGGGCGAACGTAAAGACGAGGTTCAGCACGAGCCAGAAACCGAGCTGCTGCAGGAGCATGTTGTCGCCGCGATGGCGGGCCATCAGCAGCGTCGCTCCGAACACGCCGTAGACCGCGCCGGAGGCACCGACGGTGAACGTCCCGGGGTCCGTGAGCAGCAGCGCCCCCAACGATCCCGCCACGAGGGAGACGAGGTAGACGGCGACGAAACGGGGCGTGCCGATCATCGGCTCGAGCACGCGACCGAGGATGAACAGGATGAACATGTTGAGGGCGAGGTGAATCGGGCCGTAGTGGAGGAACCCCGCCGTCAGGACCCGCCACCACTCGCCGTCGCCGACCGCCCTGCCGGCGAGGGCACCTTCGAAGTAGACCGTTCCGACCCCCTCGAAGCCGCCGCTGCCGGTGAGGAGCTGGACGACGAAGACCGCGACGTTGATCGCAATCATGGCCATCGTCGCCGGCGCGGCCGACGACGCGCTCGCGGCGAAGGCCGGGGTGCGCACCTTCGTCGAGTCGCCCGCGCACTCCGGGCAGCGCATCCCGACCGAGGTCGGGGTCATGCAGTCGGGGCAGATCGAGCGCTCGCAGCGCGAGCAGGAGACCCCCGTCTCGCGACCCGGATGGCGGTAGCAGGTGGCTGTGGCCATGCGCGTGAGCCTAGATCACGCGCCCCGTCACCCCGGAGCCAAGCGGAGTTCCCGCTCAGCCGAGCTTGGCGAGGATCAGCGGGCTCTCGTGCGGCTTCTCGCTGCCGCCCACGGGCTCGCGCGTGACCATCACCTCGTCGGCGCCCTCGAGGCCGGATGGGATCCTCACGTGGCCGCTGCCGTCCTTGGCGAGGACGAAGACGGTGGAGGGCTCGATCCCACCGTCGTTGCCGGTATGGCGAATCCACGTCTGGTACACCTCGTGGCGCCCGGCCGGGGGCAGGTTGCGGACCTCGAGCGAGCCGGAGTCGCCCTCGACCGTGAGGGTGCCCTCGGCGGGCGAGCGGCCCGAGAGGGGCACCGCCGCGTAGGTACGCGAAGACGACGATTCATCGTCACGCAGCGAGTAGCCGACGACGCCGGCCGCCAGCAGCAGCGCGACGCCGAAGCCGGCAAGAGCCGGGCGCAGGGCCCCGCCGAGGCCCGGCAGCCAGCTTCGCCGCCTCCTGGCCGAGCGCGCGCCCACGCGCGCCTCGGGCCGAGCGGGGCTCCCCGCCGCGGCCTCGTCCTCGACGATCGCCATCAGACGCTCGCGCAGGGCGGGCGGGGGATCCTGCTGGGCGACGGCGGCGGGCAGCATGTCGATCGCCGGCCAGAGCCAGCGGACGCGCTCGCGGCAGGCGCCGCAGCCCTCGAGATGCCGCTCGACCCGATCCCGCTCGGCCTCCTCTAGGGCGTCGAGCGAGTAGGCGGCGAGCTCGTCGTGCCAGCCTTCGGGATGCTCGAACCGGCCGCTCACGTGCCCTCCAGCGCTGCCTCGGGCCCGTTCGCCTCGGCGATCTCCGCCCGGACCTTCTCCAGGCCGAGCCGCATCCTGCCCTTCACGGTGCCGAGGGGCATGCTGAGCATCGCGGCGATCTCGGTGTGGCTGAACCCCCCGAAGTACGCGAGCTCGATCACCTGCGACTGATCGTCCGGAAGCGCCGCGAGCGCCCCGCGCAGCTCGCGCGAGGTCTCCCGGCGGATCGCCTCGACCTCGGTGCGCACCTCGGCTGGGCTGGCCTCGAGCAGGCTCTCGTCGTCGTGGTCGAGCTTGGGAGCCTGCCCGGAGCCGCGCCGCAGGGCATCGATCGCGCGGTTGCGCACGACGCTCAGGACCCACGAGCGAACGCTGCCGCGGGCGCGGTCGAAGCGGGCCTTGCTGCGCCAGATCGAGAGAAACGCCTCCTGGGTGACGTCCTCGGCCCCCACGCGGTCGCCGACGATCCGGTAGGCCAGCGAGAAGGCGGCGCCGCCGTGGCGGTCGTAGAGCACCTCGAAGGCGACGGGCTGCTTGCGGTCGACGAGCGCCATCAGCTCCTCGTCGGCAAGGCGCTCGACGCGGCCGTGATCGGGTTCGATACCTGGGCTCATCTGCTTCAACATACGCTTCGGTTGCGGCGGCGGATCAGCCGGACCGACGATCGAGATGCAGCAGACACAGCCCCCACGCAGGCGCGAGCCGCTCGCCCGAGCGCAGCCCGCGCGCCTCTACGCGCTGCTGGCCGGGGGGGCGCTCGCCCTGCTCGGGGCGCTCGGGTTCTTCTACGACGCCGGCTTCGGGACGGGCGAGCGCCTCCTCGGCGACGATCTTGCCGGCATCCTCCTCGTCAACGGCTGGCGCAACCTGATCTACCTCGCCAGCGGCTTGTTCGCCCTCGGATTCGCCGCCCGCCATCCGCGAGCAAGCGCCCTCGCGCTCGGCGCCTTCTACCTGGCGCTGGGGATCTGGGGATACGCCGAGACCGAGCACGGGGTGGGCTCGATCCTCGACGCCCTCCCGCTCGGCGACCGCGACAACCTCCTGCACCTGCTCCTCGGGATCCTCGGGCTGCTCGCCGGGCTCGCGGAGGGCGGGCTGCCGCTGCCTCGGGGGTCGGTTCGGCGGCGGAGTCCGCGGTCGACGAGGGGAGGTCTCGAAAGGCCGGGACGCCCGGGGGACTCGGGCTCTAGAGCCGCGCGCGCAGGTCGGCGGCGATCGCCCGCAGGCCCTCGTGGCGCCGGCGGCGACGAACCTCGATGAGCACGAGCGCGGTCCCGGCGGCGCCGCCCACCGCGGCCGCGGCGATCGGGCGAACCCAGTTGCGCGGGTCGCGCAGGGACTGAAGCTCGGTCTCCTCCAGCTCGTCCGCCCACCACGAGAGCTCGCTCGCCGCGGCCTCCGCCAGCTTCGAGAGCGTCGTCTCGACCCGCCCCGAGACCCGCTCGGGAGGCTCGATCGGACGCAACGCGTCGGCGAGCAGAGCCTCGAGGTCGAGCGGGCGCGCCGGCTCACTCATCGATCGCTCCCGCCGCCGCAAGCTCCTCCTCGAGCTGCTTGATCGAGCGATGGATGAGCACCTTGGTGGCCCCGTCGGAGCGTCCCAGGGCCCGGGCGATCTCCCGATTCGACATCCCGAGCGAGAAGCGCATGATCAGCGCCTCGCGGCGGTCGTCGGAGAGATGCTCGAGGCCGGCCATGACCTGCCGCATCCGCTCCCGCCCCTCGACCACGCGCTCGGTGTCGTGGGGATGCATGACCGGCTCGACGTGATCGAGCGCCGCGGTCGGGCGGCGAGCCTTGTCGCGGTGGTAGTTGGCGGCGAGATTGTGAGCGATCCGGATCAGCCACGGGCGAAGCGGCCGCCCGGCCGATTCGCGCTGGGCGCGCTCGAAGTGGCGATAGGCCTGCAGGAAGGTCTGCTCGGTCAAGTCCTCGGCGTCGTGGTGGTTGCCGATCCGGTAGTAGGAGTACGAGTAGACGTCGCGCAGATGCTCGCGATAGAGGCGCTCGAAGTCCCGATCGAGGGCCGCCTTGCCGGGCCCCGGCGGTCCCGCTCCATTCGATTTCACGTCCGCGACGGGCGGCTGGTCGATCTCCTCCACCCGGGAAGCGTAGTGGCGGATCGACTCGGGTCATGCGACGCTCCGCGCGCGCTCCGCCCGCCGCAGCCCGGCGACCCATTCGACGGCCGTCAGCTCGCCCTCGATCAACGCCGCCAGGCCGTTCAGGCCGCTGGCCGGGACCCCGGCGCCGTCGACCGCGGCGGCGATCAGCGGCACTGAGTCGAGGCCCTCGGAGGCCTGCCCGATCCGCTCCGGTATCTGCTCCGCAGGGACGCCGCTGCCGAGCAGCTCACCCGCTCGGCGGTTGCGGCTGCCCGGGGCGAGCACGGTGGCGGTGAGGTCGCCGATGCCGGCGAGGCCGGCAAAGGTCTCGAGTCGAGCGCCCCGCAGGGTCGCGTACTCGACGCACTCGAGCCAGACCTCGGCGGCCGCGATGCCGGCCGCGTTGAGGCCGTGCGGCTGGGCGGCGGCGGCGGCGAGCGAGGCGGCGTTCTTGGCCGCGCCCGCCATCTCGACGCCGACCACGTCGTCGGTCCGCTCGCAGATCAGGCCAGCCCGATCGAAGACGTCGCCGAGCTGAGCGCGCAGGTCGGGATCGGCGCTCGCGAGCGCGAGCGCGGCCGTACCCGACGCGGCCTCCTTGGCGTGGGCGGGACCGCCGAGCGCGGCCACGGCCCGTGCTCGCACCCGCTCCTGCACGTACTCGGCCGGCAGCGTGCCGAGCGGCGGAACGAGGCCCTTCGAGAGCAGCAGAACCGCGGTGCGGCTGCCGATCCTGTCCGAGAGCGCTCCCACCGCCGCCGGCAGCGAAGCCGAGGGAACCGCCAGGCAGACGAGGTCGAGGCCCGAGACCTCGATGTCGGACGCTCGCTTGACGCTGATCGAGCTCGAGAGCGAGACGCCGGGGAGGTATCCGTTCTCCCGATGCTCGGCGATCTCGGCGGCCTGCTCGGCGGTGCGGCAGCCGAGCTGCACCTCCACCCCCCCGCGGGCCAGCAGCACGGCAACGGCCGTTCCCCAGCTCCCCGCTCCGATCACCGCCGCCTTGCGCATCGGCGGCAGGCCCCCCAGCCACTCCCACTGAAGCTCCACGTTGGGCCAGATGCGACCCGTTACCGTCGCGGCGAGCGACGGAGAGGGATTCTCGGTGCGGGGGAAGGTCAGCGGCTTGCCGGCGCGCAGGCGGACCGGCCGGGGGCGGATCTTCCAGCCCGAGCGAACGTGCTCGGAGCCGTGCAGCGCCACGGGCATCACCGCAGCGCCGGTCTCGAGGGCGAGGCGGCCGACCCCACGATGCGGGGCCGCGAGCGACCCGCGGCGGATTCGCGTCCCCTCGGGAAACATGCAGACCGCTCCGCCGCGCGCGATGATCCCCCGCGATGTCTCGAGCGTCTCGAGATCCGCCTCGCCGCGACGGACGGGGTAGGCGCCGAGCCGATTGAGCACCCAGCCCTGCCAGCGCTTCTCGAAGAGCTCCACCTTCGCCACGTAGTGGATCGGGCGCCGCCAAGGCAGCGTCACCCCGATCAGGAAGGGGTCGAGGAAGCTGCGGTGGTTGGCGGCGACGATCAGGGGCCCGTCCACCCGCGCGTGCTCGCGCCCCAGCCGCTCGAGCCGCAGCCAGATCAGGAAGGCCGGCTGGAGGAAGAGCCGGGCGAGGAGGTAGACCGCCCAGTTGACCCCCTTGCGCCGGGTGAAGTCGTGGTAGGCGGCGATGCGCTCGTCGCCGATCCGCTCGGCGGCCCCGGTCCTCGGCGCGGCCCGCGGCTGCTCGACGACGGGCTCCCCCTCGATGCCTCGCGCGATCTCCTTCGTCTCCGCCACCGCGAAGCGGTACACGCCGTCGGAGGGCCAGTTACATGGCGGCGGCGCTCCGGGAGGTCAGCCGACCCGCTTGATCACCTGACAGTTGAGCGCAAACCCGTCGTTGGTGCGGTGGCACATCTTTCCGCCGGCCGTGCGCTCCCACTTCCTGGGGCTGCGGAGCTTGCGGCGATTACGCAGGAAGATCGCGAAATCCACGCGAACCTTGGTCCCCGCCTCGCTCGACGTGCCGACGTTGGAGTAGGGCAGGCGCGTATTCGACCGCTCGGTGGTGGCGATGATCTGCTCGCCCTCCTTGAAGAGGAATGCGACCGACGCCGCTCGCGTAGCGATGCAGTCGGACACCGTCAGCCCGAACCGGGTCGGCTCCGTGATCGGGTTGAGCTCACATCGCTTTCCGTTCGTGGTCTTTACCGTGAACGCGGATGCGCTCGCCGGCAGGACCAGGCACAGGGCTGCGATGACGATGGCCTTCTTCATGGAGTCTCCCTCGATTGGCTGAGGGAAGTGTGGCGCAGATCGCCGGCGTCGGCGTCGGTTGCATCGCGGGAGGCATGCTTCCCTACCCTCCGAGCCGGTCGCCGGAGTAGCTCAGCTGGCAGAGCACCCGATTTGTAATCGGGAGGTCACGGGTTCGATCCCCGTCTCCGGCTTGCGGTTCCGGACGGCTCGAGGGGAAGTGGTGCACGGAGGCCCGCAGTTCTCTAGCCTTCCCGCCAGGCACCGGCGGGATGGGCCGTGCCGCGAACTTCGAAGCGCTACCGGCAGGAGGCAGCGAACGTGTCGATGAATCCCCGCACCTCGAGGACTGGCCGCCGCGCGCTTCTGGGCGCCCTCGCGGCCGCAGCCGCCTTCGCGCCCACCGCCGGCGCCGACGAGCTGCTCTCCACTCCGCTGAGCGCGACCGGCTCGATCGCCGGCTCCTGCACGACGAAGCCCCTCGACGGCGACGGCGTCGCGACGCGGCGCCTGACCTCGCCGGCGCTCGGCACCCTCACCGCGCGCCTCTCCGGCGGACGCGGCGACTGGGACCTGGCCGTCTTCAGCGCCGGCAGTGGGACGGTGACCGCCGGCTCGGCCTACCCGGGATCGGACGAGATCGCGGGCGGTTACGCGTTCGAGGGCGAGCGCCTGATCGTCCAGGCCTGCGCTCTGCCGGGTGCCTCTGGAACCCCCGAGCTCGACGTCTCGATCGACCCGGTCCTGCGCGACCACGCCGGCCCCGCCCCGTCGCTGCTGCGCGTCCGGACGCCCAACCTCGCCGCCCGCGACGCCCTCCAGGCGACGGACCTCGACGTGACCGAGAGCGCCGGACCGGGCTACATCGAGGTCATCGCCTACGGCAACGCCGACCGGGACGTGCTCACGAAGCTGGGCCTCGCCTACACCACCCAGGTTCCCGATCTGACAAAGGCGAGCGCCGTCGACCGGCGCCGCGAGGCCGCGGCGACGGAGCGGGCGGCAGCGGGAGCGAAGGGCTTTCCGAGTGGCCGCACCGGCACCTACCGTCGCCTCTTCGACTACAGCGAGGAGATGAAGACGCTCGCCAAGAAGTTCCCCAAGCTGGTGCGCCTCTTCACCCTGCCGCACGAGACCTACGAGGGCCGCCGGGTTCAGGGGATCGAGATCACCCGCCACGTCAAGGCCCGCCAGGACGGCAAGCCGATCTTCATGCAGATGGGCCTCCACCATGCCCGCGAGTGGCCCTCTGGCGAGCACGCGCTCGAATGGGCCTACGAGCTGATCAAGGGCTACAAGTCCGGCGGCAAGGCCGCGACCAGGCTGGTGAAGAAGTCGCGCACCGTCGTCATCCCGGTCGTCAACCCCGACGGCTTCAACGCCTCCCGCGAGGCGGGCCAGCTCCAGGGCGCCGCAGGTGGCCGCGGGGGCGACGACACGCAGGAGCTCGCCAACATTCTCAGCCATCCGAACGAGTACCGGCGCAAGAACTGCCGGTTTGCGGATGGCAGCGACGGCGGGAGCTGTGCCCAGCCCGCGTTCGGGCTGGCCGCCATCGGCGTCGATCCCAACCGCAACTACGGCGGCTTCTGGGGCGGACCCGGCGCGAGCACCGACTCGACCGCCGAGGACTACCGCGGCCCGGGCCCGTTCTCGGAGCCCGAGACCCAGAACATCCGCCAGTTCATCTCCCACCGCCAGGTGACCGCGTTCATCACCAACCACACCTTCACCGGCCTCGTCCTGCGCCCCCCGGGAGTCGCCTCGCAGGGTCCGTCCGTCGACGACGGGATGTACAAGCGGCTCGGCAAGCGGATGGCGGCCGAGAACGGCTACGTCAACCAGCCCGCCTACCAGCTCTACGACACGACGGGCACGACCGAGGACTGGGCCTACTACGCGACCGGCGCGCTCGGCTACACGTTCGAGATCGGCAAGAGCAACTTCCACCCCGAGTTCGCGAAGACCGTGGCGGAATGGAACGGGACCTCCGATCTCGCACCCGAGGGCGGCGGCGGCAACCGGGCGGCGTACTACAAGATCGCCCGCTTCGTGCTCAAGAAGCGCAGCCACAGCGTGATCAAGGGCAAGGCGCCCAAGCGAGGCAGGATCCTCCTGCGCAAGACGTTCCTAACCCCGACCTCGCCGGTCCTGGACGACAGCGGGGAGCCGGGCAAGGTGATCCGCTTCCGCGACAAGCTGCGCTCGGCCGTCAGGGTGAAGCGGAATGGTCGCTTCAGGTTCAACATCAACCCTTCGACCCGGCCGCTCGTCGCGCAGTCGAGCGGGCGCGAGGCGAGCGGCCCGCCGAGCGAGCCCGCGCAGTTCGCTGGGACTGCGGCAACCGCCACCCCGTGCGCCGACGCCGAAACGAACGAAGCCTCCTGCTACAACGACCACGCCATCACGATCCCCGACGAGCCGAACCGGGACAACGACTCGGCGATCGTCCAGATCGAATGGAGAACCGCGGGCTCCGACTGGGACATGAAGGTGTTCCGCGACTCGAATGGCGACGGCAAGTCGGCGGGCGAGACACAGGAGATCGGGACGAGCGCCCAGGGCACCACCTCAAGGGAGGCCGTCACGATCAGCAACATCAAGCCCGGTGAGCGCTACGTGGCCCGCGTGGTCAACTTCGCCGCGCTCGAGCCCTACGACGGGACCGTGACCTTCGCGGGTCCCTCCCCCCTGATCAAGGCGGAGCGTGAGCGCTGGACCCTGATCTGCAAGAACCGCAAGGGCAAGCGGACGGGCAGCCGCAAGCTCTTCATCGAGCGCGGCGACATGAGGCGGCTCGACCTGCGCAAGGGCTGCTGAGCCGGGGGTTCCGGCGCGGCCGGCGCCTCGCCGGGCGCGAGTCGGGGCCTCCGCGTCGAGCGTCGCCTGCTCGGCGTCGGGGACCGTGCGAGAACGTGCAAATTTCCCCCTCCAGCGGGGAAATTCGTCCGTTCTCGAGAGCCGGATGGAGCAACGAGCGGCGCTCCTCGCTCCTCGCTCCCTGATCCGGCGCTAGTGCAGGATCTCGCGCGAGGCGAGGTGGGTCGAGACCTTCCGCTTGACTCGCTGGAGCGCGTTGTCGACCGTCTTGGTGTCGCAGGCGAGCCGGTCGGCGATCTCCTCGTACGGGCGCCCGTCGAGGTAGCACGTCAGGACCTCGCTCTCCAGCTCGGAGAGCACCGACGTCAGGCACTCGACGAGGCTGCCGAGCTCCTCCGTGGAGATCACCTTGCTCGCCGGGTCCTCGACCCGGGAGCCGGGCAGGATCTCCTCGAGGGTCGACTCGCCCTCGCCTGAAGCCGTCGGCGAGGTCGCGAAGGAGATCGACTGGTTCAGCGGAGAATGCTTGTTGCGGCTCGCGGTCTTCACCGCGGTGATCATCTGCCGGGTGATGCAGAGCTCGGCGAAGTTGCGGAAGCTCGACTCGCGGTCGGTGCGGAAGTCCCGCACCGCCTTGTAGAGGCCGACGAGACCCTCCTGGATCAGGTCATCCGACTCGCCGCCGAGCAGGAAGTACGAGGACGCCTTGAGGCGGACGAAGCCCCGGTAGCGCCGCACGATCCGGTCATAGGCGACGTTGTCTCCGCGCTTGGCCTGGACGACGAGATAGGCGTCGTTGAGCTCTCCGTTCGCCTCCGATCCGCGCACCGCGTTTCGCGAGGGCTGGATCCGGACGAATTCCTGGGTGCTAGCAGCCACGTAATCTCCTCCTTCGAGGGCCGCGGCTTACCTCCCCAGGCGCGCCAATCAATCTCTCCATTGAAGCGAACCTCCAGCCGAACCTCGACCTTTAGTTCACCCTTACTGCTTGGGCGGCAGTCTACGCAGCGGCGGAGTTCTGTCAACCCGCACTTCCCGGCCGCTGCAACTTTCGTTGCAGAGCGGGGCCCTCCGTCCGGGGCACCGGCTAGGAACCTCCGCGCCTAGCGGGCCACCCGGGAGGCGGCGAAGAGCAGAACGGCAGCGGCAGCGGAGACGTTCAGGGAGCCGACCCTTCCCGTCGTCGGGATCGAGACGAGCGCATCGCAGCCCCCCGCGACGCGCGGGCGCAGGCCCGACCCCTCGCCACCGAGGACGATCACCACCCTCCCCTCGAGGTCGAGGCTCGAGTACGGAGCCGCGGCGTCGGGGTCCGCCCCGTAGATCCACGCGCCGGCGTCGCGAGCCGATGCCAGCCAGTCAGCCAGGTTGCGCACGCGGGCGACCGGCAGATGCTCGACGGCGCCGGCGGAGGCCTTGCAGGCGGCCGGGGTCACCCCCGCCGAGCGCCGCTCGGGGATCACGACCCCCGCCGCCCCCGCCGCCTCGGCGCTGCGGCAGATCGCCCCGAGGTTGCGCGGATCTTGGACCTGGTCGAGGGCGACCACGAGCGCGTCCGCTCGCCTGAGCAGGGAGCTCGGGTCGGCGTAGGGATAAGGATCGACCTCGGCGACGATGCCCTGATGGTCGGGGGAGCCGGCCAGCCGCTGCAGCTCGGCGGCATCCGTGTCCTCGGCGCTCCAGATCCGATGCACCCGTCGGCGTCCGCGCCGGGCCTCCCGCACCGGGTTGCGCCCGTAGACGACGTCGCTCATCGGCCGCGGCGGAGGAGCCGGGCGCCCTCGGCGGTGTCGCGCACCTCGAATCCGAGGGCCGCGAGCCGGCCGCGGATCTCGTCGGCGCGATCGAAGTCACGCCCGGCCCGGGCCTCCTCGCGCTCGGCGAGCAGCGCCTCGGCCTCCGCGTCAGGCCCTCCCCCCTCCCCGGCCGCGAGCGCCCCGAGCCCGAGGATCTCCAGCATCTCCCGCAGCGCGTCCCTCGCGCCGGGAAGCGGCTCGCGCCTGGCCTCGGCGATCAGCGAGAAGACCTCGGCGAGGGCCCGGGGAGTGTTGAAGTCGTCGGCGAGGCCGGCGAGGAAGGCCTCGCGCCGGGTCCGGACCTCCGACGCCACCGAGCCGGCGGGCTCCTCGGGACCGCGGAAGAACTCGCGCACCCGCTCGTTGCTCGCCCTGGCCTGCTCCAGGGCCCCGACGCCGAAGGCGATCGGCTGGCGGTAGTGGCCCGAGATCAGATATGCCACCACGGCCTCGGCCCCGACCGCGTCGATCGCTTCGCGGAGCAGGAAGATGTTGCGGGCCGACTTCGACATCTTCTCCGCGCTGGCGGCCTCGACCATGCCGTTGTGCATCCAGATCCGCGCCAGCGGCCGGCCCCTGCCGGCCTCAGTCTGGGCGAGCTCGTTCTCGTGATGGGGGAAGACGAGATCGGAGCCGCCGCCGTGAATCGCGAACTCCAGGCCAAGCAGCTGCTCGGCCATCGCCGAGCATTCGATGTGCCAGCCCGGCCGACCGTCGCCCCAGGGGCTCGGCCAAAACGTGTCCTCGGGCGGCTTGCGCGCCTTCCAGAGCGCGAAGTCCAGCGGCGCCTCCTTGAGCTCGGCGGCGCCGGCCTCCTCGCCCTGATCCATCGCGTCGGGATCGCGGTTCGAGAGGCGACCGTAGCCCGCGAAGCTGCGCACCCGGAAGTAGACGTCCCCGCCGGATTCGTATGCGTGCCCGCGCTCAATCAGCGCCTCGATCAAATCGACGATCGGCCCGATCGTCTCCGTCGCTCGCGGCTCGTGGTCGGGCCGGCCGACCCCGAGCGCGTCGGTGTCGGCCACGTAGCCCCTGATCATCTCCTCGGCGTGCTCGCCGGAGGGGACGCCGCGCTTGGCGGCGGCGAGGTAGATCTTGTCGTTGACGTCGGTGAGGTTGATCACGAGCTTTGGCCGGCATCCCTCGTGGGCGAGGAATCGCCGCAGGAGCATCGGGATGACGAAGGCGCGCGCGTTGCCGATGTGGATCGGCCCGTACGTGGTCGGCCCGCAGGCGTAGATGCCGACGCTCCCGTCCTGGCCGGACTCGAGCGTCCGCAGCTCGTTCGTCAACGTGTCCCTGATCCGGATCTCGCGCACCGGCCGATGCTAGATCACGGATCGCGAGGGGCCCCCTACAATCGAGCGCGATGTCCGACGCGGCGACGGGGAGCGGCAGGGTCAACGGTCAGGCGGCCGGGAGGACCGCCCCCGCGAATGGCGGCCCACCGCCCGACGGCTCGCCCGAAGGCGCCGGAAGGGGAGCGGTCGAGGCAGCGACCGCCGTGCCGCGGGCTCTGGCCGGGGCGGCCGCCGGGCTGGGCGGGCGCCTGCTGGGTCCGCTGGCGCGCGAGATCGGCTCGCGGCTCTCCGCCGATCTGGACGATCGCGATCCCGACTTCATCCGCGAGAACCTGCCGCTCAACTGGTTGATCTCGACCCTCTGGTTCCGCGGCGAGGCGCGCAACCTCGAACGGGTCCCGGAGAAGGGGCCGGTCCTGCTGGTCGGCAACCACTCCGGCGGCAACCTGACCCCCGACACGATCGTCTTCACCGTCGCCTTCTGCACCTACTTCGGCGTCGAGCGGCCCTTCTACCAGCTGGCTCACAACCTCGTTCTGGCCTCGCCGGTGGGTCCCCTGCTGCGGCGCTACGGCACCGTGAGCGCCTCCCATGAGCATGCCCGCAAGGCACTCGAGGCCGGCGCCGCGGTGCTCGTCTACCCCGGCGGCGACTGGGAGGTGCACCGCCCCTCGTGGGAGCGGAACAAGGTCGACTTCGCCGGGCGCAAGGGGTTCATCCGCCTCGCCCGCGACGCGGGGGTGCCGCTCGTCCCGGTGGTCTCGATCGGCGGTCAGGAGACCGCGCTCTTCCTCTCGAACGGCAACTGGCTGGCTCGGCTACTGGGCCTGGACAAGTCGCTGCGCCTCAAGGTCTTGCCGATCTCGGTGGCCCTCCCCTGGGTGATCAACGTGGGCGACTTCCTCAGCCATCTGCCCCTTCCGGCGAAGATCACGATCGAGGTCCTCGAGCCGATCGACCTCGAGGAGCGCTTCGGTCCAGACCCCGACCTGGACGAGGTCTACGAGCACGTCACCACGACGATGCAGGACGCGCTCGACGGCCTGGCCGCCGAGCGACGCCTGCCGGTGATCGGCTAGGAGGCTTCGGGTGCGGGTCAAGTCCTCCGTCATCGTCAGGGCCCCGCGGCCGCTCGTCTGGGAGACGATCGCCGATCCGGATCGCTACCTCGACTTCATGTCGGGGATCACCCGCTGGGAGCTCGAGGACGGCGGCGGCGGCGGGAGGTTGGAGCTGGGCTCACGGATCCGGATGCTGATCAGGGTCGGAGCGGCCGAGGTGGGAGGACTGATCGAGGTCGTCGAGTGCAAGGAGTGCAGCGACATGGCCTGGTCTTCGGTCACCGGCGTCGATCAGCGCGGGCGCTGGCGCTTGCGGGACGCCGGGACTGGCACCACGCGAGTCGAGCTGCGCTACTCCTACGGCGTCGCCGGTGGGGGCGTCGGGGGCCTGCTGGCCGAGCGGGTGGCGGCCCCGATCCTGCGGCGCCGCCTCAACCAGAGCCTGCACGGGCTCAAGCGCATCGTCGAGCGCGAGAAGCTGCAGCGGGATGGAGCAACGCCCGCGCGCGAGCACGCGGTGGGCTGAGAGCTCCCTACTCGGGCGGCGAGGGTGGAGGAGGCGGCGGTGGCGGTGGAGCTGCCGCCGATGCCTGCAGCGTCCCCTGGTTCGCCAGCGTGCCCGCTTCGAAGAGCCGGCGCCGCTCCTCGTGGCGCGCGGTGATCTTGCGGATCACGAGGATCGCCAGGATCGCCACCACGGCATCGAAGAGGTCCGAGGCGATGAAGATCTTCGCCTGGGTAGCGAATTCGCTGGAGGTGTTCGCTTCGATCGCCGAGGATCCGGCCGCCCGGTCGAGGATCCCCGAGGCGATCCAGCCCGCCCACCACCAGTTGAGCAGGCCGGAGATCGGCCGCGAGGCGAATCCTGGATCTCCGTAGGGCATCGCCGGGTCGCTGCCGCGGTAGATGTCGTTGACCACCTGCTTGGGCCGAAACAGCAGGACGATCGGAATGAACCAGTACCACACCGCCCATCGGGTGCCGTAGCGCGGAGCGCGGATGCCCATCGCGATCACGTTGCGATAGGCCCGGCTGTACCAGAGCAGGAACGTGATCACCGCCACGACGAGGCTCACCGTCTGCATTAGGCCCGTCTGGACGACGTGGTTGTCGACGGAGTCCAGCTCGGCGAAGGGCACGCGCTCGCCGCCGATGAGGCGATTCGCCGCCGAGAGTTGACCCAGGTCGGCGAGGACGGCGAGCAGGTCGATGATAATGACCACGACGAGGACGCCGACGGCGAGCGTCGCTCTCCGGTCGAGCGGCAGTGCTTCGCGGACGTCCGCCCGGGCGCCCCTGCTCCCTGTCCCTCCCACGGGCCGGAGCCTACCGACTCCCCGGGGGACCTCGATCGCCGAGCAGGATCTCGCCGTCGATCGCCTCCCGCGGTACGGCTCCCCAATCGCGGCTGTCGCTCGAGTTCGCGCGATTGTCGCCGGCCACGAAGTAGTGCCCGGCCGGGACCGTGACCGCCACCGGCAGGGCGCACGTGCCGGGGCAGGGCGCGATATAGGGCTCCGGCTGGCGGATGCCGTTGCGGATCACGTGCCCATCGGCGCTGAAGGCGATCCTGTCGCCGGGGGCTCCCACCACCCGCTTGAGCAGGCGGATGCGGTCGTAGTTCTCGGCCGCCCGCGGGCAGGCCGAGCCGGCTGGGTGGCGGGCTCCACAGATGCCCCCGCGAAAGCCGGATGGGCCCTGGAGAACGACGATGTCCTCGACGGCGGGCTCGCGGACCGCGTAGGCGTCCGTGTCGATTCGAACCGGCTCCTCGCCGGTGATCGTCGGACGCATCGAGGGCCCGTACGTCGCGATTTCATCGGTGTTGAACTCGGCGTAGACGAAGATCGCCAGAGCAAGGAGCGCGACCGCCACCAGGGCAACCCGCCTCAGAGCCTTGTCGCGAGCCTGGGGGGCTGGCCCCACCGATCCGCTCAACGGCTCAGGAGAGATCGCGCTTGAGGACCTTGCCGGTCGGGTTGCGCGGAAGCTCGTCGAGGAACTCGACCTCGCGCGGCACCTTGTAGCGGGCGAGATTCTCCTTGACGTGGCCCTTGACGGCCTCCTCATCGAGGTCCCTCCCGGAGCCCAGCACCACGAAGGCCTTCAGTCGCTGGCCGAACTTCTCGTCATCGACCCCGATCACCGCCGCCTCGTCGATCGCCTCGTGGTCGGAGAGGACGTCCTCGACCTCCCGCGGGAACACGTTCTCTCCCCCCGAGACGATCATCTCGTCGTCGCGTCCATCCACGAAGAGGCGGCCGCCGGATTCGAAGTGCCCGACGTCGCCGGATGACAGCAGGCCCTCGACGACGTCCTTGCCGCCGCCTCCCGTATAGCCCTCGAAGGACATCTCGTTGCCGACGAAGATCCGTCCCGTCTCACCATCGGGGACCGCATTGCCGTGCTCGTCGAAGATCCGGACGATCGTCCCGTGCGGAGGCCGCCCGGCGGTCCCGGGAGCCTCGCGCATGTCCTCGGGCGTGGCGATCGAGGCCCAGGCGACCTCGGTCGAGCCATAGAGGTTGTAGATGTTGTCCCCGAATGCGTCCATCCAGCGGATCGCCAGCTCGCCTGGCAGCGCCGAACCGCTGACCGCCGTCACCCGCAGCGAGGAGAGGTCATGCTTCGAGCGCACGTCGGCGTCGAGCTCCATGATCCGTTGCAACATCACCGGGACGACGATCAGGGCGTCGGCGTGGTGCTCCTCGATCAGCGCCAGCGTCCCCTCGGGGCTGAACTTGCGCCGCAGCACGTAGGTCGAGCCGAGCGCGAGCCCCAGCGTGAAGTGCATGAAGCCCCACGAATGGAACATCGGCGTCGCGATCACGGTCGTGCGCTCGCTGCGCAGCGGGATCTTCGACAGCAGGACGGCGAGCGGGGCGAGCGAGTCCGGCGAGGCCCGCTGGGCGCCCTTCGGGGTGCCCGTCGTCCCCGAGGTGAGGACGACGAAGCGGCTCGTCTCCTCCGGCGGGTCGAGGGGCGCGTCGGAGGCTTCGGAGATCGCGCTCTCGGTCGTGGGCCCGGCGGGCTCATCGCCCTCGTCGACCCAGGAGATGAACCGCGTGATCGACGGCGCATCCTGCTCGGCGCCGTCGAGGAGCTCTTGGAACTCGGAGTCGTAGATGATCGCCTGCGGCTGCTCCCGCTCGATCACGCCGTGGAGCTGTGGGCCGGCGAAGTCCGTGTTCATCAGCAGGACCGTGGCGCCCAGCTTCGAGCAGGCGAAGATCGCGTCGACGAAGCCGCGGTGGTTGCGGCACATCACGGCCACGGACCCGCCGCCCTCGACCCCGTGCTCCCGGAGGGCTCGGGCGAGCGCGTTCGAGCGGCTTTCGAGCTCGGCGAAGGTGAGCGAGCCCGCATCGTCGATCACCGCGACCGCATCGGGGCGCTGGATGGCTGCGGCGGCGATTCCCGCAGCGGGCGATGCCCCCCAGCGGCGCAAAGTGCCCGCCACCGCGATCAGCTTGGCCGGGTTGATCGGCTTGACGACGCCGGCCTCGATCAGGGCGCGCAGGTTGAACGGCAGATCGACGACGCTGCCGAGCTGGCCGAGCTTGATCCGGCGCGCGGCTTTCTCAGCGGTCTGGGCGATCCCCGCGAGCGGCATCGGCGGGAAGCTTATTCGTCTCCAGGCTCGAACAGGGCGACCGCGATAGCGGCGATTCCCTCGCCGCGACCGATCGCTCCCATGCCCTCGTTCGTGGTCGCCTTGACCGAGACGGGAGCGCCGATCGCGCTCCTCAGCCGCTCCACGATCGCCTCCCGATGGGGACCGATCGCGGGCTCCTCGCAGATGAGGGTCGCGTCCACGTTGACGACCCGCCCCCGCAGCTCGGCGAGCACCGCGGTCAGCAACCCGATCGAGTCCGCATCCCGCCAGCGCTCGTCCGAGGGCGGGAAGTGAGCACCGATGTCGCCGGCCCCGGCGGCGCCGAGCACGGCGTCGGTGATCGCGTGGGTGAGGACGTCAGCGTCGGAGTGGCCATCCAGCCCCAGCTCGTGGGGCACCGTGACGCCCCCGAGGATCAGCGGCCGGTCCGCAGCGAAGCGATGGCTGTCGTAGCCGATGCCGACTCGCGCGCTCACCCGAGCGCCTCGCTGCGCCGGCTGCGCCCGTTGAAGGCGCAGATCTCCTCGATCCCCACCGACGCCATGAACTCGAGCGCCTGCGGGTAGGAGTAGCCAACCTGCTCCGGGGCGTGGGCGTCGGAGGAGAGCGTGAAGGGCACGCCGGCCTCCAGGCAGAGCTCCGCGAAGCCGCGAGCCGGATAGATCTCGCCGATCGGCTTGCGCAGGCCCCCGGTGGAGACCTCGACCGCAACCCCGGCGTCGGCGATCGCCTCGACCGCGGGCTCGTAGAAGCGGTGGAGCTCGCCGGCGGGGAGTGGTCGTTGCCCGCCCCACACCTTCACCAGGTCGGGGTGGGCGAGGACGTCGTAGAGCCCCGAGCGGGCGGCGTTCGCGAGCTCCTCGAAGTAGCGGCCCCAGACCCGCTCGGGATCGTGGTCCTCGATCCTCCAGACGTCCCAGCGGTCCTGGTCGACGGCTCCCTCGCCGATGAAGTGGACCGATCCGATCACGTAGTCGAAATTCCGTGCGGAGAGCAGCTCGCCGATCCTGTCCTCCGCGCCGGCCACGTAGTCGGCCTCGATTCCGACCCGCAAGCCAGCAGCGGAGAGGAACTCGCAGTAGGCGTCGAGGTCATCGACGGCCTGCTCGACCCAGAACGGATGCCGCCAGACGTCGAGCGCCTGCCGGAACCGATGGACGTGCTCGGAGATGCCGAGCTCCTCGATCCCGGCAGCCTCGGCGGCGGCGCGGTAGCGGGCGACGTTCTCGCCGGTGAAGGTCTCCTCGGCCGAGGTGCCGCGGCGGCTGTCCTCGCGCAGGTGCACGTGGTAATCGGTGAGCATCCGGCTAGCCTAGAGGCCTGGCTTCGCTCGCCGACATAGCCATCGCACTGGGTGCCTTCGCGCTCATCGCGGCCTTCGCGCTCCTGGTGGGGGCCGCGAACCTCGGGACCGCCCTGGGCGTCGGGCAGGTCGCCTTCGTCGTGGTCGTGACCGCGCTACTGCTCCGTCGCTGAGCGACCCAAACGCGCTAGGCCCGTCCGGAGGCGGCAAGCAGGGCGGCGGCGAGGGCCAGGTCGGCGGGAGCGGTCACCTTCAGGTTGGGGCCGGACGACGGCTCGATCAGCACCCGGCCCCCCACTCGCTCGATCAGCCACGCCTCGTCGGTGGCCGACTCCAGCTCGGCCGACTCGCGGGCCCGACGCTGCGCCTCTGCCAGGGCCGCGGTCCTGAATGCCTGCGGCGTCTGGGCGGCCCAGAGGCGCTCGCGATCGAGGGTCTCCTGGACCACGCGACCCGGCCCGCCATCACCGTGGGAGCCCGCCCCCTCGGCGGCAGCCGCCGCCCGCTTGACCGTGTCCGCGAGGAGGGCGGCCGCAATCGCCGCGTCCGCCCCGGGGTCGGCGGCTAGGCGGCCCACGACGCGATCGACGAGCTCGGCCTCGAGCAGGGGGCGGGCGGCGTCGTGAATCGCAACCAGATCGTCATCGATGCGCGCAACGGCGCCGGCGACCGATTCCGAGCGGGTCGCCCCGCCCTCGATCACCACCGCGGGGGTCTCGGGCGCGGCACCCCTGAGGAGCGCCGCCGCCCGCTCCTCCCAACCGGCGGGAACGGCGAGCACGATCGAGTTGATCGTCCGCGCTTCGCCGAGCGCTCGCAGCGACCACTCCACGAGGGGCCGGCCGCAGAGCTCCACGAAGGCCTTCGGGCCGCCGGCGCCGAGCCTCTGCCCGGAGCCGGCGGCCGCCACGACGGCCGTGGCGTGGAGTCTGCCGAGCCTGGGATCCAGGCTCAGGCGGGGGCCCCGGCGCCGAAGCGCTCGGTGAGGAGCCCGTTGAGGTACTCCTCGGCGCCCTCCTCGTCCTTGTCGAGCGCGTACATGAACTCGGAGGCGAGGATCTTCTTCGCCCGGGTGTACATCTGCTTCTCGCCGGTCGAGAGCCCCTTCTCGATCTCGCGGATCGCGAGGTTGCGGACGACCTCGGCGAGCTCGAAGACATCACCGGTCTTGATCTTCTCGCGGTTGTGCTTGAAGCGCCGATTCCAGTTCTTCGGCATCTCGGAGACCTCGTCGGTCAGCACCGAGATCACCTTCTGGCAGTCCTCGGGACCGATCACCCGCCGCAGCCCGGCGATGCCGGCGTTCTCACAGGGGACCTGCACGGTCATGTCGTTGTGCAGGATCTTGATCGTCAGGTAGTCCCGCTCCTCCCCCATCAGTTGCTTGGTCTCCTTCTTCTGGACCACGCCTGCACCGTGATGCGGGTACACGACGTTGTCGCCGACAGCGAAGTCCTCGCAGTGGGGAATCTCGATCTCGATGTCGACACCGGTCTCCTCTTCAGCTAGCTCGGGAATCGTCTACCTCCTGTTGTCGGACGGGCCCTCGTGGCCCGTCATGTGAGTGGGTACCGCTCGAAGACCTCGGACTCGCGCACGCGATCGAGGCCCTCCCGGATGTCGGCGGCGCGGCTCTCGCCCACGCCCTCCACCGCCGCAAGCTCGTCCTCCGTCGCTGCGAGGATCTCCTCCAGGGTGCCGAAGTGCCGGATGACCTTCTCACCCACCAGCCGGGGCAGGCGGGGGATGCGCCCGAGCACGCGGTAGCCGCGGGCGGAGACGCTGACGTCGTGGGAGTCGGCCTTGCGGTCGTGTCCGAGTAACTCGGCCAGACGGCCGAGATCGAGAAGCTCCTGGTGGGAGAGGCCGGAGAGGGCCGCGAGCGTCTCGTCGAGGACGGACTCGGAGGCGTCGGCGGCGTAGTCGCGGATCAGAGCGGCGCGGTCGGCGAGGACGCCGATGGCGGTCTCCTCGAGCTGCATCTCGATCAGCCGGCCCTCCGAGCCCAGCTCGATGATGTAGCGCTCGACCTCGTTCGAGGTGCGGAGGAGCAGCTCGGCCCGCTGCAGGACCGTGAGCGCGTCGTGCAGGCTTGCCGCTCCCGCCATCTCGACGGTGGTCAGCCTCGCTGTCACCCGATCGAGCCGCAACCGGTACTTCTCCAACGTGGCGAGGCCCTGGTTCGCCTTGCTGAGAACGGTGGGGATGTCCTGGAGGATGTACTTTGTGCCGCCGAGATAGATCGAGACGACGTCGCGGCGGGCCGAGATCGCGATCACCAGGGCGCTCGTCTGCTTCGAGACCCGCTCGGCGGTCCGATGGCGAGTCCCCGTCTCGGCGGAGTGGATCGTCGGGTCCGGCATCAGCTGCACGTTGGCCCAGGAGAGGCGCTTCGCTTCGGGATCCAGCACGATCGCCCCGTCCATCTTCGCCACCTGGTAGATCAGCCCCGGCGTGTAATCCACGTCAAGCTTGAGGCCCCCGCTGAACAGGTAGGAGATCTCCTCGGGCTCGCCGATCACGATCAGCGCGCCGGTGGAGGCGTGGATCACGTTGTCGATGCCCTCGCGAAGGGACGTGCCGGGCGCGACCATGTCGAGCGCCCTCAGCAGACTGGGGTCCTGGTGCACCAGCGCAGCTGAATTGTCATCCGAGGAAGCCAGCGCCATGACCGACGTCAACTATGGCAGACGCGGCTAAATTGCCTGGTCCCGGCGAATTCCGAGTGGAGAGGTCGGATTGTGGTTGTCAAGCGAGAAGCGGCGCGGCGGGGCCGAGCCCGACCTCAGCCAGGTCGCAATCCTGGCTCCTCCGTCAGTCCTTGTAGGGATCGACGGTCCCGGAACCCGCCATTGCCACGCCGAGCGGGCGCAGCCGGTGGAGCACGCGGATCGTCTCACCGTGGGCGGCGAGCACCTCGCTCAGGCGCTTGTAGGCGCCGGGCGCCTCGTCCGCCGCTCCGCCGCGCAACTCGATCCCCTTCTCGACCAGCTCGGCCTGAACCGATCCGAAGTCGATCCGCCCCGGGCGGACCTGCTCCAGGTAGCTGCGTCTGACGGGCTCCGACCCCGGATGCTCGGGGCACCTGAAGCGGCCCTTGGCCGGCTGCGAGTAGCTGCAGTCGCGCACGTTGCACTCCCACCGCTTGCGTCGCCGCATCTTGCCCGCCGCCTGCGTCCGGCTCATCACCCGCCCGGCCCCGTGCACGGTCGAGAAGAGGCCGTCCTCGGCGGCGGCCGTCCCCTCGAGGATCACGCTCTCCTCGCCCATCGAGGCGCCGACGAACCCGCGCTGGCCGGGAAACGCCGGCGTGCAGCCCTTGCGGACCACCCAGTACTCCTCGCCGCCGTGGGTCTCGCGCCAGGCGAAGTTGTGGTGGTTGTGGACCTCGTCGACCGCCTCCGTCCCGAGGATCTCGAGCACCTTGTCGACCACGACGTCGCGACCGGCGTACGCGTAGCGGCCCGCCAGCTCCATCGCCGCGATGTAGGACTGCCCGAGGTCGGTGCCGGTGCCGAAGACCACCGGCGGGGAGTGCATCTCCCCACCGCCCGCCCGCTCGCCGAACCCCTTGCCCTCGGCGAGCGCCAGGAAGCCGGATGCGGTCTTGTGGCCGAACCCGCGCGAGCCGAAGTGGACGCCGACCCATAGGAGCCCGTCCTCATCGGCGTAGTGGTTGCCGGAGCCCACGGTCCCGAGCTGGCTGCGGGCGATCTGGATCATCGACCGTTGCGGCGCGAACTCCGCGTGAGCGATCTCCTCGAGGACGGGGTGATCGACGGGCTCGTCGTTGACCCGTCCCATGCCGAAGCTGATCCGCCTGACGATCTCGTCCATGATCGGCCCGACCTCGACCTCCTCCGCCCGCAGCGCCGTCCGCACGGCCTTGTTGCCGCAGCCGATGTCGTAGCCGACCCCGCTTGGGCTGATGTGCTCGCGGTAGGCGACCGCAGCGCCGATCGGCTGGCTGTAGCCGAGGTGGTTGTCGGCGCAGAGCACGCCGACGGCGCCCTCCTCGACCGCGAGGCAGCGCTCGATCTGGGCGATCGTCCCTTCGTCGGCCGTTCCGTAGATGCGCGTCATGGGGCTGCCTCCCGCATGTCGTAACACGAGCCGGTGCCCCGGCGGACCGCCCCCGTTCGGATGAGTGCTCTACGCCGCCTCGCGCAGCGCCGTCCCGCCCCGGCGGCGGGCGGAGGCAAGCGCCTTGCGCAGCGTCGCGCTCATCTCGAGGCCGGCGGGCGCCTCGCGGATTCGCGGACCCTGCACGGGGCCGAGACCGAACTTCAGGGCCTCGGCCACCCGCCGCTCGGCGTGAGCCACGTAGCGCAGCTCGCCGGTCAGGCCGACCTCGCCGAAGCAGGCGAGGGGCCTGCCCTCGGCGTCCGTCAGCGGCTCGCCCCGCTGCGCAGAGGCGACGGCCAGCGCGATCGCGAGGTCCGCCCCCGGCTCGTCGACCCGCACTCCGCCGGCGACGTTGACGAAGACGTCGGAACCGCCCACCCCGACGCCGCCATGGCGGGCGAGGACCGCGAGGATCATCGCGAGGCGGTTGCGGTCGATGCCGTTCGCCACCCGCCGGGGGGGAACGACCTCCGTCGGCGCGACCAGCGCCTGCACCTCGACGAGCAGCGGGCGCGTTCCCTCCATCGCGCAGAGGACCACGGAGCCGGCGGCCGCCGTGGCCTCGCCGACGAAGCGGGCCGAGGGGTCCTCGACCTCCACCAGCCCGCCCGAGCGCATCTCGAAGACGCCGAGCTCGCTCGTCGCGCCGAAGCGATTCTTCAGGGCGCGCAGGGTCCGATAGGAGCGCTCCCGCTCGCCCTCGAAGAGCAGCACGCAGTCGACGAGGTGCTCGAGGACGCGCGGCCCGGCAACCGCGCCCTCCTTCGTCACGTGCCCGACCAGGATCAGCGCGGTGCCGTTGCGCTTGGCGACCTCCATCAGCCCGCCGGCGGCCTCACGAACCTGGGCCACCGAGCCGGGAGCGCTCGAGAGCTCGCCCGAGTGCATCGTCTGCACCGAATCGACCACGCAAGCGTCCGGACGCTCGGCCTCGATCGCCGCGACGACGGTCGCGAGATCGGTCTCGGCCAGCGCCGGCACCTCGAGGGCACCCGAGCCGAGCCGCTCCGCTCGCATCCGCACCTGGGCGGTGGACTCCTCGCCGGTCACGTAGAGGACCTGGCGACCGGCGCTGACCATGTTGCCGAGGGCCATCGCGGTGATCGTGCTCTTGCCGATCCCGGGCGAGCCGCCGAGGAGAACCAGCGATCCGGGAACGAGTCCGCCGCCGAGCACCCGGTCGAGCTCGCCGATGCCGGTCCCGAGGCGCTCCTCGCGGGGGGAGGCGACGTCGCGCAGCGGGATCGCACGCGGCGGTGCAGCAGCGCGGCGGCGGGAGCCGGCGCCCGAGCCCTTGGCGCTTGCCTGCACGACGACCTCCTCGAGCGTGTTCCACTCGCTGCAGCCGGAGCATTGGCCCGACCAGGCCAGCGCCTCGTGGCCGCATTCGCGGCAGACGTATCGGCTGCGCGGCTTCGCCATCGTCCTCGATCCTGCCAAGCCCGGGGGACGGCTTCGCGCCCCTCCGTGGCATCCGGGCCGGCGTCGTCTACTTGATCTTCAGCCTGCGAGCAGGCTCGCAGCGAACGGCGGCGGACCGAGCATCTCAATTCCGAACTCCTCGGCGGCGGCCTGCGTCCGCTCCAGGTTCGGCGGCGGTGCGGCCGAAAAATCCCGATTGAGTGCGGGCTCACCGCCTCTACGAAAGAAGCGCTCTTGCGTGCCGGGAGTGTTCATCACGAGGAACCTGGCGGTCTTCGAAACCACGACGAAGGCATGGGGCACGCCCCGGCGCACCGCTACCGTTGCGCCAGCCCCTGCCGGATGCTCTTGGCCGTCAACGTGGAACAGCAGCTCGCCGTCGAGCACATAGAAGCTCTCGTGACTCGGGTCCGTGTGCAGTCCCGTTGCTCGGCCCCTCGTGGACTCGACCTCGACGAGGGAGAGCGCATCATCACTCCATGCCCCCGGGAGCTTGACGTTCTGGAGCGCACCGTTGAACCAGATCGCGTCGCCGCCGAGTGGCGGCACGGCCTGAAATCCACTGGGGGGCTGAGGGCTGCTCATGGGTTGCCTTTCGAAGTGAGACTCAACTCTCATGAGACTATCGTATCATCGTGGTATGTCAATCTCATATGAGCAGACTGGTCGCACGGGGCAGAAAGCGCGCACCCGCGAAGCCCTTGTGGAGGCGACCCGGCGGCTCATGGCCGACGGCGCGACGCCCACCGTCGAGCAGGCCGCAGCAGCCGCATCAGTCGCTCGCGCGACGGCCTATCGCTACTTCCCGAGTCAGCGCGCTTTGCTGAGCGCCACCTTCCCGGAGCTGAGCGCACCGTCGCTGCTGGGAGATGACCCTCCGGACGACGTGGAAGCGAGGCTCGGGATTGTCGTCCGTGCCATCGCGTTGCAGACGCTCGAGCACGAGGCTCAGCTCCGCAGCATGCTGCGGCTCTCACTGGAGCCGGACCCGAGCAGGCGCGGCGGACTCCCCTTTCGCAAGGGGAGACGCATCGCCTGGATCGGCGACGCTCTCGCACCGCTGCGAGGGAGGATGCCGGCGCACCACCTGGATCGCCTCACGCATGCGATCGCCGCGTCGGTCGGCATCGACTCGCTCGTTTGGCTCACCGACGTCGCCGGGCTGCCGCGCGAGCAGGCGACGGAGTTGATGGAGTGGTCGGCGCAGGCGATGCTTCGATCGGCGCTTGACGAAGGCTGAAGCACAGTCGCCACGTTCTGCTGCCGGGGGCCTGAGCAGGCGGCGCAGGTCGGCCGCGAGTCGGCGGCCGCGGCCGGCTGATGGAGCTGGGCCCAGGTGACGTGGATCACCCGCCACTCCGCTTTTCCTGCCGAATAGCGCCATGAAAAGCGGGTGCACCGGGCATGTCTCCAGGTTGGCGCCCGCTAGCGCACACGTGGCGCGCTCAATGCGCCGGAAGCGTCACGACACGCCCACTAGATGATTGATTCCTAATTGCCGAGCGGCTCCAGGGAGCCGCCGGCAGGCGAGGGAAGCAGGCGAAGGGCGCCGAAGGAAGGCGTTGCTAACAGCAACGACGACCTAGGAGGCCACGTGCACGCC